>Ga0207891_1000007_pt1 | contig 719012 bp, 615 predicted proteins | sample LinPmetageLP50_FD_184061 | JGI IMG/M metagenome (GOLD analysis project Ga0207891, IMG submission 184061) | Marine viral communities from the Pacific Ocean - LP-50 (SPAdes) | ecosystem: Environmental > Aquatic > Marine > Oceanic | place: Pacific Ocean | collected 2011-08-27
ACTTTTATTTTTCCCATCCCTTAATCATCTGATTGTGAATACATTTTTTTTAATCTTTTTTTGTGTGTTTTTCTCACACTTGATTATTCTCGCTTATTCCCTCCTCTATATATACAACTTTAAAAAACATTCCATAACTAACAAAGTAAATAATATACTTCATTCATAGCTTATCTTAATCTACATTGTATTATTAATCTAACACAATGTTAGAAAATAGATTTGCTTTCAATGGTTAAAATTTTATACATTTGCTTTCCCTTTTGTTAATTATTTATAAATCATTGATATGAAATTTTTTAAACCATTAGTCCTTTTTATTCATCTCTTTATTTTTGGTGCTGTCAACTTGTTTTCTCAAACTACGGCAACTAATCAACAAGAAGTAACGACCATGTATTATTATGATTTTTCTGGAGAATTATCGGCTACAAGCATTTCTGAAATAGAAACAGAAGTAAGTCAACTTGTTAATGTTTCTGAGACTAAAGTGAAATATAAAGAAGAAAAAAGATTGGGTCAATTAGTGGTAATTGTTAAAGAAAAACCTAGAAAATCTGAGGGAGATATACTATTTCAGCCTACCGATTTGAAAAAAATTATTTCTCAGCACGGTTTGATGCCTAAAGAAATAAAATTCGAAACTATTAACCCTTAGTCCTTGATTTATGAGATTTTTTAAATTATTTATACTATTTACTATTATAGCATTAAGCAATAATTTATTTGCCCAAGCAGATAATTGTTCTTTTGCTACTTCTATAAATGTTACTGCTAACTGTTCTTCACCTACATCAGGAACTACTATTGGAGCAACTCAAAATATTCCGGGTTGTGTTGGAAATGCCGATGATGATGTTTGGTATCAATTTGTTGCCACTAACACCTCTCACCAAATTATTGTTACACCAAGTGCTAGTATGGATCCTGTGGTGCAACTATTTTCTAATACTTGTGCTTCTTTGGTATCTATATCATGTATGGATCAAGGTTTTACAGGACAAACAGAAACCATTAATGCTACAGGTTTAACTATAGGGAATACTTACAGAATAAGAGTTTATCATTATGGTGTGGGGGCCGGTTCAGGAACTTTTACTATTTGTGTTTCCAATCCTCCTCCTGCTCCAAGTAATGATAATTGTGGAAATGCCATCAATTTATTGGTAAACACTACATGTATAAACACAAGTGCCACATCAGTTGGTGCTACACAATCAATGGTTGGATGTACAGGAAATGCTGATGACGATGTTTGGTTTAGTTTTACAGCGGTTAATTCAACAGCAACTATTACTGTAAATCCATCTTCATCTATGGATCCTGTATTAGAATTATTTTCAGGAACAGGGTGTGGAACGCTTAGTTCTATACAATGTGAAGATTCGGGGTTTATGAATGGAAATGAAGTGATAAATGCGGTAGGGTTAATTCCAGGGAATATTTATTTTGTTAGGGTTTATGATTATTATGGAGGTGGTGGACATCCGTTTGACATCTGTATAACAGGTCCTTCTGCATCTCCAATACCAACTAATGATGAACCATGTAATGCCATAGCTTTACCTACTGTTAATTCAGATTGTAATTTCTTACAATTCTCAACCGTTGGTGCTACAGCTTCAATGGGAGCTCCTACTCCTTCAGCTTGTGCAGGTGGATCTGCTCCACAACAAGGTGGATTTGGTGCCGGAAGTGCTGATGTTTGGTTTAGTGTTGTAGTTCCAGCTAATGGTCAGATTTCAATAACTACACAGCTAAATTTTGGAATTAATGATGGTGTAATGGCTTTATATAGTGGGACTTGTGGTAGTTTAACACAAATAGCTTGTTCTGACGATTACAACTATCCTGGAACAGGAAATGATTTTAAACCTTTTATCTCTGCAACAGGATTAACACCAGGAGCTACTTACTACATTAGGTATTGGGGATTTGGAACAACCACAGGAGATTTTGGAATTTGTGTGGCTTCTCCTGTAAATGATTTTTGCTCTACAGCCTTATATATTTGCGATTTGAATGGTTATAGCGGAACTACTAGCGCAGCTTACACACCAGATAGACCTTGTAATATGCGTGGAAATGCAGAACAAAACAACCCTCCAACTTATACTTATACTCCGGGAACAAATACCGGTGGTATTTTCGGGCAAGGTGGACCTTGGGGAACAGGCGCTCCTTTATTTGATGTTCAGATTAACAATAACTCATGGATTAAATTTACAGCAGGAAATACAACTGCTATTCTTAATGTAGCCATTAGTAACTGCTGGATTGGTAATTATCCTTCGGGTGGAATTCAAATGCAAATTTTTGAAGCAGCAACAAGTTGTTGCAATTTTACTCCTGTATCTAATTTTGAAGAAAGTTCTACTAACTTTACCATTACTGCTAACAACCTAACTATTGGTAATGATTATTACTTAATGATAGATGGTTATGCCGGAGATATTTGTAGCTACACCATAACCGCAAACTCTGGTATTCAATTTCCTGATATAGTTGCACCACGACCAAACATTTGCTATGGAGACACTACTACTCTATTTGGTCCTGATTTGGCTTCTTCTTATTTATGGATGCCTGGTGGAGATACTACTCAAAATATCACAGTTCAACCATCTACTACTACTACTTACACTTTAGTTGTAGAAGGTGTTTGTGGTAATAAACAAACCATGACAAAAACTATTACGGTAAATCCTAACCCTACTATTCAAATTAATAATGGAAACCCTGTAAGCGTTTGTAATGGTTCTACTGCAACATTAACAGCATCAGGCGGAAATACTTATGTATGGGATGATAATAGTACTACCAACCCTAGAAATGTAAACCCAGCAACGCCAACAACCTATTGGGTAGAAGGAACAGATGCAAATGGTTGTGTAGGTTATGATACTACAACGGTTCAGATTTTAACACAACCAACAGCAAGTATTACTGCTAATGATACTGCTATTTGTTTAGGAGAAAGCTTAGTTTTACATGCTTCTGGTGGTGGAACTTACACTTGGAGTGATAATTCTACTTTAGATTCATTAATTGTTTCTCCATCAACCACTACTACATATTGGGTAGAAGTAAATGTTGGTGGATGTCTTGATACTGCCACATTTACAGTTACAGTTCATCCATTGCCTACCCCAACTATTTCAGGAAATACTACTATTTGTGTGGGAGATTCTACTGTACTTACAGCAAGTGGCGGGAATAGTTATTTATGGAATACTACAGACACTACAGCTGCAATTACTGTTACTCCTACAACTACCACTACTTATAGTGTAATTGTTACCAATGCTAATGGATGTTTTGATTCTACTAGTGCTACCGTAACTGTAAATTCGCTACCTAACGTTAATATTACCGGAAATGATTCTATTTGCTTAGGTACAAATGCAACATTAACAGCTACAGGTGCTTCTTCTTATGTTTGGAGCAACAGTGCTACTTCTCCTTCTATAACGGTTTCTCCAACTATTACCACTACTTATACGGTTGTTGGTACAAGTTCTTTTGGATGTATAGATTCAGCTCAGCATACTGTAAATTTAATTCCTCAACCGGTGGCTACCATTACAGGAACTGACATTATTTGTGATGGAGAAACTACCCAACTTACAGCAACGGGTGGAGGTTCTTATTTATGGAGTACCACAGATACTACTTCTACCATAAGTGTTATGCCAAACGATACAACCATATACACTGTTATTGTCACCACTAATGGATGTGTTGATAGTACTTCTTACACCGTTCAGGTAAAACCTTTACCAACTATTAATGCTTATACAGACACCACTATAATGATGGGGCAATCTACTCCTATTTTTGCTCAAGGCACACCACCTTTTGTTTGGACACCAAGCGATAGTTTGTCTTGTACAACTTGTCCTAATCCAACAGCATCTCCAAGGGAAACCACTACCTATTGTGTGCAAACGCAAAAAGACGGTTGTTTTAATTCCACTTGTGTAACGGTTTATGTTGATGAAACTTGCGGAGAGGTTTATGTTCCCAATGCTTTCTCACCTAATGGCGATGGTAATAATGATTGCCTAAAAGTATATAGTAACTGTTTATCAGAAGTATTATTTAGAGTGTATTCTCGTTGGGGAGCTTTAATTTATGAGACGGAAGATACTAATGGTTGTTGGGATGGGTTTTATAACGGTACTCATCTTAATTCAGGTGTTTACGTTTATACTGTTCAGGCAAAGTTAATTAACGGTGAAGAAATAGAGTTGAAAGGAGATGTAACCATCTTTAAATAAAAAGTTAGCTATTAAAAAGAAATGAAAAAACTACTAATCTCCATATCAATGTGTTTTGTGAGCAGCATTTTTGCTCAAGATATTCACTTAAGCCAAACACATATGACCCCCTTACTGGTTAATCCTGCCAATGCCGGTTCGGAATATACCATGCGTGGAATTTTGAACTACCGTAGCCAATGGGGAAGCATAACTACCCCTTTTAATACCATGATGGCTAGCTTTGACATGAATTTTAAACCTAAAAATAGTAGCAAAAAAGGCTATTTTGCCGGAGGTGTTTACTTTTTTAATGATAAAGCGGGAGAATCGCAAACCAAAACCACTCAAGCTAACCTTAGTGTCGCTTATCATGTAAATGTTAATGATAAAAATACACTTGGTTTAGGAGTTCAGGGTGGTTATTTTCAGCGTTCTACTTCTATTGCTTCGCTTAAATGGGGCAGCCAGTTTGATGGTTTTCAATACAATTCTACACTCACTTCTAACGAAGGTAATGGTAGTGATAATTTATCATTTGGTACTACAGATTATACTTCGGGAATTGTTTGGACTTACAGAAATGATGAAAATTACCTTTCGGGAAAAAAATTGTTGATAAACAGTGGTATTTCTATGCACCACTTAACCAAGCCCGATTTTGAATTTCAAAATGTTTTTGCCGACCAATTACATTACCGATGGATATGGCATGCCAATGCTATTGTTGGTGTAAGTCCTAAATTTACGGTATTGCCTTATTTATTTTATTCCCGACAAGGAGCTATAAATGAAATAATGTTTGGTTCTAATGTGTTGTATAAGTTTAAAGAAGAATCTAAATACACACAAAATGTAAAAGGAATGGCAATGGGCGGAGGATTATTTTACAGATGGCAAGATGCAGTAGTAGCCATGATTTGTTTTGAAATTGATAATTACAATATTACCTTTAGTTATGATGTAAACACATCTTCTTTAAATGATGCTTCAGGCGGACAAGGAGCTTATGAAATTGCCTTTAGATACGTTTACCCTAACCCATTTGGTGGTGTTAAGAGTAAAGCAAGATTTAATTAAAAGTACCTCTTACTTCTATACACTCAATATAAAATAAACTCTAGAGGACTTTTCTTAACAACATAAAGAATACTGAATAAAAAAAGAGGCTGATTATTTTAATCAGCCTCTTTTTTTATTCAGTAATAGATATTATTGTTTAAATAGTTTGTGAGAGTGTATCATTTCTCCATTGCTATACAGGTTAACAAATTAAACTCCAGCATTATAATCAGATAAATTCAACTTTATACTGTTTTCGTTTATTGAATTATTTTCTTCAATTAATTGTCCATCTATTGAATATAATTGGTAAGAATAGTTATTATTTGACTTGCTTAAGCTAATGTTAACAAAGTCTGTAGTTGGATTAGAAAAAACTTTCACTTCATCTTGCTCTGAAATGTATGAAACTAAAGTACTTTCAACATTAATATCGTCAAATAGGAAACCATCATTTCCTCCTGCAAAATAATAATTATCGTATTGCTGAAGCTTTATAACATGAGTAGCAGTAAAACTTAAGCCATGTGCAGTATTAAGGCTATCTAAATTTAAATCAAGTACTATACCTGTTTAAAAAATATTTACTTGATTTATAAGCTATTTTATTAAATTTGGAAAATTAACTAAAAATCAGATCTATATATAGTGGCAGTTTTAAAGCTAAATAATGTAAATTAAGCAATGAAATCGATTATCATTATCTGTTTGGTTTTTCTTCAATGCATTAGAATCAATGCACAAGATAACCTTTATGACTTTGTTAAACTAGGAGATTATCAAGTAGGTTTTATGGACACACTAATCCTAGATGAGAAATACGATTATATGAACTATGACTATAAAGGTCAGAAACCATATTTTGTACAAATTTGGCATCCAATAATAAAGAAAAATAAGAGGGACTACTTGAAAATAAAAGACTTCTTCACATTCAAACAAAATCCCGACCTAAAAACTGTACAAGAACAACTCACAGCAAAATATAAAAATCTATTTATACGAGATTATCTTACTGAGAATTTAGAAAATGGTAAAGAAAATAATTATGAAAAATACTCATACGAAGATGTTCTTGATTTAATAAGCGAGTTAGAAACGCGGAGTATTCCGGATTCCACTATTGGAGGTCCTAATTTTCCAGTTATAGTTTACCATAATGGCTCACAAGGTCATCCATTTGAGAATTTTGCTATGGCTGAATATTTTGCTTCTAGGGGATTTATTTTTGTTAGTGCAAGCTTTGAATTACAATTTGGAAATAATTCTTTTGGAATGTTACCTTATGAAAGATACATAACCAATGAAGAAGAAGAAAGCTTAAAAGCGGTTACTAAATTTGCTCTATCTCTTAGTAAATCATCTTCAATCTTTTTTATAGGACATAGTTTAGGAGCCCAAATGGGCTTAAGAGCATTTGGACATGATAGTACAATAAAAGGGATGGTTTCATTGGAAACAAGTATTGAATTCAAAACAGATTATGAAAAGATAAAAGAACTGTGGCCAGAAGTCTACCAAAGCGTTATTACTGAAAAAGTAAATTATCCTTTTCCCATTTTATTTTGTGCCGCAACGGGCGAAAAAAAACCTTTTAACTTTTTAGAAAATGTAAGATCACCACGAATTACATACACTGGCACAAAAACTGAATTTGAACATAATGCATACCTGTCTATTTTTTACTTACGGTATTTTTTAGACAATAAGATTCAACAATCTGACAAAGAAATCCTTGGAAATAGACTTCCTCTGTATATAAAACATCTTGACATAATATATAATTTTATAGTTGGAATTGTGAACAATGATAAAAAAGCAAACATAGAAACAATATTTATAGAATAATAAAACTGATTCGCTAAAATTGTATAAGTGTGATACGAGATAAAATTCTAAATTTAAATAAATTAAATCTTAACAATTATAAAGTTAAGACGAAAGTAAGGCATTTCTAATCTCTTACTATGCTTATACTTGACCAATGTGTACAATACAAAAATGTGGTGAATGAACTAAAAATCATAAAAGAATATTATAAGCCGATTCAACCAACAGTCTCGGTAAATGATAAGGAAATACATTATCAAGAAATCCAACCAAATAAAGAAATTGAAAATTTTGTTTACTGTTTTTGGCAACTTAAAACACGGAAAACCTTAAATAAAAGTTACAACTATCGAGTTGTCTCTGACGGTTGTATCGACATATTTTTTAATCATAAACGACCGACTGAAAACTATGTAATGGGATTCTGTCGAAAATACGTTCAATTTCCAATTGGAAAAGACTTTGATTACATCGGTATTCGGTTTCTACCATCTGCATTTCCACACTTGTTTAACATAAATGCTAAAACTTTAAGCAATCAATCTCAAGAACTAAACAAAGTTTTATCCAATTTTTCAAAATGGATAAATTTAGAAATCAAACCTTCCGATTCTTTTGAAATTATCACAAAAGTCCTCAATAAACAAATGATTGAAATTTCAAAAAAACAAACCATTCGTTATGACGACCGATTCTTAAATGCTCTAATCCTGATTTTTCAAAAGAATGGACACTTGGATACCGAAAAAGACCTAAATACAGGTTTAAGTCCAAGACAACTTCGCAGGATTTTCAATTTTTATATTGGTACAACAGCAAAATCGTTTAGTAATGTTGTACGTTTTCAACACATTTTAAATGCAAAACCTTCAAAACGAAGTCTAAAAAAAAACAAATTATACTTTGATGTTGGGTTTTTTGACCAAGCCCATTTCATAAATAACTTCAAAACATTTTACGGTATAACGCCTTCAGAAGCCTTCCATTAAATTTGTCCGATTTTTACAATGCTTCGATTTTTTGTCAGCCTAAATTTGTGCCAACAAAAAACATTAGCAATAAAAGCATTATTATTAACCGTATTTGTTCCAACAGTATGCTGGACTAATACAAAAAAACAGGCAAAATGAAACTAAACGCAGGAATAATTACTGAAAAATTACAGGAAACCAAAAAATTTTACACAGAAGTTTTAGATTTTAAAGTAAATTTTGAAAATGAATTTTATTTATTACTTCAAACACCTAACAATTCAGCAGAAATCAGTTTTTTACAACCGAACCACCCAAGCCAAAAGCCTATTTTCCAATCGGTATTTAATGGAAAAGGAATTTATTTGACTATTGAAGTTGAGAATGTAGATGAATTTTACAAACTATTAAAAAACAAAGGTGTTTCAATTGAAATTGAAATCCGAGACGAACCTTGGGGTGATCGACATTTTGCCATCAAAGACCCAAACGGAATTGGAATTGACATAGTGACGTACACGAAACCAGAGGAATAGTGAAAACAAAAAATATAGGGAGCACCTTTACCGAAAACCTCAATGAAATTGTTTTTTTACTTTGGCGGAATTTAGCAAAATAACTTATAAACCGAACAGTAAATTTCTAAAATCTGCTACTGCTCATGTACGGGACCATTAAAAAAATCAAAGCTTATCCATTACTTTTAGGATAATGGTTGCAACATTTTTTAGTTCTTCATCGGTAATGCATAATGGTGGGGAGAGCCTGAAAGCAGTTGGTGTAGAAAGAAACCAAAAGCCTATTACGCCTTCTTTTAAGCAATTGTCCACTACTTGTTGTACTACTTCAACCGATTCCATTTCTATGGCAAAAAATAAACCTGCTCTTCTTATTTCTTTTATTTTCGGGTGGTTCAACAGCAACTCTTGTAACAACTTGCCTTTTCGTTCTGTTTGGGCTATCCAGTCGGTGGTTTTCAACACATTTAAACAAGCATTGGCAGCAGCAGCAATTACCGGATGTCCGCCAAAAGTGGTAATATGCCCCAACACAGGGTTGTGCGTTAAAGTATGCATCATTTCATGAGAAGCAACAAAAGCACCTATGGGCATTCCACCACCTAAGGCTTTTCCTAATGTGAGGATGTCCGGCACTACGCCATAATGTTCAAAAGCAAACATTTTCCCTGTCCTTCCCATCCCTACTTGCACTTCATCAAAAATTAATAAAGCACCTTTTTCAGTACATTTATTTCTCAACGCCTGAATAAACTCCATAGTAGGTTTTATCAATCCGGCATCACCTTGTATGGTTTCTATAATAACACAAGCGGTGGCTTCGGTAATCACCTCTAAAGAAGCGATATCATTAAATTTTATAAAATCTACGTTGGGCAATAAAGGTGTAAAAGCAGCCTTTTTAGTTTCGTTATTGGTAAAACTAAGCGAACCGTGCGTACTGCCATGATAAGCTCCTTCGCAAGCAACAATGTGTTTTCTTCCCGAATATCTTTTGGCTAACTTAACGGCTGCTTCGTTGGCTTCCGTACCCGAATTAACAATGTAAGAACAGGAAAGCGATGCGGGCAACACAGAGGCTAAATTTTCTGCTAACGCTAATTGTGGATCTTGAATGTACTCGCCATACACCATTACGTGTAAATATTTATCGAGCTGCTCTTTAATGGCTTTCACTACTCGGGGATGGCGATGACCAATATTGTTTACTGCCACTCCGGCAATCATATCCACGTATCTTTTTCCGGATTTATCCCAAATATAAATGCCTTCTGCTTTTTCAACATCAATTAAATAAGGACTTGGGTTGGTTTGTCCTTGTAGTTGTAAAAAAGTATCAATTCGTTGCTGTTCCATCAGGTTATTCTAAAATTTCAATTGCATCTACACTCCACGCTTCGGCTTTGGCTGCAAAATAAGGTTTTAATTCACTCCAAAATTGTTTAAAAAAAGCTGATTTTTTGTAATTTTCTAAATGTGCTTCGCTTTGCCAATGGCTGTATGTAAAAAATATGTTGGTTTGCTTTTTATCTTTTAATAAAGAAAGGTGTTCTACTCCCTCAAAATTTCTAATGTCTTGTTTATTCGTATTAAATTTTTCTAAAAAAGTAGGCACTTTTTCAGACTGAAAAGTCATTTTTACTATTCTAATCATCAAATTGTATTCTTATGGTATCTTTAAATTCTATTCCGAACAAATCATTAGCTCTACCATTGTTTATGGCTATTTCAATAAAACCTGTAGAGCTAAACAGGGCTACTCGTTCTCCTCTGGGTACATCGTTATACGATTTAGAAATCTCACTAATATTATAGTCTGAATCTCTAAAAAGGATATTAAAGCCTCTTCCCTTACCAAACTCCTGAAACAATTGTTTAGAGATATTGGTAATTACATTTCCGTAATGATCTATGTAAATGGCAATTCCTACAATGGTATTATTTTCGGTTAAGGCTCTAAACATTTGTTTTGCATTGAGCTTTTTAAGTGGTTTTCCGAGCATTTCCATGGTTCCTCCTCTGGCAATATGGCAAGCTGCTTTTATAAACACATCTTTGGTAGGAAAAGTAATTAAATCAGTATCCAAGGAAAAATCTAATGCAATGGCTTTGTTGGGAACGGTATCAAAAATCATTGAAAAAATACCGTTATCAGCTCCAATAAAATATTGTTCTTTATATTGTACAACCACATGTGGCGAGTCAATATTGGCTTCAGAATCTACTCCAATAATGTGTATGGTTCCCGGAGGAAAATCTGCATAGCACGATTTGAGCAGAAAAGCTGTTTTTAGTAAATCGAAAGCAGGTATTTCGTGAGAAATATCAACAATAGTTGCCTGAGGGTAGTTTTTTAGTATCGCACCTTTTACAGAAGCAACATAACTATCTGTTGTACCTAAATCTGTTGTTAGTGTAATGATACTCATAAAAAAGTTTTAACAATTAATTATGCAATGGTTAATAAAAACTTTTAATTAAAAAACTACTATTTCAATTAAAATAATGATTTTTACAAATGATAATTGCTTACAAAATTAGAATTAAAACCCATATAATTGAACGAAACAACAATAGATATTTCAGAAATTAACCCGGTAGATTTATACGGGGTAAACGATACCAAACTTACTACCATAAAGAAGTTTTTTCCTCGTATAAAAATTATTGCCAGAGGGAATGAACTAAAAGCCATTGGTGAAGACAATGAATTGAGCGCTTTTAAACAAAAAATAGCCTTATTAATAGCTCACTTATTAAAATACAAGCAACTTACAGAAAATAATATTGAGCGTTTAATGAGTGAGGACGGTACACTAGAAAATAGTGAAACCTTAAGAAACGAAGCAGATGTATTGGTATATGGTAACAGCGGACTTATTGTAAAAGCAAAAACGGCTAACCAAAGAAAATTGGTGGAAGAAATAGATAAAAACGATATGGTTTTTGCTGTTGGTCCTGCCGGAACAGGAAAATCGTACACCGCAGTTGCGTTGGCTGTAAGAGCATTAAAAAATAAAGAGGTAAGAAGAATTATTCTTACTCGTCCGGCTGTAGAAGCGGGTGAAAACTTAGGCTTTCTTCCGGGAGATTTAAAAGAAAAATTAGATCCTTATTTACAACCCTTATATGATGCCTTACGAGATATGATTCCTTCTGAAAAACTAAATGAAATGATGGATGGCGGAATTATTCAAATTGCTCCTTTGGCTTTTATGCGTGGACGTACTTTAGATAAAGCTTTTGTGATTTTAGATGAAGCTCAGAATGCTACTCAAAGTCAGTTTAAAATGTTCTTAACCAGAATGGGAAAGTCTGCCAAATTTATTATTAATGGAGACCCTACGCAAATAGATTTACCCAAAAACCAACCTTCAGGCTTAATGCAATCGCTTTCGGTATTAAAAGGAATAAAAGGAATTAGTTTTGTACAATTTGACGAAAATGATGTTATTAGACATCAGTTGGTTAAAGAAATTATAATGGCTTATAGCAATTCTGAAAAATAATTTATTTTCTTTCTTCCATCTATATTTATATATTTGTAGATATTAAACCATCAATCACCTAATATGAGCTTTAGAACTGAAAAACATGATAACTACTCAATAATTTTCTTTAGCACAGATAAATTAGACAGTATTGTTGCTCCCGATTTAAAATCTGAATTAGTCTTAATTAACAAATCAGGAGAGAAAAATATTATAATGGATTTATCTAGCGTTATATATTGCGATTCATCAGGATTAAGTGCTATTTTAACCGGATATAGACTTTGTCAGCAGGTTAATGGTATTTTTATTATTTGCGGTTTACAACCGGCAGTAGAAAAACTAATGACCATTTCTCAACTAACTACTATTATAGATATTACCACTACATTACCCGAAGCCTTAGATTTATTTTATGAGAAGCAGTTGAGCGTCAACTCTGACGAAAATAATACCTGATGAGTAAATTTAGTGTACTCATATTAGGTAGTGCTTCTGCAACACCAACGGTTAACAGAAATCCAACGTCTCAATTAATAAACATTAACCATCACTATTTCTTAGTAGATTGTGGTGAGGGTACTCAGCTCCAACTTAGAAAATACAACATCAACTTTAATAGAATACACCATATTTTTATCAGTCATTTACATGGTGATCATTATTTGGGTTTAATGGGATTACTACAAACCATGCATTTGCTTGGCAGAGAAAAAGAATTGTTTGTTTACGGTCCTGAAGATTTAAAAACAATACTCGATACCCATTTTAAGTACTCCAAAAGTTTTTTAAAATATCCTTTACAGTTTAAGGCTGTTGATATGGAACAAAGCTCAACTATATTTGAGAATGATAAGTTAACCGTAAATACTGTTGTCTTAAAACATAAAATTCCTTGTACCGGATTTGTATTTAGAGAAAAACCGAAAACCCGAAGAATAAATCCTAAAGCAATTGAAAAATATAAAGTACCTAAATACGCCATTAACAAGCTAAAATCAGGTACCGATTTTGAATCCCCTGAAGGCGAAATCATCAAAAATAATCTACTAACTCACGATTCTTTGCCATCTTACTCCTATGCTTTTTGTTCGGATACAGCTTATTTTGAAGAAATTTTACCCGAAATTAACAATGTAAGCCTACTCTATCATGAGGCTACTTTTTTAGAAAAAGATAAAAAGCTGGCAAAGAAAACATTACATTCTACGGCAAAAGATGCTGCCACTATAGCACAACAAGCAAAAGCTAATAAGCTGATTATCGGTCACTTCTCTAACAGATATACGCAACTTACAGATTTACTGGAAGAAGCAAAAAATGTATTTGAAAATACCGAATTAGCATTAGAAGGAAAAGAATTTAATATCGCTGAAAGTCAGTAATAGCAATGTTAATAGCTTGTTAATAACTATTTCCCTACTTTTTTAAAAAACTAATGATTTATACTATTTTTGATACGATAACAATATTTATTAACTAAAACTCTAAAAATTATGAACAAAGGAGAATTAATTGATGCAATTGCTAAAGATGCAAAATTAACTAAAGTTGATGCTGGAAACGCTTTAAATGCTTTCGTTGCTAACGTAACTAAATCATTAAAAAAAGGTGACAGCGTACAATTAATCGGTTTTGGAACTTTCTCAATTTCTAAAAGATCTGCTAGAACTGGAAGAAATCCACAAACTGGTAAAGAAATTAAAATTGCAGCTAAAAAAGTAGCTAAATTTAAAGCTGGTAAAGCTTTAGCTGAAACTGTTAAGTAATTAGTTTTACTTCAACAAAACAAAACCCGAACAGTAACTGTTCGGGTTTTTTTATATATCTATTCTCCCTCTATCACAATATCAACTGCACTACAACTGGTAAGGTAAGAGGAAAGTACTAATCGTTTTTTAGTTGCTCCATCACTTACTAATAAAGAAATAGTATTAGGTGGTATTTTACCTACATTATGAGCATATAATGTTAGTCTATTTGCCGATGTACTATCAAGTTGTAAAGTAAAAATATATTTTTCTTTGGTAAGCAAATGTTTCTCTAACACACATTTGTTATCTAAAAAAAGTGAAATAGTATCTCCATCAAAAGATTGATTATCCCAAACAGTAAAAATAATTTCATTGGCTGAAAAAGTCATTGTCCTACGATTTTTCACCGACCTGCTATTAATGCTATCAATTTGACCATCTTGGTTTACTGAAAAATAATACGCACTTTGCACTACTGTATCTTCCTCAACAAAAATAGGTTCTTCGGGATAACCTTCTGGATAATACTGTAAGTTATCTATTAGAATGTTGCCATTGTATTTAGGCATTTCTAAGTAATAAGCTTCCAACAGCAAATAATTAGTAAGTTGAGTTGGAGTGAGTTCAAAAAAATAGCTTTGCCATTCGGTATGAGCTACCTTTCCGGAGATCCACAACAATTCTTTTTCCATAGTTGCTGATAATCCGTAAACTCTTAATTGAATGGGGTTGTTAAAGCTAAAGGTATCTGCTGTAAAATGAGGATCAAAAGCTAAATCGATACTGTAATGGTAGGTTTGATTGCTTAACAAAGGTTGTCTAAATTCCTGAAAACAAGCTTCCCACAAATAACTATCAATGATACTATACCCCCGAGCAACCATAGATATATAACTATTCCCGTGAGAAGCTTCTTTACTTACTTGCCAACTTCCCGGTTGTGTGTCAGGAGAGCTTGCCTGACCATAAACTATCCATTCACTTGGAGGAACGGCTGTTGTCGGTCTCCCTTCAAAAGAAGGATTATTAAGGTACTGAGCTTGTAAACTGCTACTCCAAATAATGATGATGAATATAAATCGTTGCATTTTATTTTTGTTGGAAGCTCGAAGATAGAAGGCAGAAGTTGAAAATAATTTATTCTTTTAACTTCTGTCTTCTGACTCCTGACTTTTTTTACTTTTTAATAGTGATACTTCCTGTATTGCTCCAACATTTATATTCGTTGGTGTAATACAAGTAACCTGATGTAGCAGGAGCTTCAAACTCGCCCGGAACTTCCGCTTTTAAATCTAAATTGATAGTATGAGAAGCATTAGGAGCTAAATCTCTAAAATAAAACACCACAAAATTGTCGGTAATTTCATAGAAACCTATTGTTCCTTTTTGTTGCAACTCTTTTAACTGCCATGGTTGTGCCGATAATCCTGAAGGAATTCCAACTACTGCCATAGTCATTGGCATTCCTTTGTCTTCTTTATTACTTACTTTAGTAGTTAAACGTACTGTTTCTCCTACTTTTACACTATTGGTATTTAATTCAGCTTCAACAGTTATTTTGCACTCTTTTGACGATAATGGCAACGTGGTATTATAATCAATGCTCATTGTATAAGGTAAGGCATTTTTAGTGTCTTTATAACGAATTTCTATTTTTTGATTCCCTACTTTTAAATGCTTATCTAAATCTTTAAATTCAATCGTATTTTTCTCTCCTACTTCATATTTTTTAGAAGCGACTACTTTTCCATCAATTACACACTCCAACACACCAGACTCTTTGGTTTGTTTAGAAAATTTAGCAAATGTTGTTAATGCTTTAAGAGCTAATACCGTTCCTTGTGTTGAGCCGAAACTTCCACTACCTGATCTTGAAGAAACTAAAAACTCTGCTGCTTTGCTAATGGCTGCTATATCTTTTTTATCAGCTTTTAACATCGCTAACATTGCTAACGCTGTGGTTTCTACTTTTAAAGAAACGCCACCCGAGCGTGTAATAGAATGGTTGGCATTCCAGCTACCGTCTTTTTCTTGTAGTTTCAATAATGCTTTCAACACACTTTCAGCTTTTTTATCTTTATAGTTAAGCAAAGTATTTGTCATTAAAGCTAATTGGTACGCATCATTTGAAGCTGTTGAAGAAGCATATGCTGCCTCCAACTCTTTACTTATTTCAGCATAATTCGCTTCTGAAAGTGCGTAAACAATATAAGCATTCGTAACTTCTTCACTAGCTCTACCAAATTGGTCTAATGCTCTTGGGTTTTTTTTAAAACCTCCTTTACCGTCTTTTCTGCTCATCAGCCATTTGGATGTTCTTTGCACCATCTCATTACTCACATCGGCATATACATGTTTCATGTCATTAAACTGCATTAAACCGTAAGCAGTTAATGCTTCGTGTCCGGGTGATGACCCAAACCATTCGTAACCTTTCTCTTTGGTCTCGTAAGAAGTTAATCTTTTATACCCTCTATCTAGTTTTTGATCTATGCTAGCAAATAACTCAGGATTATCCATTCCGGTTTCTTTCATATAACTCATTGCCATAATATTAGGATAATTACTCATAGAAGTCTGTTCAAAACATCCTGAAGGTTCTCTGATGATACTTTCTATTCCCTTCATTAAATCATTTACCACATTCGGGTAAGCTGTTAAAGAAGCTTGTAAAGAGCCATCTACCACATCAGACAAAGAAACACTATAGGTTTTACTTAAATCTTGTCCTGAAAATGCAATAGACACCGGAAATCCTTTTGGTCCAACTTTGATAGGCTGGACAAATGCATCTTTTAATCCGTTAGCTTTAAAGCTAATTTCTAAATTATCTTCACCTATTTCGTTCAATACTTCATAATTTAAATAAATCGTTTTTGTAGTATTGGCAGCCAACATTTGGTTCCCCGTTTCCACATTCAATACTTTGAACCCTTTAGGAGATTTTACCATTAAATTACCTACTACATCTTTATTAGTGGTATTTTTTAAAGTAAGTGGAATTTCCACTACATCACCAAAAACGACTTGTGAAGGCACTTTTACCGACATAGAAAATGGTAATTGAGTAAAGTGAGTGTATTCAGCTCTACCAATCATTCCTACTCCAACTCCTTCAACAATAGTTCTAAATGAGGTTACTTCATCACTGTTAAAAAACTCAACTGTTGCTTGTCCATTATTACCAACTTCAATATTTCCATCCCAAAAAATAGTAGAACGAAAATCTGTTCTAATATCTACTTCTTGATTATTGGTATAATTGGGAGTTGCAAATTCTCTTGCTCTGTAATAGTTAACATTTAGTAAGATTTTTTGGTCTTTTGCTATTAATTGATTGGCAAAGGCTCTTCCTTGATCATTACCAACAATAACTACTTCATCTAATTCCATTTTTTCGGCTTCTTTCTTTTTATCTTCTTTTACCAGAGCTTTTTTATCCACGTTAACCTTTATCATGTTTTGTTGAACTGGTTCTGCTTCCATATCAAATGCCATTTCATCCACTTGCATCATATCTTCTTCCACAACAATCATGTCAACAGCTGCAGCAGGCACATTTGCTCTTTTGGTTCTAACTGATTTACTATAACTATAAATTTCTTTGGGATCGTATAAATAAACCGTGTGGTTTTGAGTATAATTACTGGCTGTAAAACCTTGTCGGCTCATGTCTTTTGCCGTTACTTCAAAATAAGTAGGTTGATACAAAGTTTCATTGGTAATGGAGAAATATCCGTCTGCAGTAGTTTTATACGTCTTTTTAGTTTTGGTATTTTTAATGATAGCATTTGCCATAGGTTTCCCTTGATTGTTCATTACTCTACCTTTGATTATTGCTTTTTCTCCTTCAAATTGAATAGCAGGAAAATCTTCAGCCATTACTTTCTCCCAAGTAAATCTTCTCCAGCCATCGGTCATTAATAAATAATCTAATGCTTCATTGGCTTTAGGTTCTTTATCATTAAAATAAAATTGAGGTTCTTCAACTTTGGTTTTTAAATCGTCTTCTAATAACAATGAAGATAAAATGTTACTCGATTTATCGTCTGCAAAGCTTAATAATTTATCATCCACCACTGCTAAAGAAAGATTAGCCGGCATTGGTAAACCTCTTTCGTCTGTCACCTCAATATCCATTTTCACTTTTTCTCTGGGTAAATATTGTGCTTTATCCGTTTTTAAAGAAATGTTCAATTTTTTGTCCTTATTAACAAAAACCAAACGTTCTGCTCTTTCAATATTTTTAGAGTCGAATAAAGTAATTTGAACTACTCCCATAGGAAAATCTTTAGTAGGGATTTCTATTTCATTTTTTCCTCTGGCAATGTTTATCTCTGTAGCAAAATACATTTCTCCTCTTACTTGAGCAGCCAATGACATGGTTTCTGTTTCGGTAGATTGAATAGTAATTGCCAATTTTTCTTTTTCAGCATTGTTTACGTTCATCGTCCAACCTCTTTTTAAGCTTTTTGGTAAACTATATTTTTTATTAATTCCTTTAGGATGAGTAATTACTGCATAATAGGTTTTACCAATTTTAGGTTCAAAATTAAAAGCCCCCATTCCATTATGAAAACTTTCAAAATTGGTAATCGTATTGCCTTCATTGTCTTTAATTACTCCTTTAATATCAGCAGGTTTACCAAATTCATTCAATGCCTTAAAAGCCATTTTAGAAATTAACCCATCTACCAAATCTCCACCTTCCGGATAAAAACCTAACTCAATATTTCCTAACGTAATTGGTACAGAGCGTGAAATACTTTCTGTTCTTCCTTCATAATCTATCATCACATTTAACAAGCCATCATTGGTTGTCAATTCATTAGGTAACTGAAATTTCACATACGCTAAACCTTCATTGTCACTTGTTAATTTACTTTCAGTCAATTTTTGCCCATTTAATTGTACCATATATTTTACACTATAATTTGATAATGGTTGATTTTCTAACGTTTGTAAATCTACTTTACTTACTACTTCATCTCCTGGTCCGTAAGCTTTTTTAAGAAATTCCATTTTCATTTTTAAGCGAGGTAACACCACTTTTTGCACTTGAATTTCCTTTTCAAAAAAGTCGTTAGCATTTTTTTGCCAGTTGGTATAAGCTTTCACTTTATAAATTCCACCCATCACATTTTCATCTAATAAAAAATCAGCACTGGTTTTACCTTTATGAGCTATTAATTGGTGTTTTTGAGCTACATTTCCTTTGGGATCGATAAGTTCTAGATACAAAATATCACTTTTATCGGAAGCTTTCATATTAGTAGCATTCCTGATAAAAGCGCTCAGCCAAATAGTTTCTCCGGGCTTATACAAAGGTTTGTCTAATTGGACATACACCCTATCTTCAGGAAAACTTTTGTTGTAGTTATCTAATTTTACTTTTAAGGATTGTAAAAATTCATTCATTTTAAAATCACCATTTACACTAATGGTAATAAATGAACCAAAAGCAGCTACAATTGCAATAACTGCTATTAAATTTTTAATGGATTTAATTTTTAGATTTTTCATAACGATATATTTTTGGTTGTTTTTAAATGATTTTCCCTTTGGATGCATCAAAAAAATATATTCCATAAATAATAAATTGTATTTTTGAATTATGGTATATTTAAAACACCTTGTTATCTTAATTTTATTATTGGCTACAAATTATATTTCAGCTCAAGAAATTAATTTGAGTAAGCTTGCTATTGCTTCTGCTGAGCATAGTAAACAAGCTGCATTTTTTTTGACTCAAAATTTAACTGAGGAAAACACTTCTGCTGACCTGTTAAAAAATTACCATGAAGCACTTTTAGCTTGTGAAAAAGCAATCGTTTTTAGTGATAGTGCTATTAACAATATCACTGATAGTTCTTTTTCTGAAAAAGTAGCTCTGTTAGCAATGAAAAACGCAAAAAATAATCAAGAAAAAGCAATGGCGATACTAGATGAACTTATTGCTCTAAATGAAACCGAAATTGATTTATACTCTCCGAAAGAAGCTACCTTATTAATTAATAATGCCGTATTAGATGCGTACAAGGCTTCTTTAGAATTAGGTGATGGAAAAATCGTTATGGTAAAAACTCCATACATAAAAAAAGATATCCCAGCTGAAATTGAACCTGAAAAAACTCCTGATTTAATCTATAGAGTACAAATGGGGCTGTTTAAACAAAAAATTGATACAGATTATTTTGGAACAGAAAACGAATTGAAGTTTGAAAAAGTTAAAGAAGGAGTTTGGCGTTACTATATGGGAGATTTTCTTACCTATAAGTCAGCTAAAGAAATAGAAAAAATGGTAAAAGAAAAAGGTTATGATGCTTTTTTAATTGCTTTTTATAAGAAGAAAAAAATTAGTGTCTCTGAAGCTATTAAATTAGAAAAATAAGTTATTAACATGGACTTTTTATATAGAAATGTTATTGGTAACTTCGTGGCTTATCTCAAATAAATTTATAAAAAATAAAAAAACTTACAATTTATGGCACTTAGTATTAAAGGAAAATTAGCACAAATTTTAAATCTAGAATCGGGGACAAGTAAAGCAGGAAAAGAATGGAAAAAACAAAGTTTTGTTATTGATACAGGCGATCAGTACAACCCTCATGTTTGCTTTAGTTTATTTGGAGAAGATAAGTTAAGTATGTTATCTAATTTTAATATTGGTCAGGAAATAGAAGTAAGTTTTAACCTTTCATCAAGAGAATTTAATGGTAAATGGTATCATAATTTAGATGCTTGGAGAATTAACGCTGCCGAAAATGCTGCCCCACAAAACGGTTCTCCGGTTGCTGTAGCTTCTCCATCTATTGAAGATATGCCATCAGATGAAAATGATGATTTACCATTCTAAAAAAGATAATTTATTATAACAAAAAAAAGCAGTAATTTGAATTACTGCTTTTTTTATAAAATTTATTTTTTTATTAGCCTAAAAAAGTAAGTTTTGCAGGAATATCTAACAACCAACCGGTTATACTTCTTCTTTCGTTATTGCAATTTTTTACTTCGTGTAAGGTTTCACTTAAAAATACGGCTAATCTGTTAGCTTTTGGAGCAATAGTTTCTATCTCTTTTTTATCTTCATCAAATAAAATCAGTTCTCCTCCATCTCCTTGTTGCCAATTTCTATTCAGGTAAAAAACAAATGAGACTATTCTGTGAGGATTATTTTTAAATCTATCTCTATGCATTTTATACCCTCTCCCCTCAGGATAAAAAGCATAATGGGTTTCATAATCTTTAATTCCTAAATAACAAGTTCTATTAACATGAATAATTAATTCATTTATAAATTCATATAATCTAAAAACAGGTGCATTTTCATCTTTTGGATCAATCCAACGAATAAAATCTCCTCTTACTGTCTTGTCTATAGTATAATGAACCTGCTTACCTATTCCTGCTTTAGAAAACTCATCCTCTTGCTGTAATTCTTCAAACCTATTAACAATATCATTTAAATGGTTTTCGGATAATAAATTATCTACTACAGCATATCCTTTTTCGATAATACCATTTAATATTGATTGAGTTACCGTTGCCTTTGTTTGCATAAATATGCATATTAATAAGCTACAAAATAACTCAATTTTATATTGAGATTATTTTTTGTAATATTAATTTACTAAAAAATAAAAAAGCCGCGACAAATGCGGCTTTTTTTTAAAATGTTATCCTGATAATTTATTTAAAAACCTGTTCCTTTAAATCCTTGTATTGGAGTAGTCATGTGTTCTACTAGAATACCTACACAACCCATATCCGTTGATTTAATAAGTTTGTTTTTAGTATTTCCACTTCCACCACTACCGGGAATAGAAACTTCTAATATTAATCTTCTGGTAGTTTCTACAGAAAACTCTAATTCAGTAGCAAAACCATCCTGACTATTATCATAAAGTAAGTTTTTTTGTTGCTCTACTACAGTTACCGTTTCTTTATTTACTACTTCTACTTGATTTCCTGTTGGAATATATGCCCCCCACTCATCAACAACTAACTCTCCATTCTCATCTTTCTCGTATTCGTCTTCCATGGTTTTTGTTTCAATAATTTTTTCAACTTTAACTTTTTTTGTTTCATAAACTTTAAAAGTAATTTGAGAACCCAATGTCTCATCAAAACATAAAGATATTCTATAATCCTGACCTTTATAAACAATTACATTTAGCTCTGATGTTTGACCTTTGCTAAATAAAGCACTTTTAGATTGACCGTTTAAGCTATACATTCCACTTTCTGATGGTGGACAATATTTAGTATGGAAATGATTACAGTATTGTGCAGAAGCAATTACTGGCATTGCAATAATTGAAATAATTAATAGGATATTGTTTATATTTTTCATTGTTGAGCTTTTAAATTTTGTTATTGTGAATTATCTATTAATTGATATACTTATTTAACAATTTTAGTTCTTAATTCAGTTACTTTAGATTTAATGGCTTCAAATTGTTCTTTAGAAATTTTTAATGAACTTCCGCCACCTAACACCATTTTTCCTTCACCTTTTTTCTTTAATGTAATTCCCGATGAATTAGTATCTTTTTCTGCTACAGGTTCGAACACTACTTCTAACTCTTTTAGCACTGCAGTCATTTCTTTAACATCAGTATTTCCGTTGTATTTATCTAAATACATCAATAAATTATCAAGGGTAAGTTTCTGGTCTGCTAGCCTTTGCAAAGCTGCTTCATTTTTATTATAGTCAATAGAGTTAGCAACTATATAAACTGTCTCTAACCATCCTGATGCTGCAATAATTCCTAATTTATCTCCTTGCTCATTTTGTTCTAAATAATCTACAACAGAAAAATAAGAATCATTAGAGTTTTCTAATAATTGTTCAGGTTTGTCTAAGTTATTTTTAATATTGTTCATCAATTCTTCATTAAAGGCACCTGAAATACCAATGTTCTCAGCCATTTTTTGAATAATTGCAAAATACTTAATAGATTCATTAAACTCTTCATAAGCTGCCGTATAAGCTAAATCAGCTGAATACACACCAAAAATCATAGTTTGCTCTAAAGGTGTTGTATAGCTCGTTTGCTTCTGCGGAGAGTTAATAAGTGCCTTATTGTAAGTTAATCCTGATTTTTTTATAAATCCAAACATTTCATCCGGAGCCGGAATTTGATAAAATTTTTCGTTTTGTGGTTTTTCGTCAGTAACAATTTCCACTTCAACTTCTTCTTCCATCGGTTTATCTTCGGTACAAGATGTGTACATTAACATTGGAAATGCTGCAATAATAGCTATTGCATATTTTAAATTTCTTTTCATGTGTTAATCTGTTTTAACTTTTATGCTTTGTTAATTAATTTGTACTTCTAATAAGTAAATTTACTTATCCTCCGACAAATGTATAAATAATTTCGATTAAATAAATAATTTATTAGAATTGATTTAGGATAAACCCTTTAATTGAGTACTTTATCTAAATATTTTTGATATTCTTCAAAAGTGTTTAGATTGTTATGAGAACCATACTCTATAGTACATAAATCAATGTTTTTTCCTATTTTTTTAAGTCTTACACTCATATCGTAAGGAACGGTTTCATCTTCTGTTCCGTGTATTAAATGTATGGGAACTTTTATTTCGGGTAACCATTTATTGGTTTTAAATTGATAATGCAATAAAATAGAGTTAGGTAAATATGGATAATGAAATTTAGAAACATCATAAAAATTATAGTACGGTGTCTCCAATATTAATTTATTGGGAGTAATTTCATGAGCCAACTTAGCTGCTATACCAGAACCTAAAGATATACCGTAAAAAATAATTTTATCAAATGTATATCTTTTTTCAATTTCATTGTAGATTAAAACAGCATCTTTGTAAAGCATTTTTTCGTTTTTAATCTTTCCTGTACTCTTTCCAAACCCTCTGTAATCATACATTAAAACATCATAACCTCTACTGGTAAAATCAATTGCTTTTAAACCCCAATGCTCTAAACTGCCTGCATTTCCATGATGATAATAAACCAATCCTTTGGTATTTTCTGCTTTAAACATTAATACATTAACATTTTCTTTATCAGGAGTTTGAATTGTAAACTCTTCGAACGGTTGATTGAATTTAAAAATATGTTTTTCGGAAAGCTTTTCAGGATAAAATATCAAATACTCTTGGTACAAGTAAATAACAACGCCTAAACATACCAATACCGAAGGCACTATAATTGATATATAAAGTAAGTATTTTGGCAATTTAATGATATGTTAATTTTTTTTAATCTGTTTTTGTTGCTCAAATTAAATCATAAATTTGAACTTTACTAAAAACCAAGCAAAATTATGAAGAAATTATTACCTATACTATTTCTATTAAGTCTTTCGACTACTGTTTTTGGTCAAAAAAATAACTACTCCATAAAACTAAAAATTGACGGTTTAAAAAACACCGATTTATTTTTAATTAACTACTACGGTAATCAGCGTTATTACAAAGATACTGCAAAAGTTAATGAAAAAAGCATTGCTCATTTTACAGGTACTAAAACCATAGAAAGTGGTATTTATGGTGTTTTTCATAATGGTAGAATATTGTTTGAAATTTTGGTAGATGAACCTGTTATTGAAATTGAAACAGATACATTAAATCCGATTAAAAATATGGTGGTGAAAAAATCGGAAGAAAATAAATTGTTTTTAGAACACCTGCTACATGTTGGTGAAATACAAGAAAACGCTACCAAACTCCGTGAAAAATACAAACAAGAAACTACTTCTGCCGAAGAAAAAAAAGAAATAGAAATGCAGTTGGCTAACATTGAAAAAGAAGTTCAAGACTACAGGTTATCTATAATTGAAAAACATCCTAATACTTTTGTTGCTTCTTTATTTAAAGCGATGAAAGAACCTGAAACTACTGCTTTCGATACCATACAAAACGACTCTATACTTCAATACACACGTTACCAATATTACAAAAAACATTTTTTTGATGATATCGATTTTAGTGATGAACGTTTAATTAGAAGTCCGCTATACCACAATAAAATTGAAAAATATTTTACCAAACTTGCTTACCCTAACCCTGACTCTATTAATGCTGATATTGATTGGGTAGTTGAAAAAGCTAGAGCAAACAAAGAAATTTTTAAATACACCATTCATTACTTAATAAACCATTACGAAAAATCTAAAATAATGGGTATGGATGCTGTTTTTGCTCATATAGCCTTAAATTACTATACTAAAGAACAAGCTTTTTGGGCAGATGAAAAGCTAATAGAAAAAGTACAAGACAAAGCCAGAAAGTTAGTTCCTGTACTAATAGGTAAAACAGCCATCAATCTTATACTTCTTGATACTGCCAAACAAAATTGGGTTAACATGCATAAAATTGATAAAGATTATACCATTCTTATTTTTTGGGATCCGGAGTGTGGGCATTGCAAAAAAGAATTACCAAAAATAGCTGAGTACTACCAGACAATAAAAGATAAGAATGTAGCTGTATATGCGGTAAGTTCCGACCATAATGAGGCTTGGAAAAAATTTATTAGAGAAAATAATATGGACTTTTTAAATGTTGCCGTGCCTAAAGAAGTTTATGAAGACAAACAAAAAGCAACAGAATATATTGCTAAAGGATATACCGATTTAAAAAGCTTGAATTACACTACTACTTATGATGTATTTACTACTCCTCAAATTTATTTATTAGATAAAGACAAAACTATTATTGCTAAAAAATTAGATAGTGATTTATTAAAGCAAGTTCTTAACAAAGAGTTAGGGATTATCGAAAATAAAAAAGCTACAGAATAAAATACTCGGTTGTTTTATATCCTTTTTACCGCTACTTTTGCAGAGAAATAAATAAAAAAAATGAAACGACTTATCCCTTCTCTTATTGTAGTTATTATTGGTATTACTGTTGCTTATTTCATGATAAGCAAACCAAAGCCTTTAAAAATTTACAATCCTGCCGATATCAACCCAAAATTAGTCGATGAATCCTTACAAGGAACTTCTAAAAACCATAAGGTTGGTGAATTTAGTTTAACTGACCAAAATGGAAAAATAGTTACATCAAAAAATTTTGAAGATAAAATTTATGTTACTGATTTCTTTTTTGTTACCTGTCCTACTATTTGTCCAAAAATGACCGATCAAATGTTACGTGTTTACGAAGAGTTTAATGAAAATAGCGACATTTTACTCTTATCGCATACCGTAATGCCCGAAGAAGATTCTGTATCTGTATTAAAAGAATATGCTAATAAATTTAATATTTCATCTGAAAAATGGAAACTGGTAACAGGTGATAAAAAACATATTTATGACCTTGCCAGAAAAACTTACTTTGCAGCAGTAACCGAAGGAGATGGCGGTATTGATGATTTTATCCACACCGAAAATTTTGTATTGGTAGATAAAGAAAAAAGATTGAGAGGGTTTTATGACGGCACATCGAAAAAAGATGTTGATAGACTAATTAAGGACATTTATACGTTATTAGCAGAGTACGAAAAGTAAATTTATGAAACAATTAAACAAAACTACCCTACTCATACTGCTTACTATTTTTTTATTTTCATGTAATAAAAAAATAGATCAATCCTCCATGTTTCATGGACGAAGTCATAAAACCAAGAAAAAAGGAATTTATGATGCGGGATTAAATCACAAAAAACCTATTAGTGTTCAAATAAAAGAGGAATACGACAAACAATCTAAATACGATACGAATCCTAAAAAAGCTGCAAAAAAAGCCGAAAAAGAGTTAGAAAAAAAGAAAAAATACGCCAACAAACAACGAGCAAAGAATAACAAAAAACGTAGAGTAAAAGTTAAAACTACTAAAGGTAAATCTAGCGGAGACAATTAATCAATTAAAAGGTTGTATCCTTCATGCAAGTATAAAACTGATTATAGATAATTTAAAAATCAATCTTTCCTTTAGCTCTAATACCTAATCCTTTTACTCCAAAAAGTGTACTTACGTTAGGATGATCTAAATAAGTAACTCTTTGTAATAAATCTACTCTGAATATTTTAAAGATATTAGAAACTCCAGCACTTACTTCTATGTATGGAATTGCTTCATTAAAGGCAAAAGTTGTTGGTGTTCCATCTGCATTGGTTGGGAAGTTAAATAAATCTGCTTGTATATCAGGGTTATTTATATCTGTTAGTCTTCCTAATAGAGCTTTCACTCCTACTACTTCTCGTAATTTTAATCTGTTGAATAAAGGAATTCTGTTAAAGAAAAACCCATTAGGGAAATAAGTTGCTTTAAAACTAACATATTCATCACTCATAAACTCCATAAAATTCATTAAGTTAAAAGAAGCTTCTTGTAAAAAAAACGATTGATTGGCTTGAGGTAAGTTCAACAAAGGAAAAGGCACTTTACCCCAAACTTTACCCGTTTCTGATTCGGTATCTATATAACCAAAAATAGATAAGTAAAACCTCTTAAATAAGTTAAATGAAGTTCTTCCGTAAGTTAGCGTTCCATTAGTAAGCCCTTCAATTCCTTGTCGGTGACGTAATTGAAATATGGGGTATTTATTATAAATAGGCAATCTAAAGTTTTTTCCTTGGTAATATTGTTCATTAGGTGCGAATCTTAAATTCAAACTGACATTATCTGTTCTTATGGCATCAAACAACTGTGGCGATTCATCATTTTGGAATACCATATTTCCGATAGGACGCTCTTTTCTGTATTCGTAAATAAGGTTATAGGCAAAACCACTATGAAATTCTTTGTTATAATCTACTGTATAAGAATCAAAAAACAACATTTTATCTGCTTGACCTCTTCTAAATGAAAGCAAAAAGTTATCATCATTTAAAAACATAAGATTTTGTCCTGGAAAAACTGTTTCATGCTGATAGGAGACTAAAATTCTATTTTGTGGATTTTCTAAAAAATTTTTATTAAAGGAATAAGTAGCTCCTATATAATACTTATACTCTTCATCTTTAAAACCATAAGCAAGATAAGTATCAAACATAATTTTTTTGTGGAAGTTAGTAGTAGTTCTAAAACCTCCTCTCAATCTAAACCCTTCTACATCATTAAAACTGTAAAAAGTATTAATAGGACCTATTTCAATTTTTCCAATAGAATGCCATCCTGTTATTAATAAAAAAGCAATGTCCATAGTTCGTTTAAAAGCCGGTATCTTTTGAATACTATCAATCATAGTATAAACACCTTGTTCTTGTTTTGTGAGTGTATCAGTTCTAACTTCTACCCAAAAAGAATCTGTTTTTTCTTTAGCATCTTCTGCTTTAACAATTTTTTCCACAGGTGAATAAATCTCTTTTTCCCTTTCAACATCAAACAAGTAATTAGTGTACTGAACATTCTTTTTTCCAAAAAAACCTCTACCTTTTTTAGTTATATTATAGTCTATAATAATTTTATCTTTTGTTAACACCCAAACACTATCATGAAATTTTGTAAATTCCTGATCCACTTTCATGTCCTTAACAAAATTCAAGTTAATTTGATCTGCCACTCCCATTTCAATTTTAACAACAGCATAAGTAGAATCATTTAAAATATACATATCTCCTACAAATGCGAAACTCCCCTTATTTCTTGGTGTAAAAGCCAACCTAATAGCTTCATAACCATTAACATCAACAGTATCTATAATAAAATATTGATAAATTGTTGGCCCAACAATTGAAATAGGACTAGTAAATTGGTTGGACAATAAAAAGATATCATTATCATAAATATTGATATCTTGATAGAGTTTATCCATTATAAATGAAATCCCATCATCATCTAAGTAACCTTCAAAACCTGTAAGTTTAGTACCTTTTTCATATTCTTTAAGAGCTTTAGGATCTTTTCTATAATACATTTTAGAAGCTGTTTCTCTCAAAAATATAGGTAAATAAGGTTTTCCGTTTATTTCAGAAGTATCTATATGTTCCAATACTATTTGAAATTTCTTTTTTAACCAACCTTTTTCCAAAAAATCGTCTGTAATATTATTTAAGTCTATTTCTACTTTTTCATATTTATCGTATTCATAGAAACTCAATGATTCCAGTCTGTTATCATTTTTATGATCAATAACATTTTTAATCAAAGCAACAGCAGGATTATCTTTATTTTTATACCGCTTTTTATCTGCTTTAATTACCACTTCTTCCATAGTGATAGCCTCATTTTTTAAAGCAAAATTTATAGTTTGAGATTTTCCTAACTGTACTGTTTTAGACAAAGTTGTGTAACCGACAAATGATGCTTGTAAAGTAGCTGTTCCCCACTGCGTTTCTAAATAATAATTTCCATCAAAATCGGTAGTAGTACCCACATTTGCCCCTTTAAAAGAAACATTTACAAAAGGTAGTGGTTCTTTAGTGTCCGCATCTACAATAGTTCCTTTAATTCTAGTAAGCGATTGTGCATTTGTAAAACCAATACTTAATTTTAGCAGCAACATGAAACAAGTGAGCCTAGTGATTAATTGATATAATGTAAAATTGCCCAAGTTCAGTTATTAGTTTAAAGTGCCTATATTTCGAAAAGGTACAAAAATAGCTATTTATTAAATTGTGTGCTTATGCTTTTAAAAAAAATATCAGCATTAATTAATCTAAAAAAAAAATAAAAAAAAGAGTAAATAATATTTATTTGTTTAATATTGCACCATCAGAGTCCTGATAAGTGTAAACCAATCTTTATTATTTTAATCGTTCACTTATTACGAAACTTCTTATTTTATTTATTTCCACACTCAATGGAATTTCATATTTGAATTATAACATAACAAATCTAGAAAATCATATATCTCATATTATAAATTTATGTACGACATTATTGAATTAAACAAAAAACTTGTTGGAGAATTGCGAGAAATTGCTGACAAACTTGAAATTAAAAAAGCAGATAAGCTTAAAAAAGAAGATTTAATCTATCAAATTTTAGATCAACAGGCCATCAACCCAAAAGCGGTAGTTGATGTAAAAAAAGAGGCTAATCCACAACCTAAAAAACCAATCCCGGCAGCTTCTTCAAATGGAGCTAAGTCTAAGCCTAAAAGAAAAAGACTGCCTGCTGATAAAGAACCAAGTTTGTTTAAAGATGAAGAAACTTCAAAACCAAACAATACTAATATTCCCAAAAAAGAAGAAAGCAAAGAACAAGCTAAAGAAATTGCTCCAGTAGAAAACAAAATTGCTCCTGCTCCCGAAAAAAAACCTACTCAACAAAATACTAACAAACCTAAAACTGATAATAAACCTAGGAATCCACAGCAAGACAACCAAAACAAAGGAAATAACAATCCTAATAATAACAACAACAATCCGAATAGTAACAACCCTAATCAAAAACAAGATAACAACGAAAAACAAAGAAACGAAGACCACGGATATAATTTTGATGGTATAGTTGTTAGTGAAGGCGTTTTAGAAATTATGCCTGATGGTTATGGATTTTTACGTTCATCAGACTACAACTATTTAAACTCGCCTGATGATATTTATGTATCTCAATCGCAAATAAAATTATTTGGTTTAAAAACAGGTGACACTGTAAAAGGAGCTATCAGACCTCCAAAAATTGGAGAAAAATATTTTCCGCTTATTAAAGTGGAAGCTATTAATAACAGAGAACCTGCTTTTGTAAGAGACCGAGTTCCTTTTAAATATCTTACCCCTATTTTCCCTAAAGAAAAACTAAACTTAACCGGACATTCAAAAGATTCTTTATCTACCAGAGTAATTGATTTGTTTGCTCCTATTGGTAAAGGACAAAGAGGAATGATAGTAGCACAGCCAAAAACAGGTAAAACCACTTTATTAAAAGATGTTGCTAATGCTATTGCAGAAAATCATCCTGAAGTTTATATGTTAATTTTATTAATTGATGAACGTCCTGAGGAGGTTACTGATATGGCAAGAAATGTTGATGCTGAAGTTGTTGCCTCTACATTTGATGAGCCGGCAGAAAAACATGTTAAACTAGCTAACTTGGTGCTAGAAAAAGCGAAAAGAATGGTAGAGTGCGGACATGATGTGGTTATTTTGTTAGATTCTATTACCCGTTTAGCAAGAGCTTACAATACGGTTTCTCCATCTTCAGGAAAAGTACTTTCTGGTGGTGTTGATGCCAATGCTTTACAAAAACCAAAAAGATTCTTTGGTGCTGCCAGAAATATTGAAAATGGTGGTTCACTAACCATTATTGCTACAGCACTTACTGAAACAGGTTCTAAAATGGATGAAGTTATTTTTGAAGAATTTAAAGGTACAGGAAACATGGAGCTTCAATTAGACAGAAAAATATCTAACAGACGAATTTATCCTGCTATTGACATTGTTTCATCAAGTACTCGTCAAGAAGAACTATTAATGGGAGCTGATATCACTAAGCGTATGTGGATTTTACGTAATTATATTGCTGATATGAATCCTGTTGAAGCAATGGATTTCTTAAAAGACAGAATGAACAAAACCATGAACAATGAGGAGTTTTTAGCCTCAATGAATGGATAATACTATACTTATAAATTGTGAAGATTGAGTTCAGACTCAACCTTCACAATTTAAAATTAAAATTTTCTAAACTGTGTTAAAAAATCCTTTTCAAGTAGCCATAACATTTTCTTTAGTAGCACTTTGTGTTAAATTAATTATATTTTCGTTAGGTGCTCAGCATGGAGATATGGAAAGATATCTTATCTATATTTACATGTTAATTTTATTATTGGCAGTTTTCTTTGGTATAAGAAGTAATAAAATAAACAACCCCAACCCTCCCACTTTTGGTGAAGATTTTAAAGCTGGAGCAAGAACAGCTTCTTTTTTAGCTATATTAGTAGCCATTATCACTTTTGTGTATTATGCTCAAATTGATGCTGATTTTTTTGAAATAAAAAAACAACCGCTTTTTGAAAAATTAGCTGGAGATGCTAAAGAAAAAGCTCCAACTATGAACAAAACGGAATTAACTGCATTTTTATCTAACCAAATATTAGGAATAAACATGTATTTATCTCCTTATTTTCAAGCCATCTGGACCATGTTTGGATTGGTTTTCATGGGGCTGTTTTATGCCTTAGTTTTTACTTTTATGATGAGAAAAGTTCCAGGATTTAAATAAAGCAAATACTATTAAGACTTTGCCTTAAACATCAAATTGGAACATTATAAAATTCTATAAAAAACAAAAAAGCCAAGGAAGACAATGACCCCTGAAGAAAATTTAGAGAAATATGGTTATCAACTTCCTAATGTTTCTACACCAGGCGGGAGTTATGTTTCCGTAAATATTAGAGAAAACATTGCATATATCGCAATTCAATTTCCTATAATAAATGAAGTGTTTTTATATCAAGGAAAATTGGGAGAAGAAATTTCAACTGATGAAGGATATAAAGCAATGGAAATATGTGCTTTAAATGTTTTATCACAAATAAATAAGAAGATAGGTTTTGATAAAATTGTTGGACTAAATCACATTGATGCCTATTTTCAATCAGGAGAGAAATGGGACGACTCACCAAAAGTAGTGAATGGAGCTTCCGATTTATTTATAAATGTTTTGGAAAAAAGAGGTGAGCATTCAAGAGCAATTTTTGGCGTTCATAAACTGCCTAGAAACTTTTGTGTAGGTTTGACTGCATCTTTTACAATAAAAAAATAATACTACTTCCTCAGCTACCTTAAACATTACGCTTGTGGGATGTGAAATATCTAAACTACTTACCCAACTCTTGCTTTGTTTTTTCTAAACTTCTTTTTATCATTGCTAATGCTTTGTCTATAGTAGCAAATTTGGTTCTAAAAGATAAAATTGCCATTCGTATTACAAATTTCTCATTCACTACAGTAGAGCTCAAAAACACGCTGCCATCTTGGTGGATGTGTTCCATTAATTTTTTATTAAATTCATTGGCATTTTCTTTAGCAGGATACCAAAAATAACTTACCGATAAATCGGGTTCAGGACCTACTTCAAAACCTTGTTCCACTAATTGCTCTCTAAAATAAGTAGTAAGCAATAACTTCTCTTCCAAACAAGCAATAAAAGGTTTTACACCATGTAATTGCAAGGGCAACCATAATCGTAACCCTCTAAAATGTTTGGTCAGTTCAGGAGAAACATTTGCCGGACTATTAGTCAACTCATCCCCCATAGCATCTTGCATATAATTAGCAGTATAAAGATTGGAGTGTAATAATGCTTCTTTATCTTTTACCAAAACAGCGCCTAATCCATAAGGTAAAAACATTCCTTTGTGTGGATCAACTACTAAACTATCGGCTGTTTCCATTCCCTCAAATAAATGCTTTTTAGATGTCATCACGAAGAAACCACCATAGGCAGCATCTACATGAAACCATAAATTATGTTGATGAGCAATATTTCCGATTTCTGTTAATGGATCAATAGCTCCTGTATCTGTTGTTCCTGCTGAGGCAATTACCAAAAATGGTCGTAACCCATTAGATTTATCTGTCTTTATTAATTGCTCTAATATTGCTGTATTTATCTTGTGGTTTTCATCTAAGTCAATATAACGAATAATGACATCTTCCAACCCAATAATTTTTAGTGCTTTTTGAATACAATGATGTACCTGAACACTTAAATAAACTACACTTTTAGTAATTTTTTCATTTTTAATTTGATGTTTATCTCGAGCAGCAGCTAAAGCAATTAAATTAGAGATAGAACCTCCTGAAGCCAAATTACCCACCGCAGTTTTAGGAAAAGAAAATACATCTTTCAACCAATTAATCACTTCGTTTTCTATAGTAACTGCTCCCGGTGAAGCATAAAAAACTCCTGCATATTCATTAGAAATGGCGGCTAAAAAATCGCCCAAGGCAGCAGTGTAAATTCCCCCTCCGGGAATGTACCCAACATGTCCGCCAGATGCTGCTTTAATTCCCGTATCTATAACTTCTGATTGGTACAGCTTTATAAGTGCTTCAATACTTATTGGTGTTTTAATTGCTAATTTATCACTTGCTTTTGTTGTTGCAGTAAAAGAAGTAGAATTGGGTAATTCTTCTATAAATTGATTAGCAAACGCACTTACTTTATCAAGCAATTGCTTTCTATCGGATAGATTTACTTCTAATTGGTTGGCAATTTTTTCTTGCTCTTTTATCTTAACTATTAATTCTTGCATAAAACTATATTTCATTACAACAAAAATAAACATACGGAGTAAGAAAGCATATTAAATGTTGAACTATAAAATTTAGTTGGAATTATTTTTTAATAAAGAACAAAATTAACTTAGCACTTCATTAAATTTTTTCAATATTTCTATTGTAGCTTCATTGATATATTGTTTGCTTTTATAGTAAGCTACCCATTTTATTCCTGCAATAGAATTGGTTAAAAATAATTCATCTGCTTGTAACAACATGCTCCCTGTAACTGTTCCTTCTATTACATTTATACCCATAATTTGAGCTACTTCTATAATATGTTTTCTGGTAATTCCATCTATACAGCCTTCAGAAAGTGACGGAGTATAAAGTGTATTATTTTTATATAAAAATACATTGGAACTAATAGCTTCAACAATGTGATTATCTTGGTTCACCATTAAACAATCATCTAAATTATTTTCTGTTTTATAAATTCCGGTAAGCACATTAGGAATTTTGTTGGTAGTTTTTATTTGAGTTAATACTGTTGGATGTATTCTAATATCTGAATACAAATCTATTGATAATCCTTTTTTATTAAGTTCATATAAATTTTTGGAAATGGGTATTGCTTCTATTACATAAGATTTTGTATCGTTTTTTGGAGTGTAAAGACCTTCTCCAACTCTAAACACCGTAATTCTTACCCTACCTCCCTTTATTATGTTGTTCTTTTTAATTAAATGTAAAACCTGCTCGTGCAGTTCTTCAAAAGTAAGCGAAATAGCATTCATCCTAAGTAAATCCATTCCTTTTTTAAGACGGGCAAAATGATCTTTAACAAAAACGGGAACTCCGTTAATTACTCTAATGGTTTCAAAAACAGCATCGCCATACTTAAATGCTCTGTTGTCTATTGTAAATACCTTCTCTTCTTCTTCATATAAAAAACCATCATAATTTATGTAGCGTTTTTCTATCAAAACAAGTAGTTTTTAAGTTGTTTTAGGTTGGTGTTTGGCTCAATTTTAAAAGATTTCACTCCTACTTTAGTTGCTGCATCAGTATCTCGCTGACTATCACCAATCATAAAAGATACAGTTTTATCAACATTAAAACGTGCTATGGCTTTTTCTAATAGTAATGAATCAGGCTTGCGACATATACATCGTTCTACATCAGAATGATGCGGACAATAATAAATCTCTAAAATAGTAATTCCTTCTTTTTTGAATTGAGTTAACATGTGGGCGTGTACGAGATGTACATCATTTTTGTTATATATTCCTTTAGAAATTCCTCCCTGATTGGTAATTACAATAAATTCAAACCCTTTTTCTTGAGCCAATTTTAAAAAATCAACCACTCCTTCATTTATTTCAAAATCAGTTATTTTAAAAGTATATGCTCCTCTTTCTTTATTTATTACTCCGTCTCTATCTAAAAAAATAACTTTACGCATGAGGTTAATAGTTTAAAAGTTTAGAGCATTCATTAATTGACCTATAAAATTCATAAAAGCACCTGGAACAAAAATTAATGTAAACAAAAACCCGAACACTGCTCCCCAAGTATGAGCATCATGAGCCACATTATCACTACTTTTTTTGTCCATGTAAATTTCATAAGCTAAATAAAGTACTCCAAACAATAATGGATTAATAGTAAAAGGCAAAAAGATAATTCCTATCCCTCCTGTAAAAGGCATAAATGCTATAGCAGCAAACAATACTGCCGAGACAGCTCCTGAGGCTCCTACAGAATTGTAACCGTAATTATTTTTATGTCGGGCTAATGCCGGTAATGATGCTACTGCAATTCCACCAATATAAATAAACAAGTAGTAAACAATTCCCATCGTTCCCATTTCGTTTATTAAAATAGTTTCTACAATCTCTCCAAAACTGTACAATACATACATATTAAAGATAAGGTGAAAAATATTTTGTTTATCATGAATAAAAGCATGTGTAAACAAACGATACCATTCTTTATTATTATAAACTAAATAGGGATTAAAAAGTAGTTTGTGATAGAGCTGAGTATTACTATTGGCAGAAAAAGATACAATAACGGTAATTATGATAATAATAAGAGTAATGCTCATTCAGTTAATTTTAAGGTGTGTTCTTGCAATTTAATTACAAGTTTATTCGCAAAGGCAATCTCGTTTTAATCCTTCAAAGGAAATATTTACAAGTGTTGCAATGTCTTCTTTTTCTTCTGCGGTAGATAACCTTCTAGGTTCGCACGTTTCTATCAAGAGGATAACTTCTCTTCCATCAGCTAATTTTCCTTCTATTTGATATTCAGGACAAGGCTCTCTTGTTGTTGAACTTTCCGAAAAATTAACTTTAGCCTTTTGGAAAAAAGTTTTATCGAAATCTTCTAGAGCAATATTGTTGCACTCAAGTGTACAAGTTATGTATTTATTCGTTACAACCAATTCTGTTTCTTCAATAAACTCTAGCACTCTGCCTTCGGGCAACCAAGAAGAACGCGCATCATCTCCTGTATAAAAAATGGCATAAACCATTACGCATCCTAATCCGAATCCTATTAAATAATACTTTAACCTATGTATAAATTTATCCATTTTTTAAATTTGATAATATTAACAACTTACATTGCCATTAACAACAAGTTAATGTCTTTATAAGGCATGTTAAATGTTTCTGCTAAATATTTATTGGTTAATATTCCTTTGTAAATATATACTCCATTTTGAATGCCTACATAAGAACGAATCATAGCCTCTATTCCACCAAATTCTCCTGTATCTAAAATTGTTGGAGCAATAACATTACTTAGTGCATAAGAAGCTGTTCTAGCAACTCTTGAAGCAATATTTGGCACACAATAATGTATCACTCCGTGTTTAGCAAAAACAGGTGCTTGATGGCTAGTTATTTCAGAAGTTTCTATACAACCTCCTTTATCAATACTTACATCCACAATTACAGAATAATCTTTCATGCATTTTACCATTTCTTCGGTAACAATTATTGGAGCTCTACCAATTTTACTACTAATTGCTCCTATAACCACATCGGCTGATTTTAGTGCTTTTAATAATACTTTAGGCTGAACAATAGATGTTTGTAATCGTTGTCCGACCGCTGTTTGCAACCTTCTTAATTTATGAATATTGTTATCAAAAACTTTTACTGAAGCTCCTAAACCAACTGCAGTTCTAGCAGCAAACTCTCCTACTGTTCCTGCTCCAAGAATTACAACTTCTGTTGGAGAAACACCAGAAATTCCTCCAAACATTTGTCCTTGACCATTTCTTTGGTTACTTAAATATTCGGCAGCAATAAGGATAGCTGTATTTCCTGCAATTTCACTCATAGCAGTAACTATAGGTAAAATTCCATCTGGATCTTTAATAAAATCAAAAGCTACAGCAGTAATTTTTTTAGAAATTAATTTTTTAAGAAAATCTTTTGGCTGAATTGGTAACTGCAAAGCTGAAATTAATAATTGTCCATTTTGCATCATATCAATTTCTTCCAAAGTTGGCGGTTCAACTTTAAGAATCATGTTCGCTTTATACACCTCTTCGGTACCATAAACAATTTGAGCGCCTGCTTCACTATAATCTTTATCGCTAAAACTACAACCTTCTCCGGCTCCTGTTTCAATAATAACTTCATGCCCATTGTTTATTAACAATGCCACAGCATCAGGAACTAAAGGGATTCTCTTTTCTTGTATAGAAGTTTCTTTAGGAATTCCTATCTGTAAACTACTTTTTTTACGAGCCACTTCAAGCATTTCTTCTTGAGGCATAAAACCATGGGCTAAAGATTTTAGTAAATCATCTGATGTTGGCATATCCTTAATTTTTTTCTTAATGAACAGTTACAAATTTATTAATTAGCAAGCACTTTACTAGCTAAAAACAAAACATTTATTAATACAAAATTGTTATTAATCTTTTATTGTCTTCAGTTAGTGTTATGGAGACTTTTACTGCTTTTTCGGGAATAAGGTTAGGAATTTTTTCAGGCCACTCTATAAAACAATAATTTCCACTATAAAAGTATTCTTCCACACCAAAATCTAAAGCTTCTTCCTCTTCTTTAATTCTATAAAAATCAAAATGATAAATTTGTTTATTATCTTCCGTAAGATACTCATTAACAATAGAGAAAGTAGGGCTTTGAATGGTATCCATGACTTTTAATGTTTTGCACAGTTGCTTAATTAAAGTAGTTTTCCCTGCTCCCATTTCTCCATAAAAAGTAATGATTTTATGCTTTCCTATAGCTGACAAAAGCTGCTCGGCTATTTGTGGTAAATCTGCTAATGCAAAAGCGTTGAGTTTTATTTCAGAAACTTGACTCATATTAAATAGATAGTTTTTATTCCTCCAAAATTAAGGCATTATTCAACTTAAAATGTCTTTTTAAATCTACATTTAAAAAATGGGTAGTATCGGTAGTTATTTCTGCTGATGGCAAATATCCCGAATAAGGCAATGGTTTTAAATAAATAGAGTGTTGATGAGTGATGCTTGCTTTCATTTTTGCTAGTTCGTCCATACGCTTATCATAAGCTGTTGCATAGTTGTTATGGATTTGAAAGGTAACTACAACAAACACCAAAACACCTATTGTATTTATTGCTAAAATATTTTTTTTCAACTTTTCTGAAATATTAATTTCATTTCCTAATAAAAATAAATACCTAATTAACAAGATTAATATTAATACGGAAGCAACCATTGTAGCTCTATCGGGAGGAAGTGCCCCTAAAGGAATTACCACAATAAGCTGATTGATAATTACAATGGAAACGATAAGTAATAAGGAATACAGCAACTCTCTTACAGGACGAAAATTCACTGATTTAAATTGAGCAATTGCACCTAATATATAAAATGGGAAAGCCAGTAAAATGGCAGGTATAAAAGTATAATAAAGTTTAAACAGCAAACTTTTTACCGTGGCGTAGGCTGTAAATAGTATTACCTTTGTCCATGGCAAACTTGGTGTGAGTTCATCTCTTAAAGCAGTTCCTGAGCTAAAAAATATCACACACAAACCTGAAAAAAGCAATACAGCAGATAGTAGATAAGGTAACTGTACTTTAAATTGTAATGGTTGTTTTACTGCAAACACCACTAAAAACAATAACAAAATAAGTATCATTGGTTCGTTAGATCCGCTTATAAAAATAGAAGATATAATCAATAAAAAATAATCTCCACTGTTTTTTTCTTTTTTAAAAAACACACCTAACAAAAAAAATAAAGCAATAGTGCTGTATAAGTAGACTATCGAACCTGTAAACCAAAACCAAACATCATTAGGAAAAAGTGTTAGAAAGAAAAATACAGTCATAGCCAAAAAAGCAAGTAGCCACTTATTCCTTAAATTAATATCATAAAAATTTGCTGCATTTTTGGTAAGACGAGTAATAGCTATATATAACAGCAGGCAAGAAGTTAAATTAAAAACCATTAAAAAATAAGGAATTTTAGTAAAAGGTAGCAAAGAAGCTATTAATAAATTAGATGCAAACCTTCCGTGCCAATTAAACTGTAAATGATTAAAAACTTCAACTACACTTTTATTTTTTATTTCAGTAAGAAAATAAAAATCATCTGCTGCATACCTATTAAAATAAGCGGTTGAGATGAAGAAAAAACTCCACAAAAACACTTGTATTAATAAATATGGATGAGTATATTTAGGCAAATAACTAGTTTTTAGTTGATAATTGGTAAAAATAAAAAATTAAAATGAAGTGATTAGATATTATTTTTTTACAAACTATATTCAATACGCTTTTTTATTATTTTTGCTCAAAATTATTCGGGGTGTAGCTTAGTCCGGTTAAAGTGCGCGTCTGGGGGGCGCGAGATCGGAGGTTCGAATCCTCTCACCCCGACTTTTCAAACTATAACAAGTGCTGACACATCTATATAAAATTCTATTTATCAATTATATATTATGTTATGAAAGCATTTTTTAAAGATATTTTTGAATATCACCATTACTTCAATCAAAAACTAGGACAACAAATGATTGAAAATAAAAATATACTTTCAGAAAAAGTAATCCCTCTTTTTTCTCACACAATAAATGCACACCAAATTTGGAATGCTCGAATCACAAATACGGAAAAATTGGATGTACATCAAGTTCACTCGCTTCCTCAATGTATAAAAATTGATATTAATAACTTTAAAGATACTTTGGAAATTATAAATGAATATAAACTGAACGAAATAATTCCTTATTCTAATTCAAAAGGTAATGAATTTAATAACTCTATCGAGCAAATACTATTTCACATTGCAAATCATTTCAGTCATCATAAAGGACAAATCATTTCCGACTTAAAGCATAGCGGCATTACTCCATTAATAACTGATTATATATTTTACAAGCGATAATTATTCAAACAAAACATTAGTTTGTTGAATAACTTAAAAAAAGTTATTGTATGTTTCAGTTTTAAATTCTACTTTTGAACTCACAAAAAAATAAACTGAGAAAATATAAAAATATGAGTGTATTAGTAAACAAAAATTCAAAGATAATAGTTCAAGGATTTACAGGTACTGAAGGTACTTTTCATGCAAGTCAAATGATAGAATATGGTACTAACGTTGTTGGTGGAGTTACTCCTGGTAAAGGTGGTCAAAATCATTTAGACAAGCCTGTATTTAACACTGTAGAAGATGCTGTAAAAGTTACAGGAGCTGATGTTTCTATTATTTTTGTACCACCGGCTTTTGCTGCCGATGCAATTATTGAAGCTGCTGATGCAGGTATAAAAGTAATTGTTTGTATTACTGAAGGAATTCCTGTAAAAGATATGATTCCCGTAAAAGAATACTTAAAATCTGCTAATGCACGTTTAATAGGACCAAATTGTCCTGGAATTATTACACCAGATGGTGCTAAAGTAGGAATTATGCCAGGTTTTATTTTTAAATCAGGAAAAATAGGTATTGTTTCAAAATCAGGAACATTAACTTACGAAGCTGCCGACCAAGTGGTAAAAGCAGGTTTAGGTATATCAACTGCTATTGGTATTGGCGGAGATCCAATTATTGGAACAACTACTCAAGAAGCTATAGAATTATTTATGAATGATCCTGAAACTGAAGGAATTGTAATGATTGGAGAAATAGGCGGAAATTTAGAAGCTAACGCTGCTAAGTGGATTAAAGCAAATGGTAATAAACCTGTTGTAGGTTTTATTGCCGGAGAAACTGCTCCAGCAGGAAGAACAATGGGACATGCCGGTGCTATTGTTGGTGGTGAAGAAGATACTGCCAAAGCTAAAAAGAAAATTATGAGAGATTGTGGTATTACTGTAGTTGACTCTCCTGCAGATATAGGTCAAACCATGGCTGAATTAATGAAGGTTAATGCATAACTCATAAATTTAGATATTATGAAATTATTAGAAGGAAAAGTTGCTATAATTACAGGTGCTACCAGAGGAATTGGAAAAGGAATAGCTGAAGTTTTTGCTCAAAATGGAGCTAATATCGCATTCACTTATGTTTCTTCAGATGAACAAGCTAAAAAAGTGGTTGATGAATTAACTGCTTATGGCGTTAAAGTAAAAAGTTATAAATCTAATGCTGCTATTTATAGCGATGCAGAAGTTTTTATAGACCAAGTTGTAGCTGATTTTGGCAAAATTGATGCTATTGTAAACAATGCAGGAATTACAAGAGATGGTTTATTAATGAGAATGACAGAAGAAAATTGGGATGAAGTAATGAATGTCAACCTCAAATCTGTATTCAACATTACCAAATGCGCTTTAAAAACCTTATTAAAACAACGATACGGTTCTATTATTAACATGAGTTCTGTTGTAGGTATTGAAGGAAACGCAGGACAATCTAACTATGCTGCTTCAAAAGCAGGAATTATTGGTTTTACTAAATCTATCGCTCAGGAAATTGGCTCTAGAAACATTAGAAGCAATGCTATTGCTCCCGGTTTTATTGAAACAGAAATGACTGCTCAGTTAGATGAAACCATAATGAAGGGATGGATTGAAGATATCCCTATGAAAAGACCTGGAAAACCAGAAGACGTTGCTAATGCAGCACTTTTCTTAGCTTCCGATTTATCTTCTTATGTTAACGGACAAGTAATAAATGTTTGTGGAGGCATGCAAACCTAATTACAGCATCGTAAAATGCTTTACTAAAACCTCATTTATTCCACAATGAGGTTTTTTTATTTCATCACAAAACGAGCTGTATTTCTACTTTTTTGTTCCACCAAAATATTTTTATTGGTAATAACTCTTTTAATAGTGGCTTCATCATAATGACGAACAGTAACTAACTCTAAATTTTTATTGTACAATACATGATAATCTTGTTGTAATTCCTCAATAAATTTCATGGTGGTAAACGGACTGAAATCTATACAAATAGAAAAACTTATAGCTGCATTCTGCATCAAATTTACTGTAATGTTATGTGCTGAAAGTTGAGCAAAAATCTGACTTAAATTATCCTCTACAATGAAAGAATAGTCTTTAGCAGATATAGAAATCAACACTTGATTCACTTTAAATATGAATGAAGGTATTAGTTTATCACCTTCTGTATGCTCATCTATTAATGTTCCTTTAAGAGTAGGTTCTAAAAAAGATTTTACATATAACGGAATTTTTTTGTTCTGAAGCGGTTTTATAGTTTTTGGATGTATGACTGTTGCCCCATAATAAGCTAACTCTACCGCCTCATGATAAGATATGTGTTCTAGCTGTTGAGTATCATCAAACCATTTTGGATCAGCATTTAACATTCCTGAAACATCTTTCCAAATAGTTACGCTTTCTACTCCTAAACAATAAGCTAAAATTGCTGCTGAAAAATCTGAACCTTCTCTTCCTAATGTGGTAGTAAAATTCTCTGAACTTGCGCCAATAAACCCTTGAGTTATCACATACTTATTATCAATTGTAATTACTTTCGGTATAGAAGATTGAACCAATTCGGTAGTAAGCTTCCAATCTATATTAGCTTTTCTATAAGTATTATCTGTTTGAATTAAAGCTCTGGCATCTATCCAATGATTATTAATATTTATCTCATTAAGATATGCACTAACTATTTTTGTAGAAAGTAATTCACCAACAGAAACAATTTGATCATACACGTAATCATAAGTTCTTTGTGGTTCTTCTTCTATCTCCCACTCTATTTCTACAAAAGTATTATGTATATCTGTAAATATTTGATGGTTTTTATTCTCAAAAAGTTCATTCATTATACCAAAATGAAATTGTTTTACTTTTTCCAACAACACATTTACATCGTTTTCTTTAAAGTAATAAGCATTCACCAATTCTTCTAATGCATTGGTAGTCTTTCCCATGGCTGATATAACCACTACAAGCGGTTTATTATATAACTGGATAACTTTTCCTACATTTTTTACCCCCTGAGCATCTTTAACAGAAGCTCCACCAAACTTAAATACTTTCAACATTTATTTTAATTTTACAATCTTATTTTTCCATTTAACCATTCTTCATCCAATTCTGCATTAAACTTTTTATAAAATTCGATAGCAGGTTCATTCCAGTCTAACACTTGCCAAGTCATTAGTTTAGCATTCATTTCTTTGGCTGCATCTAAAGTAGATTTAAAAAGTAAAGAACCAATTCCTTTTTGCTTATATGCTTCTTTTACTACCAAATCTTCTAAATACAAACACCTGCCTTTCCATGTAGAGTAGCGAATATAATAAAAAGACATGCCTACAATTTCATTGTTATTTTCTGCTAAAATTATCCAATATAACGGATGATTTCCAAAACCATCTTCTTCTAATTGTTTAAGTGTAATGGTAACTTCTTGCGGCTGTTTCTCAAAAAGTGCTAATTCTTTAATTAGATTTAATACTTCCGGCAGGTCATTTTTTGTAGCTTTTCTGATTGTGATTTCCATAAAACAAAAGTAGTAAAACTGAGTTAATTCACGATAATTTCATTTCTTTGTAATGAAGTTTTTAAAAGTCCAATTTAGAAAAAATAGTATTATGACTAATTTTACAACCCTCAACGAATTTATTTTAGAAAGACAAGCTGATTTCCCTTATGCTTCAGGAGAGTTAACCCGATTATTAAATGATATAGGTGTAGCGTCTAAAATCATTAATAAAGAAGTTAGAAGAGCAGGGTTAGGTAATATTTTAGGAAAAGCGGGCAGTGAAAATATTCAGGGAGAAGATCAACAAAAATTAGATGTTTATGCTGATAATCAATTCATCAATGCATTTAGATATGGTGGTGAAGTTTGTGGGATAGCTTCTGAAGAAAATGATAATTTCATGGCTTTTGATAATGAAATTTCTCAAAAAGGGAAGTATGTAGTTGCTTTTGACCCATTAGATGGTTCTTCTAATATTGATGTTAATGTTTCTATAGGAACTATTTTTTCCATTTACAGAAGAGTTAGTAAAGATGGTCCTGCCCAATTAGGAGATTTTTTACAAGAAGGAAACAAACAAGTTGCTGCCGGATATGTTATTTATGGTTCTTCTACCATGTTGGTTTATACCACAGGTAAAGGTGTTAATGGTTTTACATTAGATCCATCCATAGGTGAATTTTGTCTTTCACACCCCGATATAAAATCTCCTGATGATGGAAGGCTATACTCTTTTAATGAAGGAAATTACAATACTTTTTCTAAAGGACTTCAAAAATATTGCGATTGGGTTAAAGAAGAAGATGCTTCAACAGGCAGACCATATTCTTGCAGGTATATTGCTTCAATGGTTGCTGATGTTCACCGAAATCTCATAAAAGGTGGTGTTTTTTGCTACCCAGCAACAGCCGGTTCTCCAGATGGTAAATTGCGTTTAATTTACGAATGTAACCCTATGGCTTTTATTGTTGAGCAAGCAGGTGGAATTGCTTCTACAGGTAAAGAAAGAATTATGGATATTAAACCAACTTCTTTACACCAAAGAGTTCCTGCTTTAATGGGATCTAAGAATATGGTAAATAAAGTTTTTGAGATGATTGAAAAATACGAACGAGTAGAAAATGCAAATGCATAACTCAATAATTACCATGCTAAAAAAAAAAATTTTCTTTCTTACTTTTACCTTCATATGCTTTTCTATGAAAGCTCAGAATGTGGTGACAGAAACTATTCAAATTGATACCAATTTTGTTACCTATGATGTAATTTATACTGATACGTTAACAAAAGGTGTTTTCTCTAAAGTTATAGCTGTTTTTGCTAATGATACCAGTCAAATAGCTATTGAGAAAAATTACACTAGCAATTATCAAAACGGTTTATATAAAGCTTATTATCCTTCTGGAGGTTTAATGGTAAAAACTGTTTATGCTAATAATAAACTTAATGGTGAATGGACTTTTTATGATAAAACAGGAGAAGTAGCTATAAAAGGTATTTATAAGGAAGGTATAAAACATAAATATTGGGCTTACCGATATTTAAAATGTTATGGAAGATATAAAAATGGAAAGAAATCGGGAAGATGGAAATGTTTAAATACTGATGGAGGAAAATACATTACCAAATATCCTAATCTTTATTTAACTGGTATGTTCGATTTTGTTAGAATTAGAAGTAATAATCCGTCAACAAATGACAGTATTGTTTCGCAACCAATTAATGATAGTTTAATTAGTGATACCAATAATCAAATACAGGAAATAGATACGTTTTACTTAAGTGCGATTACCTATTTAGCAAGAAATTATTACATCAGAAATAGAATTAAAATTCAGTTTACCAACACCAAAAAAGAGCGTAAATACTACGATAAGTATTTCGATTATAAAAAAGATTTATTCTTGTTTGCTGTTTCTCCAACCATTATTCCATTAGGATTACCTCCATTTTTAACTGAACCAGAAAAACTAACAAGTGATACTATAAATACCCAGCTTACTGCTAATATAAATAAATACAAGATTGGATTTTCCTCACATTCTATAAGAACAGATTTAGCATTATACCAATATTCTACTCAACCAACTTCGGATATGATTTTGTATTTTTCTGAAGTTATTGATAATATGCTTAGGGTAGATATTGTTGAATTTAGAAATAGAAATGACGAAAGTTTTGAAGAAATATATAGACATCCTAACGCTAGAAAATATAGTGTTTTAATATACTTTAACCAAATTAAAGACGTTAAGGCTGTAGAATATCAGCAACAAAAAGTTGAATGATTTTTAGATGAAAAATAGTTTGAAAAAAATAGCTCAACCCTTTATTAAACTTGGAATGAAAATATTATTTCCAAAGATTAAAGACGAGTATTATTATACCTATTATTTTTTTAAAATGGGAGTAAATCAAAAACTTTTTGGTTATAACAAAAATGTACCTTGGCCTGTTCATCCAACTTCTATTGTAAAATGTCCTGAAAAAATTCAATATATCAGTAAAGCACCTGGAACAGCTATTGGATGTTATTTAGATGGGAGAAATGGAATAATTATGGAAGAAAATGTTTGGTTAGGTCCTAGGGTTTCTCTTATTAGTCAGAACCATGATGTAAACGACTATAATAAATACATAACTGAACAACCTATAATTATTCGCAAAAACTGTTTACTAACTACCAATTGTGTTATACTTCCTGGTGTAGAGTTGGGTGAACATACTGTTGTTGCAGCAGGTGCAGTTGTTAGAGATTCTTTTCCAGAAGGAAATCAACTGTTAGCAGGTAATCCTGCAAAAGTTGTTAAACAATTAGAAAAATATAGAGGCTAAATTTTAAATTATTCTCCTAATAACTCTCTTGCTTGATTTACTGGAATTAATTCATCTCCATGCAGAGCAATTACAAAGGCTCCTTTAATACCTTTTTCTTCAGTTATAGTAGTTTTATAAGCCTGAGCTTCATCATACGTTTTAAATGTACCTGTTGTATATCTTGTTAAGTCATTTTCAATTTGAGTTTGCTCCACTCCCTTTATAGACATAAACTTAGTAAGCACTTCTACAGGTAATTGATTTTTGTAAGAACCTATTTGTATTTTAAATACAATTTTGTTTTTATCGTAGGTCTTAGCATTTGGTTTAATACTTTCCTGAGCTGCAGAAAGAACTCCAGCTTGTTTTAGCGTAATTCTTTTTCCACCCTGATAAGCAACCACAAATGCATCTTTAATACCATTATCTAAGGCCAAATTAATTTTTTGTTTAGCAGCTTCTTCAATAGTCGTATAAGCCCCTGGAGCTAAATATTTATATAACCCATCATCAGCTTTTAATTCAATTACACCATCTAATTTATTAAACTGTTCTTTAGGTTGTTTTTTAGAGAACGCTCCTAGCTGAACCCTAAACACAACTTTATCGGTATTATCCATACTAGCAAACTCATCACCAACCGCCATATTATTAGCCTCATCACCAACAGAAACTAATTTTCCGTCTTTAGTTTCTTCAACTACAATAGCAGCATCAAAACCATCTCTTGTTAAACTTGCTTTTCTTTGTACAGCTTCATTCAAGCTCATGTAATCTCCAACGGTAATAATTGTTTCTCCATCTTTTTCTTGAATATCTACGTCTGAAACACTTAAGAACTTATCAACTAAAGCAGCATCTATTGCCTCTGTAAATCTTCCTAACTGAATTTTGTATTTTTTAGGTTGTATTTTAGATTTTTCACCAGCTGTTATTGATCTATTTTCAATAGTAGCAAATGCTCCTGTGGTATCCATATATCTTAAATAAGCATCTTTTATCATATCATCAGTCATTTCAACTCCCGCTGGTGTTACAAAAGCATTTGGCCTAGATTCCAATTCATCATCTTTATAGTTCGGAACAAAATCCTTATCCATATCTAACGGACAACCTTTTTCATCAACCTCAACTCCTGGTGGAGTCCAAGCACATTCATCCATAAAATCAATTACCCCATCACCATCTTCATCATCCATATCATACGCTAGGTAGTCTATTGGAGCATCAAAGTCTTTAATCTCATAATTTTTTTGATGTTTCAAGAAATTATAACTAATAGAAAATGAACTCATTAAAAATTTATCATTGGAACCATTGCCCGGTTGACTACCAATTCTATCTCCTTCACTTTCTGCTACAACTCCATCTACCAAGTCGGAAAAAGTAAAGTGCATAATAAAACCTAAAGTAAAATCAATATTTTCTGTTGCATGCATAATTACACCACCACCAAATGGTATGGCAAAAGTTCTTTCCGGATATTTTCCTAAACCATCAAAATCAGATTCTCTAATGTCTGTCTCAAAAACATAGTCTCTTTGAATAACTATTGCTTCTTTAGCATTTGGATCATCTTGCGATATGTTTCTTATTGAACCGTCTGACCAATAATTATATCTATTTCCAAACTCATCATACAAATCTGTTTTAGAATGAAACTCAACAGATTCAATACCTAAAGATAGAAATGGACTTAGTGAACGCTTTTTAGGCAAAAAATTACCGAAATCATACATTAAAGCAAAACCGCCAACAGAAAGTCTTGATTCAAAATTTAAGTTCCTATCTAACGAACGCTCATTAGCACTAACTTTTCCGAATAGCACATAAAATTTAAGCGCTAAATAATGATTTAATCGTTGCTTGATATGTAAATCATAAGCAAGATTACTGATAAAAGGTGTACCAACATTAGCATCTAAAACATCGCCATAGAATTTAAAGTTGCCAACCCCCAACCCTATTGTAGGTGAAAAAGGATTAATAGAAGATAAAGGTTTAGTAGTTTCTGGAAGTTTAGAAGGTGTAATAGATGTAGAATCGCTCTGAGCAAAAATTTGCAAAGAGCCAATCAATAACATACATACAAAAACAAAACTATACTTATTCATTCTTTTACTTAACGAAATGTAATACGAATATAGGGAAATAAAGATACAATTAAGTCTAAAAAGGGGAATTTATTGCACCCATTTTTGATTTGTAATCATTAAAGCCTCTTGTACTGTAATTCTTTCTCCTTGATTATAGGCAGTAACAAAAGCAGTTTTTACTTTACTTCTCAAATTGTTACGTTTGTCTCTTGCTGATTTATATTCAGAAAAACTACCTGTAATTAACTTTGTCCATCCTTGATGATTTTCTAAATTAATTTGGTCGTTTAGTTTAAATTTCTTTTGATATCTTTCTATAGTTATACCTTCTCTAAAAGCTCCTACTTGTACTTTATATATAACATTCTTTTCTGGAGCAGGTGTATTGGTTACAGGGGTAGTTCTTTTTGTTTTTTCTTCGGTATTATCTACTACTAGGTCATCTTCAATATCTTCCTCTACTTTATTATCCACCTTATTTTGAAGACTTGTTTCTTCAACCTCTTTATCCTCAGTATCATTTGAAGCTAAACTTTCACCAGCAACAGAAAAGTTTGTTGCCACTATTTGATGTTTTTGCGTTTCTTCTCCTTTTAAATAAGATAAAACTCCTGTTATTTCTTGCATCCCCGAAGCTGAAGTACTTTCAATAAAATAACTTACTTCAAAACTATTTTCTGTTGGAACTGATAACCAAAGTACTTTTACTTCATTATTTTCAACAGAAAAAACGCCTCCTGCTGAGTTGTTGTTCGATGCAATAAATCCAGCTGGTATAAACTCTGATAATTTAGCAAAACCTTCTACGTTTTCTTTGTTGATATTAAGTGTTACTTTAAACTTATTATCACCAACATTATCAATATTTCTAGATGCAGATAAGGATGTTTCTGTATTATTTGAAGCTGGCAAACGACTTTCTTCATCTTCTGTATTAGAAGATGATTCGGTTTCTTCTGCTACCAACTCTTCTGTAGATACAGTAATATTTGATGTTGGAATATCAACATTCATTCTTTCATTATCGGCTATATAAGAAAACTTACCGGTAATAGTATATTTTCCAGAAGAATGAGAAACGTTTTTAAGTTTATACCTTATAGAAAATTCACTATTTTGAGGTAATGCCATCCATATCAACTTAAGTTTTTGCTCCTTAAATGAAAAGGTTGCTCCTGCAGTCTCTATGGGTTCTACAACAAAACCTTCAGGAATTTCTTGTTGTATTTTTGCAAAACCGACAATATCAGCTTTTGTGATTACAAGCTCTACCTCTACTTCACCATTAGGTTGTATGGAAGCAGGTATATTTTGTTTAACAGTTACATCTGAAGTGAAAAATAGTTGGTAAAAAAAGATACTTACAAAATTTACTATTAGAAATAACTGTTTAATCATTTTATATTATTTTTAGATTATTGCTGAAAATAAAAATCAATCAACTCATTTAAATCTTTTGCTGTAAGATCATTCTCTCCTTCAAAAAACTGGTCGATTGCATTTGTAATTTCTTTTGCTGATAGATACTTGTCTTTATCTGTATCTAACGGAACAAATTTAGCAGGCATATTAGTTTGACCTATTTGACCTCCTTTATTTTGCTCGTATAAAGCTTGTATTTCTTTCATTTCCTCATCAGACAAGTCTTCTGCTTTAAATGTTTTGTATTCAGTAATTACAGAATCTTTCATAGCATGTTCTTCAGCAATCATAGCATCTGTTAGTGTAACTCCATCTTTGTTTACCAACGTTCCTGCTGGTGTGTTAGGTTCTTTATCTAAATAATCCGGAACACCATCTTTATCACTATCTAGAGCACATCCGGTAGCATCTACTGTAATTCCCGATTTTGTTCCCGGACATTTATCATTTAAGTCAACTACTCCATCTCCATCACTATCTTCTTTATCTAATTTAGAAAAGTCGAAATCTTTATATTTATCGTCAGCAGCTGAAGCTCCTGCAAAATTATACTGTAACCCAAAAGAAGTTTGAAACATTTTATCACTTCCTCCTCCACTTAAATTATCTAAATATTCTGTTGTTGTTAAAATATATGCAACTGTAGCTCTCGCATGTAAATGTGGAGAAAGTTTAAATTTCAATCCAAATCTCAATGGAATTGTAAATGCTGTTTTAGGGTAATTATTAGTAGAGTCTTTTAACGTAGATTCATATTTATGGTCTCTTGTTAAAAACATTGAAGAAGTATCTGAACCTGGCATATTCTCTGGAACATCTCTTAATGTCCCATCACTCCAATGATGATAAAAATTACCATTTGCATCAAACAAATCTCCTTTAGGATTGAACATTAAGTATCCAAAACCAACAGAAATAAATGGCGAAAAAACTGAATTTTCATTTACAATTTTTCCATTATCAAAATCTAGTAATAGGTTTAAATCAAAATTAGTAACTTTAGTTTCAAAATTATGAAAAACCTCATCATCTAACTGACTTTTAGAAACAGTTCCAAACATTCCATTAGCAGTAATGCCTACAAAGCTTCCTATTTTCTTTTCTAGATAAACCCCATAAACAGGTCTCCAATAAGTAAAAACAGAAGAACCTTTTGAACCTTGTAAATTCCCCATGTAAGAGAGTGTTCCAAAATTAGCTCCAATAGAAGGAATATATTTTAACCCATCACCCTTTGGCTCGCTCTGAGCAAGGGATTTCTGTGAGATTACACATGAAATTAATGCAGCAAAAAATGTAATTTTTCTAATCATAACTTATAATTTATTGCGATTCAGGCAATAAAAATATAACAAAAAATTGATATTCCTAATTTTTTTCTAGAGTTATTAACAAAAAGTATAACTTTAGACAAAACAAACATAGCTTATTCTTTAAAAGAATTCTTAGGAAAATCTTTGTTTTTTCAACTTAGAAATGTTAATAAATTAGAAGTTGGGACGAAGCAAATAATCGTTATAAAAATCAATAATACACTTAACCGCTTCATCAGCAGTATCGCATATGTTAATAAGTTTTAAGTCTTCCGGACTAATATTTTTTTCAGACAAAACAGCCGTTTTTATCCACTCAAATAAACCTTGCCAGTAATCTTTACCAACTAAAACAATAGGAAACCTACCTATTTTTTTAGTTTGTATTAGTGTAATTGCTTCAAAAAGTTCATCTAATGTTCCAAAACCACCCGGTAAAACTATAAATCCTTGAGAGTATTTTACAAACATCACTTTTCTTACAAAAAAGTAATCAAAAGTCATTAATTTATCAAGATCTATATAATCATTGTGTTTTTGCTCAAAAGGCAAGTCTATATTTAATCCTACTGATTTTCCTTCAACGTTAAATGCCCCCTTATTACCAGCTTCCATAATTCCTGGACCACCTCCTGTTATAACACCATATCCATTCTCGGCTAATTTAGCGGCAATTTCTTCTGCTATTTTGTAATACTTATTATCAGGAGTTGTACGTGCCGAACCAAATATACTAACACAAGGACCTATTTTTGCTAATGTTTCAAAACCGTTTACCAATTCCGACATCATTTTAAATATTGCCCAAGAATCGTTAGCTTTTATTTCGTTCCAATCTTTATCGTGGTGTATTTTATTGTGTTCTTCGTTGTAATCTTTATTTCCCATGAATGTTTTTTATTTGATAAGTCGGCAAATTTATGTTTTTTTATCTTTTAGTTAATGAAACTATTTAAAGTCCACTTTATAAATTCCATTTTGAACAAATTTTCCAATTAATTCAATTCTTCTTTTAAAAAACTAGCAGTATAACTCTTTTTATTTTTCACTAATTGTTCTGGTGTTCCTTCTGCCACAATCTTCCCTCCTTCTTGTCCACCTTCAGGACCGATATCTACAATATAATCTGCTACTTTAATAATATCCATATTATGTTCTACTACCAATACAGTATTACCAATTTCAACTAATTTATTTAAAACCTCCAACAATACTTTAATATCTTCAAAATGCAAACCTGTTGATGGCTCATCTAAAATATACAATGTTTTACCTGTTTGTCGTTTAGCTAATTCGGCAGCTAATTTTACTCGTTGTGCCTCTCCACCAGAAAGTGTTGTTGATGGTTGTCCTAAATTTATATAACCTAAACCAACATCATTTAATGTTTTTATTTTTTGTAAAATATTAGGATGATTTTCAAAAAAAACTACCGCTTGTTCAATACTCATATTCAACACATCACTAATAGATTTTCCTTTATACCTTACTTCTAACGTTTCTCTGTTGTATCTTTTACCATTACACTCATCACACATGACATAAACATCGGGTAAAAAATTCATCTCTATAGTTTTTACCCCCGCCCCTTGACAACTTTCACACCTTCCGCCTTTTACGTTAAAAGAAAACCTACCTGGTTTGTAACCTCTTATTTTAGCTTCTGGCAAGTTGCTAAATAATAAACGTATATCTCCAAAAACATTTGAATACGTTGCAGGGTTTGAACGAGGTGTTCTTCCTATAGGTGTCTGACTGATATCTATAATTTTATCAATGTGTTCTAATCCTTTAATTTTTTTATAAGGTAGCGGTTTTTTTACGGCTTTATAAATATGTTGATTTATAATTGGATACAAGGTCTCATTAATTAGTGTAGATTTTCCACTACCTGAAACTCCTGTAATACAAACAAACATTCCTAACGGAAGTTTAAGGTTTACATTTTTTAAGTTATTACCCGATGCTCCACTAAGCTCAATAAAATTGCCATTTCCTTTTCTTCTTTTTTTGGGAACATCAATATTTATTTGATGATTTAAAAATGCTGCCGTATTAGTAGAAAGTTTTATAAACTCTTTTGGTGTAGCTGCTGCAACTACATGCCCCCCATGTTTTCCTGCTTTTGGTCCAATATCTATAATATAATCGGAAGCCAACATAATGTCTTTATCATGTTCCACCACTATAATAGAATTACCAACATCTCTTAATCCTTTTAATGAATTTATCAATCGCTGATTATCTCTTTGATGTAACCCTATACTCGGTTCATCTAAAATATACAACACATTTACTAATTGAGAACCTATTTGAGTAGCTAACCTAATTCGCTGAGCTTCTCCTCCGGATAATGTTGCTGCAGGTCTATTTAGGGTTAAATAATCTAATCCTACATCTAATAAAAATTGGAGTCGTTTGTTTATTTCTTTTAAAATCTCCTCTGCTATTTCATGCTTTTCGCCAAAAAACTGCTTACGGTTTTTATCAATTTTGGCAGTCCATTTGCCCAACTCATTTAAATCTTTTGTGGCAATTTCTCCAATATTTTTATCATCAATTTTAAAATACAAAGCTTCTTTTTTCAACCTACTACCACCACAATCCGGACAATTAATTTTGTTCATAAAACTACTTGCCCATCTGGTTAATGATGGAGAAGATTTTTCTTCTAATTGTCGCAATACAATGTTAATTACACCTTCAAAATCCAATTGGTAATTTTTTGTCTGACCATCTACCTCATGAGTCATGTTAATAGGTTCTGAAGAACCATAAAGCAAACAATCTAACGCTTCTTCTTCAATTTCACTTAAAGGTGTGTTTACAGTAAATCCATAATGAGCAGCTATACCCTCAACTTGTTTAAAAGCCCAATTGTTTTTGTAATCTCCTAAAGGTACAATGCCGCCTTTTTTAATACTCAGTTTGGAGTTGGGTATTACTTTTTTAATGTCAATTTCAGAAATCTGACCTAAGCCACTACATTTTTTACATGCTCCATAAGGCGAGTTGAAAGAAAACAAGTTTGGTTCGGGTTCGTTGTACGAAATTCCTGTTGTCGGACACATTAACTTCTTGCTCAACAACCTGAATTTTGGAGGGTTCTTTTTGTCTTCTTCCACCTGAAATTCATAAACCATTAAGCTATCATCGCCCAACTTCAAAGTAGTTTCTACAGAAGCAAGTATGCGTTGGTAGTCTTCATTTTTAACTTTAAGCTGATCTACCACTAATTCAATATCATGAATTTTATACCTATCGAGTTGCATTTTAGGATGCATTTCCATTAGCTCGCCATCAATACGGACTTTTAAAAACCCTTGCTTCATAAATTGAGCAAACAGTTCTTTATAATGTCCTTTTCTACCTTTAATAATAGGTGCCAGCAACAAAATTTTCTTTCCTTGATATTGCTCTACAATTAAATCTACAATTTGGTTGGTGGTAAATTTCACCATCAATTCGCCCGTATTGTATGAATAAGCATTGGCTACCCTAGCGTAGAGCAACCTGAAAAAATCGTAAATTTCGGTAATGGTTCCAACGGTAGAACGAGGGTTTTTACTAATGGTTTTTTGCTCAATGGCAATAACCGGACTTAGTCCGTTAATTTTATCCACATCAGGACGTTCCATTGTACCTAAAAACTGACGTGCATAAGCTGAGAAAGTTTCTAAGTACCTACGTTGTCCTTCCGCATAAATGGTGTCGAAAGCTAAAGAAGATTTGCCGCTCCCACTTACACCTGTCATTACCACTAATTGGTTTCTGGGAATTTTTATAGAAACGTCTTTAAGGTTATGTACCCTTGCTCCAATTACTTCAATTACCTCTTCATTTTCTATCATTAATAGCTTTTATTTAGCAGCAATTACAGAAATTTCTACATTCACATTTTTAGGCAAACAAGCTACCTCTACGGTTTCTCTTGCCGGAAAATCTAAAGTAAAGTAACTTCCATACACTTCATTAATTTGTGCAAAATTATCCATATTTGAAATGAATATACTTGTTTTTATCACATTTTCAAAACCCATTTCTGCAGCAGCCAACACTGCTTTTAAATTTTCCATCACCATTTTAGTTTCTTCTTTAATGTTGCTTAAAACTAACTCATTGGTTTCCGGATTTATAGCAATCTGTCCAGAAGTATAAAGCATATTATTTAACAAAACTGCTTGATTATAAGGACCTATTGGTGCCGGAGCTTTTGCTGTGTTGATGATCTTTTTCATATACCTAAATATTTTATAAAACACCGTAAAAATAAGTACAGCAAAACTTATTTTACATTTATTAAGCAATTTTTATAAAAAAATAACTTCATAAACTTTTTTAACCGTTAATTTCGCAATAAAAAGTTATAAAAAATGAAGATTACTTATTTTGATTTAATTGACCAATCTTATTATTTTCCACAAGAGGGATTTAATATTGAGGATGGTAATTTATTTTTTAACGATACCTCAATTAAGTATTTAATTGATAAGTATCAAACTCCTTTTAAGATTTCTTTTTTACCCAAAATTGGAGATCAAATTAAAAAAGCAAAAAACCTTTTTAGTAAGGCTATTAAACAAAATAATTATAAGGGAACTTATAACTATTGTTATTGTACAAAAAGTAGTCATTTTAACTTTGTTATTGAAGAAACACTAAGACACGGTATTAATTTAGAAACTTCTTCGAGTTATGATATCGACATTATCCTTAATCTTTACAAAAAAGGATTAATCAATAAAGACAAGAAAATTATCCATAACGGCTACAAAACAGATAGTTACATTAAGAAAATTGCTTTACTGCAAAAAGAAGGTTTTACTAATAGCTTTATTATTTTGGATAGTAAGAAAGAGTTAGAAAAACTTCAAAAAATTATTAAAACGCCTATTCGTATTGGTATTAGAATGGCTATTGATGAAGAATCTCAATCTACTTACTATACTTCTCGTATGGGAATTAGAGCTTCTGAAATTATAGATTACTACAACAATGATATTAAGCCTAGAAAAAATGTAACGTTAGAAATGTTGCACTTTTTTGTGGATACAGGCATAAAAGACACCATGTATTATTGGAGTACTTTTATTAATGCGATGAAACTTTACGCTAACCTAAAAAAGAATTGCGATACACTTAATGCTATTAATATTGGCGGAGGTTTACCTATTAGAAACAACTTAGGCTTTGAATATGATTATAAATTTATCATTAACCAAATTGTAGCTAATATTAAAGATGTTTGTAGCTCTGAAGGGATTGATGATCCGGATATTTATACCGAATTCGGAAAATATACTGTTGGCGAAAGTGGTGCTATCGTTTTTGAAGTATTAGATTACAAACAACAAAATGATGCCGAGCTATGGTACATTATTAACAATAGTTTAATGACTACTATTCCTGATAGTTGGAGTATGCACGAAAAATTTATTTTACTTCCTATTAATAAATGGGATAAAGAATATACCAAAGTAAATATTGGTGGCATTAGTTGCGACCACTCTGATTATTACAATTCGGAAGATTTAAACCAAGAGATTTATTTACCTAAAATTGATGATAAGGATAAAGAACCGCTTTATATCGGGTTTTTCCATACAGGAGCTTATCAAGATTCTATTAGTGGTTACGGAGGAATTAAGCACTGTCTTATTCCTTCACCAAGACACATTGTAATCAAACGAAATGAAAACGGTCAGTACGAAGATTATCTTTTTAAAGATGAACAAAATGCTGAAGTAATGTTGGATATTTTAGGGTATAATGATTAACTAACAGGTTTGAGGTCCCGAAAAATGTTTTTGAAAAAAACTAATTTTTCGAGGATGCTCGCAAAAATAAAGAATTAAAAATTCTTGTTTTTACGGCATTTGAGGTTTGAACCGTTAATTGTTATTGGTTAATAGTTAGCCAATAACAAAAAAGCTAATAACAGATAACCATTAACAAATAACTATAAATATGACTATTACAGAATTTGCAGAAAAACATTACAAACATTTTAATGCTGCTACCTTGGTAGATGCCTCTAAAGCTTACATTAAGCATTTAGAAAGCGGACACAAAATGATGATTACCCTTGCCGGAGCAATGAGTACTGCCGAATTGGGTATTTCTTTGGCTGAAATGATTAGACAAGACAAAGTACAAATTATTACTTGTACAGGAGCTAACTTAGAAGAAGATATTTTTAATTTAGTAGCTCATACTTTTTACAAAAGAGTACCTCACTATAGAGATTTATCTCCACAAGATGAACAAGATTTACTAGATCAACATTTCAACAGAGTTACCGATACGTGTATTCCAGAAGAGGAAGCCATGCGTAGAATTGAAAAACAATTGATTGAAGTTTGGACAAAAGCAAAAAATGAAGGTAAAAGATACTTTCCACATGAATACATTTACCAATTGATTAGAAATGGTTCTTTAGAACAATACCATGATATTGACCCTAAACACTCTTGGTTAATAGCTGCTGCTGAAAAAAACTTACCGATTATTGTTCCGGGTTGGGAAGATTCTACCACAGGAAACATGTTTGCTGCTCACTGTTTAGAAGGTATGTTTGAGCCAAGCATTGTAAAATCAGGAATTGAATACATGATGTATTTAGCAAAATGGTACCAAGAAAATGCTGTTGACAAAGGAATTGGTTTTTACCAAATTGGTGGCGGTATTGCCGGAGATTTCCCTATTTGTGTAGTGCCTATGTTGCACCAAGATTTACAATTAGACGGTATTCCTTGTTGGAGTTATTTTTGCCAAATTAGTGACTCTACAACAAGTTATGGTTCTTACTCAGGAGCTGTGCCTAATGAAAAAATTACTTGGGGCAAATTAGAAATTGATACACCCAAATTTGTGATTGAATCGGATGCTTCTATTGTAGCTCCGCTGATGTTCCAAATTATTTTAGAAGCGTAATTTGCTTAACAACAATAAACAGTAAAGCCCGCAGAAATGTGAGCTTTGTTGGTTATTTTCAAGCAAATAATTTTCTCAGCTTTGTTGAATTTTAATTGTTAAAGTCCTTAGTCGCTTTCGCACTAGGCTTTGCTTCAGACAAAGGACAGTTGGGTTTTCTCTCTGAGTTAATCATTCATACGTACAATACTTACTGTGTTTTTATAATAGGGGGTGCTAACTAAAGTATTCATTTCAGTACCAAATTGATTAATTGTGTAAGTATATGGTAAAGAAAAATATTTAGCTCTAGGATGCCTAACCATTTTAGTTATAGTTCTATTTAAATATTTTAAATCATCAGGAAAAGGAATATAAGTGGTCTTGAAGTTACCATTATCGTAATCAACCTGTATTATACTAGAACCATCAAACTCCTTAGCTACTTTTGTTCGTTCTTTTTGTGGCATATTCATCATAAAAAAACGCAAGTCTTGATTTTTTTCATCATAATACGTGTGAAAAGACACAATCTGAGCCATATGCTCTTCATCAGATTTGTTGTATATAATTTTATTCTCAGAAATTACATCCAGTTCCATTGACATAGTTGTATAAAAAAAACAAATAGGAGTCGAAAGTTGAATGAAGGCGGTCATTAAATCAGTATTTTTAATCCTTTTTATTATTATATTTTCTCCTATAAAATAGGGTCTTTCTGTGAAATTTGTACTAACATATACTCCTTTACCATCTTCATAAGTAAACAACTTGACTTTCTCTATTTTAGCTTGATCTAAATTATATTTAAACACAGACTGTCCTTTAAATTTCTTTAACAAACCAAAACCACTTTTTGAATCCACAAAATAAGAGTTCCCTATTAAATATTTTTTATCTGGAGATATAGCGTACTCAATATTTACATGAAGATGATCATCAATCTTAATTTCATTGACAACTTTAAATTCTTTCTCTGTCAATGAAATATGATAGATAGTTTGTTCATTACGAGGCGTTGCTGTTTGTATATAATCTGTTTTATTTAGTATTAAATGGTCATCAACAACATCTATGCTAAATGAAAAATCTTCATAATCCTCATTTTCTTTAATGACATTAGGTAAAAAACCCTCTTTTAGTATATTTAACTCTTTATCAAAAACCACTAAATAAAAATTCTCACATTTGTCTTTATCTATGTTATTTAATGTTTCTTTTTTTCCAAATGGTTTAAAACTTGCTCTGTAAATTCTATAAATTTTATCCTCACGATAAACCCTCCATTCACGCGTGTATTTAGAATATTTAGTATAAAATTCTTTATTTTTTGAACTATTAACATCAGGATATGCAGGCATACTTTTAAACTTTTTTGAATACTTTGGAGTGGTCAAATTATCCAAACTGAATACATTAATTTCATTGTAGTCATACCCCCCTTCTCCATTATTTTTAAAATAAGTTTTATCAATATATATCATACCATCCGAAATACTTATCCAATCAAATGGAGGAAATCCCTTGGCAAGAGAATATGCCAATGCTGTGTTCGGGTAGAATGATTGATTATTTTCACCATATTCGCCAACTAATTTAGCAGCATCAACCTTCTTAGTCTCTAGGAATTCCATTTGATTATTATAGACATTTATTTCATTTAAATTTTCAATAAATAATAAGTTATTATTTATACTTCCTAAATAAGTTCCTTCAAATTTATCAATACACTTAATGAAACCGTTCTGTGCGCTTATACTATTATTGAATATCATTAAAATGATAACTAATATTAATTTATTCATGTTTTTCATAATTATTTGTTTAAAAGACCACACCAATACTTGTACTCCAAGTACTTCTACTTTCAAAAGGTTGATAATTGTATTTTATATCTAATAACAATGATAATGCTTTAGTAATACTAAAGGAGAAACCTGTTTTAGGCATTAATGCAACAGTATTGCCTATTTCACTATTATTAGTGTCACTATATTTATAGTTAATAATTCCAACACCAAGCCCTATAAAAAATGAATGTTTATCAGAAAACTTAAGTTTACGAGCACCGCTAAAACTAATTGGTATTAAAACATAATTATCAAATTCATATACTGCATTATGTACATCTCCATAATCATCAGTATATTGATAATAAATAATATCATTTATAGGAGTCATTTTTATATATCCAATACTAATTTCTGTTATAAAATCTTCATCTATTCCACAATAACCTATTTCAAAACCTATCCCAGAATTATATGTTTCTTTTATTGTACCTGTAGGGTGGTATTGTCCTAACTTTATCATTATACCATCATTTTCTTGTCCAAACATACTGTTTTGAATAAAAATTGATAGAAAAAAATATAAAAATAAAGGCCCCTTCATATACATTAGACAAAAATATAAAAATTAGCCCAGTAAACAAGCAATGTTATCTGTTAGATGTTATTTAGTTAATTGTAGTTAAAGCCAAGCTCCAAAGGAGTATAATTTAATCAGTATTTATAAGTCAAATCAGCGTTATCCGTATTCTATTAAACCAGATTTTCGATAATTTTTCCGTTGCACTCCTAAATTTCGGGAATGACGTAAAGATGGAGATTGGTTTTATTCGAGTATTCTCTCCATCTGCTTTATATGTCGCTCATTGTGGAAAATAACAAAACGAAAAGTATCTCCTAATTTAATTGTTAGCCATTGGGCGATACTTACCTTCACTTTTACCTTGTTTAAGCTTACATTGTTTGCTTTTTGTAATAGTTCCAATAATTGTGTTTGTTGTTCCAAGAAAACGCTTATTACCGAGTTATCTAAATTGCTATTTAAAGGATTTTTATCCTTAAAGGTTTTCATCTTGTTTAGCTTTTCTTTAGGAAGCATGCTGTTTGCAAAATAATTGCCCAACCAACCGCTTTTAAAAGTCGCTTCACTTGTTGTGTTGGAAGTGGTTATGGCTTTTTCTATCTCTGGAATATAATAATCGCCATATCGGTTTAAATGCTCCAAACATTCTAAAACATTCCAACTTTCGGGTGATTTTCTGTGAGTAAGTACTTCCTGAGGTAAGTGTTGTATGGATTTAACATAATTGATGTGTTGTTCAATTTTAGCTGCTAATTCCTGTAGTAATGTTGCTGATTTCATTGTCTTCTGTTTTTTAGACAAAATTGCTCTCTTTTCCCTTTATAAAAATTGATTGAAATCAAGATTTTTTCAATCTGGATAAGGTTTCGGGAGTCATTCTTAAATAATTGGCAATGTATTTATTGGGAATTTCTTGAAACAACTGCGGACTTCTCTTCAGCACCCTGTTATACCTTTCTTTAGGCGAATTGGTAAGGATGTCTTTTTCTCTTTCTATTTGCTGAAGTACCAACTCTTCGAGCATGGAAATCCACATTTGTTGATTCTCGCTACTCTCATTAACAAAAGCTATAAATTGCTGTTTGGGAATTACCCTAACTTTCGACTTTTTTATTGCTTGTATATAAAAATCGGAAGCTTGTTCTGTTAGAAAAGAATCTAAGGAAACAATTAAATCATTGTTATAACCAAAGCGAATAATTTGCTCTTCATCTTCGTCCATAACAAAAACACAGAGACTTCCACTTTCTACAAAATAAATGTTGGTATCTGTAGTTCCGCCAACTTTTAAAAAGTCATTTTTAAATAAGGTAATTTGTTTACCGTTTTTTACTGTGGAATGAATAAACTCCTCGAAACTCATTTATTTAGCTAATTTTTTACCCAAATAAGCCATAGGAAAATAAGCTCCCGCTAAATCTAAAATTAAAAACCAAGTTGGCGCAGGCAACATGTAAGCATTTATTGCTCCACCCAAAAAGAAGAAAAATCCTATAGCTAAAGCAAATTTAATTTTGTTAGTGGTTGCAATTTTAGCGGCAACAAATGCTCCTACTAAAGTACCTAAGGCATGAGCTAAAAATGGAAAAATATAATGCTCCGGACCAAATAAGTGCATGGTGCTTTTCAAACCTTCCATAGTGGTAATATCTGCTCCGTTTGGTGGTGGAATAATAGAGCCGCTTATCATAATAATTCCCATATTGACAGCACTACCCACTACTAAACCAACTACTACTGCTAAAATATTTCTAAGAATAGGATGCATAATTTTTTGTTTTAAATTAGATACAAATATATTGAAATAAAATACAAATAGTAGAATTAAAACCCTGTACTATAAACTAAAAGAATATCTATCAGAACATTTATAAATTATAAGCAATAACAAAATTTAATTTAAAATAACATTGTTAAAATGTAGTTTGACCTAACTATTTTTTTTCAAACTTTATAAGAAAATAAAATATACCAATTGAAACTAACACCCCTCCTAAAACAATTGTCGAAGCAGCATCATGATGTTCATAATCAAATATAATTAGTTTACGTGCTATTGCTAAGGCTGTAATTAGAACAACATCTTGTATTAATGTTTTTATTTCATGAGTTTTTAGAACTTTTAAAATAGAAGACATAAATTCTAAGCTTATTAATAAAGTCATAATTTTTCCAAAAATTGATTGGTAATCCTCAAAGGTTATTTCCTCTGGTCTAAAGATATCTCTAAAAAATAAATCTATAAAATTTTGACCAATACGTACTATTGAAGCAAGTACTATTAAACCTATTATTAAAGTTAGAATAATTGTAATAACTTGTTCAAACCTCAAGAATATCTTTAAAAAATTATCAATAAAGGTTTCTTTCTTTTTTTCCATATTGTTAATTATAATACCATAAACATTAAAATAATTCATCAAAAATAGTAAAAGAATAACATTTTAATTACCTTTTTATTTTTAATAAAAAAAGACGGAACACCTGTCCGTCTTTTTTAGTTTAGGTTTTTAAGAGCCTGTTCATAATTTTTCGCTCGACATAAAGATTATGAACAGGCTCTAAGAAATTATTTCTTTCCGCCTAACATGAGTAATTCGTTTACTAATACTTCGGTAATATATTTTTTATTACCTTCTTTATCTTCATAGCTTCTGCTGGTTAACTTACCTTCAATAGCTACTTCATTTCCTTTAGTAAGGTATTTCTCTACTATTTCGGCTGTTTTTCCCCAAGCTACTAAGTTGTGCCACTGTGTTTCTTTAACTGTTTCGCCTTTGGCATTTCTGTACGATTCGTTAGTAGCAATAGCAAATTTGGCTAATTTTTTACCGCTTTCTAAGTTAATAATTTCAGGTGCATTACCTAAATTTCCAATTAATTGTACTTTGTTTTTTAAATTGTTCATAATACTAAAATTTAAATGGTTTATAAAAAGTTTTATTTAGTAATCCTGATTCGTTCAGAATTGATGGTGCAAAGTAAAGACGGCTCTAAAAAAACACTCGGTTTCTAATTAGTTACTTTCGCTTATTATCAATTGTAGTCGTTTGTAAATGATTTTTATTATTGACTAACAATGACTTACTTGTTTTTTAATAGTATTGTTTTTAATCAATAACTATGTGTAATAAACTGTTTTAACATTTGTAACAAATGTTACTGTAAGTTTAAATATTCTTGTTGAACTTTGTATCATAAAAAATAACATGAACTTTTAAATTTATAACTATGAGTTACTACTATACAAAAATTACTGATTATGATTTTGATGAAGCAATAGAAAAAGTTACTGAAGAGCTACAAAAGGAAGGTTTTGGTGTGCTTACCGAAATTGATGTTAAAGCTACTTTTAAGAAAAAAATTGATGTAGATTTCAGACCTTATCGAATTTTAGGAGCATGTAACCCTCATTTTGCTCATCAGGCGATACAAGCCGAAGAAAAAATAGGCACTATGCTTCCTTGTAATGTAATTGTTCAGCAATTAGATAATGGAAAAGTAGAAGTATCAGCAGTTAACCCAATGGCTTCTATGATGGCTGTAAAAAATGATGCCTTAGAAGATATTGCCTCGCAAGTAAGTAATAAACTAGAAAACGTAATAAAACAACTTTAAAACCCAACTGCTATGAACATCGAGCAATTAATTTCAGAAAATAAAGGTACCATTGTAGACGTACGTACCCCTGAAGAATTTATGTCAGGAAATCCTGTAGGTTCTATCAATATTCCGCTACAAGAGGTAGTAAGCAGAATAGACGAAGTAAAAAACTTACCTCAACCATTAATTTTATGTTGTGCCTCTGGTAACCGAAGCGGCATGGTAGAACAATTTTTATCTCAAAACGGTATTGAATGTTGTAATGCCGGTTCTTGGTTAGATGTAAATTATTATCAATCTAAAAACGTTAAATAAGTTATGCTAAATACATTAAAACAGTTGTTGGGCTTCGGCCCGGCAACAAATTATGCTGATTTAATCAGGCAAAATGCCATTATTCTTGATGTAAGAACAAAAAATGAATTTAAATCGGGCAACATTAAAAAATCTATCAACATTCCTGTAGATGTATTATATAATAACTTAAAACACCTTAAAGATAAAAACAGACCCATTATTACTTGCTGTGCTTCGGGAGCAAGAAGTGCTATGGCAAAACGTATTTTAAAATCGCAAGGTTATACACAAGTGTATAATGGCGGTGGTTGGCACAGGCTTCAGTCTAAAATTTAAAGTCCCAATTAGGGACTTTTTTTTACACAAAGCCAATCATCACTGTCATATCGATCGATATTTTACAAACTGAGGAACGAAGTTTAGTAAAATGAAGCTAGAGATATCTTATTGGTTAGGGGACTTGAAATCTCAATTAGCTGTATTGGTTTTAAAGAAAGAAGATGTTTCGACAGCATTTTTCTATTCCTCATACTTCGGAATGAAAAATATTGCTCAACATGACAGTCACTTATAAACTCATAAACTATCCAACACTTCATTCACTTTTTCATCTAGGCTTAAATTACCATCTATCCAATTAATTTTAAAGCCGTTTTTTTCCATCTTTCTATACCAAGTTGCTTGCCGTTTAGCAAACTGGTGTATGGCAATATTTAATTGATTGAATAGTTCTTCTTTACTTATTTCGTTCAATAAATAAGCGGTTATCAATTTATATTCTAATCCGTAAAACTTAAGTTTGTCTGTAGAAACTCCTGCTTTTACCAATCCTTCTACCTCTCCTATCATATCTTCATTTTCCAGACGTTGTTTTAAACGGGTGGTGATTCTTTCTCTTATAGTTGGTCTTTCAAAATGAATTCCAAATAAATGGTAATTAAATGTGGGGAAATCTTTTATTAAAGCCTCATTTTCTTGCTGAAAAGCAGCAATTTCAATCGCTTTAATTAAACGCTCTTTATCTGCTGTATCTGTGGTATTATGTAGTTGTTTGTATTTTTTAAGAATTTCCACCAATTCTTCATTGGTTTTTAATACTAATTCACTTTTAAGTTCAGTATTTTCAGGGATAGCTAACATTCTGTAGCCTTTTAAAACAGCTTCGAGATACAAACCTGTTCCTCCACATAAAATAGCTTGTTTATTTCTACTTTTTATATCCTCAAAAGCAGCTAAAAAATCCTTCTGAAATTCAAACACATTATACTCTTCTCCTGCATTTTTTATATCAATTAAATGATAAGGTATAGATTTTCCGTTTACTATAAAATCATTCAGATCCTTTCCTGAACCTATATCCATCCCTCTATAAACCTGACGAGAATCTGCACTAATAATTTCTCCATCAAGCTTTTCGCCCAAATGTGCTGCCAACTTAGTTTTTCCGGTAGCAGTAATGCCTAATATTACAATAAGGTCAGTTTTGTTCATTTTGTAATTTGTAAATTCCTATATTTCAAAAGCAAATCTTTCATCGATTCTTGTTCTTCTAAATTAATAGTTTTTAAAAGTACATTGGCAGCTTCATTTATTGGTTGATTTTGGTAAAAATTATCTCTACAAAAATGTAAAAATTTTAAAGTTTTAAAAGCATTAAACCATTTAAAAAGTAATTCTTTAAAATGTTTTGAATTGGTGGCATTCGCTCTAATTTTCTTTAAATTACTTTCAAAATCATTCTCTTTTAAAAATGCTAATACGCTCTTTGGTAAAGGAATTTCATCATCGGAAAAGAGTAATTCACTAGTATCAAAAAATATTTTCAACTCTTTAAAAGAATTAAAATTATAAGTAAATAAAATTTCATTATTATTATTTGTCCATTGCTGCATGGCTCTTCCTGTCCCAAAAGGTACTCGCTCCGAAATTCTGGGAGAAGGAAAAACTGTAGTAGTATTTATTTCTGTAAAGTTTCCCAATGGAATTACTTTTTGCAGAAAATAAAAATCTTCTCCTGCTTTTCGTTTGTTCATACCTCCTTGTTTATGATAAATAGCTGCTCTAACCGCCATGCTTGAGCCAACAGTATGGAAGGCATAAGGCAATCCAACATAATGCAGTGCTTCTTTGTAATAACGTAAATGAAGTTCGTACTGAATAATTCCATCATAAATTCGCTGCGAAAACTCATTTCCATCTATAAGATGCTCGAAATAAATGGAACAACCTACACTTTTTGGGTGTTGATTAAAATGAGTTTCTATCGCTGAGAGGTAATTTTTAGCACACGTAGCATCAGCATCAAAGCAAACAATAATTCCATCTGTTTTACCAATTGAAGCCAATCTGTTGTAAGCTTTATCCATTCCTATTTTTCTTGCTAATCCTACTCCTGCATCTTTTTTTGGTAATTCTGTTGCTTCAATAAACGAAAAATGAATTTTATCTCGTTGATGATTGAATGACCAAACTAAAGCTTCATTCAAGCTATATTGATTTTGTTCTAAAACTTCTTTTGAATCTACTTCTGAAGAATTGATTACTGTAATTACCTCCACATTTGTTTGTGTCGGTTCACAATCATAAAGACTTTGAAGACTTTTAACCAAATTGGATTCGTTGTAGCAAGGTATTACAACTATTATTGTTGTTGATGGGGGTATAGAGATGTTATTATGATGCTGCAAAAGTAAGTTGTTATTCGTTATTTGTTTTTTTCTCGCAAAGACGCAAAGACGCTAATAAATATTAATAGTTAATTTGTAATATATAAATCTTGTCAAACCTCAAACATTGAACTTTTTCCATTAACCTAAATATGCTGATACACTTCTGCTACAAGCTTCTCTTGCGAGGGATAACTTATTAAAATTCCTTTTTGGGCTCCTTGGTAAACAAACATACTACTTGCTGCGACAGCACTTGCTCCATGTTGTACAGCTGTTAAAAAATCTGACGCTTGTTTCGCTCCCCCACAAATAACTAAAGGCAATGAACTTATTTCCGATATTTTTGAAATTAGTGAATAATCATATCCTGAAAAAGTACCATCTAAATCAATAGAGTTGATAAATAACTCTCCAACTCCACTTTCTTCTATTTGTTGTATAAATGCTAATAGTGGTGTTTTTACTTTTTTACTTCCGGAAACGGTATAAGCTTGTTGTTTGCCCAACCAATCTTTTTTTACATCTATAGAAGCTACAATACTTTGCGAACCAAATATGTTAGCTGCCTCAGTAATTAAATTTAAATTAGTTGAAAGTGCCGAGTTAATAACTACTTTTTCTATACCTAATTTAAAAAGTTTTTCTATTTGGGATAAAGAATTTATTCCTCCACCATAAGCAAAAGGCATAAAAGCTTCTTCAGCAATTTCTTCAATTTTTTTATAGTTGGGGGTTCTTTTTTCTTTAGTAGCAGTAATGTCTAAAATTACAATTTCGTCAACTTCTTTTTCATTAAAAATTTTAACGGCATTAATTGGATCACCAATATAATTAGGATTTTTAAAACGAATGGTTTTTACTAACTTTTCGTTTTGCAAGGTAAGTACCGGTATAACTCTAATTCTTCGCATTGGTTTATAGGTTAACAAAGTTTTGTAATAGCCTCATACCAAACTTATGGCTTTTTTCAGGGTGAAATTGTACGCCAAAAATATTTTCTTTTTCTACTGCCGAAACAAATTCGTAACCATAATTAGATTTGGTTAACACATCATTTTCATTTTCAAGTTGCATGTGGTAAGTATGTACAAAGTAAAATCTAGCTTCATCTTCAAGTCCTTCCATTAGCATCGATTTTTTACTAACAACAACTTCATTCCAACTCATATGAGGAATTTTTAGTTGCTCGGTCATCTTAGATTTATCAAATTTAACAATATCCATATCTATCCAACCCAACCCTTTTTCTATTCCTTCTTCACTATTATTTCCTAACAACTGAGCTCCCAAACAAATGCCTAATATAGGCGTTTTATTATTAATAACTTTTTCATTGATTATCTCAATTAAGCCAGATTGTTGTAGATTTTTCATGCCATAGTCAAAACTACCTACTCCAGGTAATATAAGCTTATCAGCTTGAGCAATTTCTTCAGCAGAAGAACTGATAATTGATTTAGCCCCAATACGCTTTAGCATATTTTGAATGGACTTAATATTTCCAGCATTGTAGTTAATAATAGTAATCATGAACAAAATCTCTTAGAATGCTGCAAATGTAATTCGATTTAATGAAATGAAATAATGAACTTGCTATAAATTAATGCACTATAATTTTATCTGATAAAATGGTAGCAGGAAGTTCTATTCGGTAGATATAAACTCCCTTGCTCAAAAAAGACAAATCGATGATGTTTTCTTGAGATTCGTTGGAATATACTACTCGTCCTGTTAAATCTAATAGTTGTATAACGAAAGCTTCTTCTGACTGAATGGTAAGTTGATTATCATAAATAAAAGCACTTAGTTTATTAGTTGGTCTTCTTGAAACAGCAACAATGTCAAAATATTCAAACTTACCGTCAAAATCGGTTTGTTTTAATCTATAATAATAAGTGGGTATTTGCTTGTTAGGAAGAACATCTATAAAGTTATAATTCATAATAGTAGAAGAGTTTCCTGAACCGGGAATAACGGCTATAGTTTCAAAATTGATGGCGTCAGTACTTCTTTCCAACGTAAAATAATCGTTATTTACCTCTGTTGATGTAGCCCATTTCAACACATTGGAAATATCATCATATATTTCACCTGAAAAATCTAATAGTTCTATAGGTAAAATTTGACTACAATTACAAGAGCCAACATCTTCAATAGTGAAAGTGATAATTTCATCACTTCTGTTGGCAGCTCCTTCAATAATAATAGTTGCCGGACCTGTAACAGTCATTTGATCAAATAAACTTGCATTACTTCCACCAATTTGCCATGGAGGTGTTCCTCCGGCAGCATTTCTAATTCTAAGTCTATCTCCACTTGTTGAACTTCCATCAGCACCAGACGCTGTACATGGACTTGTTCTGTTTTTCATTTCAGCAGTAATTCTTACATCACATCCTCCAGGAACTTCAAATGTGGTTGACATAGTTTGATGTCCAGCATCACAATTTCCACTAGTTCCACTTCCACAATTTGGACCACCTAAAGGTGTTAGATCACAACCTCCAATACATCCACAGCCTGATCCACTTACATAAATAGCTCCTGATGAACATACTTGTGCCGATAAGTTTATAGTGAACAAAGTAAGCACTAAAGCTAAAGTGATGTTTGATAAGTTATATTTTAAGTTGTAGAAAAACATTTTACAATCTTATTGTGCTTATTATTAGCTAAAACGTTAAAAATCACTTAAGTGTTGCTTTCTTATCTAAGCAATGTAACCGAGCCTTTAATAAACTCTCTTTTGCCTCCCAAAAAAGTAACATCTATCAAATAAAAATATGTACCTGTTGGTACAACACTTCCTTTATAAGTTCCATCCCAACCTTCATCTATTTCTTCCCATGAAAACAACTGCTCTCCCCATCTGTTAAAAATAGTTGCTTCAAAAAAATCAAATTCACTGCCTTTTATCATAAAGACATCATTATTATTATCATTATTAGGTGTAAAAGTATTTGGAACAAAAATAGTTGGCACTAAACATTCGTCTCTAATAATTTCTATTTGATCTTCAGAAGTGCAACCATTATCATTAGACGTAACGGTATAAATTCCTTCGGTAAAAACAATTATAGAATCAACTCCTGTTTCTCCTGAACTCCAAACTAAATTAGCTCCTCCAACGGCATTTATAACAAAACCTGTTAGTAATTCATCTCTGCAAATCGTAATGTTATTTTGCACTATATTCACTTGGCTCGTTGCAATAATAGTTAAGTTGGTTTCAACAATACTATCACACCCCAAGGAAGTGGTAAGTATATCTGTATAAATCCCAGTTGAGGCATAAACATTCCCTCCAACAGTTATACTAAATCCGGAACATTCAGTAAAACTCTGAGTAGTAAATTTTGTTGGATTAATGCTTAAAATAGTTGTAATAATACTATCGCAACCTACACTACTACCACCAACAAGTGTATCAATATAGTTTCCAGCTGTAGTTTGAAAAGCTCCTCCTAACAAAATACTATCTCCTTGGCAGATAGCTAGACTTGTTGAACCTGTGGTAAAATTATTTACCGCAAGGTTAGTGGTAATTATACTGTCACAGCCTGATGCTGCTCCACCAATAAGTGTGTCAATATACGTTCCTTGAGTATTTACCTGACTTCCTCCTGGCAAAGTGTAAGTTTGTCCTTGACAAATACTTGCATTTTGAGTAGCAGTAGCTGGTGGATTAATCGTAATTAAAATACTATCCGTAATAGTTCCACAAGCTGCTGAACCTTCTACATAAATATAAAAATCTGATGTGTCATTTAGAGATGATGTATAGGTAGTTGAGTTACTTGTTGTTGAGCTAAAAGATCCATTACCGCCAGTCCACAATAAGTTTTGCAAAGAACTACTTGCTGAAACTGTTAATTGAACATTATCTCCCGGACAAATAGTAGTTGGTGATAATGCTGTTATACTAATATTAGCAGGAACAAAAGGGGCTTGACAAGCAAAATTATCATACGTTACGTTACCTTGCCAATCAAAATTGGCTAACGCTCCATCCCTTATTGCTGAAGCTCCTCCAATAGTTCCGTTTTGATTAACCAATAATGTTCTGTCATAGGTAACTACATCCGAACATCCACTTGGGGATGAAAATGAAATAGACAATGTTCTCATTCCTGGAGAAGTACTCCAATTAGCAAAATGCCCCGCAGTATTTCCTGCACACTGAAAAATAACGTACATGGTATCCGCTAAATTAGCAAAAGAATTGGCATTTACATCAATAGCAGTACTTGTTACAAGCAATACTCTTGCTCCTGCTGGTAAAATCCCATTGGTTGGTTCTAGTAATAATCCGCAACCCTGAACGGTAGCATTTAATGCATTAACAGCATTTGCCGTAGTGGTGTTCTTACAAGTATTTAACCAAGGATTAGATGAGTTTGCCCAACTCACATTCATATTAGCAACATTAAGAGGAGTATTTCCTACAACAAAGCGAACCATTTCATTTTCTCCTTCGGGAGAACCACAAGCATCTACAAGGATACTTTCTATTTCGAAACAAGTAGACGGAATTTGTGCTTTAACATTTAAAGCTAGAAAAATTATTGCTAATAAAAATAAAGTTTTTAATCCATTAACTTTAAAAATCATTACTCATAGAGGTTGAATTTAAAATGGTTTAGGAAAATCCATGTAGGTAATCACTTTAAATTTCTATGCAAAAGTAAATCTAATCTTTTGATTAAATTCAGTTTAAAAGTTATGAAAATGTTAATCTTTCAACAGTTATTTAACAAATGAGGTGTGAATTGATATTTGTTATTCATTATTTGTGAACTGAATACTTTCAACTTTTCAAACTATCTACAACAATAACAATTTCTCCTTTTAGGATATTTTCTGTGAAATACAGAATCAGTTCATTGGCAGTTCCTCTTACTGTTTCTTCATGAATTTTAGTTAACTCTCTGGATACAGAAATTTTTCTATCTTCTCCAAAAAATTCATTAAATTGTATAAGTGTTTTTATTAATCGATGAGGCGATTCATAAAAAACAATGGTTCTGGTTTCTTCTTGTAACAACTTTAATCGGGTTTGTCGGCCTTTTTTATGAGGCAAAAAACCTTCAAAAACAAACTTATCACAAGGAAACCCTGAGTTTACTAAAGCAGGTACAAAGGCAGTAGCACCAGGTAAACATTCTACTTCAATATCATTTTCAACACAAGCCCTTACTAATAAAAATCCAGGATCGGAAATAGCAGGTGTACCAGCATCACTAATTAAAGCAATGGTTATTCCTAATTTTAATTTATCTATTACTTTATCTAAATTTTTGTGCTCGTTATGTTGATGAAAAGCAATCAGTTGCTGATTAATATCGTAATGTTTTAGCAACTTAGAAGAAGTTCTGGTATCCTCTGCTAATATTAAGTCAACAGCTTTTAGTATTTCTATCGCTCTAAAAGTAATATCTTTTAAATTACCAATAGGGGTTGGAATAAGGTATAGTTTTGACATCTTTAAATAAAAAAGCTAAGTTACGGAGATTATATTTATATAGATAGTTAAGAAAAAAGATATTAAGATATCCCTAATAAAAACAAAAAAGCTGAGGGTTACTCAGCTTTTTTGGATATATCATAAACTTTCTTTCCTCCGTAAATTGCTCCTAATGCCAACAGATAAGAGATTCCACCATCAATCGGTACACAAGGTGGTGGCCAACATGATGGACCGCCTCCACCCCCAGGAGGACCCGGAGGACCTGCTGCAAAAACATCTATTCCGCTGAGAGCTAAAAATAAAACAATTGTAATTAAAACTAACTTTGTAATTCTCATTAGGTTATTTTCTAATAGGGGCAAATTTACCATTTAATTTAATATCTGCAACAAAAACGTTTCAAAGTATTAAATGGTTGTTTTTAGTAAGTTAATTTTTGAACTATTTCGCCTTTACTCGAATTAACCTTAATGATAACCAAACCTTTATCAATTAATGAATTTTGTAATTCAAATCTATTAATGTTACTTACCATTTGATCTTCAATAATTTTCTGACCTAAGGCATTGTAAACAGATACCACATAATTTTGTTCTACATCATCAAACTCTATTACCGTAACTTCATTTGCTTTGTAAATAGCTATTTGTTGATCCATTCCATTAACAGTATTAGTTGCTTGATTTGACAATCTTAACGAAAAACGTTCTCCTGTTTCATATTCATCTATCAATACTTCTACTTCATTAATTGAAGTTAAATCATATACCTTACCTGTTTTGGTATCAGTTAGCTCCATTACTTTATACTCATGGGCAAACTCATCAAAATTAATAGCTTCAATAATATAGTTTCCAGAAACACCAACCTCAACAGCTATTGGTAAGACTATTTCATCATTATAATTGAATGAATTAATAGCTAGCTTTTTATTATTGTTTACACTATAACTTGTAATACTAGGTGCCTCTAAAACTCTACTTGGTAAAAATGATCCATCATGATAATCATAATTTAACGTTGCTAAATTATTTAACCTTAGTTTTAAGGTGTGGTTATAAGGAGATTTTTTACTCTTCACTTTTAACTGTGCTTCAGTAAAAACAAAAGGTTCTTCTGCCAATTCTCCATTGGTTCTATAAAATGTGCTTGACCCACTACCTGTTTTAGATGATTCCATAAACGTTAACGTACCAGCTCCAACACTTTCTACCCAAAAACCTTGGTTTGGTGGAATTAAACCTGTAGTTGATGCATCATAAGTACCATTATTGGTATTCCAAATATAAAAAGTACCATTTAGTGTAGGCTTTGATAATTCTGTCCACTTTATCCAAGATTGATATGGATTTCCTACTAAATTCCATGAATTAGCAACTGGCATCGCAATATTTCCAAAGTTAGGTGTTCCTCTAGTATCAAAAGTTTTTGCTTCCCAAACAGAATTAGAGTCTTCTAACCAAATTTCAAACCCCCTACCTATTGACAAGGCTTGGGTAGTATCTGTCACAGTAACAAAACTTTGCGTATTCTCATCATAATAATATACAGACTGAAATGAAATGGCATTACCATCTACCCCACCCACTCCAGACATGTATATTTCTGTTACTGTACCTGAAGGATCTGAATCCCATTCACCTAAGGTTGCATTAGATACAGGTGAACTTAAATCTCCCCAACCGGCATTTCTTTGAGAAACATGACGTTGTACAATAAAAGTACCGGTAAACCCTCCACTTGAATTTAATATAACTGCTGTACCGGAAGCATTTGATCTAAGAATAAATATGCCACCAATATTATTTAACGGTCCATTAGGTACCAAGATTGAATTAACTATTCTAAAACTACCCGATTGAACATTAACGCCATTAGAATTACTAATAATTAATGTAGAAAAATCAACAATTGTAGCTGAATTATTTGTCATATTTTGTGCTGCAGCGCCATTAAATCTAATCGTCTTAGAAACAAAACTTCCTGTAGCATTAACCACTAAATCTCCTTTAATATTAAAATCTCCAGTTTGAAGGGTATTTAAAGTTCCATCAATAATTAAATCATTAACATTTGTAGTGGTTGTAGCTGTTACCGTATGACCAAAAGATATTGTTACATCATCACTTACTCCTGGAATACAATTACAATTCCATGTGCTCGCAGTATTCCAACCACCTGTTTTTACTGAAACGATACCTGCACTTGCTCCTGAAGCTAAGGTATAATAATCTCCATCTGCTAATGTTACGCCTGTAAAGGTAACAATTCCTCCAACATCACTAAACGGACCATAGGAAACAACACCTCCATCATTAAAAACACCATTATTTGACTCTACTAGTAAATAATATCCTCCCGTTCCTGGTAATGTTAATCCGGACACATCATAAGCTACATCTATTATATTTGTAACACCTGTTACATCAGCTCTCCATGTTCTCGCTAATCGTGTTCCACCAGCAATACTTGCAGGAACGTCATTAGTAAAATTAGACAACCCCACATTATTATGACCTGAAAATACATAATCACCATTGTTTAAGGAAGCTGCTGATAATTGAACAATTCCTCTACCTTGAGCAACTAAATTATTACCATCAGCTTCTTGACCAATGCCAATTACTCCAAAACGATGGGTTAATCCACTATCATAAGCATACATATCATTAACAATAGCTGTATTAAATTTAGAGGACAAGTAATTATCTACTATATTTCGTTGTGCCGAATTGAGTGCTACATTATATATGATAACTTCCCCCATATCTCCATCAAATCGATAAGCATTATTCGAAGCTGCTCCGATTGTATTAAGAGAGTTCCCTGTAGGGTTTCCATTAGCTCCTGTTTTCGAACCAATTAAAGCACCATCTTTATAACTAGAATAGTTTTGAGTATTTCCATCCCAAACAGAAGAAACAATTTGAAAAGCACTAGACTGTGAGGTCACATTATCAACAACTCCTCCTGTATTGTTCAATACCCATGAACGTACATTTCCATAAACTCTAAACGTTCTAAAGAACTGACTACTTTGAGTATACGAACCTTCATACAACATACCTAAATGATTTGGTCTATAGCCGTTATATATAATGTATTGTGTATTTGTATTTGTATTTAATGCAGCAATACCGCCAGTTCTTAACCAATCCCCTCCATCAAAACGAACACCATTAAAGCCAGAATAAGTTACAATTCTTGGTTGACGAGTAGAGCTTCCCTGAGAAAAATCATTACCATTTCCAGACTGATCCGGCCAGGTAGCGATATCAGGATGAGTTCCTGTTGTTACAATATCTCCATCTAACCAAACTACATTATTAGATGAATTACCAACCCCTCCTGGTCCCGTTTGAGCTATAAGTGAAAAAGAGGCTGTTAATAGAACAAAAGTGAAAATTTTTTTCATATTTATGAGGTTTTAAAGTACAGTGTTATAACGCAAATCTAAGCTAAAAGGTTGTAAGTTTTATTTTATTTATTAAGTTTTATTGAAATTTACGCAATGTTACGGACAGGTACTAGTAAAAATACTTAGCGAAGATTAGACATAAATTAAGAGCTGAAGTAGCTAATCATTATCGTCATTTGGAAGCCATAGTGTGGAGTTAAGCGTAGGAGCTGAAGCAATCTTTTGGTTTTTAGTCCTGATTAAACAGATTGCTTCATTCGTACCTCTCTCGCAATAACGATAATGACTAAACAGACTTATAAATCTCTATAACACGCTTATAAAAAGCTTCTTTACCATATAGGTTGATTACACTTTCTCGTAGTTGTTCTTTATTGTAATTGCTATATTCATGATACATCTTTAGCATAGCTTGAGCCAATTCATCTACATCTTTAGGTTGTACCAATACACCATTGCTTTCATCTACAATACATTCCGGACCGCCACAATAAGTAGAAATAACAGGAACTCCCCTAGAAAGTGCCTCTATTAAAACCACTCCAAATGTCTCATAATGGCTTGGCAATACAAACACATCACAATCATCTAACTGAGTAATTACTTCTTCACGAGAAATTAATCCTATCAATTTTACTTTATCATTTAAGTGTAGAGTATCTATTAAATTCATTAGTTCTTCCTTCAATTCTCCTTCACCGGCAATTATCAACTCTACATTATCCTTATCTTTAAATATTTTAGCAAATGCTTTAATCAATTCTGCTTGTCCTTTAAGTGTTATTAAATTAGCTATATTTAAAAACCGTACCTTTTGTCTTTGATTTTTACCAATAGATAATGGCTTACATTCAATAAAATCATCCAACACATTAGGTAAGCATTTTATCTTATTGATAGGTAAGGAAAACTGTTGCTCAAGCTGCTTAATTAACTCAAGACTAACTGCATAAATTTTTTTTGAAGCATTAAAAGTATTACTTAATTTTAGCTTTAATTCGTTATTTACCTCTCCCATAATGTATTGAGAACTATGTTCCGTTATTACAACCGGTATATTATTTTTTTTACCTATTGCTGTAAAAGTAAGTCCTGCATAAATCATATTATGAGCATGTATTAGATCTGGCTTGCCATATTTCTCAATGTAGGTACTTAATGCACAGTCACCATACTTCATCCACATTTCATACTTGCTCAATGGCAAATTACTTTTTTTAGTCCCCCAAAAACCATCGCAACGAATTACATCTATTCGATCTTTTATTTCATAGCTAAATGCTGACTGAAATGGAGCAAACGTTTTCTTGATTATGGTAGTTAGCAGTGCTACAATGCCTAATTTTTTAGTATGTTTGTTATTTTTACCTAACAACGCATTTAACAAACTCGAAAAAGAATATTTAAAAGTGAAGGACAATACGCCTATTTGATGTCCTTTTTGTTGTAAAATTTTAGCTTGGTCGTGCTGAAAAATACCTGCCATGGGAGCATGGTTAGGAACATATTCTTCTGACGGTATAATAAGGATGTGCATTTTATATTTTTTGAAAAACTTTTATCTCAGTAGATGGGCTTTCCGTTTTTAACGAAATAAGTAATTTTTCAATTGGTTTGATTAAATTACCTATAACCTTTCCTTTTTTTTCTCCCTTGCGAACATTTTTAGTAATCAACCAAAATATTTTTTTGATGAAGCGGTTATTGGTATCAACAGGATCGTTCATCAACACAAACATAGGAATAGTTTTTACATGCTTAAACCCTGTTTTTTCAATAGTAGATATCATGTATTCGTGCGAACGACTCACCTGATGTTCTGATCTTTTTGTTTCTCCATGTACAAAATTATCGGAGATTACAAAATAGCCTTTATCATTTAACAAACCATTTATGTTTTTTATGGCTTGTTCAAACCTAGCATCATCTACTATATGAAATAGTACATCAAAAGCAGAAATAAAGTCATATTGAGGAGTTGGGTTTTCGATTTTTTCTCCTATATCTAATTGAGTAAAGGTATCCTCCGGAAATTGTTTTGCTAAATTTTCTACCACCAAATTGGTTATATCCGTACCGTGTATGGATGCAACATCCAATTCTTTCCATCTTTCTATATAAAACCCTGTCCCCGAACCAATATCCATTACTTTTTTAGTAGAAAAATCCATTTTTAATCTTTTCATTAATTTATGAAAAGCAAATTTTCTAACTTCATACAAAGCATTGTTATAATTCACACCAAGCCCTATATCTCCTACACCATGCAAGTTAAAACTTTTTTGTAAACGATTTTCCCAATATTCTTTTGGATTAAATGTTGTCATTTAATTATTTTATTTTTAATTCTACTTATTAATGAAGGTTTTATTCCCCAATAATTTTTTGGTATCTTAATAACCTTCTTCTTTTTTAATTTATCATTCTTATATTTCTCTTGAATAACTTTAGATAGTGCATAAAACAAATTATAATCATATAATACTTTATTTCTAGCCTCGTTAATCGCATCAATTCGTTTTTCGTATTCATTATTTTTTATCGCATTTTTAATTATATTAATTGAATTATCAATATTGTCAAAATCCAACAAAATAAGTGATTTTTCAGGAAAGTAATCATAAATATTTTTAGGGCCAATATAAAAAGGAAGGGCTCCTGCCAAAAAAATATCTGCTATTTTTTCTGTCCAATAATGATCAATCAACGTATTTTCAATAGCTAATCCATATTTATATGAATCCAACGTTTCAAACTTGTTTTCAATAGGATTGTTGTATGTCCTACCTAACAAATCCACAGACAAATCGGGATGTTCTTTAAATGCAGCTTGAAGATTTTCTACGAAGTTATTTCTCTTAATTTGTCCTGGCAAAATTGCTTCTTTATTTCCAATGTAAGCTATTTTATTACTTCTTTCATTTTCTGTTAGGTTTATCTTTGTAAGTTCATCAAAACTTTTTTCTATGTACCAAGTTAGAAACCCATGCGAAGGAATAATATTGCTTTTTTTTATTGACCATTGTGTATATACATTTCTAAAATAATTAAAAGAATTTTTATGCCACAAATACCTAGGATTCGCTGCTTCTTGCGAAATTAAAAACGTTAATTCAGGATACGTTTTTATTTCTATATCAACAACCGGAGAATTAAGCACAATTAAAGCATCGGTTTCTATAGGGATTTTATGACTATTATTCTGGCTATACAAATGAAATTTACAACCATTAAACTCACCTGAAAAATTAGGAGTTTGAGCTAAAATATCGTACTTGATATTATCACTATCATAAATCAAACAAATGTTTATCATTAGGGTTTTAATTTATATACGATCAATTTTACAATATAATAACAATACCTTAGTTTCAGGTGCTTTGATTTAATAAACATGAATTGCTTTATTGAAATCTTTTTATTTTTATTACGAATTACTTCATTAAAAAAAGCATTAAATATGGGTTTAATTAAATAGGTATGGCAAAAGTAGTTAAACCATTTTATATTTTCATTTTTAATGTAGGGAAGCAACCAATTCATCTGCTTGTAATTCAATAAATTTCTTTTTAGTTTACTAAATGTTTTGGAAATGCCTTGCCCATGATCATTATACACCACCATGGGCTCGTTAATATAATAAAAATCTCCTTTGCCTGAAAAAATAAAGTGGAGTGGCAAATCTCCTACTGCAAATTTTCTCATCAATTCTAATTCTTTAGCTCCTAAAAACTCTTTTCTAAACATAATTGAAACTGAAAGTAAAGCAAAATTATTTTTTAGAAAAAACGCTTGGTTTTTAATCGGTGTTGAAGGATAATTTTCACTGTAAAAATATTCATCATCAACATAATCCCCTTTATTGTCAGATATAATTTTTGCATTAGAATAAACCAACGAAACATTAGTATTTTTTTCTAAAACATCTACTTGCTTTTGCAATTTGTATGGATCTGTCCAGTAGTCATCACCCTCACATAAGGCTATATACTTGCCTTTGGCAGTGTATAAATTATATAAAAAATTAAACCTGCCCGTTGGCGAACCATTTATATTTATATTATTTTCTCGGTGGTGTAAAAAGAGTCGAATCTTATCAGGATACTTTTTAGCATATTCAATACAAATTTCTCTTGTTCCATCAGTTGATGCGTCTTCTCCTAATAAAATTTCATAATCAAAGTTGGTTTGTTGCATTAAAATACCATCCAAGCATTTAGAAACATAATTTTTGTGATTATATGTAACAATGCATATAGAAATTAGAACTTGATTAAGAACAATGTTATTATTCTCCTTGACTTCAATTTTTTCATAATGATTTTTAAATATCTTAAAATTCATTTTCTAACCAATTAAATTTTTCATTAAATAATTTAAATGTACTGTCGTTTTTAATTTCATCTATAATATTTTGAGGTAAATCAGACTTCCATTCATCATCATTTATCTTGGTTTTATAAACTGAATTTGGATCTAAATGGTTTATAGACTTACTTTTATTAATAAATTCTATAGTTTGAGAGTTAGGTTTGCCAATCCCAGAAAAATCAAAAATATTTTCTATCTCTTTAATGGTATTAGTTAATAAGTCAGAATAATTAAGAACGTAAACTCTATCAGGATATTCAGTTTTTAATTGAAAGAATAATGATGCGACATCACACCATTTTTTATATCCAAAATAGTTTTCTCTCATATTATTATTTTTTAGTTTGGCAAATTGCCATTCTTCTGAGAAATTCCATTCAGGCCTAAATTCTTTTGGTGCGTTTTTCCATGAACTCATTACAGCTAATGGGTTTCTAATTAATAGAATAAATTTAATTTTTTGATCTTTCTTTAAGAGGTTATTTATTACATAATGATGATGGACTTGTTTAAAAACAAGGTATTTTTGGGTTGTATTTTTATGAAATACCGGATAATTTTTATGAATAATAGGATCTTTAAAATTTAAAAATAAGTCAGTGTTATTATTCCACATGTTATTGTAAAAATTATTTATTTCTTGATCACTTGCATTATCATCTATCTCATTTTTTAAAGCGTATGAGAATAAAGGTTGAAATTTTAATTTTACATCTGGGTGGCTATTGAAAATTTGAGCCAACCAACTAGTTCCGGATCTAGGAACACCTTGTATTCCTATAACTTTTTCAAAGTTATTCTTCATCTAATGAATATTTTTTAAAATCATTTAATAAATAACGAATTGTGTTTTTATTATTGAACATTAGTATATCTAACATTGATAAGCTTGGAACGAATTGTTTAGTGAATTGATTGTATGGTGTGAAATTTGTGACAATAGAACTCGTTTTAAAATTAGGAAAGTCTGAAATGTTATAAAGTTGTCTACTTCCTGAGGGAAATAATATTTCTTTTGAATTAAATTGGGATGAAATTTCATTTATTTTTTCAACGCTAGAAGCACTTCTGTTATAATCAATTTCTGATGATAAAATGAATTCAGTATCTAAATTCAAATATTCATTAATTAATATAAAAGATTGAAGGCATATATTGTCAATAGTTTTTGAAGACGCACAAAAAATACTATCATGAAAAATCTGAAAAGACTCATTATAAAATGGAGCTTTAGAGTAATTCTGTTTTATAGTATTTAGAGACTTATTTAGGAGTTTATTATTAAAATCAACCTCAATTTCATTTATTCTTTTTGAACATGATGCTTTTAATAGAGGAATACTAACTAGTGTAGAAGCTTTATTGATTAAGAAATTATTACGATTAATCCAACCTCTTTCAATATATTGAACATCGTTATATACAATAAACTTGTCGACAGCATTTATTAATTGAAAATAACCTAAGTAAGGGAAAAAGTAAGGCTGCATAATGGCAATTTTCATTTTTGAGATAACATTTTGATGTAGTAAAACAAAAGTAGTATTATTTTTTGTTTTTAGTTGGTTATTGTAAAAGTCAATCTTGTCCAAAATAACAAAGCTCATTCAAACCGTCATTACGAAGCCATAGTGTTAGAATTGAGCGTTGAAGATGGAGCAATCTGTCGGTTGATAAGATAGATTGCTTCGTTCGTGCCTCCCTCGCAATGACGATAGGGAAGGAAATTTTACTTTGGTGGTTCCTCTCTCGTAATGAAATTAATAAGAGGTAATGACGGTATTAATCAAACGTGCAATACATTCTAGTTCGTTTTCTGTAAGTCCCACATAAAGCGGCAAACACATCACACAAGGAGCAATGCTATCCGTAACCGGCATAGCTATTTTGTTTACATAAGGCAGTTTATTTAATGATGGGTAAAAATATCTACGAGGAATAATGTTATTATCATTTAATACTTGTTGTACTGCAAGTAATTGTTCTTCATTTTTAAAAATAACCGGGTAGTAGCTGTAATTCCACTCGGTGTTTTCACGAATTTTTATCTTTTTTAATTGCGTAAAATCCAACTTTGCATTGTAGTAATCCACTACTTTTTTACGTTCAGCAATAATAAAATTAATATGAGGAAACACGGACAAGCCCATAGCTGCTTGTAACTCACTCATTTTGGCATTAATACCTACTCCCTGAAAATCTAATGGTCCATTATGCCCAAAGTTGTGTAGAAAAAATAATTGTTTTATTGTTTTTTCATCCTTACAAAAAATAGCTCCACCCTCACCACAATGAAACAACTTGGTAGCATGGAAACTACACGTACTTATATCTCCATAATTAAATATACTTTGATTGTTGTATGTTACGCCAAAACAGTGGGCGGCATCATAAATTACTTTTAACTGGTACTTGGCTGCAATTTGTTCTATCACTTCAACATTACAGGGATTCCCATACACATGGGTAGCTAAAATGACTGTGGTATTAGGAGTAATGGCAGCTTCTATCTGAGTTTCATCTATAGTTAAATATTCAGGGTGAACATCTACAAAAACAGGGGTACAATTTTCCCAAACGATAGATGAAGTAGTAGCCACATAACTAAAAGGAGTGGTAATAATTTCTCCTCCCTTACCCAATAATTTTAGAGCAATTTGTATGGGTAATGTTCCGTTAGTCATTGCTAATAAATGAGGAACAGCTAAGTATTTTTTCAGTTTTTCTTCCAACTCCGTTAGCAAAGCACCTCTGTTAGTCAGCCATTGGTTATTCCAAATGCGCTGTACTTGTGCCTGATAATCTTCTATAGGGGGAAAGAAAGTTTTGGTTACAGTAAGCTGATTAGTCGGTTGTGATTTGTTCATTCTCTATTTTATTAATGTAATTATTAATTTTATGAGTTAATTTTTCTGCACCTATTTCATTTAAATGATCAGCATTATAAAAATCCTCTGATTTAAAAGACTCACTATTTAATAAGTTTAAATAAAATACTTTTGATTCTTTTCTAACAAGATTTTCTATAGTTGATATAGTTAAATTTAATTGTTCTCTATTTAATTTTTCTCGATAAGTAATATAAGCAGGGGGTGTATATAGAATTAAATTAATTTTTTTATTTTTTGAATAGTTTATTATTTTATTTAATAATGAGAAATTAGTTTCATACAGTGAGAAATTCTCTTTTGTATGTCTTTTTGCAGCTTCTATTCCAGATTCATTTAATTCACTTGTTCCTTTAAAAACACCATAACCATTACTATCTGTAGTAATTATTATTTCTTTTTTTATATAATAAATAAAATACTTTTCAATATTTGCTTTAAGATTACTACTTAAAATTTCAAAATGATTTTTTATATCTTTTGAAGAGCAAATGTCATAATAAATACAATAATTTTTCTGTCTCCAACTCTCCTTACCATTGCTTAAATTACCAAACAAAGTAAAGTAAGATATTGGGAGAACAATATACTTAAGGTTAGAAAATTCATTTTTGTATTTCATTGTTATTTCATAATCTAAATCTATAGATTGAGAAATATATGCAGCATTGTAAGATGGAAAAGATATATATTCAGGATTTATTCCTCTGTAAGCATGAGAGCTACCTAAAAACAAAACTTGAATATTATTAGCGTGTTGTTTTAAATAAGCATTTTTAATAATATAATCGTTAGGGATGTTTCTTAAAGACAACTCAAACCCTCCCCCTAATATTATTAACGGTATCAGAAAAATTGAAATTCGTATTATAATTTTTTTCATATTAAAACTGAAAATAAATAAACTCTTGCTCTTTTCCAGAAAAATAGAAGATAGTAATAACTAACAAATAATAAAATAGCCATCTAAATACTCTTTTCCACTTTAGTCCAAAATTAGCAATAGCATATTCTTGATCTCTACCAATCCATTCAATTATTACAAATACTATTGTTATTAATACGATGAAGAATGCTATATTGGAATTTCCAAATTTTGGTATAGTAAATAGTGATTGTGAAAAAATAGTTGAAATATAACTAAACGCATGACTTAGATTGTCCGATCGAAAAAATATCCAAGCGAAAACAGTTAAAATAAAAGTAGTTCCTATTTTTAGAATTTCTTTAAAACTTGGTAATAATTTATTGAAAGCTACCACTTCCATATTTTTTCTATTTTTTCCTAATAATAATAAAGGTAAAAAATAAATTGCATTTAATGCTCCCCAAACAATAAAAGTCCAATTTGCACCATGCCAAAAACCACTTACAATAAATATGATAAACGTATTTTTAATTTTATTTATCCCCCCCCTTTACTACCACCAAGTGGTATATAAAGATAATCTCTGAACCAAGTAGATAAAGAAATGTGCCATCTCCTCCAAAATTCAGCTATATCTCTACTAAAATAAGGGAATGCGAAATTTTTCATCAAGTCAAACCCGAATAAACGTGCTGTACCTATAGCAATATCAGAATATCCTGAGAAATCTCCATAAATCTGAAAAGTAAAAAACACAGCACCCAAAACTAAAGTACTACCCGAATAATCTGAGGAATTATTGAATATTATATTAGCAAATTCAGCACAATTATCAGCAATAACAATTTTTTTGAATAGTCCCCATAAAATTTGTCTTAATCCATCAACAGCTATATGATAGTTAAATGTTCGTTTTTTATAAAATTGAGGTAATAAATGTGTGGCTCTTTCAATTGGTCCAGCTACTAATTGAGGAAAGAAACTAACAAAAGCAGAAAATGAAATAAAATCTTTAGTTGGTTTTAGCTTTCTTTTATATACATCTATGGTATAACTTAAGGTTTGAAAAGTATAGAAGCTAATACCTACCGGAAGGATAATGTTAAGTGAGTTAACCGTAATTTCTTTACCTAAGAAAGAAAAAGCAGCAACAAAATTCTCAAGAAAGAAATTATAGTATTTAAAAAATCCTAAAAATCCTAAATTAATGATAATACTTACCCAAAGTAGCACTTTTCTTTTAACTTGATTATCTTCTCGTTTAAGTTTTATACCTACTAGATAATCAACAATAGAACTGAAAAGAATTAACGATAAAAAGCGCCAATCCCACCAACCATAAAATACATAGCTTGCTATAACAATTATAAAGTTCTGAATTTTTAGATAATCCTTAAATACCCAATAGACAACAAAAACTATAGGAAGAAATATGGCAAAATCAATAGAATTAAATAACATGATAATATTAAATTATTCCCAATTGTAGTTTTTATTAATTAAAGCATAAAGCTTTTGATTGTGAGGTTTGTAAAATTCTTTGAGTTTTTCTCTAATTTGAGGTGATATTTTACTTTGATACACTCTTATATGTTTATCTTCTAATTTTGATTTAGGTAAAGTTTTTTCTAAATTTAAAAAATGGAATAATTCATTTAAGATATCATTTTTCTTCTCTTTAAAATCCTCTGAGCATATATAAAAGAATTGTTGTGGTTTAAATAATGTTAAATAATTTTCTATTTGTTCATGATAAATACCTCTTTTTAAAATTCCAGGATAAGGTTCTTTGTTATTTATAATATCAAATAACTCTTCTTCAATCATTTCTTCAAAAGTTGGAAATTTTTCTAAATTTATCATTTTGATAAATTTTTCTTTTTTATCCTCGTTTAACCCTAATATGTGTTTTGCTATCAAATTTTCTTTTTCAGACAAACTCAATAAATTCATTTGTTTATACATGTTCCATGCAGAAAAAGCTCTATCTATTGGGTTTCTCATCATAATGATGAATTTAGCTATGGGATTATAAGCATAAAGTTTTTGAGCTACTTCTTTACTTGACAAATAAGAAGGAGATGCATCCATATAATAATTATTTGAAAACCATCTGAAAAAAATTTTTTTTGTCTGAAAAAGGGTATAATACCAAGCAGTTCCTTTTACATATAAATATTTGTGACTAAAAAAGTTTTTTTCCTTTATAGTGCCACCAAAAATTACTGAATGTTGCACTAAGTTATCATATAAAGTAGTAGTACCACTCTTTTGAGCTCCTATTATAAATAAATTAACTTTTGAAGTTAATTTTAACCCAATCAATACATTTTTTATGAATGATTTTATCATAACGTATTTATTTCTATTTCTTCAGAATAATTGCTTTTAATTCCAAATAAGATTCTAACTTAAAAGTATGAGCTAATAAAACAAAAGTGATAATACCTGAACATCCTCCCAAAACAATTCTAACTATATCTAAGTAGTTTTTTGCTTGCATAAAATAATCAATACCATACACCAATAACGTTACAAAAATACTCATTACTATTGTGGGGATAATATGCTTTATTTGATTGCCAAAGGAATAATTAATCAGTTTGTGACAATAGTACGAATTGACATATAATAACAATATAGATAAAAATACTTGACCATAAATAAGTCCATATATTCCCCATTGAAACACAATAAGTATTACTGCAATAATGATAATTCTTTTAATAAGTGAAAGTTTTAGTATTAAATCACTTCTCCCTTTTACCGCCAACACATTAAGATTATAAGCATTGATTGGATAAAAGATACCTGCAACACATAATATTTGAAAATAAGGTACAGCAGGCAGCCATTTTTCTGTTAGCAAAAATCTAAAAAGTGGTTCAGCCAATACCCCCATAAACATCAATGTTGGAGCAACAAGAAATACAGACATTTGCATTACTTTTTTATAAGCGTTTTTTAACCGTTCGTCATCATCCTGTATTTTACTAAATAAGGGGAAAGTAACTTTATTAAGTACTGCTCCAAAATTTTTTACGGGCAGCATTCTTAACGTATTAGCACGATTATAAAACCCTACTTGCATAGGATCGAAAAATTTACCTATGATAATGGTATAAATATCTTGAAACAATGTATTAATTACTCCAGCAATGGTTAACTTATAACCAAAACCAAAATGCTGTTTAATTTTTTCTTTTTTAAAGCGTAACTTAGGCATCCAAGGTGACGACCACCATAACTGAATGGTATGAGCAGTTTCTTTAGCAATAGCACTCCATACCAAACTCCATACACCAAAATTATTTAATGCCAATATTATTCCTAAAGTACCACTTATCACTAAAGAAGGAATAGTAATAATGGTTTGCTTTTTAAAATCCATATCTCTGTTTAATCTAGTAAACTGTACCACAGATAGTGAACTGATAACAAAAGTTAAGGTATAAACCCGAGCAATTTCCTTTAATTGAGGTTGATTATAAAATTCGGCTATATAAGGAGCTGAAAAAAAAATGATGAAGTAAGCTAAAGCACTAATAATTATATTGAAAAAAAATACGGTAGAATAATCATCGTCATCTACCTCAGGGCTTCGAATTAAAGACTGACTTAACCCTCCATTTACCAGCACATTACCTACTCCAATAAAAACAGATAGTAAAGCTATCAACCCAAACTCTTCCGGTAATAATATCCGAGCAAGAATAACAGAAACAACAAAGGTTATGCCCTGAGTGCTAAATTGCTGGATAAAGGTCCAAAACATACCAGACAGAGCACTTTTTTTTAACGAAGACATAAAGTTTAAGCTTTGAATTTCAACTTATTGAAAATTCCTTTTTTTCGTTTTTTCAGTTCATCCCCATAGTAACCACCTCCATAGCCATAACCATAGCCGTAACCATAGCCGTAACCATAATTATAACCATACCTGTAGCCTATGCGTTGTTCTTTTAAATCATTCACAATAATTCCAACATTATCCACCTTTTTATCTATGTAAAGTTGATTAATCAGCCCCAACTGACTTTTGTTGGTGTATCTTTGTCTTACAACATACAGATTCACATCAGAATACTGCGTTAAAATCATGGCATCGGTAACTAAACCAATTGGTGGGGTATCAACAATAATAATGTCATAAATTTGCTGTGCTTCTTTAAAGAAATCAGCCATTTTATCCGTTTCAATCAATTCTGAAGGGTTAGGAGGTATTGGCCCCGAAGAAACTAAATGTAAATTTTCTTGTTCCGTTTCTTGAACTACCTCTTCTAAAGAAGCTTTACCTATTAGGTAGGTAGATAACCCAGCAGCATTTTTAAGATTAAAATCATTAAATATTTTAGGCCTACGTAAATCCGCACCAATTATTAATGTCTTTTTACCGGAAACTGCATAAGCCGAAGCTAAATTGATGGAACAAAATGTTTTTCCTTCACCACTAATAGATGAAGTAATAAGTATAGTAAATGTTTGTTGTTGTTTGGTAATGTAATTAATATTGGTTCTCAAGGCTCTGAATGATTCTGCTACAATAGATTTAGGATGGTCTATCAATACCAGGTTACCAGCTGTTTTGGTATGCCCAATGGTAGCAAAAATAGGAATAGTAGTTACCGATTCTATATCACCTTTTTCCATTATCTTGGTATTAAAAAGGAAAAGTAACAATACAATTAAAAAAGGAATGACTAAGGCTACACCAATATTTAAGGTATAAACACTACTACTATTAATACCGGCATAAGAAACAGTATATTTACTTGCAGGCTCCAACACTTTAGCTTTAGGCACGTTAGATGCTTCTGCCATTGCTGCTTCACTTCTTTTTTGCAACAGATAATTATAAAAGCCATTATTTAAATCATAAATTCTATTCATACGAACTAATTCAGATTCTTCATAAGGAATTTTCATCAACTTTTCATCTATATCTGTTAACTGTTCTTGAAGTTGATCTAATTGAAATTTATTTTCTCTTAATCTTGACTCTAAATTAGCTGTCAATAACATTTTATTGGTTTCAAACTGTTCAAGAAATATTTTATAAGTAGTACTACTATCACTAACTTGTAATTCTAATCTTCTTTTCCTTGAGTATAAATCCATCAATTCACCAATTGAACGATAAATAGGGTCTTGAATATTTACATTAATAACTGAAGGAATAAAAATTTTATTAATATTAGCTTCTTTAAGGTTTTGAATTGTTTCTTTATAAAAATTATATTCGAATAAAGTAACCACATACTTCTGCATTAAAATATTTGCATTAGGGATTAGAGTATTATCGTTTATTTGAAGCTTCTCATCATTATTTTTCATTTTAAAAGCTTCTAATTTATTTTCCATTGATCGTAAATCACCAGAAATATCTTTCAATTGTTCATCAACAAACTTTATGGTATTGGTAGCAATTTCACTACTTTCTTTCTTTCCATTTTCTATGTAGTATTTCATCAATGCATTAATAAAATCAACTTCTTTATCTATAGTTGGTCCGACTAAACTGAATTTCAAAATAGATGACTCCATAGGTTCTGTTTCTAAACCAATACTGCTTTGATACACTTTTGCCAGAGAATTTAAATCATTAATGGTAAAATAAAGTAATTTTTCTTCTGTTCTGCCTTGTTGATAGTTTTCTGTTAAAGTAATCTTGGTTTTAATACCATTTAAATCCACCCATTGATTAAAGGGGAAATTTTGCTTGTTTTCAAACTCTTCGTTGTTGGCTACTGAAAAAGTAGATTGGTCTTCTACCTTTAAATAATAAGCAGCTCTCAACTGGTCTACTACATTTGAATCTAATTCAACCTTAAATGGCGAAGATTTATATAACTCGGTAGTTTTAATACTACCTATGTCATAATAGAAAACTCTAAAATCAACTTCATCTAAAACGGCACGCATCAAATTATAAGAGGAAATAATACCAACTTCATTAACCAATCTATTTCTGGCACTAACCAATTCCATCCCTTTAATAAAATATTCTTCTCCCCAAGCAGAATACTCATCTTTTAATAAAGTTTTTCCATACGTTTTATATACAGGGACACTATACCTAACAGTATAATAACTCACTACCCAACCAATAAGTAGGGATACAACAAACAAATACCAATATTTCAGCATTCTTGCTCCTAAAGCTTTAAAATCGAAGCTTTCTATTACATTTTTAGGTTGGTTACTTTCCATTCTTTATTACAGTCTGCTTTTTAATAGGTTGACAAAAATAGTTTTTTATTCGTACAAACTAAATGTTAAATCAACAAACTGAGTTAATTTTAATAATTTTGTTCTCTATTAAAGTAAATTTATTATGTCCATTCTTAAAAATATATCTAAACAAGACCAATTTATAGCTTTGTTTTTACTCAAAGCTATTATCTTATATCTTGTATGGTTTCTTGTTTACGATAATTGGCTACTAAAGGATGGTTTGGTAGATGATTTTTTAATTAGTCATTTAGTTAGTGCTACTGAATTTATTTTAAACCTAATGGGATATGAAGTGTTTACCTATAATGATGCTGTTGGTGTTGATGGTACTCATGGTGTATTAATTGGGGCACCTTGTAATGGCTTAAGCTTATTTGCCCTTTTTGCCGGATTTATTATTATCTTTCCTGGTAAATTAAAATATAAATTAATTTACATTCCACTTGGTTTATTGGCCATTCATATACTTAACATACTTAGGTTAGTAGCATTGGCTATTGTGGTTGTTTATAAACCTGAAAGTTTAGAGTTTAATCATAAATATACTTTTACTGTAATTGTTTATGCTTTCATCTTTGCCTTTTGGATGATATGGGTAAAGAAATTTGCTCAAAGAAAATAGTTATAACTTCTGGATGCAAGCAAAAAAAACATATCAACAATTCATAACAGGTTTGTTCTTATTGTTTATTTTTCTTATTGGATATCTCAGAGAAGCTATGTTTTTGGTTATCAATGCTGTTTATGAGAAAAAAGAATTTCCTTATAATTCTGCTTATATAACTCCTCCAGATTTTTTATATCAATGGAGTGATACTACATTGCTTTATTTAAAATGGGGGTTAACATTGTTCTTTTCCCTTATTTTCACAGGACTTACATTATGGTTAATCCATTATTATTTTAAAATAAAAAAATATAATCAATTCACGATACTAATTTATGGAACACTTATCCTTTTTGCTGCGATAATCAGTATCATTGGTATTATCATCAACAGCTTTGACAATGTTTATACCCTTAGTCGTTTTGTGATAGGATTGGTTCAATCCCCTTTAGTTTCTTTAGTATTATTTACCTTATTTTATTTTATTTCAAGTCAGCATAAAACTAAGCACGCTTAAAAAATTATTCAATGTTATCATAGAAAGAAGTATTTATTTTTTATATTCATCTCTATGATTTAAAATATTTACTTTTTCAGTTGTAAAATCGTAGGATTAATAGTTAATTTGTTTTTAAGTTAAATCACTATTTTATTACCTTGATGAAACCACTATGAGTAAACTCTTATCACACAAAAAAGATGATTCTTTAGGGAGTTTTATCCGACCTACAAAAAAATAATCAGATAAAACGACCATAAGTAAAAGTTTCTCACACAGGAAAATGATTATAAAGGAGTTACATATGACAGATAAAAAAACAATAAATATAAACATATGAAATTATTCCTAATACGTTTACTGAATAAAGTTGGACTACTTCAATATTTGATATTCAATGTTTTTATTCAAATTTATTCTACTAAGTTTACAATTCCCTTAATTAAAGGAGTAGGTCTTAAAAACATTATTACTACAGAGCCATGGATGGTCAATTTATTACAAAAACTACTTCATATTACTAATGAGGGCGTTTTTATTGATGTTGGGGTAAACATAGGACAAACCTTATTAAAGTTAAAAGCAGTTAATAAAGAAATGACTTATGTTGGTTTTGAACCCAATCCTTCCGCAGTATTTTATACTAACGAACTAATAAAAGCTAATCGTTTTAAAAACACCTCCTTAATTCCTGTTGGATTGAACAATAAAACTGAAGTGTTAACACTCAATATATACAACAGTAGCGATGTAGATCCCTCAGCATCTATTTTAACCGAATTTAGACCTTCTCAGAAGGTTGTTCAAGAAATAAACATTCCAGTTTTCAATGTAAATGAATTAAGTAATTTAAAACCAACACTTGAAAAAGTAAGTATCTTAAAAATAGATGTTGAAGGAGCTGAATTAGAAGTACTTCAGAGCTTAGAAACAATTATAAAAACTGCTACTCCTTTTATTCTCATGGAAATTCTTCCTGTTTATAATACTGAGAATAGGTATAGAATTGAACGTCAAGAAAAAATAGAAATACTACTTTCTCAACTTGATTATAGTATTTATAGAATAATTAAGTCTAAATCTATTAGCTTTGAAAGAATTGAATCAATAGAAGTTCATAGTGATATAGATAAATGTGATTATATTTTTGTTCCTAATAACAAAGTAACAGCTTTTAGCAACTTACCAAAATGAGTGATTTAAAATTTCAACAATGTAGCAAAACAGTAATGGATAATATTGCTGATCCATACATCACTTTTGATGAGAAAGGAATTTGTAATTATTACTATGAATATTTTGAATTAGAAAAAAAACATGTAAAAAAAGGAGAAGAAGGAAAGGTTTTTTTTAATCAAAAAATAAATACTATCAAAGAGTCTGGAAAAAACAAACCATATGATTGCATTTTAGGTTTAAGTGGGGGAGTTGACAGTTCTTATTTAGCTTATTTAGCAAAAAAAGAAGGATTAAAACCTCTAATAGTACATTTTGATAATGGTTGGAATTCTGAATTAGCCGTTAAAAACATTGAAAATATTGTTTCCATTTTAGGTTTTGACTTATACACGTATGTTATTAATTGGGAAGAATTTCGTGATTTGCAGATTGCCTATTTAAAAGCATCTGTAATTGATATTGAAGCTATTACCGACCATGCGATTAGAGCCACATTGTTTAAATTAGCAGCCAAACATAAAATCAATTACTTTTTAAGTGGATTTAACATTGTGACTGAAGCTATTTTACCGAAAGCATGGGTTTTTAATAAATCTGATGCTAAGAATATTAAAGATATTCATAAAAAATTTGGTAACACTCCTTTAAAAACATTTCCCTTCATAACTGCTTTTGACAAGCGCTATTATTCTATGGCATTGAAAATAGAATCTGTTCCTTTATTAAATTATATTGAATATAATAAAGAAAAAGTTAAAGAGATTTTAATGAAGGAATTAAACTGGAAAGATTATGGTGGTAAGCACTATGAATCCGTTTGGACAAGGTTTTATCAAGGATATATTTTACCTGAAAAATTTAAGGTAGATAAACGTAAAGCCCACCTTTCTACTCTTATTTGTTCTGGTCAGATCACAAAAGAAAAAGCTTTAGAAGAACTAAATCAACCTATTTATGATAAAGAACAGTTAATTATTGATAAAGAGTTTGTTTTAAAAAAATTAGATTTAGATGAAAGTAGTTTTAACCAACTAATGAAACTACCGATTAGAAAACATACAGATTTTGAAACAGAATCTTATTCTTTTTTTGATAAATATCCTTTATTAAAGCCTTTTAAAGGAATTTATAATACTATTAAAAAGAAATAAATCTTGAGTCGATTTAAATTTGAAAATAAAACCATTCTTATCCTTTCACAACAAGATTGGGGCATCAACATGCTTTCCAAACATCTTTATGCTAAAGAGTTAAGCAAAAACAACAATGTTTATTTTATATTTACCATTCCTCAAAAACATCAAACTGAAAAAGTTATCATAAAAACTTTATCCTCCACCCTTCATTTAGTTTATCTTAAGAAAAAAGTAGTTGGAGTAACTCGTCTTCCAAGCTTTTTAATTGACTTCCAAACAAAAGTAATTATTAAAGAAATTCTAGCAACATTAAAAATAAAACAACCTGATATTGTTTGGAGTTTTGAGCAATCAAGATTTCAAAATTTGAAACAATTCAAAGCAAAATATAGTATTTTTCATCCAGTAGATTACATTTTACAAGCTAAACAATTTTTACCTAAAATTGCTAATAGTGCTAATATTGTCCTTTCTGTTTCAGAAAAAATATTAGATTCTATTCAAACAAGTACACCAAAATATTTTATCAATCATGGCGTTGACGAATCTTTTTTTTCTAAAACAAAACTAACTTCTCCTCCCCCATTTATTAAGAAAGATAAAACTAATGTGGGATATGTTGGCAATCTCCAAATGAAATTTATTGATTGGAAAAACTTAATCAAAACAGTTGAGGAAAATGCTACACTAAATTTTATCTTTATAGGTCCTCATAGTAATTCAAATTTAGGAGGGAAAATAGAACATGCTGAACTTATTAAATTAAAATCACTTAAAAACACTCACTTTACAGGAGCTATGGATAAAAAATCTTTAATAGAAATTTTATCTTTTTTTGATGTTTTTTTGTTGTGTTATGACCATATTAAATTTCCCATAGAAGTTTCTAACAGTCATAAAATTTTAGAATATCTAAGTACCGGAAAGGTGGTAGTGTCAAACTTTATTTCAACTTATAAAAACTCTGATTTACTAGAAATGATTGATGATAATGAAAAGTTTTCGCAAAAATTAAAAGAAGTAACTTCGCAGTTAGAATTTTATAATTCACCTAAAAAAACTAAACAAAGAATAACTTTTGCAAAACAAAACAGCTATAAAAAACTATTACAAGCTATAGAAGAAAAATTATCTTAAAATGACTAAGAAAAGAATTTTAATTATATTTGGAACACGTCCTGAAGCAATAAAACTTGCTCCATTAATTTACGAGCTAAAAAAAAATACATCTCAATTTGAAACTACTATTTGTGTTACGGGTCAGCATCGTGAGATGCTTGACCAAGTGCTACATTTTTTTAATATTGAACCTGATATTGATTTAAAGTTAATGACTCATAACCAGTCTTTAGCTGAATTAAATGCTAAAATTCTTTTAGAAATAGATAACTTATTAAAAAATAATAGTTTTGACTATGTAATTATACAAGGGGATACTACAACAGTGTATTCCTCAGCTGTGGCAGCTTTTTATAATAAAGTAAAAATAATACATATAGAAGCGGGTTTGAGAAGTTATAATTTTGAACATCCTTTTCCTGAAGAATTTAACAGAAGATCCATTTCTTCATTTACAGACTTCAATTTCGTTCCCTCTAAACAGGCTGAACAAAATTTACTCAAGGAAAATATTTCAAAGAATAAAATTTGGAATGTTGGAAATACTGTTATTGATGCTTTAAAATTCACTTTGAATGTAGTATCTAAAGAAGAAAATACTTTTTATCAAACCTTCAAAGAAATAAATTTTGATAAAAAAATCATACTTGTAACAGGACATCGTAGAGAGAACTTTGGCACCCCATTACAAAACATATGTGAAGCTTTTATTGAAATTACTGACAACCATGAAGATGTTCAAATTGTGTATCCAGTTCATTTAAACCCTAATGTACAAGGTATAGTTCAGTCTATGCTTAAAGATAAAAAAAATATTGTTTTAATTCCTCCTCTTCCTTACCAACAAATGATATGGTTAATGAATAAATCAAGCTTTATCATTACAGATTCAGGAGGAATTCAAGAAGAAGCTCCTGCTTTAGGAAAACCAGTTTTAGTTACAAGAGAAACTACCGAACGAAAAGAAGTAGTTGAAAGTGGAAATGCTATTATGGTAGGATATGACAAAGAAAAAATTATTCATTATTCTAAATTACTTATTGAAAACAAAGAATTTTATAATAAGATGAGTTCTTCTTCAAATCCATATGGTAATGGAACTACTGCTAAACAAATTGTAGAAATCTTAACCCAATATGACAAATAAAAAGCTAAAAATTTTATTCATTCCTGCTGATAATATTAAAGCAAATATTTCCAGATCATATTATTTTGCTAAAGGTTTAGCTAAATATAGTGATTTGTATTTTTTAACATGGAACGATTATAGATCTATAGAATGGCTAGGAGGAAAAAAATCAAAGTTAAATACCATTAAATGTTTTTTAAGTTCTTTTTTTGTCAGTTATAAACTATATAAAAATAATAACGAAGATTTTCAACGAGTAAAAAGTTCTGTTTTTATTGATGCAATAATTGGAAGATTAATTGGAAAAGTTAACGCCAAAAAAATTATGCGAAAACATAATTCAAAGTCATTAAAAAAAATTATTAATAGAATTAATCCTGATGTTGTATTTTATTCTGATGCTTGCTATTTTTTTCCTGCTTTTGACAATGCTAATTTCACTCAGGTGATAGATATTCAAGATGATATAGATTGGAGTAAACTTCCTGTCAATCTTCAAGAATATGAAAAAAATTATAGGTTAAACCAATACAAAAAAGTTGACATTCACTATATAGTTAGTAAAAATGCATTAGAGAATGTTACAAAAAATATTGGTTCCTTTCCCTTTAAGGTAATTTATAATGGTTCTGATTTTAAAGAGATTCAAAAAGATTTTTCAAAAGAAATTAATGATGTTAAAAATAAACTCAATCTTCATGACAAATACATTATAACCCATATAGGAAGTGCTACATGGGTTGATCCTGTTTTTACTGAAAAATTATTTAGTGCAATTTGGGAAAAAGATAAATCAATAGTTTTAATACTTGTAGGTAGTATGAAAAAAATAAACTTACCAAATGTTATAAATGTTGGGATGGTTTCTGCAAATAATTCATATATCTATTATAGATTAACAGATTTGGGTTTACTTTTAAAAGATTCAAAAAATTCTAACTTTTTATACAACTCAGTTCCTTTAAAAAATATACAATACGCAACAGCTGAAAAACCAGTTATTTCTTTTCCAATCCAATGGTTAGAAAATGAAAAATTTAATAATACTAGAATTATTAAAAATACTGATCCTGAGAAATGGTTAATAGAAATTCAAGATATTAGAAGTAATTTTAAATGGTCAGAAAAAGATACTATTCAATGGAAAAAATATGACTGGGAAATCATTTGCAATGACATGTTTAAAGAAATAGAAAAGAATTTAAAATCCTAATTAAATGATTTTAAACCTCAATAAGTCTTTTAAATGGTTCTTCATATTATCACTAATATGGATATTAATTGATGGTATTCCCAGAAAGTGGTTTTTATACGAATTAGCAGGTCCTCTATTTTTTGTTAAGTATATTCTTTTCAGTATTACCTACGGTTTATTTCTTCTTTCTAAATACTCTATTCCTAAGCCAAAACACTTATACCAATTTTTAATACTATTTTTTGTCATTATATGCATAATTGGTTTTTTTAATAATAGATTAAACAACCCAATAATGGTAAGTATAGTTGGTGTAGTTATTCATTTATTGTTCCTTCCATTAATCCATATAAATCAATTTTTATTCAAATCGTTAAATTCAATTATGTTATTAGCTAAAATAATTGCTTTTATTAGCTTTCCTATTGGTATTCTTGGCGCAATACAATACTATTTACCTGTTGATCATATCTTAAATGGATTTACCAATGACGACCAATTAATTGCAAGAGCTGCCGGTTTCACAAGAGTTTCTTCTATTTTTTCATTTATGAAAATATACAATGCTTATTTATTATTTAGTATCACTTTTTTAATGGGTATTATGTTAATTAAGTTATTAAGGAATGAAAAAATAATACTATATATTGCTGCTATGCTTATATTAATTATTAATATGTTTATGACTGCGTCTAGATTACCAATAATGTTAATGGGTATTAACATTTTCTTATTTGGCTGTTATGTATTCTTAAACTTTATAAACCTTAGAAAAACTGTTTCTATAGTTTTTACACTAGGATTTATACTGGCTTTAACTTTATATTCGACTACTAACCTATTTAAAAACCCCGTAGATTCTACTATCAATAGATTCGAAAGAGCAGAGTCGAAACATAGAGGAGAAAGTACAGGTTTTACTGATGTGCAACTCAGGTTGCAAGATCGTGTAGATATTTTTAAATTTAGTGATAATGCTGGTTGGTTAGGGTATGGTATTGGAATGACTTATCAAGGTGCTCAAAGTATTATTAAAAACCCTATTCCTTTTTATTTTGAAGAAGAAGGAGAAAGATTGGTTTTAGAATTTGGAATTATTGGAGGTATTATAGTTGTATTAATGAGGTTGTTTATTTTTATTTTCTCTCTTAACATATTAAAGTGGTGTAAAAACATTGAAATTAAAATTTTATTAACTTCGTTAATTTTCCTTATTGTTCCTCCTGTTTTAACCATACAAATGACCACCTTCAGTTATATGGAGAACTTTTTTTATTATTTTACCATAGGGTTGATATTCGCTTTATATAAAATCCAACAAAAAGAACTCATTACAAAAAAATGAAAATCCTTTTTTTACATAGATCAAAACATTTTGGGTATAGTTTTGAAGAACTCTTTACTACTATTAAACAAAATTTATCTAACTGTGAGATAAAAGATTTTTATGATAAAACCTATCCTTCTTTTTGGAAAAATCTAAAAGCTGTAAAAAAGATTAAGTGTGATGTGATACATATTACTGGAGGAATTGGATATTATGCATTGTTCTTACCTACCAGCAAAACTATTTTAACCATACATGATACCAATCATTATGAATTTGATTTGAAAGGAATAAAAAAATGGTTATATGGCTGGTTAATCTATAAACTACCTATTAAAAATGTAAAATACGTTACTACTGTTTCTGAACATACAAAAAACAATCTCATTCGATTCTTTGGAATTGATAAGAAAAAAATAAAAGTAATTCCAAATTGTTATCCACAAGAATTTAAAAGTAATCTAAAAAATACACTTTCAAATCCCGTTAAAATATTACAAATTGGAACAAAACCAAACAAAAATATACTTCGATTAGTTGACGCTATAAAAGAATTAAACATTGAATTGACAATCATTGGCAATTTAAATCCGTCAACAATTAATATCCTCCAAAATTCAGGAATTAATTATATCAATAAGTTTCACCTTTCCAGAAACGAAATTCATGAAGAATATATCAATACTGATATTGTGGCTTTTGTTTCATTAAGAGAGGGGTTTGGACTACCAATAATTGAAGCCAATGCAATTGGTCGGCCTGTAATATCTTCTAACTGCTCTTCTATGCCAGAGGTTGCCAATAATGCAGCACTTTTAGTCAACCCTACCAATATTAATGAAATAAGACATGGAATTGAAAAAATAACCAATAACGAGAATTATAGAAATAAACTCATTGAAAACGGACTAAAAAATGCTACCTATTATTCTCCTACACTTATAGCCGACAAATACATGTCACTATACCAATTAATTACAAATCGTTAAAATCATTAATCCAATCTTTGCTTTTTTCATATCCTAATTCAACAAGAATATCACCTGCATATTCATTATATACCTTTGCACTCTCTAAAGTGAAATAATTTCTCCAATCCCCAGTTTGTCCTCCACCTTTCCTAAAAAAACCAGTGTCTTTCTTTTGTCTTTTTATAGATGCTTCCAAAGACCAATATTCAACCGCTTCATCAATACGCAATTCATCAATTTTAATTGCTGGAGTTAAGTATTGAACAGATTTTTTTAATGATTGAGATGTTTCTTTGTGTAAATCTTCATATTTTAAAATAAAAAAATTATTATTGATAGCTTTATTTACATGCGATTTATAATCAATTGTTGATTTGTGGTAGCTAATTAAAAACTTAATATAGAGCGGTAGAAGCGATTTAATATTTTCTTTTGTAGGTGTTTTTCCTGTATAATTAATAAAATCTTTTTTCATTAATGATTGAGACTCTTGGTTAACCATAGTAAAATACCTTGAAACTATGGTATCCCTTCCATCTCTCACCAAATAAATCGACTTATTCTGAAAATATGATGTTGGTAAAAATCGATGCATATGATAAACTCTTGGCCCAAAAAAAGACTTACCTAGTGTATACCTTGCCGGTAATTTAATATCATAATAATAACGTAACATATTTTTCAACCAATTTGTTCCGCTTTTAGTATATCCCAACACATAAAAACCTTTATGTCCTATATAAGCATCATATAAAACAGGCATCCAATATAAAACTTGATCTTTTTTTATCATACTTTACTTAAATAACGAGCCAAATTTATACAAATATTCATAGCTTTACACTATAAAAAAAGAGGATTGTAAAGGAAACTCTAATAACTGTTTTAAAGAGTATGAATCAAGAATACGATTATAAAATTATAACGCAAGAAACTGAAGAGATTTATTTAATTAAAATGCTCGAAAATGCAGCTTTGATTCACAATAGAAAAAAAGACAGCTTGGATTGGCTAAAATGGAAATACTTTGACAGTCCATTTGGTGAATGTATTTGTATTTTAGCCTTAACCAAAGACAATGAAATTGCAGGTGAAGTTGCCTTTGGTCAATATCAATATGTTTTAAATGATAAACCTATAAAATGTCTAATTTCTTACCAAACCATGGTTCATCCAAACCACCAAAAAAAAGGGTTGTTTAGTTCTTTAACAAAAGAAGTTCTTAAAATAGCTAAAAATAAAGGTATTGAACTTGTATTAAATTTTCCCAATAAAGCCAGTTATGTTCCTTTTGAAAAATTAAATTTCACACCTATTAATCATATTGAAAACAACGTTTTTTTTACAAAAAAAATCAGTACACTTTTTAATCTTTTATCCTTAAAAAAACCTTTTAATGCAACAACTATTAACTCCATTAGTGACAAACAACTAACCTTATTTAATGAATTAAAAAACACTATAACTTCGCTTAAAATAAAAGATATACTCACCCCAAATAGAACTCCTGATTTTATAAAATGGAGGTATTTTACTTATCCGCTTTATGACTATCACATCATAAATACAGTATTAGGCTGGGTAATTGTTAGACTTGGAAAAAGAGGTGATTTAAGTGAAGTTCAGATTATGGAGCTGTTTCCAACAACTAATTTTAACTATGAATTTATTAAAGCAATTAGGCAAAAAATTATAGCTGAATTGAAACCTAACCTCATTTTGTGTAATGTTTCCAGCAATCATCCTGCTGTAAGTTTTATAAAAAAAGCAGGTTTTCATGCTTTACCTCACAACATTAGTTTTTTCACTTATGCTATTAATAATCAACTGGGGAATCTGCTAAAAAAAGAGAATTGGATGGTTACTGCCACAGAATTTCATCGATATTAAAAAATGAAAAAACTTATCCGAAATATTGTATTATCTACCACTGGGCAATTTAAATCGGTTGCTAATGGTATACATATATTAAACAGCCACTATATTGGAAGAAATGATTTGTCAAAGGAAGTATTTCATGATTTATTAAAAAAGCTTTCCAAACAAGCCGATTTTATTCGTATTGAAGATGCCGTAATTGCCATTAAAGAAAAAACACACCAAAACCAAAAACTAATTACATTTACTTTTGATGATGGTTTTGAAGAATGCTACACCAAAATAACTCCCGTACTTTCTGATTTCAACACCAACGCTGCTTTTTTTATTAATCCCGGATTTGTAGATGGAGATGAAAAGTATCGTGAAAATTTTACTAAAAACATAATTCATACCAATAAAACACCAATGACATGGGAAATGATCAAAGAATTGCACCAGAAAGGCTTTGTTATTGGTAATCATACCTTAGATCATGTTAGGTTAGTTGGCTTAACTAATGAAGAATTATATCAACAAGTTACGGTTTCAAAAAATCGAATAGAAGAACAAATTAAAGCTTCTTGCAATTATATTGCATGGACATATGGTAGGAATACTGATATTGATGAGAAAGCTTTAAATTATTGTCTTAACGAACATCAATATGTTTTTGGTGGTGATAATTACACCAACTACTTTTCATTTAATAATAGCATTTTTAATAGAAGGCATATTGAAGGAAACTGGCCTATATCTCATATCAACTATTTTTTATCTAACAAAAAAAAATATTAATGAAAACCACTATCCTCATATTTATAGATTGGTATAAACCAGGCTACAAAGCAGGTGGTCCTATTCGTTCGGTGAGTAATATGGTGGATGCATTGAAAGATCATTTTCAGTTTTATATTGTTACCCGAAATACCGATTATTTAGAAACTACCCCCTACTCTAACATCAATACCAACCAATGGAATAGTATTGATAATGCTCAGGTTTTTTATCTCTCTAAAGAAAATACCAAACGAAGTACTACGCATGCTCTAATAGATGAAGTTCAACCCGACATAGTATATTGCAACAGTTTTTATTCCCCCTATTTTTCATTGATTCCTATTTATTATGCGAAAAAGAAAAATATTAAAACCATTTTGGCTGTTAGAGGTATGCTTTCAAAGGGTTCGTTGGGAGTAAAAAAGACTAAAAAGAAAGTTTTTACTCAGTTCATTAAATGGGTAGGATTATTCCAAAACATTACCTTTCATGCTACCACTAATGATGAAAAAGAAGATATTAAAGCTGTTTTTGGTGTAAAAGTAAATAGCTTAATTGCCAACAATCTTCCAGAAATAAAAACTCGTGCTTTTCATTTGAAAGCTAAAGCAGAAAACACCTTACGTCTTGTTTCTATTGCTCGTATTTCCCCCGAAAAAAACACCTTGTATGCTATTAACGTATTAAAAAACTGTAAACAAAACATAGTTTTTGATATTTATGGTCCCATCTACAATCAGGAATATTGGAACGAATGCTTGAAAGTCATTAACGAACTACCCGTTAATATTAAAGTAAATTATAAAGGAGCTTTACCTCACCACGAAATTGACGCTACCCTACAACAATACCATGCATTATTGTTGCCGTCAACAGGTGAAAACTTTGGACATATCATTATTGAAGCAATGGCAAATGCTTGTGTACCGATAATTTCCGACAAAACTCCTTGGATAAACTTAACAACTCTAAATGTTGGTTTTGATATTAATTTGTCTAATCCTGAACAATTTACTACAACTATTAACAATCTAGCTAGTATAGATGAAACTACTTTCAATGAAATGGCTAAAAATGCTTTTCTTTACGCCCAACAAATCACTAATAACCAATCATTAACTGAACAATACAAACAACTTTTTCAATTGTAAGAGGAATTACTAATTTAGCAACTTAAATTTTAAAAATAAAAAGTAGAAAAACTTGCGGTAAGCTGCAAAATCTACATGAAATAATAAAAGCATGTACATATTAGGAATAAATGCATATCATGGCGATTCATCTGCCTGTATTTTAAAAAATGGTGAAGTAATAGCTGCCTCTGAAGAAGAGCGTTTCAGAAGAATTAAACATTGGGCTGGTTTTCCCTCTGAGGCTATTAAGTTTTGTTTAGGCGAAGCTAATATTGATATTACTCAAGTAGATTACATTACTATTTCTCGTGATCCTTCTGCTAATATTCATAAGAAAATTCTTCATGCTGCCAAAAATCTAGTTTCAGTTAAAGCTCTAAAAGATCGTTTAGCTAATACAAAAAAAGTAGGAAGTGTAAAAGCTGAACTAAGTAAAGTCTTTAACATTCCTGAAGACCAAATTAAAGCTGAAATAAAAAACATTGAACATCACAGAAGTCACTTAGCTAGTACCTTTTTTGCTTCTCCTTTTGATGAGGCTGCTATTCTTTCTATAGATGGTTTTGGCGATTTTACTTCAACTATGATAGCTAGTGGAAAAGGAAATAAAATTGAGGTGTTAGATACTGTGATTTACCCACATTCAGCAGGGATTTTCTATACCTCATTAACACAATACTTAGGTTTTCCTCATTATGGAGATGAGTATAAAGTAATGGGACTAGCGCCCTACGGTGAACCGAAATATGTTGATGAACTAAAAAAAATCATCTTATTTAAAGAGAATGGATTATTTGAGTTGAATACCAAATACTTTAAACATGCAAAAGAAGGCGTTGCTATGAGTTGGGAAAATGGTGACCCTCATATTGATAGTATTTTCTCAGAGGAATTAGAAAAATTACTTGGTCCTGCTAGAAAAAATGGAGAAGAATTAATCCAAAAACACAAAGATATTGCTACTTCTGTGCAGCGTGTAACTGAGGAGCTAATTTTTCACATTTTAAACCACTTACAAAAAAGAACAGGTTTAAAAAATATTTGTATTGCCGGTGGCGTAGCTCAAAACTCAGTAGCTAACGGTAAAATTTTAGAAAAAACTACTTTTGAAAATGTCTATATTCCTTCTGCAGGACACGATGCGGGAACAGCTTTAGGCTCTGCTTTATGGTTATATAATCATATCTTAGAAAACGACAGACTTCCTGCTATTTACAATGCTTATACCGGTGCTAAATCAACTAACGAAGAAGTAGAAGCTTGTCTAAAAGCTGATAATATTGAATACACTAAATACAATGATGAAGAATTATTAGAAATTGTTTCGAATGCATTAGTAGATGGAAAAGTAATCGGTTGGTTTCAGGGAAGAGCAGAATTTGGTCCTCGAGCATTAGGACATCGTTCTATTATTGTTGACCCGAGAAGAACGGATGCTAAAGAATTATTAAATGCTAAAATAAAGCGTAGAGAAAGCTTCCGTCCGTTTGCTCCTTCTATTTTAGAGGAATATGTTTCGGAGTATTTCGAAAAAACCGATAAAGTACCTTTTATGGAAAAAGTTTACCCTATCAAAAAAGAAAAACATGCAGAAATTCCTGCAGTTACTCATGTAGATGGTACAGGTCGTTTACAAACTGTTGAAAAAGGTGATAGATACTACGATTTAATTGAAAGATTTAGACAAAAAACAGGAACACCAATTCTATTGAATACTTCCTTTAATGAAAATGAACCTATTGTAAACACTCCCAAAGAAGCATTAGATTGTTATTTAAGAACAGAAATGGACATGTTGGTAATAGAAAACTGTGTCGTATCCAGAAAATAACCCTCACTCCTATTGAAAGAAGTCGTTTTTATAAAAAAGAATACCGATAAGTGGAAAAAGATGGAACAGCTCATTCATCAAAAGGCAAAAATCACCCCTGATGAAAATGCTGATTTATTTATTCAACTTACTAACGACTTAGCTTTTGCTAAAACTTATTATCCGAAATCTACTACTACTGAATATCTTAACCAACTTGCTGCTACTGTTCATCACAAGATTTATCAAAATAAAAAAGAAAGCAACAGACGTTTTATAACTTTCTGGAAAACAGAATTACCTTTAGTAATAAAAAAGCACCATAAACAGTTGTTTATCGCTTTTCTTATTTTCTTTATTTCCGGAGCTATAGGTTGGATATCTGCTAAATATGATGATAGTTTTGTACGTCTTATTTTAGGTGATTCTTATGTAAATATGACCTTAGAGAATATTGAAAATAATGATCCTATGGCAGTTTACAAACAATCTAAAGAATTAGATATGTTTTTAGGTATTACTATAAATAATATCCGTGTTTCATTTGTCGCTTTTATTCTTGGATTGTTTTTCTCATTTGGAACCGGATTTATTTTATTCTTTAATGGTGTTATGCTAGGTTCCTTTCAGTATTTTTTTGCTGCTAAAGGTTTATTATTTGAATCGTTTCTCACTATTTGGATTCATGGAACGTTAGAAATTTCTGCCATAATTATTGCCGGAGCAGCAGGAATAACTATGGGCAACAGCATACTTTTTCCAAAAACTTATCCAAGAACAACTTCTTTTATAAATGGAGCTAAAAACGGAATAAAAATAATTATTGGTTTAGTCCCTATTTTTATAACTGCAGGTTTTTTAGAAGGCTTTGTAACTCGACATACAGAAATGCCTGTTTATTTATCATTATTTATTATCTTCGGATCACTAAGTTTTATCATTTGGTATTTTATCATTTACCCAAATAACATATATACAAATTATAAACCTAATTAAATATTTCAACTATGAATCAAGAAAGAATAGATTTCGAAAAAGAAAGAGACTTTAGCAGTACACTAACTGTTTCATTTACTTTTATTAAAGAAAATTTTAAACTTTTTTTCTCTTCCCTACTATTTTTAGCCGGACCATTATTGTTGCTTAATGCTATTTTAATGAGTATCTATGTACAAAACATATTTAATTTTCAAACCTTCAACCCTGATGACTTTGAAAGTTTACAATTTTTCTCTCCTGTATATTTTTTAGTCATTATTATTGCTATAGCCTCTAGCCTTGTTGTGCTTGGTGTTACTTACGAATATATTTTTTTATATGATAAACATAATGGTGCAAAATTTACTGTTAATGATGTTTGGAATGCTTTCCTAAAAGATCTGGGAATGCTAATTTCTACTTTCTTTTTCCTAGTAGGAATATTTATTCTACTTCTAATTGCTTTAGGTATAATTATAGGACTTTTTGCCATGATGAGTGGAATTTTGATGGGCTTAATTATGTTTGCTCTTTTTATAGCTTTAATGGTAGTTGGACCTCCTCTTTTATTTGTTATAACTGCTGTTTACCCTATTAGAATTAAAGAACGTATTGGAAATTTTGCTGCTCTAAATAAAGCTTATCTATTAGCTAAAAACAACTTTGGAAATACTTGGATATTAGTTTTTATTTCTCAATTAATTGTTGGTGCTATTGGATTTGTTTTTAGTTTACCACAATTTATTTATACCATGATGATTCAACTAAATACCCTACAAAATGCGGCTGTAGAAACTAGCTCTGTTTTACTTACTAGCTTTAATGTTATAGCAACCATAGGAACCAACCTAACCAATGTGGTATTTTTAGTTATCGTTGTCTTCCACTATTTTAGCTGTAATGAAAAAGTTTTTGGAGGAGGTCTAATGAAAAAAATTGACGCTATTGGTAACACTTCAGAAGACAGCGAAGATATAACCATTTAAACAAGCTACTCTTTTATGCTTAATGTTCAATTATTACTGCGTTACCTTATATTACTATGTCTGCTTAGTCTTAAGCTAAGTGTTTTCAGTAACGATACACTAAAAGTAAAAATTGACTCTTCAAGTACTATTGATGTAAAAAAAGTAGCTGACGAATCTATTGAAAAATATACAAACGATAAAGAATTTTTATACGACCGTATTCCACCACCAGCAGAGTCTCCTTGGGAAGCTTTTAAACGTTGGTTAAACAAACTTTTTAATAAATATGTAAGCAATAATCTTCCGCCAATCTTTTGGGATATTTTAATATGGACAATTGTTGCTTCTGCACTTATTTTAATTATCTACCGACTGTTCAGACATGAAATAAAAAGCGTTTTTAGAGGTAAATCTACAACCAACAAAGTTGGTTTTATTCATAAAGATGAAAATATTCATGAAATGGATTTTAACCAACTTATTACTGATGCTATTACTCAAAAAGATTATAAAAATGCCGTCCGCTTGTCTTATTTAAAACTATTAAAAACCCTTACGGATGAAGATTTAATTACCTGGAAAGCTGACAAAACTAATTTAGATTATATTTCCGAATTAAAACAATCCAAGCTACAAATACCATTTAAAAAGACTACTGTAGTTTTTGAGCATGTTTGGTACGGAGAATTTACCATTAATGAAAATCATTTTGATAAAACCATGCTTATTTTTAATGATATGCATAATAAAATAACCAACCATTAAGCTTACTTGAAAAAATACATTAAATATTATCTTGTTTTAATAGTCTTATTTGTTTTGGCTGTATATTTTCAATACAATGCTCCCAAACCTATTAACTGGGCTGAAAACTACACTAAAAAAGACAAAATTCCTTATGGATGTTTTGTACTCCACCAATTGCTTCCTGAACTTTTTCCCAACCAAAAAATACTGCATGTAAACGAACCCATTTATACCGCATTAGATTCTTTAAATAACTTTAACTACTTGTTTATTAATAATGAATTTAGTCCTGATGAAGCTGAAACCGAAAAACTTTTAAATGCCATTTACAAAGGAAATACCGCTTTTATAGCTGCCCGAGAATTTTATGGGCATTTTGCCGACACATTTAATATTGCTACTGATGGAAATTATAATTTCTATTACAATGAAAAAAATAATTCTCCTATTCATATCAATTTTGAAAACAAAAATATCCGACAAGATTCTCCCTATATTTTTCATAAAAACATTTTCCATTTTTACCTTACCAATTTTGATACTGCCAATACAACAGTGTTAGGGCATTCCGAAATTTATAACTTAGGAAATGTTGATTATCAACAAAAAGTCAACTTTATTGCAATAAAACATGGTAAAGGAAAAATTTATATTAATACTTTACCTGCTGCTTTTACTAATTATTTTTTAACTGATAGTTTAAATTATTCTTACGCTTTTAATGCCTTAAGTTATTTGGATAAAAACACCCTCATTTGGGATGATTACTACAAAATTGGTAAACCCATCATTACCTCTCCTCTTCGGTTTATTTTATCTAACCCTGCTTTAAAATTTGCTTACTTTTTAGCCATCTTTAGCTTATTGATTTACATTGTTTTTAATATTAAAAGAAGACAACGCATTATTCCTGTTATTGAACCTTTAAGCAATGCCACTACAGATTTTGTTGAAGTTGTTTCGCAGATGTATTACCATCAAAAAAATCATTTAGATTTAGCTAATAAAAAAATCATTTATTTTCTGGAAAATGTAAGAACTAATTACTTACTCAATACTCAGCAATTAGATAATGATTTTAAGAAACAACTGGCAAGAAAGTCTGGTGTAGAAATGAAGTTTGCCGAACAACTTATCAACGAATTCAATACTATTCTAACTAAAAAATCGCTTTCTGAAACAGAATTATTACATTTAAACCAATTAATTAACACTTTTCATAAAAACAAAATACGATAATCATGGAAGAAAATTTACCAAACGAATCGGCTAACAACAACGACTCTTCTTTTAAAACAAGAATAGATTTATCTGAAATTCAACAAGCGACCCAGCAAATAAAAGCTAAGCTAAACAGTATAATTATCGGTCAGGAACAAATGATAGATTTATTACTGATTGCTATTCTTTCTGATGGGCATGTGTTAATCGAAGGTGTACCGGGAGTTGCCAAAACACTTACCGCCAAACTAATAGCGCATAGTATTTCTGTAGATTTTTCTAGAATTCAATTTACCCCCGATTTAATGCCTTCAGACATTATTGGTACTGCTATTTTTAACCCAAAAACTGTTGATTTTGAATTTAGAAAAGGTCCTTTATTTTCCAACATTATTTTAATTGATGAGATTAATCGTTCTCCAGCAAAAACGCAAGCAGCTTTGTTTGAAGTAATGGAAGAACATCAAATAACCAGCGATGGAACCACCTATAAAATGACTGAACCTTTTTTGGTAATTGCCACACAAAATCCGTTGGAACAAGAAGGAACTTACCGTCTTCCTGAGGCTCAATTAGATCGTTTTTTATTTAAAATAGAAGTAGGCTACCCTAGTGAGAGTGCCGAGAAACAATTATTGCTCAACTTCCATCAGCAAAAAAACAAAATTGATATTTCTGCTGTAGATAAAATGCTTACTTCCAACCAAATTACTGAGTTCAGGGAAAAAGTAAATCAAGTGCATGCTGATGAAAACATTATTGCCTACATCGCTAAAATTGTTGGAGCCACAAGAAGCGATGCTGCTATTTTTGTAGGAGCTTCACCAAGAGCTTCTTTAGCCATTTTAAAAAGTGCGATGGCTCACGCGGCAATGAATGGTAAAGATTTTATCACACCTGATGATGTAAAGTTTATTGCTCCACATGTATTAAAACATCGAATAATTCTAACTCCAGAAAAAGAAATGGAAGGTGCTTTGCCACACGAAGTTATTGACAGATTAATTGAAAAAATAGAAATTCCAAGATAATTATAATGCAATTTTTAAAATCATTATACCTCAAACCTTTACTCTTCTATTGCCTTTCGGCTTTAGTAATGGTTTTTTGTATAGGATTTATTTTCAATATCTTTTTTTCAATTGGAATTTTTGTTTTTATAGCCATTTTAATTTTATTGGGTATTGATATTCTTCTGCTCTACAAACAAGCTAATGGAATTATTGCCAGCAGATTAGTTAGCGACAGACTTTCTAACGGAGATGCTAATCAAATTCAATTAATTATAGAAAATAATTATCCGTTTGATACTCATTTAAGTATTATTGATGAACTGCCTATTCAATTTCAAGAACGAAATTTAGCATTTAATATTAGTTTAACAAAAGGAAAAAAGAAACTAATCAACTATACCGTTACACCAACCCAACGTGGTGAATATAGTTTTGGTAAACTTAATATTTATGCATCTGCCAATATAGGCTTTATAGAAAGAAAGTTTGTTTTTTCAGAAGAAAAAGATGTAGCCGTTTATCCTTCTTTTTTGCAAATGAAAAAGTATGAACTTATTGCTTTTTCTAATCATCTTACTCAAACAGGTATTAAAAAAATTAGGAAAATTGGTAGAAATACCGAATTCGAAAAAATTAATGAATATACTCCTGGTGATGATTTTAAAACCATCAACTGGCAAGCTACTGCCCGAAAAGGAAAGTTAATGGTGAACCAATATCAAGAAGAGAAATCGCAAAATGTATATTGCATAATTGATATGGGACGAAGTATGAAAATGCCGTTTAACGGACTTACCTTGCTAGATTATGCTATCAATTCTTCATTAGTTTTATCTAATATAATTGCTAAAAAATACGATAAACCGGGCATTATTACTTTTAATAATAAAATTAAAAATGTACTTAAAACAGATAATTCAGGCTTGCAAATGCAACGAATTATGGAATTGCTTTACAAACAAAAAACAGGTTTTGCCGAAAGTAATTATGAAATGCTCTACAGCACTATAAAATATAAAGTTCCGCAACGAAGTTTAATGCTGCTGTTTACCAATTTTGAAACACTCGATAGTTTGGACAGACAACTTATTTACTTAAAAGGTATTGCTAAAAATCATCTTTTAATTTGTATTTTCTTTGAAAACACCGAACTTACCACTATCACTAAAAAAGAGGCTTACAATACTACTGATGTTTACAGACAAACCATTGCCGAGAAATTTATTTTTGAAAAAAAACTCATATTGAAAAAATTAAATCAACATGGAATTCAAACTATATATACCGCTCCAGAAAATTTAACCATCAATTCTATTAATAAATATTTAGAAATAAAATCAAGACAACTTATCTAACCATTATGTCCAACAACGATATCTTAGGCAGTGCTTTAAAAGATTACTTTAAAGGTAATAACAAAGAAAATATTACAGTAATTTCTTCTATTGCCGAAGATGATGAACTCCCCTTAGATTATTTGTTTCGTAAAGCTGACCAATTACCCAAATTAGAACAAAAAGCTTTAGCACTTTGTTATGGAAAAGTATTAGATGTTGGAGCAGGAAGTGGAACACATAGTTTAATCTTAAAAGATAAAGGCTTAGATGTGTTGTCTATTGATATTTCTAAAGGAGCTATTGAAGTAATGAAAGAACGTGGCTTAAATGCTTTAGAAACAGATTTTATAGAGTTTAGCCATCAACAGTTTGATACTATTTTATTATTGATGAATGGTATTGGTATTGCTCAAAAATTAAATAAGCTGACTCATTTTCTTAATCATGCTGCTAGTTTACTTAATAAGGGAGGACAGATTTTATTAGACTCATCAGACATCAAGTACATGTATACAGAAGAAGATGGTTCTATTTGGTTGAATTTAAATGGCGATTACTATGGAGAAGTTACCTACCAAATGAAATACAATAATAAGTTGTCAGCAGCATTCTCATGGTTGTTTGTGAATTTTGAAAAGCTAAAAGAACATACTGTAAAAGCCAATTTAAATTGCGAATTAATTTTTGAAGATGATCATTATGGTTATTTGGCACGACTAACCTTACGTAATTAAATTCACTAAAATCTTAGAGCTCTATTCTCTTTTTTATTAAAAAAATAATTACTTCGTTAGTTGAAACATCATACCAAAAGCAAAGTACCATTCAACAAATAAAATATTCTGACTAGCTCTATCTTCAATGTCTATAGATGTTCTAACATCCGGTAAATCTATAAAACCTGCTTTGAACTCTGTTCTAAGAAAGAAATACTTATAAAAAATAGCATTAAATCCTGCTTTACCCGAGAACCCATATCCTGCAAAATGAAACTCATCATTTCTTACATTATTCCATAACGTAACATTAGATTTTGGTAAAACAGGACCTAGTCCAAAACCTAACATAGAGTTTAACTGAAATTTATCTGGATTAATACTTGCAAACTGATGCAATAAATCATCATTTCTGGTTAGTTCAATATTAATGTAATTTAATCCATCCGTATGTTCGTATCTTAAAAAATTCTCATTGATATGAAAAGGACTATTAATGTATTCTCCGGCATAAATTGATTCATCTCTAATATGTCCTCTAATTCTCACATCTTGAACACTAGAAATAACGTACTTCATATGATCTACTCCTATAGAAATATCATACTTATCGGAAATATAATACCCCAATCTTAAATTAGTTTGTGGATAGGTAATATATTTTGGATGAAAATAAGTTTGTGAATTAAAATCAGATTGCTTGTCATGAGCTTTAACATCCGTTAAAATAAAATCATAATCTGTACCTGTAAAATGTATGCTTGATGGGGCGTACCAATCTTGATTCCATCCCCATAAAATGTAAACTTTACCTTTGTTTATCTGTTTTGTTATTGGAAGTGTTTCTTGCCCTTTAAGTATAGAAGTAGCTACTAATAAGCTTAAAAATAAATATAATTTCACCTTCATTATTCTATAAAAAAGGTGCCAAGTTACATCTATTAGAGAAATTTAAACACAAAAAAAGTCAATAAATAAATTTATTGACTTTTAACTATTTTTAGTCTATTGATTATCAGAATTAAAAACTATAGGTTAGTCCTCCTAAAATATTAAATCGTTGTGTTGCATAATCTTGATATCTTTCATATTCAACAGAACCAATATTCATAAAGTTAATAAAAGCTGATAGTTTTTTGGTGTACCTGTATTCAAAACCAACATTTACATCTACCAAACCACCTAATTCTTTTGCTTCGGGGGTTGTAATTATTCCTTCTGTAGTTGCAGTTGTAGTATATATTTTAGCATATTGTTTTCCTAATACAAACACATCTAACCGTACCAAAATTTTATCTGACAAATCATAAATTCCGGATACCATAGTTTTAAACTCGGGCTTGTGCCATACTTCTAATTCTTTTGCTGCTTCATAAGCAAAATAGTCTGCAGTAAATAACACTTTTATTTTTTCTAATTTCTGATAAGCTATTTCTGCATTTATGTTAAAGAAAGTGATTTCATCATAAATTACATTAAATTTATTTTGAAGTACTGTAGCATGCTCTTTTACATACAATGGTTGATTGTCTATCTTTTGCTTACTCACACTTGTTTTAAAGCTAATTTTATCACTTATACTTCCTCTAATTCCACCATAAACATCATACTTCTGATTGCTGTTTAATACACCTAAAACATCCGCATTCACAAAAGGGTTTTCTGCAAAAAAAGTATTGAAGTTGTTATTTATAATTCCTCCTTTTATTCCAACATATGGAATAATAATATCATCAACAATATTGTATTTAAACTCAGCTATAGGATAAAAATGAAAATCGTTTTCTTCTTCTAATAATTGTTGAGAGTTAACAAACAAACCTGCTCCTAAGTTAAATTTCCACTTACTGGTTTGCGTACTTATTTGCGGAATTAATCCTACAGATATAGTATTTTTAAGTTCTAAGTCATTCGTAAGTTTATTATAATTTACTTTTATCCCCAACTCGTATAATTCTCTTTTGTGGTATTTGTTAAACCTACCATCAACTTGAATGTTATTTTCACTAACTCCAAAAACATCTTTTAAATGATAATATTTCATATCCGCATTATAATCGAATTGATTGGTATCGGTAAAGTTTCTCGAAAGACTAAAAACACCTGTATATTTATTTAATAACTGCTGCTGTATTCCTTCCGATGGAGTGTATTGAACAGGTAAACTATCCGGAATACCATAATAATGAACGGCATTTCTATCGTAATCAAACCCTAATTTCCATGTAAATTGTCTGGAAAACTTTTTACCATACAAACCAAAATGATTATCACTAAAAGCAGATCTTCCTATATCTTTTAATCCTGAAGAAGATAAATGTCCGGCACGAACTCCCCATGCATAATCTCTATTTCTGGTTGAATTATAAAACACATCCGCCACAGTCGTTCCATTGGTTCCGTAACCCACTTTTGCATAACCTCTATATAATTTTGTTAATGGCTCTCCAACTACTTTAGCGTGTTTAATGGTATCAATACTAAAAGAAACAGGCATGTTTTTCTTCAAAAATGAGTATTTCAATTGAGGAATAATTTTAAATGTATCCTGAATAACTGGATTACTTTTAACTTTATGTGCTTCATTTAAAAATGGTTTATATTCTTCAACATTAATTACAGTTGTCGAGTCTAAACTTGAGTTTTGAGCTTGAGTAAAAAGCAGGCTAAAACACATCGACAAAAGCAACCATCCTTTTGTGTATGGAGAAAGAAATCTATTGCTGTTTTTGTTACTCATTTGGTTCTTCATTTTTAGGTTGGTTAATTTCTTCTTCAATTTTTTCTTCTTCGTAAAACAAGTCATCTAACTTTACATTGTCGTATAATTTTAATTCTATCTCTTCTTCCTCTTGTTTTTCTCTCTGGCTTTCTTGAGCTTCAATAATGTTTAATTTTTCTGTAGCTGTAGATACCAATTCCGGGTATTTACTATTATCCTTAACATTCTTCAGTGTAATTTTTGCTTGAAATAAATCTTCTTTAGCAACATAATTATCCGCCAATAAAATCAATGATTTTCCTATCCAAAAATCGTAAGATGGAAAGGTTTTTATTAAACTAAAGACTTCCGATTCGCACAAATCATTGTCTCCTCTCATATATAAAATATTAGCTACATTGTATTTTGCTTCTACTCCAAATTTGTTTTTTGCTGTTGCTGCTGTAGTAAACTCTTTAAAAGCCAAATTATAATCATCTTTTCTAATGGCAGTTTTACCGTAAATTAAATGTGTTTCTGCTAACAGATTAGCGTTATTATTATCTTTATTTATAATTAACTCGCAGTATTTTATCGTATTATCATTGTTTTCCAATTCAAAATTTAAACGCATTTGTTCTACCTGGGCCAAAAATACATTCTCTTGCATATCAGCCAAATATTCTAGCTTACTGAAATAGTTTAATGCATCTTCTATTTTACCTAACTCTTTACTCAGTTTGGCTGCATTAAGCAACGCATCTTCAGTAAAAGCATTTTTTGGATACTTTATTACTTCACTAAAATCTAACAATGCTTCATTTTTAAAACCTGCTTTTCTTTCGCAAACAGCTTTGTAGTAATGTGCCTGAATTTTATAATTTCCGTTAGGATATTTCTCTAAGTATTTAGTAAAATCATTCGTTGCTTTATTACAATCTCCACTCATATAGTTATTCTCAGCAACTTCAAAATAATCTTTATCCATTACCAATTGAGTTGAGTCTACATTATTTAATCCAGCCAAATAATTTTCATATTGAGTAATATCCCCTTTATCAATATAGATTTTCTTAATGGTACTAAGTGCTTGTCTAGCCTCTTCCGTCCCAGAATAATCATCTACCACTTTCTTAAAAGAAGCTAATGCCTTATCATCTTCCTTTTTATTATAATAAATCAACCCTCTTTTTAATAACGCTTTACTAATATAAGTACTATTTGGATGTTCATTAATCAGTAAATTAAAGTTAGCCAGAGCCAAGTCATTTTTATTTCTCTCTTGCTGAGTCTTTCCTAATTCATAAATAGCATCATCTAACAAATGAGAAGCTTGTTTTTGGTTAATCAACGTATTTAATAAATTAATTTTATCATCGTAATTCCCCATAACACCATTTGCAACTGCACTTTGGTAAAGTGAATATTCTAATTGATAAACTCCCATCATAGCTGCTTTATCGTAAAATTCTGTTGCCGATTTATATTCTTTATTAATGAAAAAACAATCTCCTATTCTATTCAACGCATCATTTTTTGTTTTAGACTTACCTGTTTTATCATTTTGAATATATTTTCTAAACCAGCTTTGAGCATTCTCATATTCTTTTAATTTAAAATAAGAATAACCTAAATTATAATGCGCTTCATTATAAAATGAATAGGCAATAGCATTTGGCTCATAAATTACTTTTTTATAAAGGGCAATAGCATCGCTATAAGCATCTAATCTGTAATTGGCTTCTGCTTTCCAAAAAGTATTTTTAATTTTTAAATCGCCCAATATGGGGTATTTATCAGACTTATCAAAATGTATAATAGCACTAGCATAGTTTTGATTGTTAAATAATTCTACACCTCTGTAGTGAGCTATTTTCTGATAAGCTTCTTGTAATTGGAAATCTAATTTTTTAATGTTTTCTAGCGATTCTAAAGCAGCTTTGTAGTTTTTGGTAGTAAAATAAACAGCAACCAAGAATTCATAAGCATCATTTAGTTTAGTTGAATTTGGATAGGTATTAATGAATTTTTCAAAAGCTCTTATCGCATCATTAAATGGATGAAAAGATAATTCGTAAGAAATTTTAGCAAAACTAAAAAGAGCATCTTCCTGAATTTGAGCATCAAAATCGATTACCGCTGCTTCTCTAAACGAACTTTGTGCCTGACGTTTTTCTCCGAGTTTAAGGTAACACTCTGCCAAATGGTAATGAGCAACTTGAGATAAACTATCACTTTTAAAAACAGCCTTTTTCAACCAAGGCAACGCTTCATTGCAACTATCCGCTTTAAAATAAGCATAGCCTAACTGGTAATAGTCTCCTCTATTGGCTTCATAAGGCTTTTCTTTAATATATCTGTTAAGATAAGGAATAGCTTTATTAAACTTATCGGTTCTATAATAAGCATCTCCAATTAAACGAGAAATCTCTCCTACTCTTTTAGGAATTGCGGTATCTAACAATGCCGGAGCATAAGCAATAAGCTGCTCATAGTTTTCTTGTAAATAATAAATTTGAGTAATATAATAAGGAACTATGGGCGAAAATTTTTCATCATTTTTAATCATTAAAAAAGTTTGCAAAGCAGCTTCATATTTACCTTGCAAGTAAGCAATATGTGCGTAATAATATTTGGCAGCAGCACTATATGCATTATCCGTATCCTTAATTTCAAAAAAAGCTGCCGAAGCTTTTTCTAAATTTTCTTCTTCAAAATAACTGTATCCTTTTTTAAAATAATATTCTGCTTTATCTTCTTCCGATAAATCATACACATCAATCAACTCGAGCCACTGCAGAGTTTTATCATATTTCTTTTTTCTAAAATAATACCTGCCTAAATGAAAATGAGCCAATTTCACTTTCGGACTTTCAGGGTATTTAAGTACAAACTCAATCAATAACGCCTCTGCATCATCATTAAAAAGCTCTAAACCACATAGTGCATGATAGTACGAAGCATTTACTACCATTTCAGATTTTTTATCTGAAGTGCTTTTTATTATCTTTTCAAAAGTCTCTTGAGCAGCACTAAATTTTTCTTTATCATACAGCTCTAAAGCCTTATTGTATTCTAAATTATCATGAGTATAAATAGTTGTTTTTTGTGCAATAACTATTGAAACTACACATAAAATCACACATAAAATTAAAATTCGTTTTAATACCATTAGTTTATTCCCAATTTAATGATTGTATTTGGTAAAATTAGAACGTAAACTTGAGTTTGAGACATGCATCCACCCAAGTTTTCAACGTCCTAGTGTTGACATTATTTTTTTAAAATCAGGCAATTGATAAGCACAATCGTCAAATAATAAATAAATTTGTTCCTTTATTCATAACTATATAATTAGCATGATTATTTCAATTGAAAACGCAAAAATTTTTCAAAAACAAAACTTAATCCTACAAGACATTTCTATTCAGATAGATAAAGGAGAGTTTGTTTATTTAATAGGTAAAACCGGCTCGGGCAAAAGTAGTTTACTTAAAACCTTATATGGCGATTTACCTTTAAAAGAAGGAACTGCAAGTGTTTGCGATTTTGATTTAACCAAACTAAAAAAAAGACAAATTCCTTTTTTAAGACGGAAGCTTGGTATTGTTTTTCAAGATTTTCAACTGCTTTCAGACAGAAGTATTCATAACAACTTAAATTTTGTTTTAAAAGCTACCGGTTGGAAAGACAAACAAAAAATGAATGAACGAATTGAAGAGGTACTTAAAAGTGTTGGTTTAACCAACAAAGGTTTTAAATTTCCTCATGAACTTTCCGGTGGAGAGCAACAAAGAGTTGTTATTGCACGTGCTTTACTTAATGAGCCCGATTTAATTTTAGCTGACGAGCCAACAGGAAACTTAGATCCTGAAACTTCTGAAGAAATTATTAAACTACTTTTTGAAATTAGCAAAAAGGGCAAAGCTATTCTTATGGCTACTCACGATTATCAATTAATGCAAAATTTTCCTTCACGAACTATAAAATGCGAAAATAGCACTATATCTGATTCCTCACCAAACAGCTTTATAAAAACAGAGTCCACCTATAATACTGATTTACCTCAAGAAGGCAACAATTTATAGGTAATTTGTTGATTGTTGGAAATTTAATCTATTTTTGAGAACTAGATATAAAAACTGAACTGATAAGACGACCATAAGTAATTTTATCATAAAAAAAGATGGTCTACACTAAAAAGTTACATCTTAACTGATAAAAGTAATTAACCAAAACAGATGAAAAGGTTTCTAATTATATTATTCTTTCTTTCCTCCTTTGTTTCCTCATTTTCTCAAACAGCAGAAAAAAAAGAGATAGGAGAAAAAAAAGCACTTTTCATTTACAACTTTTCTAAATACATAGAATGGCCTAATATTAAAACCCTAAAAGAGTTTAAAATAGGAGTAATGGGAGATGATTATAATTATATCTTTAATGGGTTAGAAAAAATTGCTTCCGAAAAAAACGTAAATGATATCCCTTTAAAAATTGTAAGAGTTAATTACGATACAAAACTAGATGAACTTCAGGTACTTTATTTTGATGATGCTGAAAAATATCCTATTAAAGACATTCAGAAAAAAATAAAAAAAGCGCCTGTTTTATTAGTTAGTGAGCACTATCCTTATGGCCAATCTATGATTAATTTTATTATGGTAAATGATAAAATTGAATTTGAACTTAATGAAGATAAATGCAATGCTGTTGGTTTAAAAGTAAATATAGCTATAAAAACCATTGCCATAAAAACCAAAAGAGATTGGGAATCTTTAACTGAAAAGATGGAAACATTAAGTTTATCTCAAAATGAAAAAGTAGTTATTCAAACCAAAGATTTAGAAGCTCTTTTAGAACAACAAAAAAAATTAACCTCTGAAATTGCTGCTAATAAATCTATCCTTGAAAATCAAAAAAAAGAATTAGCAGAAAAAGCTGCTATGGTTGAAGCATCAAACAAAATGCTTGACGAAAAAAAAGCTACCATACAGCAACAACAAACCAAAATTGCTTTACAAGAAAACAGTTTAAATGATTTAAACTTTACTATAACTGCCAAACAAATAAAACTTGCCGAACAACAAGAAATCTTAGAAAAAGAACAAAACAAACTCTTAAAAATTAAAACTCAATTTGCTAAAACCGAAAAAGAACTTGCTGAAAAAGAACAATTAGTAAAAGATAACGAAGCTTATATCCAGAATCAATATAAGATTATTGAAACAAAAACTTCTACCATTGAAGAACAAAAAAATATCATATGGCTTTCTGTAATTTTCCTCATAATTGTTTCTATATTGGGATTATTGGCTTATAGAAGTTATAAACTTAAGAAAAAAGCCAATATACTTATTGTACAGCAAAAGTATGAAATTGAAGCTCAGCACAAAGAAATTAGAGATTCTATAGATTATGCCAAAAGGATACAACAAGCCATTATTCCTCCAATAAAAATTGTTGAACAACATTTAAAAGATTGCTTTGTAATTTATCAACCTAAGGACGTGGTAAGTGGTGATTTTTATTGGTTAGAAAGTCCTACCCTCAACCTTATTGCAAATGAAATAAAGCAACCTGCTAAAAATGATGAAGGAGCTATATTTTTTGCAGCTTGTGATTGCACCGGACATGGAGTTCCGGGAGCTATGGTGAGTGTAATTTGTAATAATGCTTTAAAAAGAAGTGTTAATGAGTTTAAATTAACAACACCTGGCGAAATCCTTGACAGAACCAGAAAAATTGTAGTACAAGAATTTGAAAAAAGTGAAGATGACGTTAAAGATGGAATGGATATAGCTCTTTGTAGTCTCAAACTTTCTGAAAAATCAGAATTTTCAGAAAGTTATGCAACTCTACAATATGCCGGAGCTAACAACTCGCTTTATATTATTTCTAAAAATACAGCTGGTGAAAATGAACTTATTGAAATTAAGCCAGACAAACAACCCATTGGTAAAGTTGATGCCCCCACTCCATTTACTACCCACTCCATTTCTTTAAAAAAAGGCGATACTATTTATGTGTTTACTGATGGGTATGCCGATCAGTTTGGTGGAGAAAAAGGCAAAAAAATGATGTACAAACCTTTTAAAAACTTGCTTTTAAGCATTCAGGATAAAAACATGAGTGAACAAAAAAACATTTTGGAAAAACACTTTAAAGAATGGAAAGGCGGTTTAGAACAAGTGGATGATGTTTGTATTCTCGGTGTAAGAATTTAATTTAATTAAACTCTTACATCTTACCTAAAAATTAAAAATGGCTGCCAAGTATATCGACAACCACTTTTAAAACTAAAACTATGAAATATAATTAAAAAACTTACTTTTTTAATTATTCGTTTGAACCACAACATCATTACCCGTAGTGGTTGGATTTGCTTGAACTCTTACTCTTTGATATTCTACTAATTTATCTTCGTAGTAACGCTCATATTCTTGTTCATCTTCAATAAAGTCATTCACTTTATTTTGTAATTTAATTGGCAATTCATTAGTTGATTGATATTCATCTAAGATATTTTTTAACTTTCTTCTATTATATTTTTGGTTTACAATTAACCCATTAATAAAGAGTGGAGTTGAAGCTGCCATTAATCCAATACCAATTGGCGGAATTATAACAGCTACAGCAGTTGAAAGTGGCAAAAATGACATTTGACCTTTTGCCGAATTTTCTCTTTTATCGAAAAATATTTCAATAACGGCTAAAGAAGTATCGTTCGCCCCATACTGGTTAACAAACTCATCATAATTTAACTTATGTTCTTTTTTAGCTTTTATTTGCTTATTATTTTTGGCACTTTTACTTTTATTATTGTTACCTGCAACAACAAAAAGTTGTACACTTACTAAGATGGATACTAATATTAATTTTTTCATGATTTTATGTTTTAAAGTTTATATAATTTTTGTTTGAATGTATGAATCAAAAGTAGGCTGATTATAAGGTTTTTAAAACGGCATTATACCTATTTTGTAAAATATTAATACTATATTTTTAAGTCTGTAAATTGATAGTTTTTACTTCTATTTTCGTGAAATACAGAGGAAGTTTGTGATAAAAATTCACATTGAATAAGTATTTTTTGTAGTACAATAGATGTAGTAATACTGTGCTTAAAAAGATGTAAATAGTAATTATCTACTCAATTACCACATTCATTTTAAGATTAATAGCTAACAACAAACAATAAATACATTATTACAAATAACTTTAGTTCAGTTATTTATGCTATTAACTATTAAAAAAAGATATGAAATTGCTTTATTTTATAATTACATTTTTGAAAATACAATATCAACTTTTCCATTAAAGTTTATTTTAACTGTTGACACAAAAAGCGACACATTTTTAAACAAGTTTTTAGTAAGTAGTTGAAAAACAAGTTTTCTAATTCGTAATTTTTTGATAAAAAAATGAATAATCCAGCTCATTTTTTACTTAACTAAGCATGTAAAATTTCTTGAAATGTTTAGTATTAAAAACCAATCAAATAATCTAATTTTAGTAACTTCGCACCCTTAAAAAAATTCAATACAAGTAATTATGATTAAAATAACACTGCCAGACGGTTCAGTAAAGGAGCTAGCCAAAGGGTCTTCAGCTATGGATGTTGCTAAAAGCATCAGCGAAGGATTGGCTCGTAATGTAATTTCAGCAAAAGTTAACGGAGTAACTGTTGAAACCACTACGCCTATTACCGAAGACGCAACTGTAGTGTTGTATACTTTTGATCAGGAAGAAGGAAAAAAAGCTTTTTGGCATTCTTCTGCACACGTATTGGCTCAAGCCCTAGAAAAACTTTATCCGGGAATTAAATTAACCATTGGTCCCGCTATAGAAAATGGTTTTTATTACGATGTTGATCCGGGTGAGCATGTAATTAGAGAAGAAGACTTTAAAAAAATTGAAGATACCTTTTTAGAATTGGCTCGACAAAAAGCAGACTTTAAAATGCGTGCTGTTTCTAAAGCAGATGCATTAGCAAAATACAAAGCTGAAGGAAACGAATATAAAGTAGAATTAATTGAAAACCTGAATGATGGCGAAATTACTTTTTGCGACCATTCCGATTTTACCGATTTATGTAGAGGTGGCCATATTCCTAATACAGAAATAATTAAAGCGGTAAAAATAATGAATGTTGCCGGTGCTTATTGGCGTGCCGACCAAAACAACAATCAGCTTACTCGTGTTTACGGAATTTCTTTTCCTAAACAAAAAATGCTAACCGAGTATTTAGAGTTATTGGAACAAGCCAAGCAACGAGACCACAGAAAGTTAGGTAAAGAGTTAGAACTTTTTGCTTTTTCAGAAAAAGTAGGACAAGGATTGCCTTTATGGTTACCAAAAGGAGCTATGCTTAGAGAAAGGTTAGAATCATTTTTGAAAAAAGCTCAGATAAAAGCCGGTTATTTACCTGTAATTACGCCACATATCGGACATAAAGATTTATATGTAACCTCCGGTCATTATGAAAAATATGGTGAAGATTCTTTTCAACCTATTTTAACACCGCATGAAGGTGAAGTTTTTTTACTAAAACCGATGAACTGCCCTCACCATTGTGAGATTTATAAAACAGCTCCTCGCTCTTACAAAGATTTACCTATACGTTATGCTGAATTCGGAACGGTTTACCGATACGAACAAAGTGGAGAATTACACGGTTTAACAAGAGTGAGGTGTTTTACACAAGATGATGCTCACTTATTTTGTCGTCCCGACCAAGTGGAAGATGAATTTATGAAAGTAATAGACTTAGTGTTGTATGTATTCAATTCTTTAGGTTTTAAAGATTTTACAGCTCAAGTATCATTAAGAGACCCTGAAAACAAAGAAAAATATATTGGTTCTGATGACAATTGGGAAAAAGCAGAAAAAGCCATCATCAATGCCGCTAACGAAAAAGGATTGAAAACTGTTGTAGAAACAGGAGAAGCAGCTTTTTATGGTCCTAAATTAGATTTTATGGTTAAAGATGCGTTGGGCAGAAGTTGGCAATTGGGAACCATACAAGTAGATTATAATTTACCCGAAAGGTTTGAGTTAGAATATAAAGGAAGTGATAATGAAATGCATCGTCCGGTAATGATACACAGAGCACCTTTCGGTTCTATGGAAAGATTTATTTCTGTGTTAATTGAGCATTGTGGCGGGAACTTCCCATTATGGTTAACTCCTGAGCAAGTTGCCATTTTACCAATTAGCGAAAAATTTAATGAAAATGCGAAAAATATTTCAGAATTGCTAAATAATTACGATATTCGCAGCTTCGTTGACGACAGAAACGAAAAAGTTGGTAGAAAAATAAGAGATGCTGAGGTAAAAAAGATTCCATTCATGATTCTTCTAGGTGAAAAAGAAATTGAGTCAAATCAATTATCTATTAGAAAACATGGCGAAGGCGACTTAGGAACTTTTTCAACAGAAGCGTTTGTTAAGCTTATCAACGATGAAATAAATAAAAATTTTAACTAAAATTAATTAACAATTTGGCAATAGCTAACAACAAAAACTTTAACAACAGAGGAAGAAACTTTCGTAAACCGGAAGAATTACACAGAATTAACGAGCGTATTCTTGCAAAAGAAGTAAGAGTAATTGCTGATGACTTAGAACCTGAAGTATATCCTACTGCAAAAGCATTAGAGATGGCTCAAGAAAGAGAACTGGATTTAGTAGAAATTTCTCCAAATGCTGTTCCTCCTGTTTGTAAAATTATTGATTATAAAAAGTTTTTATACGACCAAAAAAAGAAGCAAAAAGAAATTAAAGCCAAAGCTTCTAAAATTGTTTTGAAAGAAATAAGATTTGGTCCTAATACAGATGACCATGATTTTAACTTTAAATTAAATCATGCTCGTAAATTTATTGAAGAGGGTGCAAAAATAAAAGCTTTTGTATTTTTTAAAGGAAGAACCATTATTTTTAAAGAGCGTGGCGAAATTCTACTTTTAAAATTAGCTCAAGAGTTAGAAGATGTTGCAACAGTTGAATCAATGCCAAAAATGGAAGGAAAAAGAATGTTAATGTTCTTAGCTCCAAAAAAGAAAAAGTAAATACGTAATTAATTAACCAATAAATAAATTTTGAAATTATGCCAAAAATGAAAACTGGTTCCAGTGCGAAAAAAAGATTCCGATTAACAGGAACCGGAAAAATTAAGAGAAAGCATGCTTTTAAAAGTCATATCTTAACTAAGAAAACGACTAAACAAAAGCGTAATTTAACAAAATTCACAACAGTTGATAAAGCTGATGAGAAAAACATTAAATTACAATTGTGCATCTAAGCAGATGTTCAGTTATGTTAACTTGAAAAAAATCGGTTATCGTAAATTAAAAATTTAGTAAACAAAACCAGAATGACTAGTATAAAGATTGCAACAATGCAGCACTAACATTCAAAAAACGTAAAAGAAATGCCAAGATCAACCAATTCAGTAGCTTCGAGAGCTAGAAGAAAAAAAATTATGAAACTTGCCAAAGGATACTTTGGTAGAAGAAAAAATGTTTGGACAGTAGCAAAAAATGCTGTTGAAAAAGCAGGTGTTTATGCTTATACAGGTAGAAAACACAAAAAGAGAAATTTCAGAGCCTTATGGATTCAAAGAATTAATGCCGGTGTTAGAGAACACGGATTATCTTACTCTAAATTTATGGGAGAACTTTCTAAACAAGAAATACAACTGAACAGAAAAGTATTAGCTGATTTAGCAATGAATCATCCTGAAGCTTTTAAAGCAGTAGTAGATAAAGTAAAAAAATAAAATTATTAGTTATACTTCATAACAAAGCAGCCTTGAGAGTTCTCAAGGCTGCTTTTTTTTGCTGATTTGTAAACTATTTTTTATACATTTGAAAAAATAAGTCTGACCGTTTTTTTTTTTATTTTATCAGACCTTTTTATAAGTTGTAAGCAAGCCTAAAGAACGACAGAACTCAAAAAAACAGACTTCTGAGAAACGAACTTTGACATCTTGATAAAAACTGTCTGACTGACTTTGGCGACACACAATCCGACCCGAATGTTTTAAAAAAAAATTTCTACTGCACATTTTAAAAAATAATTTTAGCCAGCCGCACAAACCGACCCCACAACCCAAGTTTTGCAAAAGAGCCAATTTCCCTACCCACGAAAGAATGTTGAAAAGAATCTGAAAATAAGTAATGAGAAATCAAGAATCTTTTTCTACCTTTGACACATTATGTCAATAGAGGTTATGTCAACAGAAACAATAGGCGAAAAGTTAAGACACATTCGAGAAAAAAAGGAACTTCCATTAAGGAAAGTTGCTGTATTGCTCGACATTGATGTAGCGATTTTAAGCAAAATGGAGCGTGGAGAGCGGAAAATCACAAAAGAAGTAGTTCTTAAACTTGCCGACATATACGATTACAACGCAGATGAGCTTTTGGTTTCGTTCCTAAGTGATAAAATTTTGTATGAAATTCAAGACGAAGATTTAGGAATAGAAGCACTAAAAGTAGCAGAGGAAAGAGCCAAATATATTAAAGCGAATAAGAAGAAATGACAATAAAGCAACTCATAGAAAAATATACAGCCGACAGGGATTATTACTTGACAAGCAAGTATAATGAAACACTGCTTCGCAGTGATTTCTTAGACCCGTTTTTCGAGTTGCTTGGTTGGGATATTAAAAACAATGCAGGCAAACCGACCAACGAACGAGAAGTGATTTTGGAAGAAGCATTGAAAGCAAACGCTTCCGAACATTCCAAAAAACCTGATTACACTTTCCGACTTTTTTCTGAAAGAAAATACTTTTTGGAAGCAAAGAAACCTTGTGTTTCTATTGAATCAAACAACGACACTGCAAAACAAGTCAGACGATACGGATTTACAGCCAAGTTGAAAATTTCAGTTCTTTCAAACTTCGAATACTTAATCATTTACGACACTTCTGTGAAGGTCGAGAAAGATGACAACTTTCAAAGAGCACTTATAAAAAAATACCACTACACTGAATACGAAAGCAAGTTTGAAGAAATCAAACAGCTTTTAGGAAAGGAATCTGTTTATTCAGGAGCATTTGAAATAGAGTGGAAAGAAATTGAAAGCAAAATCAATCAATACTCGATTGACAATTTATTCCTTAATCAAATTAACGAATGGAGAAAAGCCCTTGGTGCTGAAATTTACAAACACGAACCAAAAATTGACGAGCAACAACTAAATGATATTGTTCAGAGCTACATCAATAGAATTATTTTCCTTCGTGTTTGTGAGGACAGAAATTTAGAGGATTATCAAACCCTTTTGAAATTTGCCAATACAAATGATTTCAGTGCCTTAATCAAAAAGTTTGAACAAGCCGACAAACGCTATAATTCAGGACTTTTTGACCAATTACTCAAAGACAAGATTGTAAAAAATATCAGTTCGGTATTTTGGATAATCATTAAGCAATTGTATTACCCAGAAAGCCCCTATTCATTCAGCGTTTTTTCTTCCGATGTTTTGGGAAGCATTTATGAAATCTTCCTTTCAGAAAAATTGATCTTACAAAGCGGTTCGGTTGTTTTGGTAAAGAAACCTGAAAATGTTGACCGTGACATTATCACAACACCAACATTTATCATTAACGATATTTTACGAAATACTGTTTTGAAAAAATGCGAAGGAAAAACGGATAAAGAAATTCTAAAGCTAAAATTTGCTGATATTTCTTGTGGTTCGGGGGCGTTTTTATTGGAATTGTTTCAGTTGCTCAATGATATTTTGATTGACTACTATTTGAAAAATGATAAAACCAAGCTTATTCAAACCAATATCAATACTTACAAACTACCATTTGATATTAAGCGACAACTTATATTGAATTGCATTTATGGAGTTGATAAAGATTACAATGCAGTTGAAGCCGCCAAATTTGGTTTGCTTCTTAAATTGCTTGAGGGTGAAGATGTAAATTCAACCAACAAAACAAAACCTGTTTTACCCGACCTTTCACAAAATATATTTTTCGGAAACAGTTTGTTAAACCCGAAACAAGTAACCAACAAGAAAGACCAGGTAATTATCAATCCGTTTGATTTTTCAAAACTTCGCTTTGATGTCATTGTGGGTAATCCGCCTTATATGAAGTCGGAGGATATGAAAAACATTACACCTCTTGAATTACCACTTTACAAAACCAATTACGACTCAGCATACAAGCAATTTGACAAATATTTCCTTTTCCTTGAACAAGGAATCAATTTATTGGCTGATGATGGAATTTTGGGATATATCGTTCCGAGTAAGTTTACAAAAGTTGGAGCAGGAAAAAAACTTCGTGAATTACTCACAGACAAAGAGTATTTGCATTCCATTGTTTCATTTGGAGCCAATCAGGTTTTTACAGACAAAACGACCTACACTTGTCTACTAATTCTGAATAAGAAACCACAAAAGACTTTCCAATATGCGGAAGTAAGAAGCCTGAAAAGTTGGAAAGTAAGAGAACCTGAGGCTGCAAAATACGGAACAAAAAAAACCGATGAATTAGACAGTGAAGTTTGGGTTTTAGTTCCGCCCGAATTGACTAGCGCTTACAATAAAATTGTTTCTCAAAGTGTAAAACTTAACGATTTGGTTGGAAGCGACAATATTTTCAATGGTATTCAAACCAGTGCAAATGATGTTTACATTTTTACACCCACTAAAGAGGATAAGAAGTATTTCTATTTCACGAAAAAAGGGGATAATTACAAGATTGAAAAAGAAATAACAAAACCCTACTTTCAAACTTCATCAGGCGAAGATAATTTATACACTTACCGAACATTCAAACCGAATGCTAGGGTAATTTACCCTTACTTGACAACAAAAACAGGAGTTGACATAATTCCTCTAATAACTATCCAAAAGAAATTTCCTTTGGCTTATGACTATTTACAAAAGCATAAAGCCATTTTAAATAATCCGAAACGAGATATAAAACCAGAGCCAAAAACGAAAAGTGAATGGCACAGATACGGCAGACATCAAAGTTTGGATAGTTGCGGACTTCCTTCAAAAATTATTGTTGGCGTTCTGTCTGTTGGCGACAAATACGCAATTGATATTTACGGAACTTTGATTTCGTCAGGTGGAACAGCAGGGTATTGTGTAGTGGCAATTCCAACAGATTCCGACTACTCCATTTACTACATTCAAGCCATTCTCAACTCTAAATATTTGGAGTGGTTTAGTGCTTTGTATGGCGAAGTTTTCAGAGGTGGTTACATAGCAAGAGGAACTAAGGTTTTGAAAAATCTACCAATCAGAAAGATTGATTTTTCAGACACAAAACAAAAAGCACTTCACGACAAAATTGTAGAAACTCAAAAAGAATTAATCAGCATTTATGACCAAATAGATGCAAACGCAGGAAATAAAAGAGCTTTAACTCCACTGCAAGGACAATTTGCAAGAGAGAAAGCCAACCTAGAAAAGCTATTAGCTAAACTATACGATTTAGGTAGTGAAGATTCATTAATCCCATTAATCAAAGAATTGTATGAAGCTAATTAAGAACGCAACAGCCGAGAAATTGAGAGGTGGATTTTACACACCTGAACCAATTGCTGCATTTATTTTGAAATGGGGCATCAATGGAAGTTCTGATTATGAAATTTTAGAACCAAGTTGTGGTGATGGTGTTTTCCTTGAACAATTGAAAGAGAACAACCATAAATTTAAATCAGTAACAGCCATTGAGTTTGATGAAGTTGAGGCAGAGAAAGCGGAAAAAATTAAACTCAACAAAAAGAATGTTATTAATACTGACTTTCATTTGTATTGCAACGAAACCACAGAAAAATTTGATTTAGTGGTTGGCAATCCGCCATACATTCGATACCAATATTTTCAGGAAGAACAGCAAAATGAAGCCATCAAAGTTTTCAATCGTGCTAAACTAAAATATTCAAAACTGACCAATGCTTGGGTTTCCTTTGTGGTTGGTTCAAGTTTGTTACTCAAAGAAAAAGGGAAAATTGGCTTTGTAATTCCTGCGGAATTGTTACAGGTTTCGTATGCTCAACAACTCCGTGAGTTTTTGGCACATTTCTACAATAAAATCAACATCATTTCCTTTGAAAAGTTGGTTTTTCCTGACATACAACAAGAAGTTGTTTTGTTGCTTTGTGAAAAGAACGGAAGTGATTCACACTTAATTGAACATCTTGAATTAAGAGATGCTTCTGACCTTGAAAAGCTTGATGTGAATATCCTAAAAAGTCCAACCAAAAAGATTGATTTTAAGTCAAACAAATGGACTTATTATTTTTTAGAACAAGAAGAGATTGACTTTTTGGAACAGATTGCCAAAAAACGAAAAGTTCCGACAATTAGTAATTATGCCAGTGTAGAAGTAGGCATTACTACAGGTGCAAATGATTACTTCACCGTTCCTTTGCCAGTTGTAGAAGCTTACGACCTGAAAGAATACGCAAAACCAATGGTTGGCAGAAGTGTTCAGGTCAATAGCGTAATTTTTACGGAAAAGGATTGGAAACTTAACAGACAAACCAAAGCCAAAGCACACTTATTGGTGTTCCCTGCCAAAGAGAAAATTAACGCACACAAAGGAGCTAACTCATACATTCGTCTGGGAGAATCAATGGGCGTGAACAAAGGCTACAAAACAGGTATTCGTGATGATTGGTTTGTTATTCCTTCCATCAAACTTTCTGATGCTTTGTTCATCCGTAGAAACAACCTCTACCCTCGTTTAATCCTGAATGAAGCAAACGCATATACAACCGACACAATGCACCGTGTATTTATGAAAAAAGACACGGACAAAAACGCATTCATAGCCAGTTTTTACAATTCATTGTCATTGGCTTTTTCTGAAATAGTTGGTCGTAGTTATGGCGGTGGCGTTTTAGAACTGATGCCAAGCGAAGCAGGAAAGATACTGCTCCCCTACCAAACCGACAATGCAGATTTACTTGCCGCCATTGACAAAATGATGCGAGAGAAAAAGAGCATTGATGAAATTTTAAAAATCACCAACAAGCAAATTCTGAAAGACGGATATGGCTTTACGGACAAAGAAATAAAACTTGCGGATAGCATTTGGAAAAAACTTTCGTCAAGGAGGTTAAATAGAAATAAATAGCACTTAAAAATGAAAAGACAACCAACGACACAGCAGATAACTTGGTTTTTAGACTTGTATCGAAATAATCAACTTGACTTGGAACCACCTTATCAAAGAAAAAGTGTTTGGAGTTCAAAAGATAGAAAATTCTTTTTAGACACAATTTTTCGAAATTATCCAGCACCACCAATTTTTATTCATAGAACTGTAAATGATCAAGGGTATACTAAATATCACGTTGTAGACGGAAAACAAAGATTAGAAACAATATTATCGTTCTTTGAAAGCAAAATTTCAATTGCACCTGATTTTGGAGATGTAAATTTAAATGGTAAAAAATTCAAGGACTTAACTCCTGAATATAAAAGAAGATTTTGGGATTACACGTTAGTAGTTGATTTTATTGACTCCATTGATGGAAATAATATAGAAGAAGTGTTTGACAGGGTAAATAGAAATGCAAGAAACCTGTTGCCTCAAGAACTGAGACACGCTAGGTATAATGGTTGGTTTATAAATTTTGTCGAAGAAGAATCAGACGTAGAATTTTGGTGGGATTTTAAAATAAGTACAAGAGGACGAGACAAGAGAATGAAAAATGTTCAATTTGTTTCAGAGCTAATAATGATTGTACTTGAGAATAAGATTGTCGGTTTTGACCAAGGCTATATTGATGAAGTTTATGCAAAGTATGATGAAATAGAAGAACTTCAAGAATCTGGAGATTTTAGTCTTGAAGATTTTACAAATAGGCTTAACGAAATAAAGGAATTCATTTTAGCTGCAGATAATCACAATGGAGCAATTACAAAATATGCTTCTGGTTCTAATAATAACTATTACACTTTGTGGGCTTACATTCATCTAAATAATCCTCCAAACCCTGTTGACTTTGCTAAAGCTTATGATACGTTTATGGAAAAAGTTTCTAAAGTAAAAGAAATGCAGGATGCAGGGGAAGTAATAGAAGAGGATGTTTTGAATTATTCTAACAATTCAAAAGGAGCAGTAACTGATTTCCCTCAAAGAAGAGAGAGATTGTTAGCCTTGAGTAATTCTATTTAATTTTAATTATGAAAATAGTTCAATCGATTCAAGAACTCTACAATACAAACCTACCTTACTTCAAGATTGTAAAGAGTAAGGTTGATGAAATTGTAAAGTCTAATAAAAATGATCGTTGGCACTACGAAAGTAGAATTAAACTGGTTGAAAGTTTTGCTATGAAAGTCGAAATGGGGAGGTTCGACAAAACAGAAATATTCGAAGACTTGTTTGCATCAACAATTGTTGTGAAAAACTTGAGTGAAATTTCCTCAGCAGAAAATTTTATATCCAAACATTTTAATATCAGATTTAAAAGACCAAAATCAAGAAATTTCACACATAAAGATTCTTTTTCTTTTCCTTTTGATGATTTAAGACTTTATGTGTCCCTTAAAGATTTTGATACGGGTGAACTTGCTCCTAATTTGTATGAAATAATTTTTGAAATTCAGATAAAGACATTTCTACAACACGCTTGGTCAATAGCAACCCACGATTTAATTTACAAATCCGATAAAATTAATTGGTCAAAAGAACGAATAGCATATCAAGTTAAGGCGGCTTTAGAACACGCAGAAGTTACCATAAGTGGCGTTGATGAGCTTAGTAAAATTTCAGAATTAAAAAAAGAAAATAAAGAAGTGAAAAAAGTAAATCAATTAATTTCAATGATTCTTAATCATTGGAAGCCAGAAGATTTACCCTCAGACAGAAGAAGATTAGCCCAAAATATTATTGGTTTTATTGAAGCTATTGGATTGAGTTTGCCTGATCTAAATGAAATATTAGTGCTTGAAAAACAACATGGAAGAGGAATATTAACAAGAAATCTTTCTCCATTCCTGATAGTTGTTCAATCTGTCTTTAATGCTAAACCCGATAAAATCACAGATTATCTGCAGAATGAAAATAGCAGAAATAAACAGAAAATATTGATAACATCTGAAATGATAGTTCCTGAATTAGGAGAAGTTATAGAAGACAAACTAATTAGAATATGAGCCAACCCACAAGTGTAAGTGCATTTTCATAATCAACTAAACACCCCAAGCTATAACATATAAAACAAAACAGCCTTGAGAAAACTCAAGGCTGCTTTTTTCTTATGCATAATTATTACAACTAATAAGGTGCTTTTTGTACTGCTCCCAGTTCGTTATAAAAAATACTTTTTAATGTTCCATCTTTTTCAACATAGTCAATTCTATATATTTCAGAGGAATAAGGAGTGGTAACTTCGTATGCTTTTTCTATTGTAGCTTTCACCTCTTTTGTAAATACATCTTTTACTAATTGGGGTAACGCATCATTCTTAATTACCTTACAAGTAGCTACTAACAATAAATCTTTTCTGTCAGCATTTACAACTGCTTCAAATTCATTTCCATCTACTGAGTAATAAACTTTAGCATGCTTTGAGTTTAATCTTTCTACCTTATTAATTTCAGCACCTTTAAAAACATTAGGGTAACTTTCAATAATTACTTTGTCTTCTTGTTTCAACTCATCCACATCTTTAATTTGAGTTGCATGTTGAGCAAACAAATTAGCACTATTTAAAATAATTGCTCCTAAAATTATTGGTAAATATATTTTCTTTAGTCTCATAACTTAACGGTTTTATTGGTTAATAATTCGTTCTTATGCCTCAAAAGTTAATCAAATTATTTTAAAAAACCAAATTAAATGCTTGCCAATGCTTTTTCATAATCAGGTTCTATCACAATATCCTCTACTTGTTCTGTGTAAACAACCTTTCCGGTTTCATCTAACACCACAATACATCTTGAGTGTAACCCTGTTAAAGGTCCTTCTAACATTTCCAGTCCGTAATCTTTACCAAACTGTCCGGTTTTAAAGTCCGATAACATCACCACATTTTCTATTCCCTCTGCCCCACAAAATCTTTTTTGAGCAAAAGGTAAGTCTCTAGAAATACACAATACTTTTGTGTTCTCTAAGTCTGTTGCTTTTTTATTAAAGTTTCTTACTGATGCAGCGCAAATACCTGTATCTATACTAGGGAAAATGTTTAAGATTAATTTACTTCCTTTAAAATCGTTTAATGTTTTAGTACTTAAATCGGTTGCTACTAACTGAAAGTCTTTTGCTTGTGAACCAACAGATGGAAGTGTTCCACTGGTGTTTATTTCGTCTCCTTTAAATTTTATTTTTGCCATGTTGTTTTTAAGTTTTGGTTTCTGCTAAATTAATGGTTTAAAATATCTTTCTTTTAAAAGACAATCATTTTATTCTTAAAAAAACCTAACACCATTCTCATTTTTGGAATTCGCCTTAATTAATAGTATTCTTACTTGAAATCTTGTTCTGAATAGGAATAGTTATGTAATTATACGCTCTTTTTCTTGATAAAAAGAGCCAAAAATCAAGAACAAACGCCAAATCCTTTGTAATCTTTACCCACATGCCACCGCATTTCCCGGTCCGATTACTCAGGATTTCGCACCGTTTGTTCGATTGCCCTCGCTCGGGTATTAGGTGTAAGTTATTAGTTTTTTTATAATTGAACTTTTTAGTTAGGTCAGTATTGATTTTTATTCTTAAAAAACCCTAAGCGGTAGGTCATTTTTGGAATTAGCCTTAATTAATAGTAACTTTGCCTGAAACCAAACAAAAAAGATGATTCTCAATTTAATTATCACTTTTCTTTTATCATATTTCTATCGCTGACTTTTCTTGATGTACTTTATTTAAATTAATTCTTAAATTAATAATCAAGACAAACAATGGAAATTTTACTTATAACACCACAAACAGGAAAACACTCAATTTTTAATGACAATAAAATTGTCAACTTTTTATACGAACATTTAGATCAATACGGAGATGCCAAAGAGGCTATCCAAAAATGTATTGATTATGTATTTACACCTAACAAGGGCGGCTTAATTTTGTTAGCCATAGAAAATAACGAAATTGTGGGAGCTACCATCATCAACAAAACAGGGATGAGTGGTTATATCCCCGAAAATATTTTAGTTTACATTGCTGTAAACAAAAACCAACGAGGAAAAGGCGTTGGAAAACAAATCATGCAAAAAGCCATAGAAAACACCGAAGGCGATATTGCTTTACATGTTGAAAAAGATAATCCTGCTAAATTTTTATATGAAAAAATGGGATTTAGTAATCCGTATTTAGAAATGCGTTTAAAAAAATGATCACCGACAATGAAATTGTTCTTTTACGTAAAGAACTGCATCAACATCCTGAAATTTCAGGAGAAGAATTTGAAACCAAAAAAAGAATTATTGCTTTTTTTGATCAGCTCCAACCCGACCAAATGGTACATTTAGGTAAAACGGGCGTTGCTTTTGTCTTTAACGGAAAAGCTCCCGGAAAAACAGTAATGCTTCGTTGCGAATTGGATGCATTGCCCATTCAGGAAATTAATACGGTTGATTACGCTTCTAAAACAGTCGGAAAAGCTCATTTGTGCGGACATGACGGACACATGAGTATATTAGCTGCTGCGGGTAAATATTATAGCAACAATCGACCTGCAAAAGGAAGAGTGGTATTGCTTTATCAGCCTGCAGAAGAGAATGGCGAAGGAGCTAAAGAAGTATTGGCAGATGCTAATTTTAAGCAAATTGAACCTGATTATGCTATTGCTTTACACAATGTACCCGGGTACAAAAAAGGACAAATAGTGTATAAATATGGCAACTTCACTCCTTCTGTAACCAGCATTATTATTAAGCTTACAGGAAAAACCTCTCATGCTGCCGAACCACACAAAGGTATTAACCCTTCATTGGCAATAAGTAAGATAACACAACAAACATTAGCCCTTGCCAGAAATATTGAAGATGATGAACATTACACGGTTATTACTCCCATTTATACACACATAGGAAGTAAAGCTTACGGTACTTCAGCAGGATATGGCGAAACGCATTTTACCATAAGAACACTTAGCAATGAACGGACAAAAGAACTTACTGACAAAATAAGTGCTTTAGCTGATACAATTGCTAAAGAAGAACAATTAACCATTGCTATTTCTTTTACAGAAGCTTTTGAAGCCAATGAAAACAATCCCGAAATAGTTGATATTATTAAACAAACTGCCACAGATAACAATTTTGACACGCTAGAAAAACCATCTCCTTTTCCTTGGGGAGAAGATTTTGGACTTTTCACTACTATATATAAAGGAGCAATGTTTGGATTGGGATCCGGTGAAGATACTCCACGACTTCATAATCCTGATTACGATTTTCCGGATGAAATTGCTCCAATAGGAACTGCTATGTTTATTAACGTAGCCCAAAAATTATTAACTTAAGATAGTACCTTTAAAATGGATGTTACCTCAACAATAGAAATAAGTAAAACCGCATATCAAAACAACCTAACATTTATACGTTCGCTCATTGGCGAATCTTGTATTTTCTCATCTGTAATTAAAGGAAATGCCTACGGACACGGCATAGAAACTTTTTCTCCAATGGCTGAAGAGGTTGGTGTAAATCATTTTTCTGTTTTCAGTGCTTACGAAGCATATCGCTTTAAAAAAGTAAGCAATGGAGAAAGCACTGTATTAATTATGGGGGTTGCAGATTCTACACAGGAACTGGAATGGACCATCAATTTAAACATTGAATTTTTTGTATTCGATTTAGAAAGATTACAAAAGGCTGTTAAAATTGCTAAACGACTAAAGAAAAAAGCCATTGTGCACATAGAAATTGAAACGGGTATGAACCGAACAGGTTTTTGTGTAGATGAACTAAAAGATGTTATTCATTTTATTGAAGACAATAAACAACACTTAGATGTAAAAGGGTTATGCACTCATTTTGCCGGAGCAGAAAGTATTACCAATTACTTTAGAGTAAAAAAACAAATTGTTGTTTACAATAGGGTTTACAAATTTTTTAAAAGTAATAATATAGATTTCAGGCAGAAACATTTAGCGTGTTCAGCTGCTATTATTAATTACCCTCAAACTATAAACGATTTAGTTCGTGTGGGAATAATGCAATACGGTTTTTGGCCTAGCAGAGAATCGCAAATGAAATACTACACTAAAAATAAAATCAACACTAATCCTTTAGAGCCTTTAATTACCTGGAAAAGTTATGTTATGGGAACAAAAGCTGTAGCAGTTGGAGAATACATCAGTTACGGAACAACAGTGTTGGCCGAAACAGATATGAAAATTGCTACTATTCCTGTTGGATATGCGCATGGTTTTAGTCGCTCATTAAGTAATCAAGGAAAAGCAATTATAAGAGGACATCGTGTAGATGTAATTGGTTTTGTTAATATGAACATGATGATTGTTGACATTACTAATATACCTGAAGTTGAAAAAGGGGATGAAGTAGTTTTGATTGGGCAACAAAATGGAATTACTATATCTGTTAACTCTTTTGGAGAGATGAGTCACCAATTAAATTATGAACTACTTACCCGTTTGCCCGAAGATATTCCCAGAAAAATTATAAAATAATAGAATTATGGCTTTTATAGAACTTTACAGAGATAAACTAAAAAAGAACTACAACTACCTCGATAAGCTTTTTAAGTCGAATAATATAGAATGGGCTGTAGTAAGTAAACTATTATGTGGCAATGAGCTTTACCTTAAAGAATTACTTAAATTAAACATTAAAGAAATTTGTGATGCTCGTGTAAGTAATTTGGTAAAGATTAAAAAGCTTGCTCCGGAAATTGATACCGTTTACATAAAACCTCCGGCAAAAAGAAGTATCAAAAAAATTGTTCAGTATGCTGATGCTAGTTTTAATACCGAATTTGAAACTATAAAATGGCTTTCGGAAGAAGCCGTTAGGCAAAACAAAACCCATAAAGTTATTATTATGGTAGAGTTGGGAGATTTGCGTGAAGGTGTTATGGGTGATGATTTAATGGACTTCTATGGTTCTATTTTTAAATTACCTAATATAAAAGTTACAGGAATAGGGACCAATCTTAACTGCTTACATGGAGTTTATCCTTCGGAAGATAAAATGGTACAATTAAGTTTATACAAACAATTAATTGAAGCCAAATTTAACAGAAAAATACCTTGGGTTACAGGTGGAACAAGCGTGGTAATTCCAATGTTATTAATGAAACAATTGCCTGCCGGAATCAATCATTTTAGAGTTGGTGAAGCCTTGTTTTTTGGTAACAACTTAATTACCGGAGAAACTTTTGAAGGCATGGAAACCGATGTTTTTAAACTCTATGCTGAAATTATAGAAATAACCGAAAAACCTATAAACCCTACAGGTGCTATGGGAGAAAATCCTAGCGGAGAAGAATTTGAAGTTAATCCCGATGACTATGGAAAAACACATCACAGAGCTATTATAGACTTAGGTGTATTAGATGTTGCCAACTCAGATTTAATAATTCCTGAAGATAAAAATATAACTATTGTTGGCGCTAGTTCTGATATGTTGGTATTAGATATCGAAAAATCAGATAAAGATTACCATATTGGTGATTTAATTTCTTTCCAATTAAAATATATGGGGGCACTAAGACTTTTTAATTCAGAGTATATTACAAAAAAAATAGTTTAAAAGTAAAGCCCCTGAAAAAGTTCCAAGGGCTTTACAACTTACTACTCTATCTAAATTAACTATGAAATTAATTTACTCTTTAAAACAAAACTTACCAATTCTGCTGTATTTTTAACATCTAATTTTTTCATTAAATTTCTTCTATGCACCTCAATTGTTCTGGTAGATAACCTAAGTTGATCGGCAATTTCACTACTTTTCATACCTTCCGTAATTAAATTGATAATTTGTACTTCTCTATCTGTAAGATTGTCTAATTCGCTATTATCTTTCTTTTTATCTTTATTCATTAAACTATTTATCATAATTGCAGACACGTCACTACTGTAATAAGGTTTACCTTCTAAAATAGTTTTTATAGCTGTTGATAAATCTTCTAAATTTGAATCTTTTAATACATAGCCATGAACACCAACATCTATCATTTTTGTAATGTAAGATTCTTCGCTATGCATGGTTAATGCCAAAATTTTAATTTCAGGATGGTTTTGTTTAATAATTTTAGCTACTTCAAAACCATCTAATTCCGGCATAGTAATATCTAACATTACCACATGAATTTTTTCAGCATTCTTATCAATATACCTTATTGCTTCTACTCCATTAGAAGCTTCACCAATTATTTTAAAATTCTTATTCTTTTTAAGAATTAATTTCAGTCCCTCTCTAATCAATGTATGGTCGTCAACCAGTAATATATTAATTGTTTCCATATAACTATTTTTAGTTAGTAAAATCTCTAATTAATATGACAAATTTAAAAGTACTCAAAGCTGTATACAATGTAGGTAATACTGAAAACAACTACGTATAAATACTTATTTTTAAGATTTTAAATTCTATCCACAACAACTTTATAGGTAGGATCTTCCATAACATTAACATCAATTATTTTGTCTGCATTTTTAAGTAAAGCCCTACAGTCTGCACTTAAATGTTTAAGATGAATTTTTTTGCCTAATTTATCATATCGTTCTGTCAATTTATTTAACGCTTCAATTGCAGACATATCCACCACTCTACTCTCTTCAAAATCTATAATTACTTCATCTGGGTCATTTAAAACATCAAACTTTTCATTAAAAGCTATTACTGAACCAAAAAATAATGGACCATAAATTTCATAATGTTTTACTCCGTTTTCATCAATGTGTTTTCTTGCTCTAATTCTTTTGGCATTATCCCATGCAAAAACAAGTGCAGCTATTATTACTCCTATAATTACTGCCAATGCTAAGTTATGTAAGAATACGGTAATTAAAGTAACCATAACCATTACAAAAACATCCGATTTAGGCATACGTTTAAATGTTTTTAAACTTGCCCATTCAAAGGTGCCAATGGAAACCATAATCATTAAACCGGTAAGTGCTGCCATAGGTAGTTTTTCAATTAATCCGGATCCAAACATTACAAAAACTAATAACATAATAGCTGCTACAATTCCTGATAGTCTTGCTCTTGCTCCTGAAGAAATATTAATTAAGCTCTGACCTATCATAGCACAACCACCCATTCCTGATAAAAAACCCGAACAAACATTAGCAACGCCTTGTGCTACAGCTTCTTTATTACCTCTCCCTCTGGTTTCAGTAATTTCATCTACAATGTTTAGTGTTAGTAAGCTTTCTATTAACCCTACCCCTGCAACAATTGCTGCATAAGGAAAAATTAATAACAAAGTATCTAAATCCAACGGAATTGTGGGCATATGTAATGGGGGAAATCCACCTTTTACAGAAGCAATATCTCCTACAGTACTTGTATCTATATCTAGAAAATAAACCAATCCAAAAATCACTAAAATAGCTGTTAATGCAGCCGGAACAACTTTAGTAAGCTTAGGTAAGCCCCAAATGATTAACATAGATAACAATACTAATCCCAGGAAAGTGAATAGTTGTGCACCTTGCATCCAAGGTGCATTTGGGTCTGTACTATCCGTTGTAAACTGGCTTAACTGAGACATGAAAATAATTATTGCCAAACCATTTACAAAACCAAAAATTACAGGGTGAGGTACTAAACGCATTAGCTTTCCTAACCTTAATATACCTACTAATATTTGTAAAACACCCGCAAGTATTACTGTGGCAAAAACATATTGGGTAATTTCATCTACTGAAATATCGGGGTTTTGTTGTTTTAACACAGCTATTAGTCCTACAAAAACAACAGCAACAGCTCCTGTAGCTCCTGAAATCATTCCCGGACGACCACCTAAAATAGCAGTAACTAAACCCATTACAAAAGCTGCATACAAACCAGTTAGTGGAGATAATCCTGCTAATAATGAAAAAGCTACTGCTTCGGGAACGAGTGCTAAAGCAACTGTTAAACCGGATAATACTTCTGTTCTGTAATTTACTTTTTGTGTTAAATCAAATAAATTGAAATATTTCTTCATTTTTAGTTAGGTTTTGTGAAAAAAGGTGCAAAAGTACCTTTAATAAATTCTTCGGGCCAAGTAAAAAATGAAAACTTTAGCTACCTCAAAAAATTCTTGGCATTCAGTTCGTTGTAATCTTTTCGCCATTGAAGGGCAGCTTCTAAATAAATATGTTCTAAAACAGGTTTGTTGTCTGTTAATAATAGTGCGTCATTAAAATTCATATCCATTTCGTAAATCATTTTATGAATAATTTGTTGCTTAGCTTTTAACTCATTCTTTCCACACATAAATAATAAATTTCGTTGGTGTTCTTCTCCGTCTGTTGCAATTAAATGAATATCAAAATTAGTATGTTTTAAAGTTGTATATAAAGAACGAGCAGCTCTTCCTTTGCTTCCACTTATAAAACCATAAAAATTTACTACTAACATTCCATTTTCATTTAATTGTTGTTGGATATCTGCAAATGCTTCTTTTGTCATTAAATGAACTGGAGGGGTTTCACTATGGTACAAATCGTAAATAATAACATCGTATTTTTTGTCTGTTGTACGAATATAATGTCTGGCATCATCTATAATTACTTCAACATCTTTCCCAATATAAAAATATTCTTTTGCTAACTTTTCTATTCGTGCATCTATTTCTACAATATCAACCTTATAACCATTAGCAATTAACTGTTTATAAACTGTTCCACCTCCCATTCCTAACAACAATGCTTTTTTTCCATTACTATAATTGTTAATGTTATACATTAAAACATCTACATAATTCCACAAACTTTCGTTTGGATTATTTCTATCCATAATGGTTTGAGAAATGTTATTTACCATCAATTCCCTATACACTTTTCCATTGGGATACTGTCTATCCATTACTTTTATATTTCCTAAAATCCCTTCAGATTCAACAATAACTCCGGGAGTTTTATGGTTAGAAAAATTTAAAGATATTAAAGCAAAAAGTGCCACTATTGCTACTTTCATATCTATATTTTTTGAAGAAACAAATAAAACAATAGCTGTAAATAATACTAACATGCCATACGCATACAAAGTAACTGTGATGCCAAAAGTTGGCAACAAATAAAACCCTACTAAAAAAGTAGAAAATATACCTCCTAAAGTAGATACTGCATAAACTGTCCCACTATTTTTACCGGATTCGTTTGCTTGTGAAGTAAGCAAATTAATAAGCATTGGCGAAACGGCTCCAAATAACATTAACGGGAGAAATAAAAAACACATTAATGAAACTATAGTTCCGGTTATTAATGAAAAATTGATGGTAATAGGTAAAATAAAGTTGCTAATTATTGGTGTTACAGCAAGCAATAAACCACCAATTAACATTAGCCAAGCTACTGCTTTGGTAGTACTCTTTTTTGAAGATAGATAACCTCCGAAATAATATCCCGAAGTTAATGCCGTTAAGGTTATTCCCAATACTGCTGCCCATACATAAATAGAAGTCCCAAAATAAGGCGATAAAATTTTAGCACTACATAATTCCACACACATTACTGCTCCACCTTCTACAAAAGCAAGGAAAAATAATAGTATTGATAAATTCTTTTTCATAAAATTAATATTTGTTGCAAATATACGTTTTGTTGAATTCCTAACAACTTTGATAACTTACTTAAAATTAACAAAATAATTAAATCTTTTTTAAATTTTACTTTCAAAATAAGTATTTTTGTTAAAATTTTCTAAGTGGATTTACTTATAAAACTAATTAAAATATGAAATTTCTTATAACTACTGTTTCATTTATAATTTTTACAACTTCATTTTTGTATAGTCAAAATAACGTTTCTAAAACTGTTGAGAAGGAACAAGTTCAAACAATAAGTGAAATTACTTTTGCCAAAGAGTTACCAAAAGAAGGTACTTACCAAATTATTTACAAAGCAACGGAAAGAATTCCTTTAATAGATAATGAAATTTTATTTACTGTAAACGAAAAAAGAAAAGCAGAAGAAGTAGAATACATTATTGTAGATGAACAAACTAAAATTAAAATCCTGCCTTATTCAATAATCTATGCAAAAGACTTTACTCCCGTTTCTACTTATATAACGGAATAATCCTAATAAACAAAAAACACCTTTATTTATATGAAAAAATTATATCTATTTATACTTTCATCCTTTTTAACTACCACTTTTACTTTTGCAGGAGGTGCGTGTACTCCTACAACTAACGGAACTTGCCCAACAGCTACAACATTAACATCAGGTGCTTCTTGTATTAATGGAACTACCTGTAGTGGTGGAACTCAAGCAGCTAGTTCTTGTTTGTTTGCCGGTTCTCAATGTTCATGGTACTCTTTTACTGCAACAGGAACTAGTATGTTTGTAAATATTGATGTAACAGCAACAAGTGGTTGTCATATTTCATCCAATGTTTATGCAGCAACAGGTTCGTGTGTAGGATCTGAAATATCTTGTTTATCGGGAACTCCACTGGATGACTTACACTCACTTTCAGGATTAACTGTTGGAAACACATACTACGTACAAGTATGTTATTCTCCCGGAGGTCCATGTGGTAATGGTGGCAGTGCTGAGTTTTGTATAAGCACAGGAGAACCAGACCCTCCTTGTGATCAATGTTCTACACCTTGTGGAACTGCATCAGGATATCCAACTAATCCAACTACTACAACTGTTGTGGCTGATTGCCAAACTTCTCCTTTTGTTCCAGAATTACAACCAAGTAGTGCTAATACTTTTTGTTATTCTTTTCAAGCAACTGCTACTAGCGTTGATTTTAATGTAATCATCACCTCCAACTGTAGTGGTGGCAATGTGACAGGATTTTCATGGTCTTTATATAACGCTACTTGTGGTGGTGCAATTCAAACAGGGACGTTATCTAGCTTAACATTCTCCGGATTAACCGTTGGTAATAACTATGTTTTCTGTTATACCTTTACGGTACCATCAACCTGTACGCATTCGCAACATTGCCCTTACTTTGTAGGAGCAACCGTATTACCAATTAAATTATTGAGCTTTAATGCTAATTATATTAAAGAATCTGGAAATGTAGTATTAGATTGGAAAACTATTTCTGAAATCAATAACGATTACTTTACCATTGAAAAATCTATTGATGGAGAAAATTTTGAAGTAATAGGCATTGTTGATGGAGCTGGAAACTCTTCAGAACTTAAATCTTATAACTCTTTAGATGAAAAACCTTATATTGGCACATCTTATTATCGATTAAAACAAACCGATTTTGATGGTAAATTTGAATACTCAGACATAGTTTCTGTTAAAATTGAGGATAATATTTCTAATCCTACTGTTTATCCTAACCCAATTACTAATAATGGTGTATTAGAATTTAACACCAACTCTACCGAAATTACTGTAATTACTATTTATGATGTATCAGGAAGAATTATTTTGAATAATCAGCACTTAACTACTAAAGGAGTAAATAAAATTCTATTGGAAACAAGCAGTTTAAATAATGGCATGTATTTTATAAGTCTAAAAAATGGAAACAACAAAACTAACATAAAATTTATTAAGGAATAACTTACTAGTTTTATCGCATCTAAAGACCTGATTTACTAATCAAGTAAATCAGGTCTTCTTTCTTTAGTCCTTTTATAAGCTTGCTCTTCCCTCCATTCTTCAATTTTTTTATGGTCTCCACTTAATAGAATTTCCGGTACTTTCATTCCTTTATAATCTTCCGGACGGGTATATACCGGTGGTGATAACAGACCATCTTGAAAAGAATCTGTTAAGGCAGATGTTTCATCACTAATAACTCCCGGAATTAATCGAATAATGGCATCACACACCATTGCTGCAGGTAATTCTCCACCTGTTAGCACATAATCTCCAACAGAAATTTCTTTGGTAATATAAAGATCTCTTAATCTTTCATCTATCCCTTTGTAATGTCCTGCAAGAATGATAATATTTTTATATAGAGAAAGTTGATTGGCTATTTTCTGATTAAATGTCTCACCATCAGGTGTCATGTAGATTATTTCATCATATGTTCTTTCAACTGTTAATTTTTCTATGCAATCTGCAATAGGCTGAATTTGTAACACCATTCCTGCTCCACCACCAAAAGCATAATCATCAACACTTTTTTGTTTATTAGTCGAATAGTCTCTTAAATTATGTACAACAACCTCTACCAAGCCTTTTTCTTGAGCTCTTTTTAATATAGAAGCATTAAATGGACTTTCTAATAATTCAGGTAAAACGGTAATGATATCTATTCTCATAAGTAGAAAATTTATAAAGTTGGTAAAGTTAAAAGTTTAGGATTTATCAATTCAACTATTTTTCTATTATCTTTGCTCTCTCACAAAACAATAAATATGGACAATAATAAACACTGGACAAAAGAAGAAATTTTAGCAATATACAACCAACCTTTAATGGAGTTAATATATGAGGCAGCCACCGTGCATCGTCAATATCACGATCCGTTAAAAATTCAAGTAAGTAAACTTATTTCTATAAAAACAGGTGGTTGTCCGGAAGATTGTGGTTATTGTCCGCAAGCAGCAAGATACCATACCAACATAGAAAAAAATGATTTAATGCCATTAGATGAAGTATTGGCTAAGGCAGAGGCTGCAAAAGCTACAGGTTCATCCAGAGTTTGTATGGGAGCTGCTTGGAGAAACGTTCAAGATGGAAAAGATTTTGATCAAGTAATAAAAATGGTAAAAGGCTTAAGTGCTATGAATATGGAGGTTTGCTGTACTTTAGGAATGGTAACGGAAAGTCAGGCTAGCAGGTTAGCTGAGGCAGGTTTACATTATTACAATCATAACATAGATACTTCTGAGGAATATTATAAAGAAGTAATTTCTACAAGAGGGTTTAACGATAGAATTGAAACCTTAGAAAATGTTAGAAAAAGTGCTTTAAAAGTTTGTTCGGGCGGAATTATAGGTATGGGAGAAACGGTTGATGATAGAATTGGTATGTTAATGGGGCTACAAAAACTAAGTGAAGCTCCTGAGTCTATTCCGATAAATGCATTGGTTCCTGTTGAAGGAACTCCTTTAGAAGAACAAGAAATTGTTCCTATTTGGGATGTTGTTAGAATGATAGCTACCACAAGAATTGTTTTCCCAAAAAGTACGGTAAGACTATCTGCAGGAAGAATGCAAATGAGTAAAGAAGGTCAGGCATTATGTTTTATGGCTGGAGCAAGTTCTATTTTTGCAGGAGATAAATTGCTTACTACTCCAAATCCGGGAGATAATGAAGATATGCAATTGTTTAATCTTTTAGGGTTAACACCTTCAGAAAAGAAAAAAGACAATACCGGAAAAGTTAAAATAAGAAAAGATACTCCATTACCTACTTCTGAAGAAAAAGTAAAATGGAGTCGTCCGGGACATATTATTGAAAAAAATAAACAAGCTGCCGAAAAAGCTAAAGAAATCAGAAAAGCACTAAAGTCTTAGTGCTTAAAAAAATTTTCTGCTTCTTTATCAATATAGTTTCCTCCTTGAGCAACTAAATTTATTGCTTTTGCTACAATATTTTTATCACTCTCTTTAAGCATATAACCAGATGCTCCTGACTTTATCATATCTTTAATATAGCTTTCTTCCAAATGCATAGTGAGGGCTATTATTTTTAACTCAGGAAATTTTTCTTTTATTAATTTAGTAGCTCCAATTCCATTTAGCTTAGGCATACTAATATCCATAAGAATAACATCAATATTTTCGGCATTATTTTCTACGTACTCAACAGCTTCTAATCCATTTTCAGCTTCAGCAATAACATTAAATTCGGGAACAGTTCTAAGCATTAATTTTATTCCATTTCTAATTATTTGATGGTCGTCTACTATTAATATGTTTATCATTTTTATATATTTTTATTTTGTTTATCTGTTATTAGTTCATGTTTAAAACTTCAAACCCCAATCTATTTATCAAAAAAACTAACCGGAACAATAATGCTAACTTCTGTGCCATTTTTAACTTTTTCATTTATCTTAAAAGTTCCAGAAAGATAATCGAGTCTTGTTTCAATATTTTTTAGTCCTATACCCTTACTACCATTGTTTTTAAGATTTTTAAATAAACCTACTCCATTGTCTTTCACTTTAATATGCAATAGGTTATTATCTAAATTTAAGTTTATTGAAGCTTTATTAGCTTTTGAGTGTTTTAAAATATTAGTAATTAATTCCTGAATTACTCTATATAGAGCTTTTTCTTGTTCTCCTTCAAACCTTACCCCTTCTATATTGTGTTTAAAAGTAAAAACTAAGGACTTATCAAGCATATTAACATTATTAATAGCATCATCTATTGCTTGAGCTAACCCAAACTGGGCTAAAACTCTTGTCATTAATCCATGAGAAACATTTCTTGCTTCTTGAATAGATGCTGTCAACAATTTCATGGAATTATTGTACACATCTAAAATTGGTTCATCTAATTTTTCCATGTCTTCTTGCAATGAACTTAAATTCATTTTAGATGCTAATAATATTTGTCCTAAGCCATCATGTAATTCTTTCGCAAAATTTTCTTTTTCTTTTTCTTGGGCATCTATTACATCTCTAATTCTATTTAACTTTACTTGTTTAACCTCTGTAATATCTTGCTGTACATTAATAAAATAAGATACTTTATTATAAATATCTCTAATAGGAATTATTGTAGAATATATCCAGTAAATAGTACCATCTTTTCTTTTATTTCTTACTTCACCACTCCATACATCTCCTTTTAAAATAGTGTTCCACATTTCTGTAAAAAACTCTTTAGGATGGAAATTAGAATTAAAAATTTTGGTACTAGCATCTATTAATTCTTTTTTAGAGTATCCTGATTTTTTAGAAACATTTTCACTCACATTCATTATTTTACCTGCCAAATCAACATAAATAACATTTGTTGTATAGTGCAATGCATTTTCTAAATCAATAGCTTTTTGTATGGCCTCATTACTTTTCGTTATATCAGTTATAAAAGCAATAAAGTATCCTTGTTCATTTTCACTTTCAAGTATTTTTTTAATAAATACTTTACAATAAAATATTTTATTTTCCTTGTGAGGGATAATTTTTTCTACTATAACACTTTTTTTATTAATACCATCTAACTTTCTAATTTCTTTAATTGTTTCATTATTTTCGTTATATTGTAGTGTTTCTAAAATTGAACTTTCAAGTAATTCAGATTTAGTAAATCCAGATATAGCTGTCATTCTTTTATTAACATCTATTATCTTAAAATTTTCATCAAATAACACAATTCCATCATTAGAGTTATTAAATATATTTCTGTAATTTTTCTCTTGTTCTACTAATTTAGCCTTAGATGCCTCCAACTTTTTTTGAGCATAATGTTTTTCAGTTATATCTTGAGCATTAAAAACAATCCCCTGTACAACATTGTTTGTTAGTTGATTATTTAAAGTAAAATTTATAATTCGTGTTTCACCATCTTTATTTATAACTTTTACCGTATCAGAATTATTATTTCTTATCCGATGAGTTGTTTTATAAAAATTTTGTTTAACCTGTTGAATATAATACTCTGGAACAAAATCAACAAAAGACTTTCCTATCATTTCATAAGAATTATATCCTAAAATACTTTTAACCGATTCAGATATATATTGCATTATACCATTAACATCAACAATTCCAATAACTTCATGAGAACTTTCTACTAAGGTTCTAAAGTATTTTTCTTTCTCCACTAAACTTTTTTGCCATTGCTCTCTTTCCACTATCATTGATAATTGAGTAGAAACAAACTCAAGCAATTCCAAATCACTATTGCAAATTGTTTTTGAGGTGGTGTAAGACATAACCGTTAAAGCTCCTACCACTTTTCCTTCATTTCTTATAGGGAAGGAGACTAATGATTTTGGTACAGTTCTATGAACTTTTAATCTATTTCTTGATATTAATTCATGTAACTCGCCTTCATTTTGAATTATAGATGATTTACATGAAATAATATGTTCAAAAAAACCATTAAAATTAAATTCTTTTTCTACCTCAAATTCAATCTTATTATTTTCTCCATCAGCATGAACCGGAAAAAATATAGTTTTTTCTACTTCATCAAAAAATGAAATGTAAAAATTAGATACATTAGTAACTCTCCCTAGCATTTTATATAAATACTCAGATATAGTATTTATATCAATTGTTCTTCGTTGCGATTTTTTGGCTACAACATAAGCTATTTCTTTTCTTATTTCTTCATTAATAGATTCTGTAATATCCCTACCAAACAACCTAATTTCTGTTGGAACACCATTTTTATCAGATATTAATTGAGCATTTACTTTAGCATGAATTAAATCTTGGTTTTTCTTCAAAAATGTTAAAGGAAAATTATGAACCACCTTCTCTTCAAAAAGTTTTTGATAAAATTCTTTCCTTTGATTCAAATCAAAATAAAAGACTTCTGGTGACTTCCCTATTAAATCTTCAGGTTTATATCCTGAAAACTTAAACGCAGAGGGTGATGCTTCAATTATTTCATTACCATCATCCGTAATTTTTGTTCTAATAAAAACATCTTGCAATTCTTCAATTATATTTTTATACTTTTCTTGTTCTATAAATAAATTATTTTCATATAATTTTCTTTCACACTCTCCTCTCAACCTAGGTGTAAAAATAGAAAGTACTTGTTTCATGTCCTCTTGTTCTTCTTCATCTATAGTTCTATCATGCATTAATACTATAGCTCCAACAGGAATTTTATTCTCATTATGTAATAATATTCCAACATAACTTTGAATATCATATTTTTTTAATTCAATATCATCCGGAAAAATAGTTTGAACATTCTTTGGAAACATAGAAAAATGGTCTCTTAATAAAACTCCACTTGGAGAATTTTCTATGTCACAAATAATATTATCTAATTGTTTATGATTATCCATAAATACAATGGAGCTAATTTGTTCTAAACTATTACCATAAGTCCCAATAAAACAATACTTCATTTTAAACTCTTCTATAAAAAAATTAGCAAGATGTTTAAAATACTGATCTCCATAACTTACATCTAGTTTATTTTTCACAAAATCTGCATATCGTTGCATTCTTTTTTCATGAATAACTAATCCTATAGTATTACATATAGAGGTAATTTCATTTACTGTAGTTTCATAATAATATAATTCATCTTTTAAATAAAGTGTTAAAACACCATAACAATTATCTTTATAATTAATAGGAAAAGAACATATATTTTTTTCCGTAAGTATTACCTTATTATCTTGAATTTTTTCAACATCTTTTTTAAATTGATGCGTAATTGAACATAAGGCTTTTCCACATACACAATCTTTTTTTCTAATATTTCCACATTCCTGAAGTACTGCTTCATCTATATTTTTATGAGCAATAACTTTCATAAACTCATTATTTCTTTTCAGAAATATTATTCCTTTATTCAAAAAACCTAATAATTCTATTTCATCAACAATAATATCTAAAGATTTTGTCAAAAAAGTATCAATGTCTTTTTCTTTAGTGGTAATTTCTAATAATTTGTTAATTACTTTTTGAAGCGAAAAGTTAGCTTGTTCTATCATTTAATTTTTTATCAATAATTGTTGTCATAAAGTTACTACTCAAGTGGATTTGTTTTTTACGGCTTATCACTTAAATTATTCCTATTTGTTTAAGTATAATTACTTAATCTGAAATGTGTAAAATCCACTTATCATTTATTATTAAGCTTACACTAAAAATCTTACTTTAGCCATGTAAAATTGATAACACTATCAGTAAACAAAAAAATGCTCGACCACAATAAATTTATAAACGAACGGATTAGTAAAAGTATATCCTACAATGCTTTTAGAACACTTCAGCATAATAAAAATTTAATTGATTTTTGCTCTAATGATTATTTAGGTTTTGCTAAAGAAGCAGTAATTCACCATATAAACAATAACACACCTAAACTCTTAAATTATGGAGCAACAGGTTCACGATTAATTTCCGGAAATTATGAATTAACCGAAGAAACAGAAGTTTTTTTAGCCAACTTTTATAACACTTCTATTGCTCTAATTTTCAATTCGGGCTATAATGCTAATATTGGACTCTTTCAATGTCTACCACAAAGAAACGATACTATTATTTATGATGAATTTATCCACGCCTCCATAAGAGATGGAATTAGGCTTAGTAATGCAACTCATTTCTCTTTTACTCATAATAACTTAGCTGTATTAGAACAAAAACTAAGCAACGCTAAAGGATTGATATATGTGGTAGTTGAATCTGTTTATTCTATGGATGGTGACCATGCCCCACTCACCGAAATAGTTGCTATTTGTAAAAAATACAACGCTGCACTGATTGTAGATGAAGCACATGCTGTAGGTATTTTTGGTAATGGAAAAGGATTAGTGAGTGAGTTAGGCTTAGAAAATGACATTTTTGCTCGAATTATAACTTTTGGGAAAGCTTTTGGTGTGCATGGTGCAGCAATTTTAGGCAGTAATGAGTTACGAGATTATTTAATTAACTTCTCCCGAGCTTTTATTTATACTACAGCTTTACCACTTCATAACATTATTACCATAAAAAATGCTCATGAGTTTTTGCTTCAAAATTTATCAAGAATTGACCAATTAAAAGAACTCATAACTAACTTTAAATCTCAAATCTCAAATTTCAAATCTCAAATTATCTATTCAGATAGTCCTATACAATGTATTGTTGTTCCCGGTAATAACGAAGTTAAAGCAATGGCAGATAAACTACAACAAAATGGTTTCGATGTAAGACCAATACTTTCTCCAACAGTTCCTAAGGGACAAGAACGTTTGAGAATTTGTTTGCATAGTTTTAATTCAAAAAAAGAAGTTGATAATTTAGTAAATACATTAAAAATATAATTAATGAATTATTTTATAACAGGGGTAGGAACCAACATAGGCAAAACAATCGTTTCAGCTATTTTAACCGAAGCCTTAGAAACCGATTATTGGAAACCCATACAAGCCGGAGATTTGGAAAATTCAGATACGGATAAAGTAAAAAACCTTGTTAGCAATAAGAAATCTGTTTTTCATAAAGAAGCCTATTGTTTAACTCAGCCAATGTCGCCACATGCTGCTGCTAAAATGGATGGGATTGAAATAAATTTAAACGAAATCCAGCTTCCTACAACCAACAATAAGCTAATAATTGAAGGTGCAGGAGGATTAATGGTTCCTTTAAATGATAACACATTGATTATTGACTTAATTGAAAAAATACCTGCTGAAGTAATTTTAGTTTCTCAAAACTATTTAGGAAGCATTAACCATACCTTGTTGAGCATAGAAAGCTTACAAGCTCGAAATATCAACATAAAAGGAATTATTTTTAATGGTGAGGAAAATACGGATAGCGAAGAATTTATTTTGTCCCATACAAAAGTTAACTGCTTAGGAAGAATAAAACAACACGCTGTTATAAATAAAGAGGTAATTTTATCTTATAAAAACCATTTTCAATCACTTTTATGAGTAAGCAACATGTTAACGTAATAATAATTGGAGGTGGTGCTGCCGGTTTTTTTGCTGCTATCAATATTGCAGAACTTCATCCCCACCTATCTGTTGCTATTTTGGAAAAAACTTCTCACTTATTAAAAAAAGTAAAAATTTCTGGTGGTGGAAGATGTAATGTTACTCATGCTTGTTTTGAGCCTAAAGAACTTAGTAACTATTACCCTAGAGGAGGAAAAGAATTGTTAGGTGCTTTTTATCAGTTTCAACCACTCAATACTATTGAATGGTTTGCATCAAAAAATATTGAACTAACAACTGAAAGTGACGGAAGAATGTTTCCTGTTTCCAACACTTCCGAAACCATAGTGAATTGCTTTTTACACCTTGCTAAAAAACATAAAATAGCCATAATTACTGAAACTAAAGTAGAAAAAATTTTGCCCTTAACTAATGGTTTTGAACTAACTACCAACAACGGAGAATTTACAGCTGAAAAAATTGTGGTAACCGCAGGAGGTTTTAACAAAGCAGAGCAATATCAGTTCTTAACCGATTTAGGACATACCATTCAACCACCAATTCCATCTCTTTTTACGTTTAATTTACCTCAACACCCCATTTGCGAACTTCAGGGAATTAGTGTAAACCATGTAGCTATAAAAATTAAAGAAAGTAACTACAAAGAAGAAGGTCCGTTATTAATTACCCACTGGGGAATGAGTGGTCCGGCAGTATTAAAACTAAGTGCTTGGGCAGCTCGTTTCCTGCAAGAAAAGAACTATAACTTTACCTATTTTGTTAATTGGTTACCCAACTTATCCGCAGAACAAATTACAGCACAATTAACTGGCTTTAAAACTACGGTTGCTACCAAAAAAGTAAGCAATGCTTTTCCGTTTGATTTCCCTAAAAAATTAACCTTATATTTTTTGCAGAAAGCTACTATTGATGAACACCTCAATTGGGGAGATGTTTCTAAAAAACAACTTCAACTTTTAACCAACATCTTAGCTGCCGATGAATATTTTTCTGAAGGAAAAACTACCTTTAAGCAAGAATTTGTTACCTGCGGAGGCATAAAACTTAATGAAGTTAACTTTAAAACCATGGAAAGTAAACTACACCCCAACTTATTTTTTTCGGGAGAAGTGCTAGATATTGATGCCCTTACCGGAGGTTTTAATTTCCAAGCAGCATGGACTACTGCATGGATTACTGCTCAAAATATATAGATAGTTTCTATCTTGTTCATAAACATTTCATTTTAAAATTTTGCATTTTAAAATTTTGTTATACATTTGCTGCGTTATTGGTTTTCAGATTTAAAGTCTGGAATTAATAGGGAATCAGGTGAAAAACCTGAACTGTACCCGCAACTGTAAACTCTGTAAGTTTTTACATTTTGCCACTGATTAACCATCGGGAAGGCGTAAAAATAAGGAGAAAGTCAGGAGACCTGCCACTAACAGAAGTGCTTCACTTCAAAATGCTTTCGGGAATAAAGGCGAAGAATATTTCTAACAAAAATTTCTCTTCACTTTATTTTTTTTCAAAACAAGTTAACCAACTACTGCATTTATGTATTTGATTGGCTTGAGTTAAATTATTTATTAACCTCATTAAAACAAAAAAAGATGATGAGAAAAAAAATGAAATTGGCAAGCTCAGCTTTCCTCGGATTGATGTTATCCGCAACTTACATCAACGCTCAAACAGTTTCAGATTTCGAAAATCTAAACTTACCTATTAACAGTTATTGGAATGGCTCAGACTACAGTGGAACGCACATAAATGGTACTTTTTACAGTACATTTACTAGCGGAACAGCTGTTTTCCCTAATGTTTATGACACTGCATGGGGAGCTCCCGGATATTGGACGCAAGGTTTTGCATATTCAAATGTAACCGATAGTGTTACCTCTGGTTTTGGCAACTTATATGCCTCTAAAGCAGCTAGTGGCTACAACAACTCTGATAACTATATTGTTGCCCAAAATAATGCTGTTATTCAACTTTCCGGGCTTGCTCAAAATAATACGGTAACAGGTGTGTTTGTTACCAATAGCACTTATGCTGCCAACAGTATGAGAGATGGAGATGCTTTTGCCAAACAATTTGGAGGTGCTACAGGCAATGATCCCGATTGGTTTTTATTAACTATAAAAGGCTACACCAATGGTAATATCACTACTGATAGTGTTAATTTTTACTTGGCAGATTATCGATTTGTTGACAACAACCAAGACTATATTGTTAAACAATGGCAATGGGTTGACTTAACTTCTTTAGGTAATGTGGATAGTTTAACCTTTTTATTAAACTCTTCTGATACCGGACAATGGGGAATGAATACACCTGCTTTTTTCTGTATGGATAATTTTAATGACCAAACTGTTAATATTAATGAATTATCAGAAACTAATAACGTTAATTTTTATCCGAATCCTACAACTAGTTTTTTAACTATTACTAGTAGTATTAATCTAAATTCAATAGCATTAATAGATATTACAGGTAAAACCATTTTGGTTAAAAACAATCTTAACGATAGAAATTATACCATTAATTTAAGTGCTTTTGCTAACGGAATTTATTTTGTAAAATATACTACCGAAAATCAAACTGCAATTAAAAAAGTAATCAAAAACTAAACAATTAATGTCAATTCCAAAAGCCATATTTTGTTGGAGCGGAGGCAAAGATTCTGCCTATTGTTTACACAAAGTGTTAGCAGAAAAACAGTTTGATGTAAAATATCTTTTAACTACTATCAATCAAGATGTAAAAAGAATTTCTATGCATGGAGTTCGTGAAGAATTATTGGATAAGCAAGTAGAAGCAATAGGAATTCCTGTGTTAAAAGTGGGGCTTACAACTGCATCTAACGAAGCTTACGAGCAGCAAATGACTATTACCTTACAAAAAGCTAAAGTAGAAGGTATTGAACACGTTATTTTTGGAGATATTTTTCTTGAAGATTTAAGAATCTACAGAGAAAACAATTTAGCTCAAATAGGTATGAAAGCCGTTTTCCCTTTATGGAATACGAATACCACTGATTTGATTGATGATTTTATTTCTAAAAAATTTAAAACCATTTTATGTTGTGTTAATGATGGATTTTTAAAACAAGAATGGATAGGCAAAGAAATAGATGCTTCTTTTCTCCAACAACTTCCATCTCATGTTGATCCTTGTGGCGAAAATGGCGAATACCATACTTTTTGTTATGACGGACCTATTTTTAAAAATGAGATTTCTTTTCTTAAAAAAGAAATAGTGTATAAACCTTTAAACATAAAAACAACAAGTGATTGCTCTTTACCTTCTAATAATCAAACAAATGGCTTTTGGTTTATTGACTTAATTCCAAAAAATTAAAACTATGAAATTTTATCTATACATAATACTTATAATCAATCTATTATTTTTTAATAACAAAATAATTGCCCAAGGACCTTATGCACCAGCTGTTGGTCAAGTAGGAACAACTGCCATTCATAAAGACTCATCTGTTTTTGTAGCTTGGGCCACCAATGCCACCATTGAAAGAGGATGGCAGAATATAGTTGATACTTCTTTGGGAAAAACCACAGCCGGAACAATAACTGATGTTTTAGGAAAATCAGGAACAGGAGGAGTTGTTAGTCTTGGTGATGGAGGCAGTGCTGTTTTAACTTTTACAGCTCCCATTAAAAATGGCTCCGGAGCAGATTTTGCTATTTTCGAAAACTCATTTGACGGACAGTTTTTAGAACTTGCTTTTGTTGAAGTAAGTTCAGATGGTGTCAACTTTTTTAGATTTCCTGCTCATTCGCTAACTCAAGACACTACCCAACTTGATAATAATGCCAATATGGATGCTACTTATATTCATAACTTGGCTGGAAAATACCGAGCTCAATACGGAACTCCTTTTAATTTAGACGATGTTGATGGAACTCCGGGGTTGGACGTCAATAATATTACTCACGTTAAAATTATTGATGTAGTCGGAAGTATTAATCCAACTTATGGCACTTATGATGATGAAAATAATATTATTAACGACCCTTTCCCTACTCCATTTCCTACCGGTGGTTTTGATTTAGATGCTGTTGGTATCATTCATCACCAACCAACCAACATTAATGAAAATGAACCAATAGTCAACCAAATTTATCCCAATCCATTTTCAACTAATTTAACCTTAGAGTTAAACATCAACACTGATTATAGCTATGCTATTATTGACATGAATGGTAAAACACTTTTTAAAGAGACAACATCACCAAACAACAATACTATTAATACAACTAACTTAAAAAAAGGAATTTATTTTTTAAAAATTATTGCCAACAAACAAGTATCAACACATAAGATAATAAAACTATAACACATCTGCCAGCTATATAAATGAAATTAATAAGCGTCATATTTACCCTGTTTATTGTTCAAAATACCTTTGGACAATTACTGAATGACACTATTAAATTTGAACCTTTTGTTATTGAAGAATTAGCAGTATCCGCCACTTACAAAACAACCAACTTAGATGCTGTTACCACCAAATCTGTTGAAAATTTAGCCCAACTGTTACAAGAAAATTCTACCGTTTTTATTAAATCCTATGGTTCAGGTTCTTTAGCCTCCGTATCTTTTAGAGGTACAGGTGCAGGCCATACACGTGTATTGTGGAATGGCATTTCTTTAAATTCCCCCATGAACGGGCAAATAGATTTTTCTTTGTACCCTACTCCATTTTTTGATAAAGTAGAGCTCCATTACGGTGCAAGTGGACTAATTGATGGTAATGGTGCATTAGGAGGTAGTGTAAACCTGCAAAATTCTTTGCCCAATTTTAATGATTCAACAAAATCGGCAAAATTGAACTACAACTATTCCATAGGCAGTTTTAACAAACAAATTCACAGTGGAAAAGTTGCGTATTTAGGAACTAAAAAATGGTTTTACGAAACAAGAATTTTACACTCCGAGGCAGAGAATGATTTAGTATATTATAACTTTTCCAAAAAAGAAAATCCTGAAGAAAGACTTCAAAATGCAGCCTTAAAACAATACGGATTTCAACAAGCCATTTATAAAAAAGTAAAAAACCAAACCATTGGCATGAGGTTTTGGTATTTCAATAGCGATAGAAATTTACCCTCAACCATGTTGGTAGAAAAAAATGATGAAACCCAACAAGATGAATCTTTTCGTTTGTTAATCAATACCACTGGTTTTAAAAACAAAATCTCTTATAAAATAAGTTCAGCTCTTATTCACGATAAGTTAACTTACAACAATAAACTTATTGATATCAACTCAAAAAACAACAGCCTATTAATTGATAACCATGCTGATATCAATTATTTTATAAACGATAAAATTACTTTTTTGAATAAAATTAATATAAGACATGAACAAGCTAAAGCAGATGGTTATAATAGCGAACATAAAAGGTTTAACAATAGTTGGCTAGGAGGTTTTTCCGGAAATTTAAAACGCTTAAATTGGACTGTCTTTAATAGAATGACTGTTGTTGATGATTACTTCAAACCTTTAGCTCCAAGTATTTCATTAGGTTATCAACTTCCTAAATTGGAAGATGTAACATTAAAAGTTGCTGCGGGAATAAACCACAATTATCCAACTTTTAATGATTTATATTGGACACCCGGTGGAAATTCCGATTTAAAACCCGAAGAAGCGAAAATGAGTGAAGCAGGAATAAAATACCATAAAGCTTTCGGAAAGACAACCATTGCCACAGAAAACACTTTCTTTTTTGCTCATGTTTCTAACTGGATTTTATGGCAGCCCAGTGCAGGAAATATTTGGAGTCCTACCAATCTAAAGAAAGTAGAAAATAAAGGTTTTGAAAGCACGCTAACCATCAAATACAAGCTCAATAAAGTTGATTTAAGCATTAGAGGGAATTATGCTTACACTATTTCTAAAAACATTGATTTACCTAAAAATACTGATGATGCACTTTACAAACAGTTAATTTATGTACCTCAACATCAATTTAATGCAAACGCAAAATTAACCTATAAAAACACTTCCTTAAGTTACGGTTATTATTACACCGGATTAAGATATATCAGTACGGATAACAATTGGTACTTACCGGCAAATTATATTTCTAACATTTCTCTTTCTCAAGATATTAAACTAAAAACTACCTCTTTTAATTTACGTTTCCAGGTAAATAATCTTTTTAATCAAACCTACCAATCTATTGCTTGGAGACCAATGCCATTAAGAAACTACATGCTAACCTTAGCTTTTAAATTATGAGCAAATTCACCTTAAATATTGTAGTTGGCTTAACATTATTAATGTTCACTTTTTCTTCTTGTAAAAAAGAAAAATTTGGTCCACAATGTAAAAACTGTGAGGAAAATGCCATTTTCCCTTCTATTCAAAATGATGTAATTATAGTTAATGAAGGAAACTTTGGTTTTGGAAACGCAACTTTAACACTATACAATTCCACCAACAGAAATGTACATCACGGTATTTTTCAACAAGCCAATAATTATCCATTAGGCGATGTAGCTCAATCTGCTTATTATTTCAATGAAAAAATAGCGGTGGTAGTAAATAATTCTAATAAAATTGAAATAATTGACAAAGCTGATTTTACTTCAATAGCTACCATTACGGGTTTTGATTCTCCTAGGTATTTTCTGCCTATAAATTTATCAACGGCTTATGTAAGCAATCTCTTTTCTAATAAAATTAACATTGTAAACTTAATAAACAACACCATTTCTGGAAGTATTACAACCAACTCTAATTGGACAGAGGAAATGCTTATTTATAACGATACTGCTTATGTTTGTGACATGAGTAACAACAAATTAATACTCATTAATACAACTAACCATCAAATTATAGCTAATATCTCGGTAGGAATTCAACCAAATAGCTTAGTATTAGATAAAAATAATAACATTTGGATACTATGTGACGGTGGTTTTAATGAAGCTAATGCTCAATTGATAAAGTTTAATCCAACCTTAAGAACTATTGAACAAACTTTGGTATTTGGCAATATTAATCACTCTCCGTCAGATTTAATAATTGATAACTCAAAAGAAAACTTATACTTCATTAATAATCATATTTTTAAAATGAATATTAATGATACATCCTTACCAACATCAAATTGGGTTTCCAATAATGGGGAGGTTTTTTATAGCTTAGGTATACACCCAATTACTCAAGAAATTTATGTTGCTGATGCAAAAGATTTTGTACAAAATAGTACTATTTCTGTTTACAAAAATAACCAACAACTTTCCCATCAATTTCAGTCAGGTATTAATTCCGGATACATTTTGTTTCTTCCATAACATTAATTTACTCCCATTTCTTCCTCTTTTAAAACATTAGTATTGAGCTTGTTTTATTAACAATTGTTGATAAGTCAATTGGCCATAGGACTAAGTATTTTCCGCAAAAAATACTTACTTTTAGGTCGAAATTTTAATATCAAACTCAACTACTATGAAAACAAATTTATTATTTAAAAGTATTTTAACACTTCTGTTAGCATTTACTGTAAGTATCGGATATTCTCAAAAAGTTTATGAAGATTATCAAGACGGTAAAATTTGGTTTAAAATAAAAAATTCTGAAGAAAATTTTATTGTAAAACAAGCTTCTAAGAGTGGCAATGTTGAAACATTTAATGATGAAAATATTAAATTATCATCTATGCCTTTTTTAAGAAATGTTTTTGTAAATCATACTATTAAAAGACTTTCAAGACCATTTCCAAAAGCATATTCCTCTCAAGATTTGTTAAACACTTATTTAATTGATTTTGATGATATAGAAAACGTAGAAGCTTTTATTAATGAATTAGAAGCTTCGGGTGCTGTTGATTATGCTGAAAAAGTACCTTTATATAAAACTTCTTATTCTCCAAACGACCAATATCACAACACTACCAATATGTGGGGTTTATTTCAAATTCAAGCAGAACAAGCCTGGAACATTAGTACAGGTAATGCCAACATAGTGGTTGCTACAGTTGATAATGCAATACAGATTACTCATCCAGATTTAACTAATCAAATCTGGACTAACCCGGGTGAAATACCTAATAATGGTATTGATGATGATGGAAATGGATATGTTGATGATGTAAACGGTTATGATGTTGGAGATAATGATAATAATCCAAACCCACCAACTACTGCTTTTAGTCACGGGACACACGTTGCCGGAACTACAGGTGCAGAAACAGACAATACCATTGGAGTTTCTTCTATTGGTTTTGGTATTAGTATTATGGCTGTTAAAGCAACAAGAAATAATGCTGGATCTAACTCCGTAACTAATGGATATGATGGAATTTATTATGCCGCAGTTAGTGGTGCTGATATTATTAATTGCTCTTGGGGAGGCACAGGCTACTCAACCACAGGACAAAACATAGTTAATTTTGCTTGGAATAATGGTTCTATAGTTGTTGCTGCAGCAGGAAACGACAATGTGAATAATGATAATACTCCTCATTACCCTTCTAATTATAACAATGTAATTTCTGTAGCTTCTTCTACAACAAATGATGTGAAATCAAGTTTTTCTAATTACGGTAATTCTGTTGACATTACCGCACCGGGTAGTAATATTGCGAGTACTATACCAAACAATAGCTACTCTTATATGAGTGGCACATCTATGGCTTCTCCAATGGTTTCAGGACTTTTAGGTTTAATGAAATCTTTAAATCCAACCATGCCAAATACAGCATTAATTAATTGTATGTATTCTTCTGCTGATAATATTGATGGTGCCAACCCTAGCTATATTGGACGACTTGGAGCAGGGAGAATAAATGCTTTTCAAGCTCTACAATGTGTTTCTGCCAGCTTAAGTAATCCTCCTGTTGCTGAATTTACAGCCAATGTAACCACAGTTTATGCAGGTAGTTCTGTTACTTTTACAGATCAGTCAACATTTGCTCCTACCACTTGGTCATGGAATTTTGACAACCAAAGCTTAGGAGGTGTTGTACCAGCTACAGCAAATACTCAGGGTCCACATACGGTTACTTATAATAATATTGGTTTGTATGAAGTTTCTTTAACAGTTACCAATGCAAACGGTAATGATACTGAAACCAAAACCAACTACATCAATGTTGTTCAACCGGGAACATGCGAAATTATAGATATGGATACTACCGGTAGTCCTTTTCATTTTGGATGGACACCAACATTATATAGTGCTGGTGCAGGAAATGGATATGTTGCAGGAACAAACAACTATGGCGATAGAGCTAAGTTAAATTATTATAATGCTACTCAAACAAGTGGTTTCAATTATTTAATAGGTACTTATATATGGTTTGCAAGAGCTTCTACCAATACACCAACTAAGACTATTGATGTAAATGTATATGATGGAACAGGTGGAACAGTTGGTGCTTTATTAGGTACAAAAACATTGCCTATGTCTTATGTTATGGCAAATACTCCCGGTATTCCTTTCATTGAGTTTGACAATGCTGTTCCTATTCCTGCTTCGGGAGAAGTGTTTGTAGGAGTACGTTTTGCTAACTTAAACATGGCAGTAGGTGACACCATTGCCGTTGTGACTAATGCAGATGCACAATCCGCCCCAAATACTGCTTGGGAGCAATGGAATGACAATACATGGAATGCTTATAATGGTACAGGTGGCTGGGGATTAAGTGTAACTCATTATTTCTTCCCTTGGTTAACTAATGACACCACTGCTATTTCTTTAACTGCTACTCCAACTACTATATGTGAAGGAGAAATGGTGCAATATGATGCTACAGGTTCTACAGGTCAAGATACATTATTATGGTCATTTCCCGGAATGAACCCCGCTAATTCAAACAATGCAATTGATAGTGTATTGTATAGCTCTGCAGGAACATATACTACTTATCTAGAAGTTGTTGGTGGAGGATGTAGCAGATATAGAATTGATTCTGTAACCATAACTGTCAACCCTTCTCCAAATGTTAGCATAGCTACAACAGCTGATACCATATGCTCAGGAACTTCTGTAACATTAACCGCATCTGGTGCAACAAGTTATTTGTGGTCTCCGGGAGGACAAACAACCAACGCAATTACTGTTTCTCCAACATCAACTACAACTTATAATGTTGCAGGAACTACAGGGGGTTGTACCGGAAATGGATTTGTAACTATCTATGTAATGAACTTACCAACTGTTGCTAATGTAACTGTAACGCCATCAACTACTATTTGTCAAGGAACAAATGTGGTATTTGATGGAACAAGTTCAACCAATGCATCAACATACAGCTGGTCTTTCTCTCAAGGAAGCCCATCTATGAGTTCATCTACTAACCCTTTTGAAACAGTTAGTTTTGGAGCTGCCGGAACACACAACTACTCATTACAGATTATAAGTGCTTGCGGTACTGACACATACAATGGAACAATTACCATTGAAGCGCTTCCTACAGTTACTGCAAATGCATCGGCTACTACCATTTGTGCTGGCGACCCTGTAACTTTAACGGGAGGTGGTACTGCAACTTCTTACTCTTGGGATAATGGTGTAACTAATGGTGTTGCTTTTACTCCTTCAACTACCACAACTTACACTGTAACCGGAACAGGTACAAACAGTTGTCAAAATACAGCTCAAGTAACCGTTACTGTTAATCCGGCTCCAACTGTAACAGCTAATGCTACCTCTACTTCTATTTGTGCAGGTCAATCTGTTACTTTAACCGGAAGTGGTAATGCTTCTGCTTACACTTGGGATAATGGTGTAACGGATGGAGTTGCCTTTACTCCTACTGTTACTACAACTTATACCGTTACAGGTACTACAGGAAGCTGTTCTAACACAGATCAGATAACCATTACTGTAACCCCTGCTCCAACTGTAACAGCTAATGCTACCTCTACTTCTATTTGTGCAGGTCAATCTGTTACTTTAACCGGAAGTGGTAATGCTTCTGCTTACACTTGGGATAATGGGGTAACTGATGGAGTTGCTTTCACTCCTTCAACTACTACTACTTATACCGTTACAGGTACTACAGGAAGCTGTTCTAACACAGATCAGATAACCATTACTGTAACCCCTGCTCCAACTGTAACAGCTACTGCTACCTCTACTTCTATTTGTGCAGGTCAATCTGTTACCTTAACCGGAAGTGGTAATGCTTCTTCTTATACTTGGGATAATGGGGTAACTGATGGAGTTGCTTTCACTCCTTCAACTACTACTACTTATACCGTTACAGGTACTACAGGAAGCTGTTCTAACACAGATCAAATAACCATTACTGTAAACCAAGCACCATCTGCTGTAGTTACTTTTACTCCAAACAGTAATATTTGTGAAAACATGAATGTTCAGTTTGATGCTTCGAGTTCAGTAGGTGCTACTTCTTACAACTGGTCATTCCCTCAAGGAAGTCCTTCAATGAGTTCATCAACAATAGCTAACCCATTAGTGAGTTTTGGAGTTGCAGGAATGCACAATTTTGCAGTGGTAATTTCTAACTCATGTGGAACTGATACCCACAATGGTTCTATTCTAGTAGATGTATGTAATAGTATTGATGATTTAAACAATGGAAAATCAATGGTTGCTTATTTTGATAATATCAACAATAACATCAACATTTCTTATGAGAATATTACACAAGGAACTTACAACTTAAATATCTTAAATTCATTAGGACAAGTTGTAGTTTCAACTAAATTAAACATCAATAACAATGAAGGAATTATTACAGTTCCTTTTAATGAAAATGCTAAAGGAATTTATTTCATCAATGTCTATAACAATGATGCGAAATTCAACAGCAAATTCTTAAAATAAAATTAGTTAATATTCGTTATAGGAAGAGGTTGTCCCACAGGGCAGCCTCTTTTTATTTTAATTTGTTTTAAATTGCTTTAATTTGCACAACCAAATTCTGTATTAATGAAACTAAAATTACTTATCCTCAGTCTTGTTTTTTTTATGTCCAATTTACTTTGGTCGCAGGCTTTCGAAAAACCTGTAGTTTCAGATTCTGCTTATACCATTCCTTTGTTTAAAGCTTCTTATGCTGTTCAACTAACTGGTGCTGATATGGCAGACCGTTTTGGCACCAACAATAATATAGGTGGTAGCTTTGCCGTTAAAACCAAGAAAAATTGGTATTACGGTATTAAAGGTAATTTCTTATGGGGAGCCACTGTTAGACAAAACAATATTCTTGACCAACTTAAAGATAGCGATGGAATGGTGATCAATTCAGAAGGGAAACCTACAGAGGTTTTTTTTGACCAACGTGGTTCTTCATTTTTTCTGGTAGGCGGAAGATTGTTTAATGTATTAGCTCCTAATAAAAATTCAGGTTTTCTTGTTTACGGAGGAGTTGGAGCACTTCAGCATAAAATAAGCATCAAATTTCAAGGTAAAATTAATAGCTTAACTGATGAGCATAAAAAAGGCTACGACCGTTTTTCTTTTGGATATGCTGTAAATGCTTTTGCCGGTTATATGTACCTTAGTAAAAACAGGCTTATCAACTTTTTTGGAGGAGTAGATCTTACTCAAGGATGGACAAAAAGTTTAAGGAAATTCAATTATGATACCGGCATGCCCGATAATAAAGTTCATTCTGATTTTCTTTATGGATTTAGAGTGGGTTGGATTATCAGGCTAAACAAGAGAACACAAGAAGAATTTTACTATTACTAAAAACAAACAATGATAGTTATTGAAAACTTGCACAAAAGCTATGGCGACCTTAAAGTACTTAAGGGCGTAGATTTATCCATAAAAAAAGGAGAAATAGTCTCTATTGTGGGTTCTTCCGGGGCAGGAAAGTCCACTTTATTGCACCTTATGGGAACCTTAGATAGAGCTGATGAAGGAAAAATCATCATCAACGATGAAAATACCTCTGTACTCTCAGATAAAAAACTTTCCACCTTTAGGAACAAACACATCGGTTTTGTTTTTCAATTCCACCATTTACTACCAGAATTTACAGCTTTAGAAAACGTTTGTATTCCGGCATTTATTAACCACACTCCCAAAGCTGAAGCTGAAAAAAAAGCCATTGAGTTGCTTGACTTATTAGGGCTTACAGCAAGAATGCACCACAAACCCTCAGAACTTTCCGGAGGAGAACAACAACGAGTGGCAGTTTGTAGGGCCTTAATTAATAGCCCTGCGGTGATATTAGCAGATGAGCCTTCAGGAAACTTAGACTCTGTTGCTGCTAAAGAGTTACATCAACTATTTTTTGATTTAAGAGCTAAAACCAACCAAACCTTTGTAATTGTAACCCACAACGAAGAGTTAGCCAACATGGCGGATAGAAAGTTAGTAATGAAAGACGGAAAAATCTCTGTGTAAATAGCCTTTAACTTACTAAACATAAAAGCTACTTTGATGATTTATAAAAAAATGTATATTTACAATATATATATACACCCAAAATTGGTTATGTACATGTAATAAAACTACATATATAAACAAGTTGTACGTCATTAACCATGCAAAGAAAAAATCCAACATCCCCGATTCGTAGAGGTTTTGAATTCCAAGATCTATGGGTTCTTAAGCTATGTATTGAATGGTTGAAGGCTCCAAGTTCAATAAAAAGTATTCATATTGAAACATATCATGATGAAATCACTTCAAATTCATTTTTTATTGACGATGTTTCAGTGATTGATAAGGACGAGAACTATAGGTTTTTTCAACTTAAGCACCTCCAGAATCCATCAGAGGATAATTGGACTTGGGAAGGTCTACTCGCTACTAAACCAAAGAAAAAGGGAGGAAGGACCACATCTATACTCCAAAAATGGTCGAATTCAATCTTAGGTGCTTCAAATAAAGAGAAAATTCTCGAAGCTGCATTTGTAACTAATGGGGAGGGAGAATCCGACATAGAGAGTTTTGTTGAAAATGAATTTCTCAATATTGAAAAATTAAAGAATGAGAAACCTGAGATTTATGATAAAATAAAAGTTCAGTTTGATGATGAGCCTAGTATTGAAGCTTTTTTTTCGGAGTTCAAGTTTCTATTCAAACAAAATAGTGCAGAAGATTTAGATGCCGAATTAAGACAGCTATTCTATAAAGATTTAAAGGGGACTGAATCGGGATATAATAACCTCAAATTGCGAATCAAAGAAGTTGCAGATCAATCTTATCCACCCCCATTGCAAATTGATTTATTAAAGAGTTGGGGCGAATGGGATAATCCGAAGCCACTTTATGAAGAATTTGAAGTACCTATTGATTTTCAACTATTTAATAGTGGTACTCATCAAGATCTATTGGAAAACTTAAGCACTCCCAGTGGAGGGATTAGAGTTATAACCGGGAAGCCGGGAAGTGGGAAGAGTACATATCTCTCACATTTGCATAACTATCTAACAAATAATGATGTTGTTTGTATTCGCCATTATTACCATATCAGTCCAAATGAATCTAACCCTTTAGAACGGTTGAATAATAAAAGGGTGACAGAAGCATTGAAGTATCAGTTCAAGGAGAACGAAGATGCTCTGGGTGATTTGGCACATCAAAACTCCGAAAATATTTCTTTACCCGAGTTTTTGAATCAAATAGCAGAATATCACAGAAGTATAAACAAGAGTTTTATCCTAATAGTTGATGGACTTGACCATGTGATGAGATATTGGGATGTTAAAGAACTTAAGGAATTTCTAACCGAAATTACACAACCTCAAAAGGGGCTATGGATATTATTTGGAACACAGGAGGTTGCAAAGCAGTATCTACCACAAATTGTGTTTGATCAATGTCCAGAGGATATATGGATTAACATCAATGGTGTAACGAAGGAGGCTATTTCTGAAATAGTGAAATACAATGCTGTAAACCTAACTCTTCCCTCAAGGAACGAAGACTACGATCAATTAATTGACATATTATATGACACAACTGAAGGGAATCCACTGCACCTAAGGTACACACTCCAAACTCTTAAAAATCAAATTGGAGAATCAGAGGTTTGGGTACATAGTTTTCCTGAATTAATCCCGTACGGAGGTGAAATTACTACCTACTATGGTGCGTTGTGGAATCAACTTCCTGATGTCGCAAAAACCGCAGCTCTAATTGTAGTAGCACTAGATTTCAATTTATCCAAAGCACAATTCATTGACATCTTATCTAGTTTTAATTCTGATCCAACGGCTGTTTCCGGTGCTATTGGTTCGATTCAACATTTGCTCAAAAAGAAGTTCAGAGGAATAACCATTTACCATAATAGTTTCGAACTATTTATAACGCAGCAAAATGAATTTGAGGAGCAGAAGAAAGCAATATTTTCAGGGGCAAAAGTCTGGTTGGAACAGTCTGACTTTGAATACTTGAAGTGGGCTGAACTTAGGCGAATAGAGTATGAATTGGGAAATCCAACTCCATTGATAGAGATTGATCGAAATTGGCTCATAGAGTCATTAATAGGTTGTCGTGACGAGCGAAAAGTATTATCGTTGATGGATTTGGCTACAGAAGCCTCATTTAAAAATGGAAAACTAGAAAAAACTATAGAACATGATAAGCTTAGAGAAGCCTATTCAAGTATGTTTGACTATTCAGAGGAAGCCTACCCCAAGATTTGGGAACTTGCATTTGAATCATTAGATGTTCCTCCTCCATATATGGATTTGAACGATCTGTCAGGTCGTCAAATTTACAATTTTACCAAAGTATATTATACCAAGGATAATCAAGATATACTTGAATATGCTATTCAAGAATTTAATGATCGCCTTAGTGGAAATAGAATAACCAGAAAGGGTGAAATAGGGGCAGAAATCCCGTATTTTGCTAAATATGTTATTAAAACTGTTTTAATAGACAGGAAACATGAAGTAGGAAGAATATTTGAATTTATCAAGCAATATAGAGAAGATGGGTGGTCTTCTGATTTCATTTGTATTTATGCCTCAGACCTACTTATTACGAAACAGAAAGCCAAAGTAACCGAGCTAACAACTTTAGATTTGACCTCTGAAGAAAAGAATGCTCTACTTGATCTGTTGTCTTTTGAAGATCTTGTGAAATCTTCAGTTGATTACCTCGAAACAATCCGCAAAGAATCTTTTGATAAATTAAATTCTCATTGTCAATTGTATTTAGCTCTGAATAATATTCAAATAGAGAATATTGTAGCACTTCCCGAACATTCAGTATTTCCTTATCAAATCAAGAATCATGAGCATGAAAAGAGGAACGAATTTGCAAAAATCTATTATGACAATTTTGTTCTTGGCATTGTTTACGGGTTATCAAATAAAAGTGATCGAGTAATTAATTGGATTGAATCTTCTGATAGTAGGTGGTCCCTGGAGGTAATGTGTAGGGTTTTCAGAGCATCACTTCATGTTGTAGATCGAATTAAGGAAGGTGGTAATCTTAGTTATCATGAGGTATTACTTCATTTTGAAGATCTAAGAGATCTTAGTTTTTTGGAGGATGAAGAGTATAACCTGAAATTTAGTTTGAGAAGCACATTGTCTAATATGCTAAAGCTCTGTTACGCAATCAATAAATCAAAGGGGCAATATTATCACCTGGATAAAATAGCATTACAATGGTTGTTGAACTCACCCCATTATTATGAAACAGAACTATTAACACTCTTAAACTCAGTAAAAGATACTTTTCTGTCGGAAGAGGCATATCAAGTTTTAATCAATGTTAAAAGGGAAAAATGGAGCAAGGAGGTTGTCATATTTGAGGATCGTGCAAAATTTTATGCTGGATTAGCTCAGCTATCAAGAACCCATAATCAAGAAGAGGATTTTCAAGAATTCTTACGAAAATCGGCAGAGAACCTAATAGGATATGGATATCGGAAGGACATGTTCTTATATAACATTCTTCAAGCCATTGAGCAATGCCAAAAAGCTGGATCTTCAGAAACTATTAAATGGATGGAAAGGATTTCTCCTCTGATAGAACATGTTGGAGATTATACCGATGGAGATGAAACAAGACATTTTCCGGTCAATTTTGCTGAAAAATTAAGTAAAATTAGTTTGTCACACCTGTTCCGATTCTATCTATGGAATTCAAATCAAGAAAACTTCTACTTGGCGGAAGATTCATGGAATTATATTATAAAGGAACTTGAGTACAAAACGGATGAAGAAATTCAATTAGCATCTACAGCAACGGATATTGAGTCATACAAATCCTTAACCGAAATATCTAATACAAATGAAGGAGCTAAAAGAGCATTAGATATTTTGAATGAGCAGTTCGGTGAAATTGTTTTAAAACCTGAAAACTTCAACGACTCTTACAGTTCAAGTAGGTCAGAAGCAACTATTGATTATAGCTCTATTCAGCCAAATGAACTCTTGCAGAATACAAAGGAACAAACTCCATATGACAGAAATAGATTTCTGAACGGATGGATAAGTCATTGGATATCAAAACAATCAAAAAAGAAGAAAATTTTTGATGGAATTCAATATCTTATTTCAGAAATAGGGTGGCAAGAGGTTGAAGGAGAGTTTTTACATAAATATTATTCAATTGCTTTTGAGTATGATCTTGAAGTAGCTTTTAAATGTTTGTATTGGGGACAAGCGAATGATAATGATTGGCATCAATTCGTATCAAGAAAAAAGTGGCAACAACAACGATGGAAAAGACTATCAGAGGACTTTGAAGCAAGAAAGGATGAATTTTTCAGAAAGAGTATATATCATGATGGGAACAAATACGGGAACAAATCAAAATACTTTATTCCCATCCCAAGAAGTGTTGAGTTTTTTATTCACACCGATAACCTTTCAAAAGCTGAGCAAATTGTAAATGGTGCAATTATTCAAGCAGAAGCGTTAATGGCAGATCTCAAATTACCTAAATCAGGGTGGTTAGAGATTGATGAAGTAGATGAATTTGGAATCCTACTCGAAAGGCTAACTTGGCCAAGTCCTTTAGTTAAAGAGCGGACCACAGTTGCAATAGCCAAATTAGTTACCCTCGCTGAATCACCTACCTCTTACTTTGGGCGATTATTAGAATGGCTATCAAATCAGCAGATAGAATCGATAATTGCGTATGGATTACTGCCATTATTAAAAATTGCTGAGAACAAAGATCAAGGCCTAGCCTTTGTTGATCTAAAAGTACTTAATGATCATTTGCCATTTACTACTGTTGTTATTGAGAAACTTATTGAAGAACTAGCAGAAAGAATTGACGTATCCTATGAAGTAGAATCAAAGAGAAGAGACATTATTCTTGCCCCGGCTAATTATATTCCTAAACGATCTTTTGAAAAATATGCTTCTGTTTATGTGGCTCCGATTTATTCTGATTATTCTGCTAGAATAGCAGATCAAACCAGTTTTGACTTTAAAAAACAATGGTCTTATACATATGAAGAGCTTTTGTCTGACTCCGGAATGGAAGAAGATATTGACAAAACCCACTTTATGGGTAGAGGTAATGGACCTAGGTTAGTGGGTATGTGTACTAAAATAGGTGAACTATATAAAAGTTCCTTTTTATTAGTCTTGCAACACCTATTTAAAGAAGAGGTGATTGATGAGTATCAATTCAATGATTATTCTTTCAGTACAGTTCCAGTTGACCTATCATTTTGGCAAATAAAATCACAATCAACCCCTGACTGGTGGCCAGTCTTTAATAAACCTAACAAGGAAGTTAAGGAGATTGATTTATCCAAAACAGGAGTACTTGAACAAATTGAGAGTCTTACAAAAGCAAAAAAAGGTTGGAGGTTGTTAGCTATGGATGGCGCTGTTCAACCTTCTAAAGGGTGGGTTGAGGATGAAATTGATACACAAATCACTTTGATCCCATTTGCATATAAAATAGATGGTTCTCATATTCCAAGTGGAGAGGAATTAGCCGATTTATTATTGCATAAACCAGTCTTTAAAATGCTGCCAGTAGTAGATAGACCATTTTGTTTTTTAGAAAATAGACATTTCTCAATTCCCGAATGGACAGAACCTGAAAGGGTAAAAGATCTGTGGGTTTATCCATTGGTCGCCAGGAACTTTGATGCTGTAATTGGTATGTATCAATGGTATCGAGATCACCATTCTTCTTTCAGTCTATTTCATGATATTAAAGGAGATCTAAAGGTGAAAAGTGAAGATTTTTGTTGGACTTACAATCGAGAAGAAGCTGTTTTTGCTAAAAGCCAAGATTGGGTTTCTGGTATTCGAGAGCGATCAAGTTATGAATTAGAAATTCCTCATGGACAATTTATTGAAATCGATGACAGCTACCTCAGTCAATACCTTGAATATAGGGATATGCGTTTAGGTTATCTACTAAGACTAAAGTACAATATCAAACGGTACTCTCATGAAAAAGTTAAGACATATGAAGATTATAAATTGATAAATGTCAGTAAAATAATAATATAACGAAGAACGTACAACATCTTGTATACTGCATACCCTTCGGGATACGCACCATACATAAACCGTTGAATAAAAAAATTAATAAAATATATTCCAAATGATGTCGAACATCGTCATTTACCTTCTTACCTAAAGTTGCATTTAAGCTCCTAACTATTGCATACAAATAATTACTAATTTAGCAGCTTTAAAAATCATCTTAAATTCATTTTTCAATGAACAAAAACAACTATTGTGTAATTATGGCTGGCGGCATTGGAAGCCGATTTTGGCCTATGAGCAGAACTGCTCGCCCAAAACAATTTTTAGATATATTAGGTACCGGAGAAACACTTTTGCAACAAACCTTTAACCGATTAAAAAAACTTTGTCCTGAAAAAAACATTTACATTGTAACCAACGACAGTTATGAAGCCTTAGTTTTAGAACAACTAAAAGGCGTTGACAAAAGCCAAGTACTATGCGAGCCTTCCAGAAAAAATACAGCTCCTTGTATTGCTTATGCCAATTATAAAATTGCTACCCAAAACCCCAATGCAACTATTTTAGTTGCTCCTGCCGATCATCTTATTCTTAAAGAAGAAGAGTTTTTACGAGTGGCAAACATTGCCCTAAACTATGCCGAAAACAACGATTGTTTAGTAACCTTGGGCATTACTCCTACCCGACCTGATACCGGTTATGGCTATATTCAGTTTATTGAAGAAGAAGGCAATGAAATAAAAAAAGTAAAAACATTTACCGAAAAACCAAACTTAGAATTAGCCAAAGAATTTATTCAAAGTGGGGACTTTACTTGGAATTCAGGCATGTTTGTTTGGAGTTTAAAAAGTATTCAAAAAGCATTTGAAAGCCATTTACCAACCATAACTCAACTTTTTGAAGAACAAAAAGCAGCTTTTAATACTTCCGAAGAGATAAAAGCCATTACGTCTATTTATGCTCAATGCAAAAACATTTCTATAGATTACGGCATTATGGAAAAATCTAAAAATGTATATGTAATGAGTGCTGATATTGGTTGGTCAGACTTAGGAACTTGGGGTTCTATTTATACCCATTTACCACATGATGAACATGAAAATGCTGTTGTTGGAAAAAATGTGATGTTATACGAATCTGAAGGAAACATTATTAATGTTCCTAAAGACAAGCTAGTGGTACTGCAAGGATTAAAAGACTACATAGTGGTTGAAGCAGATAACATTCTATTGGTGTGTAAAAAAGAAGATGAACAACAAATTAAGCAGTTTGTTAATGACATCAAGCTTACAAAAGACGAAAAATTTTATTGAAAAATACCCCTTTAATTAATGAGCGACCAAAACGAAAATACAGAAAAAAAAGAAATGTCTTTTTTAGATCATCTTGAAGTGTTGCGTTGGCACTTAGTTCGTTCTAGTATTGCTATTTTAGTTTTTGCCTCGTTAGCTTTTGTTTTTAAAAACATTGTTTTTGATGAGATTATTTTAGCTCAAAAAAATTCCGACTTTTTTACTTACCAACTTTTTTGCAGGTTCTCGGAATGGATTGGCAAAGGTGATGCCTTGTGTTTAGGCGATATTAAATTTAGTTTAATCAACCTTACTATGAGTGGGCAATTTACTATCCACATCATTACTTCTATCATTGCCGGAATAGTATTGGCTTTTCCTTACTTATTATTTGAAATTTGGCGTTTTATTCGTCCTGCACTTCATAAAAAAGAAAGAAAATATGCTACCGCTTTAATTCTTTCAGGTTCTGCCTTATTTATGATGGGAATTTTGTTTGGCTACTATTTTATCTCACCGCTTTCTGTGCAATTTTTAGGCAACTACCAAGTAAGTGAGTTGGTTGAAAATCAAATTAGTATTCAATCTTTTATTTCAACAGTAACGACCTTAACATTGGCTTGCGGATTGGTTTTCGAATTGCCTTTATTGGTTTATTTCCTATCTAAAATGGGAATTTTAACTCCCGAAGTAATGCGTAAATACAGAAAAATAGCCATTGTGGTAACACTTATTTTATCGGCTGTAATTACACCTCCGGATATTACCAGTCAAGTTTTACTAACAATTCCACTGCTTTTGTTGTACGAATTCAGTATTTTTATCTCTAAAATAGTAAACAAAAACAACTAAATTTAATTTTTATTAATGATTTTACGAGCCGAAAATATTATTAAAAAATATGGAAAAAGAACAGTTGTTCAAGGTGTTTCTATAGATGTTAAGCAAGGGGAGATTGTTGGGTTACTTGGACCGAATGGAGCCGGAAAAACCACTTCATTTTACATGATTGTAGGCTTGGTTCAACCAAATGAAGGAGAGATTTTTTTAGATGATAAAAACATTACCAAACTCCCTATGTACAAAAGAGCTCAAATGGGAATTGGTTATTTACCTCAAGAGGTTTCTGTTTTTAGAAAACTGAGTGTTGAAGATAACATTAGTGCCATCTTAGAAATGATGGATTTAACCAAAGCTCAACAAAAAGAAAAATTAGAATCGCTTATTGAAGAATTTGGTTTAGGTCATATTCGTAAAAACCTAGGACATAACTTATCGGGAGGAGAAAAAAGAAGAACAGAAATTGCTCGTGCTTTAGCTTCCGACCCTAGCTTTATTTTACTTGATGAACCTTTTGCAGGTGTTGACCCCATTGCTGTTGAAGATATTCAGAGTATTGTAGCTACATTAAAACAAAAAAATATAGGTATTTTAATTACCGACCACAACGTGCAAGAAACACTTAGCATTACCGACAGAGCCTATTTACTTTTTGAAGGTAAAATCCTTAAAGCAGGAACAGCCGAAGAATTAGCAGCAGACGAACAAGTTAGAAGAGTTTATTTAGGTCAGAGTTTTGAATTAAAAAGAAAAGTTTAATCCAAATATAATCAAGAAGCTTACTGCTAATTGATCCTAAAAACTAAAAGATATTGCTTAACTATATCCCATTAGTTCGTCTTTTAATTCCTTTTATTATAGGAATTATTTTTGCCATCTACCTTCCGGCAAGTTCAAGCCTACCCCAATATCTATTTTTAGGAGTTGTTGTTAGCTATATTATACTTTTCTCCATCAAAAAAATTAATACTAACTATCAATTCAGATGGATTTTTGGTGTACTTATTTATGGTAGTTTTATATTAGCAGCCTATAGTTTAACTTCCATCAAAACCAATCAATCTCACTCTTCTTATCAATTAAATGATTCCGACAATAGGTTTATTATTGCTGAAGTTATTGAACCTACCGAAGAAAAAGCCAACTCTGTAAAAGCGGTAGTAGAAATTATCGGTTTAAAAACCAACGAAAAGTGGAAAAATACCAATGGCAAATCTATTATTTACCTACAAAAAGACACGTTGGCAAATCGCTTAAAATTAGGCGACATCATTTCTTTTGAACCTGTATTAAAAGATGTTCCAGCACCAAAAAATCCGCATGAATTTAGTTTTAAACGATATTTATCTTACCACCTTATTCACCAACAAGCTTATTTGCGTAGTAACAATTGGAAAATAATCCATAAAAATAACGACATCTCCATTTTTGCTTACGCAAGCAATATCAGAAAAATGCTGATAAGTAAACTAGAAGAAATGGGAGTTAAAGACAAACAACTTAATGTGGCTTCCGCTTTAATTTTAGGTTATAAAAATGAAATTGACGCTCAGCTAAAAAGTGCATACTCTAGTGCAGGAGCTATGCATGTGTTGGCAGTTTCTGGACTTCATGTTGGTGTTATTTTTTTGATTCTAAATCAAATTCTTCAATTTTTTAATAAACTCAAATATGGCAATTACATCAAAGGAATTCTCATCATTGTATTGCTGTGGGCTTATGCTCTTTTAACGGGTTTATCGCCTTCAGTAATGCGAGCGGCCACCATGTTTAGCTTTATTGTTGCTGCCAAAACAACCAAAAGCAATGCAAATTTTTTCAACACTTTAGCAGCTTCTGCTTTGTTTTTACTCATTATCAACCCATTTTTATTAATGGAAGTTGGTTTTCAACTTTCTTACCTTGCCGTAATCGGGATTGTAGTTATTCAACCTTGGGTTTATAACCTTCTCTACTCTAAATGGTGGCTGTTGGATAAAATTTGGGAGCTTACCGCTGTTTCAATAGCAGCACAAATAGCTACTTTCCCCTTGGGATTATATTATTTCCATCAGTTTCCAAATTACTTTTTATTGTCAAACTTGGTGGTTATTCCATTGGCAATTTTAATTTTATATTTAGGAATAATTACTTTAATAGTCTCTCCTATTACTATTGTTGGTAATTTTCTAGGAAAAATACTCAACATGATTATTCTCGATTTAAACGAAGCTGTTATATTTATTGATAAAATCCCCTATTCGCTTACCCAAAATATAAAATTTAATTTACTGGATAATTACTTAACTTATCTTGCTATTATTTTAATTATCCTTACTATTCACTATAAAAATTTAAAATACTTTATGGTGGGCGTTGCTTGTTTCATTATTATTTTTAGCTTTCGTTTAAAAGATAATATTCATCAGATAAATCAGAAATACTTAACGGTTTATAACATTCCCGGGCATTCTGCAATTAATTTAATTGAAGGGAATGACAATGTATTGTTTTCTGATATAAAACTCCTAAACAATAAAAGTAAGCTCATGTTTCATGTACAGAATAATTGGATTCAGAAAGGAGTAGAATCTGAAAAAATAGTAACGCTAAACAAATTAACTGATAGAAACCCATTATCTACTCTTTATATAACAGACAATAAAAACGTGTTTGTAAAACGGAATTACCTTCAGTTTTTTAATGCAAAAATGGCAATTCTTCCTCCTGATTTTCAACTAAAAAGTATTACAAAACCTTTACCTCTCGATTTATTAATTATTACTAAAAACCCTAAATTTTCGATTCAAGAAATATTACAAACATTTAAGCCTAAAGAAATTATTTTAGATGCATCCAACTCCAACTACATTTCAAAAAAATTAAAATCGGAAGCAAAAGCACTAAACATTAAATGTTGGTCGGTGTTGATTGATGGAGCTTACACCAAACACATTTAATTCTTTTTTAAATCATAAAAAATCACTACATTTATCCCCTAAATAATTAAAAATCATGAACACCAAAACATATTATAGCCTTCTATTATTAAGTATCTCTGTTGCTTTTTTTTCATGCACTAAAACTGATTTTGATGAATTTGAAGTAGCATCAGGAAATGCAGATTTTACCAATTATGTAGCCGTAGGAAATTCGCTTACACAAGGTTATCAAGATGGTGGCTTGCATAATGAATTAGGGCAGCACGAAAGTTCTTACCCGGCTATTTTATCTAAACAACTTAAATTAATCAATCCCAACTTAAGCTATTTACAGCCAACGGTTCAAGGAAATGGTTCGGGTTACATTCACTTAAAGTGGGAAAATGAAGAGATAAAAGTAATTAAAGTCCATGATTCTGAAAGAAACGACAATCATCCCGATGCTATTAAAAATGATCCTTCATGGGAAACTTGGGGAAACAAGTCATTAAAATATAATAACTTGGGAGTTTCTGGCTTTAAATTAGCCAATGTTGTAGGTGGCGGAAATACTTCTGCTTCAGTCAACTATTTTGTAAGTAATGTTAATCCTTATGCCCGTTTTTTAGATTGGGGAACAACAACTAATAAGATTAGCTATTTAGACCACATCAAAAATAGCAATGCTACTTTTTTTACGAATTGGTTAGGAAATAATGATGTTTTGGGTTGGTCGACAGCTGGTGGTGATGATGGTTATGAAGCTCAGTTTAACGAATATTTTTCTAAATTAACTGATGTAACAGAATTTAGTAACAAATACGATTCGGTTTTGTTAGCTTTTAAAAATATGGGAGCAAAAGGAGTTTGTGCTACCATTCCAGATGTAACCTCAATTCCTTATTTTAAAACAGTTACCTTAGATGCTATTGGTGGCGATGTTTGGATTACTGAAGGACCTTATTCCAACAATCCAGGAAATGTTAGAAAAGCTACAAACGAAGACTTAATATTACTAACTGCTTCGGATGAATTAGCTATTGGAAATGGACTTTCACAAAATAAACCGCTAGACCACACTTTTGTTTTAGATAAAGATGAAAAAGCCATTTCTCAGAGTACTGTTATAGCTTATAACAACGTTATTCGTTCTTTAGCTGCTTCTTATGGCTTTGCTGTTGCAGATATGTACGAGTTTATGCGAGATTTAGAATCGGGATTAGTTTTTGATGGCATTGATTTTTCTCCTGAGTTTGTTTCGGGAGGTGTTTTTTCACTTGATGGTGTACATCCAAACTCAAGAGGTTATGCTATAATCACTAATAAATTTATTGATGTTATTAATCAGCATTACAGTTCTACCATTCCAACAGTAGTTGTAGGTGATTATAGAGGTGTTACTTTTCCATAGCTTCATTTAGTATTTTTTTAGTTGATTTTACTCTAAGCAACAAGAAAAATCCTACTACAAAAAATACAATTAGAATTAACACCGATGATCTAATATCAAAAAGTCCTTCTATAAAACCAAAGAAAAAAGTACCTATTACTACACCTGTTTTTTCCAAAATATCATAAAAACTAAAATAGGAAGCATGATCTTGTGTTTCGGGCAATAATTTAGAGTAAGTAGAACGAGATAAGGATTGTATTCCGCCCATTACCAACCCTATTGAAGCTGCTATAATGTAAAAATGTAAAGGTTGATATACCAAACTATATGCTGAAATACAAATAATTACCCAACAAAAAACTACAAACAGCAAGGTTTTAATGTTTCCTATTTTCCTAGATAAAAATGCCATTCCTTGAGCTCCAGCAATAGCTATAAATTGTATTACCAAAATACTCACAATTAATCCTGTTTGCATTTCTTCGTTACTACTCCACTCAATTTCTTTCGTTCCAAAAAAAACAGCCATTAGCATAATGGTTTGAACTCCCATACTATAAACAAAAAAAGCAGACAAATATCTTTTTAAATTGTATTGATGTTCAAGCTCTTTAAAAACTTTTTTAAGTTCTTCAAACCCTTTTAAAAACCTATTTCCTTTCGGGCGCTTATTATAAACATTGTTCGGCAATGCCATAAATGTAAACTGAGCGAAACCTATCCACCAAACTCCGGTTATTACAAAAGCCCATTTTACTGGCATATCAAAACCTTGTAGCAATACCAAGCAAACAATTAATAACAATGAACTACCTATATAGCCTAACGAAAAACCTTTTGCACTTACATTATCTTGTAAATCAGGTGTTACAATTTCGGGCAAATAAGCATTATAAAAAACCAAACTCCCCGAAAAACCTATACTTGCCAACAATACAGGTAGCATACTTAATTCCAATGCATGTTCGGCATCAAAAAAATATAAACTGATGCAAGAAAAAGCTCCTAAATAACAAAAAAACTGCAAGTACTTTTTCTTATTTCCGGAATAATCTGCCATACCCGAAAGTATAGGAGAAAGTACTACCAACAACATAAAAGAGAAAGAAATCACATAAGAATAAAGCTCTGTATTTACGAAGGTTTTTCCGAAAAAAACAACTTCTTCTGATGTAGTTTTTTCATAAAAAATAGGGAAAATGGCTGTTGTAATAATTAACGCATACACGGAGTTAGCCCAATCGTACATTGCCCATGCATTAATTATTTTTTGACTGTTAATTTTCACTATAGTTTTTAATCTCTTTTGCGAAAGTAAAACTAAGCAAAAACTTGTTTTATGTAGAATTAATAAAATTAAACTTATTTTTAATAATTATTTAACACATTTAAATTAACCAAGCAATTTCCATCTTAAATTCTTTGAGTATATTTGCAGCTATGTTTAAGAAAAGCAGTTTATATCTTCTATTCATTCTAATGCTTTCATTAAGTTGTAGCAAGTATCAGAAAATACTTAAAAGTTCTGATGTTGACCTAAAATATGAAGCAGCACAAAAATATTACGATGAAGGGAAGTACGACCGAGCCATTCCACTCTTAGAAGAATTAATACCTTTGCTAAGGGGAACTGATAGAGCTGAAAAAGTTTATTTTCTCTATGCTTATTCAAATTATCAATCTAATTTACTTTATGCTGCTGCTTACCATTTTAAAAAATTTGCTACTACCTACCCTACCAGCAAACACGTTGAAGAAATGTTGTTTATGCACGGATATTCACAATACTTATTATCTCCTATACCTGAGTTAGATCAAACAGAAACTTACAATGCTATTAACTCTTTACAAATATTTATAAATACTTTTCCGGAACACAATTTAGTTGACTCTAGTAATGTTTTAATGGATAAGCTAAGAGTTAAATTAGAAACTAAATCTTACCAAAACGCGAAACAATATTTTAAAATACAAGATTATAAAGCTTCAATTGTAGCTTTAGGTAACCATATAAAAGACTATCCGGACACTAAACATATGGAAGAATTGAACTTTTTAATCTTAAAATCGCACTATTTATTAGCCGTAAACAGTATTAAAGAAAAAAAATTGGAAAGAATTGGCAATACTATCGAAGCTTATTATAACTTTGCAGATTCATTTGGAGAAAGTAAATATTTAAAGGAAGCTCAAAATATTTATTCCAAAATGGAAGAAGAACAAAATAAAATTAAACTAGAAAATTTATAACAACATGAATTTCAAAACCACAAACGCAGAAACATCCACAATTACTAGAGACTTACAAGCAATTGAAGATGTTACTGGCAACATCTACGAATCTGTTGTAGCAGTTGCTAAAAGATCTAACCAAATTGCTGTTGATTTAAAAGAAGAATTAGTTAATAAAATTCAGGAATTTGCATCAACAACTGACAATTTAGAAGAAGTTTTTGAAAACAGAGAGCAAATTGAAATCTCTAGATTTTACGAGCGTTTACCAAAAACTAACGCAATGGCATTAAAAGAATTTTTAGATGAAAAAATATTCGTCAAAAATCCTGATGTCGATAAAGCATAATTAAACCATGCTAAAAGGCAAAAATATTCTCCTAGGTATCACCGGTGGAATTGCTGCCTATAAAATACCTCTTTTAGTCCGTTTGTTGGTTAAAGAAGGTGCTCATGTAAAAGTTGTAGCAACACCTTCAGCATTAGATTTTGTTGCTCCTTTAACGTTAGCAACACTTTCTAAGAACCCTGTTTTAACTGCTTTTAAAAACGAATCGAATTATTGGAACAACCATGTAGAGTTAGCCCTTTGGGCTGACTTTTTTGTTATTGCCCCTGCTACTGCCAACACCATAGCCAAATTTGCAAGTGGTGTTTGTGATAATTTTCTCTTAGCTTGTTATTTCTCAGCTAAATGTCCTATTTTAATCGCTCCGGCAATGGATTTAGACATGTACCAACATCCTACTCTAAAAACCAACCTAAAGCAATTAGAAAAATTTGGCAACAAAGTACTAAATGCTCCATCAGGAGAACTTGCTAGTGGACTTAACGGTGAAGGAAGAATGGAAGAACCTGAACAAATTTTTAAAGCTATTAAAAAGCATTTTACAGCTTCTCTCCCACTTAAAGGAAAAAAAATATTAATTACCGCAGGACCAACTATAGAAAAAATTGACCCTGTAAGGTTTATTAGTAATTTTTCTACCGGAAAAATGGGTATTGCACTTGCTGAACATGCTGCTAATTTGGGTGCAGAGGTAGATTTAATTATCGGACCCACAAAAATTACAACTTCAGAAAATATTAATAGAATTAACGTGGTTACTGCTGAAGATATGTACAATAACGTTCATCAGCAAGTTAAAAATGCTGACATTATTATTATGGCTGCAGCTGTAGCAGATTTTACCCCTGCGACAAGTAATGACAAAAAAATTAAAAAATCTGAACAAACTTCTAAAACAAATGAATTGGTAATTCAACTAAAACCAACAAAGGACATTTTAGCTTCAGTAGGAAAAATTAAAAAGAAAAATCAATTATTAATTGGTTTTGCTCTAGAAACGCATAACGAACTTGAAAATGCAAAAAAGAAATTAACCAAAAAGAATCTAGATTATATTGTTTTAAACTCTTTAAACGATAAAGGTGCCGGGTTTAACCATGAAACAAACAAAATAACGCTAATAGATAAAAACAATAATATTAATAATTTTGAGTTGAAGTCAAAGGTAAAAGTTGCAGAAGACATCTTCAACATTATTTTAACCAAGCATTTTTCTAAAAAATGATTCAACATACAAAAATAGTACTATTAAGCTGCTGCATAAGTTTATATGCAAGTATTACTGCTCAGGAACTCGACTGTAAAATACAAATTAACTCTACGCAAGTTCAGGCTACCGACAAAAGTGTTTTTGACGTTATGGAAAAAAACATTTTTGAATTTATGAATAGTCGGAAATGGACCAACCACGTTTATCAACCAAACGAAAGAATTGAATGTTCTATCTTAATCAATGTAAATGAGATGGTTTCTGCTACGGAGTTTAAAGCTACCATTCAGGTTCAATCCAGAAGACCGGTTTTTAATAGTTCCTACAATAGTACTTTACTCAATCATATTGATAAAGAATTTGAATTTAGGTTTAACGAATTCGATAATTTACAATATTCAGAAAATTCACACCTCTCTAACCTGACTTCTGTATTGGCTTTTTATGCCTACATTATTATTGGGCTAGATTATGATTCTTTTGAATTAAAAGGCGGAACTCCTTATTTTTTACAAGCTCAAAAAATTGTATCTAATGCACAGGGAGCTGCTGAACCTGGATGGAAGGCTTTTGAAAACAACACAAACAGATATTGGATAGTGCAAGACTTACTTCATCCAACACACGAATCCTTAAGGCAATGTTATTACGAATATCACCGTTTAGGTTTTGATGAAATGGCTAAGGATGTAGCTAAAGGAAGAGCCAAAGTATTAGAGAGTTTAAAACTTCTAGATAATGTATATAAAGCTAAACCTGGAGCTTTTCATTTACAGGTTTTCTTTAATTCTAAAGCTGATGAAATTGTAAATCTTTTTAAAGGTGGACTTGCCAACGAAAAAAGTGAGGTAATTACTTTACTCGATAAAATAAACCCTATGAATGGAAGTAAATACAAAGAGATTAGAAAGTAACTACTTCCTGAACTTTGTCGTTTTCATTATCTGTTATTAAAGCTCATAAACTTCTAAACTAATTCTCATATTTCTATTAAAAACATGTATTTTTGAGTTAGAAAATTTAACATCAAAAAACCAACTATGCTGCAATCGCTTGTCATTAAAAATTACGCTATTATTGAGCAACTTCAGCTTAATTTTAACAACGATTTTACTGTGATAACGGGAGAAACCGGAGCAGGAAAGTCTATACTTTTAGGAGCTTTATCGCTTATTATCGGTCAGCGAGCAGATACTTCCGTTCTCAATGATAAAGAAAAAAAATGTGTGGTAGAAGGTACCTTTGATGTTTCCGAAAAATTAGTTGCTCCATTTTTTAAAAACAATGATTTAGATTTAGAGTTTCCCATTATAGTTAGAAGAGAAATTAGTGCCAATGGTAAATCTAGGGCATTTATAAATGATACGCCTGTAAACCTTAACACTATCAAAGACTTATCGTTAACCTTAATAGATATCCATTCTCAACACGAAACCTTAGAGCTTAATTCATCTGACTTTCAGATTGAAGTAATAGATGCTTTTGCAAACACCGATGAACTTTTAAAAGAATATAAACAACATTTTTCCGAATATCAAAAACTACAACAAAACTACCAGCAATTGCTCCGCAGCGAAAATGAAGCAAAATCTGATTTAGATTACCTTTCTTTTCAGCTAGAAGAGTTGAAAACCTTAAAACTTCAATCGGGAGAACAAGTCAATATTGAAAGTCAGTTAGAAATTATTAATAATGCCGAACAAATTCACACTACTTTACAACTTTCTGCAAATTTGCTTTTAAATAGTGATGATAGTATCATTTCCAGAATGAATACTATTACGCAAGGCTTCTCAAAAATTAGTCATTGTTCTGAAAATTATAGTCAGATTTTAGAAAGGTTAAACTCTATATTAATAGAATTGAAAGACCTTTCCGGAGAAATTGATGCAGAAAATGATAATGTAGATATTGATGCTTCTAAATTAGATTACCTCAACAGCAGATTAAACAGTATTTATGCTCTAACACAAAAACATAGAGTAGCAGATTCTGACGAGCTAATGGAGTTAGAAAGTAAACTCGAAAATCAGTTAAACGATATTAATTCTGCTGAAGAAAAATTAGAACAACTAAAACAAGCCATAGAAAACAACAAAAAAACTTTATTGAACATTGCTGAAAAGTTATCTGCCAAAAGAACAACTAGTTTTAAAGCGTTAGAAAAAAACATCATTAGCAACCTTAAAGAATTAGGGATGGAAGACGCTTCTTTTAAAATTGAACATCAAGTGAATAAAGAATTTGCCATTACAGGAATAGACCAAATAGAATTTATGTTTTCTGCCAATAAGGGTATGACTTTAAAACCTTTACACAAAACAGCTTCAGGTGGAGAATTATCTAGATTAATGCTTACTATAAAAGCTATTTTAGCAGAAAATTCTTCCATACAAACCATTGTTTTTGATGAAATAGATACTGGTGTATCTGGAGATATTGCTTATAAAATGGCTGCCATTATGGAACTGATGAGCAAAAAAATTCAGATAATTGCTATAACTCATTTACCACAGGTTGCAGCCAAAGGAAATACTCATTTTAAAATTTATAAAGAAAACCATCAAAACAAAACCCTTACTAAAATGAAAGTGCTTATGGATGACGACAGAATTGACGAAATTGCCAAAATGCTAAGTGGAAAGGAATTAACAGGAGCAGCAAAAGAAAATGCACGCCATTTATTAGCTGTAAAATAGGCTGAAAAACCACAAGAAAAGGGTAAGAGTGTAATTAAGTCTAAATCTTTAGCTTTTATTTTATTAATCTCACTATATTTGTGGCTCTAAAAAGTTTTTATAAAAGAAAGAAAAATGTCTACTAATTTATTAAAAGGAAAAAAAGGAATCATCTTCGGAGCGTTAAACGAACATTCTATAGCATGGAAAGTTGCTGAAAGAGCTTATGAGGAAGGTGCAGAATTTATTTTAACCAATGCACCTGTTGCTATAAGAATGGGAGAATTAGATGAGTTAGCCCAAAAAACCAACTCTGATGTTATTCCTGCAGATGCAACATCAATAGAAGATTTAGAAAAGTTATTTGATGCTGCAACCAAAAAATTTGGCAAAATAGACTTTATTCTTCACTCCATAGGAATGTCATTAAATGTAAGAAAAGGTATCCCCTATACAGAAAATAACTATGAATATTACATGAAAGGAATGGATATTTCTGCTATTTCTTTTCATAAAGTAATGAAAGTGGCTATGCAAAAAGATGTAATGAATGATTGGGGTTCAATTTTAGCATTATCTTATATTGCTGCACAAAGAGTTTTCCCCAATTATAATGATATGTCTAATGCCAAAGCATTATTAGAATCTATTGCTAGAAATTTTGGATATCATTTTGGAATAGATAAAAAAGTAAGAGTAAACACTATTTCTCAATCGCCTACGGCTACAACAGCCGGGAGTGGTGTGAAAGGATTTGATGCATTTATTAATTATGCTGAAGATATGTCTCCATTAGGTAATGCAAGTGCATTAGCTTGTGCAGATTATTGCATTTCTCTATTTTCTGATTTAACTAAATATGTGACCATGCAAAACTTATTTCACGATGGAGGTTTCTCTAATGTTGGGGTAAGTCAAAAAGTAATGGATAAATTCATGTAATTAAGCTATAAAAGCTAACCTTATAAAAAAAGCAACCTAAATAATTTAGGTTGCTTTTTTTATCAACTCGCCAAGTTTTCTATTATTTAACCAAGGTAGTTAATTCCGAAAAACCTTGTTTAAATGAGTTAGAAGCACTATCAAAAGTATCCTTTACTTCTTTCCATTTTTCTTCCGAAGAATTTAATAGTTCTTCGTATTTGTTTTCCATTTCGTCTCTTTTAGCTTTTAGTTCTGCTAATTTTTCATCATAACTCGCTTTAACTTCTGCTTCAGCATTTTCTTTTTTAGCTTCAAGCTCATTTATTTTATCAAAAACTTCGTCAATTGTTGATTTTGCTTCTTTTTTAAATTCTTCTCTGTTCATGGTATATTAGTTTTTTAAGTAATGCCTACTCTTTTTAGGATTTTCGGCTTGCTCCGAGAGTAATAAAGATTCGACAATCTCACAAAATAAATTTGTGCATCAACTCTGTATGAATTGTATATTAACTTTTATTAAAATCTGAATTTTAAAATAATATTCGAACTCAGGTTTAAGGAAGTGTATGCATCTAAATTAGCCATAATACAAGGCAATTTAAAACATGTCGTCTTAAAAGATGTTAAATGAAATTTGTAAAAACAGCCAAAAAAGCTTTTATAACAAGGCTTCTATAATTTTTTCTATAGAATAGCCATCAGCTTCTGCTTTGTAATTTCTTACAATTCTGTGTCTTAAAATTGGTGTTGCCACAGCTTTTACATCATCAATATCCGGAGAATATTTTCCATTAAGTGCCGCATGACATTTAGCTCCCACAATTAAATATTGTGAAGCTCTTGGTCCTGCTCCCCAACTTAAATAATTATTCACTATTTCGGGAGAGAACTCATTACCCGGTCTGGTACTAGATGCCAACTTCACAGCATACTCCAATACATTTTCTGCAACAGGTAGTTTTCTTATTAAATTCTGAAAGAAAATAATTTCTTCAGCATTCATTACTTTATTTATTTGGATATCACTATCTGTTGTAGTAGCTTTTACAATGGCTAACTCTTCAGCATATTTAGGATAATCTACCCAAATATTAAACATAAACCTATCTAACTGTGCTTCGGGCAAAGGATAGGTTCCTTCTTGTTCTATAGGATTTTGAGTTGCCAACACAAAGAAAGGATTATCTAATTTATAATGATTTCCTGCGGCTGTAACAGTTTTCTCCTGCATAGCCTCTAATAATGCCGATTGTGTTTTTGGAGGCGTTCTGTTAATCTCATCTGCCAAAATAATATTGGCAAATAAGGGACCTTTAATAAATTTAAAGTTCTTTGTTTCATCTAAAATTTCAGAACCAATAATATCTGACGGCATTAAATCGGGAGTAAATTGTATTCTATTAAAACTTAAACCTAATGCATCTGCCAAAGTATTAATAAGTAAGGTTTTTGCTAACCCAGGTACACCTACTAGTAAACAGTGTCCTCTACTAAAAATAGAAATTAACACGCTTTTTATCACCTCATCTTGCCCAACAATTACTTTCCCAATTTCTTGCTTTAAAATATCGTACCTTTTAACAAAATCATCTATTGCTTCAACTTCTGACTTGTATTTATTTTCTGACATAGTATATTTTTTTAATTAGTGATAAAAATTATTTCACCCAAGGATTTTCAAATAAGCAACTTTTGTATTCTTCACTAATATTAACGTGCGTGTCTGCTAACTTATCTTTAATCCATTTTAATGTATGTTCCGACTCTTTTGCTGCTAATGCTGCTTGTTGTATTTTAGAATAATCTGTTTCTAAAGAAGCCTTATGAGGTTCTGTTTTACTAATCAATTGAACTATTCTATATCCCTTTTTACCATCAGCAGATTGAGCAGGAACAGGTTTTGAAATCTCTCCCGCTTTAAGTTTTTCCAAGGTATAATAAACTTGTGGTTCTACTTCATCTAAACTAAAAAATGCAGTACCTGTTTGAGGGTTAGCAACTACTCCATCACTTTTAGCCGAACCTTCATCATTAGAATATTTTAAAGCATATTCACCAAAGGTTAATGTGTCTGTTGGTAATGCATTATAAATACTATCAGCAAGGTTTTTAGCATTTTGCACTTCTTTTTCGCTTACTTTAATCTTTATAAGAATATGTCTGGTATTAACTTTTTGACCTCTTCTTTCTATTAACTGAATAATATGGAAACCAAACTTAGTTTTTACTATTTCAGAAACTGCAGTATTTTTTAATTTAAAAGCTGTAGCAGAATATTCAGGAACCAATTCTGCTCGTCCTAAAAAACCTATTTCCCCACCATTTTTAGCAGAACCTTCATCTTCTGAATAAAGTATGGCTAAGGTTGAAAAGTCTTCTCCTTTTATAATTCTATCTCTAATTGCTTGAATTCGTTCTTTAGCTGCATCTATTTCTTCTTTACTTTCTTTAGCATAAATTAATATTTGAGCATATTTCACCTCCGATTCTATCATTGGTATGGAATCTTTAGGGATTTTTTTGTAGAAATCTCTCACTTCTTTTGGCGTAATAGTTAATCCAGAAGTAATTTTTCCTTGCATACGCTGACTAATCATTTGATCTTTAACCGTACCCCTAAATTCCTCTTTTATTTCTTTTATGGTCTTTTTATAGTATTGCTCCAACTTTCGTTCAGAACCAATTTGTGCAATAAAATAATTTAATCTTCTATCAATTTCCATCTCCACCTCTTCATCGCTAACTTCCAAACTATCTTGTTTGGCCTGATGAATTAATAATTTTTGAAATAATAACTCTTCCATTAATTCACATTTGTTATTATCATCTACAATGACACCTTGAGATTTTAAAGAAACAATTTGAGATTCTAACGAAGAAAACAATAACATTTCTCCACCTACTACAGCAATCGTCTTGTCTAATACTTTGCCATCGGTTTGACTTTTTAATGTGCTGTCAATTAAAATTAACATTAGGAAGAATATGTTTTTTATATTTATTTTCATTTTTTTGATTTTCTCAGTTATCTAATTTCAAATCTATAATTTCAAATCAATTTACTTCTTTTTGGTAAAACTTCACTTTATTAGAGCTTATTGCCTGTTGGTATAAATCGTGTTTCAATTTTTTCAGAAGATTAAGCTTTCTTTTATTGATAATGATATTTTTAATGTTATTGGTTTCAAAAGCTAAAGGAGCAACATCCCCACTTTTTTTGTGATTATTGATTTTTAAAAAATAATAAGCTAACGAATCTTCAAGTACCATATCAATATTTGCAGCAATTTGATAACCTACTAATAAAGGTAATTCTTTTTTTAAATCATTTACTTCTATCCATTCTTCTTCATTAAAATAAAATTTTTCGGCATATTGATGTGCATATTCTTTTACTTCTTGCTGGTCTTTTTCTTCTTCTGAAGCAAAAATCTTTTTCACTTTTTTAATTTTAGGTGCTTTTAAAGGCACTTTCATAAACTTCACTTTAACAATATCATTTATTAGTTTAAAATTCTCAGGATTTTTATCATAATAAGCCTTAACCTCTTCTTGAGTTACAGATGTGTCTAACTTTTGTTTTATTAACTCTTTTTCATAGGTATAAATTAAAAGTGTTGTTCTGTAATCTTCTAATTGTTTTTTAAAATCTTGCTGATTTTGATCTAAATTAAGCTCTGCTTTTTGCAAGACTAATTTTTCTTTAATCCAATTTTCAATAAAATTATTTACAATGGTTAAACTATCTTCTTTAGTAATACCTGTTAACGTTAAATTTTCAATTTCTTTCAATTTTAACTGGTACTCTCCCAACTCTACAACAACACCTTGTTTATCGTCTTCTTCTTTTGCAAAAAAATCTAGATCACAAGAAACAAGTGGAAGTAAAATTAAAGCGAACCCAATCAGTTGTTTCATTGTTATTTATTATTTGTTCTCAGTTATTCTTCTTTATTTGTTAACTACCATTAACTATCATAATTACTGTAACTTAGACAATACTTCTTTATGAATTTTTACAGGGTATTTTTTTCTTAATGTTTCTACCCATTCTTTTTCTAATTTATTTTGATAATCTGAAGTTATCAACCCTCTCACTTCATCTAATAATTTAGGTTGGGGAGCTAATACTTCTTTTACTTCAATCAATACAACTTCATTTTCATTGTTAAGTTTTGTTATCGCTTTGTTTTCCCATTTAGCTTTGTCAACTAATTCGTTTTGCTCTTTAGTAAATTTACCTTCTTCAATAGTTAAACTAAGTTGGCTGTCTTTATTGATTTGTTTAAGAATATCCTCATTGCTATATCCTTTTTTAGCTTTTACTTTAATTAATTTCTCTACTTTTTTAGCTATTTTTTCATTACTACATTTATAAATAACTACATCTGCACGTTCTCCCCACATATAATTTTGTTTGTTTGCTTCATAAAAAGCCTCCAAACCTGTAGTGTCTTTAACTGCTTTGCTCCATACTTTTTCATCAGTAATATTAAACAACAAAATGCCTTCTCTATATTCTTGCAACAACATTCTAAACTCTTTGTTAACAATAGGAAGTCTTCTGTTTTTAAATCTCATAGTCATTTCTTCAACCACAGTATTATATAATTTGTTAATATAAGATTTTAAATCCACGTTAGTAGGTTCATTTCTACTCATATGGTTTTCTAGTCTTTTAGCAAATTGTGTTTGTCTGTACTCAAACTTTTCTCCATCTTTTGGATAAAATCCAAACATTACTTTATCCAGTTTTGCAACATCTTCAACTTTCCATTCTCCTTTGTTAAACTTTTTTTGGTCTACAGCTGTATAAAAATCGTTTCTTCTTTTTAAATCTTCTTTAAAATTGTTCTCTTTCTTAATGTTTTCGATAACAATTTCTTTACTCTTATTGGCTCTAGAATCTCTTGCTACTTTAGCTTTTAATGTTGGATATAATTCCTCATAAGATTCTAAATTTTTCAACTCTAAACGTTTAATGATATGCCAGCCGTAATCTGTAAGTATAGGTGCTGCAATATCTCCATCATTTTCTAAAGCAAAAGCAGCTGTCTCAAACTCTTCTACCATTTTTCCGGCACCAAAAGCAGGTAGCTCTCCACCTCTTTTTGCAGATTCTTTATCTTCTGAATACTGTCTTGCCAAAGCTGTAAAGTCAGCACCTTCAGCGGTTACTTTAGCATAAATTTCATCTATTTTTTCCTTTTTTTGATTAATTTCATCTTCGCCTAATTTTTTATCTGCTCTTACCATTATATGAGCCACTTTCATAATTCCTCTGGCTTTTCTTTTATCAATAGTTTTTACTAAATGATAACCAAAACTCGTTCTTACAGGCATAGAGATTTTTCCTACTTCAGTCTCATAAGCTGCTGTTTCAAAAGGATAAACCATTTGAAAAGCTGAGAAATAACCTAAATTACCTTTATTGTTTTTTGCTGACGGATCTTCAGAAACTTCTGCAGCTACTTTTTCAAAATCTTCGCCACCAATAATTCTTTTTCTAATTTTCATTATTTTGTTGTAAGCTGCCAAAGTATCTTTTGGATCTGCTTCTAACGCTACTTTCACCAAAATATGTGCTGCTTTAACATCATATTTCATTCTTTCATAAGCTTCTTCAATTAGCTTTTCAGTAACTTCTCTATCACTTAAATAAGGTTGTGCTAATTGTTTCCTATAACCTTCTAACTCTTGTGTAAAAGCGGGCAAAGTATCCATTCCCAAATCTTCAGCCTCAACTACTTTAAGTTTAAATTTAATGTACAAATCTAAATAGTCTTCTACTTCTTCTTTCGTATTCTTTTTATTGTCTGAGTTTTTATTATATATGGCTTCAAACTCTTCTAAGGTGATTTTTTTGTCTCCAATTTCCATTAATATCGGACTATCATTTTTCTGAGCAAAAACTACTAATGTTCCTAATAAGAAACTTATACAAACAATTAATTTTTTCATTTTTATTCTAATTTAATTTTTAGTTTAATTTCTAATTCCTATCGTCTTGAATAATTAGGAGCTTCTCTAGTAATGGTAATATTATGCGGATGGCTTTCATTCATTCCGGAAGCTGTTATTCTTATAAATTTAGCTTTTTTCAATTCTTCAATATTTCGTGCTCCACAATAACCCATTCCTGCCTTTAATCCACCAATCATTTGATAAATTACTTCGCTTAAAAATCCTTTATAAGGTACTCTTCCCGAAATTCCTTCTGGTACCAATTTAGCGATATCATCTTCTGCATCCTGAAAATACCTATCCTTAGAACCTTTTTGCATGGCTTCTATTGAGCCCATACCTCTATATGCCTTAAATTTTCTACCTTCATAAATGATGGTTTCTCCTGGTGATTCATCAACTCCTGCAAACAATGAGCCTGCCATAATTGAATCTGCTCCTGCTGATAAGGCTTTTACAATATCTCCGGTAAATCTAATTCCACCATCAGCAATTAATGGCACACCTGTACCTTTTAACCCTTCCGCAACCATAATTACTGCCGAAAGTTGTGGAACCCCAACACCTGCTATAATTCTCGTGGTACAAATGGAACCTGGTCCAATCCCCACTTTCACTGCATCTGCTCCTGCTTCTACCAATGCTAAAGCTGCTTCCTTTGTAGCAATATTTCCTACTACTACTTGTAAGTTTGGAAAAGTTGACTTAACTGTTTTTAATGTTTCTATCACCCCTCTTGAATGTCCGTGAGCAGTATCAATAATTACCGCATCAACTCCTGCTTTTTCTAAAGCCCCTACTCTTTCCAATACATCTGCAGTTACTCCAACTGCTGCTGCTACTCTCAATCTTCCGTACTCATCTTTACAAGCATTTGGTTTAAGAATAACTTTTTTGATGTCTTTATATGTAATTAAACCAATTAGTTCATTATTTTCATTTACTACAGGCAATTTTTCAATTTTATACTCTTGAAGAATCTCTCTAGCTTTTTCTAAATTAGTTCCTTGTTGGGCAGTAATAATATTTTCAGCAGTCATTACCTGAGCAATAGGCGTTTCCATATTCTTCTGAAAACGCAAATCTCTATTGGTCACAATTCCAACCAACTTTCTTTCTTCATTTACCACAGGAATACCACCTATTTTATGTTTAGACATTAACGCCAACGCATCACCAACATTTGCTCCATTTAATATAGTAACAGGATCTTGAATCATACCACTTTCAGAACGCTTAACAATTCTCACTTTTTCTGCTTGTTGCTCAATAGTCATGTTTTTATGCAACACCCCTATTCCTCCTTCTTGAGCTATAGCAATAGCCAATTTAGATTCTGTTACAGTATCCATAGCAGCAGAAACTATTGGTGTTTTAAGCTCAATTTTTTTAGTGAATTTTGTTGTAATTGAAACTTCTCTAGGAAGTACTTCTGAATAGGCAGGTACCATTAACACATCATCATAGGTTAACCCCTCTCCTATTATTTTATCTAATAAATCGCTCATAAATTTTTGAAAATAATTGTTGCGAAAGTACTAAAAAATGTTCTTTATTTTTTGTTAATTTTTACTAATTATTGTTTAGGTTTTTCTTAGCTTTACGAGCCTTTTAAAGCTTATTTTTTATTTATGACAAACACTTCAAATATAAATTATCCTATTTATAGAAAATATAAAAACAACAAATCGTATTTTAAAATTATCTCCAAAGAGGAATTTGAAGAAATTCAAGTGCTTGGCAATACTTATACACTTCATCATTTTAAAGCCAAAATTTTACCCGACAGAAATCTAATTAATGATTTAAGCCTTAACTATAGAGCATATTGCGATATTATTTCTGAATATGAGTATGAAACTATTAAAGAAAAAGTTTAGAGATTTAATTAGAAAAACTTCGGTCTTCCGACTTCGGTTTTCAGGCTTATAAGTTATATGAGTTTTATTATCTTTGTAAACATCAAAACGTATTGACATGTCAAATAGAAAAGTACAAATTGTTCCACCAGAGGAATTTAGTAGTCTTAAACTTACAGAACGTAAAGAAAAAGCTGCTGGAATTCCTGCCTTAATTTCTTCTATGAAACACATAAGTGAAGAGCTAGGTATTTGGCAAGGTATTAAAGTACTAAACAAAATGAACCAAAAAGATGGTTTTGATTGTCCGGGTTGTGCTTGGCCCGATCCGGACGGAAAACGTTCTTCATTAGGCGAATATTGCGAAAATGGTGTAAAAGCCATAGCCGAAGAAGCTACTACCAAAAAAGTTACTCCTGAATTCTTAAAAAAACACAGTGTAGAAGAAATTAGTAAATGGACAGATTACGCTATAGGAAAAGCAGGAAGAATTACCGAACCTATGTACTTAAAAGAAAGCAGTTCTTATTATGAACCTATTTCTTGGAAAAAGGCTTTTGAGATTATAGGAAACAAACTCAACAATCTTTCATCACCTGATGAAGCTGTTTTTTATACTTCAGGAAGAACAAGTAACGAAGCTGCTTACATGTACCAGCTTTTTGTCCGTCAATTAGGCACTAACAATCTACCCGATTGTTCCAATATGTGTCACGAATCTAGTGGTACTGCACTAAGCGAAACTTTAGGTATTGGAAAAGGAAGCGTAACCTTAGAAGATTTACACATTGCAGAAGTAATTGTTGTAATGGGTCAAAATCCGGGTACTAACCACCCTAGAATGCTTTCTGCTTTAAAAAAATGCAAAGAAAATGGTGGAAAAATCATCACCATCAACCCTATTCCTGAGGCGGGAAACAATGTTTTTATTGACCCTCAGAATCCGCTTTCTATCATTAAAGGCGGTGAAAAAATAAACGATATTTTCTTACAAGTAAAAATAAACGGTGATATTGCTTTACTAAAGGCTGTGTTATACCTTATGTTAGAAGCAGAAACCAACCAACCGGGAAAAGTTTTTGATTTAGATTTCATTAATGAACATTGTATCAATTATGATGAATTTATAAATGATATTAAAAAAACCGATTTCAACAAAGCTGTTGCTGAAAGTGGAATTAGTGAGACTGAAATAAGAGCTTTTGCTGAATTACTCATTGAAAAGAAAAAAATTATTGTTTGCTGGGCAATGGGATTAACCCAACATAAAAATGCAGTTAACACGATTAGAGAAGTAGTTAATCTTTTGTTAGTGAAAGGAAGTATAGGAAAACCTGGAGCTGGAACTTGTCCTGTTAGGGGGCATAGTAATGTGCAAGGCGACAGAACTATGGGGATTTGGGAAAAACCTAATCCTGATTTCTTAAATAAATTAGAAGAGCATTTTTCTATACAATGCCCAAGAGAAGATGGTTATGATGCCGTAGAAGCTATTAAAGCCATGAACGAAAACAAAGTAAGAGTTTTTATGGCTATGGGAGGAAATTTTATTTCTGCTACTCCCGATAGTGAGTACACAGGAAAAGCCATGCAAAATTGCGATTTAACCATTCAAGTTTCTACCAAACTCAACCGTTCTCATTTAGTTACAGGGAAAGAAGCACTAATTCTTCCTTGTATCTCTCGTTCTGAAACAGATATACAAGCAACAGGAAAACAATTTATTACGGTTGAAAATTCTATGGGAATTGTACATAAAAGTAAAGGAAGTTTTGATCCTGCTTCGCCACATTTACAAAGTGAACATGCTATTATTGCAGGAATTGCAAATGCTACTTTTAAAAACAGTCCCATCAATTGGACAGCCATGAAAGATGATTATAATATAGTAAGAAACCACATTGCAGCAACTATTCCCGGTTTTGAAAACTTTAATGAAAAAGTTCAACAACCTAGTGGCTTTTATTTGCCTAATGGTGCAAGAGAAAGAAATTTCAATCTGCCTGACAAAAAAGCAAAGTTTACCGTTAATCCGTTAGCAGAAAACAAAGTAGCGAAAGACAACTTTATTATGATGACCATAAGAACTCACGACCAATACAATACTACTATTTATGGTATGGACGATAGATACAGAGGAATTATCAACGAAAGAAGAGTGATATTAATGAACAAATCAGACATTGAAGAAAGCAATTTACAGGCAGAACAAATTGTTCATCTAACCAGCTTTTTCAACGGAGAAGAACGTATTGCTCACAATTTTAAAATTGTACCATACAATATTGCGAAAGGTTGTGTTGCTACTTATTTTCCAGAAACAAATGTATTGGTTCCAATAGATAGCGTTGCTGACAAAAGCAATACGCCAGTTTCTAAATTTATTGAAGTAGCAATTTCTCATTAAAATTTAATTTACCTAAAACCCTAATCCATAAAATGAAAAAAATCTTAATAAAAAATATCAAAGAACTTATTCAGGTAGAAACAACTCCTAAAGAAAAGGTAGTTGGTAAAGAAATGGCAACTCTTAACACTATAGAAAATGCGTGGTTAGCAATAGAAGGAGATAGAATAATTGCTTTTGGTTCAATGGATAATTGGGGAGGAATTACAGATTGGTCTAATTTAGAGGTAATTGATGCTAGCAACAAAATTGTTATGCCTACTTTTTGTGATTCTCATACGCATATCATTTTTGCTGCTACTAGAGAAAGTGAGTTTGTGGACAGAATTAATGGTCTTACTTACGAAGAAATTGCTGCTAAAGGTGGTGGGATTTTAAATTCTGCTAAAAAATTACAAGCTGCCTCAGAAAATGAATTGTTTGATGCTGCTCTTCATAGAATAAACGAAGTAATTAGCACCGGAACAGGAGCTATAGAAATTAAAAGTGGATACGGGCTTACTGTTGAAAGTGAACTAAAAATGTTGCGGGTAATTAAAAGACTAAAAGCAGCTTGCCCCATTACCATAAAAGCTACTTTTTTGGGAGCTCATGCACTACCTACAACTTTTAAAGAAAACAGAAATGGATATATAGATAGCATTATAAACGAAATGCTACCTATCATAAAAGAAGAAAACTTAGCTGATTATATTGATGTTTTTTGTGAGAAAAATTATTTTACTCCCGAAGAAACTGAACGAATTATTCAAGCAGGAATAAAACAAGGATTAACCCCAAAAATACACGTCAATCAGTTTAATTCTATTGGTGGAATTCAGGTAGGAATTAAAAACAATGCTTTATCTGTTGATCATTTAGAAGTAATGACAGAACAGGATATTAAAGATTTGGCTAATTCATCCACCATGCCAACCTTACTTCCTTCATGTTCTTTCTTTTTAAACATTCCTTATGCTCCTGCAAGGGAACTTATTAATAACCATTTGCCTGTTTGTTTGGCTACAGATTACAATCCTGGTTCTACACCTTCTGGCAATATGCCTTTTGTACTTTCTTTGGCTTGTATAAAATTAAGAATGACTCCCGAAGAAGCAATAAATGCAGCTACCATAAATGGAGCTTACGCTATGAATTTAAGTAATGAGCTTGGTAGCATCGCTGTTGGCAAAAAAGCTAACCTTATTATCACCAAAGCAATTCCTTCTTTCCACCATATACCTTACGCTTTTGGCTCTAATCCGGTTGAAACTGTTATTTTAAATGGCGAAAAAGTAAGTTTTTAATCCAAAATTCTTCTTTTTAAGATTCCAAGAGTTTAAGTATTTCCACTAATTTTTTATGTGAATTATTGTTAATTTTATGACCGATAATTACTAAAAACTCTATCCATGCAAAAAATCTTATCTATTTTAATAGCTGTTGTCATTACTTTTTCATCAGCTTTTGCTAATGATGATGCCAATATCTTTACAGGAAATGAAGCCCATCAACTTGCATCAAACGCTAATCTTGTTAGAATTAAAAACTTCACTAGTGTTCCTAATTATATTCAATTTATTAATGGAAAAGAGCTTCCTTTAGCAAAACTAGAAAGTTGGTTAAGACAATACTACCAAACCGATGACAATTATGGTTTAAAATTATTAGACACTTATCAAGATGACTTAGGTTATATTCACTACAGATATCAACAAACCATTAATGGAATTCCTGTAAAATTAGCTATGTTTATTGCTCATACTAAAAATGGTCTTATCTATTCAATGAATGGTGAATTATTCGACAATACCAATGCTGCATCAAAAAATTCAATAGCAGAAAGTACTGCTCTATATAAAGCTCTTAATCATATAAATGCCAATTTATATAAATGGGAAATTGCTGAAGCAGAAAGCCATTTAAAATGGGAACAAAATGACCCAAACGCAACTTACTATCCAAAAGGAGAATTAACTTTCATTAATGAAGGTGGAAATATTACCAATACACTTAAATTGGCTTATGTTTTCAATATTTATGCTCAAGAACCTTTAAGCAGAAGAGAAATTTATGTTGATGCTACCAATGGAGCTATTCTTTGGGAAGAAAGCAAATTACACGATGCTGATGTTGTTGGCACTGCTGCCACAGGATATAGTGGAACAAAAACAATGACCTCTGATTTTACAGGTACCAACTATAGGCTAAGAGAAGCAGGAAGAGGAAACGGCATTAGAACATTTAACTGTAGTAATACTACAAATTATTCTAATACTGATTTTACAAATGCTACTGCAAACTGGACAACTTTTAACCCTGCTGTTGACGTATATGCAACTGATGCCCACTGGGGTGCGGAAATGACTTATGATTACTTTTTTCTTGAACATGGAAGAAACAGTATTGATAATAATGGTTTTCAACTGAACAGTTACGTTCATTATGACAATAACTTTTTTAACGCTTTTTGGGATGGACAACGAATGACTTATGGTGATGGAAATAACAATGCTACGCCATTAACAGCTATTGATATTGCCGGACACGAAATTACTCACGGACTTACCACTTTTACTGCTAACTTAGTTTACCAAGCAGAATCGGGTGCATTAAACGAATCTTTTAGTGATATTTTTGGAAATAGTATTGAAAGGTATGCTCGACCTTCACAAAACAGTTGGCAAATGGGAGAGGATTTAGGGATTGTTATAAGAAACATGCAAAATCCAAAAGCAGAAGGTGACCCTGACACTTATTTTGGTCAAAATTGGGCTTCTCTTACAGGAGGCGATAATGGTGGTGTACATACCAATAGTGGCGTTCAAAATTACTGGTATTACTTACTAACCATAGGTGGTTCTGGAACTAATGATAATAATGACAGTTATAATGTTACTGGATTAGGATTAACAAAAGCTGGGAAAATAGCTTACAGAAACTTAGTGGTTTATTTAACAACATCATCTGGTTATACTGATGCTCGTTTTTACGCTATTCAATCTGCTGTTGATTTATATGGTGGTTGTTCTCCAGAAGTAGCATCTACAACTAATGCTTGGTATGCTGTTGGAGTTGGTGGTCCATACTCGCCATTTACTGTAAGTGATTTTAATGCATCAATAACTACCTCATGTGTTGCTCCCTTTACTGTTACTTTTAACAATACAAGTATTAATGGAAACACATTTCAATGGAATTTTGGTGATGGAAATACCAGCACACAAACTAATCCAACACATACTTACACAGCAAATGGAACTTATAATGTTACACTAATTGCCGATGGAGGAGCTTCTTGTGGAAAAGATACTATAGTGAAAAATGCTTATATTACTATTGACAACAATTTACCTTGTATCATAACCTTACCGGCAAATGGTTCGGCTGCTACACAAACAGCATGTACTGGAACTATTTTCGATAGTGGAGGACCGAATGGAAATTATGGAGCAAATGAAAATTCAATTATTACTATTTCTCCAACTGGAGCTGCTGATGTAACACTTAACTTTAACAGTTTTGATATTGAAGCAGGACAAGGAACTACTTGTAATTATGATTATTTGAATGTTTATGATGGAGCAAACACAAGTGCTACTTTAATTGGAACTTATTGCAACAACAATGTACCAACAACAATAACTTCTACAGGAGGCTCTATAACTATAGAATTTTCTTCTGATGGTGGAGTTGAAGATGCAGGATTTGAAATAAGTTGGTCTTGTAACCTTTCAAACGTTGCTCCAGTTGCTAATTTCACATCAAATATTGATAGCACTTGTACAGGAGAAATTCAATTTACAGATATGTCAACTAACGGTCCAACTAGTTGGTTATGGGATTTTGGTGATGGAAATAATTCAACCCTTCAACACCCTTCGCATACTTATTCTGCTAGTGGAACTTATACTGTTCAGTTAACTGCAACCAACTCTATTGGTAATCATGTTGAGACCAAAACCAACTATATAAATGTTAATATGCCTTCAAACCCATCTGTAGTAGGTGATGCTATTTGTGAAAATACTGTTGCCAACCTTTCTGCATCAGGAAGTGGAACATTAAATTGGTACAATGTTGCTACCGGAGGAACTATTATTAACACTGGTACAAGTTATACAACTCCTGTATTAACTACAACTACAACCTATTATGTTGAAGATGCTATTATTTCTCCTACTCTAACTATGGGAAAACCAAACAACTCAGGTGGTGGAGCTAATTTTAATACGCAGCAACATTTATTGTTTGATGTTTATGCTCCAATGGAAATTATTGAAGTAGATGTATATTCAAGTACTGCCGGAAACAGAACAATAGAATTAAGAAACAGTAGTAATGTACTTATTGCAACTACAACTGTTAATATACCAACAGGACAAGTTACCGTACCATTAAATTTTAATGTAATGCCAGGAACAGATTACCAATTGAGACTTGCTAATGGTTCTGCTATAAACCTTTATAGAAATGACGGAGGTGTAAACTATCCTTATACCTTAAACGGTATGGGTTCAATAACCCGAAGTACTGCTGGAACGAATGGTGGTTTATCTCATTATTATTTCTTCTACAATTGGAAAGTGAAAGCTCCAGATTGTATTAGCGGTAGAGAATCTGTTACTGCAACAGTAAACAGTTGTACTGATATTGATGAGTTACAACAAAATAATGGTATTAACGCTTTCTACAACGCTACCCAAAATGAACTTGAAGTAAGAATTAAGAAAATCCCTACAGGAAATTACAATGCTACTGTAATGAATGCCCTAGGACAAGTAATAATTGATAAAATAATTGCTGTTAGTAGCGACAATCAAATTGAAAAACTTAATTTAAACAATGCTTCTAAAGGCGTTTACTTTATCAGAATAACCAATGATAATTTTAACTATTCGTCAAAGTTTATTAAACCTTAAAGTACTTTCTATTTAAACCTAAAACTAAAAAAGAGGCTTACCAAATTGGTAAGCCTCTTTTTTGTATTATAAAAATTGGAACATCTATAACTAGTCTAGTTTCAATAAAAAAGCTGTTAGTTTTTTTATTCCTCTTTTTTGCATTGTTCTTCTGGTAAGGCACCACAAAAACCGCAAGCCTCTCCTTCTTTATTTAAAAAAGGACTGTTACTGGCACAAGTTCCGGAAAATCTGCCGTTTTTCTTCAAAAGAATTTTAACAGCAATCCCTGCAATTCCTAACCCTAACAATACTATTGAAAATAATATAAGTTTCATAGTTGAGTAATTTTAAATGTATATTAGTTTAAGCACTTTGAGTTTCTATTTCTCTGTTTACTTTTTTAAATAAGCCTTGTAATACTTTTCCCGGACCAACTTCTATAACAGATGAAGCACCATCTTGCAACATGTTTTGCATAGTTTGTGTCCATTTTACAGGAGCAGTAAGTTGTGCTATTAAATTAGCTTTAATTTGTTCCGAATCTGTCATTGGCAAAGCATTTACATTTTGATAAATAGGACAAATTGGCGAATTAATATTCGTACTATTTATTGCTGCGGCTAGTTCTTCTCTTGCAGGCTCCATAAGTGGAGAATGAAAAGCTCCTCCAACAGGTAAAACCAAGGCTCTTCTTGCCCCTGCTTCTGTTAATTTTTCACAAGCTGTTTGTACTGCCTCTACACTTCCAGAAATTACTAATTGACCAGGGCAGTTATAGTTTGCAGGAACAACAATTCCATCAATTTCGCTACAAATTTTCTCTACTACATCATCATCTAAATTTAAAATAGCTGCCATAGTTGATGGTTCTTTTTCACAAGCTTTTTGCATGGCTAAAGCTCTAGCTAAAACCAATTTCAATCCATCTTCAAAAGAAAGAGCATTGGCTGCTACCAAAGCAGAAAATTCTCCTAAGGAATGTCCAGCAACCATATCTGGCTGAAAAGCATCACCCATAGTTTTGGATAAAATAACCGAATGTAAAAATATAGCCGGTTGAGTTACTTTTGTTTGTTTTAAATCTTCATCAGTTCCATTAAACATGATATCCATAATGTTAAAACCTAGCACTTCATTTGCTCTATCAAACATTTCTTTTGCTAATGCTGAATTTTCGTATAAATCTTTACCCATTCCTACAAATTGAGAACCTTGTCCCGGAAATACGTATGCTTTCATATTATATATTTTTTTATAATTTTCAACTTAATTTTATACCACAAAAGTACATTTTTCATCTTTAATGATTTTAAATTTTAGCACATAGTAACGATTTTTCTTACTTTTATCCTTATAAACAACCACTAGAAATAATTGACCACATCTTATGAATAGAAAAACCATCCAAATTATAATTGTTTTTGCTGTTGTTTCCTTAATAGGAATGATAGCTACACAAATATTTTGGGTAAAGAATGCTTATAATTTAGAAGAGAAACAGTTTAATGATAGGGTGCATATTGCTCTCACAAATGTAACTCATGAATTATTGAACATTAACAAAGACGAATCTGATTTAATTAATCCAGTTAAACAAATCAGTTCTAATTATTTTACTGCAGTTATAAACGACACTGTTCATCCCTATCTTTTAGAAACATTATTAAAAAAGCATTTTACTAGTCGAAACCTTACCTTAGATTTTGAATATGTAATTTATGATTGTTTTACCGATTCTATTGTTTTTGGCAATTATATTTCAGTTCAAGATGCTGAAAAAGATGAACTTCAGGTTGCTTCATCAAATATTAAATGGGATAAAGACGGACATTATTTTGGCGTTTATTTTCCATCTAAAAATGCCTACATACTAAACAAAATGGGGATTTGGATATTTAGTTCATCTATAATTTTAATCATTATTATTTTCTTCTCTTATACTATTAACATCATACTCAAACAAAAACGATTGTCCGAAATTAAAAACGATTTCATCAATAACATTACTCACGAATTTAAAACGCCTATTTCTACCATATCACTCTCGGCAGAAGTGTTGCTTAATCCTGACATTACTCAACAACCCGAACGCTTAAAAAGTTATGCTAAAATTATTCAAGACGAAAATAACAGATTGAAAAACCAAGTAGATAAGGTGCTTCAACTAGCTACTATTGAAAGAGATAAACTTAAGCTTGAAAATGAACCGATAGACTTGCATGAATTAATAGAAAACTCTATAAAAAGCTTTGAGTTGATTGTCAATCAACAAGGAGGACAAATTACAGCTCAATTAAAAGCTCCTGAACATATTTTCCATGGCGACAAGGTCCACATTTCTAATATTTTGTATAACCTTATTGATAATGCTATAAAATATTCACCCGAAAAACCTACAATAACAATAAGCACTTCTCCATATAAAAACGGGATAGAAATAAGTGTAAGAGATAATGGTGTAGGTATTTCTGAAGAAGCACAAAAACATATTTTTGAAAAATTTTATAGAGAACCAACAGGAAATGTGCATAATATTAAAGGATTTGGTTTAGGATTAAATTATGTAAAAACCATTGTGGAATTCTATAATGGAAGTGTACGATTAGTTAGTAAAAAGAATGAAGGTTCTACATTTATTATTAAATTACCTCTTAAAATAAACAATAAATAGATAAAGTATGGGAAACAATAAAAAACTACACATTTTATTAGCCGAAGATGATACCAATTTAGGCTTTGTTGTTCAAGATAATCTTAAAGCAATGGGATATGAAGTTACACTTTGTATTGATGGCGAACAAGCACTAAAAACCTTTGTAAACAACAATTTTGATGCTTGTATTTTAGATGTAATGATGCCTAAAAAAGGTGGTTTTGAAGTTGCTGAAACCATCAGAGATATTAATCCTGAAATTCCTATTATTTTTCTAACTGCCAAATCATTACAACCTGACAAAGTTAGAGGTTTTACGATTGGGGCAGATGATTATATTACCAAACCATTCGACTTTCAAGAGTTTGTTTTAAGATTAGAAGCCGTTTTAAGACGCTCTAATTTACTTACTAAAGAAGAAAATAATGAAGTAAATAACCATAATATTGGCGATTACGAATTAGATATTAAAAACCAATTACTTAAACATAAAAATAACGAAAGAAGCCTAACCAAAAAAGAAACTAAAATACTGAGCTATTTGTGTAAACATAAAAACGATATTGCTCCCAGAGAAATGATATTGAAAAACATTTGGGGAAATGATGATTACTTTAGTGGCAGAAGCATGGATGTATTTATTTCTAAACTAAGAAAATACCTTAGTGATGATAAAAAAATAACCATTACCAATATCCATGGTGTTGGCTTTAAGCTAGAGGTAGAAAACTAATAATGGACAAAACAGCTCTCATAAAAGAACTTGCATTTACCACTAGCAGAAGTAGTGGTGCGGGCGGGCAAAATGTAAATAAAGTTTCCACAAAAGTAGAATTACTGTTTGATGTAGAAAACTCTAAAATACTTTCTGATGAACAAAAACAACTCATTTTAGATAAACTTAAAAACAGGATAAACAATCTTGGAATATTCAGACTACAAGCTGATACTACCAGAAGTCAGCTAAAAAACAAAGAAATAGCGATTGAACGTTTCTTAACCTTAATAGAAAAAGCATTAACCCCAAAAGTTGCCAGAAAGAAAACCAAACCCTCTAAAGCATCCAAAGAACAACGGTTAAACGAAAAAAGAAAACTTTCAGAAAAAAAGTCTTCCAGACGATATAAATTGGACTAACTTTGAACTTTACATCAAGAATCATCAAATCTTTATTAATAAATTGAAAACCATTACTTTTTATAAATACCAAGGCACAGGCAACGATTTTGTGATGATAGATAACAGAAATCATCCATTCGACAAGGAAAATATTGCTCTTGTTCAACAGTTGTGCAACCGAAAATTTGGTATTGGAGCAGATGGACTCATTTTAATTGAAAACCACGATGAATTAAATTTTAACATGATTTATTTTAATGCCGATGGTTCTCAAAGCTTTTGCGGAAATGGAAGCAGATGTGCGGTTGCTTTTGCCAAATTCTTAGGAATTATTGAAAGTCAAGCATTTTTTCTTTCTACAGATGGAGAACATGAAGCATGGATAAATAAAGACAATGAAGTGAGTCTAAAAATGCACGATGTTGAGACAATCGAAAAAGGTGCAGATTACTATTTTATCAATACCGGATCGCCTCATTACATTGTTGAAACCAACGAAATTGATAAAATTAATATCCCACAAAAAGGAGCTGAAATAAGATATTCAGAAAGATTTAAAGCCGAAGGAACTAACGTTAATTTTATTTGTCAGGAAAGCAATAATACACTAAGGATTAGAACTTACGAAAGAGGTGTCGAGGACGAAACATTATCTTGTGGAACCGGTGTTACCGCTGCTGCACTAAGTGTTGCTCATAAAAACAACTTGGGAGCTTCAAAAATTAATGTAGAAACAGAAGGTGGCCAATTAAAAGTAGCTTTTAAAAGAGACAACAATAAGTTTATTGACATTTGGCTGATTGGTCCTGCTGAAATGGTTTTTAAAGGAGAGGTTGATGTATGATGTAAAAATGTGATAACAACTATTAACGAATAACAAACACATGAAAAACATAATATTACTTCTTTTAGTAACTATCTTTTTTGCAAGTTGCGAATCAGATAACTATACCCCAAAACCTACCGGTTATTTTAGAATAGATTTACCAAAAAAAAAATACCAAACTACTAATTTAGAATGTCCTTTTCAGTTTGAAATTCCTGTTTATGCCAACATAACACGTAATCCAAACCAAACTGAAAATCCTTGTTGGTTCGATATTAACTTTACTAATCTAAATGCAAGTATTTACGTAAGCTATAAACCTGTAAACAACAATATAAATGATTATTTAGAAGACTCCAGAACATTAGCTTTTAAACATACCGTAAAAGCATTTGATATTGAACAAAATACTATTTCTTTTCCTGAGAGAAACGTTTACGGATTAATTTATGAAATTGAAGGTAATACTGCTTCTTCTTACCAGTTCCACCTAACGGATAGTAACAATCATTTTATAAGAGGTTCTTTATATTTTAACAATGTTCCCAATCAAGATTCTATACAACCTGTCTTAACTTTCATAAAAAAAGACATCGAACAGATTTTCAATACGCTAGAATGGAAATAGTTGCTAAAACTTATACTGATTTTCTATTTTTTTATTAAAAACATCTATAATATTTTATATATTTGTTGCTCAATCCTAACTAAACAACTATGAAACAATTATTTATTGCTTTATTATTGGTATTTGTCACATTTTATTCTTTTGGGCAAAGACCAAACACTATCACTTTTGCTGATAGTACTATTGTTAAAAATAGCTCTGGAACTCCAATTCCTTTTTATGAAAATTTTCATCTTGTTGATTTAAAAAATAATAATGGTTTTAACATTATTAACTTTTATGATGATGGTTCTTACGAACCAAAATATTTATTTCTAAAAAGAAATTTTGATGGAACCAGTATTTCTGACACCATTTATCATTTTGATCCTCTATACGCTCAAGGATATGCTTATGGTGTTAAAGCAACCACAAAACTTGGTAACAACTCCATTGTTGTTTCTGCTATTGAAGATGCAAATTATACTGCTAATGCATTTATTTTTTCTGTCGATCAAACAGAAAATATACTATGGAACAAACACATTTTGATAGATTCTGTTACTGCCAATATTAGAGGTGTCTTTGCTGATGAAGCAAATAATAATGCTGTATTTTTTGGTTCTTCAGAAGATTATATAAGCACGCCTTCTGTCTACGAAAGTTTTATTACCAAAATTGACGGAAATGGTGCTTTAATTTGGTCTAAAAAATTCGCCTATGTTGGCTCAGACACTAATGTACTTCATATTAGTGCCGGAACAGTAGCTAATGATGGAGATTATATTTTTGCTGCCAAATCTTGGTCGCCAAGTAATGAATTTTATAGAGTTTTTAAAACAGATACTAGTGGTAACATTGTTTGGAATATGCCAATTAATATTGTAAACCAACCTGGTAACGACACCATTAGTCCCAATGAATCCAAATCTATTTATAAAATTATACCTTTAAAAGATGGTAATGCCATATTAATAGCAAGTGTTATGAATGGCCAATCTGAAACAGATAACTTAGTTCTTATCAATTTTAATCAATCTACAGGAAATATTAATTATTCAAAAAAATACACCTTGCCTCTCGATGGCATTTATGTAAATAGCGTTGAAAAAGATAATAATGATAATGTTATTTTAAGTTACGAAGATCCCAATAACTCATATAATTGGTTAGTAAAAATCGATAAAAATGGTATTGTAATTTCTTCTCATCGTATTTTTGATACTACCACAAACACAGAATGGATAAGAGGTCTTAGCTCAACAGAAGACGGTGGATTTATAGTAATTAATAACCGATTAAATAGCTTTCAAAATCCGGAAGGAATATTTGTATTTAAAACAAACAAAAACTTATTACTTTCTTGTGCTGACAGTACTCTCGGAATATTCTTTACTACTGAAAACATAAACACATTTAATGTATCAATTCCAGACAATATATACACCCCTTCAATTAATGAAGGTTCTTTGACTTATGCAGGAAACACTTCGGCAACTGTTACACAAGATTTATATTGCGATTGCCAAATTTCTATCTCAGGTATTGTTCATGACATTAACTCCGTACCTGCATCAAATACTACACTTTATCTTTATAAAGTAAGACCACAAGGACAATTTATTTTATTTGATTCAACTGTTACAGATTTAACAGGGAACTACTTATTTGATTATTTACCGGAAGAGTCATTTATTATTAGAAGTACCACTAATATGCCGAATACCATAAGCACTTATTATGGTTCTCCTAACGACCATACTCAGTGGGATAGTGCTTGGGTATTTAACTTAAATTGTTCAAACCCAACACTTATAAATAAAGACATTACTTTAATCCCTACTGTTCCTCAAACTGGAAATGGAGTTATTAGCGGTTTTGTTTATGAATTAACTGGCTTTGGTAACTTAAGAAAAGGACATGGTCCAAACAACAAAGCCTTAGGAGATCCAATTCCAGGTATTGACATTACAGTTAATCAATCTCCAGGTGGAGCAGTTGGAATTGCAACAACAGACCCTAGTGGAGGATATACTTTTACAGGACTAAATGTTGGTGCTAACTTTGAAATTATTGCAGAAATACCTGGTCTTCCTAACGATTCTATGTATACAGTAAACGTTACTGTTACTAATAATAATTTCGATTCACTAAACTTTTATGTTGACAGTGTAGGTATCTTTATACTTGATAGCAATATAGTTACAGGAATTAATATTTTTGAACAAAATGACCTTTCTATTGAGTTAATGCCAAATCCAACTAATAGTAATGTAAATGTTATCTTTACTGCTGAAAAAGATGGAAAAGCTTCATTAAAAATTATGAGCTATACCGGTGCTACGCTTATTGAAAAACAACATTTTATTCAAAAAGGAAGTTCTAATTTAACATTAAATCTAACAGATCTTGCTAACGGAATTTACTTTATGCAAATTCAATTAGACAACAAGGTATTTATTAAAAAAATAATTAAACAGTAATTTAATTCATCCCAAACTTCTTTAAGAGCGTTATTCTTTTCAAATATAACTTGACCGGAATAACGCTCTTTTTATTTCAACTATGCAACGCTTTCTTTTACTCCTAATTTCTAGCTTATTTTTAACCAACTTTGGTAATACCCAAACCCATAATTTTTTAAATTATAATGTAGAAAATGGGTTAGAACAAGCAGATATTTTATCCATTAATCAAACAAAGAATGGCTTTTTACTTTTTGGTTCTAATGGTGGTGGTTTAGGCATATTTAATGGTTATGAATTTAAAAGTTTTAAAGAAAAACAAGGTTTAGCAAACAACGTTGTTTTTTCAGTATCAATAGACTTAAACAAACAAATTTGGTGTGCTACCAACTCTGGAATAAGTAGAATCAATAAAAACCTGACTTTGGTAGAAAAGAACTACCTTAAAGACATTCCTTTTTATGTCAGTTATTCCTATCAAAATACCAATTACTTTGGTAGCGCAGCAGGTCTTTACATTTATAATCAACAAACAGATTCCATCATCAAGAAAAATTTCAGCCATGAGGTGTTAGACAAAGCATGGATAACCACTATTTTTATTGATTCTCAAAAAAATATTTGGATAGGAACTCAAAAAGACGGAGTATTTAAAGTAGAAGAAAGTAATAAGATTACCCAATTTTCTAAAGAAAATAGTAACTTAAGAACCAACTACATTAAGGCTATAATCGAAGGTAAGGACAAAGATGTTTTTATCGGTACGATTGATGGCTTATATCTAATTAAAAATAACAACTTAACCGACCTCGAAATACCAAGTATTGATGGACTATTCCTCACTTTTACTTCAGCTGTAATCCAAAACAATCATCTGGTTCTTGGAGCTCTAAATACAAGATTATACTTTGTTAATTTAGATAATTATTCCTTTTCGCTTTTTGCTCCTGAAAATGGATTTGACTACAAAAGAGTTTGGTGTGTATTTAATGACAAAGAAAATAACTTATGGTTAGGTACTATTGGTTCTGGATTAGTAAAATACATTCCTAATTTTAGTTATTACAACCAACACTCAGGATTATTAAATAATTATATTAATGCTGTTTATTTACATGATAATAAAATTTATGTAGCCAATCGTTTAGCCTTGCAAATTATCGAAAAAAATAAGGTTACAAACACTTTAGTTTTCGATGAAAGAAATCAATTTAATTACATTTACCATATTATTTCAATTGAAAACACTATTTATTTAGGTACTAATAAAGGCTTGTTTAAATTAAAGGACAATAAGTTTTTGCCAACAATCAACATTGCAGAAATAAATGTAATTAATGAAGATATTTATACCTCTTATCAATCTAAAAACAACATTTATTTTGGTGGAAAAAGTGGTTTATATCAATTTAAAAATGATACCTTAAGCTCCATAAAAAATGCTCCAAAAGCTTCTGTTTACAACATCACTGAATACAAAAAACAACTTTATATTGCTTCTGAAAATGGTATTTACAAGTTATCGGATAATAACTATGAATTCATAGGAAGTGGTCAAGGATTAAACTGTACCAGAGCAAGAAGTTTTGTTACCGATAATGAGTTACTTTGGGTGGGAACCAATGACGGTGTCTATATTTATGACGGAAATAAAGTAGTTTTTAAACTAAGTAATGAACAACATCTTTCTTCCGAAAATATTTATTTTCTGAAAAAAGACAAGAATAACAATATTTGGACAGGCACCAATAAAGGTGTAGACAAAATTGCTATAAAAAGTGTCTATGAAGCATTGAGTGACAGTACTAAAACTCCGGAAATAAACAACTACTCTAAAAATAAAGGATTTAATGGTGTGGAATGCAACTTAAATGCAGTTGAAGTGCTAAACAATAATGAGTTGCTATTTGGAACAATTGACGGTTTGTTTATATACAACAAAAACGATGATTTAAAAAATGAACTCCCTCCTATTCTATCTCTAAACAACATTAAATTAAATTTTGTTGATGTAGATTGGAGTACTTTTGATGAAGTAGAAAATAAACTTCCTAAAAACCTATCATTAACCTATGTAAACAATAACCTTATTTTTGAATATGTTGGCGTTTCATTAACCAACCCTGAACAGGTAGTTTATCAATACAAGCTAGAAGGATTAGATAATAATTGGCTGCCAACAACCACCGATCAAAAAGCAGTTTATACCGCCATTCCTCCCGGAGATTATACCTTTATGCTTAAAGCAAAAAATGCCGATGGCGTTTGGATAGAAGAACCGTTAACTTTTTCTTTTTCAATAACTCCGCCCTGGTGGCAAACCACTTGGTTTTATGTATCCGCTATTATTGCTATTCTTTTAAGTTTTTATTTTATAATGGATTATAGAACCAAAAAACTTAAAAAAGAACAACAGGTTCTAACGCAAAAAGTGGATGAAAGAACTAAAGAATTACGTGAGGAAAAAGAAAAAGTAGAGCAAATAAACTCCAAGTTAGAAACCCAAAAGAAAATTATTGAGGTCGCTAACAAAAACATTACCGACAGTATCAATTACGCTAAAAAAATTCAGGAAGCCATTTTACCTAAAGCCACTAAACTGGAAAAAATAATAGATTTTATCTCTATTTTGTTTGTACCTAAAGATGTAGTAAGTGGTGATTTTTATTGGTTTGAAAAAATGGGTAAAAAGATTATTCTTGCAGCAGCAGATTGTACCGGACATGGAGTCCCAGGAGCCTTTATGAGCATGATTGGCATCAATAATTTGAATCAAATTGTGTTAGAAAATAAAACTACCCAACCCGATATAATTCTTAAAGAACTTAATAACTCCATTAAAAAAGCCTTAAAGCAAGATGATAAAGATAGCGAAAGTAAAGATGGTATGGACATCGCTTTAACTTGCATCGATTACGAAACCAATACCTTAACCTATTCCGGAGCTTTTCGTCCATTAGTGTATATAAGAAATAATAAATTGTTTGAGCTTAAAGGTTCTCGACAGCCAATTGGAGGAAGTGCTCCAAACGATTTTGCTTACGATTTACATACTATTCCATTACAAAAAGGAGATGTTTTCTATTTATTTTCTGATGGTTACCCCGACCAATTTGGTGGACCTAAAGGGAAGAAACTGATGAATAAAAACCTTAAGGATAAATTCCTAGCCATTCACCAAGAAAGCCCTGCTAAGCAAAAAGAAATACTTTTAAATGACTTTAATACTTGGAAAGGCAATAACGAACAAATTGATGATATTCTAATTATCGTGATTAAAATTTAACTCCTCTTCTTGCGTAGTGAAGCGAAGAACAGGAATCTAGCCTAATAAACCAATATCTAACTTTTAGATTCTTAATTTGTTTAAAAAAAGAAGTGTAAAACAAACTTTAATTTTTAGTTCATTTCGTCCGATTCGTTGTTGTTATCTACCACACAAGGATAAATAAAATCACAGCTTCTATAAATTAAAGCATCCAACTCTAATAAAGAAGCTAATGCCAATTGACTATAATTTTGAGAAGCATTTCTAAACTGACCGGCTTCGGTTTGCCACAAAGTAGTAATCAATTCCATACTTCCTTCGATTGGATTAATTACTTCAAGAGCTTTTTTTACATTACCTGCTCCGGCATGATAAACATGCAACACCAACAATTTATACCAAATCTCGTTCTCGCTAATGGAAATGTTTCTTTCTGTCAACATTTTATTGGTTTCAGGAATACAAATGGTTTTAATTAACTGAGAAGCCGCCCAAGCAGATTTGTCAAAATCCTCACGTTCATCAACATATCCATTCACTTTTAACCCCATCTGAATAGCAACATTTTTCATTAACTGAAAAGAACCATAAGCACCAACAGAAGATTTTTGTAACTTATTCGGACTTTCTATTAACAAAATGGTTTGAGCATAAAACGGATCTACCCCATTTTTTTTAAATGCATCTATACCTTTTTCTATTATTGGTAATACACGTTGAAAATCATAAAAATATTTCTTGCCTGAAGTAAGAAAGATACGCGCATCAGCTGATAAACCGTAATGAGCTCTAATACTATCTCTAATAGCATTTTTACGTTCTTCTTGAAGAGCATTCCATTCTGTAACAGCTACTTTGGTTATTATTTGTCTGCTAGCACCAATGTTCAACAAAGCAGAATCTTCATCCATTCTCATTAATGTTCTCCAAAAAGTAGGTTGAGCCAAGGTGTCCCACTTCTCGTCATACAAGGATTTATTTTGTATAAAACGATAATTATTAAGGGAAGTATTATCATTATTCTTAAAGCCAACAGCTTCAACAATATGATGATCGAAAAAAGTAGGTTGAGCCAGCAGCCCAACATGGATAAATAATCCTAGAATAAGTGAAAGAAATGTTTGTCTGTTCATATGCATAAAACTACTACGCTAAGATAAGTATTTTGTTGTGTTTTTTAACATTTTTTTAAACACACGCTTGTTAATGGGCTGATTAAATTCTGGTTGTAATAAAAACCATAATGGCTATTCCGTCAACTTATTTTTAATCCGTAAAAATTTGTATAATTTCGTTCATCCAAAAACAACTTATGCAAAACAATAACACACTCCATTACATTAAAGAAGTAGTAGCTAACTTGCCAGCAGACTGGCTAAAGCTAACCACCCACAGATTAGATATTTATGATGAAAAATTGGCTAAAACGGAATTCTTAGAAGAATTTGAAAAGCTATTTGCCAACCATAATGCAGAAACAGCTGCATTAATTAAATTACCTACTGCTTACGATTATATCCGATTAGGTCACCCCTTATCTTCTGTATTAGAATGGGCGATTGCTAAACTAAATAATGTGCCAGCGGCAAATGTCATTAGTTTTTCATCTAGAACAATTCCTGTTTTAGCAGTGCTAAGAAAAAATTTATTCGAAAAGAAGAACACCCAACTTATTTACACCGGTGAATTACCTGCTTATTTTGATACAGCAACCCTAAAGCGTGTTTATGGTTATCAGTTTGAATTAAAACAGGTGAATAATGTAACAGAAATTCCTGAATTTAATGGCAGTACCATTTTTATTTCACAGCAAAAAGAAATAAGTAAAATTGATCTCCACCCTAACATTGATTTTTTTATCAGCATTCATCCTCAATGGGGAAGTATTTTATTAGTAAATGGTAAGCAAAACGAAAGGTACATCTCAGAAATTCAGCATGTAAGAAGAAGAGAAACCATTGCCATGACACCAGCCAATTGTTTTTCTGCCTTACAACAATTAATAGGAGAATCTGCTACTACTGAAGTAAACAATCTTGAAGCCAACAAAGCAAGTGTTATCGCTTCCATTAAAAAAATTACTGGAACTAGTAAAAATGCACTATTGGGTTCTTCCGGATTATCTATTCAATACGCCATTATGATGGGACTAATTGACGATGCTCTCGAAAAACACCCGGGAAAGGCTATCCATATTGTTGTTCCTCCAAATTGTTATGGTGGCACCAACGACCAAGCCAGAAGAGTTGCTGCTTGCTTAGAAAATGTTGAAGTGGTAGATTTACCCGTTGATGGTAACCACAATATGGTTGAAAGCACCAATATTGTATTGGAACAAGCGGCAGCAGCAGATGCTGTTCCTTTCATTATTGCAGAAATTCCTACCAACCCAAGAGTTGAAGTGCCCGATCTTTTAAAATTAAGAGACGTGTTAAGTCAACCACGTAAAACCGCTACAGGCAATGTAGCTATCGACCCTGTTTTTATTTTAGACCAAACTTTTTGCCCCAATGTACAATTCTTAGCTGAAGATGGAATACTCTCTACCATCAGATCCATTTCTTATGTTAGTGGTTCTAAATTTCCAAGTGGAGGGAAATGTACTGCCGGTTATTGTGTAGCCAACAAAAAAGCGGAAACCTTGTTGGATAAAATAGAAAAGCATCTCATACTTTGCGATAACGAAGCAACAGCACTTCAAGTGGAGATATTAGCCAAGCAAATTCCTTCTATGAATCAACGCATTAAAGATGCTTATAAAAATACCCGCGAGTTGGTCAACTTTATTAAAGAAACTTTGCCAACTGCAAAAATCAACTTTGTTTCGGAAGCATTAGCCAAAGAAGGATTTACCCCATCTGTTTTTTCATTAGATCTTCCTACCAAAGGCAATACGGATGAAGAAAGAGAAACATACAAAAGAGCATTAAATCAGAAACTAATTGATATGATGATTAGTGAAATCCCTAACGAGAGCAAATACTGTGTGAGTTATGGTCAGCTAAAAGGTTGTTATTGGACCATACCTGCAACATCTACTCAAGGCACTACCAAAGAAGACGACAAAGATTATATTGCCCGAGTATCTGTATCTCCCGATTTAGACCTTGAACTTCATAAAAAAGTCTTTTTAGATTTTGTAAAGCAAATTTGATATTATATTTGTTGGGTAATAAAATTACTTTTCATTAATACCCAAGTATGAGATTGATTGCTCAAGTTGTAATAGGCTACATGTACAAAGTACTGAAAAATAATATAGACACTTCAAAATTTAAAGAAGAGTTTGCTTCTATTCGACACGGTGATTATAGTAACTTTTTAAATCTAATTGGAGATGAAATTGACTACGTTGCTTCATCTATTAATGGCGTAATAAATACTGATACTAAAATTAGAGAAGATGATGTCGATTTCGGTCGTCTATTTAAGTCAGGTGAATCTTTAAAGTCATTTTATAAATTATGCTTAAAAGAGTATGGTAAAATTTTGGATAGTGATATTCCAGACAATATATTTGAGCAACTTGGATTATTTGAACTATCACTACGAATGCATAAGAACAATAATTTACCAAGAAAAGGAAGAATTACATTGGAAACAGTAATTAACGAACTTAAAGAAATAAAAAAATTATCAAATGAAGAAACAGAAATACTTCATAAAGGACGTAAGTTTTTAAATAATGTAAAAAGACCTAATAAAATGAAAGTAGACTGGAAAGATGGTATAAAAGAATTTACAAGTGCATATACCTTAATCCAGTCTAAAAAATTAACAATCTATTAAACATAATTATTCAAATAAAACCTCAAACGAGCTTACGAATTCAACAACATCAAACCTCAAATGCCGTAAAAACAAGAATTTTCAATTCTTTATTTTTACGAGCATCCTCGAAAAATTAGTTTTTTTTACAAAAAACATTTTTCGGGACTTTAACCTTTCCCCGCACAATAAGCAACCCAATAAACAGTTAATTGGCATTGTAGTTTTTTATGTAGTTTTGCTTTCTTAAAAAAAGCATAAGCAAAAGAATAAATTGAGTTTTAAACATCTTATATATATTTTTTTATTGTTGGCAATTCCTGCTATTGGAATTTCGCAAACCGCAACCATTTCAGGTAAGCTAAAAAATACTAATAACGAGCCACTTGAAAATGCTTCTATATCAATAATCGGAAGTAGTAAAGGTGTTAAATCATCTCCTGACGGAAGTTTTTCTCTTAATATTCCGGCTAATAAAAATGTGACTATCGGTATTACTTATGTTGGCTTTAAAACCATAAAAAAATCGTTTAACCTTGCTCCTAATCAGATAGAAGAATTTTCTCCAACAATGGAAATTGATGTAGTAAACATTGGTGGTTTTGAAGTAAGTGAAGAAGGTAATCGTTCTACCACGATGAAAAAAATAGACCCTAATTTACTCAACTCACTCGCCAATCCTTCAGGCTCTTTCGAAGCAATTTTAAAAACCTTTCCGGGAGTTAATTCCAACAACGAATTGAGCTCTCAATACTCAGTAAGGGGTGGTAATTTTGATGAAAACTTAGTATATGTGAATGATATTGAAGTCTATCGCCCTTTTTTAATTCGCTCAGGACGACAAGAAGGATTGAGTTTTATCAACTCCAACATGGTGGACAATGTATCGTTTTCAGCAGGAGGTTTTGAAGCTAAATATGGTGATAAAATGTCTTCAGTACTTGATGTACACTACAAAGAACCAGATGAATTTGCCGGTTCAGGAACACTTAGTTTGCAAGGTGCTGAACTGCATTTTGAAGGGGCTAGCAAAAACCACCGATTTACTCACATTACCGGAACCCGATTTAGAAGTAATCAATACGTATTACAAAGCTTAGATACGGATGGAGAATATCGCCCCATTTTTATGGATATACAAACTTATCTAACTTATGATATCTCAGAAAAATGGGAAATTGGATTTTTAGGAAATATAGCACTCAACAGGTATAATTTTATTCCTCAAAACAGACAAACAGAGTTTGGAACAATAAACGAAGCCCTACAACTTTCCGTATTTTTTGATGGTCAGGAAATAGACCAATTCCAAACTTATTTTGGAGCAATTTCTAACACATTTAGACCTAAAGAAAACATTGAATTAAAATTTATTACCTCAGCCTTTAGCTCTTTAGAAGACGAATCTCTTGATATTGAAGGAGCTTACAGAATTAGTGAATTAGAAAGAGATTTGGGCAGCGACAATTTTGGTGAAGTTAAATTCGATAGAGGTGTTGGCACTTTTTTCGACCATGCCAGAAACAGACTTGATGCAGCAGTGCTGAACTTAGAACACAAAGGGAAAATTGTAAAGCAACGCCACACCACTTTTTGGGGAGTTAAATACCAACGAGAAATGATTACCGACAAATTAAGCGAATGGGCTTTTGTTGATTCTGCAGGATATTTCACTCCTCGTCCACAAGATTCTATAGGTTACACCAACCCTGCTGCTCAGGGCGAACAATTGTTGGAACTTAGAGAAGTATTAAAAACAGATATTTCTTTAAATAGCAATAGATACAATGCCTATTTACAACGCTCGTGGCAATGGGAAAAAGATACTGTTGGCTATACTTTTACGCTCGGTGGCAGAGTAGCTTATTGGGATTTTAATGACGAATTTTTATTTAGCCCAAGGGCAGGATTTTCTATAAAACCTAATTGGAAAAAAGATTTTCTCTTCAGACTTTCCGGAGGAGTTTATTATCAACCGCCTTTCTACAGAGAAATGAGAGATTTAGATGGAATTGTTAATCCTGATATAAAGTCTCAAGCTTCTTACCAAGCAGTATTGGCTTCCGATTACAACTTTAAGGCATGGGAAAGACCTTTTAAATTAACCACTGAAGTGTATTACAAACACATGAAAAACGTTATTCCTTATCAGATAGATAATGTTAGGATTCGCTATTTTGCTACCAATAATGCCAATGCTTATGCCACAGGTATAGATTTTAAAATTAATGGTGAATTTGTGAAAGGAGTTGAATCTTGGTTCAGCATGTCGGTTATGAAAACTGCCGAAGATTTGGTAGATGACTTTTATTTTGTTGACATCAATAGCGATGGCGAAGAAATTGTTTATGGTTATACTGAAAATGATACTCCCGTAGAAACCAAAAGAGTTGAACCCGGCTATATTCCTCGTCCTACTGACCAACGCTTTAGCTTTAGCTTATTTTTTCAAGATTATATCCCAAAACTACCTAGTTTTAAAATGAATATTTCGTTGCATTACGCTACAGGATTACCTTTCGGTCCACCACAATCTAGAAACAGACATGAAGCAACTTTACGTATTCCTCCTTACCGAAGAGTTGATTTGGGTTTTTCTTACCATGCTAAGTCTACCGAAAAACAACTGAAAGGCAAAAATCCTATCAACACTTTTAACAACATATGGATAAGCTTAGAAGTATTCAATTTATTACAAATCAACAATGTAATTTCTTATGTTTGGATAGAAGATGTTACCGGAAGAAATTATGCTGTACCTAATTTCCTAACTTCTCGTCAGTTAAACCTAAAAATTCATTTCGATTTTTAATTTTTATGAACGACAATTTTTTTCCAATAGTTGTAAATAATACATTGCCTGAAACAGAAATAAATAATAACTTTTTTCTGTTTTTATTTCGTGCTACCCGAATTCCTCCGCATCTCGGACTTATTTTTAATGGTAAAGTATATGATATTACTTTGGTTGGTCCCAACTTAGGAACTGATGCTGCTGCATTTATTACAACAGTGAAAAAAAAATATACCAAAACCTTATTTATAGAGCTAAATAAACCTAATGTTTCAGCTACTGAAATTGAAACTACTTTAGTGGAAGCCATGAAAAAATTCAATAATGTTTCTCAAGAAAACAGTTGCCTCTCTCCTATCAAAACAGCTTTTAAACAGCTTTTTGATATACAAATGGATGAAGTAAATTATATTTTTGATTTAATTCCGCTACTCTATCAAAAAAATATTGTTCAGCACATTTTTCATTTAAATTTAGAAAGAAACCTTCAAGAAAATACCTTTTATTTGCAAACCTATAATCAAAATGATATACAACAATCTATAAAAGCATTAAACAGAGTAAATGGGATATGTTAGTTGGTAAAAAAATATTTCTGCGTGCTGTACTTCCAATAGATGTAGAAAAATTGTTGGAATGGGAAAATGATACTGAAAATTGGGAAGTTAGCAGTACTGAAACCATGTTTACCAGAGAAGAAATAGTTTTTTTTGTAGCTTCCAAACAGCAAATAGAAACCCACGGGCAAACTCGATTTATGATTTGTTTAGAAACAGAAGAAAACACTATTGGCTGTATAGATTTGTTTGATTTTAATGCTGAAGAAAAAAAAATTGGCGTAGGCATACTTATAGGAGAAAAGCAACACAGAAGGAAAGGATACGCAAAAGAAGCATTGTGTTTATTAAGCAATTTTTGTTTCAACAAATTGGCTATTTCAACCATTTTTTCAGAAATTTTAGAAAGTAACACCTCTAGCATTCGCTTATTTGAAAGTTGTGGATTTGTTTTTAAGAAAACAAACCTACGCAACGGAAAAACAATGAGGTATTATGAATTAAATCCTTCAACTGAAAATTGAGCATAAACAAAAATTTAATTTCTTAAAAAGTGGGTTTCCCACCTAAAATTTGGTCACCCAAATTATTAGGAGTAACTTTGTATAAATCAAAAAAATAAAATTTAATGAGTACAAACAAAGTAATTGCAGTTTCTTATAACTTATATAGAGGTTCTGCAGAAGGCGAGTTAATCGAATCGACAGAAGGTAAAGAACCTTTAAAATTTTTATCGGGTGCAGGTCAAATGATTCCTGATTTTGAAAATAATATCGTAAATCTTAAAGAAGGAGATGAGTTTTCTTTCGGAATTAAAGCAGAAAATGCTTATGGTTCAAGAACAGATGAAGCTATTATTGAGTTACCTCAAGATATCTTTAAAAAAGACGGACAATTAGTTCCTGAAGTAGTTGTAGATAACGTTTTACCACTACAAGATCAAAATGGAAATGTAGTTCCTGCAAAAGTAGTATCTATTAATGATGCAACTATTACAGTTGATGTTAATCATCCATTGGCAGACCAAGATTTACATTTTACTGGTAAAGTAATTGAAACGAGAGTAGCTACAGCTGAAGAGCTTGATCACGGACATGCTCACTAATTCAAACAAAACAACAAGTAACAAAAAAGCAACTAAAAAATTTTAGTTGCTTTTTTTTATTTCAATGGGTCATTCCAGTTTTTATCTTTCGCTGATTTATCCAGTTGGATTTTCACATCTTTTTCATACGTCCATTTATTTTTATTAAGAGTTAACGCATCAAAAGTATCTAATGCCGGACCATAATATTCGTAAATTCCTTTCACCCTTGAACTAGACGGAACCAAAAAATCAAAAATAATTTGCTGTTGTTTTGGATGGTATTTCAACGACATGCTAGCATTTTTTGAATACTCGAAAATTACCCTACGTTGAGTTCTTTTTTCCATCTTAAAAATAGGAGCTCCCAACTTAATGTTACCTTTATTATCCACAACAATTACATCTATCACTTTTTTGTTGGTCATTAAATTATTTCCATCCCAACCTAAAACAGTATAATAGTCCTCCCCTATTTTCTTATCATAAATAATTTCATAATACAAAGCTCCAAACCATGTATTAGGTGTAAATGTTTTCGTTTCTAACTTATCTAATTCCGCAGATTTATCTACTAACTCAGTAACTATCACCTTTTCATCGGCTGTTTTAAACTGAGTAAAGGCAAAGTAAGTGTAAGTGCCATCTGTATGCGGTAACGTCCAGTTGTAAATTTTTAGTTGATGAGCTTTTAACACACTAATTTTCTCTACTTTACTAAAGTCCGCATCAAACGAAGCATTGTTGGTTAACACTTCCTCTAAAACAGCTTTAAATTTGGTATTAGCCGCTGCTTTTTGTTCGTCCGTACTGCTTTCTATAATTTCTTTACCATATTTATTTAGTGAATCTATTTCACTACTAAATAAACCGGGCAACTCTTGTGTTACTCCTAAAAACGGAAGTAATACAATTAGTAAAGTAAGTTTAATGTTATTTATCATGATATAAAATTAAAAACCGTGCATAACTTCTCAACTATACACGGTTTTTATTTACCAATATTGTTCCACTTACAATTTTATAAGTGTAATCTGTCTTTTTTCGCTAACAATTCCTCTTCCGTTTCTCTAACATCTTCATCATCCACACAACAATCAACCGGACAAACTGCAGCACATTGAGGCTCATCATGGAAACCTTTACACTCTGTACATTTATCAGGTACAATGTAATAAAAATCCAAACTAACCGGTTCTTGAGCTTCATCAGCATTTACAGAGCTTCCGCTCATTAGCTGATAATCCCCTTTCACTTCAGTTCCATCACTTACTCTCCATTCATCACCACCTTCATAAATTGCATTGTTAGGACACTCTGGTTCACAAGCCCCACAATTAATACATTCATCTGTTATTATAATTGCCATTTGTTATCAATTTTTATGTTCGTAATTTCGCATACAAATATACGCAAACTTATATGAATTTGGATACTAGAATTGCTGCTTTTATTGTTTTAGGGAAATTCCTCAAGCAATTTCATTCACTAGAAAAAACCTCAGAAAATCAATCGCTTAACAAAATATTCTTTGATGATTTTAATGATTTAATTTTAAGACAAAAAAGTTTAAACGGTTGGTTTACAGAAGAAAATGTCAGAAATGCTATTGGCGAAATTGCTGCTATGCTTAAGGCAGATGAATTAAAAAAATGGCTTGATACCTACTCCATTCCTGATGAAAATAATAGAAAAATTGGAGTAATAATGGCAGGAAATATTCCTTTGGTGGGTTTTCACGATTTTTTGAGTGTACTAATTTCCGGAAATGTTTTTATCGGGAAATGTGCTTCATCAGATAATACCTTAATTAAAAAAATTGCAGATGTTTTAATACACATTGACCCGGAATTTAAGGAGCGAATAATCTTTACGGAACAATTTAATAAAAACACTCCTGCTGATGCTTTTATAGCTACAGGAAGCAATAACTCTGCTCGTTATTTTGAATATTATTTCGGAAAATATCCATCTATTATCAGAAAAAACAGAAATAGTATAGCCATAATTAACGGAAAAGAAAGTAAAGAAGAATTGGCTGAATTAGGGAAAGATATTTTTAATTATTTTGGATTGGGTTGCCGAAATGTTTCTAAGCTGTACGTTCCTAAAAATTATGACTTCACTCCATTTTTTGAAGCTATTTTTAACTTTCAGGAAGTGGTAAATAATAACAAATATGCCAATAATTACGATTACCACAAAGCCATCTATTTGCTAAATAGTGAACAACTTTTAGATAATAATTTTGTACTACTCAAAGAAGACAACAGTTTAAGCTCTCCGGTTGGAGTAATTTTCTACGAATATTATGATTCAATAGCCCAATTAGAAAAAGAAATACAAGCAAAATTAGAAGAAATACAATGTGTAGTTAGTCAAACAAAATTTACTTTTAAAACAGTTAATTTTGGAGCAGCTCAATCACCTCAACTATGCGATTATGCTGATGGTGTTGACACTATGGCTTTTTTAAATCAATTATAAAATAGTAAAATGGAAAGTATTAAAAGAAATCAGCTAATTGATTTAGAGATAACTGCGGTAGCTTTTGGCGGAAAAGGAATTGCTAAAATAGCTACAGAAAAAGGCGATTATGTGTTGTTTGTTCCCAACACCATTAAAGGACAAAAAGTACGTGCTCGTGTGGTAAAAAGAAAAAGTAGTTTTGCAGAGTGTAAATTGGTAGAGGTGTTAGAAAAATCTCCCGATGAAGTTGTACTTCCTTATCAAGCTATTTCGGGAGCTCCTTATGCAACCTTGCCTATTGAAATTCAACACAAAAACAAGCAAGAGCAAGTTTTTGATATCTATAAAAAATTGGCCAAACTGCCTAATGTAGAAGAGTTGTTTGATGAATATATTGGCTCCCCAGAAAATTGGCATTACCGAAACAAAATGGAATACTCTTTCAGTGCCATAGGTTTTGACGTAGAAAAACAAGAAGAGTTTGACGGTTTTGCTTTAGGTTTCAAAAAAAGAGGTACTTGGTGGATAGTTGAAAATTTAGAAAAAGACAGCGGACTTTTTGATGCTGAATTTGAAAATAAACTTAGAGAAATTCGACTATTTTGTGAAAAATCGGGTTTGCCCGCTTGGCATCCACCTAAAAAAGAAGGTTTTTTCAGGTTTTTAGTTGTTCGAAAAAGTTACCAAACAGGTAAATTACTTATTAAGCTAGTTACTTCTAGCGATGGCTTAGATAAGTTTGATTTTGATGATTTTGTAGTGTTGTTAAACCAACTTTTCTCTGATAGAATTGAAGGGATTATACATACTACCAATGATGATATTGGCGATAATGCTCAATCTCGTTTAGGAACCGAAACCTTACTTTATGGTAACAGTGTAATTACAGAATCCTTACTGGGTTTATCTTTTGAAGTGAGCATGCAAAGCTTCTTCCAAACTAATCCAAAATGTGCCGAATTACTTTACCAAAAAGCAGTAAGTTATGCTGTTGAAGGCAAAGCCGATTTTAAGGATAAAACCATCATGGATTTATTTTGCGGAACAGGAACTATTGGTCAGATTATGGCAGCAAAAACCAATGCTAAAGTAATAGGTGTTGATATTGTTGTCGAAGCTATTGAAAATGCCAAGGAAAATGCTGCTAAAAACAACGTAAGCAATGTTTCTTTTTATGCTGCCGATGTCAATAAATTTTTATTTGATTATCCTGAATACACAGGAAAAATAGACACCATAATTTTAGACCCTCCAAGAGCAGGAATTGCAAAAAAAGCCTTACAGAAAGTATTAGAATTAGGAGCTAATCGCATCGTTTATGTAAGCTGCAATCCGGCTACACAAGCCAGAGATATTTTGGAAATTAAAGAGAAAGGTTATGAATTAAAAAAATTCAGTTTAGTAGATCAATTTCCACATACTGCTCATATAGAATCTGTGGCGTTGTTTGGTTTGTAAGATTTTAGATGTTTAAAATTGTTTTTTGTTTCAAACCATGTAATTTCTCAATGCACACAAGGTTCTGTGAGTACATTTCAACAAGTAATTTATTAAAAGATTTGGTATTATAAATTAAATTTTTAGAATTACCTTAAAAGAGTAACAGTACCTTTAAATATTTTGGTTATTTCATTTCCCTCCTCTATCAAACTTATAGTAAAGATGTAAAAATAGGTGCCTTCAGGTGCTTCTTCTCCTGAAGTCATTCTTCCGTTCCATTCTTCGGCAATTTGGTTAGATTCAAAAAGCAGTTGTCCCCATCGGTTATATATTTTTTTATTTACGGCATCTAAACATCCTCCTGAAAAATTAAACCCATCATTAATTCCATCTTGATTTGGGGTAAATACATTAGGTATTATTAATGGTAAACTACCTTCTACAACCACTATTACAGTATCGTTATCAGAACAGCCATTGGTAGTACTTGAAACTACATAACTTGTTGTAATAATAGGTGAAGCAATTGGGTTAGGACAAGAAGTACAACTTAAACCTGTTAATGGACTCCATAAGTAGCTTATTCCTCCATTAGCATTTAATTGAACAGAACCACAAGCTTCAATAGTGGTGTCGTTTGAAGCTATAATTGAGGGAGATGAATTAACTATTAAGTTTGTGGAGATAACACTATCACAACCTGTGATAGACTGGAGACTATCAACAAATATACCTGAATTATACTGAAAACTACCATTAAGAAAAACACTGTCTCCTTGACAGATAGAAATAGTACTAGAATCGTTAAAAGTAGGATTGACAACAAGGTTAGTAATGATTAAACTATCGCAACCAAATGTGGTGGAAAGAGAATCGGTGTATTGACCTGAAGAGTTTTGAAAGCTACCAGCAAGAAAGATACTATCGCCAGAACAAATTGAAACAGTTTGAATATTTTGGAAAGAAGGATTTACAGTTAAATTTAGCGTCAAAACACTATCGCAACCTGAAATAGATTGTAAAGAATCAGAAAAAGTTCCAGAGGTGTTATAAAAATTAGAACCAAATAAAATACTATCACCTTGGCAAATAGTAAAATTTTGGATAGAAGAAAATACTGGACTAACTATTAAGTTTGTGGTGACAACGCTATCACAACCTGTAATAGATTGAAGACTATCAGTAAATATACCTGAATTATGTTGAAAACTACCATTAAGAAAAACACTGTCTCCTTGACAGATAGAAATAGTACTAGAATCGTTAAAAGTAGGATTGACAACAAGGTTAGTAATGATTAAACTATCGCAACCAAATGTGGTGGAAAGGGAATCAGTATATTGACCTGAAGAGTTTTGAAAATTACCAGCAAGAAAGATACTATCACCTTGGCAAATCGAGACAGATTGGCTAGAACTATAACTAGGATTAACAATAATTGGTATCATTATAGAATCTACACAATTAATATTATTAGTTATAATTAAAGTAACATTATAATTACCAGCTCCATTATATAAGTGAGATGGATGTTGAATACCAATTAATGAATCCCCATCTCCAAAATACCATTGCCAATTTACAATGTTCCCGATACTATCTACAGATAAATCAGTAAAAAAAGTGCTATCACCCAAACAAGCAGTTGTAGCTGAGAAATTAGAAGAAAGGTTACATGGAGAACCTTCATTACATAAAGGTAAAATTTCATTTGCTGACAATGCTCTATTATAAATTCTTACATCATCTATTTTTCCATGAAAAAAGTTATAATTAGTTTGTCTAGTTCCAATCTTAGCAGTTGGAGTATTACCATAAAAAGGGGTAACAGGTGTAGCACTACTATCAACCGAAACTAATTGGCAATCAATATATAATTTCTGCACATTTGCAGATCTAGTTACAGTAATATGATACCATGTTAAAGGAACAATAGTTGTTCCATGAAATGTAAAGAATGCAGAATTAGAACCCGTATAATATCCCATTAAACCCCAACCATTATTAATCGAACTATTATTTGCAATTATAGCTTGATCTCCTCCTTGGGAGTTTCCTGGTCTCGTAGTTCCAATTGTAAAAATAAACAACGATACACTTGGAGAAGAAGGTAATGAGCTAGCAGAAACCCATAAAGAATACGTGTATTCATTTAACAATAAACCTGAAAGTGGCAAATCAATATAATCGTTAACTCCATCAAAATAAAAAGCTGAATTTGGATTCCCAAATCTATCAGAAGTTAGTGTTGATCCAATAATAGTCCCATGTTGACTATTTACATTATCATTTGCATTACCCGAAAATGTATATTGTCTCACCAATCCATTTGTTGGTATTTGTGCTATTGCATTTATAGAAAATGCTACAACTAAAATTGTAACTATTATTTTCATTCTATTTATTTTCAATTATTAATGAAGTATAACGATTCATAAGATGACCGACAAAAATATCCTTAAATTTATTAACTCCAAAAAAAATTCTATTAATCAAGGCAAACTCAACTTAGCGATTCAATTAGTGTTTTTATAGAAACACCTAAAAACAATCTTCATTCTCCTGACAAAAGAGCTTACGAAAAAACATCAAAATCATAATAAAAACACATAAATATTTGATTTACAATCAGTAAGAAGATTTCTGATGTATTTAATTAGTTTACATATGCATATAAGCAGCTTTATATTAGCTTACCTGTTCACATAAACCTAATATCCTTCACATTTAATTGTAAAGTTTTAGTATTGTTCCATTCGTTTTCTTCTATAGTATAAACCATACTGAATAGCACTCCAGACTGTAAATCATTAATAAAATGTCCTAGTCTAAAAGCGATACAAGGTATAATTAAATCAAGATTTTCAGGTGAATAAACATCTAATTTTAAATGATTTTCGCCAACAATTTTGATGTTATCGGTAGTCAGCAAGTTTTCACTTATGAATACAGGTTGCATATTTTCCGGACCACAAGGAGCAAATTGCTTCAATATACTATAAAATCGAGAATTAATTTGTATCAATTCCAACTTAGCATCAATTTGTAATTTAGGAATGAGCATGTGGTCTTCAATGGTACTACTAACAATGTCTTCAAACTTATCAATAAAAGCAGGTACATTTTCAGGTAAAAGTGTTAGTCCGGCAGCATACATGTGACCACCATACTGTTCTAGCAAATCGCTACAAGCATCAATGGCATTATAAACATCAAAATCTCTTACCGACCTTGCTGATCCGGTAACTTTCCCATCAGAACGAGTCAACACAATAGTCGGCTTGTAATGTGTTTCTATTAATCGAGATGCAACAATACCCACCACTCCTTTATGCCAATCTTCTTTATAAACTACCGTAGTTTTTCTTTTGATAAAACGTTGGTCGTTTTCAATAATTTCTAATGCTTGTTGCGTGATAGATGTATCAATATCTTTTCTATCGGTGTTTAATTCATTGATTCCATTTCCGTAATCTATGGCATCATCATCGTTATCTGCCACCAGCAATTCCACGGCTTTGTTCCCGCTTTTCAATCTTCCTGCTGCATTTATTCGCGGAGCAATAGAAAAAACCACATCCGAAACGGTAAATTCTTTTTTATTATTGGTTAAATTCACCAACGCCTTTATTCCCGGACGATTTAATTGATTAAGTACTTTTAATCCATAGTAAACAAAAATTCTATTTTCTTCAGTTATCGGAACAATATCTGCACAAATACTAATGGCTAATAAATCCAAATACGAGAACAACAATTCTTCATCATGGTTACTTTGTTTCGTCCACGCTTGCATTAATTTAAAACCTACTCCGCAACCCGATAATTCTTTATATGGATAATTACAATCTTTTCTTTTTGGGTCTAACACAGCAACTGCATCAGGAATTTCATCTCCCGGACGATGATGGTCGCAAATAATAAAATCCACTCCTTTCTCTTTGGCGTAAGCTATTTTTTCAATGGCTTTTATACCACAGTCTAATGCAATGATGAGTTTAAAGTCATTCTCTTTAGCAAAATCAATTCCTTGATAAGAAATGCCGTAGCCTTCAGCATATCTATCCGGAATATAATAAGCTAAATTTTCATAGTAATTTTTAAGATAGGCATACACTAATGCTACAGAAGTGGTCCCATCTACATCATAATCTCCGTAAATCAGTATTTTTTCATTATTGGCAATGGCTTTTGTTAACCTATCCACCGCTTTATCCATGCCTTTCATCAAAAAAGCATCATGAATATTATTCAAATCAGGGCGAAAAAAATCTTTAGCTTTCTCAAAGGTATCTATCCCTCTTTGAAGTAGAATGTTAGTAAGTGTTGGGTCTAAGTTATTTAATTGTTCAGAAAGTTTTTCTATTGCTTTAGCGTTGGAAGTAGGTTTTATTTGCCATTGGTATTGCATAGAGAAAAATTTTAATAGAAAGATACCTTACAAATATAGCATTAACAACTAAAATTGTAATCATATAAATGAATAAAATATTACACTAAACTAAGCCAAGGCTTTATTTTCAGCTGTTTCCATCAAGGATTTTACTGTTGTGATTACCGCATTGGCATCATAAAAACACTCGGCATAAAGTTCTTCTTGTGTACCATGGTCAACAAACTTATCGGGTATGCCTAATCTTTTTATTTGTGTTTGGTAATTATTGTCAGCCATAAATTCTAAAACCGCACTACCTAAACCACCCATTATACAACCATCTTCTAAGGTAATTACTTTGTTGAATTTAGTGAATACTTCGTGCAATAAAATTTCATCAATGGGTTTTACAAAACGCATATCATAATGTGCGATGCTAATATTGGCTGTTTCTTCTAATTTTTCAATGGCTTTTTTGGCTTCCAACCCAATTGGTCCAATAGATAAAATAGCAATGTCTTCACCATTTTTCAGACGCTGACCTGTTCCTATTTTAATTTTCTTAAAAGGTGTTTTCCAATTTACCATAGAACCGTTTCCTCTTGGGTAACGAATAGAAAAAGGACCGTTATTATCTGCTTGTGCTGTAAACATCAAGTTTCTTAAATCTTCTTCATTAATTGGTGAAGCCACTATCATGTTAGGAATACATCTAAAGTACGCCAAATCATAAGCTCCGTGGTGCGTTGCTCCATCAGCTCCCACTACTCCACCTCTATCCAAACAAAATACAACATGTAAGTTTTGTAACGCTACATCGTGTATCACTTGGTCATAAGCTCGCTGCATAAATGAGGAGTAAATGTTGCAAAATGGCACCAATCCCTGACTAGCCATTCCTGCAGAAAAAGTAACTGCATGTTGTTCTGCAATACCTACATCAAAAGCTCTGTCGGGCATGGCTTTCATCATTATGTTTAATGAACATCCCGAAGGCATGGCAGGCGTTACTCCAACAATTTTATCGTTTTGTTCTGCTAATTCAACTATGGTATGTCCAAAAACATCCTGAAATTTAGGCGGCTGTGGACTTTTAGGAGCTATTTTTATGATTTCTCCTGTTTCTTTATTAAAAATACCCGGAGCATGCCACTGCGTTGTATCTCCTAATTCGGCAGGCTCGTACCCTTTACCTTTTTCAGTAATACAATGTAAAATTTTTGGTCCGGGAATATCTTTTAAATCTGCTAATACTTTGGCTAAGTAATTCACATCATGCCCATCAACAGGTCCGAAATACCTAAAGTTTAACGATTCAAATAAATTACTTTGCTTTAATAAGGTAGATTTTATTCCATTCTCAATTTTTTGAGCTATAGCTTGAGCATTTGGACCGAATTTACTAATTAACCCTAATAAATTCCAAACCTCATCTTTTACTTTATTATAAGTATGAGAAGTGGTTATATCTGTTAAATATTCTTTCAACGCCCCAACATTCGGGTCGATAGACATGCAGTTATCATTAAGAATAACTAGTAAGTTAGTATCCTCACTTCCTCCATGGTTTAAACCTTCAAAAGCCAATCCTGCAGTCATAGAGCCATCACCAATAACAGCAATATGTTGTTTATTTTCTTTTTTATGACGTGATGCTACTGCCATACCTAAAGCAGCAGAAATAGAAGTAGAAGAATGTCCTACAGCAAAAGTATCATATTCACTTTCAGATGGTTTTGGAAAACCACTAATTCCTTTGTAAATTCTGTTGGTATGAAAAACTGACCTTCTTCCGGTAAGGATTTTATGTCCGTAAGCTTGATGACCAACATCCCAAACAATTTTATCGTTGGGAGTATCAAAAACATAGTGTAAAGCTACAGTAAGCTCCACTACACCTAAGCTTGCTCCAAAGTGTCCTCCTTTTTGAGAAACTACATCTACAATAAAATCTCTGAGTTCATTACAAAGTTGAGGCAGGTCATCCTCTGTTATTTTCTCTCTTAAATCTTGGGGATAAATGATTTGCTCAAGGAGCTTTCCTGTTTGGTACTCTGCCATGTATAATCCGTTCTTAAAAATCTACTTACGAAATTACGTCTTTTTTAATTTTACCTACAACGTTTTTTCAGAAAGAAATTACTAATAGTTGTTAATAACTGTTACTTTCTTAGAGTAATAGATTTTTTAATTTCATAAGGTTTGTTGTCCTCTCCTAAAGCATTAACAACCAAAAAGTAGATTCCATCAGAAACAAACTGATTATTCATATCTTTACCATCCCAAAACCCTGAAATAGTATTCCATTCAAAAATAATAGTTCCATTTTGATTGTATACAACCGCTTTAAACTCTTTAATATTTTCTCCTTCTATTAGTAAAATATCGTTCTTACCATCTCCATTAGGAGTGAAAATATTTTGAATATCTGAAATAGAAGATTTTATAGCCGATAAAACTTCAATGTTTTCGGTAATGGTTTTCGTTTTCCCTTGTTTATCTTTTACAGTAAGCAATACTTCATATTTACCCGGATTATCAAATGTATGATATACATTTTCACCCGATTTAGTTGTGCCATCAACATGCCATTGATAATCGGCAGCTTCTCCAACAACGTTGAACTCAACATAAAGTGGAGCATCGCCTTTTTTGGTACTTGCTTTCAATTTAACATTTGCTAATACATCTACTTTTGGAGTATTGGTTGTTGACGATTGAGTTGGTGGTGTATTGGTACTTGTTACCACCGTACTTTGTTGTGTTTGTGTTTCTTTATTATTTTCAACAACAGTACTGCTAGGTGTTGTAGTAGTTTCAGTTGTATTATTGTTGTTTACAGTATTGCTCGAATTATTTTTTTCGTTAGAAGTAAGGTCTTTATCCTCCACTTCATTTTGTTGAGGAGTTACCACATTACTTCCATTTTCAGTAGTGTTGTTTTCTGTTGTTAATGATGTTTCAGTCGCTGTCTCTTTAATATTTTTTGGAACTAAGCTTTCAGTTATCACTTGGTTTTCAGCAACTTCATTATTGTTAGTCGGTTCATCTTTAAATGCATTGTAAATTAACACCGAAGAGGTAACTACAACTGCAGATGTAATAGTAGCTGCGGCAATTTTAAAGAAAGCACTTTTAGCAGCAAAACCTCCTGCATTTCCTGCAGATGAAGATGCGGATGAAGCTGGTGAGTTAATAGACTGCTGTATATTATTCCATACAGAAGCATCAACATTGGCTTCGTAATTTTCAAAGGTATCTTTAAAAAGTTGTTCTATATTTTCAAATTCTTTTTTCATCTTAATTTTTGTGTGAGATAATTTATCTCGTAATCGCTTCTTTCATTAATAAATTTTGCAAACAAACTCTAGCTCTAGAATATTGAGACTTAGAAGTATTTACTGTAATGCCTAATTGTTCTGCAATTTCTTTATGCGAATAGCCTTCTATAGCATACATATTAAAAACTGTTCTGAACCCTGTTGGCATTTGCTGAATAATTTTTAGTAAATCTTCTGCTTTTAAATCATCCAACGCATTGGCATCATTATTAGCTAGTAAAAAATCTACTTTTTCTATGTCAATATTCTCGTTGTTTTTCTTGTTTTTTCTGATATTGTCTAAAGCAGTATTTACCACTACCCTTCTAATCCAACCTTCTAAAGAGCCTTCTCCATTATAAGTATCTAGTTTTTCAAAAACCTTTATAAACCCCATTTGTAAAACATCTTGGGCTTCATCATGGTCTTTGGTATATCTAAGGCAAACTCCCATCATTCTTTTAGAGTAATACTCGAACAAATGCTTTTGTGCTGATGAATTATTCTTCAAGCACTCTACCACTAATTGCTCTTCACTCCATTTCATTTTTTACAGAAGATGTTTGTTTATTGAAAAAGGTTGCATTAGGAGTTGTTAAGAAATCCTAAATTTATTAACTCCCTTATTTTTCATAAAGTTAATGAAAAATAAAACACCGAGATAACTCAGTGTTTTATAATTTTAAAAAATATTTTTATTATTACTTAAAACAAATCAACACCGGTAAAGGTTGATGGCGATATTTTTTTCAATTCTGCCTTAATTTGATCATTCACATTTAAGGTCTCGATAAAACCCGCTATGGAAGTAGCTGTAATTTTTGTATTGGTTCTTGTAAGTTCCTTTAAGGCTTCGTAAGGTTTTGGGTAACCTTCTCTTCTCAATACTGTTTGAATAGCCTCAGCAACTACCGCCCAATTATTTTCTAAATCTTCAGCAATTTTAGCTTCATTTATTAATAATTTTTTCCAGCCTTTTTGTAGCGACTGAAGTGCTAAAACAGTATGTCCTATTGGCATTCCAACATTTCTTAATACTGTTGAATCTGTTAAATCTCTTTGTAAACGAGAGATAGGCAATTTTGCTGCTAAATGCTCAAAAAGTGCATTGGCAATACCTAAATTTCCTTCGGCATTTTCAAAATCTATGGGATTTACCTTATGTGGCATAGCCGAAGATCCTATTTCTCCTTCTTTAATTTTTTGTTTAAAGTAATCCATAGAAACATAGGCCCAAATATCTCTACTTAAATCTACTAAAATGGTATTAATACGTTTTTGAGCATCGAATAAAGCTGCTAAATTATCGTAATGTTCAATTTGTGTAGTAATTTGAGAACGTTGTAAACCTAGTTTATCTTTAGCAAAATCATTAGCAAATTTAATCCAGTTTATTTGTGGGTAAGCTACATGGTGTGCATTAAAATTACCTGTTGCTCCACCAAATTTTGCAGCAAAAGGTATGCTTTTTAATTGTGCTAACTGAACTTCTAAACGTTCAATAAAAACAGCTATTTCTTTACCTAATTTTGTTGGAGAAGCTGGTTGTCCATGTGTTCTTGCCAACATAGGAACATTTTTCCAATCGTTAGCACTTTCTTTTAACATGGTAATGGTCGAGTTCAACAACGGAAGATATTCTTCTTGAAGTGCTTCTTTAATTGACATTGGCACAGAAGTGTTGTTAATATCTTGAGAAGTTAACCCAAAATGAACAAACTCTTTATATTCAACAGGAACACCAAGTTCATCAAATTTTTCTTTAATAAAATACTCTACTGCTTTTACATCGTGATTGGTAATTTTTTCTGTGTCTTTTATTTTTTGAGCATCTGCTAAAGAAAACTGTTTGTAGATGGCTCGTAACGGCTCAAATAAATTTTGATCTATTCCACTTAACTGTGGTAATGGCAACTCGCATAAAGCAATAAAATATTCAATTTCAACTTTTACTCTATAATTGATTAATGCCGCTTCAGAAAAAAAAGGGGCTAATTTTTCTCCGGCATTTCTATACCTTCCATCGAGTGGAGAAACAGCAGTAAGTGGTGATAATTCCATAGTCACTAAATTTAAAAAAAAAGAACAAATTTATGCCTTTTGAAACTATTAAACCCACATTATGTAATAGAAAATAAAGAATTTCTTTAACCTAACGTTTTTAGTTTTTTTTATTAGGTTTCTCAGATGTAATTTCTGTCATAAAAGATTTTTGTTGTCGAGTAGCTATAATTGTATCGTTTATTGTATCTTTATAACTTTTAATTGGGGTTATTTTCTTTAATATCTCAATTAATTTATTATTCTGTTGTAGCAAGTTTTCTGTCAGTTTTATCAACTCATCTGTAGAATAGATTTTATTGGTGATTTTTTTATCTTTGGTTGACTTTGCCATGATAGTTATTAATTCATCAATTTCATTTTTTTCGAGCCAAACAATAAATGGTGTCATAATTTTTTTATTTTAGTAGTTTTAAATTTATTTAAAAAATAAAATGTAACAAATTTTCAATAAATGTAATAAAATTTCATTAAAGAAAAAAAAAGGATTCGATTTTTTTACAAAAAAGTTATAAAAAAAAGGATTCAGCTAAACATACTAAGTATTTTTACTTAATTAAATAAAACATAAATTCAATGTCTGTCAATAACATCTTAAAAAAAATAAAACTTGCTAGAATAAATAAAAACTATTCCCAAAAAGATATGGCTGAAAAGCTAATGATATCAATACCTACTTATTCTAGATTTGAGCGTGGTATTACCAAAACAAATTATAATTTTCTAACAAAAGTTTGTAATTTATTAGGTATAAACATTAACCTTTTAGATACAGCAATAGACATGGACTTAGTAGAAGATTTTCTTCCTGTTTATGAAACTACATCATCAAAAATGACTACTACCACAGGTTCTATATCTCAAAAAGAAATAGAGGTTCTTATTAAATTACTCGAAAAACAACAAGAAGTTAATAAACTAATTTTAGAAAAATTAATTCATTTAAAAGCTAAGAGTATCTAACACCAATCCATCATAAGCTAATTCAATAAAATTGGGTAATTCTTTCTGAACCTCTTCATGTTTTCCCATTAAATGACTAATGTGAATTAAATATGCTTTTTTAGGTTTGAGCATTTTTAATAGCTCAACTGCTTCATCTAAATTATAATGAGATATATGTTTTTCTTTTCTGAGTGCATCTAATACTATAATTTCTGCTCCTTTAATTTTTTCAAGCTCTTGGGTATCAATTTTATTAGCATCAGTAATGTAGGCAAAATTGTCTATTCTAAACGCTTTTACAGGCATTTTATAATGCCAAACGCTTATAGGAATTAAATTGATGTCGCCAATAGTAAAAGGTGTATCATCAATGGTATGTAGCTTTAATTCCGGTACTCCGGGATATTTATATTCGGAAAAAGCATAATGAAATTCTCTTATTAATGCCGACTGAACTTCTGAAGTAGCATAAATTGGCAATACACTTTTTTGTTTAAAATTAAACGCCCTTACATCATCTAAACCGGCAATATGATCTTTATGTTCATGAGTAAACACTACAGCATCTAGATGTTGCACATTTGCTCTTAACATTTGTTGTCTAAAATCAGGTCCTGTATCTATAACAATGGTAGTATTTTCTTTCTGGACTAAAATTGAAGTACGCAAGCGATTATCTTTAGGACTATCAGACATACAAACATTACAGTTACAAGCTATAACCGGTACTCCTTGAGATGTTCCTGTTCCTAAAAATGTTATTCGCATCTTTATTTTTTAATAAATTAAAAATCTACCAATGCTTTCAATGCTGTTATAAAGCGTTCTTTAGGCATAAAATTTTGCTCTAATTCTCCAATAAATGGTACAGGCGTATCTAAACTCGCTACACGTTTTATTGGTGCATCTAAATATTCAAAGCAATTTTCGGTAATTAAAGCACTTAATTCTCCTCCTATTCCATTAAACATAGTGGCTTCATGTAAAATAATTACTCTGTTGGTTTTCTTTACAGAATTAAAAATGGTTTCCGTATCCAAAGGTACTAAAGTTCTTAAATCTATTAAGTCTGCTGAAATTTCTGGGTTTGCATCTAATGTTTCTAATGCCCAATGTACTCCCATTCCATAAGTTACAATAGTTATTTGCTCTCCTTCTCTTACCAAACTTGCTTTACCAAAAGGCAAGGTATAATAATCATCAGGAACTTCTTGTGTTATACTTCTATACAAGCCTTTATGCTCAAAATACATTACCGGATTTGGATCTTCAAAAGCAGTATTCAACAAGCCTTTAGCATCATAAGGAAAAGCAGGATAAACAATTTTTAATCCCGGAACTTGGGTAAACCAAGCTTCATTACTCTGAGAGTGAAATGGACCTGCTGCCATACCTCCACCTGTTGGCATTCTTACTACCACATCTGCATTTTGTTGCCAACGGTAATAACTTTTAGCTAAATTATTACAAATTTGAGTAATACCTTCACTTACAAAGTCGGCAAACTGCATTTCTACCATGGCTTTTTGTCCGTTAATAGAAAGTCCTAAACCTGCCCCTAAAATAGCAGATTCGCAAAGCGGTGTATTTCTAACTCTTTCTTTACCAAATTGAGCTACAAAGCCATCCGTAATTTTAAAAACACCTCCATAATCTGCAATATCTTGCCCCATCAATACCAAGTTTGGGTGTTTTTCCATGCTTTGTCTTAAGCCATCAGAAATAGCATCAATTAATCTTTTTTCTGATTTTTTTTCTGTTGCAGGTTTTGTTTCGGAAAAAGAAAATGGTGCATAAACATCATTCAATTCTGTTTGAAGGTCTGCTACAATTTTTGGTTCGTTATAAGCTTTTTCCCAATCTGTATTTATCTCTTCTTTTATCTCAGCTTTAATTGCTTCAATTTTGGCATTATCTAATACTTTTTCGGCTAACAAATAATTCTCATAATTTACCACAGGATCTTTTTGCTGCCATTCATCCATCAACTCCTGAGGGACATACTTTGTGCCTGAAGCTTCTTCATGTCCACGCATTCTAAAAGTAAGTGCTTCAACTAAAACAGGTCGTGGTTTTTTACGAATAGATTCTGCTATCTGACTAATTTTATGGTAAACATCTAAAATATTATTTCCATCAATCAACTCTGTTTCAATGCCATAACCGATTCCTTTATCCACAAAATTTTTACAAATAAATTGTTCACTAGATGGAGTTGATAATCCATAACCATTATTTTCTACTAAAATAATTACGGGTAATTGCCAAACAGCAGCAGTATTAATAGCTTCATGAAAATCTCCTTCACTGGCACCACCATCTCCGGTAAAAACTAAAGTAGCTTTTCCTTCATTATTCAACTTTTTGCCTAAAGCAATTCCATCAGCCACCCCCATTTGAGGTCCTAAATGAGAAATCATACCCACAATTTTATGCTCTTGTGTTCCGAAATGAAAAGAACGGTCTCTACCTTTAGTAAAACCATTCATTTTTCCTTGAAATTGTGAAAACAAGCGATGTAAAGGAATTTCTCTGCTGGTAAAAACACCTAAGTTTCTGTGCATAGGCAAAATATATTCATCTTTTTCTAATGCTAAGGCTGCTCCCACCGAAATAGCCTCCTGACCTATTCCTGAAAACCACTTTGATACTCTTCCCTGACGAAGCAAAATCAACATTTTCTCTTCAATCAACCGTGGTTTTAATAAATTTTTATAAAGCTTAACAAGCTCTTCATCTGTATATTTTCTTCTGTTAAATGTCAACGCCATAAGTTGTATGTTTTGAAGTGCCAAATTTAACCGATTTTACCTAACTTCGTACTTTATTAATATAAAAATATAAAAATGAATATTCAGGAAATAATTGCCGGAATATGGATTTTAGGAGCTGTAATTTTCTTAGTTTACAAATACATTATTAAAAGAAAAAAACACGATTGTGATAATTGTGGATTAAAATAAATAAGCATGTCTGAAGGAAAAAACCGAGCAAGTATTAGTGTTGGTTACGAAGTGGAAGTGATTCAAAAACACCATCAATCTTCAGGGGAACTTACACAAGGAATTGTAAAAAGAATTTTAACCAACTCTAGAACTCATCCTCATGGCATTAAAGTAATGCTCGAATCGGGAATTGTAGGAAGAGTTAAAAATATTATTAAAGACTAAAACATGGGATTGACTAATAACGATATATTTAAAAAATTAAGAGTTGCTCACAAACTCAGAGATGAAGATATTGTAAACATTTGTGCATTGGTAGATTTTAAAATTACCAAAAGCGAATTAGGGGCTTTTTTCAGAAATGAAAGCCATCCGAAATATATGGAATGTGGTGACCAAATTCTACGTAATTTCTTGAACGGATTAATTATTCATTTGCGAGGCCCTATGCCAAAGAAAGAAGATAAAGCATCCTAATAACCTTACATCATTCTTATGAATTTATTTACTATTTTTGTGACAAGCATTTTTTCATATTCAATTAATTGAATTACAATAATTTAAAAACTTATTATTTCAAAATAAACGTTTTCTTTCAGTTAATCCAAAAAAATGATCATCCCTAATTATTTATCACATCTTATTCCTTTTGCCAAAAGAATTGGTTTAGCTTTTTTGGTGTTTTCATTATGTAGAATTTCCTTTTATATTGTCAATCAATCTCATTTTCAAGATGTTGTTTTTATGGATTTTGTTTATGGAGTTCGTTTTGATGCCGTTGCTATTGCTTATTTGTATCTGCCTTTTATATTAATGTCGGTACTTCCTTTTTCATTTAGAAGTTTTAGAAAATACCAACGAACTTTAGCTATCCTATTCTATATTCCCAATACCATTGCTATCATTTTAAACTTAGTGGATGTCGCTTACTTCGATTTTACTATGAAAAGAACCACTACAGATTTATTCAGCATGATTAGTGCCGGTGGTGGAGAAGATTTTATGACCTTATTACCGCTTTATATTATTGATTTTTGGTACGATTACATTTTACTGGCATTTTTAATTTGGTTTTCATGGTATATTTATAAAAAATATTGTCGTTTTAAAGGCATGTTTTATCCTTATGTAAAGAAAAATTACATTATTCAATCTTCCATTTTTGTTGGAGTGATGTTGTTTACCATTCTTGGTATGCGGGGAGGTTTCCAACTCAGACCACTAAACAGTGTTAGTGCTGGACAATATACACATGCTCAAAATGTTGCACTTGTTTTAAATACACCTTTTACCGTTTTAAAATCACTTACTAAAGAAAAAGCTAACCCCATCAATTTTTATACTGATGATGAACTTGAAAGCCTCTACTCTCCGGTTTTAATTATTGAAGGAAAAAATCCACTCAATAAAAAAAATATTGTTTTTATAATTATTGAAAGTCTTGCTAAAGAATATGTTAGTTATCACAATAAAAAAGGCTATACGCCATTTTTAGATTCCTTAATGACCGAAAGCTATATATTTACAAACGCTTACGCTAATGGACAAAAATCTATTGAATCATTACCTTCCATTTTAGCTAGTTTACCTCAATTAATGAATACGCCCTTAGTAGTTTCTAACTATGGAAGTAATGCCATAGATGGCTTACCTAAAATCTTGAAAACACACGGCTACAACACTTCTTTCTATCATTCAGGAAGCAATGGTACTATGGGCTTTGATGCTTTTTCGAGTATGGCAGGAACTGAGAATTATTTTGGCTTAGATGAATATCCTGAAAAAAATAAACATTATGATGGCAAGTGGGGCATTTTTGATGAACCTTATTTACAATATTTTGCTAATGAATTAAATAAAAAAGAAACACCATTTTTCAGTACCATTTTCACTATTTCATCACACCATCCTTACACCATTCCAGACGAACATTTAGATAAATTTCCTAAAGGCAGCTTACCTATGCATGAGGTAGTTGGTTATACAGATTACGCACTAAAAAAATTCTTTGAAACCGCTAAAAAAATGCCTTGGTACAACAACACATTGTTTGTGATTACAGCAGATCATTCCACACATTCTGAACAAGCAAAATACAACACTCCAATAGGTCGGTTTGCCATACCCACTTTAATTTTTGATCCAAGCAAAGAACTTAAGGGTAAATACGACCCTCTTTTTCAGCAAATAGATATTGCTCCATCTTTATTAGGTTGGTTAGGAATTCCTACAAAATCAATTGCTTTTGGAAGAAATATTTTTGATAAAAATCCAAAAAACCCGTTTGTAATTAATTTTATAAATGGTGTTTACCAGCTCTATCAAGAAAATTATGTATTGTTTTTTGATGGTAAGAAAACAATAGCCTTTTATAATATTTCAAAAGATGAATTATTAATGAACAACCTCCTAAAAACTCAACTTAATGGAGAGGAATTAATCAAAAAAACGGATATGGAAGTTTTTATGAAAGCTGTTCTTCAGCAATACAACAACCGATTAATTAACAACCAATTATCCGTTAGTAAATAATTTATTTTGATAAGTTATGTCTAAAACCAAAGTACTTTTCATTATTAACCCTATTTCCGGAACAGGAAAGCAAAAAATAGTGGAAAAACTACTTGAAAAACATTTAGATACTCAATACATTGAATACGATATAACTTATACCGAAAGAGCTAAACATGCCATTGAAATTGCAAAAAAAGCTAAAGACAAGTATGATATTATTACCGCTGTTGGAGGAGATGGTTCTGTAAACGAAGTTGGTAGTCAGCTAATTGGTAGCAATACTACTTTAGCAATAATTCCTGTTGGCTCTGGAAATGGCTTGGCAAGGCATTTAAAAATTCCATTAACCATTAAAAATGCAATTGAAACCATCAATAATCTAAAAAAAACAACTATTGATGTAGTTAAAATTAATGATGGTTATTTTTTAGGAACAGCTGGTTCTGGATTTGATGCACGAATAGGTTGGTTATTTTCTCAAGCAAAAAAAAGAGGTTTTTGGACTTATTTTAAAATAACTGTTAAAGAGTATTTCAATTATAACGAAGGAATTTATGATATTACTATTGATGGTAAAAAATTTAATACCAAAGCCTTACTCATCACTTTTGCTAACTCTAACCAGTACGGCAACAATGCTTATATTTCTCCAAACTCAAAACTAGACGATGGTTTAATAAGAATTATAATACTGAAAAAATTTCCTTTACTATATTCCCTTAACTTTGCCTATAAACTTTTTAATAAAAAAATTAACACATTTAGGTATATAAATGAATTGAAGGGTAAAAATATCACCATTATTCCTCCAGAAAAAGAATTACATATTGATGGAGAACCAGTTTTAACAGAAAACGAAATTAATTTAAGCATTCAACCTTTATCTTTAAAAATTATAACCCCATGAGTAAAAAAAATATAGTATATTCTACCAACAAAAATTTTGAATACGAAGACCACTTTGATGAAGAAATAGAAACTCTTTCTCCTGATGAACAAAAACTAAAAGTGATAATTGACCGTAAACAACGCAAAGGTAAATCTGTAACCTTAATTACAGGTTTTGTTGGAATCGATGATGATTTACAAGATTTAGGAAAAATTTTAAAGCAAAAATGCGGAGTTGGAGGTAGTGCAAAAGATGGAGAAATTTTAATTCAAGGAGAGCATAAAGATAAAATTTTTGATATCCTTTTAAAAATAGGATATAAACAAACAAAAAAAGTGGGAGGATAAAAAACTCAATGCTCTTAATGAATTTACAGCATTATTGTTTATTATTGTATAATAAAGAACCTCTGATTGAACTACAAAAAATACACATATCACTTTTTAACATTTATACTGCTTATTGCTAGTGTTTTTTCTTTTAGCCTAAAAGTTTTTGGACAAACTTATAATTTTAGTTATTTTAATGTGCCGGAAGGACTACCTCAATCTTCCGTTAATGCAGTTTATAATGACTCTAGAGGATATCTATGGGTGGCTACTTCTGGAGGTGGTGTTGCTCAATTTGATGGTAAACTTTTTAATAAATATAATGAAAAAGATGGTTTAGCGGGAAATATAGTTACTGGAATTGCAGAAGACAAAGAAGGCAACATGTGGTTTACCTCTACTTGGGGAGGGGTTTCTAAATATAACGGTAGAAATATGGTTGTATTAACCAAAAACGATGGTCTACAAAATAATTCTAATAATTGTATTTTTATTGATAATAAAGATAGAGTATGGATTGGAAGCTCCTCAGGTCTGTGCTATTACGAAAATGGTTTTTTTCGTACCTTAAACAAAAGTTTTTTTAATACATCTATTAATGTTATTACCTCTGACAATAAAAATAACATTTGGATTGGAACAACTGACGGATTAATAAAAATAAATGAGAAAGACACTTTTTATTTTAATATTAATAATGACTTACCTTCAAATAATGTTACTTCTCTATTACAAAACAATGAAGGTAACTACTTAGTTGGGTTTAAAGATACCGGAATACATAAAATACTTGCAGGTAGTATTGACAAAGATGCTAAACTAGAAGTAGAAACCATTAATTCATCACATAAAATTTCATCTATTATCGAAGATAATGATAAGAATATTTGGTATTCAACTTTTAACAATGGAATTTATCATGTAAACATAAGCACTAATGAAAATAAACATATTAGTAAAAAAAATGGTCTTGAAACAAATAATATAAATACCTTATATAAGGATAGAATTGGTAATATTTGGATAGGAACTAATGGCTCTGGTATAATTAGAGTAAATAATACTGCTTTTACCTATTTTAATGAAATTGTTGGTTTAAACCAGAACGATATTTTTGGAGTTACTCATGATAACGATGAAAATATTTGGGTTGCAACAGCAAGTAGTGGCATTTACAAATATAATGGTAACTTTTCAGTACAATTCACAGAGTTAAATGGATTAGGTAGCAATACGATAAAAGCTATTGTAAAAGATAATAAAGGTGATTTATGGTTTGCTACAACAAAAGGGCTAAGTAAATACAGTAATGGAGTTTTTATAAATTATACTACAAAAGATGGGTTACCTTCCGATGAAATAAAAAGTTTACTTTTCGATAAAAGAGGTTATCTATGGATTGGAACCAATGGTGGTGGATTATGTAAATATGATTTTAATAGTTTTACTACTTACACTATAGATAACGGACTATCTCATAACTATATACATTCTCTATTTTTAGATAAAAGTAAAAATCTATGGATAGGAACAGGAAATGGAATAAACCGTATGAGTAAAGAAGTAATCACGAGCTTTCCTGTTTCAAAAATTTGTAATTCTTATATCAGCAGTATTACTGAAGATGCTTTTGGGAATATTTGGTTTGGAACGGACCGTTGTTTAACAAAATACGATGGAATTGATTTCACTTCATTTACAACAAAAAACGGTTTGTCATCAGATGTAATTTACTTAGTTCATTTTCATAAAAGAGGTCATTTGTGGATTGGTACCAATAACGGATTAGATAAATTTACATTTAATAGTTACGGACAAGTAGATGAAATAAAAAATTATGGATTAAGTGATGGTTTTAGGGGAGTTGAATGTAATAGTAGAGCTATTTATGAAGATGAAAAAAACAACCTTTGGATTGGAACTGTTAAAGGATTGATAAAATATACTCCTTCAGAAGATAGAGAAAATGTTTTTGAATCTAAAACACATATTACAAGTGTTAAACTATTTTTCGATAATGTTGATTGGTTAAAGCATTCAAAGAAATTATCCAAATGGTATAATTTACCTGAAAACATTGAACTAAAATACAATCAAAACCATTTAACTTTTGAATTTAATTCCATCAATCTTTCTCATCCCGAAGCAGTATTATATAGCTTTAAGTTAGAAGGTTTTGATAATGATTGGTTTCCTGCTACTACAAAAGATGTTGCCACCTACTCTAACCTACCACCTGGAGCATATACTTTTAAAGTAAAATCTAGAAATAATGATGGTGTTTGGAATCAACAACCGGTTACTTTCTCATTTATTATTAAGTCTCCTTTTTGGCAAAAATGGTGGTTTTATTTAATTGTTGGTTTAGGAACTTTCTATTTAGTTTTTAGAATTGCTACCTATAAAGAAAAAAGACAATTACAAATTAGTAAAGAACTCGAAGAAAAAGTTAAAGAAAGGACAATGCTTATTGAAAAACAACGTGATGAAAAAGAAATTCTTTTAAAAGAAATTCATCATCGAGTAAAAAACAATATGCAAGTAATCAATAGTCTTCTAAGTATTCAATCTAACTATACTAAAGACGAAAAAGCCCTGGCACTTTTTAGCGAAGCTCAAAATAGAATTCGTTCTATGGCTTTGATTCATGAAAAAATGTATCAATCTGGAGATCTTTCAAAAATAGATGTTCAGGATTATATTATTTCTTTAATTGATGATTTGGTAAGTTCATATTCAATAAATTGTGACATTCATTTAGATTTAAAAATAGATGCTTTAAAATTTGAGATAGACACATTAATTCCAATTGGTTTATTATTAAATGAAATTATATCCAACTCATTAAAGTATGCCTTTAAAGGGAAGGACAAAGGAACTATTACCATTCATTTATCAGAATTACAAAATACAACATTTAAATTAATTGTTGGAGATAATGGTATTGGAATGCCGAAAGGTATGCTACAAAAAGACGATGAGACATTAGGTATGGAACTTATAAAAGTATTTGTTAGCCAGATTGATGGCGAAATAGAAAGGATAGATAAGGAAGGTACTTATTTCGAAATTATTTTCAAAAAAAGAATTAGCAAAAAATGAAGCATAATCTCCTCATAACAATAGTTATTATTATGCTCTTTTGTAGTTTTCAATTAAAAGCTCAGGAAGCTGTTTTTGTTGGTACAATTTTAAATGCTAGTGATTCTATTGCTTTAGAAGGAGTACATATTATTAATAAATCAAGTAATATTGGTGTTGTCTCAAAAACAAATGGTAGCTTTTCTATTATGGCCAGCCCGAATGATACGTTAATCATTTCTTCTGTAGGATTCTCTACCTATAATCATGTAATAAACAATTCTTATTTCAACGTTTATTTGCATAGAAGAACGTATAATCTTGAAAACTTTACGGTACTTCCTTATAAAGATTATGAGGAGTTTAAGGAAGCCTTTACACAACTAAGAATTCAAGAAAATCCTAATCCTATTAATAAAAGTATATATGTCCCAAAAGAAGAGCTTTTAGCTGCTTACCAAGAAGCTAATGGAGGAATAATAATCTCTGGAGGCATTTCTGCCATATTGGGAGCTTTTAATAAATATGTTCAAGACAAGAAAAACTATTTAAAATTATTAGAACAAGATAAAAAACAAGCAGCAATTGATGAAAAGTTAAATCCCATTCTATTAATGAGAATTACGCCTATTAATGATATTGAAACTGCTGAATATTTTCTTTCCTACTGCGATTTTTCAAATTATTTTATTTTAAATGCATCTGAATTTGATCTCCATAAAGAAATCCATATTTGCTACGATGAATTTAATCGTTATGTAAATAAATAATTAAATGCTACCTCATTGAACACTTTTTTAAATAAAACTGCCCGTCATCTAATATCAAAATACAACGAAAACCTAGAGCATCTGCTTATTGTATTACCCAACAAACGTGCAGGATTATTTTTGAAACAAGAATTAAGTAAATTAATTAAAAACCCTATTTGGCTTCCTGAAATTATTGGTACAGAAGATTTTATTGAAAAAACCTCTGCATCCGAAATTATAGATAACCTCACCCAGTTATTTGAATTGTATGAGTGTTATAAAACCATTAGCGATGCTCCGGAAACTTTTGAAGACTTTTCTAAATGGGGGCAAATTTTATTACACGACTTTAATGAGATTGACAGGTATTTAATTCCTCCCGAAACTTTTTTTAAAGAAATAAACGATATTAGAGCTATAGAAATTTGGAATTTAGGAGATAAAGAATTGTCTGACTTTCAGAAACAATACCTTAAATTTTGGAATGAACTTAGTAATCTATATGTTACTTATAAAACCATTTTAGAGAGCAAAAACATGGCTTATCAGGGAATGGCTTTTAGAAAAGTAGCTGAAGAATTAGCTCTAAACCCAGAATCTTTTATTGAAAATAAAATTGCCCAATGGCAAAAAATAATATTTGTTGGTTTTAATGCGTTAAACCAAGCCGAAGAAACCATTATTAGTTCACTTATTAAACAAAATAAAGCTGAGATTCTTTGGGACGCTGATAAATATTATTTGGAAGACGACTTACAAGAAAGCGGTTTCTTTTTAAGAAAATATATTAAAAAAGAGGTTTTCTCTCCTTTTAATTGGATAAATGATAAATTTAATCAAACTACCAAAAACATTGAGGTTATTGGTGTTCCCCAACAAATAGGACAAGCCAAATATTTATCTAACATCTTAAGTAAAATTGACTCTACTGATAATTATAAAGATACAGCAATTGTTTTAGCTGAAGAAAACATGCTCATTCCTGTTATGCAATCTATTCCGGATGAAATTCAGAATGTAAATGTTACTATGGGATACCCTCTAAAAAACACTAGTCTTACCATATTTTTCGAAACCATTTTTCAGCTTTTTATGAATGCTGAAAAATTTGGTTCAAAAGACACACTAACTTACCATTACAAAGATTTAATTAACCTGTTCAGGCTTCCTTTTAGCAATGTAATTATCGGAAACAAAACAATTGAACAACTAAATTCAAAAATTATACAGCAAAATTGGGTTTTTATTAATAACGATAAACTTCAGTTTATAAACGATGCTCTCCCCTTTAAGCTACCCGTAAAAGCAACTATCCTAGATTTAATAAACATTTCTAAAACCATTATATCTATTGGGAAAGAACATTATCAACAATTAATTAAAAAAAATACTACCAGTAGTTTTCACCTGGAATTAGAATATTTATTTCACTTTTCTAAACTTTTTAATCAGTTAGAGTTGTTACTTACTCAGCAAGATGCTATAACAAGTTTTAAAGGATTTTACAGTATTTTCAGACAGCTATTAAGCTCTTTTTCTATAGAACTTTATGGAGAACCACTACAAGGTTTACAAATAATGGGAATGTTGGAAACAAGAAATATTGACTTTAAAAATGTAATTATTGTTGGAGCTAATGAAGGCGTTTTACCTAAAGGAAAAACTTTTAATTCATTTATCCCTTACGACTTAAAAAATGCTTACCAACTACCAACGCATTACGAAAAAGATGCTGTTTATGCTTATCATTTTTACAGGCTAATACAAAATGCCGAAAATATTTACATAACACACAATACAGAAACAAATGAATTTGGAAGTGGTGAACAAAGCAGGTTTATTACTCAAATAGAACATGAACTTAATAACACTAAAAAACCAAACATCACTATTTCTAAAAAACTAATCAACTACCCTACTTCTAAATTTGAACAATCAAACATATCGATTGAAAAAACTGATGAAGTGGTTAATCGTATAAAAGAGATTTTAAGCAACCAGTTATCTCCAACAGCACTTAATACTTACATTAATTGTCCGTTAGATTTTTATTATAAATACATTCTAAAAATAAACGAAGAAGATGATGTTGAAGAAACTATAGAACACAACACTTTCGGGAGTTTTATTCATGAAATTTTTGAACAACTATACAAAGAGTTCATAAATGTAGAACTTAAAGAAGAACACATAAAATTAATGTTGAAAAATGCCAATAAGATTACTTATGATGTGTTCTCAAAAAACTTTAGTGATGTTGAATTAAAAAGCGGTAAAAACCTTTTAATTTACTCTGTTGCTCAAACTTACATCAATAATTTTCTTAAAAAAGAATTGAACTTGATAAAAAAAAGTCAGCAACCTTTAATTGTAAAATCGTTAGAACAAAAATTAGATTATACAACAAATTATGGATTTGAAGTGAATACTGTTAAACTTTCTGGAAGTATTGATAGAGTGGATTCAATAGGCAACTTAAATAGAATTATTGATTATAAAACTGGTAGTGTAGAGTCTACCGAATTAAAAATTAAAGAACTTGATGAGTTATTGTTGCCCAACAAAAAAAACAAAGCCTTTCAAATCTTATTTTATGCTTTGCTTTACCACAAAAACAATTCAACATTTTTAAGTGACACAACAGAATGTAATGCCGGTATTATTTCATTTAGAAAACTTACCAACGATTTTATGAGATTCAATCTTGATGGGGAAGCAAAAATAACAGTAGAGTTATTAACTAATTTTGAAAATCAAATTAAAAGAATTTGTGAAGAAATGATAGATAAAGACATTTCTTTCACCCATAATTCAAGCTCTAACTATTGTAAGTTTTGTAACTAACAACTATTCTATTTTTGGGCTTCAACAATTTTCTCCAACTTAATTCCCCTCGATCCTTTAACTAAAATATTTTTATTTTTAGGATTGTTTTCTACAAACCATTTAATTACTTCTTCGTAACTTTTAAAAAAATGAAGTAATTTATTGTTTTTGTACTTATCTGAAAACGAAAAGAAATTATTACCTACAAAAATGGTGTTTAAATGATTATTTGCAGCCTTTTCTATAATAACCAGATGCTCTTCGTCACTTACATTACCCAATTCAAGCATATCTCCTAAAATCATTAACTTATTTGAAAAATGCCCCTCAATAAATGTTTCAATTGCCGCATTCATACTGGTTGGATTAGCATTATAAGCATCCAAATAATAGGTATTTCCTCTTATTTCAGCAAACTGAGAACGATTATTAGTAGATACATAATTTGTTATTGCATCAATAATATCTTGTTCATCAACATTAAAATAATCTCCTATACATATTGCAGCCATTATATTAGGGAAATTATATTTACCATATAAATTGGTCGTGATTATATTGTTGTTCCATGCAATTTTTAAATTAGGAGAACTTTCTACTAATTTAAAATCATGACTTTTTGCATTTTCTCCATAGCTAATTCTATTTATTTCAGAAGACAAATCCATTAACAATTCATCGTCTTCATTAACAAACAAAATCCCTTCATTTTGCTTTATAAACTTGTATAATTCAGATTTTGTTTGAATAACACCTTCGTAACTTCCAAAACCTTCAATATGAGCCTTACCAATATTGGTTATTATTCCAAAAGTCGGTTCAGTAATTTTACTCAAAAGCTCAATTTCTCCGATATGGTTTGCTCCCATTTCAATTATTGCAATTTCTATATCTGCCTTTAACGATAATAATGTTAAAGGAACTCCTATGTGGTTGTTTAAATTTCCTTTGGTGGCTAGAGTATTGTATTTTTTAGATAACACTGCAAAAATTAATTCTTTGGTGGTGGTTTTTCCATTGCTACCGGTAATTCCTATTACAGGTATTTTAAATTGTTTTCTGTGATGGTTAGCTAAACTCTGTAGCGTGGTTAAAACATCATCTACTAAAATAAATTTATCAGATTTAACAACATTTTTGTCATCAACAATCGCATAAGATGCTCCATTATCTAATGCTTGTTGAGCAAATTGATTGGCATCAAAATTTTCTCCTTTTAATGCAAAAAAAATACTGTCTTTAATAATATTTCTAGTATCCGTAGAAACATTTTCTTTTTCTAAAAAAAGATAATACAAGTCCTGAATTTCCATACAAACAAACATAAAAAAACCTCTTATGAATTTCATAAGAGGTTTTAATTTTTTATAAGCCAAACAATGTTAATATCCTAAACCAACCGGACTACCAACTCTTGTCATAGCACATCTAAATCCAATATAAGAAGTAGATTGTTCCTCGGTTAAATACCTTCTTGTTCCAGGAACCATCCAATAAGCTCTATCTCTCCATGAAGCACCTTTATAAACTCTAGCTCTATCATTAACTAATGATGTTTCTCCGAATTGATACATTTGTTTTTGTTTATCTAATTCATCAAAATCAGAATCTATAGTACCTGCACCAACTTCTCCATAGTACACACTAGATTCCCAATGTCCATCAAGATAATCAATATTATCAGCTGATTTATAGTTTCTTCTATCTGTTAAATTATCTTTTTCAGTATCAACATCTCTATATTTAATTCTTCCTAAACTATCTTTCTCAGCAATATAACCATCTTCATCCAACTCTTTAGTTTGGTAAACATTACCTCTAAATGGTCTAAAATCATCATTATCTTCTAATGATAAAGGTCTATAAACATCCATTACCCATTCACTAACATTTCCAGCCATATTATATAAACCGTAATCATTTGGCCAATAAGCATAAACAGGTGCTGTAACATCTGCATTATCATTTAACCTACCAGCAACTCCCATATTATCACCTCTACCTCTTTTAAAATTAGCTAATATTTGTCCAATATATTTTTCATTAGAGTTCCTAACTGCATGACCATTCCATGGGTATAATTTTCTGTCTGGAATTAATTCATCTATTGTATTTCCAATTAATCCATAAGCTGCATACTCCCACTCTGCTTCTGTTGGAAGTCTATATTTTGGTAATAAAATACCATCTTCCATTTTAACATTTCTAAACTCTTTGTTGGGATCTAAATCAGGAATTCCGTCTACTCTTTTTCCACTTTCATACTGGCCTAACATATAAGCTTCAGTATTAAAGTTATCTTCATTAATTTGGTTTGGATAATGCTCAAACAACCCTTCTCTAATCAAAATGATTTCATTCACTCTATCTGTTCTCCAAGCACAAAAATCGTTAGCTTGTAACCAATTTACTCCAACTACAGGATAATCTCTATAGGATGGATGTCTTAAATAATATTCTACATAAGGTTCATTATAAGCTAATTTACTTCTCCATACTAAAGTATCTGGCACAGCTTTCTTATATACCTCAGGATAATCTAAAGAAAAAACTCTATTTAACCAATATAAATATTCTAAATAAGCAAAGTTAGAAACTTCTGTTTCATCCATATAAAAAGAAGAAACAGTAACTGTTCTTGGAATATTATTCCAATCATAATTCACCTCTTGTTCTACTCTACCCATTGTAAACCTACCGCCTTCAATTAAAACCAAACCCGGACCTGTTTCTTGTTCCAAATAAGGTACTTTTTGAAAACCTCCATTTCTCGGGTCATTATAATTCCATCCAGTTGTACTCGATTGTTCATGTTTACAAGAAGTAAAAAACAATGAAGTAATTGCCAATGAGACGAAAATTAAATTTATTTTTTGCAGTTTCATAACTATTTATTTTTAAAACTATTTTTAAGATTAACTAAAAAGAAGGACAACTTATTGTTCTAAATCTAGGTTTTTTAGGTTTACAATCAAACCGCATTCCTGTAGAAAACTCATGAGAGCCTGCTGTTTGATTCGTTAACTTAGATACTGTGATATCATAACTATACCCAAACTTTAATATACCTGCTTCAAAACCTATAGAAGCGATAAAAGAATCTTGATTTCTGTACCATAAACCTCCATATATAGGTCCTTTATTATAATACATACCAAAATTTATTTGTAAAAAATTTTCTTGTAACTGAACTAACACATTTGGTGATAGAGTTGCTGGTTCTCCTTTGCTGTCTATAGGAATTTGAACGCCTGCATGAAAAGTATATTTTCTAGGTAAAGGACTAATACCTTCAATCACTGATTCGTTGGGCTGAGTTAAATGATGAACGGCAAAGCCAACAAATATATTTTCAGTATATCCCAACAAACCAGCAGAGAAATCAACAAAACTCCTTGGTTCATCTCTTTGTACTTCATTAGTATTAAAAATAAAACCTCTTCTTGGGTCAATTTGATCTCCAAATGTTAACTTATCCCAATCAACTCTTTTTTGAGCCCATGTTCCTTGAATACCTGCTCTAAGAGTAAGTTTTCTTGTAACCTGTAACTCGTAAGAATAAATACCACTAACATTGATAGTGTTTAAAGTCCCTTCTCCTGCTCTATCATTAAGCACCAATAACCCGACACCACCAGATAATGCATCTACATGCTGATCATAAGAAGCACTATTAGTAACAAACGAACCGCTTATTCCTGGCCATTGATTCCTATAGTTTAGTGAAAGCTTTGGACAATAAGATGCCCCCGCAAATGCAGGATTTAAATAAAGCTGATTAGCATAAAACTGTGTGAATTCAGGATCTTGCGCAAACAATCTGCCCGTAAAAATCACTACCAACAAAGCTATTAAACCTAATTTAAAGCCGCTTTTTATTATTATGTTACCTTTTATCATGTAGTTTTTAAACGTATAATTTAAAAATCAAGTTCCAAATGTAGCTATTTTTTTTACAAACCTAAAAAAAACAATAAAGATTTTTTAATTTCGTTTAGCTTTAAAATTAATTTGTAAAACTAATGTAATTAGTCTTAATTTTATAAAAAAAATTTAAATGTTTTACAGCAAACTACTTTCTACTGCCTTATCATTACTACTTCCTCTAAGTTTTTTAGCTGGGAATGTTATAGTTGAGAAAACCATTACATGGGACTTAACAGTTCAAAAAAGCACTGAATTTGTAACTCAAAAAAATAATTCAAAATGGTTTCCTTCATTTAATAACATGGACTTTATTGCCGAAAAAGATTTTTTAGCTATCTATTTCGATAGAATTCTTCTTAACCAAGAACGACTTATTGATATAAATATTATAAATATCAATTATGAATCTATTTCTTTTGAAGAAATACAAAATATGTACGGTTTTGATTATTTACCAAATGATATTGAACTAAAGTTTTTTAATGGCATAGAAAAAAAAACGAATTATGGTTTCTATAACTTTATTCCTATTATACATGATAAAAACAGTGGAACCTATAAAAAAGTGATAAGCTATAAATTTGAACTAATTACTGAAAAAACTATAGTTAATCAAAAAAATAAAAATTTAACTTTAAATTCTGTACTAGAGACTGGTGATTGGTATAAAATAGGTGTTTCTAAAGATGGTGTTTTTAAACTTACTTATGATTTTCTAAAAGATTTAGGACTTGATGTCGACAATATAAACCCCGCCAACATTAAAGTTTATGGTAATGGGGGGAAAATGCTACCACTATTAAATAGTGATTATAGACCTGACGATCTTCAACAAAATGCTATACATATTGCTGGTGAAAACGATGGCGTTTTTGACAAAGAAGATTATGTATTATTTTATGGTCAATCTCCAAACACATGGGAATTTAATACAGTTAGTAATCGTTTTACTCATAAAAATAACTTGTTTAGCGATACTTCTTTTTACTTCATAACCGCAAGTAATACCGGACAACCGTCAAAAAGAATTACTTCTCAACCATCTTTAAGTGGAGCTACTACCAATGTTACTAGCTTTAGTGACTATGCTTATCATGAAAAAGACATTGTAAACCTTATTAAATCGGGTCAAGAATGGTTCGGAGAAGTTTTTGATATAAGAACCAGCTATAATTTTAATTTTAACGCTCCCAACCTTGATATAAATACACCAATTCAAGTAGAAGTTTTTGTTGCAGCTCGTTCTAACAACACTAGCACTTTTACAATAAGTACTAATTCTAATTCATTTAACATATCTTGTGGAAGTGTGGATCTAAATAGTTATACTTCTAGTTTTGCAACAACAAGTTCTAATGCAACTTCTTTTATAGCAACAAATGATATCGTTAACATAGGTATAACTTACAATCGCCCTAATTCTTTATCTACTGGTTGGTTAAATAAAATAGAACTTAACTACAGAAGAAACCTTAGTATGAATGGAAATCAATTATTTTTTAGAGATATAAATTCTGTTGGCGTTGGCAACATTGCTTCTTTCAACATCTCTAATGCAGGAACTATTTCCAAAATATGGGATGTAAGTGATCCATTTAACATTAAAGAAATTAACTTCACCCTTTCTGGAGGTATAGCTTCATTTGTTGCTACCACTGATAGTCTCAGAGAGTTTATTGCTTTAACTAATAATTTTGAAACACAAGTTAGTTCACTTGGCAAAGTTGAAAATCAAAACTTACATGGAATAACACAAACTGATATGATAATAGTAAGTCATCCTATATTTTTATCTCATGCTGGACAAATAGCAGATTTTCATAGTAATGAAGGACTTAATGTAATTATTGTTACGCCTCAACAAATTTATAATGAATTTTCTTCCGGTAGTCAAGATATTGTTGCTATCAGAGATTTCATTCGCATGTTATATAATAGAGCTACTATTTCTACAGATCTACCAAAATATTTACTTTTATTTGGAGATGGTTCTTATGATAACAAAAATAGGTTAACGAGTAACACCAATTTTGTTCCCTCTTTTCAATCTGTAAATTCAACAAACCCCTTAGGGACTGCTTCTTATGTCTCTGATGACTTTTATGGCATGTTAGATCTAAGTGAGGGTGTATGGAATGGACCAGAAATAATGGATATTGCTATTGGAAGACTCCCTGTAAAATCCCAACAAGAAGCCAACAATGTAATAACCAAAATACTAAATTACAATACAACTTCTACACTTGATGATTGGAGAAATGATGTAGTTTTTGTAGGTGATGATGAAGATGGAAATTTACACATGAAGGATGCTAATAAAATTGCAGACACATTAATAACCCATTACAAATCTTATAATGTAAATAAATTACTAATGGATGCCTACAAACAAATAGCAACACCAGGGGGAAACAGATACCCTGAAGTAAATGATGAACTAGATAAAGCAGTAAATAACGGCTCTTTAATTATTAATTATACAGGACATGGTGGAGAAGTAGGTTGGGCACACGAAAGAATTCTTTCTGTACCCATGATAAATAGTTGGGAAAACCAAAGAGGACTTCCATTGTTTATTACTGCCACTTGTGAATTTAGTCGATTTGATGATCCATCTAGAACTTCTGCGGGAGAATTGGTTCTGTTAAACAAAAATGGTGGAATTGCTCTACTTACTACCGTAAGAACTGTATTTTCTGGACCCAATTTTGCCTTAAATAAAACTTTATTCGATATTATATTCACTAAAAATAACATTGAAGATAAAACACTTGGCGAAATTTTTACAGAAACAAAAAACCTTACTAATGGAGGAACCAACAACAGAAACTTTACTTTATTAGGAGACCCTGCTCTTAAATTAGCCTACCCCAACCATGAGGTAATTACCACTAAACTCAACAATATTAATGTTAGCAGTATTGATACTATTAAAGCCTTGCAAAAAGTAACCATTGAAGGATATATACAAAATAGAAGCGGACAAAAATTAACCAACTTTAATGGTATTATTAAACCAACTGTGTTCGATAAATCCAAAACAATCACCACATTACAAAATGATGGAGGTAATGCTATGCAGTTTAATTTGCAAACAAGTAAATTATTTAAAGGTAAAGTAAGTGTAACTAATGGTGATTTCTCATTCAGTTTTGTAGTTCCTAAAGATATTTCTTATACTTATGGTGTTGGTAAGGTCAGTTATTATACTGAAAACAGATCGGAGGATGGACACGGCTATTTTGATGGTTTTTATATTGGAGGAATGGCTGATAGTATTGCTGCCGATAACCAAGGTCCTGATTTGGAACTATACATGAATGACGATAATTTTATTAGCGGTGGAATGACAGATGAAAATCCAAGTTTATTAGCTTTTGTTGAAGACATTCATGGTATAAACATGGTTGGAAATGGTATTGGACATGATATCATTGCTATTTTAGACGACAAAACAGAACAGCCTTTTGTTCTTAATGATTTTTACGAAGCTGATTTAAACAGCTACCAGAAAGGTACAATACGTTTTCCTTTTAAAGATTTAGAAGAAGGCAGACACAAATTAACATTAAAAGTTTGGGATGTTTATAACAACTCATCAGAAGCTACTTTAGAATTTGTTGTGGTTAAATCTAAAGACTTAGTACTAGATAAAGTATATAATTATCCTAATCCTTTTACCACTTACACGGAGTTTTGGTTTGAACACAACCAACCTGGAAAACCTATGTATGCACAAGTACAAATATTTACTATTACCGGAAAATTAATTCAAACATTAGAACAAAATATTTTAAATGAAGGCTTTCGCTCTTCCTCTATAACTTGGGATGGTTTAGATGCTTTTGGCGACCAAATAGGAAGAGGTGTTTATGTGTACAAACTTAGAGTTAGAGCAGAAAACATGTCAGTTGCAGAAAAAATTCAAAAACTGGTAATTCTAAGGTAATTTCCTTTCACAATAACTTTAAATTTTATTCGTTTAGTGTAGTCAAATATTAAAATTTAACTACTTATATTGTTATATTTGCCATCCTATTTTTTAAAAAATTAAATGAAACGAATTATTTTAAGTCTATTAATTGTATCATTTTGCTCTACAATTAAAGCACAAGAGAAAAAAAGTATTCTCCAACTAAATACAATTACAACAGCAGTGCCTTTTTTATTAATTGCACCCGATTCAAGACATGGAGCACTTGGTGATGCAGGTGTAGCATCTTCTCCTGATGCAAACTCTATGCACTGGAATGGTTCTAAAATGGCTTTTATAGAAAAAGAAATGGGTATTTCCATTTCATACACTCCTTGGTTAAGAGACTTAGTTCCTGATATTAACTTATCTTATATTAGTATTTACAAAAAAATTGGCGATGGAGATCATGCTATTGGTTCATCATTAAGATTTTTCTCTTTAGGAGATATTAAATTTACTGATGAAAGAGGAAATCCCATAGGAGATTTTACACCTAATGAATGGGCCTGGGATGTTGGCTACAGTAGAAAACTAAGTGATAGGTTTTCTGCCGGTATTGCAGGTAGATACATTTATTCTAACCTTACCGGAGGAATTGATGTTGCTGGATCTAATACAAAAGCAGGAACTTCATTCGCTGCAGATGTTTCTGCATTTTATACCAATCCGGATGCTGTCTTATTTGATCAAGATGTTATTTTTAATGCAGGATTAAATATCTCTAATATTGGAGCTAAAATTTCTTATACAGATGATGCCATCAAAGACTTTATTCCAATTAACTTGAGATTAGGCCAATCGCTAACTTTTGTAATGGATGAATATAATTCCATAACTATTTTAACTGATATAAATAAATTGTTAGTTCCTACTCCACCTGAATATGCAACAGATGATTCCGGAAGACCAATTATAGATCCTGCTACCGGAGAACAAGAAATTGAATCAGGAAAAAACCCTGATGTGCCTGTAGTAACAGGAATTTTCCAATCCTTTAATGATGCTCCCGGAGGATTTGGAGAAGAAATGAGAGAAATTAATATTTCTGCAGGTTTAGAATATTGGTACAACAAGCAATTTGCTGCACGTTTTGGTTATTTTCATGAACACTCTACGAAAGGGAATAGAAAGTTTTTTACTGCTGGTGCCGGACTTAAACTAAGCGTTTTTAGTATTGACTTCTCTTATTTATTTTCTACTGTTGCCAGAAATCCTCTTGCTAATACTATTCGTTTTACACTACGTTTTGATTTTGATGATTTTAAATCTCAAAATGAATCTACTACTAATTAATTATTATGAAAATACGAGTAGGGTTTGGTTTTGATGTTCATCAATTGGAAGAAGGAAAAGATTTTTGGCTTGGTGGTATAAAAATCCCTCACACCAAAGGTGCTGTTGGTCACTCTGATGCTGATGTACTAATTCACACTATTTGCGATGCTCTTTTAGGTGCTGCCAACTTAAGAGATATTGGTTTTCATTTTCCCCCAACCGATAATACATACAAAGGAATTGATAGTAAAATTCTTTTAAAAGATGTAGTAAAATTAATTACTAACAAAGGATATTCTATTGGCAACATTGACGCTACTATTGCTTTACAACAGCCTAAGATCAATCCTTTTATTCCACAAATTAAAACTACCCTTTGCCCTATTCTTGAAATTGACGAAGAAGATTTATCCATTAAAGCAACAACTACAGAAAAATTAGGCTTTGAAGGCAGAGAAGAAGGTGTTTCTGCGTATGCAGTTGTACTTATTCAAAAATCGTAATCTTTATGTCTTTACAAGAAAATATTTCATTACGTCCTCACAATACTTTTGGTATAGATGTAAAAACAAAAAAACTAGCTACCATTAATAGTGTTGATAAACTTAAAAACATTTTATCCAACAACCTTTCTCCTATCTATATTCTTGGTGGTGGAAGCAATATTCTCTTTACCAAAGACTTTGATGGACTAATCTTAAAAAACGAACTTAAAGGCATACAGCTTATCAGCGAAAATGATAATGAAGTTTATTTAAAAGTAGCTTCGGGAGAAGTGTGGCACGAGTTTGTTTGCTATTGTATTGAGAACAACTATTGTGGAATTGAAAATCTATCTTTAATTCCTGGAAGTGTTGGAGCATCTCCTATGCAAAATATTGGTGCTTACGGAGTGGAAGTAAAAGATTTCATCACCGAAGTGGAAGCCTTACATTTAAAATCATTAAAAATCACCCATTTTTCTACTAACGATTGTGAATTTGATTACCGAAGCAGCATTTTTAAAACCAAAGAAAAAGGCAATTATTTTATTACTGCTGTAACGTTTAGATTAAATAAACAACCTAACATCAATACTAGTTACGGAGCTATCCAGTCAGAGTTGGAAGCAATGGGAATTAGCAAACCAACCATAAAAGATGTAAGCAAAGCGGTAATCAACATCCGACAAAGTAAATTGCCCGACCCTAAAGAAATTGGTAATGCGGGAAGTTTTTTTAAAAATCCTTCTGTAAGTAATGAAAAAGCCGAACAACTAAAAACAGCATTTCCTGAAATACCTAATTACCCACAAAATAATGGAACTACCAAAATTGCTGCAGGCTGGTTGATAGAGCAATGTGGTTATAAAGGAAAAACTTTTGGAAATTATGGCGTACACAAAAAACAAGCGTTAGTATTAGTAAACTATAGCAACGCTAAAGGACAAGAAATTTACGATTTGTCCTCTGAGATTATTAATGCCGTAAACACTAAATTCGGTATTGAACTGGAAAGAGAAGTAAATGTGCTTTAAGACTTGTTTTTCTTTTCAAACTCTTTTACAATTTCATCAAGAGATTTTCCTTGCAATTTAATAGACTCTTTAGCACTTTCTGCTAAAGGATGATCGGGATATTTATCTATAAATTCTTGATATAACATTTTGGCATTTTCATCTTCATTAAGCATATCTCCAACAATAGTTGCTTTATAAAACAATGCTAAAGGAGCTCTTTCATGGTCAGGATCTCTTTCTAACAACCCATTAAGATGTTTTATAGCCAAATGAGGTTTGTTTATTGCTTTTGCTAATTCTCCTGCTCTAAATTGATATTCTTTAGAGATGGTTTCAAAACTATGGTGTTTTAAAAAATCTTCGTAAGCTAATAATAATTTTTCTGCAACTTCTCTATGAACCCCAGTAGTGTCATTAGCTAAAATCAATGAGTAATTATCTATTAAAGCAATTCTTTCTTCAAGAGTATCTACTATAGTGTCTTTTACTTCTTCATTTTTTTCAACAACTATATCTTGATCTGAAGAACCTGAACAAGCTACAAAAACACCCAATAAGGCAACACTTGTAAAAATTAATGCTTTTTTTATCATAATGACTTATTTTTTAATAATGGAAATTTCATTCTATAGCCAACTTTAATTTCACCTTTAGTAATAGCGTTTAGTCGGCTTTTAATTAATTGTTTTTTTAAGGGATTGATTTTATCGACAAACAAAATGCCTTCAATATGGTCGTACTCGTGCTGAACAACTCTTGCTCCTAATCCATCTAACTTTTCTTCAACCAATTCAAAGTTTTCATTGTAATATTCAATAGTCAGTTCAGGTTTTCTGGAAACTTCTTCTCTAATTCCAGGAATACTTAAACAACCTTCTTCAAATTTCCATTCCTTACCTTTTTCTTCAATAATAATGGGATTGATGAATACGCGCTTAAAACCTTCTAATTCAGGAGCTTCTCCATCTTCATTAAAGCCTGCTGCATCAACAATAAACAAACGTATAGGTAATCCTATTTGTGGAGCTGCCAACCCAACACCTTTTGAGTGATACATAGTTTCAAACATATCAGCAATAAGTTGTTTTAAGTCAGGATAGTTAGCATCTATCTCTTCGGTTTCTTTTCTCAAAACCGGATCTCCGTAAGCTACAATTGGTAATATCATAAAACAAAATTAGCAATATTTTTTTGTTTCTTTGTCAACGATTATTTTATCATCAATTTTTAACCTTCCATAACATAATGAGATATCTGTTATTTACGCTTACTTTTTTATCTTTTATTGCTTGTAATACAAGTTCCGAAAAAAAAGCTCCCAACAAAGTAAAAGGTTATGCCCAAGGTACAACCTACCAAATTTTATATATAGATGACAGAAATTTTCAACGCTCGGTAGATTCTATTTTAATTGCCATAGATAATTCACTATCTACCTACAACAAACGCTCTATCATTACTAATTTTAATCAGGCAGATAGTATATTGGAAGTTGATGCTTATTTTATTGATGTTTTTAACATGGCTAAAGAGGTTTACACAACAACAGGAGGTGCTTTTAACCCTACTGTTACGCATTTAGTAAATGCTTGGGGATTTGGCTTTAAAAACACCGAAAAAACAGACAGTGTTACTATTGATAGCTTATTGCAATTCACCAATTTTGATTTAATTACTATTAAAGACAATATCGCCATTAAGCAAAATAAAAATATGATGTTAGACTTTAACGCTATAGCTCAAGGCTATACTGTTGATGTACTTGCTGATTTTCTTGATAAAAAAAATGTGAAAAATTACATGATAGAAGTTGGTGGAGAAATTATTGCCAAAGGAAAAAATGCAGCAAAGAAACCTTGGCGAATAGGCATAGACAAACCTGTAGAAAATCAAGAAGAAAGAATATTAGAAGCTGTTATTAAATTAGAAAATGCTGCGTTAGCAACATCTGGCAATTACAGAAAATTTTATGAAAAAGATGGTGTTAAATATTCCCATACCATTAACCCTGTTACCGGTTATCCTGTCAGACATACCTTATTAAGTGCTACTGTGGTTACTGACAACTGTGCTTTAGCAGATGCTTACGCCACTGCTTTTATGGTTGTTGGACTAGAAAAAAGCAAAGAAATTTTAAAAACCAACCCAACTTTAGAGGCTTTGCTTATTTATACTAATGAAGATGGCACCTTAAGCTCCTACTCCACTCCAAAACTTGCTGAAGCTATTGAAGTTGTTGAGTAAATAAATTGTCAATTATTTGCTATTTACGATTTTATTAAACACATCCCAAACCACCACACCAACACTTACAGAAATATTTAATGAATGTTTGGTACCATATTGCGGAATTTCAACTACTTCATCTACTTCATTAATTACTTCTTGCTCTACACCAAGTACTTCATTTCCGAATATTAATGCCAATGGTTCATCTTTGCTACATTTAAAATCATTCAGCATGGTGCTATTTTCTGTCTGCTCAATAGCAATAAGTTTATGGTTCAAACTTTTTAACTCATTAACAGCTTCAATGGTTGAGCTAAAATATTTCCATTCAACGGTTTCTGTTGCTCCTAAAGCAGTTTTTTGTATTTCTCTGTGAGGTGGCTGAGCGGTAATACCACATAAATAAATTGCTTTAATTAAAAATGCATCCGCTGTTCTGAATACCGATCCTATATTGTTTAAACTTCTAATATTATCTAATACGATAATTATTGGTTGTTTTTGTTCTTGCTTAAAATCATCCTCACTCAACCTGTTTAACTCGTCATTAGCTACTTTTCTATACTTCATTAATCGTTATTTGTTAATCATCAATCTCTAATCTAATCTCTCATTTCCTATCATCACTCCTCTTTCCATTCGCTATTTCTTCCTGGTGTATAAGGACTTGGTGTTATGGCTAACTTTTTCTCTAGTGCTTCTATTTTTTTAACACTTTGTTGTACCATCGTCAATACAGGTTCGTACTCATTTTTAGCAATAGTAATATTATCTTTTGAAGTGGTTGTTGGTGCTGATGTAGAATTCCACAGACCATAAACTACCGTTTCTATTCTATCCATAATACTTGGATAAGTTTCAAACTCATACTTCGCAATAGCGTTATCTCCATGAAGCATAATACTTACTTTTTCTAATTCAGCTTGTATTTTTTGTACTTCTTCCAACAAACTAACATCTACAGACGGAAAAGTTTGAATGGCTTTTTTGATATGAGCTAACCTATCTTTAACCTCTCCCATTAGTTTACCTGTTCCTTGTACAGAACGTCTTAATTCTGCTACTTCTTTTTGAAAAGCCAACAATGCTTTTTTATCTGCTGTTGCTAAAGAGTTATTGTTCAATAAATCTATTTCAAAAGATTTAGGCTCTGCCAATTGAGTTACTTTTCCGTTATCATCTAAATACATGGTTACCGAATAAGTTCCCGGTAAAGCTAGCTGTCCCACATCAAAAGAGCCATATCTACCCGGTTTATTTTCTTTAAGCTTTATAGGAGTTGTAGTGCTATATCTATAGTTCCAAACTACTTTATTAATTCCAGCCTTAGCTTCAGCAGTAATTTTTTGGACTTCACTACCTGATGCATCTTTTATTACAAACAAGAAATAAGGTTTTTCTTCTGTAGCTTCTTTTCTTATTTCATCAAAAGAAGGATAATAATCATCTGTATTTTTCTTTTCTAAGGCTTTCCTTTTTTCTTTAGCCGTTTTTAAGGTATCACTAAAATAATAGGTAATTACAGCTCCTAAAGGTTTATTTTCGGCAGTAAAATAACTCTCACCTTGAGATGCTTTATCTCTTCCACCCAAAGGTTGAGAGGGAATGTACATTAATCCTTTTTTTATGTCGAACAAATGTGCTTTTTTCTTCAATAATTCTTTATCAGCCAATTCTCTTAAAGGGGCATAATTATCTAATACAAAAAATCCTCTGCCAAAAGATCCCAACACTAAATCATTCTCTCTTTCTTGAATTTCCATATCCCTAATAGCGATAGTAGGTACTCCAGATTTTAATTGAAACCATTTTTCTCCTCCATTAAGCGTTACAAAAACGCCAAACTCTGTCCCTGCAAATAATAAATCTGGATTTTTATGATCTTCTGCAAGTGAATATACCGCTCCGCTTTTAGGTAAATTTCCTGTGATAGATTTCCAACTTTTTCCTGCATCTTCACTTTTTAATAAATAAGGAGTAAAATCCCCTCTTTTATGATTATTGAAAACTGCATAAACCGTTTTTTGATTATGTTTCGATGCTTTAAGCATATTCACATAAGTCATTTCTGGTACATCTGCAAATTTCTCGTATTTCTCCCAAGAATTACCGCCATTTTCACTCACCTGAATTAAACCATCATCTGTTCCAACATAGAGTAATCCTTCTTTTAATGGAGATTCATCTAAAGCAACAATGTTTCCGTAAATAGTAGTAGATTTATTTTTCATTACCGCATCCATACTCCAAACTTTACCCATTACCTTCATTTTATTTCTATCAAGTTGACGCGTCAAATCACCACTTACTTCCTCCCAACTATTTCCTCTATCATTACTTTTAAAGAGTTTATTGGCAGCAAAATACAATCTCTTGTGCTCATGGGGACTAATCAATAATGGAGCATCCCAATTCCATCTATAAGCTGGTTGTCCTTGCTTTGGAAATGGTTGAATTGGCACTTTTTCTCCACTATTTTTTTCATATCTTACCAACCAGCCATATTGAGCTTGAGAATAAACAATGTTGGGATCAACTGGATCAACCTGAGATTCAAAGCCATCACCACCATTAGTAATAAACCAATCTGAATTTACAATTCCTGCATGATTTGTTGTGTTTGATGGTCCGCCAATACTGTTATTGTCCTGCGTTCCTCCATAGATGTAATAAAAAGGTAACGTATTATCTACAGTAACCTTGTAAAATTGAGTTATAGGTAAATTCGTTTTATATTGATAAGTTGTCCCTCCATCCCAAGTTTCATAAATACCACCATCTGTTCCTATTAAAAAATGATTAGTGTTATTAGGGTTTATCCAAATACAATGGTTATCAACATGTTTATGTTTTTCTCCCGTTTTTTTAAAAGTTTTTCCACCATCTTCAGTATGATGCAACCAAGTATCCATTGCGTAAACTTTTTCAGGATTTTTTGGGTCGCAAATTATTTCTTGATAATAATTTCCGCTAGTGGAGTAATCACCTCTTTTTTCCCATGAAGCACCTCTATTGTTGCTTCTGTAAAAACCACCATTTTTATCATTGGCAGCTTCTACAATAGCATATATAAATTCCGGATTAGCAGGAGAAATTGCCAAACCAATTCTTCCAATATCTTCTTTAGGCAATCCTTTATTCACTTTTTCCCAAGTTTTACCGCCATCAGTTGTTTTATGAATTCCTGATTCTGGACCACCACCAACATAAGTAAAAACATGTCTTCTGCGTTGGTGAGCTGCTGCATAAAGCACATCGGGATTTCTTGGGTCCATCACTATTTCAGAAATTCCTGTATCATCACTAATAAACAAAACTCTTTCCCAAGTTTTACCGCCATCAGTTGTTTTATAAACACCTCTTTCTCCCCCTTCTTTCCATAAAGGACCATAAACTGCAACATAAACTATACTAGAATTTTTAGGATGAACAATAATATTTCCGATATGTTCAGAAGTTTTTAACCCCATATTTTTCCATGATTTACCTCCATCAGCAGAAAAATAAATGCCATCGCCATAAGCGACACTTCTTTGGTTATTATTTTCACCTGTACCCACCCAAATTGCATTTTCATTATTTGGATCTATGGTTACACAAGCTATAGAATAAGCACCCTGACTATCAAAAATGGGATTAAAAGTAGTTCCTGCATTATCCGTTTTCCAAACTCCACCGGAAGCTACTGCAAAATAATATTGAGAAAAATTATTTGGATTAACAGCAATATCAGCAATTCTACCTGAAGTAAGAGCTGGACCTACATTTCTGAACTTAAAAGCATCAAACAGTGCAGGTTTTAATTCAGTTGAAGTATTTTTTTGAGCAATAACATTAATTGAAAACAATGTTATTACAGTAATTAATAAGGTTTTAAATTTATTTTGCATGCTTATATGTTTTTAAAAGATAGAAATTCAAAAATATCACTTTTTTCGGCAGGGTAAGCATTAAATGTCCCTAAAGCTTTTGCTACCAATTCATCATTTTGATTATAAATTTCTCCTGAAGCAGATAAAATTCTTTTACCTTGAAAATCAACTTTACCAATACCTTTTAACACATCACCAAGAAAAGCAGGTTGGTAATAATTAATTTTAAACTCTACTGTTGAAACCAATCTTTTATCTTTAACAACTGCTGTTAATGCGGCAACTCCAAGCACTCCATCCATCATTGCAGCTATCATACCGCCATGAATAGTAGTTTTTGTGGCTAAATGTTTTTCCAACACTTCCATTTCATACAGTATATTTCCCGGGCTTTTAATGGTTAATTTCATTCCATTATCTCTTCCAAATTGATTTACTTTATGATAAATAGCAATTAAATCTTCCATTTCTGTTCATTAAGTTTTTTTAAATTATTAATTTTAAACAATTCAAAATTCAGGAAAAATATTTCTTTATTTTGTAATTACAGAAACAAATCAATAAAACTAACAGATTATGTATAACAAATTGAATTTATTAATACTACTTATCGCAACTACTTTGTTTTTTTCATGTAATAATGACGAACTTGAAAATCGTATTGATGACCTCCAACAAGATAGTTTAAATGCAATAAATGAATTAAATGGAAAAGAAGAAGAAATTCTTACTTACATTTCTTCATTAAATGAAATTCAAGAAAATTTGGTAGAAATAAAAGAGAGAGAGAAGTTAATGACAACTCGTTTTGACAAAGGAAATGAAATTACGCCTAACATGAAAGAACAAATTCTTGAAGATATCAATCTTATTAATGGTTTGTTACAAGAGAATAAAGATAAAATGGCAGCGCTTTCAAGCAGATTAAAAAAATCTAACTTAAAAATTGCTGAGTTAGAAAAAATGATTGAAATGTTAGCTGTTCAAGTACAAGAAAAAGATGCCCAAATTGCTGATTTGCAAACAAAATTGGCTCAGGCTAACGAACAAATAAAAGTGCTTTTTGAAGAATATAATTTAAGATTAGAAGAACTCGGAGAACAAGAAGATTTGTTAAATACTGCTTATTACTGTTTTGGAACTTCTAAAGAATTATTGGCAAATGGAGTAATTACCAAAGAAGGTGGTTTTATTGGTATTGGAAAAACACAAAAATTGGCTGATGAATTTAATAAAAAATACTTTACTCAAGTTGATATTACTGCAACTAACGAAATTAATTTAGCTGCAACTAAAGCAAAAGTGGTTACTAACCATCCTTCTAGCTCTTACGAAATTAAAGGCGAAAAAACTGCTGATAGAATTATTATTAAAGACCCTGAAGCTTTTTGGTCAGCTTCTAAATATTTGGTAGTTATTGTTGATTAAAATCCTTCAAAAACGCCTAAACCAAACAAACTGAAATCGTATTTTACAGGGTCATTCTTATCAAAATTTTTTAACTGATTGGTAAGCTCATCTACTGCTTGCCAATCATTTTGTTTTCTATTAAGCAATCCTAGTTTTCTAGCAACATTTCCCGAATGGACATCAAGCGGACACATTAAGTTTTTTGATTCAATAGTATTCCATACTCCAAAATCAACACCTCTTTTATCTTTTCTACACATCCATCTTAAAAACATATTTATTCTTTTAGCGGAAGATTTTTTAAAGGGATCTGCAATATGTTTTTCTGTTCTTTTAGGATGTTCTATTTCAAAAAATATTTGTTTAAAATGATGTATCGATTTTTTCATATCATTAGGATATAAAGCAAAAACATTTTCTAACCCACCATGTTTAGTATAAATATGCTGCAACGATTTCATGAAAAATGTTAAATCAGTTGAATTAAAAGTTCTATGGACAAATTTATTTAGTCTCTTTAAATCATTTTCAGAATGATTCATTATAAAATCATAAGGAGCTAAATCCATTAACTCGACCATTTTTTTACCATTATTAATAATGCTTTTTCTTTGTCCCCAAGCAATTGTCGCCACCAAAAATCCAGCAATTTCAATATCTTCTTTTTTATCAAACAAATGTGGTATGGATATTGGATCTGATGCTATAAATTCTAATTGATTGAACTGATAATACTTTTCTTCTAATAAATTATAAATTTCCTGATTCATTCTGTGCTATTTTCGCTTATTTTACTACTTTTAGTTTTTTATTTTAAAAATGATTCGAATTGTAAACATACTATTATTTCTATTAAGCATTAGCTTATGTGGTAGTGTATTTTCTCAAACTAAAACGGAAAAAAAACTAGCTAAAGACTCTCTAATTGAATTAATTCATAACGATTCGATGATGCTTTATTTAAAAAATAAAGACGGTTATAACACACAAGAAGATACTAATTTTAAAGTTTTTGAAACAATTGCTCCTAATGGAAACATTGCTCAAATGACTATAATAGATGGAGATACTGTTTATTTGTTTACGTTAGAAGATTTTAAAGTTGTAGAACTAAGTTCTTATGGAGATGTGGAGAAAGATAAACAACTAAGAAGATTAAAATATCATGTTACCAAAGTTTATCCTTACGCTAAAATTGCAGTTGATAAATTCAATCAATATAGTGTAGAAATAGAAAATGTAAAATCGAAAAGTAAAAAAAGGAAACTTTTGAAACAACGAGAACAAGAACTTAAAGAAGAGTTTACTGAAGTAATTAAAAAACTTACCGTTACACAGGGTAGGATATTGGTGAAATTAATTGATAGAGGTACTGGAGAATCTACTTATGACATTATTAAAGAAATGCGAGGTGGTTTTAAAGCATTTATATACCAAGGTGTTGCAAAGTTATATTCAGGAGATTTAAAGTCAAGATACAACCCTAAAAATAACGAAGAAGACGAAATGATTGAACGAATTGTACAAAGTATTGAAGCCGGACAATAAATTAAACTCCGATAATGTTATGTAAGTCGTTAATTTGGCTCTCCCAAAGCATTTTAGCTTCATCTACTTCATCTTCATACGCAAAATCAGTAATAATAAGAGCTACTTCTTTTGTAAGTTCATCAATTTCTATTCTTAATTCTATATAAGCTTCATCATCCTCTTCTTCCAACCATCTAAATCTAATACATTTTCCTTTAATTTTAGAAATTACTTTTGCCTGCTCTTCTGATCCATCCCAAGAAAAAGTGAAAATACCATCTTTAAGATTAACGTCTTCCGCAAACCATTCTGCCATAGCACTTGGTGTTGAAATATAATTATAAAGCATTTTTGGAGATACTTTTATAATAAATTCCTGTTCAAACATTATTTTCTCACTCATTTCTTATTGATTTTAAACCATCTCGCAATATAAGAAAAATTTTATTTTTAATTAGAAAAATATTTTTGAAAAAAAAAGATTTTAATAGCTTCTAAAAAAACAAAACTATTATATTTGCAGCCACATTTTGGCGAGGTAGCTCAGTTGGTTAGAGCGCCGGATTCATAACCCGGAGGTCGAGAGTTCAAATCTCTCTCTCGCTACAAACAAAAAAGCTCGAACTATGGAAATAGTTCGAGCTTTTTTTGTGGCAATTATTTAGTTATTGCTTTACAAACTTAAGTGTTTGCGTTGCTCCTTCTTTGTTTAATTTAATAAAATAAACACCTGAAGATAGTTCACTAATATTAATTAATTTTTGATTGTTGTTTGAAGTGCTACTGTAATTTACAATAGCTTTTCCAGTAATATCAGTAATAGATAAATCAACTCCTTCATTATTAATAATTCCATCAATAATAAGATTATTTTGAGCAGGATTCGGGTAAATACTAATATTTCCAAACACATTTTCATTAATACCAACCGTTTGAGTAATAGAAATATCATCTATTGCTAAATCACTTTCCCAGTTATTTCCTGTAACTCCTCTAAACCTAACATTAATAACGTTGCCAACAAAAGCATTTAAAGAAACTGTTTGTGTTAACCAACTAGTTCCTTTATTACCTACTAGTGGTGTCATAACATTAGAAGTCCATGTTCCGTTAGAATAAACATCAATCATTAAAGCTCCCATAGAAATACCATTCATGTTGTATGCAAATGATAATGTAGGGTTGTTTGTACCAACTAAGTCAATACATGGTGTAATCAAATTAGCAGATTTATTAGAACAAACAGGAGCTCCTGAAGCCTCTAAGTACATATATTTACCTAAAGATGTTCCAGGATTATAATCCATTGATGGACCTGTTCCAGATGAAGGAGTAGCACCTCTATTAGTTCTCCAATCAATGTCATCCTCAACACCATTTGTCAGGTTTATGAAATCGTTATTGGTATTACAAACTTCTATTTCACAATCAGAAGCAGTTGAACAAAGGGTGAATGTTTCAAAATCTTCACTCCAAGGTAATGTTTTTGGAGCTGCTGTATTATAATTAAATTGTATGCTTACAGAATCATTTAAACTATTTCCATCTCCTGTAATATCCGACCAAATTAATAAACTGTTATTTCCTGATATTGGAGAAGGAGATGTAGTAAAAGTATAGCTAACTGTAGCCCCTGGTGAAACTGGTCCAGTAATATTTTCTGAAACTGTTGCTCCACCATTTAATTTATAATGAACAGGTATATTTGATAATGAATTTAAGCCTTCATTTTTCACATCAACTTCTAATACAAAAGAAGATGTCATACATGCTAATATTGACTGGTTATCTTGTGGTGTTGGATTAGAAATATTAACATCAACAGGAATAGGACAGGCAAATGTTCCCGGTAGTTTTTGAATAGCTACAGCTCTTTCTCCACGAGCATCATCAGGGCCTAAAGCTCTAACACTTAACCAAACAGTGTCCGTAGATTGAACAGCTAGCACTATATTAGTTGTCGTGCTAACACCTACTGAGTCCATATATTTATTTCCTAACATATGTACTTCATAACCAGTAGCTCCAGGAACTGCATTCCAAGTAAAGTTTAAAGAATCAGGACAAGCCCATCCGACATTTAGGTTGTTTGGTGTTCCTATAATTGAAAATACTTGATCAGATTCATCACTGTTGGCTCCTCTTGTAACTCTTACCTTTGCTAACCCTGAAAGTGTATTAGGTACTGACCAGTTAAAATGTCTTAAAGTACTTGGGTAATTCATGTTAATTGGAGACCAACTAACACCATTGTCAATAGAATATTCAATAGCAAAATTTCCGCTATTACCAAAAGCATCCCAACGAATAGTTTCGGTTGTTCCAGGTGCGAAGCCTTCGCCTCCTATTGGATAGGTAACTACCACTTCATCTGTAACAAATTCATAAACTATATAATATTCTTGTGGTCCTTGAGGAATAGCAAAACCATTAACATTAATAGTGTATGTTCCTACCGTAGGATTATCAATAGTAACTTGTTCCATATTATTTAAATCATCTATTCCTCTAGTAGCAAGAGCATCTAGACTAGTTACTGTTGGCGTAGGATCTAATACCCATGGATTAAATGTTGTTGTTGAAGGGTCAACTACTTGCATATTAATATCATTTACTAATGCTTTTGTTGCTGTTGTAGAACCTTCATAATCTGTCCAAAGAATCATAATTCTTACTTGAACAGTATTTGCAGGAACAGTAATTTGGTGAGTATTATTACCACCTTGAGAAATGGTAGATGATAAATAATTATTGTTACTCAAAAGTTCATAAGCTCTTCTTGCATTAATTCTTCCCCAACCATGTTTAAAATCCGGACCTGCATTACCTAAATCATCTGCTGTATTTAAAACTGCTGCTTTCATTAAAGCATTATCAGGATTGTTTCCACTGTTTAAAGTTTTGTAAGCATGGTATAACTGAGTAAAAACACCCGCAACTCCCGGACAAGCCATTGATGTTCCACTTATAGTTTGATAAGAATTTACATCCATCGTTGAAAAGACACTTGTTCCTACTGCACAAACATCTGGTTTTATTCTACCATCTTCTGCAGGACCTCTACTACTTGAACCGGATAATCCATCAATATAACTTAAATTACCAACAGCAACTACATTTTTACCTGCTTTGTGTCCACCTGTAAGGTTTCCCCAACCTGCTCCGGCTCCGTAACTACAATCTGAAGTACCGCTATTTCCTGCCGAAAACACATGGATTAATGCCGGTAAAGTTCTACTTTGCTGATCTAACTGCCTAGCTAATGTAGTATAACCGGCATTACAACCATTACTATAACTTTTTGAAGTAATTACTACATCTTCATTATTATATAATGTAGGAACATCATTATAATTATTGTTAGAAGAACTATAAACTAATAAATCTGCTCCAAAAGCCATTCCTTTCCCTTTAGGGTCAAGGTTTCCTGCTCCCATTATGGTTCCTGAAACATGATCTCCATGATTTCCACCATCAGTAGTAACTCTTTGGTCTATTCTTCCTTGATAATCTATATGTGGACCAATAATACCATCATCTTGCATCATCACAGTCATTCCCGAGCCATCAAAATTTAATCCTCCAACATAATTGGTTGCAATAGTATTACTTCTATGACTAGTTCTAGCTCTAAAATTTTCAGGTTCTTGTGGTTCATCTAATTGTTCAAAATAATAAAATTCAGGTTGAGAATAAACCACTTCAACTTTATTAAGTGGGATTCTAAACCTTATGATGTTGGCATCATTACTCATAGTAATTTCTGCACCTAAACTTTTTAATTTACTTTCAGCAGTAGTTTTAGCTACAGTCGGAAAATACATGGTATTTAATTCAATTTGATCTATTCCAAACAGTGTCCACTCAGGATAATTTTTTTCATCTAACAATCTTGTGAGTTTAAACTGAGTTGAAATAGATAATACGCTAACTACTTTATAAGAACTTAATACATTTAAATCAGTATTCTTATTAATTGCTGCATAAAAAGAAAAATCAGGTAAATAATCTAATAGTGTTATTCCATTTGTTGCTAAAATTTCTTTCTGAGCTTGAGTAGGAATTTCTGCAAACTGAATGATTCTATAATAATTATCTCCTACTAGTTCATTTGCAAAAAAAGTACTTTCAGATAGATTAGTTCTTTTGGGTATGAAATTCCCCGATTTAAAATATATTGTTTTAGTTTCTTGTGAAAAAGAACTAAAAAACGATAACATTATAACTATAAGTAGAATATTTTTAACAGAATAAAAGTGTTTCATATGTCTAAGTTTGATTAAAATTTATATTTAGAAAGGTTAAATTTATAAAATAATTTTAACTATTATAACTTTTTAGATAAATTAAAAAAGAATTAAATTGGTATCCTACTCAAAATAAGAAACGAAAACAAAGTAAATAATAAACTTCCTTACTTATTATAAGTTATTAACAAAAGGAAGGTATTTTTTAATATTCAACTAATTTTGAATCGAATTTTAAACCCTTTTAAATTATGCCTACGATTATAGAGTTAGAAAAAATCACATCCCAAGTTAGAAGAGATATTGTAAGAATGGTTCATGCAGTAAATTCAGGTCATCCAGGAGGTTCTCTTGGTTGTTCCGATTATTTAGTCGCTTTATATTTTGAAATTATGAATCATACTCCCAACCCTTTTGATATGGATGGTAAAAACCAAGATTTATTCTTTTTATCTAACGGACATATTTCTCCAGTTTTTTATAGTGTTTTAGCTCGTTCAGGATATTTTAATGTTAATGAATTAAAAACTTTCAGAAAACTAAACTCACGCTTACAAGGACACCCAACCACTCACGAAGGTTTGGAAGGTGTTAGAATGTCAAGCGGTTCATTAGGACAAGGTTTATCTGTAGCTATTGGAGCAGCACAGACTAAAAAATTAAATAATGACAATAGTCTAGTTTACTCACTTCATGGTGACGGAGAACTGCAAGAAGGGCAAATTTGGGAAGCTGCTATGTATGCCGCACACAATAAAATTGACAACTTAATCTCTTGCATTGATTACAATCAACAACAAATTGATGGATCTATTCAAGACGTATTGGATTTAGGTAATCTTAAAGATAAATGGCAAGCTTTTGGTTGGCAAGTATTAGAAATGAATGGTAATAAAATGGCAGAAATTCTTATTACAATGAAAACTGCAAAAAATTTAATAGGAAAAGGAAAACCAATAATGATAATAATGAAAACAGAAATGGGTCAAGGTGTAGATTTTATGATGGGAAGCCACAAATGGCATGGAGTTGCTCCAAATGATGAACAATTAGCAACTGCCTTGGCTCAATTAGAAGAAACACTTGGTGATTATTAATTCTTCAACAAAATCCAACAAATCTTTTACACAATATCGATAAATGAAGCTGTTAAATAAACATATCAAACCAATTCTACTTACATTTAGTTTGTTTATATCAGTTCATGCTATTTCTCAAACTCAACAACCAAAAACCAGAATCTTGTTTTTATTTGATGCCTCTCAAAGCATGTTGGGACAATGGGAAGGAGAACAAAAAATTAAAGTAGCTACACGTTTACTCAGCAACTTAATGGATAGTCTTAAACCCATTAAGAACATGGAAGTGGGGTTACGAATTTACGGACATCAATTCTCTGTTGCACAAGGTAATAGAAGTTGCCAAGATTCTAAATTAGAAGTTCCTTTTAAACCCAACAATTATAATGCTATTAAAGCTAAGCTTTCCAATATTTATCCTATTGGAACAACCCCCATTGCCTATTCTTTAGAACAAACAAAAAACGATTTCCCTCCTTGTGATAACTGTAAAAATATTATCATTTTAATTACTGATGGAAAAGAAGAATGTGGTGGCGACCCATGTGCTGTTGCTTTAGCCTTAAAGAAAAATGGTGTTACACTAAAGCCTTTTGTAATTGGTATGGGATTAGATATTGAAATTGCTGATGCTTTTAAATGTGTAGGCAACTATTATGGTGCAGATGATGCTACTTCTTTCGAAAATGTATTGGGAATTATTATTAAACAAATTATGAATAATACAACTGTTCAGGTAAATTTATTAGACCAAAATGGGCTACCTACTGAAACAGATGTGAACATGACTTTTTATAATAGCTACACCAAACAAATTGAATATAACTTTATTCATACCATTAACCACAGAGGTAACCCTGATACTATTCCGTTAAACCATGCTAATGAATACGATTTGGTTGTGCATACTTTACCTCCTGTTTCTAAAAAAAATATTACCATAACTCCTGGAATTCATAATGTTATCGCATTAGATGCTCCCCAAGGCTATTTAGAGATGGAGATGAATGGTTTTAATGAATACAAAGATTTAAAATGCATTGTTAGAAAAAAAGACAGTGATAAAACTTTTCATGTTCAAGACTTCTCAAAAACAACAAAATACATTGTTGGAGATTATGATTTAGAAATACTTACACTACCGAAAACCGAAATAAACAACATCAACATAAAACAAAGCCATACAACAAAAGTATTTATTCCCGAACCCGGACTAGGTATATTTTTTCTACCTAGTTCTGGTGTTGCTAGTATCTTATTAGAAAAAGATAATAAACTAGAATGGATTTATAATATTTCTCCCAATACAGATAGAGAAACTATTGTGCTTCAACCAGGAAACTATCGGCTAGTTTATAGAGGTAAGAACATTAAAAACGTAATTTATACTAAAGAAAAATCATTTAAAATAACTTCTGGAACTTCTACTCAAGTGAGATTATAAAAATAAATACCTACATAATATGAAAAAATATACTTACACAGAAAAAAAAGATACTCGATCAGGTTTTGGTGATGGCTTAACAGAATTAGGTAGAGAAAACCCTAATGTTGTAGCTCTTTGTGCAGATTTAACAGGTTCATTAAAAATGAATCAATTTGAAAAAGAAAATCCTGATAGATTTTTTCAAGTAGGTATAGCAGAAGCCAACATGATTGGCATTGCAGCGGGAATGACCATAGGTGGTAAAATTCCATTTACAGGAACATTTGCTAACTTTTCTACAGGTAGGGTTTACGATCAAATTCGTCAGTCTGTAGCCTATTCCGATAAAAATGTAAAAATTTGTGCTTCGCACGCTGGATTAACCTTAGGAGAAGATGGTGCTACCCATCAAATTTTAGAAGATATTGGGATGATGAAAATGCTTCCTGGAATGACGGTTATCAATCCATGTGATTACAACCAAACTAAACAAGCTACAAAAGCCATAGCCAATCACAAAGGTCCTGTATATTTAAGATTTGGAAGGCCTGCTGTCCCTGTTTTTATGAATGAAGAGTTTATTATAGGAAAAGCCATTATGCTAAATGAAGGAACAGATGTGAGTATTTTTGCTACAGGTCATTTGGTTTGGGAAGCTATACAAGCAGGTGAAGTATTAGAGCAAAAAGGAATTAATGCAGAAATCATTAATATCCATACCATAAAACCTTTAGATGAAAAAGCCATTCTAGCTTCTGCCAACAAAACCAAATGCATTGTTACTGCTGAAGAGCATATGATAAATGGTGGATTAGGAGATAGTATTGCTCAAATAATAAGCAGAAAAAATCCTATGCCTATAGAATATGTTGGTGTAAATGATACTTTTGGAGAAAGCGGCACGCCAGCTCAACTAATGGAAAAGTATGGTTTAAGCGCTGACGCTATAATTAAAGCAGCCGAAAAAGCTATTTCAAGAAAATCTTAATTTTTAATTCGATACGCCTTGACCAACGAAATTAATAAATGTATTGAGGTATTAAACGCTGGTGGAATTATTCTTTATCCTACAGATACCGTTTGGGGATTAGGTTGCGATGCCACCAATGAAACTGCTGTTAAAAAGATTTATACCTTAAAGCAAAGAAGTGAATCTAAAAGCTTAATAATTTTAGTGAGTAATGATGCTATGTTGCAAAAACACGTAACAGAAGTTTCAGATTTAGCTTGGGACTTAATTGATTTAACTACTTCTCCTACAACTATTATTTTTCCTAATGCCAAAAATCTAGCAAAAAATGTAATTGCAACAGATGGTAGTATAGCTATAAGAATGATAAAAGAAGGTTTTTGTCATCAATTAATGCAAAAATTCAGAAAACCATTAGTTTCTACTTCTGCCAACATAAGCAATATCCCAACTCCATTAACATTTAATGATATTTCTAAAGAAATTATATCTAATGTAACTTATGTTGTTGATCCATCCTTAGATAATGGAACTCATCAACCTTCTGCACTTATAAAGTTAGGAGTTAATGGAGAGATAGAAGTTTTGAGAAAATAAGTAACATTATATTATATATTTTAAACTTAAACATAAAAAAACCTCTATGAAAAATAGAGGTTTTTTTATGTTTATCAATTAAAGTTTATTACTCAACGATTAATTTAACAGTTTGTTTTTCTTTATTGTTATCAATAGTTAAGAAGTAAACTCCTTTATCGAATCCTGCTAAAGAAATAGTCTCATTTGTTTGTCCTGCTACTCTAACTTGTTTTGTCATCACTGTTTGTCCAACAATGTTATTTACAGTTAAAGTTAACATTTCAGCTTTTTGAGAATTTAAATTAATGTTAAAATCTCCTTTACTTGGATTTGGGTATACTGAAAAAGATGTATTATTATCTATTTCATTAATACCTACAACACTATTTGGATCAAAATTCATTCTAACCATTGGAGTGCTTGTAGTAAAGAAATTTTCTCCAGTATTTGGATTAGTCATGGTAGGGTAAAAAATCAAACTAGCTGTACCACCTCTACTTGTATTATCAGGAGAACGACCACTTGTTCCATAGTAAAACTCAGTAAAAGTATGTACCGCTGCAAAATAGAAGCTTCCTGCTGTTAAAGATATTTCTTGAGGCAATTGAGTTGTTCCATTTACTAAATTTAATGTAACTTTTTGTCCTAAATCTGCATTAGTAACTGTATAAAAGTTAGTTCTACCTAATTCCACAAAATTAGCACCTGATGCATCATAAAGAACAGCATCAATATTTTGACCTACGTTAGCAGGATTTGTACCAATAACAACATCAATAGAATAAACATCTTGATTAGCTACAATATCAAAAAAGTTACCTGCTTCATACTCTATAGAAGTAGATGGTGCTGGTCTTGGTCCACCACCATTACCCGGAGTTCCAAAATCATCTAATGCATAAATATATTGAGATATTTCAAATGGAGGAAAAACTTCAACATTATCTCCAGGAGTAAAATCTGTAAAATCAGAAGAAACAATTAATTCTAAATTATGAGCTACACCAACTGTAGTTGCTGGAGTAAATGCTGGTGGAGATAAACTATCAGAAGTCAATGTAGGTAAATTAATAGGTGTAGATGTACCTGCATAAACAGCTCCACTATTTATACTAGCAGTAACAATAGTGTTTGTTTGAGTAGCTGCGCCAACATTAGTAACTTCTTGAGAGAAAATAATAGGTTGATTTTGAGCAACTGGAATTCTAGTATAAGGCAATTCTCCTAATTGAGAACCATAGAATCCTTTAAATCCTACTAAATCATTACTTGGAGTTTCAATTACAGCAATATCATCCACCATCCAAAAATAATGAGATGCACCACTTGCCCAATGAAATCTTAAGTAAATATTACCAGTAACACCTCCTGCAATAGCTGAAATATTAATTGATTTTACTAATGGATCAGCAGACATAGCATTAATAGCAACTCCACCTCTAGCATCATATGTTTGAACATTAGTAGCAAAAGTAGGATCTGTACTAACTACTAAGTTTAATTGAGCAGCTGATGCACAACACAATCTGAATTTTTCTTGAAAGATTACTGTAACAGCAGGCTGTCCAGTTAATGCAATTGCAGAGGTTTGAAAATAAGCATCTCTGTCAGCGATTGGAGTTATTGTTTCTCCAAAAAATAACATATGATTACCTCCACTAGTAGAAGCAATTGGTCCTGTATTAGTAAATTGAGCAGAAATAGGTGCTGAATTAATTATCCAGTCAGCACCGTTATTAGTTGTTCCTCCTTTAGTCCATCCTGCTGGAAAGCCTCCAGTAAAATCTTCAGACCAAATAGTATCTCCAGGTGCTTTAGAATTGATGTTATTTGTTTTAATAGAAACATCACTAGCCGGATTATAGATTTCCAGTTGTGCGTCACTAAATGTTTTTTGCAACGTGCTTTGCCCAAAAGAAAATGAGCCTATAGAAAGCGCTACTGCACATAAGTAAATTTTTTTCATAGCTTTAAATTTGAATTTAGATTAATATTAACACAACAAATATACAAAAAAAAAGCATGGAACTTAGTTCCATGCTTTTTTTTTGTATAACTTGTTTATTTTTAACAAACTTGTTATTACTCAACGATTAATTTAACAGTTTGTTTTTCTTTATTGTTATCAATAGTTAAGAAGTAAACTCCTTTATCGAATCCTGCTAAAGAAATAGTCTCATTTGTTTGTCCTGCTACTCTAACTTGTTTTGTCATCACTGTTTGTCCAACAATGTTATTTACAGTTAAAGTTAACATTTCAGCTTTTTGAGAATTTAAATTAATGTTAAAATCTCCTTTACTTGGATTTGGGTATACTGAAAAAGATGTATTATTATCTATTTCATTAATACCTACAACACTATTTGGATCAAAATTCATTCTAACCATTGGAGTGCTTGTAGTAAAGAAATTTTCTCCAGTATTTGGATTAGTCATGGTAGGGTAAAAAATCAAACTAGCTGTACCACCTCTACTTGTATTATCAGGAGAACGACCACTTGTTCCATAGTAAAACTCAGTAAAAGTATGTACCGCTGCAAAATAGAAGCTTCCTGCTGTTAAAGATATTTCTTGAGGCAATTGAGTTGTTCCATTTACTAAATTTAATGTAACTTTTTGTCCTAAATCTGCATTAGTAACTGTATAAAAGTTAGTTCTACCTAATTCCACAAAATTAGCACCTGATGCATCATAAAGAACAGCATCAATATTTTGACCTACGTTAGCAGGATTTGTACCAATAACAACATCAATAGAATAAACATCTTGATTAGCTACAATATCAAAAAAGTTACCTGCTTCATACTCTATAGAAGTAGATGGTGCTGGTCTTGGTCCACCACCATTACCCGGAGTTCCAAAATCATCTAATGCATAAATATATTGAGATATCTCAAATGGAGGAAAAGAATTAACATTATTTGTTGGGCTAACATCTGTAGAGTCAGACGAAACTATTAATTCTAAATTGTGAGCTACTCCAATTGTTGTAGCTGGAGTAAATGCTGGTGGAGATAAACTATCAGATGCTAAAGAAGCTAAGTTTACCGAATTTGACACGCCTGCGTAAACTGCACCAGAATTAATACTAGCTGTAGATACAGTTCCCGTTTGTGTCGCAGCACCAATATTCGTTACTTCTTGAGAAAAAATAATAGGTTGATTTTGAGCAACTGGAATTCTAGTGTAAGGTATTAATCCTAATTGAGAACCATAAAACCCATTAAATCCTACTAAATCATTATTTTCAGCTTCTCTAACTTCTACATCATCAACAGCCCAAAACCAATCCCAAGCACCAACATATTTAAATCCAATAAGGACAGCAGCCTGATTTCCTGCAGCACTAGATATATTAACTGTAATTAATTCCGGATTTGGAGAATTAGTATTAGGACTCATTGCTGCATTCACCTCAAACTCAGTCCATGTTGTTCCACCATTAGTACTTACAATAACAGAAGTTGTTTCTTGGAATCTTCTATGAGTTTGTTGAAATGATATTGAAACTGCTGAAATTCCAATAGTACTAAATGGTGTAGTAGAATAAATTAATGCATTTTGCGAAGCAGTACCACCTTGTGCATCAGAATCAATAAGAGCATAGCCATTAGCAGCAGTAGTCATCCCCGCTGGATTTAATCCAGCTCCAGCAGGAGAAGCATTTATATTTGTTGTTATAATCCAATCGGTAGCCGGACTACTTGTATTTGACATTGCCCAATTACTTGGTACTGAAAAATCATCATCCCAAATTAATGCTCCTTTAGGTTTTTCTATAGGAAGTTGTTTTACTACTTCTTCATTGTTTGTTTCTGTTCGTAATGGATGTGCTTTCTTTACTGCAACCTGCCCAAAAGACAAAGTGCCTATTGACACAGCCATTATACTTAAGTAAATTTTTTTCATAACTTTTATTTTTGGTTTTTAATATTTGTAAAGTCCAAATTTACTCATAATATATTTAACATTAAAAATGAATTGCTAATATTTTTTTAACATTCTCTTAAAAGTTATAATTAATCTATTTATAATTATGATATTCCTAACTATTTACTAACTAATTTCTCTTGATATTTCCTCTAAAAAATAGTTTTGTTACTTTTGTGAAAATCAAAATTCAATATTGCGTATTTTATAATTTATAAATTTATGACAAAGAAAGAAAAAACTGTTGAAATCCCTATTGAAGGAAGTCTTGGAATTTTAGCTCATGGCGACATTGGGTTACTCTCTTGGAGAAAAAAGAGAGATTTAGAATTAAAAAAGAAAAAAACAAATACAAATACGAGCAAAAAAAATGCAAAAAAATAAATTAGCAAAAAAAGTTCTTCTTATTGGTTGGGATGCAGCAGATTGGAAGGTAATATACCCATTAATTCAACAAGGTAAAATGCCAACTTTGGCAAAATTTATTTCAGAAGGTGTACATGGTAAGATAAAAACCTTAGACCCTCCTCTTTCTCCAATGCTCTGGACATCTATGGCAACAGGGTACAGAGCTGATAAACATGGGATAACCGGGTTTGTTGAACCTCTTGCCGATAATAGCGGCATTAGACCAGTAACAAGCACTTCAAGAAAAGTTAAGGCAATTTGGAATATTTTACATCAAAATGAATTAAAATCTAACGTTGTAGGCTGGTGGCCTAGTAATCCTGCTGAGCCAATTAATGGAGTAATGGTATCTAATTTATATCAACAGGCAAACAAACCTTTAGGTGAAGAGTGGGATATGCCCGATGGAACTATTCATCCTAAAGAAATGGTTGATATATTAAAGGAATTGAGAGTACATCCATCTGAAATGACAGGAGCACATATAGCTCCTTTTATTCCTAACATTAAAGACATTGATACTAAAAAAGACAAAAGACCTGTTAGTGTTGCAAAAATATTAGCTCACGCTGCATCAATACATGCTGCATCAACATATCTACAAAGAGAAACAAAATGGGATTTTATGGCTGTTTATCATGATGCTATAGACCATTTTTCACATCTAACAATGAAATTTCATCCTCCACATAGAAAAGGTATTCCAAAAAAATTATATGAAAATTATAAGGACGTTGTTAATGCCGGGTATATGTTTCATGATATGATGCTTGATAGAACGTTACAAATGGTAGATGATGACACTATTGTCATGATAGTTTCTGACCATGGTTTTCATTCTGACCACCTAAGACCTAAATACTTAATAAAAGAACCTGCAGCTCCAGCACAAGAACATAGTCCTTATGGTATAATTTGTATGAGAGGTCCGGGAATAAAAAAAGGAGAAATGATACATGGGGCATCTGTTTTAGATGTTACCCCAACATTGTTAACGCTATTTGGGCTTCCTGTTGGAGAAAATATGGAGGGGAAACCTTTAATACAAGCATTTGACAAACCTATAAAAGTAGATACCATTAAAGATTGGGAAAAGGTTGAAGGCGAATGTGGAATGCACCCTTCTGACTTACAAGAAGATCCTTGGGCTGCTCAAGAAGCAATGCAGCAATTAATTGAACTTGGCTATATTGATGCTCCTGATGAAAATATTTCTGCTAGAATAAACTCTACAAAACAAGAATCTAAATATTATGTAGCCAGAAATTTAATTGATGGAAACAAAACAGATAAAGCAATTGAACTTTTAGAGGAACTTGTTGAAGATAACCCCAGAGAAATACGTTATGGACAACGATTGGCTCAATGTTATTTGCAAAAAAGAAAGTATGCAAAATGTAAAGACCTTATAGAAAGATTAAAAGACTTACAAGTAATAATAGAGGAAGAAGAAGCTAAACTGACAGAAGAAGAAAAAAAGAAAAAGAACAGAAGTATCATGAAAGAGATAGAGCTTCCGAACTATATTGATTTTATTGAAGGTCAACTTTTAATGCACCTTAACAGACCGAAAAAAGCAATGGCTTGTTTTGAAAAAGTGTTGAAAAAAACACCTAATTCATTAGACTTATATCTAAATATGGGCAAAGCTTGTATGTTAAGACATAAATGGGAAGATGCTCAAGAAGCATTCATTAAAGCTCTTTCTATTGATGATACTAATTCAATAGCTCATCACGGATTAGGCCTTTCTTTTTTAAGGCTAAATAATTATGAACAAGCTTTAGATGAATTATTTTTAGCCATTGATACTAATTATTATTTTCCAAATGCTCACTACCATATAGGTGAAGCATTAGTTAAAACAGGAAATATAAAAGAAGCTGCACAAGCATTTGAGGTAGCTGTTTCTATGATACCTGGAATGACTAAAGCACATAAATGGCTAGTTGATTTATATGAAAATGAATTAAATGCTCCTGATAAAGCTAAATCACATAAAGACTTTTTAAATAATAACATTAAAGGTAAAATAACCATTGTTTCCGGGTTACCTCGTTCCGGCACCTCTATGATGATGCAAATAATAGATGCATCAGGCTTCCCTGTATTAACAGATAAAAAAAGAGAAGCGGATAATAATAATCCTAAAGGATATTATGAATATGAACCTGTAAAAAAACTAATGGTTGATAAAAGTTGGTTACCAAACGCTAATGGAAAAGCTGTTAAAATTATTGCTCAATTATTACCTTTTTTACCTTCTAATTATGATTACAAAATTATATTTATGAGAAGAGATATGAACGAGGTGCTGCAGAGCCAGCAAGTTATGCTTGGAAAAGAAAAAGATGTGAAAGCCAAAAATTTTCCATTAAAACTAAGTGAAGCTTTTCAAAAACAATTACAAAAAGTAGAAGCTTGGGTAGATAGTCAACCAAATGTTGAAATGCTAGATGTTAATTATACTGATGTTCTTGAAAATACAGAAGAAGAGTTACATACAATTTTATCATTTATTGAACACGATGGAAACATCGATAAAATGAAAGAAATTGTAGATAAATCTTTATATCGTAACAAAATAAAAAAATAATTTACTAATTTAGTCGCTGATTTTATAATTTACATATTAATTTAAACTTTATACTATGGAAAAATCTAACAATCTTAACTTAAAAATTAAAAGGTATGCTGCTTTAGCTACCGGTGTTACTGCTGCTGCAGGAGCATCTGCTCAGGTAACCTATACAGACATTAATCCGGATGTGGTGTTAACTCCTTCAGGAACTGCTCAATATCTATTAAATTTAGATGGTGATGCGGTTACTGATATGGGATTTGTAGCTGCTAGTGGTACTGTAACTGGTATTTTCACTTACGGTACTCTACAAATTCCTTATACATTGAGCTACGATGCCGGTGTTGCTTTATTTGGCACAGCAGCTCCAGCAACTAACGGCTGGATGGGCTCCTCTTCTGATGCTCCTTCAAATATACCTAATGGCAATGCTATTGGTGCAGCAGGTACTTTTTACCAGTCTCAAGGGTTTGTTGGTAACGTACAAAGTACATATTTAGGTGCTCCAGTTAATGCTCAATATGGTCCTTATTCTTCTGGTAATTTTTTAGGTACTGAAGGCTATATTGGTGTTAGATTTGATATTTCAGGATCTACTCATTACGGTTGGGTAAGAGTAGAAATGGCAGCAAACGGTACTTCTATGACCATTAAAGACTATGCTTATGATGCTACTCCAAATACTGCAATTGCTGCTGGAGATATGGGTTCAGTAGGTGTTGATGAAGTTAATTTCGAAACAGCTATTCAATTTATCAGTAACCAAAACAACCAAGTTACAGTTAAAATGAATACTACCATTACCAATGGAATGATTAACGTTGTTTCAATTGATGGTAAAAATGTTGCTTCAATTAATGTGAACAGTCAAACTGAATTAGTTGATTTAAGTAATTTATCAAGTGGAATTTACATGGTTAATTTAACTTCAAACGAAGGGACAATTACAAAAAAATTCTATGTTAGATAATTAACAACTCTCTCAATACACAAAAAAAACCGCTATGAAATTCATAGCGGTTTTTTTATACCTTAATTTTACCTATTACCTAAGCATTTCTAAATTGCTTCATAATTTTAGAAGCAAAGACAAACTCTGATAATTCCTTATTATCAGATTTAACAATCTCATTATTGTCCCCCTGCCACCAATTTTTACCCTGATATAAAAACATAATGTTTTCTCCTGTTTCCATAACAGAGTTCATATCATGTGTAATTACTATGGTAGTCATGTTATACTCTTTAGTAATTTCTTGAATTAATTGGTCGATAACAATTCCTGTAAAAGGATCTAATCCGGAATTAGGTTCATCACAAAAAAGATATTTAGGATTTAAAGCAATTGCTCTAGCTATCCCTACTCTCTTTTTCATTCCACCGCTCAGCTCAGCAGGGTAAAGTTTATTCGCATTTTCTAAGTTTACTCTATCCAAACAGAAATCAACTCTCTCAAGCATCTCTTTTCTAGTTTGCTTGGTGTACATTTCTAAAGGAAACAATACATTTTCTTCAACAGTAAGAGAATCAAACAATGCTGACGCCTGAAAAAGCATACCTATATCTTTACGAATTTCTTTTTTCTGTTTAAAATTCATAGTAGTAAACTCTTTTCCATCATATTTAATAGATCCGCTATCAATTTCGTGTAAGCCTACCATACACTTTGTTAAAACAGATTTTCCTGAACCACTCCCTCCTATTATTAAATTAATTTTTCCGGGTTCAAAACTTACAGAAATATCTTGTAACACATGGTGTTCACCAAACGATTTATATAAATTCTTTACTTCTATCATACCAATAACATTTGTGTTAGCAAGTAATTAATAATAAGTATAGTTATACTACTATAAACTACCGATTTAGTACTAGCTTTACCTATTTCTAATGCTCCACCTTTTACATAGTATCCAAAATAAGAGGGTATGCTAGTAATAATAAATGCAAAAAATACAGATTTGATTAAAGCATAGGTAATGGAGAACATTTTAAAATCAAATCTAATTCCTAAAATATAATCATTTAATGTCATACCATCAAAATACATAGAAACCAATAAACCACCTATTATTCCTAATGCCATACTATAAATAACAATAATTGGAATAAAAATTAAAGAAGCAACTATTTTAGGAAATACAAGGTATGAAGCAGAATTTACTCCCATAATTTCTAATGCATCTATTTGGTCAGAAATTCTCATAGTTCCAATTTCTGAAGCTACATTAGAACCGATTTTACCTGCTAAAATTAACGACATAACTGTTGGTGCTAATTCTAATATAAACGACTCTCTAGTAGCAAAACCAACTAAGTAACCAGGAAGTAATGGATTATTCATGTTGGTAGCTGTTTGTATAGTAACAACCGCTCCCATAAATACCGAAATGATAGCAATTAAGCCCAAAGAACCAATTCCTAAACTTACCATTTCATGAATAGTCTGTTTAAAAATTAATTTATAATTATCTGGTTTTTTAAATACCCTCGATAATAAGATAAAATAAGCTCCTATGTTCTCAAAAAGTGTTATCATTATAGAATGTAAGCCACAAATGTAAAAAAAATAAAAGGTTTATTAATCAAAATATAATACTCTTACTATTTTTGAAATTTCTATGTTCCAAAAAAATAATTAATTTAGCAGTATGAACCGAAGAATAAAATACCTCATTATCACTTTTGGAGTTTTATTATCTCTGTCCTCTTGTTTCTTAGGGAAAAAAGATAAATGTAATACTTGTCCTAAATGGAGTTTATCCAATTTTTCTGACAAAAATCATTGAAAATATCAGCTTTTTAATCTACTTTTGAACCCTCTATTTAGACTAAATCTAAATAACTATTGCTGATGACCTTAGATGAACTTAAAGAAAACGAATCTGCACAAATTGTTCAAATACTTGATGAACAATTAGAAGAATCAATGTTAAATATGGGTTTTATTGTTGGTGAAGACGTAAAGCTTGATCGTATTGCCCCTTTAAAAGACCCTATTTTAATTACTTCCGGACTCAATTATATTAGCATTAGAAAAGAAGATGCAAAAAAAATATTAATCGAAAAAACTAAGACAAGCTGAGTTCATCAACCAAAAATAACCTACCTGTTAAAACTATTTACCTTGTTGGAAACCCTAACACCGGTAAAAGTTCTTTATTCAATGCACTTACAGGACTAACTCAAAAAACAGGAAATTTTCCAGGGGTCACAGTAGATAAAAAATCAGGCTATACCAATATCAACAACCAACAAATTGAAGTGGTAGATTTGCCAGGAACTTATAGCTTAAACCCTGAAGCTGAAGATGAAAGAGTAGCTGCGAACACCATTAAAAATATTACGGATGATGAACTAATTATTGTAGTAGCAGATGTTACTAACTTAAAAAGAAACTTATTTCTTTGTACGCAAATTATTGATTTGGGAAAACCTGTTGTATTGGTTTTAAACATGATGGATTTACTTCAAAAAAGTAAGCAATGTATTGATTTGGATAAAATATCCGCTTTACTACAAATCCCTGTAGTTCCGGTAAATGCTCGTATAAAAAAAGGCATAAATGAGCTAAAAGAAGTTATTACCAATTACAAATTTAAGCCAACAAAACTTATTGCATTAACTGCCACTGAGCGATACGAAAAAATAACCACTATTTTACTATCTTGTTTAAAAGGTGGTGAAGCGAACAAATGGATAGATAGAACCAAAAAAATTGACAATATTTTAACCCATAAAATATACGGCTACCTCATCTTTTTAAGTATCCTGTTTGTTATTTTTCAAGCTATTTTTTCTTGGTCAGCATATCCAATGGAACTTATTGAAGAAGGTTTTTCCTTGCTTGGTAGTTTGGTAGAAAGTTGGCTACCAGAAGGTGTGTTAAGCGATTTAATTGTTAACGGAATTTTAGCAGGACTAAGTGGCATTGTAATTTTTGTTCCACAAATCGCTTTGTTATTTGCCTTCATTACCATTTTAGAAGATACCGGTTATATGTCTAGAGTTAGTTTTTTAATGGATAGATTATTACGTCCTTTCGGTTTAAACGGAAAATCTATTATTCCATTAATAAGTTCTATTGCCTGTGCCGTTCCTGCAATTATGAGTACTCGTTCTATTAATAATTTAAAAGAGCGATTAATTACCATAATGGTATCGCCATTAATTAGTTGCTCTGCTAGGATTCCAGTTTATACTTTATTAATAGCTTTAGTTATTCCCACAGAAGAGCAAGTGGGCATTTTCAACCTGCAAGGAATTGTAATGATGGGACTTTATCTTATTGGTTTCCTTGCAGCACTTTTTGCCGCTTTAGTTTTTAAATGGATTTTAAAATCTAAAGGAAAATCGAATTTTATTATGGAAATGCCTATTTACCGTTTACCTAGATGGTCTAATGTAGGCTTTTCGGTTTATAATAAAGTAAAAGTATTTCTTTTTGAAGCAGGAAAAATAATCATTGCCATCTCTATTGTATTATGGGGACTTTCTTCTTACGGTCCGGGAGATACTTTTGAAAAAATTGAAGAAAAATATGCTTCACCTGCTTACGAAAACGAAAGTGAAGACGAAATAAATAATTTAATAGCCTCAGAAAAATTAGAAGCTTCTTATGCTGCTTATTTAGGAAAAACCATTGAACCATTAATTAAACCAATAGGTTTCGATTGGAAAATAGGCATCTCTTTAGTAACCTCTTTTGCTGCCAGAGAAGTTTTTGTAGGAACTATGGCAACTTTATACAGTGTTGGTGATGAAGATAACACCACTTCCATCAGAGAAAAAATGCTACAAGCAAAAAACCCTGAAACAGGCGACAGACTTTATAACAAAGCCACGACCTTTTCTTTATTAATATTTTATGCTTTTGCTATGCAATGTATGGCGACTCTTGCTGTTGTTTACAGAGAAACTAAATCTTACAAATGGCCTATTATTCAAGTGGTTTATATGGGAGCCTTAGCCTATATTTCCAGTTGGATTGTTTATACTATTTTTTCTTAATCTAAGATGACGGAAAAAGACTGTTTAATATTATCGAGATATGTACCTGAAGCAAGTATGCCCATTTTAAAAAATTGGTTTACACAAACACCTTTTATATTAAACATTACCAAAAAAAGAACTACCAAATTAGGCGATTTTAGAGGCGAAGTAGGAAAACATCTTTGCAAAATATCAGTAAACCAAAACCTTAACTCCTACTCTTTTTTAATTACACTTACGCATGAATTTGCTCATTTATTGGTGTGGAACAAATACAAAAACAAAGTAAATCCGCATGGAAAAGAATGGAAAAATACCTTTACAGAATTGCTTACTGTTTTATTAGAAAACAAAGTATTTCCTAACGATTTAACTCCTGTGGTTATAAAACATGCCAAGCAACCCAAAGCTTCATCGCAAGCAGATGCTCAATTGACCAAGGCATTAAACAAATACAACCCAACCAATAACTTAGTTCACTTAATGGAATTAGAACACGGAACTGTTTTCACTTTAAACAATAAGAGAACCTTTAAAAAAGGAGAAAAAAGAAGAACGCGTTATTTGTGTGAAGAACTTACTACAAAAAGAAAATATCTTATTAATGGAGTTGCCGAAGTAAATGTTTTAACTTCTTAATTTTTTCATCTTTCCCAATATAATTTTTTTCCAAAACCCAAAGTATTATCTGTCATTTTAATATATGCTAATTTAATTGCCCAAATTTTAGATGGTTTTGCTCTTGCAAATGGATATTTAGCATAATAAACTTCATAAAAAACAGCTTGTTCAACCTCATCGGGCACAATAAACTCTCCAACAAACTGTACCCCTTGAATTTTAGCAATAGATTTATTATCGGTTGTAACTGTTCCTGCAATTTTATTATTCTCCAAGGCTTCAGCAATATGCCTGGTACTTTCGTCAGATAAAAAAACAAAATGAAAATTAAGTTCATCAAAAACATAATAACAATTGGCACAATAAGGCTGATTATTAACTGATGTAGCAATAGTAAGTACATTGTTTTTCTTTAAGTAGGTAACAATTTTTTTATCCATATTTATTAAGCAAAATTTATGGTTCAAAAGTAAGTATTTGATGTATAGCTAAAAATATTTATATTTACCATTCCAATCATTTTAACTAAAACTCATGCAAAAACAGCAATGTTTAGAGTGTAACGAAGCATTTTCGGGAAGAGCTGATAAAAAGTTTTGCTCAGATTATTGTCGTAATGCCTACAACAACAAAATTAATAAAGACAGTACTAACCTTATTAGAAATACCAACAATAGACTTAGAAAAAATTGGAGAATCCTTGAAAAATTAAATCCAAATGATAAATGCAAAGTCACTAAGCAAAAATTATTAGATGAAGATTTTGATTTTCATCACTTCACATCCATTTATACCACTAAAACAGGCAATGTATATTATTTCTGTTATGACCAAGGCTATTTAGCCTTAGAAAATGATTTTTATGCTTTAGTAAAACAAAAATAATTAAAAATTAATTTTTAATCTTCAACTAATATACTACCTTAGCAACCAATATGGTAGCAAACAATATACATACTCAATTAAACCATGCTGAAATTATTCATTTACAGCACAATCTTTACTTATTGAAATTTGATGATAATTATGAAATAGAGCTAGAAGATGCTATCGAAATTGACCAAGCATTTATCAAAATAACCAACAATCAATCATTCTGTGTTGTTGTTGATGCTAGAAACAAATACTCAAGTGTCTCAAATGATGCCAGAAATTTTTTTGCTAACGATCCCGAAATTTTGCCCATTAGAAAAAAAATTGCGCTTGTAGTTAACAATATGCCTACTAGAATGATAGCTAATTTTTTTGTGAAATTTAACCGACCAAAAACCCCTACAAAAGTATTTAACGACTACAGTAAAGCCATAGATTGGTTAAATGAAGAATAAAATGTTTTTTAACTTTACTTGCAACTTCTTAAAAAAACATTCTATTTTCTAACTTTTATCATCTTTTTTCTGTGATAATTTTAATAATATTGTTACTGATTTAACATCTTGATAGAATTATGGAGAAATACGCTCATCTTATACAACAAATTGAAACAAAATACAAGGATTTAGGGCAAGATACAGAAGCTTATTTAAAGGGGTTATTACATGCAAAACCAATAGATTATTGGGACTATATTGAAGTAGAATCATTATTAAGTTTACAGAAACCAAGAACCAATTTCCCTGATGAAATGGTTTTTATCATGTACCATCAAGTTACCGAGTTATTACTAAACATGATGTTACATGAAATGTATCAAGTTTGTGAAAAAGAAAATATTACCGCTAACTATTTTATTGAGAAAGTTGGCAGAATGAACAGATACATTCAAATGCTTGCTAATTCTTTTGATGTAATGCGTTTGGGAATGGATCCGGAGCAGTATAATCAATTTAGATTTACCCTAACACCGGCAAGTGGTTTCCAGTGTGCTTCTTTTCGTCAAGCAGAAATTTGTGCAACAGACATTAAAAACTTAGTTGATCCCAGATTAAAAAACAACCTTACCAATATTCATGATTTTCCTTACCTTTTTGATAATATTTATTGGCAAGCAGCAGGGAAAGACCATAAAATAGGCAAGAAATCATTAACGCTTCAGCATTTTGAAGAAAAATATTTAGCCCAATTTATAGAAATGGCAGAATATTATAAAGACAAAAATATTTGGCAAAAATATATTACTATGCCAACATCTGAAAAAAATAATCCTAAACTAATTCAGGCATTAAAAGATTTAGATATAGAATTTAATATTAAATGGCCTATAGTTCATCTAAATGCTGCAAAACAATACTTAGAGTCTAAAGACAAAGTAATTGAAGCAACAGGAGGAAGCGAATGGCAAAAATATTTACATCCTAAATATCAGCGAAGAGTATTTTTTCCTGACCTATGGACGGAAGAAGAACTAAAAAATTGGGCTGAAGAATACTGATTAACTAACCAATCAATTATTGATTACAAAGGAATTAACAACTATGGAAAAATACGATTTGTGTGTAATTGGTGGTGGACCAGCAGGGTATGCAGCCGCTATGAGAGCTATAGATTTTGGGAAAAAAGTTATTTTAATTGAAAAAGACAAATTAGGTGGAGCAGGAATTTACAATGGAGCACTTTCTTCAAAAACCATGTGGGAACTTTCCTCTCGTTTTAAAAAGGTTTATGATGAATTAGGTAAAGAAAGAGCCGACAGAAACTTAGATATTACTTTTGAAGAAGTTAAGAAAACCATAGAAGAAGCTATTTTTGAAAGGAAATTTCAATTATCATGTCATCTTAGAATTATACATGCCGAAACAGGATTAATTACCTACGAAAAAGGTTTAGGAAGCTTTGTAACCAATAAAGAAATAAAAATTACTAAAGATGATGGTTCTGAAAAAATAATTTATGCTGAAAATACTGTAATTTCTTCGGGTAGCCGACCAAGAGTTCTTCCAAATATTGAAGTTGATGAAAAAACTATTTTAACCAGTGATGGTATTATGCATATAGATGACTTTCCAAAAAGTTTGGTAGTTATTGGTGCAGGTGTTATTGGTTGTGAGTTTGCTACAATGTTTGCCAATTTTGGTAAAACCAAAGTATATATTATTGATAGAGCAGAAAGAATTCTTCCTTTTGAAGACGAAGATATTTCAGAACTGATTTCCAGCAATATGGAAAAGAAAAATGTAACTATACACCAAACAGCCAACTTAAAAAGGTTAGAAATTGTTAATGGAGAAGTAGAATACGAAATTGAACACGCTGATGGTGCTTGTGAGGTTATTCATGTAGAAAAAGCACTTATTTCTATTGGCAGAATTCCAAATATTGAAAAATTAAATATTGAAAATGCCGGAGTAAAAATGAGTAATAGAGGGGTTCATATTGGAGATAATGACACACAAACCAATATTCCAAATATTTATGCTGTAGGAGATGTTTCAGGAAGGCTCCCACTTTATAATGTTGGAGAAAGAGAAGCCAGACATGCTGTTGCCAGAATGTTCTCTAAAAAAGCGTTAAACCCGATTAACTATGAAAACGTTTCTACTATTATGTTTTTAGATCCGGTGGTTGCTTCTGTTGGAGCTAATGAACAAATGCTTAGAGAAGAAAATATTCCTTACAAAGTAGCTAAAGTGGATTATTCTACCATTGCCAGAGCAATTTCTATGGGAAAACCTCAAGGTTTTTTCAAATTGATTGTTTCTGATGATGCCGACATGAAGGTTTTAGGAATGAGAGCTGTTGGTTATCACGCTTCTTCAGCAATCCAAACTATTGCTTTATTAATGTATATGGATAAAGGAATTGAAGAGTTAGCACACATGATTCATCCTCATCCTTCTATTGTTGAGGGAGTTCAGGAAGCTGCAAGAATGTTACTCGGAAAATCCATTTACAAATCTGCTGTATTTAGAGATAAATTGAAATGTTACAGTTGTAGAGATGGTATTTGTACTCCTCTTAACTTTATTGATAAAGATAACATTATTAAATTCGAGAAAATATCTCAAGAATTTCACGACAATCAAGAAGATTGAGGTGAGAAAACCGGAAGGCTGATGATTAGAAATTATTGACTTTGTACGTTAGAAAAATAATGGAATAGTTATCCCAACCTATTAATGTTTTTAAGTATTGAGAATGCTCTATCAATATTTTCGTCATTCACAATAATAGTAAACTCATGCATGGTAGAAATAATGTCTAAAATATTAATTCCTTCCCAAGCTAATTTTTTTAAAATAAAGTAGTAAATACCTGAAACATCTGCATTTTCGCTTGGTAACTTAATGGTTAATGAAGAAAGCCCTGTTGATGCTTGCAGCTGTTTTTCATTCTTAAAAATATCATTGATATCATTGTTTTCTGAATCACTTAAAATAATGGAAGTTTCATAAACTCCCTGAGAGAAAGCAAAGAAAATATCTTTTTTACCTTTTAGTTTCTTAAGCAACAGTGATTGACAATCTATTAAAGATTCAGAATTCTCAAAAGTATAATAAGTAATTTTTGAACGAACAGTAATATCTCCTAATTTATTTACCACTTTTCTAATTTTAATTTGAAAAGTAGGATCAAATTTGGGAGATAATCTTTTTAAAGCCATAACGATAGCTCCAATTTTAACATCTTTATTTAATTCTTCATCAATTTCTGCTTTTATTTGGCGAGAAAGTGATGATAAATTGATTAAACCCTCTGCTAATGCTTCTTCTAAAAATGGTGATTTTTTTATAATTTCTTCAACAACTACGTGTACTGCTTTCATTCTTTTAATTATTTAACAATCGGGCAGTAAAAATAGTAATTAAATCAAAAAAACCAATATTTTTTAACAAGTTGTTTGAAAAAAATGAAAAATTGGCTCGATTATATATGTATAAAACAACTAACACAACACAACTTACTGATAAACAGATTAATATTTTGTACATTTAAACCCAAAAAAATAGTATGATTAAACGGACCTTATTTTTTGGCAACAAAAGTTCACTTACCACAAGGAACGAACAGTTGATTATAAAAACAAACGAAAAAGAAGCTAGTATTCCAATCGAAGACATTGGCTTTGTTGTAATTGAGAATCAAGAAAGTTATATTTCTTTGCCAACAATAAACAAATTGATTAATAACAATGTTGCTGTAATTTTTTGTAATGAAAAGCACATGCCTTCTTCTATGTTAATGAACTTAGACGGACATCATCTGCAACATGAATTTTTTAAAGCACAGATTAATGCTTCCGAACCCTTAAAAAAACAACTGTGGCAACAAACGGTTAAAACGAAAATTCAACATCAAGCTCAATTACTTGAGAAAATTGGACAAGCTAATACCCCTTTAAATTATTATGCTTCAAAAGTATTGAGTGGAGATAGTGATAACAGAGAGGGTGCTGCTGCGGCTTATTATTGGAAACACATTTTTGATTTTGATTTTAGAAGAGAAAGGTATGGCGAACATCCTAATGCTTTTTTAAATTATGGATACATTGTTTTGAGAGCTGCTGTTGCAAGAGCATTAGCCGGAAGTGGTTTATTAAATACCATTGGTATTCACCACAGAAATAAATATAATGCTTTTTGTTTGGCTGATGATATTATGGAACCATATCGTCCGCTTGTTGATATTAAAGTACTTGAAATAATAAATAATTACGATACAACAGAACTTACCACCGAAATTAAAGCAGAATTACTAAGCATACTTACTCAAAATGTATATTATCAAAACCAAGTTAGTCCATTAATGGTGGCTCTAAACAAAACCACCAGCTCGCTTCAACAATGTTTTGCGGGGAGTAGTAAAAAAATTATTTATCCGAAATTATGGAACTAAATGCATATAGGGTTATGTGGCTATTTGTTTTCTTTGATTTACCTACCGAAACTAAAAAAGACAGAAGAAACGCTTCTTTATTTAGAAAAAAGCTACTGCAAGATGGTTTTAGCATGATGCAGTTTTCTGTTTACACAAGACATTGTGCCAGTGGTGAAAGTGCTGATGTTCATGAAAAAAGAATAAAAAGTATGTTGCCTCCATTAGGTAAGGTTAGTATTTTACGAATTACCGATAAGCAATTTGGAAATATTATGAATTACTGGGGTAATGTAAAACAGGACAATATTAAAACACCAACACAATTAGAATTGTTTTAACTTAAAACCCATCCCATTTGTCATGCAGGATGCAACTAGCTTATTTTTTTTAACTATAAAGTTTGTATTAACCTTTTAGCTTGATTCCTCCTGAAAGACAACAGCCCTATTTGTCATGCAGGAGGCAACTAGCTATTTAAATAATCAGTATTTTTTTATTTAAACTATAATAAATTTCCATTTAGGATTCTCTTGAGCAATTAATGCTTCTTTTTTCTCCCTGCTCAAATCTTTAATTTCTTTCTCTCTTTCAATTGCCATATTTACATCTGTGTATCTTTCATAATAAATTAGCTGATAACAAAAATACTTTCCTGCAAATGAATTTGGATTACCCCTATTTTCATAGTGTTGTCGCATTCTTACTTTCAAATCATTTGTTACCCCTGTATATAATACTGTTTTCTTCGGATTTGTTGTGATATATACAAAGTAGTTTCCTTTTAACATTAACCTTACTTTAAACTTTATATCAAATTTAATATTTTTAACTCAAATTAAAACCCCAAACTTTCTGTCTAGCTAGATTGCTCCTGAAGGATACCAACACCATTTGTCATGCAGGATGCAACTAGCTTATTTTTTTAACTATAAGTTTGTACTAACCTTTTAGCTAGATTCCTCCTGAAGGACAAAAACTTTGAATAAAAAAAATGCCCCAATTAAAGCAATTACATCTTTAAAAGGAGCATTTTTAGTAACGATATTTCTTTTTAACTTTATGACTATTAGAAGCTTCAGCAGCAACTAATATCGTACTTCCTAATCTTTAATCAAACCACAACTTCAAGAAGTCGATTAAGATAAACGAAACGAATATCGTACTTCCTAATCTTTAATCAAACCACAACCCACGTTTAGTATGAGTTTCACACATTTGAATATCGTACTTCCTAATCTTTAATCAAACCACAACGCATCAATCCTAACTATCTTCTCTTTTACAAATATCGTACTTCCTAATCTTTAATCAAACCACAACTTTAAACGCTCAACAACGTTTAAAACTTCTAATATCGTACTTCCTAATCTTTAATCAAACCACAACCCAATTTTAGAACTAGCAAAAGACGCGTGGAATATCGTACTTCCTAATCTTTAATCAAACCACAACTCTTCGCTCACTAATTCACAAATATACAAGAATATCGTACTTCCTAATCTTTAATCAAACCACAACCTTGTATTCCTTACATGTAGTTCAATGAAAAATATCGTACTTCCTAATCTTTAATCAAACCACAACAGCATAAAAAGGTAGAAAAACAAACCAAATAATATCGTACTTCCTAATCTTTAATCAAACCACAACTAACATGATTGAGTTGATGAATTCGGAATCAATATCGTACTTCCTAATCTTTAATCAAACCACAACCTTATAACTGTTTTACGTGCCATTTCTCCAAATATCGTACTTCCTAATCTTTAATCAAACCACAACAATATGACCGCCCATTTGTTCGTCTAATTAATATCGTACTTCCTAATCTTTAATCAAACCACAACTGTGCTACACCCGTAACCATTGTCAATGTTAATATCGTACTTCCTAATCTTTAATCAAACCACAACTGTTGTTGCTTTGTTTAAAAAGTCGTTCTTAATATCGTACTTCCTAATCTTTAATCAAACCACAACTTCATCACCTTTTACAAGTGCGTCTCCAAAAATATCGTACTTCCTAATCTTTAATCAAACCACAACCTACTTTTTATATTAGTAGGGTTTCCATTAATATCGTACTTCCTAATCTTTAATCAAACCACAACTTGATGCTGAACTTTACAAAGCTCCTAAGCAATATCGTACTTCCTAATCTTTAATCAAACCACAACCCCTACTTTTGATGAAATAACTCATAAATCAATATCGTACTTCCTAATCTTTAATCAAACCACAACTCCTCTCCTTATATCTTCACATAGTTTTCCAATATCGTACTTCCTAATCTTTAATCAAACCACAACTCTTCTTCTCTTACTATTTCTTCCTGAATTAATATCGTACTTCCTAATCTTTAATCAAACCACAACTATAGAGATAATTTAATAAAAGAATTAGGTAATATCGTACTTCCTAATCTTTAATCAAACCACAACTATGAAGATTTGTAGGTTTGAACCATATCAATATCGTACTTCCTAATCTTTAATCAAACCACAACAAAAGTTTAGCTAAGTATATTTTGGCTAGGAATATCGTGTTTCCTAATCTTCAATCAAACCACAACGCAAACGAAGCGAGTGATTGTGGTTTGATTGAAGCCCAATAAGAGGGTTCGACCAGTTTATGTCAAAGAACTTTTATCTCAATACTAAATCTTAATCATCTTACCTGATGGTAATAATTTAAAATCAATACCTTCTATGAAAGCATTAAATTGATTATGGTTCATTTTACGAGTTGGTTTATTGTCTCCTAACTTAAAAATTCCATCAGGTTTGAAATTATCCTTCTTAATTTCATCAGATTTTCTTGCTTCTTTGAAGTACCTCATCATAATAACTCCATACTCATCAACTTTTCCAGATGGTCTAACTATTCTCTGAATTGACAATCCTTCAATAATATAAATTCTTCCACTAAAATCAGTTATTTCATTTATATCTTTTGGATTTTCTACTGATTTGTCATAACAAATTACTTGTTGTCCTCTTTTTAAAACCAAATCCCTATTATTCCTTTTTACAATAGGAACTTGTATAGTTTTTCCTTTTGATATTTTCTCTTTATATAAAGGGTAATCACCATGTTCTAACTTCTGTAACTGAGCCAAATTGAAATTATTAATTAGTTCAAAATCTTTGTTTTTACCATCATCATAAATTACCATGCAATAATTTTCATCATTTTGAGCATATACTTTTTGCTTATGTTCTTGACGTGATTTTGAAATAATAGAGTGTTCTTTTATTTCTAATGGGTTTTTAACCGAATTAGCATAAATACGAACTTTATTAATTGGCACACCTTTTTCCTCATTCATCCAAACCGTACCGTTTAGTTTGTTTTTTTGTTGAGCATTTGATGGAATAATAAGAATTCCATTTTCTTTAGCCATTCTTACTTTTTCCTTTACTGCTTCATCAACGATATTTTCAATATCGGTTACTTTTATGCTCTCTAAATCTTTACGAATTACATATCGTAATTCTTCTGTGTTTAAAGGATTTTTAATTGCTCCATAAACACTATCTTGGTGCAATGAGCCACGAATAGTATCGCCTTGTTGTAATCTTGGAATTTTTTTTCCCTTTTCATCCAATTGGTAAATTAATTTACCATTAGCATCTTTTTTAAGAATTGTTTTTCCATTTTTATCCTTTTCAATTTTTGCTACATATTGTTTTTTGCCTCTTACTCTAATAATTTTTTTCGATTGTTTTTTTACATTATCAGGTGTGTAATGAGAAACCAAAATTTCTTCTTCAATTTTCACTAAATCTTCTGTAAAAGTTTTCCAAGGTTTAGATTCAGCTAATAACTTTCTAGCATTACCCGCTTGCTCTTTATCTTCTAATGTCCATGCACTTGCCAAGACATCATATTTATCTTTAGTCATACAAGCAATTGTAATTGCATCAATGGTATGATGTGTATGTTTGCTTCGGTCTTTTATTTCAAAATACTTTTTACCATTTTCTTGATAGCTTTTTTGGACACCCCAAATTTTTCTAAACTCTGCTACCATTCCACCTTTTACAGATAAAACTCTTTTAAAATAAGACTTTAAATAAGCTTGTGAATATTTAGTTATAATACCTATATCAGGTATTTGGCTATTTTTAAATCCAACTTTAGGTTCTTCCCACACAAAACGGTCATATTTTCCTTTAATATAATCTCTCTTTAAAGTTAGATAATGGCGTCTTCTAATTTTTCGGTCTTTGGCTTCTTTTGTTGCCATTGCCTTAGTTGATTTTACAATTTGATCTATCTCCCAAGTTAATTTTTCTGCTTCTTTTCGCCAATGATCAACACGCAGTAAAATTTCTTCGTGATTGGCTAATTCAACTGGCATTTTTGTTTTTTTAACTTCTCTGTTATATCTTTGACTACAAAGGGTTTTATTCATCAATGAATTATCTTGAGAACGGCTTCTAGGAACCGTATGCTCAATATCATACTCTGGACTTGTCCCTATAATTTGACAAATACTAATTGACTTACCATCTTCGTAAATTTCTTTTTTATCTTGTTCTATCCATAATTGATAACGAAGTAAATCATCTTCGGTAGGTTCAATTTCTTTTTTAGATTCTTCATAATAAAGTTTCTTTATTTCCTTGACAGCATCTTCTCTAAATTTTTTATTATCATTTTGAAAGTCCTGAATTCCTTTGCGTTTATTAGCATCGTTTAACTCTCGTGCCATTTCAATATGAATGATGGTTTTCTCATCAATATGTCCTTCTAAAATCAATACATTCAACACTTTTCGTAATTGATGTAACGCTCGCATTGCCATTGGGTTCTTAATTGAAGGTGTAAGCGGACTTCCTAAAACAACTTTTTCATTTCCGTTTGCATCTTTAACAATTTTCTTTTTAAATACCTCAATATCTGACGGGTGGTATAGCTTTTTTAATTGTTTTTCATTTGTACAAAATATTTCACCATCTTCATTTTCTCCACTTAAAAACTCTAATACTTTTTCGTCTAAACGTTTTATAGTTATATATTCCTGTTTTTTAATTTGCTCAATTAAAACAGGAAATAAATCGTTCAAAATTTGGTCTTGATTTTCTTCAATTTTATGGTACTTATAAAATGATATAAGTTTCTTCTGTAAATCATTTTTAAAACTTGTTTCTGCTTCTTTAGAGTAATATACACTATCCTTTTTATATTCTTTTATCAAACCATTTAGCACTTCTAACAACCCATTTTCGTAAGTATTGGTTTCAATAATTTTAGCAATATTATCTTGAATATATTTTCGCTGAGTTTGGTCATTCCAAATTTTATCATCTACAATATTTTCAATATTTGCCATAAAAACAGCATGCGAATACAATAATCCTTCTTTCAAATAAGGTGTGATTTTATTGATAGCATTGAGGCTTAAGCTCGCAAAATCTTTTTTTAATTTAATTTTACTGAAGGATTTTGCTTTTTTTTCGTCTAATCCTAATTTTTCTTTAGCGTATTCTTGCAAATAAATATCGGTAGTAGCAACAGATAATAAATGCCATAAATCTTTATAATTCACATTTCTATTTACATTTTCTCCTTTTCCGTTTTTTGCTTGATAAGTAAATGTTTTGGTTTTCCAATCCTCACCAAAAAGATTTTTTAAAGATGCTGAAACTACACAACCTGAAACAGAATTTTTAGGTTTATAATTAAACAGATAGTGTACCGATTTTGCATTGAATGATTTATAAAAATCAAATGAAGCTCCTTTAGGTATTAATTCTTTTGCTAAATCTTCAAAATTGAAATTATCTTTTTTTCGATAAAATTTAGGTACTATTTTCTGACGTTCTTCAGCTGTAAGAAAACGTAAAGCATTATCTTCTGGTGTTTTAATCTTAATAGTATTAATATATGCCCACATTCTATATTCTTCATAATCAGGATGCGAAACTGAACATCGACTTTTAGTTTTCTCAAATGAACATTTACCAATTAATCCTTTTTGAGATTTTAAAGGACGTTGAAAGAAAATAGCTTTATATAATTCTTTTGCTAAACCACTATACTTTTTTTCAGGCAACAATTCGTTTTCATTAATATAATCTATTTTCTGTGCTTTGCAAATTACCTCAAATTCAGCTAAATAATGTTCTTCTCGTGCCGTATATTGGTTTCTTATTTTTGCTCGATTAAATTTTTCTTTCTCTTTTGTAGTAATATTTTCCTTTTCTACTTCTTTATTATATAAGCTATAAAAATATTGCCCAAGAGTAGCAAAATTTCCATCTTTAATGGCTTGAGAAATTTCGCTAATTTTTTGTTTCACAACACCTAAATCCTCTTTTCTATTTAATCTTGCAACTACTTCTTCTTTTGCTTTCTCAAAATTATTTTCGTTAGCTTTTATAATTTTTCCTAATACAATAAATAATGATTTAAGTTTTTTTTCTCCTTCATCTAAATCTTTTTTATAACCACTTTTTTCTGTTGTATCAAAAATATCTAATCCATCAAAATAGTCGGTTATTTCCGTTTTTAAATCTTGTACTGTTAAAGCTTCTAAAATTACATCTTCAATTTTTGGACAGTGTTCTTCAAAAATTCCTTCGGCAGATTGGTCTAATCTATTACTTAAAAAACCCCTTCGTTGTGCTATATGGTAAAATGCTCTACCTAACTCGTATAAATTAGCTTTACCCCTACTTGCTTTATCTCTAAAATAATATGGATTAATATTTTGATCGTCATCAGTTCGTAACCACTTTAAAAATTCATCATTTAATGGATATTTTTTAAATCCTGATTTTCTCCAAGCAACAACTTCATCAATTGTTAAAGGACACATATTATTTTCAGCCAATACTTTTAAAGTCTCATATTTTCTTAATTTTCTACGAAATTTAATCTTCCTAGCACTTCTAAATCCTGTTCTTTCCGCTGCTCTTGAACTTTCTATGCCTTTTTCAGATTTAACTCCTTCAGAAAATATTCTAACTCCTTTATCAAGTAATGAAAATTCTGTCCCATCTTTTTCCACCACAGCCCAACCAATACTGTTAGTACCTAAATCTAATCCTAAAATTTTTGCCATAACTATTTGTCTTAAAATTGAATGCTTAAAAATAAAGTTTTATTTTATAAAAACAAATGATATATTTGCCTTGTGAATAAAAAAAGAATCCTAATCTTTAATCTTATCACAATAAGGCTATATGCCGTAGATGAAAATCTTTAGTCCTGCTTCGGTGGGACTTTTTTTATGCTTTTTTTTCAAATTTAAAAAGTAAAACTAACTTTCTAGCTAGGTTCCTCCTGAAGGACAGCTCCTATCTGTCATACAGGAGGTAACTAGCTAATTAATAACTAAAATCTTTAATTGTCACTCAAATTATTATGTTTCACTACTATTCTAGCTAGATTCCTTCTGAAAGACATTGAGAAATAGTTGTTGAAATAAAAAAACCGCTAATTTCTTAGCGGTTTTTATTTTATGGTTGATATGGAGTGTAATAAGTCTCCGCAGTGGGTAACCACTCTTTAATTCTTTCTACACGAGTATCGTAATGAGGATGTGTACTTAGAAATTCCGGAACACTTGTGCCTCCACTTGCAGCATTCATTCTATCCCAAAAAGGTATGGCTTCTGTCGGTTGATAACCAGCCATTGCCATAAACACCATTCCTAGTTTATCTGCTTCACTTTCTTGGTTTCTACCAAAGGCCATAATTCCTACTCCTGTTCCTACTCCATAAGCCGCCAAAAACAAGGCTTGAGTTTCAGACGGTTTTTCTCGCATATAAACAGCTAAAGCAACACCACCGGCAGCAGCCAAAATTCCTTGCGACATTCTTTCATTTCCATGTCGAGCCACAGCATGAGCAATTTCGTGTCCCATAACTACTGCCAACCCTTCATCTGTTTTAGCAACTGGCAACAAACCTTGATAAACTACCACTTTTCCTCCCGGCATTGCCCAAGCATTCACTATATTCTGGTTCACTAAATTAAATTCCCATCTGTAATTTTTAACTAATTTGCTTTGTCCGTTGTCTTTTAAATATCTTTCAACAGCATTGGCAATTCTTCCTCCTACTCTTCTTACTTGTTTAGTAGCCTCAACATTATCGGCAACAGGTGGGTTTTCTGTTAAAAATTGTTGGTATTGGGTTAAACTCATACTCATTAATTCACTTTCGGGAATTAATAACATTTGTTTCCTTCCTGTAATGGGTACTTTAGAGCAAGCTACTAACGCTATTACCAATATAACTGATATTATTTTTGCTGCTATTTTCATGTTTAATTTAAAAATAAAATTAATTTATCTCTACCGTTAGTCCTGCATCAGAAAGAATAGCTGACATAGGTTCTAGTACTTCAAAACTACCTCTTTTAACCGAACACTTTCCTTTATAATGAACTAACATTGCACATTGTTCTGCTTGTATAGCATCATGGTTACAAACTTTCATTAATAACTCAATAACGTAATCAAAAGTATTTACATCATCATTATATAAAACCAAATGATTTTCTTTGATGGCTGTATTTTCTACTTCAACTTGTACTTCGGTTTCTGTAATCATAACATCTAATTTATATTACAAAGTTAACTTTTTTAAAGAAGAAAGATGGTATTTAAAGCTTTATTCTACGTTTTTTATTAACTCTAAAGCTTCTTCAACAGGAATAATAGTATTGTTTTTAAAGGCGACAACCGAAGGAGATTTAACACCCATTTCTTTCATTTCTAATTGAGTGTTTAGTGCAGATTTATAATCTAATAAATTGCCAATGGTATAAATTGTTTTATCTCCATCCACAAAATTTTCTATATTTCTATCAGAAAGTTTTAATAAAACGGCTGCGTCTTCATTGGTAATTTCATCTGTAAACTCTCCAATTTTGACTTTAAAAACAATATTTAAACTTTCAGCAACCTGGCGTAATTCTTCGTCAGTTTTTGGCTTCGGAGCTACTACTACCTCTTCATTTGTATTAATTGGTTCAACTGTTTCTGATGTTGCTTCATTTGTATTGGTTGTTTCAATGGGTTCTTCATTATTTTCATTCGTTGTAGATGAAGTATTAGAAGTAGCATTTTCAACTGTTGATGTATTGTTTCCTGATGTATTATTGTTTGATGAAGTATTCTCATTAATTACCTCAACCTCTGTTGTGTTATTATTTGCAGGAGATGAGTTGTTGCTACCCAACAATTCGTTAGCTTGAGCTACAGTAATTTTATTTCCATTTTGATAAGCAATAATAAAGGCATCGGTAATTCCTAAATTAACTGCTCTATTTTTAGCAGCATTAGCATCATTAAGATTCTTATAAATACCGGATGTATATCTTATCAATCCATTAGCTGTTCTTTCGCTGTTTAATGGCGTTAGGTTATTTAATTGATCAGCTGTAATTGGTTTAGAATAAACTCCAACTTGTATGGTATAGAAAACTCCTTCTATGTTTCTAACATCTTTAGAAATGCCATCTTTAACTTCTTCTGTAGTGATTGGCGTATTATTATTGGTTGGTTGGTTATTTTTTGACGACTGCTGATTGTTGGTTTGGTTAGCTGTATTGGTAAAAGAAATTTCTTCTTCTGTTGTTGACGTTTCATTCAGCATAGCACGTGCTTCATTAATGTTAATTCTTTTTCCATTAAAAAATGCCACAACAAACGCATCCGGATAACCCATTGTTCTAATTTCATTTTTAGCCATATTCGCCACATTAAATGTTTTGAATAAACCTGCTGTATAACGAGTAATTCCATTTCCGGCATCTTCAGCCATTAAAGGAGCAAAACCTTTGTAATGATCTTGTGGAATTGGATTTCTGAATGCTCCAATTTGGACTTTAAACACCAAACCTTCTGGTAATTTAGGGTTTTTAGGTATTCTCTTGTTTTCATTATAAGCAGATTCGTTTGGCGATGTAATGGTAAAAATAGATTCTGTTAATTCTTCTGGAATTTCATCGATATTAGCTACTGATTGTTGGTTTTTATTCGCTTGTCGGTTGTTGTTTGTTGTCTGCTGGTTGTTGTTTGTTGTTGCTTCTTCAGCTATTACATCATCTTCTGTGTTATTATTATTTTGCTGTTGGTTATTAGCCGTCTGTTGATTGTTATTTGTTGTTGTTTCTTCAGTAAGTATATCCTCCTCAGTATTATTAGTTTGTTGTTGGTTGTTAGTAGTTGACGATTCTTCAGCAAGTACATCTTCCTCATTTTTATTATTAGCCTGTTGTTTTCTTTGGTTTTCAGGAAGACTGCTATTCACTTCATTAGTATAGTCAGCTAACATATCACTAGATGTATCATTGGTTTTTTCAAGGGCAACAAAGCCAAGAGCCGAATTTTCATCTTTGTTAGCAACCATATTTTTGGCTTTTTTGTTTTCTTCTAAAGCTTGCTGTTCTTTAGCTGCAGCTTGTTCTCTAAGTTCTTTTGCTTTTTGTTCATTTTGGGCAATCATCTCGTCCAACTTCTTCATTTGATTAGCCAATTTGTTTTTATCAGCTTCAGTTGCTGCTGCTTGTTGCAATGCTTGAAGCGCAACACCTAACTGTTTTTGATCCTCAGCTTCTTCTTTGGCTTTATCGGCAGCAACATATTCCACTTGTGCTTCTTTTACCAACCTTCTAGAACTTTGTTTTAACTCCTTATATTCTTTAAATTCAGGAGTGTTGGTAATGGCTGCTTTTTCTTCTGGAGTAAGACTTTGAACATAGTTTTCTTCTTCTGATGTTAACACTGTTGCCACCAACTCTTTTCTTTGTGTTGCTAATTCTTCTAAATACAACTCCTCCTCTGCTTCCATTTCTTTCACTTCCGCATAAATTACTTCTGCTTCTTTCGCTTTTCTATCCGCTTCTTCTCTTTTTTGTTGGGCTTCTTCAACTAAGGCTTGTTTTTCTTTTCTGTTTTTAGTGTTTTCAGCTGTTTCATCAAGTTGTTTGGCTTCTTGATTTAAGGTTATTGCTTCTTTTTCTAACTGAATAGCATCTTGTTTTCTTTCTTTAGATGGTAATGTTATGTTCTTAGGTTCGTAAACCGTTATTTGTTGTTGGTTGTTATTAGTTGAAGACTTTCTGTTATTGGCTGAAGACTGATTTTTATTGATTGTCTGCTGATTTTTATTGATTGTTGTAGTTTCCTCAGCAACTATATCTTCCTCAGTATTATTATTGGTTGATTGAGTTTCGTTAGTTGTTATTTGCTGACTGTTATTTACTGCTTCTTCAACAATCACCTCTTCTTGTGTATTATTTTGATTATTGTTAGTTGCAGCTATTGATGAAGAAGTGCTGATTTGCTCTAATAATCCAATGGCATTTTGTTGTTTTTCTATAGCTTCTTTTTCTAATTTATTAGCTTCATCTAACAAGTCTTTTTTCCGTTTAAAATTATTAGTAGCAACTGCTTTCTGACGAGCATCTGAAGCTTCATTAAACAAAGTAACCGACTCATCATTAAGCATTTCAGCCATAATGTAATTATTGTCTGTTGACTGTCCTCCAACAGATTTTAAAAGCGTATTTACCGTAGTTTGATTGTCTTTAAATTCTGTTGAGTTAGCTCTTTCGTACAAGGTTGCTATTTCAATTTCTTTATCGTTTGCTTCATTATTAATTTTTTCAGCTTCAACTAATTTCTCTTCTCTTTCTGTTGTGTTTGCTGTTTTATACGCTTCATCTTCTGTGTTATTCGCTTTTTCTCTTAATGCATTTACTTCGGCTGTAAGGTCATCAACATTAGCAAGTATGTTTTTGGCATTAGTTGAGTTATAAGTTAAAGATGAATTTCCCTTATTAACTTGGTTTTGAGCTGTTGTATTTGAAGTAGTTGTTTCATTTACTACAACTTCATTAGCAGTCTGATTTGTTGATGCTGATTTAACTGCTATAAGTTCTGTTTGGAAAGTATTTAATTGAGCAATTTGAGTTGATTTCTGCTCTTTTAAATCAGCAATTCTATTCTCAATTGTTGCTTTCTCATTTTCATCATCAGTAGCAATTAATCGCTCATTCTGATAAGCTATTTCTTCATCTATAGTTTCAATCCAATTGGTAGTTACCGCAACTTGTTCTTCACTAATTTTAACTTTATTATCAGAACGTAATTCTAAAGCTGCTAATTGATTTTCATATTCAGTAGCATAATCATTTACGCTTCCATCATTGTTAATTGTAATGTTATTATACTTTGCAGCATTAATTTTCTGATTGGATGAAGTGGTGTTATTTTGATTGTTGTTATTAGTTTCATTACTAGCCAACTCATTGCTTTCAATATTATTTCCGGCAATTTTATTTTCGATATCTTCCACATAAGCTAATTCATCTTCTGTAGCTGCCAGTGCTTTTGCTTGTGTTAAAAATAAAGCCGTAAATTCTTGTTTATCTTGCAAATCAGAAGTTAATTCATCTAAATCTTCCTGAATTGCAGGAGCTTCATTAGCATCTGCCTCAACTAATTCAATTTTCTTCAAGGTAATTTCTTGCTCAGTTGCATCTGCCCAATTATTATAAATTTCAGCTTTTTGTGCAAATAATTTAGCTGTTTGTTCATCGACAGGAAGTTGTTCTAATTCCTCTAAATACTGAGCATTATAATCAATAACATTTCCATCTTTATCTATAATCGAAGTTTCGTATTTTTTATTACCTGTTTTTGATATTGTGGTTGTCTTAATATTATTATTAGCTGCTACTACATTTTCAGTAGAAGTAGAATTATTATTAGTTTCATTTTGAAGTGCTAAGTTAGCTTGTAAATCAATTTCTTCTTGTTTTTGCTGTTTCAATGTCTCTAATTGAGCAATTATTTTTGATAATTCTTCTTTTTCTCCAACAGTTTTTGCACTATTCTTCAAACTATTTTTTATCTCAATATCTTCCTCAATAGCTGCTATCCATTGTTTATTAATATCAATTATTGCTGTTGGATTATTATCATTCTCATCCACCTGATTGGCATATTTTGTATTGTAATCGATTAAATTTCCGTTATCATCTATAATTTCGTAATCATCTTTCATGGCTACTAAGCTACTAGAAGTAACACTTGTACTTGGTGATGAGCTTGTAGCCGGATAATAACCTAACACACCTTCTTCATCAAAAAACTTAATGTTACTTTCTGTAGCAAGAATTGCTTCATTAGCAAGCGTTGGAGATTTTGTAGTTTGTTTTTTTGCTGCATCAACAACATTTGCCAGTAAATTCGCTTCATTTTTAGCTTTATCAAACTCTTGTTTTGCAAGTAATTCTTTTGCTTTAGATTTTTCTATCTGAAATTCTAAATCCTCTAAATCTATTTTATAAGTAGCCAACTGGTCTTGTAAGGCTTCTTTATCTTTAGACTTTTTAGTTTCCTCAATTTGAGATTCAATAGCTGCAATAGATTTTTCTAACTCTAATTTTCTATTGGTGTAACCAATTACTATATCTCGTTGTTTTTGATAATCGGCTTTAGAAGTTTTTAATTTTTCATCGGCTAATTTAGTTTCAACTTCAACAGCTGAATTTTCAAAATAAGCAGTAGCCTCAATTTTTTCTATTTCTGCCATTATTGACTCTGCTTCGCTCCTATTTCCTGAACTTATTGCTGCTTCTAATTTTTGTTGATATTCTAACAACTTAGGTTTATCTGAATTTCTTTCAACAGCTTCATTTTGGGTTACTCGTGCTAATTTCAACGCTATTGATGCTGTGTTTACATCTTCAGCAACTACATCTTTATTTTTAGTCTCTTGATTATATTGTTTTTTTGCTTCATTAGTTTTTGTAGCTGCATAGTTAAAATAAAAATCTTTTTCTTCTTCAGACTTTTTAGTTTTCTGAAGCATATCTTTTACTTTTTTATTAGCAAACGTTTTTAATTTATCATCAGAGTAATCGGCATATTCAGAACTTGAAGTTTCGTTAACCGCCAATGTTGAAGAAGCGTTATTGATAGATTTTAAAGCATCTTCTTCAGATATATTTACATCTAACTTAGCCTGTTGTTTCAATAAATTCTGAACAATAATTGGATTAGAAATATCAAACTCATCTTCTTGGTCAAACAAGTTTTTAATTACTAACTTCTCATTATCTCCTGTTCCTACTAACAATAATTCTTGCTTTAAGAGTTTAAACTCTGTCATTTTAGGCAATTCAATAATTGCAGAGTGAATTGGTGCATCATTGGTGGTTTCAACAATCAATTTATATTTTTTCTCATCAGCAGGAAAAGTCAATAAATATTCTCCACTATTTTCATCTGTATTATAAACACCATATTTGGTATTATCCATAGCATCTACAATAGAAATAGTAGCATTTTTAAGTGATGGATTTTCTTCTGAAACAAACAACCCTTTAATAATAGGGTTATGAAGCGGCTCAGGTTCTACCTTAACCTTATAAACGGTAAGTTCATTTTGTTTACTTGCTCTCGAAGAAGCAAAGTATGCCAACTGATTATCAATATCGCTAATATATAATATGTCATCATCAGGCGTATTAATAGGAAAATCTAAATTTACTGGAGTTGACCAAGTACCAGAAGCATTGTCGTAAATAGATTTGAAAATATCATACCCCCCCATGCTATTATGTCCTTTAGAAGAAAAATAAAGTGTTTTTCCATCAGGATGAAGAAAAGCGTAATCTTCATCGTAAGGCGTATTAATTACATCTCCTAAATTTATTGGATCAGAAAACTGATTAATCCCAATTTTTTCAATTTTATAAATGTCTTTATTAGAGCCTTTGTCTCCGAAAGAAGAAAACACAACCACATTTAAGTTAGGATCTGAATATAAAATAGAATATTCATTTTCTTTCTTATCTACTTTCATTTTAAATTCATCTGGCTTTACAATTACTTTTCCTTGTAAACCTCTTAAATCATAACTTCTAAAAAATTCAGATTCTTTAATTTCTTTTTTACTAATAACACCAATTTTATTGATTTTTTTAAGCAGTTGTTGGCCATTTTTACACATTTCAATCTGCCTATCTATGGCATATTTTTCATGTTCTTTAGAAGAAGTTTTATTTTTATATTTATTAAAATAAACAATTGCAGAAGCAAATTCATAATTATGATGATAAGCTTTTGCTAAGTAATAATAAGCTAAAGGAGCTACATTTGGGCGAGAAGCTGCAAAGCTTAAATAGTTGATGGCTTTTTCTTTATCTCTGGTAGCATAAAGATAGCAAGCACCATATTTATAATTGTAATTTAAGTCTTTTGGATAAGTGCTAAGTAACTGAGAATAAAGCGGCAATGCTTCCACAAAATTCTCTTCTTCAAAGAATCTGTCTGCTGCTTTTTTAAGCTCCTCTTCTGAATTATATTGAGAATACACTCCTGTTGAGCTAGTAAAAACCAACAGTAGGATTAGATATATTTTTAATAAAAATCTATATTTCACGTGTTCATATTTATTGTCTGTTATATGGCACATGTAACTCACCTAAACTATCCTCCAGTGTTTTAATAAATTTTCTCATGGTTCGTTTCATTGCAATAACTACAATTCGGCAAATGTACAATTTTATTGCATTGATGCAAAAAACACTTAATTTTCCTAAAACTTTTATTCAAAACTTCTTAAAAAATCTCTTTTCTTTTTCTCTGAAGAATACATAAACTGATATGATTGCTCTCCTTTTTCAGCTTTAGCTTTTCTTTTATCTGGTTTAGTTTCTTTAATAATATTATTAAAATCATTATCAGAAGAAATTACCTGAAGTATTCCTCTAGTATAATTAAAGAAGAACCAATTATTTTTATCTACCTCTAAGTAAATAGTAACAATATCACCACTTCTTTTCTTTACAATTTCTATGTGACCATCAACATATTTATTAATTTGATCTTTATCTAAGTTACTAATTCCAATTTTACCAAACGATCTGTAAGCTTTTTCTTGTTGATTCCATTTAAATTTCACTTCATTAAAAACTAATGTCTTCCTCATTGTTTCCGGCACCTTCTTGTATGCACCATATAAATTCAGTTGAGCAATCAATTTATCGCCTTCATCTTTTCCAAGTAATTCTTTAATTCCTTTTTCAAATGTTGGTCTGTCTAATTTTACAGGGTCTAACGCAGAAGCTTCTGTTAATTTTTTAGTTAAAATCTTCATAGCATTATCTTCCATAAAAAAATTGGTTGACATTACCAAGTCAAATATAGCCTCATTATCTAACTGATTATGATGAACAACACCAGCCGAAGCAATTTCAAACTGACCTGTTTCTGCTCCTAAATTAATTGTACCTTCCCCATAAATTTTACATGTTTTGGTACTTAAACTTAGGTAATTTCCTCCAAAAGACATTTCTTGTAATTTATCTTTATTAGAGATTCTGTATTCTTCATTTTCCTTATCAAAATAAAGAAATCCCTGAGCAGGAATAACCTCTTGATGACTATACGTTATTTTACGATTTAAAAATGTTGAATAGATTCCTAAAGAATCTGAACTTAACATTACAGAGGCTAATAGTTTATTGCCTTCAATATCTTTCGTTGTACTATCAATAGGTATATATATTGAAGTCGGATCTATTGATGTTTTGAAGGTAAACCAATTTTTGCTTAATAAATCACAATCATGCAAAATCCTTGCTGTTCCATTAAATGTTAAGAACTGATTATTAGCATAAAGTTCTACTTTACCATAATATTCATATTGCGGGCTTAATTTAAAACCATCTTCTTCTAAAATATCTGCATTAGCAATGGTTTGTCCAGTTGTGTCTACAGCAATAGATTTTAAATAAATTGTTTGAGACTTTTCGAGTTCATCAATATAATCTATATAACCCGAGCCTGCATATTTTTTCTTTCCAAAAACATTAACAGATGCATTATAAATATCATGATTTTGGGTAATGTAACTAGCTACAATTCTAGCGTTATTAAGTGTCCTCATCTGAGCATTTTTATCAATAATCAGCTTAGAACTATCGGGATAAACCATAGCATCAGCAATATTCATAAATTTAACACCATCGGCATAAATAATCTTTTTTCTAATATCATATTTTGCTTTGGTTGAGAAAAAACTAAGCGAATCTTGCTCTTCGTGTACTGAAATAAATTGAGCTCCTTCTAAAGCAACTCCTGAAGCATCCTGAGCTTCTTGTTTCCCCGCAGAAAGTTCAATATTATCGTTATCCATATACCATTTAAACTCATCCATAAAACAGATATACTTCATTGGTTCAAAATTAATTACAGACCCATCTCCATTAGATTTAAATATTCCATTTCTTTCTTTAAAAGAAACAAATGCATTTACATTTTTAGTAGAAAAGGCAAGTGCTTCTCCATCTCCAGTAATATCTTTCAACCTAAAATCAGCTGTATCGGAACTAAAATCTTCATATTTAAATTTAATAAGGTTTGCTTCTAACTCTGCTTTTTCAAATTCAAAAATCCCATCACCTGATAATCCATCTGGTTCAATAATCGTCTTTCCATGCATTTTAGATTTCATATCATACATTGCAATAGGTTTATCTATAACACTATGCGACATATATTCTTGAGACGGATTCCAAAACATGGCTACATTTTCTCCATCAACTGGTGGAAACTCAATAGTATTTGGATTTTCTTTTACAATAAATCGTTGAGAAATAGCTTTTGTTGAATCTGGAAAGAAAATAAAATTATCAGAATACGTTGTTGATGCTATATAATCTAACTCTCCATTCCCTCTAAGTCCTTCATGACTTAAATTAATATCATTTTTAAACACACCTTTTCCTGCATACATTGGCATTCCTCCTGGTGGAGTTTTTTTAATAAACCCAAGTGAATGGTCAGATTGAAGTGTAAGTGTTTCTTTTATATCAGGGAAAATACCTCCTGAAACGAGTGTTCCATCAAAACGCAGAGATTCATTATCAAAATCAGCTAAACTATCAATGGTAAAAGGTTCTACATGAAAATAAAAGCCATCTTTCTGATAAACCCCACCCTGTATAGACTTTCTGTCATAAAACACATAAGAATCTTTAAAACTATTAAATATTGGATACTCATGAAAAGGTTTTATTCCCGACTTATTAGTTGGTTTGTCAATTAATAAATCTCCATTAATTTGCTGTATTACAGTCTTTACTGGTTTTATAATTGGTTTTCCAAATTCATCACTTCTTCCTGTTTCCGCATAAATTCTTAATGAATCTACATTAGGCATGTCAATTTTAAAATCATCATATTTAAAATAAAAATCATGCCCCATAAAATCAAAGCGACCTGCTTGCACCACCCCACTAAATTTAAAATCTCTGTTCTTTTTAAGGGTTATTTCTCTATTTGTAGGATAAATAACTACTTGTTGTGAATCACTTAAATTAATACTTTTTACTCCCCTCATTTGCACATCGTAATTCAACAAACTCAAAGTAGCATTATTTGGAGATTTTGTATTAGAATAAAACCCAATTACATCATAATCAATATTTCCACCACTTGCACTCACCCAGTTTTTCAATTTATCTTTCACTATAAAAGTTTTGTTCTCATAATCATAAATTATAAACCCTTTATAAGATAAATCTAGTAAAAATGCTTCTAACTGTTCTATGGAGTATCTCATGTGATTAGCTAATTGACTAAGCGTTATAAAATTTGTATCCAGTTTATGTGTTAAAACTCTTAAAGCATACAAAGGATGTTGAGTACCTGTTCCTAAAAAGCTCATATATGCATCCATTCTAAAAAAATCTTGAGAGATAAACATTGCATCTGTTTTAGTTCCTCCTACTAAGTTTCTGAACTGAACCATTGGTGAATCCACTGCCCAAGTTAAATATTCAAAATCCATATCTATTTTATGATAAGAATTTGAATAAGGTGTTTTTTTTAACCCTTTATTGTCTCTAATTAAATTAAGTTGTCTTTTATCAAAGAAGAATTTAAAAATTAAACCCGGATGAAAAATTGAATCTTCTTTTAAATACATTGTAAATGAAGAATTTTCTGAAACTATCCTATCCGGTTTAATAATAAATGCCTGAGATGACATTTTTACAAAAGGCAGTTCTTTTCTATAAAAAATAACATGTGCTTGGTCTTCTCCTGCACCTCTACCTATCACTTCATTTCCATGTAAGGCAAAACCGCCTATATAATCTACTCCATCTACAATTTGCTTAATTTGCAATCTTGCATTTGCAGATTGAAACCTCGGGTAAGTTGCTTTTTCTTCAGTAATGTTGGCCAATACTTTTTCCCTCACATCACCCTTCATTGGTTCATCAAAATAATAAAGGTCATAAAAAGTAACATTATTTACTTCGTATTGAGGAGATTTGAGGTGGATATTATATTTATCATCAATCACAGCATAAACAGAATCACTAGGAAACCCTGCTCTTTCCCAAGTTATTTTTCCTCCTTCTCCATACCAAATTTCTTCTGTCGGATAATATCTGCCTCGAGTATCGAATATTACAGCGCTATCACCTTTAGAATAACAAGTTAAATTTAATGCTTCAAACTCAATAAATGGGAGACTATCAAAACCAAAAGTATAATTACTGTTGTTTGATTTCCATTCGGTTGCTGCCGAACTATATAATGCATTTTTTTCAAACAAATCATTACATGCTTGTAAGTAATCGACAAATTGCTTCCTTGCAGTTGATGCTGATTTTGATGTTGCTTCACCTAATATAAGTTTTTCTAATATTTTTTGCCAACTAAAAAAGCTACTTTCTGTTTGGTATTTACTGTTTACAAAAAATGAAATCGTTTTAATATAATTACTAAAATCAGGAAAGGCCTTCTTTTTGTTTGACAACATTAAATTGGCAATTCTGTACACATCTTTTCTTTGCTCATCTGAAAATTTACCACCATACCATTGCCACGAAAATTCATCCATAATATATTTACCATCACCATCTCTAGAAGCTCTTAAAAAAGATTCCATCTCATTAAAAAATTCAGTTGAATCTGGGGTAAAACTCTTTATCTTACTAACTTGAGAGTAAGTAGTAAGTGTAAATAATAGTATTAAAAATAAAGTTAGTAGCTTCTTCATATTTTAGATCATTATTTTTTTACTTTTTAACAAACTCCAACATTGTCCATTCATTTTTGGTATTTTCAAAAATTAAAGTCAACCCTAATTTATTGGCTTCTTCGGTTAACACCTCCTTATCAATAGAAAAAAAACCACTTAACAACAGTACTCCATTAATGTTAAGAGCATCGGCATAAAAATACATATCTCTTAATAATATATTTCTATTAATATTAGCAATAATCACATCAAATTTATTGCTTTCAATTTGGTTAACATCTCCTAAAACAACTTCAATATCAACATTATTACGTTCACAATTTTCAACGGAGTTCGTATACGCCCACTCATCATTATCAATTGCTAAAACTTTGCCGCAATTTCTTTTCTTAGCCAAAATGGCTAAAATCCCTGTTCCACACCCCATGTCTAAAACAGTTTTGTCGATTAAATCTAAATTTAATAAACGACTAACTATTAAATGCGTGGTTTCATGGTGCCCTGTACCAAAAGACATTTTGGGTTCAACAATAATGTCTATTACATTACCTGTCGGTTTTTCATGAAATGGAGCTCTAATCATGCACTTTTCATCTACAAAAATGGGATCAAAACTTTTTTCCCACTGTTCATTCCAATTTTGTTGAGCGATTTTATTAATAGTATATTCAATCTCAAATTCTTCATTAGATAACAAACTGATTTGTTCAATATTACTTTCATCAAAATCAGCTTCTTGAATATAAGCTTCAAAACCATCTTCTGTATCTACAAAACTCTCAAAACCAATTTCGGCAAGTTCTGCTACTAAAATTTCTCTCCCCATAACTAATGGAGAAACCTTTGCTAAAAATTGAATATAGTTCATGTGTTAAGTTATATTTTTAGTAACCTTGGTCACATGCAACTCCTTGTTTAATCATTACCTTATTATGGATTTTTTATAGGGTCGTTTCATGTAATTTACCTTTTCCTTCAAACTTATTCAAAATAAGTTATTCACTGGCAAACTTACACAAAACGAATGAAAAACTTATATAGAGGTAATTCTAACATTTTAAATAATGATTTAATTTATTTATTAATAAAATATTATCCTAATATTAACTTAATTTTATAAACTCTAATTTATTGTAAATTAAAGATTACCCTCTTCTTCGTCCTTCCAAAAAGTATTTTTGTCTAAAATCATTTTTAAAATCAAGTTGTAATCCTATATTTGTTGCTCAAAAAAAAATCTTAAAAAAATCTATTTTATGAAACTTAAATATATTTTATCTTTAGCAATTGCTTCAACATCATTTACAATGCTATCTTGCGGAGGTGGAGACAATAACGGAACAAAAGAAGTTAACGTAAACCCGGTAGTAACTAGTCATGAATTATCAGATGCTCAGATGCTTAACCCAATTAATTATTCTGATGCAGGTGCCGGCTATATCTTATCAAATATATTTTACTCATTATTAGAAATTGATTTTGAAACATTAGAATTAGTACCTGTAGTTGCTGAAAGCAGACCAGAAATTGAAGAAACTGAAGATGGCGGAATGTTAATTACTTATAGAATTAGACCTGAAGCTAAATGGGATAATGGTGAGCAAATTACTGCTAAAGATGTTGAATTTGCTTTAAAAGTTATTAAAAATCCAAAAGTTGACAACTTAAACAACAAACCCTATTTTGAATTTATTGAGGATATGAAATTTTATGAGGATGATCCTCTTAAATTTACATTTATTTGTAAAGATGTTTATATTCTTGCCGAAGTACAAAGTGGTGATATTGATCTAATGCCAAGACATATTTATGACCCTAAAGGTTTAATGGATGAATTTACTATTAAACAACTTGCCGAAAATGCATCTGAATTAGCTACCAACCCTAAAATTGTAGAATTCGCAACAGATTTTAATTCAGAAAAATACCAAAGAGATCCTAAATTTATTCAAGGTTGTGGCCCTTATTTATTAAAAGAATGGCAAACCGGACAAAAGTTAATTATTACTAAAAAAGAAAATTGGTGGGGAGATCAATTAAAAGGAAAAGGAATGCATTTTGAGGTATATCCTCCTGAAATTATTTATCAAACTATTAATGATCAAACTACCGCTAAAGAAGCACTTATTGCCGGAAAAGTTGATGTAATGAGAGGCATTAAACCTCAAGACTTCCAATATTTACCTAAGTCTGACAAATTCGTTAAAAACTTTATTGCTCATACTCCTCCTCAAATGGCATATACTTATTTAGGTTTAAACGTTAGAAAACCTATGTTTTCTGATAAAAGAACCAGACAAGCTTTAGCTCATTTAGTAGATGTAGATAAAATTATTGAAGTGGTTGTTTTAGGCTATGGAGAAAAAGCAATAGGACCTATTCATCCTGCAAAAACAAAACAATACAACAATAACATTACTCCTTACCCTTACAATGTTGAAAAAGCAAAAACTTTATTAGCAGAAGCAGGTTGGAAAGATTCTAATAATGATGGCATTTTAGATAATGTTATTAATGGTCAGAAAGTGAATTTTGAATTTAACTACCTATATAACCAAGGAAATGATAGCAGAAAAGCTGTTGGTTTGTTATTACAAGAAGAAGCCAGAAAAGTAGGTATTACCGTTAATGTATTATCTCAAGATTGGTCTATTTTCTTAGAAAGCACTAAACAACACGATTTTGACATGTATTATGGAGCTTGGATTAGTACACCTATACCAACCGATCATAAACAAATTTATCATACAGCCTCTTATAATGGTGGTTCTAACTATACCGGATTTGGTAACGACCAAACAGATGCATTGATAGATTCTATTAGAATTACATTAGATGATGACAAAAGAGCTGTGTTAAACCATAGATTTCAAAAGATACTTCATGATGAATGCTCTTACATTTTTTTATATTACCCTAAAGAAAAAATTGCTATTCACAAAAGATTTTCTAATGCTGAAACTAGTCCTATGAGACCGGGTTATAGAGTAAGTGGTTTTTCTACTCAACAAGCAAGTGCGGTAAACTAAAATAAGTTGTTATATTTACACCCAAATTTTAAAATAACAATTTAAAAGGTGCTTTTATTAAGCTAAGGAAAAGGAAATGTTAAAGTATATTTTTAAAAGAATCTTAATTTTTATCCCAACGTTAATTGTAATTTCACTTTTAACATTTGTGATAAGTATTAACGCTCCTGGAGACCCGGTAGAAACGATGCTGAACCAAAATGTTGGTGGAGAAGGAAGATCCGGTGAAAAGTTAGCTAGCGAAAAAACCTATAACGAAAAAAGAAAAGAATTGGGCTTTGATCTTCCCCTATTCTATTTTTCATTTACCAACAAAACATATCCTGACACCCTTTATAAAATACCAAAAAAAGCCCATAGAGAAACACTTCAAAGGTTATCTTACGAATATGGTATATGGAAAAATGTTTCTACTTATTACCAAGCATTAAGAGCTTTAGAATTTAAGGTTTTTGAAATAATGCCTTCTGATGAGAACTCATCTAAATTAAGAAACATTAAAGACAACCTTAACTCTCTATACTTAACACACAATGAAAATGAGATTAAACAAATTATAGAAACTGTAGAGTTTGATATCTTTAAAGATAGCAACATTAAAAAAACTGTTGAAACAGATTTTTTTGAATTAAAAAACAGTTTTGAACACCTCATCTATAACAAAAAAATTATTAATAGATACATCCCCACTATTCATATTTATGGATTTAACAACCAATATCACAATTGGATATCTAATTTTATTGTTGGAGAATTTGGAATTTCTTACCAAGATAAAAGACCCGTTAGCTCAAAAATATTCGATGCTTTAAAATGGTCTATGATTTTGAGTATTCTTTCCATAATTATAGCCTATATTGTCGCTGTTCCCCTTGGGGTTAAATCTGCTGTGGACAAAGGAAAAACTTCTGAAAAAATTATTACCACAGGCTTATTTTTACTTTATTCTTTACCCAACTTCTGGATAGCTACCATGCTTATTCAATATCTTGGTGACGGAGATGGTTTAGGATGGTTTCCTACACATGGTTTAGGAGAATTGCCAAAATCTGCTCCTTATTGGGATAGATTTTTTGAAACGGCTTACCATTTTATTTTACCATTATTCTGTTTAACTTATGCTTCATTTGCATTTATTTCCAGACAAATGCGTGGAGGGATGTTAAATGTATTGGAAATGGACTACATCAGAACTGCTCGTGCAAAAGGCTTAAAAAAACAAGTAGTAATTTGGAAACATGCGTTTAGAAATTCATTAATACCAATCATTACTTTATTTGCTAATATTTTCCCTGCTGCTATTTCAGGCTCCTTCATTATTGAGGTAATTTTCTCCATTCCTGGAATGGGACAACTTACCTTGCAAGCAATTTTCCAAAGAGATTACCCTATTGTATTTACGGTATTAATGTTTTCTTCCATACTTACCCTAGTAGGTATTTTAATAGCAGATATTATGTATGCTTTTGTTGACCCAAGAATTTCCTTTTCTAATAAAAAATCTTAATCTATGAACTTGTTTAATTTATTCAATAGGAGAAAAAATAGAGAAGCGAATACCCTCATTCTTCAAAATAATAACGAAAGTTATTGGAAAATTGTTAGGCAACAGTTCAAAAAAAATAAAATTGCTGTTTATTCATTACGAGTTGTATTTATTTTCATTTTCATTGCTTTATTTGCTGATTTTATAGCTAATGAAAAGCCACTTGTTGCGAAATACAACGGAAACGTATATTTCCCTGTAATGAAAGAATATGCTGTTGATTTAGGCTTTTCCGATTGGCATGATGAATTTAGAAATGTTTCTTGGAGAGGTTTAAAATATGATTGGGTGGTTTGGCCTCCCGTTCCCTACTTACCTAGAAATATTGATGTTTCTAATACATGGGTAGGTCCTTTTGATGATCAAAATGTTGAGTCAACAAGGTGGAAACATTGGTTGGGCACGGATGATTTAGGACATGATGTATTGGCCGGGATGATACACGGAACACGTATTGCTCTTTTAGTAGGGTTAGTTTCTATGGGAATTGCTGCTATTATCGGAATCTTTTTTGGTGCCGTAGCTGGATATTATGGTGATGAAAAATTAAAAATGAGCATTATCTCTATCCTACTTTATGTAATAGGTTTTATATTGGCTGTTTTCTATGCTTTTGGGACTCGTTCTTATGCTTTAGCAGATGCTATAGGCAGCTCTTTTGGCAGTTTTATGTGGGAATTTTTACTAAGCATCTTACTTTTTATTGCTATTATTTATATATTTAAACTTATTGCTTCATTGGCTAAAAAATTACCGTTTAAGGTAAAAGAAATTAGCATCCCTATAGACATATTAATAAGCAGATTAATAGAAATTGTTGTTTCTATTCCTCAATTATTTTTAATTATTTCTATTGCTGCAGTAGTTGCTAAACCTTCTATTTTTATTGTAATGGTAATTATTGGATTAACAACCTGGACAGGAATAGCAAGATTTACACGTGCTGAATTATTAAGAATTCGGAATTTAGAGTTTATTGAGGCTGCTAATGCTCTTGGTTACAAAGAGTGGAGAATTATTGTTAAACATGCTTTACCAAATGCGCTATCACCAGTTTTAATAGCTATTGCTTTCGGAATTGCTTCTGCTATCTTAATTGAATCTACCTTATCATTTATTGGTGTTGGTGTTCCCGCAGAAACAATTACTTGGGGTTCTATGCTTTCTAAAGCCAGAGCAGTTTCTTCAGCTTGGTGGTTGGCTATAATTCCTGGTTTCGCTATCTTTATAACCGTTACCATTTACAACCTAATTGGTGAAGGTTTAACAGACGCCATGAATCCAAAATTGAAAAAATAAAAGCTTATTTTTGCTTTATAAATTTTTTTCAAACCATAGTTTATGAAAATTGCTTTATTCCCGGGTTCATTCGATCCAATAACCATAGGTCATGAAAACATTATTAGAAGAGCTCTACCGCTTTTCGATAAAATAATAGTTGGCATTGGTATCAACACCAACAAAAAATATTTATTCTCCTTAGAGCAACGTGAAAAATGGATAAAACAAGTTTTTGCCGATGAATCCAAAGTGGAAGTAAAAAGCTACCAAGGTTTAACAGTTGATTTTTGTAAAAAAGAAAATGCCAATTTTATTGTTAGAGGACTAAGAAACAGTGCTGATTATGGTTTTGAAAGCAACATTGCACAAATGAATCAATACCTTCATGCTAATATAGAAACTATTTTTTTTCAAACAACTCCAGAGCTCTCTGCAATAAATTCTACAATTGTGCGTGATATAATCATTAATAAAGGCAACGCTTCTAAATTTGTTCCTGTTGTTATTAGTAATGATTTTAAAAATTAATCCATGTTAAAGCAAATAATAACCCTACTTTTTCTTAATATCCATTTCATATCTTTAGCAAGCAATACAGTAATTAAAGGTGTAGCCAAAGATTTTGACAACTGCGAGCTTTCTGTTTATATTTATGATGATTTTATAACCGGTACCAAAGAAAAAATTGGTTTCTCAAAAATTGGCAACACCAATAATTTTGAATTTAATATTGATATCAATACCATAAAAAAAGTGGAACTCGCTATTGAAGACAAAACCACTTGGTTTTTTATTGAACCGGGAGGCATTTACAACATCACCCTAAGCTACAGCCCAGAACTTAACAAAGGTAGAATTTATGACCGCTTTCTTTCTTTAAAATTTAACTTTCCGGCACCTACTGAACTTAATCAGCTAATTGCAAAATTTAATAGAAAATATGATGACTTCATAAGCACAAATGAATCCATCTTTTTAAAAAGAGATGGTTCTATAACTCCTAAAATTCAAGAATTTGAACAACATATTTTAAATGAATTTAAGGCTTATAACAATGATTTTGCCTACAATTATGCAAAATACACCATTGCTTCCACTTTTAACTCTATAGACATTTCTTACTATAAAAGCGATAAAAAATCGTTAGATAAAGCTGATATTTTTATAAAGTACCTTCAAAATAATTCTATTCTATACAACAATCCTGAATACATGAATTTCTTTACTGCTTTTTTTAATGGTGAAATAAAGAAACTAACGCTTCAGTTGCACGGTATGGATATTACCAAAGCTATCAACGAAGAAAATAGCTATAACGCTCTAGTAAAAACATTAGAAAAGTATCCGTTCTTAGAAAATAAAGAATTACTCAATTTATTTTTAATAAATGGTCTTAAAGAAATTGGCAACGATAAATATTTTAATCAAAAAAATATTATTTCAATTCTAACTCATTTAAAAACCAACAGCATTTATCCCGAGCAACAAAAGATTGCTGCCAATGTAATTACCAAAATAACCTATAAAAAATTAGCTAAAGGAAGTAACGCTCCAACATTTAAACTTCCTACAATAGACGGTAAAGAAATTGCTTTAACCGACTTTAACGGAAAATATGTTTACATAAACTTTTGGGCATCATGGAGCATTCCTAGCTTGAGAGAAATGAAAATAATGGAAACGCTTCATAAACAATATAAAGATAAGGTAGCGTTTATTAGTATTTGTACGGATAACGATAAATCTAAAATAAAATCTTTACTAAAAGAAAACCCAAACTACTCATGGATTTTTGTACATCTTACCGAAAGAGAACTAATGCAGGCTTATGAAGTAAGAACTTTACCAACATATGTTTTAATAGGAAAAGAAGGTGAAATTTTAAGATTCCCAGCCCCACGTCCGGGAGGAAACATTGAGCGACCTACCGAAGAAAATATTGAACGAGTGTTTTTTGATTTAAAATAAGTTTATCAAATAATTTCCTTAATAGAAGGGTAAGTGTTTTTCAATACTTCTTGTTGAATTTCTTCATCAGTCATCCAACGTGCATTCGTTATATTTTCTTCTGTTTGGGGTACTAACTCACTTATGTCATCAGTTTTCATTTCATACCAAACCGATTGTTTTAATACCATTTTACCATTCAATTCATAAATATGATAAGTGTCTTTTAAATGATTTAAAATAGTTAGGTTACCAATTCCACATTCCTCCTCTACTTCTCTTACAGCAGATGCTTCAAGTGTTTCGTTTGCTTCAACTTTACCTTTAGGTAAATCCCATTTTCCTAACCTAAAAATAAATAAAATTTTCCCTTCAGCATTACTTACTTTACCTCCTGCTGCAAGGATCAAATCAAAATTATTTTTAAAACTTTCAAAATCTTTATCAGGTATAGGAGTTAAAAAAACTAAATGCTTAAGTTTGCCATCGTTTTTTAAAAAATTTACTACCATAAATGCTATAGAATTATCGTAATAATGGAGAACTAAAACGTTTTCCATATCACTTAATAATTTGGTGTTTTTTGTGAATAAAATAACCTTATCGTTAACAAAAACTTTATACATTTGCAGCATGATATTTAATAATGAATCCGCGAAAAAAGTTGCAGAATTACTACTGCAAATTAAAGCTATTAAATTGCAATCTGCAAATCCTTTTATATGGGCATCAGGTTGGAAGTCACCAATCTATTGCGATAATAGAAAAGCGTTGTCTTATCCACCCGTAAGAACCTACATTCGGCAACAATTTGTTGATGCAGTTAAAGAGTTTTTCCCTACAGTAGATGTTATTGCAGGAGTAGCAACTGGCGGTATTGCTCATGGTGTCTTAGTTGCCGAAGCATTGGGCTTACCATTTGCATATGTTCGTTCTTCCAGCAAAGAACATGGTATGCAAAACCTTATTGAAGGAGAAATAGAAAAAGGTCAAAACATTGTAGTTATTGAAGATCTAATTTCTACCGGTGGCAGTAGTCTTAAAGCAGTAGAAGAGTTAAGGAAAAATGGTGGAAATGTATTAGGAATGTTGGCCATCTTCTCTTATAATTTTGATGAATCTGTTAAAAATTTTGAAGTAAATAAGTGTAAATTATACACTCTAAGTAACTACAATGTACTGTTAGATACTGCCGTTAAAACAAATTATATTTCAGAAAAAGATGTTGACTCTTTAAATCAATGGAGAGAAAACCCTAAAACTTGGGATATTACTTCAAAGTAAAAATAAACTTATCATCAATACCACAAAAACTTAACTAACAAAAACATTATTAATAATGAAAATTGCTCCAAAAGCAGAACTTATCAATACTAGCGATGAAGTTTTATTCAACCTTTTATCTGACCTAAATAACCTTAAAGACTTTTTACCTACAGAAAAAATTGAAAATTGGAACGCTACTTCTGATAGTTGTTCTTTTAAAATTAAAGGATTAGCAGAAGTTGGATTAAAAAAAGTAGCTACTACTCCTAACTCCTTAATTTATTTAGATTCTTTTAAAGCCCCATTCAAATTCACTTTAAATTTTTATCTTGAATAGATTGAGGACAACAAAACCAACACCTCCTTTGTTTTCGAAGCTAACATTAATCCTTTTATGAAAATGATGCTTGAAAAACCACTCAATCAGTTCTTTAACGAGATTATTGTCAACTTAAAGGCTAAGTACTAAAGTTTGTTGTTACTGTTAATAACTATTCATTAGTTGATAGATGTAATTTTTCAAAAATTTAGGACAATGACTTAAGTTTGTGTGAGTTTTAAAACACAGATGCAAGCCAACTTGAAAAAAGATAAAAAAGAAGAAAAAGCAACCACTCCTTTGATGAAGCAATACAATGCCATCAAAGCAAAGTACCCTGATGCGTTATTGCTTTTTAGAGTAGGAGATTTTTACGAAACTTTTGGTGAAGATGCCATTAAAGCCGCCAATATTTTAGGAATTGTACTAACTGCCAGAAATAACGGTTCTTCTAAATTAGAATTAGCAGGTTTTCCCCATCATTCTTTAAATACTTATTTACCTAAACTAGTTCGTTCAGGATTGCGTGTTGCTATTTGCGATCAATTAGAAGCTCCGAGTAAAGAAAAAAAGATAGTTAAAAGAGGGGTTACAGAATTAGTAACGCCTGGAGTTACCCTCAACGATCAAATTTTAGATCATAAATCCAATAATTTTTTAGCCGCAGTTTGTTTAACAAAAAAAGGTGCTGGGGTGGCTTTTTTAGATGTTTCAACGGGCGAATTTCTTGCTGCTGAAGGTAGTATTGAATACATAGATAAACTGTTGCATGGTTTTAAACCATCTGAAGTGCTTTTTAAACGCAACGATAAAAAACAGTTTCATGAACTTTTTGGCAGCCAATTTTACACTTATGCTGTAGATGAATGGGTGTTTACAGAAGATTTTGGTAGAGAAACACTTCAAAATCATTTTCAAACGAAATCGCTAAAGGGTTTTGGCGTTGAAGATTTTTCCAATGCTATTGTAGCTGCTGGAGTGGCTTTGCATTATCTTTCAGAAACGCAACACGAAAAAGTAAAGCACATTACCGCTTTGTCGAGAATTGAAGAAGATAAATATGTTTGGCTCGATAAATTTACCGTTAGAAACTTAGAGTTAATCTACTCTCCCAACGAAAATGCCAAAACACTTATAGACATTATCGATTGCACCATTTCTCCAATGGGTTCTCGTTTGATGAAACGTTGGGTTACTCTACCGTTAAAGGATGTGGCTCCAATTAATGCTCGTTTAGAAATAGTAAATACTTTCGTTAATCTAACTGATTTTGCAACAACCATCAGAACCGCCATACACGAAATTGGAGATTTAGAAAGACTGGTTTCAAAAGTAGCCACAGGAAGGATTAACCCGAGAGAAGTGATGCAGCTAAAGCGAGCTTTATTGGCTATAGAACCCATAAAAACAGCTTGCTTGTCTATTGATAATGCTGCCTTAAAAAAGATTGGAGAACAACTTAATCCGTGTACTATTTTAAAAGACAAAATAGAGGCTACCATTTTTGAAGACCCTCCCGTAGCTATTGCCAAAGGAAATGTAATTAAAAATAATGTTGCTGAGGAATTAGATGAACTCCGAAAAATATTACATTCCGGAAAAGATGCTTTAGTAGAAATTCAAGAGAGAGAAAGTGAACTTACCGGCATTCCAAGTTTAAAAATTGCATTTAATAATGTTTTCGGATATTATATTGAAGTAAGAAATACACATAAAGACAAAGTGCCTCCAACTTGGCACAGAAAACAAACACTTACTCAGGCAGAGCGCTACATCACTGAAGAACTTAAAGAATATGAAAGCAAAATTTTAGGTGCTGATGAGAAAATTTTGGTACTCGAAACACAATTGTTTAACGATTTAGTGTTAGAGCTAGCAGACTACATTACGCCTATTCAGTTAAATGCTGTTTTAATTGCACAACTCGATTGTTTATTGTCCTTTGCCACTATTGCTAAAGAACATAATTATACCCGACCAGAAGTTAACGACACCAAAATTATTGATATTAAATCGGGGAGACATCCGGTTATAGAACAACAATTGCCTATTGGCGAAGAGTATGTGGCTAACGATATTTATTTAGATGATAGTCAGCAACAAATTATAATGATTACCGGACCAAATATGTCGGGAAAATCGGCATTATTAAGGCAAACTGCTTTAATTACACTGTTGGCTCAGATTGGTTCTTATGTCCCTGCCAAACATGCTATTATTGGTGTAGTTGATAAAATTTTTACCAGAGTTGGGGCTTCCGATAACATTTCTCAAGGAGAATCTACTTTCATGGTAGAAATGAATGAAACAGCCAGTATTTTAAATAACCTTTCAGAGAGAAGTTTGATTTTGTTAGATGAAATTGGTAGAGGAACAAGCACTTACGATGGTATTTCGATAGCTTGGAGCATAGCTGAATATTTACACGAACATCCTACACATAGAGCGAAAACACTTTTTGCTACGCATTATCATGAGTTAAATGATATGACCAACAATTTTAAGCGAATTAAAAACTTTAATGTTTCTGTTAAAGAAATTAATAACAAAATTCATTTTCTAAGAAAGTTGGTGCAAGGTGGAAGCAACCATAGCTTTGGTATTCATGTTGCAAAAATGGCAGGAATGCCTAAAATTATGTTGGATAGGGCTAATGATATTCTGAAACAATTGGAAAGCTCTCATGTGGGAAATGGCAAAAATCAAAAAGTAAAATCTAAACCAAGTGTTGAAGATATGCAATTGAGTTTCTTCCAACTAGACGATCCTGTTTTAGAACAAATTAAAGACGAATTAATTACTATTGATATCAATACCCTTACGCCAGTTGAAGCCTTGATGAAGCTCAATGAGATTAAAAAAATGGTTGGGGGGAAATAAAAACACAACTAAATTAACACATCATGGAAACATATAAAATACCAACCCAAACACGTATTGGACATGTTCATCTCAAAGTAGCCGATCTTAATCGTTCGCTTGAATTTTATCGAGATTTATTAGGTTTTGAAGTAACCATGTTATATGAAAGTCAAGCAGCATTTATTTCTGCCGGTGGATATCACCATCATATAGGGTTAAATACATGGACAGCAAAGATGCAGCTCCTGCTAGTAAAGAAGGTGTAGGTTTATATCACACCGCAATACTATATCCAACAAGGAAAGATCTTGCATTTATCTACAATCGATTACGTAAAGCCAATTATCCACTTACAGGTGCAAGTGACCATGGAGTATCAGAGGCATTATATCTTGATGACCCAGATAGCAATGGTGTGGAGTTGTATTGGGATAGACCTCAGGAACTCTGGCCAACCAAAACTGATGGCTCTTTAGAAATGTTTACCAAAGTACTTGATTTGGAAGACTTACTTAAAGAAATTAATACCTTTTAAAGGTTTTAATCCAGCACTTCTTAGGTTTATTTTCTTTGGCAGACAATAGCCTAATTCCAATCGGGGTAAAAACAAAAGCTACAAAATACAATGCTACCCAGCCAAAAAATGATTTGATTAAATACCTATCTAATCCTTGTGAACTTAAGTAGTTCTTATCTGTAAAGTGGGATTTTCTTAGTCCTAATAAATATAACTCGTAGATAACACCAGTTATCCCAATTAATCCGATTATTAATAATATTATTCCTAAAATTCTTTTTAACATTGGTTTATAAGAGCGACCTCATTTTGTTCAGTTCATTAACAACCATTTTTTTACAACAAATGTACATCATATTTTAAATACAAAAAACTCACTCCAAATACTTATCCAACAAATAAACAATAGTTGCCATAGCTCCGGCACCCATTTCCAATTCTCTTTTATTTACTGCTTCAAACACATCTGTTTCAGCATGGTGGTAGTTAAAATACAATTGAGAATTAATGGCAATACCTATTTGCAGCATATCCGGATATTCTTCTCTTAAAGGCATAATATCAACGCCACTATAGCCTTTCTTTATTTTCGTTAAATCATAATTGAATAATAGTTTGTCGAAAGATTTTACAAAATCAAGGTGCTTGTCAGAACCCAATACATCATAACCTAGAGGTAAAAAGCCACCTCTATCGCTTTCTATAGCAGCAAGGTGTTTTTCTTTATGTTGTTTTGCCAGTTTTGCATAGGTTTTTCCACCAAAATTGCCGTTTTCTTCATTCATAAATAATACACAACGTAAGGTATGTTTTAGTTGATAGTTCAAGGTTTTTAAAATCCTTAACGCTTCAATAGAATGAACAATTCCTGCTCCATCATCATGAGCTCCTTCACCAACATCCCAAGAATCAAGATGCCCACCAAAAGTAATAATTTGGTCATCTTTCCCTTTCATTTCGGCAATAACGTTGTAGGTTTTTACATTTAGTAAGGTTTTACAATCCATTTCCAACGCAATAGACACATTTTCTTTTTTTAGCCAAGCAGAAAGCAAATCCGCATCGGCAGTACTAATAACTGCTGCAGGAATTTTAGGTGTTTTATCATCATAAACCAACGAACCTGTATGTGGATGATTATCGGTTGGTGTTGCCAACGACCTAATAATAACCGCTTTTGCACCTAATTTACTAGCTTCAACAGCTCCAAATGCGCGTATGGGATAGCAATAGCCATAAGCACTAAAGGTATTGATAAGCTTTTGGTCGAATGCCTGATTTATAAATACAATTTTGCCACTTACCTTAGATTTATCAATAGTTTTTAATGCTTCATAATCTGCCACTTCTACCACTTCTCCTTTTAGCAAACCGTTAGTAGCAATTGAACCTCCTAAAGCAAGTAAATTCAATTTATGAAATTCATTATTGACAGTAGAAATCCATCCTGCTTCTTTGGTGCCTCTTTTCCAATAAGGAGCATTTATTTCTTGTAAATAAACGGTATCAAAACCATAAGAAGAAAGTAGGTTATAGCTCCATTCAACTGCTTTTTGAGCTTCCGCAGAACCGGTAATTCTTGCTCCCACTTGCTTACAAAGCACTTCTAAATTTTTATAGGCATGACCTTTTTCTAAAGCCACATCATAAATGGAACGAATAAACAAAGAATCACTTTGTGCTTTAAGTAAAAAAGGCATTATTAAAACTAACAATAAAGCGTATATTTTTTTCATTTTTAACCAACTTTGAAAAGGTAAAAATAAGCAAATAAGCTTTTTAATTCATAGAGTAAAGATAAAACGATTGTTATCAGGGGCAAAATATTCTACTGTTTCAACAACCCAATCAACTCGTTTGCTGCTGCAAAAGGAGATTTAGTGTTATTCAACACTTCTTTTTCCAGAATTTTTAGTTTATCCTGTATGGCTTTATTATCATTAAACATAGCTATTAATGCCTGATTAATTTCACTTTGCAACCAATGTTTTACCTGTTCTTTTCGCTGCGTATCAAAAAAACCGTTGCTTACTACTAAATGCTGAAAATCTTCCATTATTTCCCATATTTCAGGAATATTGGTATGTTCTAATGCTGAGCAAGTTTCAACCTTTGGTATCCACTCATTTTTATTGGGAGGAAATAAATGTAAGGCATTTTGGTAAGCTCTTTTGGCAGTTTTAGCGTTGTCAATATTATCTCCTTCGGCTTTATTAATTACAAGTGCATCAGCCATTTCCATAATACCTCTTTTTATGCCTTGCAATTCATCTCCCGCTCCAGCAAGCATTAACAATAAAAAGAAATCCACCATTAATTTAACATCTGTTTCCGACTGACCAACACCAACGGTTTCTACCAATATAATTTCATAACCAGCAGCTTCACATAAAATAATACTTTCTCTTGTAGCTCTGGCTACACCTCCCAATGTCCCTGAAGAAGGGGAAGGTCTGATAAAAGCATTTTCCTGAGCAGAGAGTTCATTCATTCTGGTTTTATCGCCTAAAATACTCCCACTACTTTTATTGCTGCTTGGATCTATGGCTAAAACAGCTACTTTTTTATGTTGCTGCTGTATTAAAAACATTCCCAACGCTTCTATAAAAGTACTTTTTCCAACGCCTGGCACTCCTGTAATTCCTATTCTAAATGATTTTCCTGATAAAGGCAAACATTTTTCAATAATTTGTTCAGCAATAACTTGGTGCGATTTATTGTTACTTTCAACAAGTGTAATCGCTTTACTCAATGCATTTCTATCTCCTTTAGCTATTGCACTAGCATATTCATCTACAGAAAGTAGCTTTTTTTTATTTAATTTATTGATGTTTATCTGTCGTTTCATAAAATAATAAAGCATAAAAGTAACAATTTAAAAAAACTTACGTTATATGTTTCATAGTACAGATTTAAGTATTGGTCGAAATTTTTATTTCATTTATCTAAAGTCTGTGTTTTAATGTTGAATTGACTACCTATCGCTTCACTTAAAACCAAAAGTTATGGACTCAAATTTAATCTTGTTCCTAGTTACTGCATTGTTCCTTGGAGCTATTTTTGGAGTACTTTACATCATGAGTAAAAACTACAAACCAAAAAAAAAAAGAAGAGAACATTTAGAAGCTTTAAGAAAAATGAGAGCATTGAGAAATAAACAGAAAGTGAAAGCCTAAATTTATTTATTACATATCTAAAAATTATCACAAATAAAATTTGTAATAATAATTTCTATTGCCATCTTTGTAGATGTATAAATCTGCTTAAAGTTGGGAAATAAAGAAAGTTATTTGACGCTAAATAACTCTTCTACAGGGGAGTATAAGGAAAAAGGCAGTAAGTTTTTAGCGTATGCTTTTCCAGTTCTTTCCGAAAATTCCTTTAAAGAACAATTATCTATTATTAAAACTGAACATCCTAATGGGCGACATTTTTGCTATGCATTTCGCTTTGGAATTAATGGCGAACAATACAGGTATAATGATGATGGAGAGCCTAAAAACTCTGCAGGCTCACCCATTTACGGTCAATTACTATCTAAAGAATTAACCAATATTGCTATTGTAGTAGTTCGTTATTTTGGTGGTACAAAATTAGGTGTTAGTGGATTGGTGAATGCCTATAAAACTGCTGCAAAAGAAGCATTAGAAAATGGTGAAATCATCACTAAAAAACTTACTGAAACATATAAAATTGAATTTAATTATGATAAGATGTCGTCAATAATGGCTTTTATCAATCAGCATCAATTAACGGTTACCAAACAACATTTCGAACTAACTTGTTTTGTTGAAATTGAACTAGAAAAAGCTAATGCTGCAGACATTATCGAACGATTAAGTGAAATACAAGATATCAACATAAAAAAAGCACCTAATAATTAGGTGCTTTTTTGTGATTGTTTTCTTATTGCTTGTTTTTCAGCTCTTCATTCTTTTTAGCTCTTTGCATCGGATTTTCACCATATCCTCCCCAATTATAAGCTTTTCTTTCGTAAAGTTCAAACTTGCTAGGTTGCATTTTCGGAGGCCAGTTATTATTGCTTAAATCAACATCTGCCGTCTCTAAAAATGGATCTAGTTCTATTCCTGCTAATTCTTTTTCAAAGAAAAATACTTTAGAAACATTTTTGTGATTTATTTTCCATATTTCTGCAGGAATTTTAATCACTTCTTTAGATCCATCGGTAAAAGTAAACTGAAGAATAAGGGGCATTACTAAACCTCCAATACTTTCAAAACTTACCGTATAATAATTGTATTTCGAATTTAAAATAGCAACATCTTTTTCATTAAGATTAGATAAGTATTTTTGATACTCTACTTTATCTATTAAATTCACTTCAAAGGGGTCATATTTATCATAAAAATCCATTATAGAAGGATCCTTTTCTTCGTACGTTTCTTTTACCTCTTTAGGGTTTCTTATTTCACCAATTCCTTTCTGTTCATTAGCTTTCATTTCTTTCTGAATGGCTTTTTCTACTTCCGGATTTTTAGAATCTATTTTAAACCATTCTACATTTTTGATGGCTATATCTACATGGTCGGTAGTATAAAACCAGCCTCTCCAGAACCAATCTAAATCAACTGCAGAAGCATCTTCCATTGTTCTGAAAAAATCTTCAGGTGTTGGGTGTTTAAATTTCCATCTTTCTGCATACGTTTTAAAAGCAAAATCAAATAATTCTCTTCCCATTACAGTTTCTCTTAAAATATTAAGAGCTGTAGCCGGTTTACCGTAAGCATTATTACCAAATTGATGTATCGATTCAGAATTAGTCATAATAGGAGAAATGTATTCTTTATCTCCTTTCATGTAATCGACAATTTTGTGAGCAGGGCCTCTACGAGAAGGATAATCTCTTTCCCACTCTTGCTCACATAGATATTGTGTAAAAGTGTTCAATCCTTCATCCATCCAAGTCCATTGTCTTTCATCAGAGTTAATAATCATAGGGAAAAAATTATGTCCCACTTCATGAATAATTACACCAATCATAGCATATTTTGTTCTTTCAGAATATGTTCCATCTGGCTCTGGTCTTCCTCCATTAAAACAAATCATTGGGTATTCCATTCCAATTCTTTTAGAGTGAACAGAAATAGCTACTGGATAAGGGTAAGTAATGGTATGATTTGAATAGCTTTTCAATGTATGTGCAACCACTTTAGTACTATATTGCTCCCAAAGCGGATTTCCTTCTTTAGGATAATAGCTCATTGCCAAACTTTTTTTATCTCCTAAATCAACGGCCATTGCATCCCAAATAAATTTTCTTGATGAAGCAAAAGCAAAATCTCTAACATTAGTAGCACTAAAACTCCATGTTTTAGTATCATTAGATCTAGATTTTTCATTCTTTTCAGCTTCTTCTTGAGTAATGATAATTACTGGTTGTTTATATTCATTTTGAGCCGCTGCAAATCTTTTTCTTTGCTCCGAAGTAAGTACACTATTCGCATTAGTTAATGTTCCTGTTGAGGCAATAACATGGTCAGCAGGAGCTGTAATGTTTACTTTAAAATCTCCAAAAGGTAAGGTAAACTCTCCTCTTCCTAAAAATTGTTTGTGTTGCCAGCCTTCTACTTCGTTATAAACAGCCATTCTAGGATAAAACTGAGCAATAGTATATAAGTAATTGCTGTCTTCTTCAAAATATTCATACCCAGAACGACCACCAATTTCGTCTCTATCATTAATGTTATACCACCATTTTATTTTGAATGTATAGCTTGCTCCAGGCATTAATGGTTTAGGCATATCTATTCTCATCATGGTTTTGTTAATGGTTACAGGCAAGTCTTTTCCTGATACATCTTTAACATAATCTAATTTAAAACCACCATCAAAATTGTTGTGCAAATCAGCAATTTCCTTAAAAGACATCTTTTCATTAATGCTTCCTGTTTCAATTAATTTAGTATCAGAATCTTGAGCTCTCATATTCTGATCAAGCTGAACCCAAAGGTATTCTAATTTATCAGGAGAGTTATTTTTATAGGTTACCGTTTCTTTACCGTAAATTTTTTGTGCTTTATCATCTAAAGTAATATCAATAATATAATCTGCTTTTTGCTGATAATATCCGTGACCTGGAGCGCCAGAAGCTGTTCTGTAAATGTTAGGAGTAGCAAATTCTTCTTTTAACTGTCTGAATTTGTTTTTATTAATATTTTCTTGTGCGTTAATAATGCCAAATGTACTTACTAATAGTAAGGCTATAGTAATTCGTTTCATTCCTGTTTTATTTGATGTTTTTCTGATTTTTTATAGTCGTTTAATCTAAAATTAAAACGCTGTTCACCCACTGTAAGGTAGATGATGTTTACATGTTCTTCAAAATAATTATTTAAGATGGTAGATTTTACTTCCACAGAACTTATTGAATCTATTGGTGATGAAGTAAAGTAAACCAACATATCATCATCTGCTCTCACTTCTTTTCCGAAAAAGTGAATGTCAACAGTTTTTTCATTTACAATAATCTCAACATGTTTTTTGATGAAATTGAAAATGATTTCGTTGGCTTTTTCATGTTCTTTTTCTGTGCCAAGATGTAATTCTGGATGACCTTCTTTTTCAAGGGCATATTCTAAATCATGACCAATAAATTTAATAGAAACTTCAAACAATTGTTCTTTTTCGTTGAAGTTAATTTCTGTAATAGACACATAATACTTATGCGGTACAAAGCTGACCAAAAGTACTACTAGTGCTATATAAATGAAATTCCTCATGAAAAAATGAAGTGCTAAATTAAGCATTAATTTAAAACTGCTAATGCTTTTTCCATAGCTGCATCTAAACCGTTTAGGTTAGCACCACCTGCTGTTGCAAAAAATGGCTGACCACCACCTCCACCTTGCATTTCTTTAGCCGCTTCTCTAATAATATTACCTGCATGTAATTTTCTTTCGGTAGCTAAATTATCAGAAATGGCAATGGTTAAATTAGGTTTTCCATTAATTTCTGCACCCAAGACCAAATACAAGTTATCTATCTGGACTTTTAACTGAAAAGCCAAATCTTTAATGGTTGCTGCATCAACAGCAGTTAGTTTTTTGGTGATAACATTAACGCCATTAATATTTTTTACTTCGTTTAATAATTCCTCTTTAATGGCTTTTGCTTGTTCTTTACCTTTCTGCTCTTCTTCTTTAAGCATCGCTTTTTTGATGTTATTCAATTCATCAATAATAACCGCATCCAACTTAATTTTTGTAAAATCTGCAATAGCATTGCTCAATACTTCTATTTGTAGAGAACCATTTGAAGGAGAAATTATATTTAAAGTAGGCATATCACTCACTTTAGCGTACTGTTGTAATAAATTATGTTGAGCAATATTTATTTTACTAATAACTTCATCAGTCACCAATCCTGATAATGGATGTTTGGTAATGGTATCTATTTTTTCTTTTAGATAGTTCGCTGCACCTTTTGATGTAACCGCTTCAATTCTTCTGATTCCTGCTGCAACAGAGCCTTCAGAAGTAATTTTAAACAACTCAATAGCTTTAGTATTGTTTACATGAATTCCTCCACATAATTCTTTAGAATCTCCAAACTGAATCATACGAACCTTGTCTCCATATTTTTCGCCAAATAACATCATGGCTCCTTGTTTTTCAGCTTCTTCAATAGGAATTTCTCTGTGTTCGTCTAAATTGATAGCCGCTTGAATTTTTTCATTCACAAAGTCTTCTATTTGTTGTAATTCTTCTTCACTTACTTTTTGGAAATGAGAAAAATCGAAACGTAAATAGTCGGCATTTACCAATGAACCTTTTTGTTCTACATGCGTACCTAAAATTGTTCTAAGTGCTTGGTGTAATAAGTGTGTTGCTGAGTGATTAGCAGCGGTTAGTTTTCTATCGTTACTAACAACAGCTTTAACCGATGCAGTAAGATCTTCAGGCAATTCTTTGGTAAAATGAACAATTAAATTGTTCTCTCTTTTAGTATCTAAAACAGCTATTTTCTTTCCGTTAACTTCTAAATAACCTTTATCACCTACTTGACCTCCACCTTCTGGATAAAATGGTGTTTTTTCTAAAACAATTTGATATTGTTCTTTATCCTTGGCTTTAATTTTTCTATAACTTACAATTTTTGTTTCACTTTCTAAATTATCGTAACCAATAAATTCCGTGCCCAAAGCATTTTGAACAGTAATCCAATCTCCGGTTTCAATTTTAGTAGCAGCTCTAGAACGATTTTTTTGTTCTTCTAACTCATGGTTAAAAGCAGCCATATCGACTTTAAAACCATTCTCAGTTGACATCAGTTGAGTTAAATCTATAGGAAAACCAAATGTATCATATAATTCAAATGCGAACCTACCATCAATGTTTTTTGATGATGCTGTTGCTATATAATTCTCAAATCGAGAAATGCCTTTGTCAAGCGTACGCAAAAAGCTATCTTCTTCTTCTTTAATTACTTTGGTAATAATTTCTTGTTGATTAACCAATTCGGGAAAGAATGCGCCCATTTGTTGAGCTAAAATTTCTACCAACTCATAAATAAAAGCCTCTTTAAGGTTTAGGAAACTATAACCATACCTGATAGCTCTTCTTAAAATTCTACGAATAACGTATCCGGCTCCGTTGTTAGAAGGTAATTGTCCGTCTGCAATAGAAAAAGCAACTGCTCTCACATGGTCGGCAATAACACGAATAGCTACATCTGTTTTATACTGCGTATCTAATGAGTTTTTATAAGGTATGTCCGAAATCTGAGCTATTTTGTCGGTTAATGGAGAAAAAACATCAGTATCGTAATTCGATTTTTTTCCTTGCAATACCATTGCCAATCGTTCAAATCCCATCCCAGTATCCACATGTTTGGCAGGAAGTGCTTTTAATTTTCCATCAGCCATACGGTTAAACTCCATAAACACTAAATTCCATATTTCAATAACTTGCGGATGGTCATTATTTACCAACTCTTTCCCTGGAATTTTAGCAATTTCTTCATCACTTCTAATGTCCACATGAATTTCAGAACAAGGACCACAAGGACCTGTATCGCCCATTTCCCAAAAGTTATCTTTTTTATTGGCTTTTAAAATTTTATCCGTTGCCAATCCGTTTTTTTCCAAAAGATCTTTCCAAAGCTCAAAAGCCTCCTTATCTTCAGGAGTTCCATCTTCTACATCGCCTTCAAAAACGGTAAAATACAACCTGTTTTTATCAATTTTATATACTTCTACCAATAATTCCCAAGCCCACTCTATCGCTTCTTTTTTAAAATAATCTCCAAAACTCCAGTTTCCTAACATCTCAAACATGGTATGATGATATGTATCAACACCCACTTCCTCTAAATCGTTGTGCTTACCCGATACACGTAAACATTTTTGGGTATCAGCAATTCTTTTGTCCATAATAGGAGAATTGCCTAAGAATAAGTCTTTAAACTGATTCATTCCCGCATTGGTAAACATTAACGTAGGATCATTTTTAATAACCATTGGAGCAGAAGCTACAATTTTGTGGTTTTTTTGTTTGAAAAACGTTAAAAAAGTTTCACGAATTTCTTGAGACTTCATAAATATAGAATTATATAATTAATTGATAATGATTATTTTTAGTCTTTTTAATGCTTTTAAAAAATGTTAAAAAACTACTAAAAGCAGCGATTTTAAACCATGTAAAGGCATTTTTGTTATTTTTGTCAAAACTACATAAATTTTTTCGTTGAAGATATTTAAAACAATCAACTGAAAGAAGAAAATAAATGGCAAAAGTAAAATACAGATATAATCCTCATACTTTAAGCTACGATAAAATTAAGCTTACTTGGAGACAAAAGGTTTCAAGGGCATTATATTTCTTAGGAGCTAGTTTGGTTTTTGGTGTAGCCATTTATGCTGTTACCTATTCTTTTGTTGATTCTCCTAAAGAAAAGAAACTTAAAATTAGAAATGCAGAGTTACTTGCTCAATATGAATTATTGAACAAAAAATTAGAAAAACTAGCTGTTGTTGTTGAGGATGTTCAGAAAAGAGATGATAATATTTATCGTGTAATTTTTGAAGCAGAACCCATTCCCGCAGAAATTAGAAAAGCTGGTATTGGTGGGGTGAATAGGTATGAAGAGTTAGAAAATTTTTCGGATGCAGATTTGATTATATCTACAGCAAAAAAAATAGACCAACTTTCTAAGCAGTTATACATTCAATCAAAATCTTTTGATGACGTTTTTAAAATGGCTAAAAACAAAGAAAAAATGCTAGAGTCTATTCCAGCAATTCAACCTGTACATAACGAAGATTTAACTAGAATGGCAAGTGGTTATGGTATGAGAACACATCCTATTTTAAAATATACCAAATTTCATGCAGGAATGGACTTTACAGCACCTGTAGGAACCCCAATTTATGCTACAGGGAAAGGAACAGTTATTCAAGCAGATAATAAAGCAAGTGGTTACGGAAACCATGTTAGAATTAGTCATGGTTATGGCTATGTTACCTTATATGCCCACATGAGCAAAATAAAAGTAAAAGAAGGCGAAAAAGTAAATAGAGGTGATATTATTGGTTATGTTGGAAACACAGGTTTATCTGCTGGTCCACATTGTCATTATGAAGTTAGAAAAAATGATATCCCGGTAAACCCCGTAAGTTTTTATTTCAACGACTTATCTCCTGAAGAGTTTGCTAAAATGGTCGAACTATCTAATGCTCCAACTCAATCTATGGACTAAGCAATGTGCAAATTGCTAACTAATTAAAACTACTTTGGAAGAAATTTTCACCAATTTACTCGACTTAATAGGAACTTTTGTTTTTGCTATAAGTGGTATCAGATTAGCTTCTCGTAAACAAATAGATTGGTTTGGTGCTTATATAATTGGCTTAGTAACTGCCATTGGTGGTGGAACAGCCAGAGATGTATTATTGGATACTACTCCTTTTTGGATGCTAGACAGCAAGTATTTTATAACAACAGGAGTAGCCTTGCTAATTACCATTTTATTTAAAGATAAATTGTTTAAATGGGGTAATACCTTATTTTTATTCGATGCTATTGGATTAGGATTATTCACAATTGTAGGAATTAGTAAAAGTGTAGATGCGGGCTTTCCATTTTGGGTTTGTATTTTAATGGGAGCTATTACCGGTTCTTTGGGAGGGGTAATTAGAGATGTTTTACTAAATGAAGTACCTTTATTATTGCGAAAAGATATTTATGCTTTAGCATGTGTAACCGGAGGAATAGTTTATTTTATTTGTATTCACTTTAGTGTTCCTATTACAATAACAGAGCTAATTGCAGCATTTATTGTAATATTGGTTAGATTAGTTGCGGTAAAGTTCCATATTCATTTACCAGTACTAAACTCTATTGAAAATAATGAAGGGTATTAAAAAAATAAAATAAAATTTAAATAATTCTTGCGGAGAAAGAAAAAAAATATACCTTTGCAGACCGAAATAAAATAAAACATAGAAAAAATGAAAAGAACGTTTCAGCCATCCAGAAGAAAAAGAAGAAATAAACATGGCTTTATGAGCAGAATGGAAACTGCAAATGGTAGAAAAGTGTTAGCAAGAAGAAGAGCTAAAGGAAGAAAGAGATTAACTGTGTCTGACGAACCGAGACATAAGAGATAAACATATTTATATAAATTAAAGGGATGCAAAAGCATCCCTTTTTTTTGAACAAAATTTTAGGTTTTGTTGAAAAATAAGCCTTTAATCAATCAGCAAATTAAAGTAATTTCGCAAACGCAAGAAATAATTATTGAAAATAAAAAAATAAATAGAAAATGCCAAAAGATTCATCCATCAAACACATTTTAATTATAGGTAGCGGTCCAATAGTAATAGGTCAAGCTTGTGAGTTCGATTATGCCGGCTCTCAGGCAGCTCGTTCGTTAAGAGACGAAGGAATTGAGGTTACTTTAATCAATTCCAATCCTGCAACTATTATGACGGATAAGGTAGTTGCAGATAATATCTATCTTAAACCGCTTACGGTTGAATCTATTGAAGAAATTTTACAAAAACATGATATTGATGCCGTTTTACCTACTATGGGCGGACAAACTGCTTTAAACCTATGTATTGAATGTGATGAAACCGGTTTGTGGGAAAAATACAATGTAAAAATGATTGGGGTGGATATTGCTGCAATTGAAATTACTGAAAACAGAGAAGCATTTAGAAAATTAATGGAAAATATTGGTGTTCCAATGGCACCACAAACTACTGCAAAATCTTTCTTAGAAGGAAAAGAAGTAGCTCAAGAGTATGGCTTTCCTTTATGTATTAGAGCTTCTTATACCTTAGGAGGAGCCGGAGCTGCCATAGTTTACGATGAAAAAGAATTTGATGAATTATTAAACCAAGGTTTACACATTTCTCCTATCCACGAAGTGATGATAGACAAAGCCATGATGGGTTGGAAAGAATATGAGTTAGAGTTATTGAGAGACAAAAATGACAATGTGGTAATCATTTGTTCTATTGAAAATTTTGATCCAATGGGGATTCATACAGGAGATTCTATTACTGTTGCCCCTGCAATGACTCTATCTGATACCACTTATCAGAAAATGAGAGATATGGCAATTAAAATGATGCGTTCTATCGGAGATTTTGCCGGAGGATGTAATGTACAATTTGCTGTAAGTCCTGATGAAAAAGAAGACATTATCGCCATAGAAATTAACCCAAGAGTTTCCCGTTCATCTGCTTTAGCATCAAAAGCTACAGGGTATCCTATTGCTAAAATAGCATCAAAATTAGCTATCGGTTATAACCTTACAGAATTAGATAACCAGATTACTAAATCTACTTCGGCTTATTTTGAACCAACGCTAGATTACGTTATTGTAAAAATACCTAGATGGAATTTTGATAAATTCAAAGGAGCTAATAGAACCTTAGGACTTCAAATGAAATCTGTTGGAGAAGTAATGGGTATTGGGCGTTCTTTTCAGGAAGCTTTACAAAAAGCTTGTCAGAGTTTAGAGATAAATAGAAATGGTTTAGGAGCTGACGGAAAAGAATTGACTAACCAAGATGTAATTTTAAAAAGTTTAGAAAACCCAAGTTGGGATAGACTTTTCCATATTTATGATGCCATAAAAATGGGCATTCCTTTTAAAACCATTTTCGATAAAACAAAAATTGATCATTGGTTTTTAAGACAAATTGAGGATTTTATAAAACTCGAAAAAAGAATTGAAGCTCATACCTTAAATTCTATTCCGAAAGAATTGATGTATGAAGCAAAACAAAAAGGCTATGCCGACAGACAAATTGCTCACTTATTAAAGTGTTTAGAAAGTGAAGTTTACACCAAACGAAATGAAATGAACATTAAGCGAGTATATAAATTGGTTGATACCTGTGCAGCTGAATTTCCTGCTCAAACACCTTATTACTACTCTACTTTTGAAGATGAAAATGAATCTGTAGTTACGGACAGAAAAAAAGTAGTTGTGTTAGGGTCTGGACCAAACAGAATTGGTCAGGGAATAGAATTTGACTACAGTTGTGTGCATGGAGTTTTAGCAGCTAAAGAAATGGGTTACGAAACTATTATGATTAACTGTAATCCGGAAACGGTTTCTACAGATTTTGATACTGCTGATAAACTCTATTTTGAACCTGTTTTTTGGGAGCATATTTATGATATTATTCAACACGAGAAACCAGAAGGAGTTATTGTTCAGTTAGGTGGTCAAACGGCTTTAAAATTAGCTGAAAAACTAGAAAAATATGGAGTTAAAATCATAGGAACATCTTTTGAAGCACTAGATATAGCTGAAGATAGAGGACGTTTTTCAAATGTGTTAAAAGAATTAAATATTCCATATCCAGAATTTGGAGTAGTTGAAAGTGCTGAACAAGCATTGCAATTATCTAAAGAATTAGGATTCCCGTTATTAGTTCGTCCTTCGTATGTATTGGGTGGGCAAAAAATGAAAATTGTTATCAATGAAGAAGAGTTAGAGCATCATGTAGTAGATATTTTAAAGTCTATGCCTGACAATCAAATTTTGCTCGACCATTTTTTAGGTGGTGCTATTGAAGCAGAAGCAGATGCCATTTGTGATGGAGAAAATGTTTACATTATTGGAGTAATGCAACATATAGAACCTGCAGGTATTCACTCTGGAGATTCTTATGCAGTGCTTCCTCCTTATAACTTAGGAGATTTAATTATTACTCAAATTGAAGATATTACTAAAAAGATTGCTGTGCGATTAAAAACAGTTGGTTTAATAAACATTCAATTTGCTGTAAAAGATGATGTGGTTTATGTAATTGAAGCTAATCCAAGAGCTTCAAGAACAGTTCCTTTTATTGCAAAAGCTTACGATGAACCTTATGTGAATTATGCAACTAAAGTAATGTTAGGAGCCAAAGTAACAGATTTTACTTTTAATCCTAAGAAACAAGGTTACGCTATAAAAATTCCAGTATTTTCTTTCAATAAATTTCCTAATGTGAACAAAGAATTAGGTCCGGAAATGAAATCTACAGGAGAAGCCATAAGGTTTATTGATAGCTTAAAAGACAAGTTCTTTAGAGACATTTATGCTGAACGAAATTTATATTTAAGTAAATAATTTAAATGTGTAAATTTAAACATGTGAGAATTTAATAATCTCTAACTTCTTTACTTTCTATTATTTTATGCAAATCTTACGCACTATACTTATTATTGTACTTGTTTATTATGCATTCAAGTTTTTATTTCGATTTTTATTTCCTATAATTTTGAAGAGTTGGGTGGATAAAAAAACACAACAATTTCAGCAACAAAACAATTTTATGGATAGCGAAAAAGCTAAAGAATTTGCCAAACAAAAAGAAGGTGAAATAAAAATTAAACCTACCAATAAATCACATAAACCTGACACAGATAATGTTGGTGATTATGTAGATTATGAAGAGGTAAAAGATTAAATAATAAATAACCTTAGATAAGCAAATTACGTTAGTTAAAGCGTTACCTTTATAAAGTATTCACAAAAAATATATATTATGAAAAAGATTATTATAGGATTAAGTCTAATTTTTATTGGAAGTCAGCTGTTTATGTCTTGTAGCTCTGAAAATGCAGTTGTAAGTCAGTTTTCTAAAAGAAAATACCTTAAAAACTTCAAAGAGAACAAACTAAACAATAATGACAAGATTAACCAAAGAGAAAGCACTTACGAATTAGCTGAAATTGAATCAAAATCAAACGAAGAAATTACGCTAACAGCTTCTACCAATGAAGAAATTAATCTCTCTACAACTATAACTGAAAACAATGAGTTAGTAAGTACTGTAGAAACTTCAACTGAAATAATTGAAAAAGAAGCTTTTGAAACATTAAAAAGTAAAACCGATTATAATTGGAATAGTTACAACAGAACTATAGATTTTTCTAAAATGAATGATGCTAATAAAGCTTTTAAGGGAGAAAACATTGCTCAACATAACTTTCAATCAAAACAAGCACACGATTTAGTGTTGATTTTATGTGGTATATTTTTACCTCCCTTAGGTGTATTTTTATACGAAGGAACTATCACAAATAATTTTTGGTTAGATTTATTATTAACCCTTTTCTTTTGGCTACCAGGTATAATTTATGCTTTTTTAGTAATGTATGGAGGGGTTTCTATTTAAAAACAACTTAGAACATATAACGACAAAAGCCTCAGAATCCTGAGGCTTTTGTTATTTCTATATTTTCAACCTTTCTTTTACTTAAGAACCGCTCTTGAGATAACAATCTTTTGTACTTCACTAGTTCCTTCATAAATCTGAGTGATTTTAGCATCTCTCATTAATCTTTCTACATGGTATTCTTTTACAAAACCGTAACCACCATGTACTTGAACAGCTTCTGTAGTTACCCACATAGCTACTCTAGAAGCAAAAACTTTAGCCATAGCTCCTTCTTTATCAAAGTTTTGTTTTTGGTCTTTTAAATATGCAGCTTTTAAGCATAATAAACGAGCAGCTTCAATTTCTGTAGCCATATCTGCTAATTTAAAGGCAATGGCTTGATGTTGATGAATTGGTTTACCAAAAGCTTCTCTTTCTTTAGAGTAAGCCAATGCTAATTCGTAAGCTCCAGAAGCTATTCCTAATGCCTGGGAAGCAATACCAATTCTACCTCCAGAAAGTACAGACATAGCGAACTTAAAACCAAATCCATCTTCGCCAATACGGTTTTCTTTAGGCACTTTCACATCATTAAACAATAAGGTATGTGTATCAGAAGCTCTAATTCCCATTTTATTTTCTTTAGCTCCTACTTTAAAGCCTTCCCATGTTTTGTCAACAATAAAAGCATTAATTCCTCTATGTCCTTTAGCAACATCAGTTTGAGCAATAACAATATAGTAAGATGCCGAACCACCATTGGTAATCCAGTTTTTTGTTCCATTTAATAAATAATGGTCGCCCATATCAATAGCTGTAGTTCTTTGCGAAGTAGCATCAGAACCAGCCTCAGGTTCTGATAAACAGAAAGCTCCAATTTTTTCTCCAGTAGCACATGGTACCAAATATTTTTGTCTTTGCTCTTCCGTTCCATATTTTTCAATTCCCCAGCAATAAAGTGAATTATTTACCGACATTACCACAGAGCTAGATGCATCTACTTTACTAATTTCTTCCATAGCCAATACGTAAGAAATAGTATCCATTCCGCCACCACCGTATTTCGGGTCAACCATCATTCCTAAAAAACCTAATTCTCCTAATTGCTTCACTTGTTCAGCAGGAAACTCTTGCTTTTCGTCTCTTTCTATTACTCCTGGTTTTAATACGTTTTGTGCGAAATCTCTAGCAGCATCTCTAACTGCTAAATGTTCTTCTGTTAATTGAAAATCCATAACTTTTATATTGTTTTTATTAAAATAGTAATTAAATTGCAAGGTAATATTTTACTTCATTTTATGTCTGAAAAACACCTAATTTTGAAGTGTTACAAAACTAATAGATTTATTCAAAAAGTAACAGTTTTATGAAAGAAAATTACCATGCAATAGGATTGATGTCGGGTACATCATTAGATGGTTTAGATGTAGTTGAAGTTATTTTTAATTATTCTATTGAAAATCAATGGAGTTTTAGGATTTTAAACGCTAAAACTTTTTCTTATGAAAATACACTTAAGCAACAATTAAGTAACTCAAAAAAAATATCGGGACAGGATTTAATGTTATTAAGTAACCAATTAGGTAGTTTTTTCGGGAAAGCTATTAATACTTTTATCAAAGAAAAAAATACTATTAAATCTGAAATTGATTTTATAGCGTCACACGGACATACTGTTTTTCATCAGCCTGATAAAAACTTTACCTTACAAATTGGCAGTGGAGCTGAAATTGCTGCTAAAACAAATATAAATGTGGTTTGCGATTTCCGTTCTACAGATGTAGCTTTAGGCGGACAAGGAGCTCCGTTAGTTCCTGTTGGAGACAAGCTTCTTTTTAGCGATTATGATGTATGCCTTAACCTAGGAGGAATTGCTAATTTATCTTTTTTACAACAACAATCTATTGCTTTCGATGTTGCTCCTTGTAATATTGTATTTAATTTTTTAGCTAATAAATTAAATGCAGAATACGATGAAAATGGCAAATTTGCTCGACAGGGAAATATTGACCAAGAATTGTTAAACAAGCTAAATGCTTTAGCTTTTTACACACAAGCAACACCAAAATCTTTGGGTATAGAGTGGATTGAAAATCATATTTTTCCTTTATTAGAGAAAAGCACTTTATCTATATATGATCAACTTTGTACTTTTGTAGAGCATGTTGCCTTTCAATTAAATATAGCTTTTCCAAAAGAAAGTAATACTATTTTGGTTACAGGTGGTGGTGCTTGGAACAAATTTTTAATAGAACGAATGGAGCAAATAAGTAACAAAAATATTATTGTTCCCGATGAGAAAATAGTAAATTATAAAGAAGCTTTAATCTTTGCTTTTTTAGGCGTATTAAGAATGAGAAATGAATTTAATTGCTTAAAATCTGTTACTGGTGCTTCAAAAGATAATATTGGAGGAGCCTTGTACTTGTCGGCTAACTAAACCTTTCCTGTATGTTGACCACTAATTAGTAATTCATTATTAAGAATAAACTTAAAATCCACATAGTTACTTTTAGTCTTATCCATTAAATCAATAATATTTTTATAAGTAATCTCATTAGAGTTTACAAAGACTTCGTTAGCATTGTATATTTCTATCAAATCTGGTAATTGATATAATTTTCCAGTATAATTATTCGAGTCATCTTTCTGCAAACTATTACTTGGTTTTACAGTAATAATATTATTGTTCTTGAGTTGTTCTTTCATTTTTTGAATAAAAGAAGCGTTCCCAACTAAAATACTGGTATTGTATTTATTCTTTTTAATTTTTAGGTGATTAAAATAGTTTAAAAATATCCTACTAAAAGGAATAAACAACAATACTCCTGCTAAAATGCTAATGATATACTTGGTTGAAAATGAAGAAGTGTCAGGAAAAAAATGATTTACCCCTACAAATATTATACATCCCAACATTAACCCTATAACTGTTTTTTTGATACTTACATTTTTAGAATATGCTCCCGAAATAGCTAAGCCTGCCAAAAAAGAAAAAATTACAGCCATCACATTTAAAATACCGTAATTATCAAAAAATTCTATCTGATTCGGAAATCCTAATAACGGTTTTATAGCATTAAAAACCAATAAAGAACTCAACATAAAAACAATATCAATTAACGGTAATTTTATGTAAGTAATAAAACGCATTAAAATGGCCAAAAAAGCCCGTAAATAAATAGCTATATTGATAAAGAAAGAAAAGACGTTAGCTTTGTTAGCAAAATGTTTTTTAGAAAAAATAATCATGGCATTGTAAAATACAAACACATAATTTATACTGCCTTTTTTAGTGCTTTCCCCTTTATAATGTATAATTTGAGCTTCTGGAAAATAATAATTTTTGTATCCGGCTTGTGTTATTCTGTAAGATAAATCAATGTCTTCTCCATACATAAAAAAAGCTTCATCTAAATAACCAATTTTATCTAAAACACTTTTTCGCATCCACATAAAAGCTCCAGATAATACTTCAATTTCGTTGATTTCATCTTTATCTAAATAGGCTAAGTGGTATTTAGCAAAAGTTTTAGATTTTGGAAAAATAGCAGATAATCCAAAAATTTTATAAAATGAAACAGAAGGAGTTGGTAGTCCTCTTTTAGATTCCGGAAGGAAAATTCCACTACCATCAACCATTTTTACTCCTAAGCCACCTAAGTCGGGGTGTTTATCTGAAAAAGCAATACATTTACTAAAAGTATCTTCTTCCACCACTGTATCTGGATTTAGTAACAAAATATACCTTCCTTTAGCAATTGCCATTGCCTGATTATTGGCTTTAGAAAATCCAACATTATCTTTATTAGCAATAATTATTACTTCAGGAAATTGTTGGCTAACCATTTCCAAAGAATCATCCGAAGAATTATTATCCACCACAAAAACCTCTGCATCAATACCACTTATTGCCTTAAAAACAGAGGTAAGACACTGCTCTAAAAAATTTCTTACGTTGTAATTGACAATAATAATAGATAACTGCATGGAAATAAATTATTAACGCAAGGTTAAAGTATTTTCAAAAGGTACTCTGTTAAGAATAGAACGCCCAAGAGTAAGTTCATCGGTATATTCCAGTTCATCTCCTATACCAATTCCTCTGGCAATGGTGGTAATTTTTATGGGAAAATCTTTAAGTTTTTTAAAAATGTAAAAGTTAGTTGCATCGCCTTCCATAGTAGCACTTAAGGCTAAAATTAATTCTTGAGTATTTTCATTCCTGATGCGTTCAAAAAGCTCATTTAACTTAACATCGTTTGGACCAATTCCTTCCATTGGAGAAATAATGCCTCCCAATACATGGTACTTTCCTTTAAACTGATTGGTATTCTCAATAGCATAAACATCTAACACATTTTCAACCACGCAAATAGTTTGGTCGCTTCTGTTGGGATGTGTACAAATATTACATTGTGTATTTTCAGTAATGGTATAACAACTTTCGCAATAGTTTATCTGGCTTGCCAACGATGAAAAAGAAGTACCGAAAGAATTTAATTCTTCATTTGTCCTAGTTAATAAATGCAATACCAATCGGGTAGCAGTTTTTCTGCCTATTCCCGGTAATGATGAAAGTTGCTCTACAGCTCTATTAAATGAAGGTGAAAAAATTTCGTTCATAAATTGAAGTAGGAAATTAGTGTTGGTAAAAATACTATATTTTCCTTTGTGAAATGGACTGTTATAATGGTTTTACTAACACTAAATGTTGAAACAAAATTGAATACTTAACTATTTTTTTTCCACTGATGAGAGTCATCCTCAAAAATTTCTTTACCGAAAACCGGTACTTTTGCCTTAATTTCCTCAGTAATAAATCGGCAAGCATCAAAAGCCATTGCTCTGTGTTTAGATGATGTAAAAACAAATAAACATATTTCCCCTGCTTTTACAATGCCCAAACTGTGATAAATATGTAAACAAGTTAAATCAAATTTTTCAAAAGCGGATTCTCTTATTTGATGAAATTCTTTTTCTGCCATTTCCTCATAAGCAGTATAATCTATCGCTTTTACCGTTTTACCATCTATTTCGTCCGCTCTAACTTGACCTAAAAAAATAGCATGACCACCTATATTTGTTTTAACTTGATGATGAGCTATAGAAGTGGCTATTTTTTCGGGAGATATCGCTCCTACTACTAATGCTTTTTTCATATGATAGTTATTTACTGTTTCCAATCTACAATTCCTTCACGAAGATTAATTAACTTATCAAAACCTTGATTGTCTAAAAATTCAACACAATTAACACTTCGAACACCATGTTGACAAAAAACCAATGTTTTTAATGATTTATCTATACGATCCACCTGTTGCGGGATTTCCTGCAGAGGAATATTTATAACTCTTTCATCATTTAACTTTGGTTGTTCCCATGGCATTCTAACATCCAAAATTTGCAACTCTTTTTCTTCTAAAAGATGAGCAAGGTCATTAATTGATATTTCTTTCATATTGTTTTTGTTTTCTGTCAACCCGCAAAAAAAGTCATAATTAAATGTTGTAAAATTGATATCTTTAGCAATGGTTACTGCCGTTTCGTTTTTAGTAATGTTTACAATTGTTGTATCAGTTCCCAAAGCATTGTAAATAGTAAGTTTTCCAGAAAGTATTTCTCCAATTTGTAAAATAATTTTCAACGCTTCATTAGCTTGTTGTAACCCAATTAATCCGGGTAAAACACCCAACACACCAACATCAGAACAACTGGGAACACTTCCTGCTTTTGGCGGAGTTGGAAAAAGACACCTGTAAGTTGGTCCATTTTGGTAATTGAAAACTGTAACTTGTCCTTCAAATTTAAAAATTGCACCATAAACCAAAGGTTTATTAGTTATAACACAAGCATCATTAACTAAGTAGCGAGTAGAAAAATTGTCCGTTCCATCTATAATTATATCGTACTGACTAAAAAGTTCAAGGGCATTTTCATTAGTTAGTCGTTCAGGGAAAGCAGTAATTTGAATGCAATTATTTCGAGCTAAAAGTCTTTCCTTAGCGGTTAAAGCTTTGTTTTTACCTATATCTTCTGTTGTAAAAATAACTTGGCGTTGTAAATTACTTTCATCAACAGTATCAAAATCTATTATTCCAATATTTCCAACTCCCGCTGCCGTTAAATAAAGTAAAACGGGGCAACCCAATCCTCCCGCACCAATAACCAATACCCGAGCTTTTTTTAGTCGTTTCTGACCTTCAATTCCAACTTTATCTAGAATTAAATGACGGTTATATCTTTTTTTTTCTGACTCGCTTAGCAAAATATTAAGTTCTTCATGTTCATCAACAAAATTAACCTTTTAATTGAGGTAGTTTTAATTTTTTTAACAACTAATCATCCTTTAATCAATAAATAATCTATTAAAAGATTTATTTTTGGATGAATATTTTTTTATACTAAAAATGATGCAAAAAGTAAGTGTACTTTATTTTCTAATTAGTTTGTTAAGTTTTTCAACGGTAATGGCAAACGATAGTTTTAAATTAGCTAACAAATTGTATGATGAAAAAAAATATGAAGAAGCTATTGAGCAATATGAATCGTTAATTGAAGATGGAAAAATAGCTGCTGATGTTTATTATAATTTGGGTAATGCTTATTTTAAAAATAATGAAATAGCACCATCTATTTTAAATTACGAAAGAGCTTTAAAGTTAGATCCAAGTAATGAAGATGCTGCTTTTAACCTTAAAATTGCGAATACAAAAACCATTGACAAAGTTGAGGTCTTACCCTCGTTATTTATTGAAAATGCTTGGCAAACTTTTATTACTTCTAAAAGTGCTGATGGATGGGCAACACTAAGCATTATTTCCATTTTTGTAGCACTATTTTTCTTTATTGGGTACTTATTTTTACGTCAGGTAGTAATTAAGAAAATAGGCTTTTATGGAGGGGTTTTAATAGTTGTGGTGAGTCTATTTACTTGGTTTATGGCTCATCAACACAGTTCTTTGTTAAAAAGTAAATCAGATGCTATTGTTTTTGCTAATATTTTATCTGTAATGAGTGAGCCTAATGAAAAGTCTAATAAATTATTTACCATACATGAAGGGTTAAAAGTTAATCTGCTAGATGAAAAAAATGGATGGTCAAAAATTAAAATTCAAAATGGCAATATTGGTTGGGTAAAAAGTGAGGAGATAAAGGAAATTTAGGTTGGAGGGAAAGGGGAACGCACAAACCTCAAACCTTACCTTATTTATAAATTTTTCTTCTATTAAGTTCTCTTTGAAAGTTTCTGGCATTAACTAAATGTTCGTTATAATTGCTTGCAAAGGCATGATAGCCTGAAAAATCAGCTTTCGCACACATATAAATGTAATTGTGTTTTTCAAAGTTCAATACCGCATCTAAAGAGCTTATTTCGGGTAGATTTATTGGTCCGGGTGGCAAACCTTTATAAATATATGTGTTATATGGAGTATTCGTCTCTAAATGTTTTGTAAGCACACGATTAATGTTAAAATCTCCAATACCATATACTACTGTAGGATCGGATTGTAGCAACATGCCTTTTCGTAATCTGTTAATATATAAACCTGCAATTTTGGCTCTTTCATCTCTATGTACAGATTGTTCTGCTTGAACGATAGAAGCCAAAATAGCTACTTCCGATTGAGAAAGATTTAAAGCCCTAGCTTTTGCTATTCTTTCTTCTGTCCAAAACTTTTTATATTCTTCGGCCATACGCTGCACAAACTCTTCTGCTGAAGTGTTCCAATAAAACTCATAAGTATTCGGTAAAAAGAGTGTTAAAATAGTTATGGTGTTAAATCCGTATTTTGAAGTGAAAGGTTTATCGCTTAACAAATTATATAACTCAACACTATCACACTCTAAATTTTTGGTAACAGTACCTGCTAATTCTTTAATGGTTCGTACATTATTAAAAGTAACTTTAACAGGTTCTTGCTCTCCAGAACGTAATAAATCTATCAATTCATTATTACTCATACCTTCTTTAAGCTTGTATCTTCCTGGTTTAATATTATTAATGAAGTTTGATTTTTTTTCAGCAACCCATTTAAAAGAAGCTCTGTTAATGATAATTCCATTTTCATAAAGGCTATTAATAACATCATCAAAAGTATAATGACTATGAATATGAAAATATGCAGAATTAGTATTTTTTAAAGTAACATTAGGTTGGTAAACCTTTGTGTACATATTATATATTACATATCCACCACCTATAAGTAAAATTAAAAATAGAGATATGATTATTTTTTTGAACATTTAATGGTATCAATAATAGAACACAAAGTAAATGATTTTAGTGCATTTTATTTAAAAATATAATTGAATTATATAATTCAATTACATTTTTATAAAAACAAAAAAAACCCTTGAGAATAATTCTCAAGGGTTTTTTTATTTATCTTATTAATTTTCTACTTCTTAGAAGTGGAAAACTAAGTTAATTTGTCCTGAACCTCCGAAGATGCTGTTACCATTGTTATCAGTATCTAATTGGAAAGCACTAGAACCACCAGTTTTTAAAGTTTCTGATTGTAAAGATGGCTCACTAGCTGTAGAGTTCTCAACGAATCCCCAGTACTCAACAGTTTCTTCACCTTCACCTGTTGAAGAGAAACCTAATCCCCATCCATATTCAGCACCTAAAGATACTTTTGGAGCGATGAACCATTCAACACCTACAAAACCTCTTAAGCCAAATGCGAAAGTAGAACCAGCTTTTCTTTCAGTTACTCTTTGAGCAATTGCAGAACCTTGGATAGATCCCATTGGAGCAACTTCATTAGCAGACCAATCAGCAGTATAAGCTCTACCATAATCCCAAGACTCGCTAGAAGAACCTAAAGATATTAATAATTCACCACCATAATAACCTTGAATTCTTGTATTACCTCTTCTTTTTTCTATACCACCACCTAACACAATGTTGAAGTTACTTGTTTTTTCAGAATTAGTGTACTCTATTTCATTAGTTGTTGCATCAGCATCTTGATCGTAAAATCCTAACATATCTTGGTTAGTACTTCCGAAACCAATTCTTACTCTACCTCTGTAAGCAGTAGTTTCGTCTTTAAACATTTTACCAACGATAGACCATCTAGCTCCATCTTGCCAAGCAGCATTCATAGAGTTACCTGTTGAACCATTAGCAAAATTACCGAAGTAACCGATAAATGGAGCAGCGTCAAAACCTAATGCCCAATCACCAGCTTCTGGTAAGTAAGCTTCACCTTTTTTAGATGTTAAACCATCTTGTGCGAAAGTCGCAGTAGCTAAAAATAAAGAAGCTACAAATAATACTCTTTTTTTCATTTTAATTGTTTTTAGTTAAACTTTAATTTAATTTCTAATTTACTTTTTTAAAACTTGGGCAAACTTACAACATTTTTTTTAAATTGCACCAATTTTTATTTTTTTTATTAACAATTGTTAATAACAATCAACATACTGTTCATAATCTTATAGTATATTAATTATCAACGACAAATGTATTTATTATGCTTCAAATTACTTCTTAATTAAAAAAAATAACTGTTTTTTAACATTTTTTAATCTCCTTAAAAAAGACTACGAGTATTAATTTAACTGACTTTAACACTAAAAATCAACACATCGTCTATTTGTTCATGGTGAATTAATTCATCTGGTCTCATCCATTCATTAAGTGCTTTATTTAAAAGCTCCTTTTGTTTATTCATATTTTCAAGTTGTAGCTCTAATAATAGTTGTTTAAATGGTTTATATTTAAATTTTTTACCATTTTCTCCACCAAACTGATCTGCAAATCCATCGCTGAACAAGTAAATAACATCATTTTTTTTCATATTAATAGTATGAGTGATAAAATTATTTCTATGTTCAAAGTGTCCTATTGGTTGTTTGGTAGCTTTTATTTCAAATAAATAATAATCCTTGTTTTCTAATGATAGGCTTTGTTCATTTAATACTTCATCAAAACCTGATATTTTTGGTCTTATAATGTAAATGGGATTATTAGCTCCGGCATATTCTATAACGTTTTTTTGTTTATCATATATACAAAGAGCTAAATCCATTCCATCCTTTATAACTTGTTTACTAGATTGAACCAAAGTATGTACTAAGTTATTGGTGAGCGCATCCAAAAATTCTCCCGCACTATATTCTACAGTATCTTTTAATGTTGTTTCTAAACTAGTATGTCCTATTACACTCATAATAGCTCCAGGAACTCCATGTCCTGTACAATCGGCTGCAACAAAATAGTGTTTCCCATTTTTTTCATTTGCCCAATAAAAATCTCCACTAACAATATCTTTAGGATTAAACAACACAAAATATTCATCAAAATAACTATTTAACCTATCATCATCAGGTAGTATAGCATTTTGTATTCGCTGAGAATAGGTGATACTATCTGTTATTTCTTTATTTTTTTCTTCTATTAAGTGTTTTTGTTTTACTACTTCTTTAGTTCTTTCTTTAACGGTTTGTTCTAACACCAGTTTATCTTTCTTTAATTTACTCAACCTAAGCCTTACGTATAAAAATATTATTCCTATTATAAAAAATATACTTATGGTATAAAACCACCATGTTTTATAAAATGGTGGAGAAATAATAAAAGAAAATTCATAAGGAACACTTTCTTTACCATTTTCTGTAATTGATTTTACAATTAAGCTATAAGTGTTAGGTTCTAAGCCCTGAAAAACGATTTCGTTGCTATTGGTAGTGTACCAATCATCACTTAATCCTTTTAATTTATATTTATATGTTATATTGTTAGGATTTGTAAAGTGTATAGTGCTAAATTGAAAAGACACAAAATTTTTATTATATGGTAGCGTTAAGTTCGTGGGAAGTCCATCATTATTTATTGATGCGTATTCTGTCCAATTTACATGTTGATTAAATAGTTTTATATCTTCTATCAATATAGAAGGAAAGATATTTTCATTTTTTTCTAACTCAGGTTGATATATTGTAATGCCGTTAACTGTTCCAAAAATTATATTTTTTGTGATATCGTCAACAAACAAGGTATTTAGGTTATTTTCTATGGCTAAAAAACCATTATTTTCAGTATATTTTTCTATAGTTTTAACTGACCAATCATTATTAAACTGAACTTTATCAAATCCTTTATCGGTTGCAACTATTAATGTATGTTCATCTTTAAATTGCAACCCATAGATGTTGTTAGATGTTAATTGTTCATCAAACAAAAGATGTTGTATTTCTTTTGGTTTTTTTCTATTGAGCAAGTAAATCCCTCCTCCAAAAGTCCCAATTAAAATATTGTTCTCATCCGCCTCTACCAGCGAATGAATTTTTAAATTGCTCAATCCCTCTTCTTCATTATAAGTAGTCATACTATTATCATAATATGAAGCCAAACCACCCAAGGTACCTATCCATATTGTTCCATCAGTACTTTCTATTATGGTTTGTACTTCGTTATGAATTAATCCTTCATCTTCTGTAAAAACGCCAAACATTTCGCCATTGTAAAAAGAAAGTCCACTACTTGTACCTATCCAAACCATACCAGTTGTTGCACATAGTATCGTGTTTATTTGGTCTCCAGCAAGCTCATCTTCGGAAGAAACGGTAGCATAAATTTCTTCATCTTTAAGTACAACCATTCCGTTTTGAGTTCCTACCCAAACATTATTATATACATCTATATCAAAAGTTCTGACATTGCTATAAAATGGATGTTCAGAAAGAATAGATTTTTGATGGATAATGTTATTTCCTTCTATTTTAATTTTTTGAATACCTTTTTCATAAGTACTTATCCAAAAAGTACTATCATGCTTATTTCTTTTTATTCCTGATACTTGATTACTTGACAACCCGTCTTTCGAAGAAAAATGTGAGAAATTAAATCCATTAAGTTTTAAAACTCCTTCTCCCATACAACTAATCCAAATATTATCTTCTCTATCTTTACATAAATTTAAAATCTGATTATTAGGCAACCCATCCTTAGCTGTAAGGTAATTAAATTTATTATTTTCTAAGTAATGTATTCCTCCATCATTTGTTCCTATCCAAATTGAGCCGTCTTTTTCGCATAATGATAGTACATAGTTGTCCTTTAATCCATTTATAATATTGTAATTTATAATTGTAGGGTTAGATTTTAAGCTAATGTTTTGATATTTATAAACACCATGTTTTATAGATCCATACCAAATATTTCCTTGGCTATCCTTCATACCGCAGTAAACTGCCGAAACATCGTAGTTAAAAGATGTGTTTATGTCTTGAATTTTAAATTTTCCTGAATTATATGATATCATTTGAGGGCTTCCTCCAATATAAGCCAACCAAATTCTATTAAAATTATCTTCTAATATTGAAAAAACTGAATTACTTGCTAAGCCATCACCTGTAGTAAAATTTTTTACTACTAAACTATCTTTTTTTTCTATTATACTTACTCCTCCACCAGAAGTTCCTACCCAAACACGCTGTTTAGCATCTTGAAAAATAGAAATAATAATTTCCGAATTTAACCCCTGATCTAATCCTATATTATTAAAGCTTATTCCATCAAAAAAACTTACTCCTTCATCTGTAGCGAACCAAAGGTTTCCTTTATGATCTTCTATAACATCTCTCACAACATTTCCAGCTAATCCTTTCGATTTATCAAAATATTGGTGTTTGCTACCATCAAATTTAGAAACACCTCCGCCATCGGTACAAAACCAAATATATCCTTTACTATCTTGGAAAATTTTATAAACGGTGTTTTGAGGTAATCCGTTTTTTATAGTATAACTATTAAAGTTATTTTTTTGAGCAAATGTAAGGCTTGTTACAAAAAATAAAATACAGAAAATTAAGCTCCTAAAACTCATTAATTATAAGGGGTTAATTATTTTTTCATAAATATAAATTGACCGCCTTCATCGCCAGACTTGCTTATTGGGTTAAAATCCGGGGATTGATCTGAATTATTATACACAGGAATTTTTATTTTATTGAACACTTGACTTGCATCCATCATATCTGAATCATTTTCTCGCAAAGCTTTCAATAAATAATAAGCAAAAACAGAATGTCCGTCTTTACCTCCATCCATAACAGGTTCTATACCTCCAGAGGTCATTGCTTGCCTAGATTTTAAACTATGAACTTTTTTGTAATATTTTGGAGAGTTTTCAAAAGGTACGGACATGGTATTACCTCTAAAAATATCTCCACTAAAACATGCATCTGCTACTAATAATGTATGTTGCGATTGAATTCCTTTTATAAAAGTTTGAATATCACTATTTGAAATATAATTTGATGTAGACATAGTTGTTGCTCCAAATGGCACCCAATAACCTTTGTTTAACTCTTTTTTAAATTCTCCATGCCCGGAATAATAAATAAATACATTATCGTCTGGTTTAACATTAGCTACCAGCCATTCCATTGCTGCAATAATGTTTGTTCTAGTAGCTTGCTCATTATATAAGGTTTTAAATTGGTGGAATTTATATTTACTTTTCAAGGTTGTCTCAATGGTTTTAGCATCATTAACCGCATTTTTTAAAGGAGACCAAGAACCTGTATATTTATCTATACCAATAATTAATGCATAATAGTTCCCAACTTTTAAATCTTCTAAAGATTTAGAAACGTTTAATCCTTTTAGAGGGTCACCACTACCTCTATAAGTAACATCTTCAAATTCTTGAACCAACACATTAGATAACAATGAAACGCCATCTTTTGTAGCATGTTTTTGTAATGCTGCAATTTTAGCTTCTGGAGTAGTTTCTGACAATAAACTACTACTATTATCTTTATAATTTAATATTAATCCATTTTCTGTTTTATTTTTCTCTATTGAACCAAAAATGGTAAATCCATCATGATTAACAATTATATCCGAACCAACAGTCTTATCGCCATCTAAATAAGCTCTTTCCCATTCAACATTTAAATCTCTATCAAATTTAACCATGTATAGTTTTTCTCTATCTCCTTTTAATGATTTTGAAGCTCCTGTAGCAAGATATCCTCCTTTATAAGTGGTAATGCTATTTAGTTTATCAGCATTATGTTTTCCAAAAGATTTTTTTGTGATATTTTTCTTAAGTCTATCATAAATCATTACCAACATATCTTCAGCGCCATTAGTTTCCACAGAAGTATATCCCGCCATTAACACTTTTCCATCTGGTGTTTCTTCCATAGATAAAATACTGTTAAACTCGGCTTCTTCACCTAGTTTTTCATCAAATAGTATTTTCCCGTAAGCATCTAATTTAACTAAATATACTTGTTGCATTTTTTTATTATTAGTGGTATAACCGGCAACTAAAATTTCTTGTTGGGCAGTAACTACTAATGTTTGTGACTCATCCGAAAAATATTGAGTCCCTAAATGTTGCTGCCATATTTTTACTCCCCTATTATTTATCTTTAAAATAGAAAAATTAAGATCATCATCTCCTGCCTCTTTTCTAACCCCACAAACAATAAAGTTCTTTTTATCAAAAATTTTTATATCATTAAGTTTTTCATAAGAAGATAGTTTAAAAGTTGATTCACTAACCAATTTACCACTTTGATCCAATTTTAAAAACCAACCTTCAGTATATCCGGATGTTGAGTTGATTGAATGTCCTACTACTGCATAATCTCCATCTAATGCTTCTACTATTGCTGTTCCTTCATCATTATTAATATCTCCAAAAGTTTTTTGCCAAATTAACTCACCTGTAATACTAAGCTTAGCTACCCAAATATCTTTCCCTCCTTTGCTGTTATTTTGAGTATAACCAGTAACAACATGATAACCATCGGTTGTTAATACTGCTGAACTTATATGATTATGACCCTTTTCTTCAAATTCTTTTTTTGAAGTTAATTCAATCAATTCTTGTGCATTTAAAGTTGAGTAGCAAAAAAGAACAATTACCCCTATTAGTTTTAGAAGTTTCATAAGCTTACTATTTTATTTTTTAACACTGAAAATATATCTATCGTTAGCGTTTCCTGCATCATCAATAACATAAACCATTTTTAAAGCCATATAAGTATTACCCACTTTTGTAATTACAATATCTCCATCAGTTAAATTTCTTAATGTATCATTTTTAACACTAGAGTTATATGCATTTGTAACAGAAGATGCGGTTGCATTTGCATAATCGAATCCATTAAGCTTAACAAATTTAACACCAGAAGGTGAAATCCAAACTCTTCCTAATGTATCGTTTACATTTGGTTTTGTATAATCAAATATGTGAGCTGTTGAATCTGTATTGTATTTAGGCGTATTAGCTAATAAATCGTAAGCATTAAATTGGTTTGATAACGCTGAATGCATAGTATTACCAGAGTTTTCTGCTAAAGTTCTGTCAGTTATATCTACATAAATCAATTTTGCCCTATTCATTTCAGCTCCTTTTACATCTATAGTTGTAAATATCAGTTTGATTTCATGTCTCCCGTAGTTTTGAAATGAATTTGGAACAGTATAATCAAACCAGTCTATATAATTTTTACCACTTATTAATTCATCTTTAATAGTTGTTGTAGAATTATTGATCGTTTGGGTAATTCTATATCTAGCCAAATCATTTGTAGATTCTACTTTTATGGTGAAGTTAATTACATTGCTAGTATCTCTAAGCAAATAATTATCTGCTGGGAGAATTGTTAAATTTGAACTATTATCATCTTTACTACAAGAAAAAAATGCTAGCATTAACAAAGTAGTTACAATTAATATATGTGTCTTATTATGCATGTTTTATGATATAAATAAAATGTAAATGTAAAAAAAAAGTACCTTTTTTCAAAGGTACTTTTAATTAGAAATCAAATTGTTATTTTCTTATTTTGTACGCTTTAACTTTAGCAGTAACCTTTATTTTTCTTCCTAAAAATAATTGTTGTACTTCTTCCGTACTCATAGTAGGTATAAGAAAGTCAGCACTTGGAAACTCCTTATAAGCTTTAAACATAGCTCTCCTAAGTTGTCTCCTTCCATCTAATCTAACATTCCTTGTACCTTGAAGGTTAACATAGTTTCGGTTTCTTGATACATTTTGACCATTAACTGTATTCACATAAGTTATAAGCCCTATATATCTATGGTATTCCACCTCAACTTCAGTTTCCCCAACAAATTCATAATCGTCTAACGTTAAATCTAATCTTACTTCATTAGGCATCAGACTAGCCTGTCTCATATTTCTACTCGTATTTACAGCACATGAAGATAACAATAAAGCCACTACTGTAATAGATAGAAATGTTTTTAATTTATTTGTCATATCTTTATTTTATTTAAAATAGTAACTAATTGTAAATCTTAACATACCTTGAGTATCAAACTCACTTGTCTTTAAAGATGAAAATCTCAATCCATCAGCTCTTGTTTGCTCAACAGTATTTTCAAAGTCATCAATATTATTTGTACTAAACTCTCCTGAATAAGCTACACCACCAACAGAACCTTCAACATCATAGTTATATTGATTACTTGTAATACCTAAGCCTCTAATTCCAACTTCAGCACCTATAGATAATGGCAAATCTGCAACAAAAGCATTAAAACCAAAAAATAACTCAATACCATATACTAAACCAAATCTGCTAGCTGTTACTTTTTCATAATCTGTTGTAAAATCTGCACCCATAGTTGTATATTCAGAACCTCTTGAATAACCAAATGGTAAACTAGCTCCTATATAACCATCTAACAAGTTAGAAGATTTAAAATGTTTTTCTATACCCACGTGAAATAATCCATAAGCTTCAATTTCTTTATGCTCATAAAAAGATCCAACTCCTTGTCCTGCCAAAGAAAATGGGTTTGAAGCTGACGCTGATGTCGTATCTATTTCTCCTTCTAAACTTCTTTTACTTTTCCACATGGTGAATCCAGCTCTCAATACTAAATCATCTTTATAATAATACCTAGCATTAATCAACGGAATAGTGGTTCTTACATCAACATCTTCTTCATCATCAAACATAGCTCCTAATTGTTGCATATCTATCCCCATATAAAATGCATAGTTACCTGCAACAGGTCTAGTTCCTGTATTAAAAACACTAGGGTTGTTAATACGATCAGATAATTGGGCAAAAGTATCGCTCGTCATTAACAATCCTGCTAACACTGCCCCTAAATAAATGGTAAGTTTTTTCATGTTTAATTTTTTTAATTGTTGTTTTTAATTTTAATTGCGGCAAATATATAAAGATTTATTAATCAAACAATATAAAAAATATAATTGCAAAAAAAATACGGCATATGCCTTATGCCGTATTTTTTTATCTGCTTACAAACTCCATTTTTAAGTGTTTGTATTGTATATTTTGTTTTGATTTTATTCCGTAGTTTCTTCTACAACTTCTTCTTGCTTTGGGTTTAATTCAAAAGAATACTCTACAGTAACCTCTTCTCCTAAAATACTTCCTCCGTAAGTCAAACCAAAATCATTTTTATTAACTGTTAGGGTTCCATTAAATGCAGCAGAAGGAAATCCCCATGGCGTATCTTGTTTCCCTAAGTAAACAAAGTTAAAAGAAACATCTTTAGTAACATCTCTCATAGTAAGTTTACCATTTGCAACATATCCTTCTTTTGTTTTAACAACATTGTTAGAAACAAACTTAATAGTAGGATATTTCTCTACATCAAAAAACTCATCACTTCTTAAGTGTTTATCTCTTTTTTCGTTTCCTGTGTAAATTGAATTAACATCCATTACTATTTCTATTGCAGTATTTTCATTATCAAAATTTACATTACCAGTAACTTTTTGGAAACTTCCTTTAGAAGTAGCTAGTAAATGTCTGATTGAAAAATCTACATAAGAATGTGCTTGATCTAAAATCCATTCTCCTTGTAATTCAGCAATGTCTTTAAGAATAATTTTATTTCCATCTTCATCATAAAGAGTAGCTTTTTCTTCAATACCTATTTCAGGTGTTGGAAGATCTTCTTTTACATTATCATTTGTATGTCCACCTAAGATTGGAGCTATTACTAAACCAATCAAACAAGTTAACTTAATTAAAATATTCATTGATGGTCCTGAAGTATCTTTAAAAGGATCTCCAACTGTATCACCAGTTACTGCAGCCTTATGAGCTTCAGAACCTTTGTACGTCATCTCGCCATTAATCATTACACCAGCTTCAAAAGATTTTTTAGCATTATCCCATGCTCCACCTGCATTATTTTGAAATACCGCCCAAAGTACACCAGACACGGTAACTCCAGCCATATAACCACCTAACATCTCTGCAATTAACTTATTATCATATCCTAAAAACATTGGTATTACAACTATAAGTATAGGAAAGCCAATAGTTAAAATACCAGGCAACATCATTTCTCTTAATGCTGCTTTTGTTGATATGTCAACACATTTGCCATATTCAGGTTTACCTGTACCTTCCATAATACCAGGTATTTCTTTAAACTGTCTTCTTACTTCATATACCATATCCATCGCTGCTTTTCCAACAGAGTTCATTGCTAATGCAGAAAAAACAACTGGAATCATTCCTCCTACAAATAACATAGCTAAAACAGGGGCTTTAAAAATATTAATTCCTTCAATTCCCGTAAAAGTAACATAAGCAGCAAATAATGCTAAAGAAGTAAGTGCCGCAGAAGCAATAGCAAAACCTTTTCCTGTTGCCGCAGTAGTATTACCTACTGAATCTAAAATATCAGTACGTGTTCTAACTTCTTTAGGTAATTCACTCATTTCAGCAATACCACCAGCGTTGTCAGATATTGGCCCAAAAGCATCAATAGCTAATTGCATTGCTGTTGTCGCCATCATAGCTGATGCAGCTAAAGCTACACCGTAAAAACCAGCTAATGCATAAGAAGCCCAAATTGCACCCGCAAATAAAAGTACTGTTGGGAAAGTAGAAATCATTCCTGTTGCTAAACCTGCAATTACATTGGTTCCTGCTCCAGTAGAAGATTTTTGAACAATTGCCAACACTGGTTTTGTTCCTAACCCTGTATAGTATTCTGTAACTGATGAAATAACTCCACCTACTATTAACCCTACTATTGTTGCATAAAACACTCTAATGGAAGATATTTCTTTTAATCCTTCACCAAAGAATTCCATGTTCATTGTTTCTGGCAACATATATTTTACTAAAACAAAACAAGAAATGGCAGTTAATATAATAGAAACCCAGTTTCCAATATTCAACGCTCCTTGAACTTGCTTTTCTTTAGCCTCATTATTTTTAATTTTCACTAACATTGTCCCTATAATAGAGAACAAAATTCCAAAACCAGCAATTGCCATTGGCAATAAGATAGGCCCTATTCCTCCAAACACATCTTGTATTGCTCCTCCCATATCTTCAATAACATAATTACCCAAAACCATAGCAGCTAAAACAGTTGCAACATAAGAACCAAATAAATCTGCTCCCATACCTGCAACATCTCCCACATTGTCTCCAACATTATCTGCAATAGTTGCAGGGTTACGAGGATCGTCTTCAGGAATTCCTGCTTCTACTTTTCCAACTAAATCGGCACCAACATCAGCAGCCTTGGTATAAATACCCCCACCAACTCTTGCAAATAGAGCAATAGATTCTGCTCCTAATGAAAACCCTGCTAAAGTTTCCAATACAATAGTCATGTCTTCTGTAGAAGTCCATGCACCTTTCATAAAATAATTAAATAAAATGATAAAGAAACCTGTTAAACCTAATACGGCTAGACCAGCAACACCTAAGCCCATTACAGTACCACCACCAAAAGAAACTTTTAATGCTTGAGGCAAGCTTGTACGAGCAGCTTGTGTTGTTCTAACATTGGTTTTGGTTGCTATTTTCATCCCCATATTTCCTGCTAATGCAGAAAAGAATGCTCCAAAAATAAAAGCAACTACTATTAATATATGTGTAGTAGGAACAATAAAAGATATTCCTGCCAAAACGATACTCGCTCCAATTACGAAGAAAGTTAATAAACGGTATTCAGCTTTTAAGAATGCTAAAGCTCCTTCATAAATGTAATCTGAAATTTCTTTCATCTTACCATCACCGGCATCTTGTTTTAATACCCATGCTCTTTTCGCAGCCATAAAGGCCAACCCAACTAAAGCCAATACAATCGGCAAGTAAATCATCATTGAATCCATATCTTTTTATTATAAATTTATATTAATTATGTTAGTATTTCTATTTTTTTAGGACGGCAAAAATATATATTTTATTCTATAAAAGAAAAAAAACACTTTTTTGAATGTCAAAAAAGTGTTTCCTTTATTTGAAAACAAATATAACTACCTGTACATTACCTGATTAACAGCTTTGATAATTTTATCTACATTTGGTAAATAAGCTTCTATTAATGGTGGAGAAAAACTCATAGGTACATCTGCTCCTGTAACTCTTATAACGGGAGCATCTAAATAATCGAATGCATCTTTTTGAACTTTAAAAGCTATTTCAGAAGCAATACAGCCTAATGGCCATGATTCTTCTACACAAACTAATCGATTGGTCTTTTTAACTGAGTTAATAATAGTATCATAATCAATCGGACGAACCGTTCTTAAATCAATCACTTCAACACTTACACCTTCTTTAGCTAATTCTTGAGCAGCTGTTTTTACCAATTTCATCATCTTACCAAAGCCTGCAATGGTAACATCTGTTCCTTCTTGTACAACATCCGCAACGCCAATAGGCAATAAATATTCTCCTTCAGGAACTGGCCCTTTATCACCATACATTTGTTCTGACTCCATAAAAATTACCGGATCATTATCTCTAATTGCTGCTTTTAGTAATCCTTTTGCATCATAAGGATTAGAAGGCTGAATTACTTTTAATCCCGGACAGTTAGCATACCAATTAGCAAAATCCTGTGAGTGTGTTGCTCCTAACTGACCTGCAGAGCCTGTCCCTCCTCTAAATACAATTGGTATTGGTAATTGTCCGCCCGACATATTATACATCTTAGCAGCATTATTAATTATTTGATCTATAGCAACCAAAGAAAAATTCCAAGTCATATATTCTACTATAGGACGGAGTCCATTCATAGCCGCACCAACAGCAATGCCTGTAAATCCGTTTTCAGCAATGGGAGTATCTATAACGCGTTTGGCACCAAACTCATCTAACATTCCTTTACTAACTTTATACGCACCATTATATTCTGCCACTTCCTCCCCCATCAAAAAAATGTTTTCATCTCTTCTCATTTCTTCACTCATAGCCTCATTAAGTGCTTCTCTAAATTGTATTTCTCTCATAATAGTATATGTATTATTTATATGTATATAGTTTGTAAGAAAACAAAAAAATAGCAACCTTACAGATTATAAACCTAAATCAATTAGGACGTCAAAATTATAAAATTAACTCTTATTGGAGGTGTTTTTAATTACAAAAACTAATTTACTACTGAAAAACATACTATTAAATTAGCCTGAGAGTTATTCCATAATAAATTATTAATTGCATTTATGTAAGTTTGCATCAAAATTATATTTGTCTTAATTAAGGTATGAGCAACAAAGAAAAGTATAAACAGTGGTGTGAAAACAATAAGGATTTACCTTTGTTTTATCGTCATGGTTATTATCAAGCTCTTTTTGGTAATAATTGGGATGTAGCCCTTGATATTAGAGATGAAAAAATTGTTGGCTGTTTACCTTATATCATTAGAAGCAAGTTTGGTTTCAAAAAAATTAATCCAGAATTATTTCTTCCCTACCAAGGAGTTTGGATAAATTACCCCCAAAATCAGAAATATGCTACTAAAATAGGTTTTGAAAAAGAAGTTTGCGAAAATCTCTTAAAACAAATGCCTGATGTAGCTTTTTATCACCAAATGTTTCATCCTAATTTCACTAATTGGATGGCTTTTTATTGGAAAGGTTTTGAACAAACTACTAGATATACTTACATCATTAATTACAACCCTAACATTGATGCTATTTTTGACGCTTTTAAAAGTAACTTAAAATGGGACATAAGAAAAGCCGAGAAAAGCATCAGTATCTCTACTTCAGAAAACATTGAGCAACTTTATGAGCTAAAAAAACAAGATTATAATATAAAGAACATTCCTCTTAACGTACCTTTTGAAAAAGTAAACAAACTCTATGAATATTGTAAAAGTAATAATTGTGGAGAACTACTAACTGCAACAGACGATAAAGCAAATATTCATGCCATGATGTTATTGGTTTGGGATGAGCATACTGCTTATTATTTGTTTAGTGCCACCAATCATACATTTAAAAACTCAGGAGCTATGAGTTTATTAATTTGGGAGGCTATCAAAAAAATGAATGGCTTAGGTAAAAATTTCAACTTTGAGGGTTCAATGATAAAATCTATTGAGAAACACTTTAGAAGTTTTGGAGGAATCCAGACACCTTATTTCAGCATAAAAAAAAACAACTCTTCTTTATTCAAACTCTTAAATCGTTAACCTCATTAATAGAATTATTGAAAATATTGCACAAATTATTGCTTATTGGTTTTCCCAAGAGCAACTAATCCGTTTTTCCAATAAAAAAGTACTGTTACCATTTTATCATTTAGTTACAGACACCCCTCCTACTCATATTAAAAATCTTTACAAACACAAAACCTTAAATGAGTTTAAAGAAGACCTAGATTATTTACTTACTCACTTCAAACCAATTACTTTAAAAGAGTTAATAGAGTATCATCAAACTAAAAAACGTATTCCTTATAATTGTTTCCATCTTACTTTTGATGATGGTTTAAGCGAATTCTACCATATTATTGCCCCTATATTAATTGAAAAAAAAATTCCTGCTACTATTTTTTTAAATAACCATTTTATAGATAATAAAGACTTATTTTTTAGATATAAAGCAAGTATATTAAGTGATGAATTATATACAGACACTGTATTAAACTTCAATTATCAGAACAAAAATGATATTGATGAATTAGCTGAAACATTTAATATAAGCTGGGATGATTATTTAGCCAAACACCAACCCTATCTCACTACAGAACAAATTAACGAACTTATAGCACAAGGGTTTACCATTGGGGCTCATAGTCTTGACCATCCTTTGTATGAAGAACTTTCACTAGAAGAACAAATTCATCAAACTATTACTAGTATTGAGGATATTAAAACTAGATTTAACTTAGATTATGCAGTATTTTCTTTCCCTTTTACCGATTATAAAGTAAACAAAAAATTCTTTTCATCCATTAAAAATAAGGTAGATTTAACTTTTGGCAGTGCTGGTATCAAGGATGACGAAGTGGCTTTTAACCTGCAACGTTTACCTATGGAAAACAAAACCAATGGAGAAGTTAATATTAAAATGGCTTACAGCTTTTATCTACTAAAAAAACTCATCTTAAAGAACACCATTAAACGGTAAAAATTAACTCTTTATTTTTTTTTTAAAAGGATGATAATAATACTACCTTTGTCGAAAAATCAGTTACTTTTAAAAACCAATAATTTATGTCTAAAATTCATAATTTCAGTGCAGGACCATGCATCTTGCCTCAAGAAGTATTAAAGCAAGCATCAGAAGCAGTAATTAATTTCAACAACTTAAATCTTTCATTAATAGAGATTTCTCACAGAAGTAAAGATTTTGTTGAAGTAATGGAAAAAGCTCAAGCTTTAGTTAAAGAATTATTAGACGTTCCGGATGGTTACTCTATATTGTTTCTTCAAGGTGGAGCTAGTTTAGGTTTTTTAAAGGTTCCTTATAATTTCATGAAGGAAGGTGGATCTGCAGCTTATGTAAACACAGGTGTATGGGCAAGTAAAGCATTAAAAGAAGCTGAAAAAATGGGAACTGTACATGAAATAGCCAGTTCAAAAGACAAAAACTTCAACTATATTCCTAAAAAATATCAAATTCCGGGTGATGCCGATTATTTACATATTACTACGAATAACACTATTTTTGGAACTCAATTCAAAAACATTCCTATTAGCCGTATTCCTATTATTGCAGATATGTCTTCAGATATCTTCAGTAAAAAAATTGATGTTTCACAATTTGATATGATTTATGCCGGAGCTCAAAAAAATATGGGACCGGCTGGAACTACCTTATACATTGTAAAAGACAGTGCTTTAGGTAAAAATGGACGTGAAATCCCAACTATGTTAGACTTACAAACGCACATCAAAAAAGAATCTATGTTTAATACCCCACCTGTATTCCCTATTTATGTTTCTATGCTTACTTTGCAATGGTTAAAAGATAATGGTGGTGTAGAATGGATAGAAAAAGTTAACCAGCAAAAAGCAGATTTATTATACAACGAAATTGATGCTAATCCACTATTTGAAGGAACAGCTAATATTGCTGATCGCTCTAACATGAATGCTACTTTTGTATTAAAAGATGAAAGTTTAACTGATGAATTCAACAAAATGTGGCAAGCAGCCAACATTAGTGGAATTAAAGGACATAGAGATGTAGGTGGATACAGAGCTTCAATGTACAATGCTTTACCATTAAAAAGTGTACAAGTATTGGTAGATGTAATGAAAGAATTTGCCAAAAAACACAGTTAATTAAATGTTCAATATTTTAAGTTTGATATTTTGGAATAACCAAACTCAAACTTCAAAACTTAGACCTATCAAATGAAAATATTAGCTAACGATGGAATTGCCCCAATAGGCAAACAACAATTAGAAGCAACAGGTTTTACTGTAGTAACAGAAACAGTTCCTCAAAATGAATTAATCCAAACCATAAATAAAGAAAATTATGTAGCACTTTTAGTAAGAAGTGCTACTACTGTTCGTAAAGACCTTATTGATGCTTGTCCGAATTTGAAGTTAATCGGACGTGGTGGTGTTGGTATGGATAATATTGATGTGGCTTACGCCAAAGAAAAAGGCTTACATGTCATCAACACTCCAGCATCTTCCTCTCAATCGGTAGCAGAAATGGTAATGGCTCACTTATTTGGTGCTGTTAGATTTTTATATGATGCCAACCGACAAATGCCTGCCAATGGATCAACTGAATTTAAAACTTTAAAGAAAAAATACGCTAAAGGCATAGAATTACGAGGAAAAACGCTTGGTATTATTGGTTTTGGAAGAATTGGTCAGGCAACGGCAAGTTATGCTTTAGGTTGCGGAATGAATGTTATTTATACCGATCCTTTTGCAGAAAAAGCTACTGTAAATGTTACTGTAGGTGGACAAAAAATTGCTATTGAATTAGCTTCTTCTTCTAAAGAAGAAGTACTTGCTAAAGCTGATTTCGTCTCATTACATGTACCCAAATTAAATCAACCAGCCATAGGAAATGAAGAGTTCGCCATCATGAAAGATGGTGTAATCATTGTGAATGCTGCTCGTGGTGGTGTGGTAGATGAAAATGCGTTAATTACCAATTTAAACTCAGGAAAAGTAGCTCACGCTGCTTTAGATGTTTTTGAAAACGAACCAACTCCAAGAGAAGATTTATTGAAACACCCAAAAATTTCACTTACTCCACATATTGGTGCTGCTACATTGGAAGCTCAAGATAGAATTGGGGAGGAATTAGCTAGTCAGATAAAAGCGTTGTTATTGTAGTATTATTTAAAAACTATTTAACCACATAGTTAAATAGTTGAGTATAACACAAAAATATTTAGACGAATATTTGAAATAACTTTCTAATCAATAAAATTATATGGCAAAAATAATCCCTTTCAAAGCAATTCGTCCTACGCGTGATAAAGCCTATTTGGTTTCTTCCATGCCAGCTTATATCTATAAAAAACATTTGCTCGAAGCTAAACTAGAAAGTAATCCTTATACTTTTTTGCATGTAATCAATCCTGAATTTAGAGCCGATAATAAAACACAACCCAATTCTGTAGAAAGATTTGAAAAGGTTAAAGAAAGGTTTGATGAGTTTAATGATGCAGGTATTTTCACACAAGATGAAAAAGAGTCTTTTTACATTTACCGACAAATAACACCAACCAACACCTATGTAGGGTTAATTTCTGGAATTTCTGTTGATGATTACCTCAACGGTAATATAAAAATTCATGAACATACTTTAACACAACGTGAAGAAACTTTTAAACTCTATTTAGATGTTTGCCAGTTTAATGCAGAGCCTGTTTTGCTAACCTATAAAGATAACCCTGCTGTAGATGCCGTTATTAATAAATATTTAACCACTCGTTCTGAATACGAGTTTTGTACTACGCACCACATCAAACAAGATTTATGGTTAGTAAATGATATAAAAGACATCAACACCTTGGTTGAAGCCTTTAAGAATATTGATAAAATTTACATTGCAGACGGACATCATCGTTCGGCTTCTTCAGTATTATATGCTCAAAGCAAACGTGCTGAAAACCCAAATTATCATCCTGATGCTCCTTTTAATTTCTTTTTGTCCTACCTTATTCCCGAAAGCAAACTCAATATTATTGAATACAACAGGACGGTTAGCAGTTTGAATGAACATACACCCGAAAGTTTTTTATCAGAAGTTTCAAAAATTTTTGAAGTGGAAGAAAAAACCAGGGACTACACCCCTACTAAAAGACATAATTTCTCCATGTACCTTGCTGGAAAATGGTATTCCATTACAGCAAAAAAAGGCACTTATGATGAAAATGATATTGTTGGCAATTTGGACGCAAGAATTCTTACTACCAACATCCTGACACCAATTCTAGGCATTACCGACTTAAAAACCGATAACCGTATTGAATTTATGGAAGGTACTAAAGGAGCTGAAGGATTAAGAGAAAAAGTAGATAGCGAAGAAGCCATTGTTGCTTTTGGTTTGTTTCCTGTTGCGATAGAACAGCTTAAAGCTGTTGCTGATGCCAATAACATTATGCCTCCAAAAAGCACTTGGATAGAACCCAAAATGAGAAGTGGTTTAACGATTTATAGTTTGGCTTAAATTCAGATAACTAACCTTTCAACACCCAAGCTAAAAAACTAACTTTGTTCCATGAACATTACAAAAAATCTACAACAAATAAAAGCTTCCATTCCTGAACATGTTACATTGGTAGCAATTTCTAAAACAAAATCCAATGAAGCAATTTTAGAAGCTTACCAAACCGGTCAACGAATTTTTGGAGAAAATAAAGTACAAGAACTAACCGAAAAATACGAAAGCTTACCTAAAGACATTGAGTGGCACATGATTGGTCATTTGCAAAGCAACAAGGTAAAGTACATTGCTCCCTTTGTAAGTTTAATTCATGGAGTAGATAGTTTTAAATTGCTAAAAGAAATCAATAAACGAGCTGCTCAAAACGAAAGAGTAATTAATTGCTTATTGCAAATACACATTGCTGAAGAAGATACCAAATTTGGCTTTGATGAAAAAGAAGTGATTGAACTCATTAAAAGTGAAGCATTTCAAGATTTAAAAAATATAAAAATTGTCGGGCTAATGGGCATGGCTACTTTTACCGATGATGAAAACCAAATCCGAAAAGAATTTAAAGGTCTAAAAAACTTATTTGATAAACTACTAACTCTAAGTACTCAAGGCACTTTAAGCACTTTTAAACTTTCAACTCTATCCATGGGCATGAGCGGAGATTACCAACTCGCTATTGAAGAAGGCAGTACTATGATTCGGGTAGGAAGTAGTATCTTTGGAGAAAGAAATTACCATTAATCATGAATCAATATTTAGCATTACTCAGAGGGATTAATGTTGGTGGCAACAACATCATCAAAATGGCTGACTTAAAAGCTTGTTTTGAGAAAATAGGCTTTACTGATGTAAAAACGTACATTCAAAGTGGAAATGTAATTTTTAAATCCAATACCAAAAACCTCAACCAACTAACCGAAACTATTGAAAAAACCTTATCCGAGCAATTTAATTACAGCTCTGTTGTAGTACTAATAACACATCAACAATTGAATAAAGTTGTTGAGGAAATTCCTGCAAAATTTGGTACTGATAAAGACAACTACCGCTACGATGTTTTATTTATAAAGGCTCCGCTTAAAGCTACCGAAATTATTGCTGACATTCCGCAACATAATGAAGTAGACAAAGCTTACTCAGGAACGCATGCCATCTATTTCACACGATTAATAGAAAAAACCAACAGAAGTTATTTAAGCAAGCTTATTCAATTACCTGTTTATAAAAATATTACTGTCAGAAATTGGAATACAACCTCCAAACTATATCAATTAATGAATAGTTAAAAACATATCTATGAAAACAGAAAAATGTCCTTGGTGCTTAGGTTTTGATCAATACATTAACTACCATGATAAAGAATGGGGGGTACCCGTTTTAGACGATACTAAACAATTTGAATTTTTAGTCCTCGAAAGTGCACAAGCAGGATTAAGTTGGTCAACTATATTGAAAAAACGGGAAAACTACCGACAAGCTTTTGCCGGTTTTAATCCTAAAAAAGTAGCTCAATTCAATTCTGAAAAAGTAGTAGAGTTATTGCAAAATGCTGGAATTATAAGAAATAGAGCCAAAATTGAAGCTGCCATCAACAATGCAAAAGTTTTTCTAGATATCCAAAAAGAATACGGCTCTTTTGCTCAATTTATTTGGAGTTTTGTAAATGGTAAACAATTACAAAACCAATGGAAAACGTTGAAAGAAGTTCCTGCCACTACTGCTATATCTGATGAATTGGCTAAAACCATGAAGAAAAAAGGGTTTAAGTTTTTAGGTAGTACTACGCTTTATGCTCACATACAAGCAATAGGCATGGTAAATGATCACTTGGTAAGTTGTCCGAGATATGCTGAAATTAAAAAAGAATTTGGCAATAAAAAGCTGATTTAAAAAAATTTAGAAGAAACATTTTTTTGTTTTACTTTTGTACCTAAACTAAAAAACCAAACCAATATGAAAGCATTAAAAATTATCGGGATTATCCTTTTAATCCTTATTGTAACTATCGGAATATTAACTTTTGTAGCTCCCACCGACTTTAAATTAGAGCGTTCAATTGAAATCAATGCTCAAAAAGAAACTGTTCATAAACACTTATTGTATTTTGAAAATTCACAAAAATGGTCGCCATGGGCAGAGCTAGACCCTAACCAAAAAACTTGGCTAGAAGGTGAAGATGGTATAGTTGGAACAACTTTTTTTTGGGAAGGAAATGAAGATGTTGGTAAAGGAAAACAAGAAATAATTACCATTGCAGACGATAAAATTGAAACTACTGTTACGTTTATCGAACCTTTTGAAAGTGTTGCCAATGGCTATTTTCTTTTAAATGAAACTGATGGTAAAACTACCGTTACTTGGGGTTTTGAATCTACCATGCCTCGTCCGTTTAATGTGATGGGACTTTTTATGGATATTAGCGAATCTGTAGGAAAAGATTATGACAAAGGATTGGCTAAATTGAAAGAAATTGTAGAAAGCGAAAAACCGGTAAAAAAAGAATACGCCATTGAAACCGTAAATTTTGAAGAAAAAACTTTCTTAACTCACAGAGAAAAAGTAAGTTTTAATGATATGCAAACTTTTTTTGAGAAGCACTTTGGTGGAATGTACGGTATTTTAACACAAAACAAAGAAGTACAAATTACGGGGCAACCATGTGCCATTTATTACGATTGGGATGAAAATGATCAAACAGCCGATGTTGCTGCCGCTATTCCATACAATTCTGGAGATAAAAACTTCAAATTTGACAATTATACAACTGTAAGACTTGGTGGTGAAGCTTTTAAAATTGCCTATTACGGAAGTTATAATAACCTTACTGAACCTCACATGGCAATGGATGATTATTTAGAAAAAAACAACCTACTCATGTCACATGTGGTATTAGAAGAATATATAACCGACCCTACAACAGAAGCTGATACAAGTAAATGGTTGACTAACATCTATTATTTTGAAAACAAATCTAAAGAGTAATATTTAATTTATTATATAAAAAAACCACATAGAATCTATGTGGTTTTTTTATATAAAGTACTTCAAAAAATTAAACAAACTCCGTAAAATCAATAGCATCTTCTCCAAAAGCTTCAAAAATATCAGTAGCTACCACATAAGTACTTTTGTTTCCTGCTTTTTTAGAAAAATACAACTCATACTCTGCATTATCTTCATTACTAATCATCTTAATCATAGCATGTTCTTTTTGTTTTTCAGCAGTTAAATCAGCTAAACAAAGTGGACAATAAAACTCCACTAACTCTCCTTTTTCCAACTGAAATTTAGGGTGTGTTTTATAACTATACTCTCCTATTTTAGGACTTAACAAAATTAAGCCACTGTGTTTTCTGTTCGTTTTTGTTGCAAACACTAACTGATCTGCCACATTTAAATGCCCCTTGCATGACGGACATAAATAATCACTTTCTTTAAAACTCATAATTCAATTAATTTAAAACATTTTCACCTTATAAATTTAAGCTAATTTTTCATTGGACATCATTCTTTCTCCATTTTTTTTAAAAAAATTTTAAGTACTCTATAATTCTGAAAAAGTTGAGCATCTTTGCATTCTGTTAAATAACATTTACTTTGCAAGAACAACCTTATATATTAGAAATTACTGTTTCTCCGGAAGAAGCTGCCAGTGATGTTTTTATCAGGCAAATAATTACCTCTAAAACTAAACTGGAAAATTTTGATTTTCAAATTATAAGACGCTCCATAGACGCCCGAAAAAAACAAGTAAAATTCAACCTGAAAATTGAAATTTATCCCGATAAAAAACCTGCTCTTTTTCAAACAAAAAAATTTACACCAATAATAAGTAAACAATCTGTTGTGATAATAGGTTTTGGTCCTGCCGGAATGTTTGCTGCTCTTAAATTAATAGAAAACAACATTAAACCCATTGTTATTGAACGTGGTAAAGCGATTAGAGATAGAAGAAGAGATTTAGCCAACATTACCAAAAATCAAATTGTAAATCCCGAATCGAATTATTGTTTTGGCGAAGGCGGAGCAGGAACTTTTTCTGATGGCAAACTTTATACCCGCTCTACCAAAAGAGGTGATGTAAAAGAAGTGTTACAACTTTTAGTTCAACATGGAGCTGACGAAAATATTTTGATTGATGCTCATCCGCATATTGGTACCAACAAATTGCCAAAAGTGGTGGAAGCCATCAGAAATACCATTATAGAAAATGGCGGAGAAATTCATTTTGAGAGTAAACTCACCGATTTACTAATAGAAAACAATTCCATTAAAGGTGTTGAAATCAATAACGACACCATTATTGAAACTGCTAATGTAATTTTAGCAACAGGACATTCGGCAAGAGATATTTTTTATTTATTGGATAAGAAAAAAATTAAGTTAGAAGCTAAACCTTTTGCTATTGGGGTACGAGTGGAACATCCACAAGCGTTAATTGATAAAATTCAATACCATTGTGATGTGAGAAATGAATACCTACCTCCTGCTTCATATAAATTAGTAACTCAAGTTAAAAACAGAGGTGTTTTCTCTTTTTGTATGTGTCCAGGTGGAATTATAGCTCCCTGTTCCACATCTCCTGGAGAAATTGTAACCAACGGTTGGTCTCCATCCAAAAGAAATAATCCATTTGCTAACTCAGGAATTGTGGTAGCTGTAGAAGATGAAGATTTAAAACCTTACGAGCAATTTGGTGCATTGGCTGGATTAAAATTGCAAGAAACTATTGAGCGAAAAACATTTGTTGCAGGTAAAAATGATGTGCAAAATAATTTTGGACAAATAGCTCCTGCCCAACGTTTAATAGACTTTATTGATAATAAAACATCAATTTCTTTACCCCCATGTTCTTACAAACCGGGAATTGTTTCTGCTCCAATTCAAGCAATATTACCTCCTTCTATTACTAACAGATTACAACAGGGCTTTAGAGATTTTGGTAACAAAATGAGAGGTTATCTTACCCGAGATGCTATTATTGTTGCTGTAGAAAGCAGAACTTCCTCCCCCGTAAAAATTCCACGAGATAAAGAAACCCTACAACATCCTGAAATAAAAGGCTTATACCCTTGCGGTGAAGGTGCAGGTTATGCCGGTGGAATTGTATCTGCTGCTATTGACGGACAAAAATGTGCCGAACAAATTAATAATGAAATAACTATAAAATAATTGTTAAATCATAACTTTTATCAGTAGTAATTTATAGCTATTTTGGTATTTTTGAAGCCAACTAAAAATTAATACAGCTCAATATCACAAAAGGATATACTTAATTGATTTTCAAAACTAAAAAGATTTCTATTAAAAAATGATTTCTTATTTACGAATAACATTAATGATAATATGGACGTTCTCGCTAATGCTGATAGCTCCATTATTTATTCCTTTTGTGATGAACAGACAGTTTCCCTTGATGGTTGCCAGAACTGTTTTTGCACCTGTTTTAATGAAAATTGCAGGAATTGATATTTCTGTTAGTGGAAAAGAAAATGTGCCTGCCGATAAACCTGTAATTTTTGTTTCCAACCATTTTTCTCACTTAGATATTGGATGTTTATGTTACAGTCTTCCTAAAAACTTACACTTTATCGGTAAAAAAGAACTTATTTGGACTCCTGTTGTAGGCTGGTACATGTGGGTTGCAGGGCATATTTTTGTTGACAGAACAAACAAGAAAAAAGCCTTGAAAAGCATAACAAAAGCAGCGAAAAAAATCAGCGAAGGAAAATCAGTTGTACTTTTTGCCGAAGGTACACGTAGCAAAACGGGGAAGGTTGAATCTTTTAAAAAAGGTGCATTTCACTTAGCTCTTCAGGCAGGAGTTGACATTGTTCCTGTATCTATTAAAGGCACTTATGAAGTTTGGAAATCAGGAACGAATACCATTACTCCCGGAAAGGTTAGCGTAATCATTGGCAAACCCATTGATAGCAGTAAGTTTGATAAAAACAATATCAATAATTTTGTAACTGCTGTTAGAGAAAGTATTATTGCTATGCAATAAAAGGCTAAATATCTATTAATTACCCCATCTTTCAAATCAAAATAAATTGTAATTTAGCCGCAATGAATAAGTTAATTATTTTTATAATCACCACTATTTTTTGCCTGTCTTCACTTATAGTAAAAGCACAGTGCCCTATCAGTGTTAGCATTAGCAGTAACCCAAATGTAACTTCTGGACCTGTTTGCGAAAACACTTCTGTTCAGCTTACTGCAGATTCTTCAGCTGGTGCTGTAAACCCAACTTATGTGTGGGTAATTAATGGAGATACCGTTCCTGGAAATGGTTCTACAATTAATCTTCCTGCTAACAACCAAACTGTTATCGTTTATATGAACACATCAACAGGTTGTTTTCCTGATAATGACTCTGCATCTATTTTTATTAATACAACCATTATTACTACAGAAGCTACTCCAATTATAAAAGAATGTAATCAAACGGTTGCTGATGTAATAATTTCTTCTAATAGTGGTGAACCTCCTTATAATCATGAGTTGGTTGGTGTAGGACAGAGTTCTACCGGATTTTTTAGCAGTGTGCCAATTGGAAGTTACACGCTAATTACTACAGATAATAATGGCTGCACAGATACCACACAAGTAGATATTACGCCTTTTCATTGTCCTAATCCAATACCAGCTCAAGTTTTTACACCTAATGGCGATGGAGCAAACGATACTTGGATTATTCGTTTTATTGAATTGTATCCAAAAAATAAAGTCTATATTTTCGACCGTTGGGGACAAAGGGTTTACCATGAAGAAAATTACAAAAATGGGAATGGTTGGGATGCTAAATATTTAGGGGGAGATTTACCTGTTTCTACTTTTTACTATATTTTAGAAATTACTCCCGAATTTGGAGATGAAAAAGTATTTAAAGGAGCTGTTTCTATAATGCGTTAATATGTTTAAAATTGTAAGTTACATAACTGTTTTCATGTTAGTTGTTCAAACACTTTTTGGACAGCAAGCTCCACAATATTCACAATATTCGTTTAATAATTTTGGACACAACCCTGCTTTTGCAGGTACTGCTAAATGTTTAGATTTTAAAGCAGGAACTCGTTTGCAATGGGTAGGTTTCGATAATGCTCCACGTACTTATTTTGCAAGTGCTCATATGCCTTTTAAAAGTAATCATTACAAGCCTAATAAAGGTACTCACGCCATAGGACTTTATGTTGAACAAGATGCCCTACATCTTACTACACGTTCTTACATTAAATTAGGATATGCCTATCATAAAAAAGTTTTTCCAAAACTTACATTGGGAGCAGGAATTTTTGCAGGCGTTCAACAATATAGTATGACGGATGTTTTCGGTAACAACAATCCTGACCCTGTGTTGGATAATGCAGGAGGTTCTGTACTACATTACCCTGATATTATGCCTGGAATTTTATTGTACAACAACAAAGTATATTACAGTTTTTCTATCAATCAAACCTATTTTAAAAATATTAAACTCGGACAAGAATCTAAGCAGGTAAATCAATATTACATTGGTATGGGACATCAATCTGTACATAATGATTGGACCGTTTTTAAGTCATTTTTATTGAAAATGAACAACATGGGACCACCTGCTTTAGATTTGAACATTGCCTGGGTGTATAGACAAAACTTTACTATGGGAATTGGCTATAGGGCTGGAGAAGCCATTATTGCACAAATTAAATTCAAAGTGTTTGATGCTCTTACTATTGGTTATGCCTTTGATTTTCCACTCAACAAAATTTATGGCAACTACAGCCACGAAATAATGTTAGGATTTAGACAATGTCCCGGTGGCGGTATTGGTGAGGGTGGCGGAATGAAATCGCACACCTGTCCTGCTTATGCGTTATAAAAACAATTCATAGAACAACAACTCTAACTCAAAACACCCCATAAAAAAAGCTCCATGAGAAATCATGGAGCTTTGTAGTTGTATCAAAAAATCTGATTTAGTATTGCAAGAAAACTTCCAATTTTAAGTCTTTGATAAGAAAACTTCCAAAGACGAGGATTTCAAAATTTTTGATTATAAGGAGTTTACTAAAATAAATGACTGAATCAAAAATGAGAATAACGAAGTATTTGGGAGTTTGCTTGTAAAGATTTAGCTTCTACGTTCTCTTTTAAAAGAAGAACGAGATGAAGTTCTTTCTCTACGGTTTCCTCCACGATCTCCACCGCCTTTGTAGCCACCTCTATCTCCGCCTCTATCACCTCTTTCGCCTCTTGGCTTATCTTTAGAAAACTCAATACGAATATCTCTGTTCTCAACATTTCTACCATTAAGGCTATTAATAAGTGTATTTCCTACATTATCGTCAACACCTATAAAAGCAAAGCTATCAAACAAGTCAATTTTTCCTATAGAATTACCGTCAACACCTGTTTGGTTGCAAATGAATCCCAAAATTTGACCTTTATTTTCAAATCCATCCATTTTTCCAATGTTGATGAACAATCTGTTAGTATTTCTTGTTGTGTTATCACCTCTTTCACCTCTTTTTCTATCTCCACGCTCGCCTCTTTCTCTTCCTTTTCTCATCGTGCTCATATCAATATTCAAATCTCTCGCTTTTTCGTAATCCTTAATAAAACGATTGAATTCTAATGATACAAATCTTTCAACTAATTCTTCTTTAGAAACATCAGCAAACTCTTCGTGAATTTGAGCAATGTAAGGAGCTAATCCTTTTTCATTAATCTCCACTTCTTTTACATTTTGAATTACTTTCATTAGTTGTTGGAAACAAATTTCTTTACCGGTAGGAACTTGAATCAACTCCATTTTACCGCCAATTTGTTTTTCAACTAAACGCACTCTGCTCGCTTTTGAAGGACTAACCAATGCAATAGATCTTCCTGATTTTCCAGCTCTGGCAGTACGTCCACTTCTGTGGGTATAGCTTTCAATTTCATCAGGTAAATCAACATGAAAAACGTGTGTTAAATCATCTACATCAATTCCTCTTGCAGCAACATCAGTAGCAATTAAAACTTGTAAGTTTCTATTTCTGAATTTTGCCATCACACTGTCTCTTTGAGCTTGTGATAAGTCACCATGTAATGCATCTGCATTATAGCCATCAGCCATTAATTTATCTGCAAATTCTTTTGTTTCTCTTCTGGTTCTACAAAAAACAATACCATACATTCCCGGAGCAACATCAATAAATCTTCTTAAAGCATCATACTGATCTCTTCCTGCTACTGCACAATATTGATGTGCAATATTAGCTGCAGAGCTATTTTTTGTTCCAACAGTAACCCTTACAGGATCTGTCATATAGTTTTTAGCTATACGTTCTACCTCTTTAGGCATGGTTGCAGAAAACAACCAAGTATGTTTTGAAGGAGGTGTTTGTTCTATAATTTTAGTAATGTCTTCTTTAAAACCCATGTTTAACATTTCATCGGCTTCATCTAGCACAACTGTTTTAACTTCGTCAAATTTTAGTACTCTTCTTTCCATTAAATCAATGGTTCTACCAGGTGTTCCCACCATAATATTTACACCACTTTTAATTTCTCTGATTTGGTCGCTAATGCTAGCACCACCATAAACAGCTACTACTTTAATACCTTTTGTATGTTTTGCATACAATTTTAACTCGTTAGTGATTTGTAAACACAACTCTCTAGTCGGACATAAAATCATCCCTTGGATGGCTTTTGAGTTCGTATCAATTTGTTGTATCATTGGTAAGCCAAAAGCAGCAGTTTTACCTGTTCCTGTTTGTGCTAAACCCACGTAATCTTTATCTCCAGTAATTAATAATGGAATAGATTCTTCTTGAATTGGTGATGGTTTTTCAAAACCCAATTCTTCAACTGCCTTCACGATATGCTCGTCAAGACCTAATTCTTTAAATGTCATTTTTTTGTTTATTTATACCGAATCGGTATGTTGATTATTAACAGCGGGACGAAAAGATCGCTAGAAATACTCTTTACCAATTTGGCGAGTTATGCTTTACAACTTTTTGTTATAAGCGGTGGCAAAGTTGAGCTTTTATTTCCAATAAAAAAAATTAATTCGTTTATTTAGTGGAAACTCCACTTATAACATACTTAAGATTAGTTGATTGTTGATTACTAAACTTGGGAACCACAAAAGAGAAATTTAGGGTAAAAGAGGTTTTATACTCTATATTGTTTAGTTACGTTTCTTTTTTTATAGCTCAATGGTAATATTTCATTATTAAAAAATGCTTTAAAAATAACAACTGCATCCTTTATAGTCAAGACCTCACTATTATGAATCCGAATTGGTCCAACTCTACAATCTATCTGAGTCCATACTGTATTTAATGGACTTACATCCTCCCCTTTTCCAACAATAAAATGTTTAAATGCAATTTCGCTATCATATTCTCTGAATTCAATAGTTAATCTATCCTTGCTTCCTGCACATTGAATGTAGGAACCCAAATCATTCTTTAATATAAAAAAAGACTTATTAAAAGGTTCTATTAAATTTAATGAACGATTAATTCTATCCCAATCAGGATTATAAGTTTCTATTGTATCAACCTTATTATCTTCAGAAAATATCATATCACTGTATTTTTTTCTTATATTATTCCAAATGTATAAAAAATAAATCATAAACCACTAAACAATAACATAGATTCCCAACAATTTTCTACGTTCCTTGAAAATTTCGAGAATGACGTTTTTAATTCTGATAGAATTGCAGAATAACAAGCCCTCCTTTAAAGAATTTAGGGAACTTTCTTCTACCACTCATCATTTTACTTTTCCATTGGTGTAAAATAATACGCCATGCAACCATTAATAAATTACTTTTGATATTAGGATAAATAAACCCTTTTGGAATGATAGCAATAAAAGACCTTCATAAATCATATAAAATGGGCAGCAATGTACTCCATGTATTGAAAGGAATTAACTTTAATGTGGAAGAAGGAGAGATGGTTGCCATTATGGGTTCTTCCGGTTCCGGAAAATCTACTTTACTGAATATTGTGGGCATGTTAGATTTATTAGACACTGGTAGTTACACGCTTGACAGTGTTCCTATTGTAAACCTTAACGAAACCAAAGCAGCCAAATACCGAAACAAATTTTTAGGTTTTATTTTCCAATCGTTTAACCTTATTAATTACAAAACAGCTTTAGAAAATGTTGCTCTTCCGCTATATTACCAACGAGTTCCTAAAAAAGAGCGTGACGAAAAAGCTTTGCAATACTTAACCAAAGTTGGATTAGCCAATTGGGCAACTCATTTACCTAGCGAGCTTTCGGGTGGGCAAAAACAAAGGGTAGCTATTGCCAGAGCACTAGCTGCTCAACCCAAAGTACTTTTAGCCGATGAACCTACAGGAGCATTAGATTCTACCACTTCTTATGAAGTAATGCAGTTGTTGCAAGAAATTAATGATGAAGGGAAAACACTTTTGGTAGTTACCCATGAGGAAGATATTGCCAACATGTGCAAAAGAATTGTTCAGTTAAAAGATGGAATTATTATAGAAGATAAAAAAGTTAACCAAGTTAGAGCATCCAAATATGTTTAGTAGCGATAATTGGCAAGAAATATTTCAAACAATAAAGAAAAACAAGCTCCGTACGTTCTTGTCGGGGTTTACTATTACCCTTGGTTTACTCATTTTTATTACTTTACTTGGTTTAGGCAACGGACTAAAAAACTCATTCAATCAATTTTTTATGGATGATGCCACCAACACCATGTTTATTTTTCCGGGAAGAACCAACATGCCTTACAAAGGTTATAATGTAAATAGAACTATTCAGTTTAAAAACGATGATTTAACCGATATCCAAAAGAATTTTCCTTTCTATTTAGAATACATTACTCCCCGAATATTTAGAAACGGAACTGTAACTTTTAATAATGAATCTAACTCTTATTCATACGTTGGTGTGAGTCCTGCTCATCAGATTTCCGAAAAAACCATTATGATGAAAGGTCGTTATTTAAATGATTTAGATGTTAAAGAAAAAACAAAATACGCTGTAATTGGTAGGTTAGTAGAAAAAGATTTGTTTAAAGATAAAAATGCTTTGAGTGAACATGTTATCATTAACAATACCGCTTATAAAGTTATAGGTGTTTTTCAGGATGAAGGTGGTGATAATGAAGAACGAAGAATATATGTTCCCTATACTACCCTACAACTTATTGAAAAAAATACAGACGACATTAATCAAATAGTGTTGGCATATAAACCCGAATTAGGGTATGCAGGAGCTATGTTATTTGAAGAAAAACTTACTAAATTCCTTAAAGAAAAACACGAAATTGCTCCTGATGACCAAAGTGGTGTTTTTGTAAGAAACATTGCCGATAATATGAACGATAATCAACAACTTTCGGGTGTTTTAACTCTTATTGTTACCTTTGTTGGCATAGGAACACTAATTGCCGGAGTTATTGGTATTAGCAACATTATGGTTTTTGTAATTAAAGAAAGAACCAAAGAAATTGGTGTTAGAAAAGCATTAGGAGCAACACCTTTTTCTATCATCACCATGATTTTACAAGAATCTATTTTTATAACCTTAATTGCGGGTTACATTGGTCTATTTTTAGGAATTTTTGTTTTAAAAATGATAGGAGATAAATTAGAAGATTATTTTATCTTAAACCCATATATAGATTTAGGGACAGCCATAACAGCAACTATTATTTTAATACTTTTTGGGGCATTAGCAGGTTATGTTCCGGCTAAACGAGCAGCTAGAATTCAACCAATTGTAGCGTTGAGAGATGAATAAAAAAAAGCCTCCCCGACCCCTCCGAAAGAGGGGCTGATTAGAGGGCTGAAAAATTGTAAAATGAGAAAAAAATAAATAATAAATCGCTATCCAACTTCCCCCTTCGGGAGATTGAGGGGGCTAAACTAATTAAAATTGATATTTAGAAGAGATACATGGTCCGAAATTTTAAGCTCTGTTACTAAAAACAAAGCCAGAACCACCATTACTGTAATTGGTGTGCTTTGGGGTATCTTTATTTATATTACTTTATCGGGAGCTGCCAAAGGGCTCGATAATGGTTTTGAAAGACAATTTGAGCGTGTTGCCATGAACAGTATGTTTGTATGGACACAGCAAACAAGTGTTCCTTACAAAGGTTTTAAAACAGGGAGGTTTATTCAATTAAAATTGAATGATGTTCGAACGTTAAAAACAAAAATTCCGGAAATACAATACGTAGCACCACGAAATGCTAAAGGTGTCTTTGGAGGTGATGCTCCTAACATTACCAAAGATTTAAAACATGGAAAATACAATGTTTATGGCGATTTTCCGGTAGTTGTAAAAATTGCTACCAAAGATATTTATGATGGTGGCAGGTTTTTAAATGAAGAAGACATTAAGCACGATAGAAAAGTATGTGTAATTGGAGAAAGAACTCAACGAGAACTGTTTAACAAAGATGAAAATCCTGTTGGGCAATTTATTAAAATAGACAACAGCTACTTTCAGGTTATTGGCGTTCATAAATTTGTACAAGGTGGTGGTTTTGAAGATGATGGAGATATTTATATTCCATTTTCAACCTTTAGAAAGCTTTATAACACAGGCGAAAACGTAGGTTGGCTAGCTATTGCTGCCTATAATGATGCTGATGTAATAGAAGTAGAAAAGAAAGTGAAAACAGTATTAAAAGATATTCACAGTGTTGCACAGGAAGATGAAAGAGCAATAGGTTCATTTAATTTAGGCGAAATTTTTAATAAAGTACAAGGCTTTTCTAAAGGATTAACATTTTTGTCTTTAGTAGTAGGGGTAGCCACTATATTTGCAGGAGTAATTGGTATTGGTAATATTTTATTAATTTCTGTAAAAGAGAGAACCAGAGAATTAGGTGTTAGAAGAGCATTAGGTGCAACACCTAATGAAGTAAAAGGACAAATAATTTTAGAATCTGTATTTCTTACATTAGTTTCGGGAGTGTTAGGAATTATTTTAGGGGCTTTGGTACTTGCAGGTATCAACGCTGCCACACAAGATGTAACTGATTTCCCTTATACCAATCCAACAGTTCCAATACCATACATTATTGGAGCTTTATTAATCATGATAATTTTAGGAACATTAATAGGATTAATTCCGGCACAAAGAGCCGTTAGTATTAAACCTATTGATGCCTTAAGAGAAGAATAAAATAACTAAAAACATAAAAACCAAAATACAAAGCACATGAAAAAAATAGTAAAATACTTCTTAATTGCACTAGTAGTGCTAGGTGTAATTTTCGCTACTTCATTTTTTATTAAATCTAACAGTAAGTCTGCTGTTGTTTATGAAACTGAAACACCATTTAAAACTACTATTGAGAAAAAAACTGTTGCCACAGGAAAAGTTATTCCTGAGGACGAAGTAGAAATTAAACCCCAAATTTCAGGTATCTTAGAAACCATTTTGGTAAAAGAAGGAGAAAAAATTAATGCCGGAGATTTAATTGCAAAAATTAAAGTTATTCCTAATGAATCTGCTTTAAACAATGCCATCGGAAGAGTTAAAAATGCTAAATTCAATCTAGAAAACGCTACATTAGAATACAACAGAAATAAACAACTTTTCGATAAAGAAGTAATCTCTGCTCAAGAATTCAACAATATAGAACTAAGATTTAACCAAGCCAAGCAAGAACTTAGCAATGCGGAAAACGATTTACAAATTATTCAGCTAGGAACAAGAGATGGTGGAGTTGCCAATACTAATATTAAAGCTACCATTTCAGGAACTATATTAGAAATTCCTGTAAAAAAAGGAGACCAAGTAATTGAAAGTAACAATTTTAATCCCGGTACAACTGTAGCCATTATTGCTAATTTAAGCAACATGGTTTTTGAAGGAAAAGTTGATGAAGCTGAAGTTGGCAAATTGAAAAAAGGCATGGATTTAAAAGTAAGCTTAGGGGCTATTAACGATAAAGAATTTGATGCAAAATTGAGATTTGTCGCTCCAAAAGGAATTGAGGAACAAGGTGCTGTTCAGTTTAAAATTGAAGCGGATGTATTTTTAGATTCTGCATTTTTTATTAGAGCAGGTTATAGTGCTAATGCTTCTTTAGTTTTAGATAAAAAAGAAAACGTGTTAGCCATCAGAGAAGCATTATTACAATTTGATGTAGAAACAAACGAGCCTTATGTAGAAGTGGCTGTTGACGAACAACAGTTCGAAAGAAAAAATGTAAAACTCGGTATTTCAGATGGTATTAATGTGGAAATTTTATCGGGGATTACCGCTAATGACAAAGTAAAAGTTTGGAACATTACCCAACCAACTAAAATAAATAGTAAATCTAACAGATAATAATTATGCGATTCAAAAAAATATTTATAGCTTCTGTTTTCATTGCTGTTCAGTCTGGATTATTTGCTCAAAATACAGCAGAAAATAAAGTGTGGACGCTAAAAGAATGTGTTGATTATGCTTTAGAAAACAATATTTCTATTAAACAATCGGAGCTAGATAAACTCAATCAATACCAAGATGTGAAAAATGCACGAGGAAATTTCTTACCTAACTTAAATGCCTCTGCATCTCAATCTTTTAACTTTGGTTCTTCTATTGACGCAACAGGTTCAAGGGTTTCTGCAGATTACAGATCAAATAATTATAGCTTAAATTCTAATTTGGTGTTATTCGATGGATTTTCTAACATTCATACGTTAAACCAAGCTCAAATAAATGTTGCTGTACAAGAAGCAAATATTACAAAAATGAAAAACGACATTTCTTTAAATGTTGTAAACGCTTATTTACAAGTATTGTTTGCTAAAGAACAGATTAAAATAGCCCAATTTCAAGTTGATATTAGTATAAAAGAAGTTGAAAGAATTACCAACTTGGTTGATGCAGGCTTAGCTCCTAAAGGAGATTTATTAAATATTAAAGCAACTTTAGGTAGTGATGAACAAACATTAATTGATGCTCAGAATAATTTCGATATGGCCACACTAAGATTGGCTCAATTGTTACAACTTCCTGAAGGAACAATAACAATTGAAGAAATTGAATTAAAAGATCCTAATAACAGTATTATTGCTAATGAATCAACTGTAATTTATAAGAAAGCTGCCATTTCTTTTCCTGAAATAAAAGCTGCCGAACTTACCATTGAAAGTGCCGAAAAAGGTGTGAAAATTTCAAAAGCAAATTATTTACCTTCACTTTCGTTCAACTACAGTTTAAGTACTGTATATCAGCATAGACAAGGATATGTAGATTTTTTCCCGCATAACGAACAATTAGACAATAATCTTGGACATTTTTTAGGTTTATCTTTAAACATCCCCATATTTAACAGGTTTCAGTTTAGAACATCTGTAACCCGAGCAGAAATAAATATGGAAAGAGCTAAAAACAATTTAGAAAGTGAAAAACTAAGATTAAGAGAATCTGTACAAATTGCTTATACAGATGCTAAGTCAGCTTCAAAGTCGTTTGAAGCATCTAAAAAATCTGTTGAAGCACAAAATGAAGCTTTTAAATATGCTCAAGAAAGATTTCAGGTTGGCAATATGAATGCTTTTGATTTTAACCAAACCAAAAACAGATTGTTTACTGCTGAATCTCAATTATTGAGATCTAAATATGATTATACTTTTAAACTAAAAGTGTTAGAGTTTTATTACGGAGTTCCTTTTGTAGCAGAATAATCAAACTCAAGTTAGGTAGTTTTTGGTAACTTTGTTTTTCTAAAAACTACAAATGGACGAAAAAGAAACGTTTTACAATAACCTGAAAAGTAAATTAGAAGATCAATTTAACTGGCCTAGTGTTTACATGTTTAAATTTATAATACCTGCTGATAATCATAAATTAGCTTTGGTAGAAGCATTATTTGGCAAAGAAGCCGAAGTGCTTACCCGACAATCGAAAACAAACAAGTTTATTAGCGTTACCGCAAAGGAAATGATGATAAATCCCGATGAAATTATTGAGGTGTATAAAAAAGCAGAAAAAATTGAGGGGATAATTTCTCTTTAAACAACTTCAAGTAATTATTCAAAAACATTTGCTACTCTTGTTAAACCAGGAATGTTAAGTAGCTTAATATTTCTGCCTTCAACAGCAATAAGCTTATCTTTTTTAAATTCTGAAAGTAATCTGATAACCGATTCCGTTGCGGTACCAACAATATTTGCTAATTCTTCTCTTGATAATTTTACCTGAATATTTTTTTCTTCATCCATATCAAAAGTATCTTTAAGAATTAAAAGCGTTTCTGCAAGCCTTTCTTTCACTGGTTTTTGAGCTAAATCAGTAATTATTTTTGCAGCTTCTCCTAACTCATGACTCAACATTTTTAACAACTTAAAGTTAAAATTTGGATTTTGAGTTATCATAGAAAAAATCTGGTCTCTAGGTATAAAACATATCGTAGTATCATCTTCTATTGCCGTAGCAGAAGCAGACAATGGTTCTTCGCTTAGTAAAGCTCTATAACCAACAACATCTCCCGGCTTAGCAAAACGAATTATTTGTTCTTTTCCTTCAGCACCTATCTGGAAAAGTTTTACTTTTCCTTTGTTAATACAGTAGATCCCATTTGTTCTATTGCCTTCATGAAAAACTACTTGTCCTTTATTATAAAAATTACACCCTTTACTACTGTCAATCTCATCAACCTGTTCTTTATTCAATGTACAAAAAACAGACAAATGCTTTGTTCCACAAGTTTGGCATTTAGGAAACTCTTTTTGATTCTTCATTTAAAAAAATATACTAAAATTTCTACAAAGATAAAAAAATTAGCTAATGAATATCATGTTTATTCTTAAAGAATATTTTATAACTATTTCTAATTCAATAAAAAAATATTTAATTAACAATACTATTATTACTTCTAACATTTTTACTACCTTAGTCAATAATTCTATTAACCAAACCATTTCTAACCTATGAAAACTGGTACTGTAAAATTTTTTAATCAGCTTAAAGGCTTTGGCTTTATAAAAGACAATGAAACGGGCAAGGAATATTTTGTTCATGAGAAAGGGCTACTTGAAAAAATTGTTGATAATGATACTGTTACATTTGAGTTAAGAGAAGGAAAAAAAGGGCTAAACGCCTTTGATGTGAAAAAAAAGTAAGTACGCTAAATTTGAATATCATTGACGCAAAATAATGATATTTGCAAAAAAATATTTATAAATTATGAGTGATGATAAAAAAGTAATCTTTTCGATGAACAAAGTCGGAAAGACATTGCCAAACGGAAAAGTTATATTAAAAGATATTTATTTGTCTTTTTTTTATGGAGCTAAAATAGGCATTATAGGTCTTAATGGTTCAGGAAAATCTACTGTAATGAAAATAATTGCAGGAGTAGAAAAATCTTATCAAGGAGATGTTACATTTTCTCCGGGTTATACGGTTGGGTATTTAGAGCAAGAGCCTCAATTAGATGAAACAAAAACAGTAAAAGAGATAGTTCAAGAAGGAGCTCAAGAAACAATAGATGTGCTCAATGAATATGAATTGGTAAACAATAGCTTTGGCGATCCAGAAATATATGAAAACCCTGAAAAGATGGACGCTGCAATGAAAAGACAAGCAGAACTTCAGGATAAAATTGATGCCCTTAATGCTTGGGAACTTGATACTAAACTTGCTAGAGCAATGGATGCATTAAACTGCCCACCCGAAGATGCTTCAATAGCTAATCTTTCGGGAGGTGAAAAAAGAAGAGTTGCTCTTTGCAGGTTACTACTTAAACAACCCGATGTATTATTATTAGATGAGCCTACCAACCACTTGGATACAGAAAGTGTATATTGGTTAGAACAACATTTACAACAGTATCCGGGAACGGTTATATCCATTACCCACGATAGATATTTCTTAGATAATGTTGCCGGTTGGATATTAGAATTAGACAGAGGTCATGGTATTCCTTGGAAAGGAAATTATTCTTCTTGGTTAGAACAAAAATCTAACAGATTAGCTCAAGAAGAAAAAACCGAAAGTAAAAGAAGAAAAACTCTTGAACGTGAGTTGGAATGGACAAGAATGAACGCAAAAGGAAGACAAACAAAATCAAAAGCCAGATTAAGTAACTATGATAAATTATTAAGTGAAGGAACTTCAGAAAAAGAAGCTAAACTAGAACTTTTTATTCCTAACGGACCACGTTTAGGAAATGAAGTTATTGAAGCTATTAATATCTCAAAATCTTTTGGTGATAATATTTTATACGAAAACCTTTCTTTTAAATTACCTCCTGCAAGTATTGTTGGAATTATTGGTCCGAATGGAGCAGGTAAAACAACCCTATTTAGGTTAATAATGGGAGAAGAACAGCCTGATACAGGAGAATTTAAAGTTGGAGAAACTGTGAAAATCGGTTATGTTGACCAATCTCACAAAGATTTGTTAGACGACAAAACCATATTTGAAGTATTTTCTGGAGGAACAGAAATGATGGAATTTGGTGGAAAAACAATCAACTCTAGAGCATATTTATCTCGCTTCAATTTTGCCGGTTCCGACCAAAACAAAAAAGTTGGCAACCTTTCAGGAGGAGAAAGAAACAGACTTCACTTAGCTATGGCAATTAAAGAAGAAGCAAACGTTTTATTGTTAGATGAGCCTACGAATGATTTAGATGTAAATGCCATAAGAGCCTTAGAGGAAGGTATAGAAAACTTTGGAGGTTCAGCAGTAATTATTTCTCACGACAGATGGTTTTTAGATAGAGTTTGTACACATATTTTAGCATTTGAAGGAAATGCCCAAGTATATTTCTTTGAAGGTTCTTATTCTGATTATGAAGAAAATAGAAGAAAACGTCTAGGAAATGAACCTCAACGATTTAAATATAAAAAGCTCGTAAAATCTTGATGATTTGCAACTAAATAACTAATTTTAGAGTCTACTAACTTAGTATTTAGTCAATTTAATTATCATGATAAAAAAATTATTATTTAGTATACTTTTATATTTCACAGCAATAAATATTAATGCTCAATTAGTTGTAAATACAGGAACGATGACTCCTACACAATATGTTCAGAATGTATTGGTTGGAGCAGGTGTTACTATTTCTAATGTTACTTTTACAGGTACATCTACTCAAATTGGAGACTTTGATGCTACTAACACATTAATTGGAATACCTGATGGTTTAATTTTAGCATCTGGTACTGTTACCACAGCTATTGGCCCCAATAATACTGGTAGTGCAGGTACAGATATGTTTGGTAATGGAGATCCTGATTTAACTTCCATTGCTGGAATTACAACTTTTGATGCCGCTGTATTAGAATTTGATTTTATTCCTATTGGAGACAGTATAAAATTTAATTACGTTTTTGGTTCTGAAGAATATTTAGAATTTGTAAACTCAGGAGTAAATGACGCTTTTGGTTTCTTTCTAAGTGGCCCTGGAATTGCAGGTCCATATACTAACTCAGCAGTAAATTTAGCTCTTATTCCAAACTCAACAACTCCTGTTACTATTGACAATGTAAATAGTACAACAAATTCAACCTATTACGTTATAAATGGTACAGGAACTAACTCTCCTTACAACACAAACCCACAATACATTCAATATGATGGATATACAGTTGTTTTAACAGCTCAATCTCAAGTTGTTTGTGGACAAACTTATCATTTAAAAATCGCTATTGCAGATGCTGGTGATGGAGTTTGGGACTCTGGCGTATTCTTAGAAGGTGGTAGTTTAACTTCTACAGGTGTTGACATTAATATTGTTACTGCTACAGGAGACTCTACTGTTATTGAGGGCTGTGCAGATGCAAATATCTGTTTTACAAGAATAGATACAACAGGATCAGACACAGTACCCTTATTTATGACAGGTACCGCTACAAATGGTGTTGACTATAATATATTACCTGACACTATTTATTTTCAACCTGGGCAAAGCTCTATTTGTTTTACCATAATACCTATTGCTGATGGATTAAATGAAGGAACAGAAGATGTTATTATTACAGCTCAAACTATTAATAATTGTGGCGATACCGTTTTAACAACGGGAACAATATATATAGTTGATGCTCCAAATATAAACATTACCACCACAGATCTCACACTAAATTGTCCGACAAGTGGTCTCACAATAAATTCATCTGCTTCTGGAGGACTTGCTCCGTATGATTTTACATGGATAAATATGAATGGTGATACTTTAGGAGGTTCTCAAAACCTGACTACACCCGTTAACCAAACAGACACATTTATTGTAATAGTAACTGACAGTTGTAATCTGACCACCGCTTATGATACTGTTATAATTACTATAGCTACAACACCTATGACAGTTTCTGCCGGAAATGACATTACGCTAACCTGTCCTGGACAAAGTGTTACTTTAATTAGTACCGTGAATGGAGGTAGCCCTGGATATACTTTTAATTGGACTCCCGGTAATGTAAATACTCCTAATTATACTATTCCTGCTATAAATCAAACTACTACTTATGTATTACAAATAACAGACGCATGTAATACCTCGGTCTATGACACTGTCACAGTTAATGTTAACTATACCCCTCTACAAGTTACAGGCAACTCAGGCGATAGTGTTTTGAATTGTATAGGAAACGATCATTTAATTGATATTTATACCATAGTTACTAATGGAACTGCTCCATATACTTTTGCTTGGAGTAATTCTAGTAATGATAGCCTTGTAAATGTAAACGTTACATCTCCAACCACTTATTATGTTACCGTTACTGATGTTTGTAATTTTACTGTAACTGATACTATAAACTTTACTTTTACACCTTACACACCAATGAGTATTGCAATTTCAGGTGACGATAGTATTTGTATTGGTTCAATAACTCCTCTTACAGCAATTGTAAATGATGGATATCCTCCATATTCTTACTACTGGAGTGATGGAATTTCTTTTTCAGGAAACGGTAACCCTATTGATTATTCTACTTTAAATGCAGGCTCCCAATTTATAACACTATCCGTTACTGATCAATGTAATATTACGGAACAAACTACATATACAATTGAAGCCATAGCTTGTGAAGTTATTATTCCGAATATATTTACACCTAATGGAGATGGCAGTAATGATTTCTTAGTGTTCAAAAATCTTCAATATTTCCCTGATAATAAACTGGTTATTTTTAATCGCTGGGGAAAGAAAATTTATGAAAAAACAGATTATCAAAATGATTGGAATGGTGACAATCATACTGATGGAACATATTTCTTTATATTAGAATTAAATGATTTTGCAAATACACTCCACAAAGGAAGTATCACTATTTTAAGATAAAAAACAACTAATAGTAAAAACCAAAAAAGCCTGAATCACAAAATGTGATTCAGGCTTTTTTATATTATTAACTCAAGCTTATTTTTCTACAACAACTCCCATACTGCAAAACTTATTGATTCTTTTTTCTACTAATTTATCCTTATCCATTTCCACTAACTTAGGTAAGTGTTTAAGAATCTCTTTTTTAACAAGGTCAAAAGCCTCTTTTGGAGCTGCATGAGCTCCTCCAACAGGTTCTTTTATAATTCCATCAACTAATTTATTTTCTAACATATCAGTAGAAGTTAGCTTAAGCGCTGCTGCCGCCTGTTCTTTAAAGTCCCAACTTCTCCACAAAATAGAAGAACAAGATTCTGGAGAAATAACAGAATACCATGTATTTTCCATCATAAATACCTTATCTCCTACTCCAATACCTAAAGCTCCTCCCGAAGCTCCTTCTCCAATAATAACTACTATAATTGGCACTTGCAATTGAGCCATTTCAAACAAATTTCTTGCTATAGCCTCTCCTTGACCTCTTTCTTCTGCCTCAAGCCCCGGAAAAGCACCGGGAGTGTCTACAAAACAAATTACAGGTTTATTAAATTTTTCTGCAAGTTTCATTAGTCTTAACGCCTTTCTATAACCTTCTGGATTAGGCATACCAAAGTTTCTGTACTGTCTCATTTTGGTATTAATTCCTTTTTGTTGACCAATTAACATAACAGAATGACCTTCTATCATTCCAAAACCACCAACCATCGCTTTATCATCCTTAACAGTTCTATCTCCATGCAACTCAATAAAGTTACCATCTGTTATATGTTTTATATAAGCTAATGTATACGGTCTTTCTGGATGTCTGGAAACTTGAACTCTTTGCCAAGGTGTTAAGTTAGAATATAACTCTTTACGAGTATCTTTTATTTTCTTTTGAATTTCTTTAATAATTTTAGATGTATCAACACCTTTTTCATCTTGAAGCTTTAAATGCTCCTCTAATTGTTCTTCTAAAATTTGTATTGGCTCTTCAAAATCTAAATATACCGGCATATTATTTTTTTTTAATTAAAACCCAAAATTACTAATTTATATTTTTCAATCTGCTTTACTAAAGTAGATTCGTTATTCATCGATATTATTTCTTAAATATTCCGTAAACTGCAGATCCACTACCTGTCATAGATGCATAAATAGCACCTTGTTTATATAAAGCTAATTTTGTTTGTTCTATTATTCTATATTTTGAAAATATAAAAGCTTCAAAATCATTTTTGATTACTTTTTTCCAATGGTCAATAGGTAATTTCAATTGTTCTCTCAAATCCATATTTCTTTTTCTAATTTTAATTCCATCGTAGGCTTCTTTTGTTGATACATGAATATTCGGAAATACCAGATCAATTTTATAATTGTCTAAATTTAAATTAATATCTTTAAATTCATCTCCTTTATTATAGGCATAAACAGATTTATTTCTGATAAAAAAAGCACAATCGCTTCCTAATTTTTGAGCATAAGCGATTAATTTATCTTCAGAAAGATTCAAAGTAAATAAAGCATTTAATAATTTTAAAGTAAATGCTGCATCTGACGAACCACCACCCAACCCAGCTCCTATAGGAATTACTTTATGCAAATGAATTTTAACACCTGGAATATTAAAATCTGATTTTAGCAATTGGTAAGCTTTAACACACAAATTTTCATTGATATTTCCCGGGATCGTTATTCCTGATGAAGAAAATAATACTTCATTACTATCAGTATTACGAATAATTTCTAGAATATCTTTAAGGTGAAATATAGGATAAAAAACACTTTCTATATTATGAAAACCATCTTGTCTTTTTTCAATAATATTGAGTCCTAGATTTATTTTTGCATTAGGAAAAACTATCATAAAAAATAATTAATGCTTATAAAAAAAGAAGCGATTGTTGTACAACAATCGCTTCTTTAATTTTTATGTTTTCAAATATAATAATTATCTGTTTACAATAAACTTAGTTACTTTTTGAGTTTTATCTCCATCTAATACCATAATATATGTTCCAATGCTTAATTCAGAAGCATCAAAATCAATTTTATGTGTTCCTTTTTGTAAGGTACCTAAATCAATTGTTTTAACAACTGCTCCGCTTAAGTTAAATACTTTAACAACACCTCTTGTTGCAGCACTAACAGCAATATCAATTGTTCCATTGTAGCTGATTGGGTTTGGATAAAGACCTAAAGTAGCAACAAATGTATTATTTAGATTGTTTGAAACTTCATCTATACCTACAGTATTTATAATTCTACTACCTGAAGTATAGAAACCACCTCCATGAGTTCCTAAATAATATGTCTGCGAAAATGGTGAATTACCGAAAGCCGTTCCCGGATTTTTATGTTGTTGTCTTACTTCAAATACAGGAACATGAGCCATTCCATTAGTATTTTCTGTGTACCATTCAACCTGATCTCCTGTAGCAGCAGAAAAAGCATTGTTGGTTGCCCAAACACCAAAATCAGTACCTATTAAAACAACATTATTATCAGAATAATCAATCTCAGCATCATAAACCGGCATTTTAGGTAAATAACCAAGAGCAGAAGAGCTAGTAGGGCCTTGAATGGCTGTAAACCCGCCTGTTCCTGCAGCAGTTTCTGCTGTAGTAGTTCTGTAAACATGATTATTTATACCATAATTTCCAACTGTTGCTATTAAATTTTCTCCATTATTCGGATCTATAGCAATTCCTGTAACAGTTCCACCTAATCCTGAAGCTATTAATGTTTTAGTTGTAATTAAAGTAGCCGTATTTCTAACATCTAATTGTGCATCAGTATTGCCAAGAGCTAAACCACTAATTCTATATACTTGTCCATTTGTATTACCAATATACAAGTGATTTCCATCAGGTGAAAATTCTAGAGCTACGGCAGTACCAATGCCTGTAGCAACTCTATGCCAATCATTAGATGAGGCATTAAGTCTCGTTGCATCCTTTGTCAAATGAACATGTCCTCCTCCAATATAAAACGCAAATCTAGATTGATAATAGTCCTGTAACTTTAAGGTATCTCCAGGAAAATAGGTTGTTGTAGTTGTTGGTGTGTAATATAGATCTTCGCTATTAGTTAAACTTTGATAAACTATTTGTTGTCCTGCAGTTAAAGTAGTTGTATCCTGAAATACCACATTCACACTATCAATAGATAGAGGATCATTAACAGATTCCCATAATCTAAACTTGGTATTAAATGGATATTGTGTCCATCCGTTAAGTTCGCTATCAAAAAAACTTCCTCCTTGTCCTGGAGCTTGAGCGGAATGTCTCATTATACTACCGTTTTGTGAACAAGCAAAAGCAATTCCTCCACCAAAATCAGAAAAATCTGTTGCAAAACCATCTCCTCCTTGAATTTGAATTGTTCCCTTAGGACTAACACTACCTAATTGACCAAAATCAAACAATTGAGTTCCATTATCTTGAGAACCTCCCATAAACCAACCATTCGAAGCCATAGCAACACTAAAGAATGTATTAACATTAAACCCAAGATTCATATGTAACCATGTAGCCCCTCCATTAGTAGATCTAAATACTCCACCATCTCCAATAACGAAAACAGTATTTGCATCTTTCCAATGCATCGAATGGTTGTCTGCATGAATATAGTAAGGTGTTGCAAATTCACTTAACACAGCTGCTTTTACCCAATTACCTCCTAGTGGAGAAGACGCTCTATTTAATGTAAATTCATAAAATTGAATCCCTCCTACTAATACTCTATCAGGGTTTGAAGGATCTACAGCAATAGCTTGATCCCAACCTCCTTGACCTCCAGTTCCACTTAATTGAACAAATGGATCGATAGAAGGAACTCCTCCTGGAATAACTGTAGTCCATGTTGCTCCTTTATCTAAACTAACTTCTAAACCTCTTGGAGCTGATTGAGAACCAGGATTTAATACCTGTGCTCCATTAGTTGAAACAATATACATTACATTTGGATCAGAAGGTGCTATAGCTCCAGAAATTCTAGACCCCCCTGTAATATTTGTTATTGAAAATGAATTAGGAGATCCATTAGGAGAAGTATAAATTTTACCACTATAGCAAACTAACATAGAACCATCAGAAGCAACATCTATATCATTTACTAATCCTGTTTCAGGAATGTTAGGACCAGGAATAACTACTGGGTTTGTCCATCCAGACAAAGTTGAAGGATAGTTACCAGCACCATCAGGATCTGCATAAACCAATCCTGTACCGCTTGTCATCCCTAAATAAAGTCTGTTTCCTCTTGCTCCTATTGCATTAATAATCGATAAACTACCACTTGGTACTGCAGGAGTAATTCCATTCACCATAATTGGCACCACTTGCTGAGTGGAAGGAACATACTCATACAATCCATTACCTGGAAATCCTGGTGAACCTAAGCCGGTTCCCGTAGGTGATTCGAAAGCACTACCTGTACCAAAAAATATTCTCCCATTAGCTGTTTGAGTAATACAAGAAACAGATAAATTATCTCCTAAAGGATGTACGTTAGTCCATGTATTACCATTATTATAAGAAACATGTAATCCACCAGCAACACTACCTGCATAAATGATATTAGAGTTAAACCTATCAACCCAGATAGCTCTACCTCTACCACCAACATTGTCTGGTCCCATTTGTTCCCATACCATTCCTAAAGATTTATTTTGTTTCATGGCAGCTAATTTCATCACCTGATTTCTTGCCACCTGATAGTCACTGTACTCCACTTTCCCTGTCTGAGGATTAGCTCTTAACATATTAAGATACTCATTTATTTTTTCAGGACCAGAAGAAGTCTCTGATTTACCGTACTCTAAAGGATTATATAAACTTTTAGCCTCTTCGTTAGAGTTAACATAAGTTAATCCAGCTGTAAGACCTACAACGGCCAATGATCCAACAATAATAGTTTTAATATTCATCTGTAATCTATTTAGTTTAATTTTATTCTATAATTATATTTCAAAACGGCTCACAAGATACGAATTTATTTTAAATTTCCACAAGTCTATTTAGTATAAAATCATGGAAATTCTTTATTTCCTAAAACATGTGTTTTTCGGCATGATAAGAAGACCTAACTAAAGGACCACTTTCTACATATTTAAAACCTAAGTTCAACCCTATCTCTTTATATTCAGCAAATTGTGCTGGTGTAACAAATTCTTTAACAGGCAAATGTTTTGGTGTTGGTTGCAAATACTGACCTAAAGTTAGTATGTCGCAACCAACATTTACTAAATCTTGCATTGTTTCTATTACCTCTTCTCTAGTTTCTCCTAAACCTAACATTACTCCAGATTTTGTCCTCATTCCTCCTTCCTTTAACCTTTTAATTACATCTAAGCTTCTATCGTACTTTGCTTGGATTCTTACTTCTCTTGTTAGTCTTCTTACTGTTTCTAAATTATGTGAAACTATTTCAGGCGCCACATCTATTATTCTTTGCAAATTATCCCACTTACCTTGAAAATCAGGAATTAAGGTTTCCATTGTTGTTTGCGGACTAAATTCTCTAACTTTTTTTACTGTCTCTACCCAAATAATGGACCCACCGTCTTTCAAGTCATCTCTATCTACAGAAGTAATAACACAGTGCTTTACATTCATTAATTTTACAGAGTTTGCTACTCTTTCCGGCTCTTCATAATCTGCAGGTAAAGGTCTGCCTGTTTTTACAGCACAAAAACCACAAGATCTGGTACATATGTTTCCTAAAATCATAAAAGTTGCCGTTCCTGCTCCCCAACATTCACCCATATTAGGACAATTTCCACTTTCACAAATAGTATGTAATTTATGTTCTGAAACAATTTGCCTTACTTTAGTATATTCCTGACCCGTTGGTAATTTAACTTTTAACCAGCTTGGTTTTTTAATTTTACTAAATCCAACTGGTTTTTCTTCTTCTTTAATCATCTATCCTTTAATATTTTCAATTCTTACTACAATTTAATTTGTGCTTTTAGAGCCAAATGAAAACGTTACATATAAATTTATAAGCCAATTTCTATTTAATTCATTTGCCATCATAGGTAATTCTTGTAAAAACAAATCTGCTTTTGCTCCAACTTCTAGAGCATTTAAATTTTCTGCTTCCCTAGCAGATTCAAAATTTAACCCCGCTTTTAAAAATATACCCGGAATAATTTTTCCTCCAAACAATCCTTTCATTGCAGGTCCTTTTCCTACTATATCATTCTGCGTGTGTTTCTCAGGGTCATATCTTTCAAACCTTGTATCTATGGTTTCCAATTCTTCATTATAAAATAATACTTCTAAATAAATTGGTTTGGCATAAGCCAAAGTTATTCCTGTATTATAAATCATAGCTATTGCTATACCCCTAACACTTTGCTTACTAATAAAAGTTTTATGATTCCCTACACTTCCTCTAAACAAAAACATAGTGTTTAACTTACCATACACATACCCATTAGAGTTATCAAATAAAGAAGTAAATGTTTTTATTTCTTTAGGATGTTTTAACCCAACTATTTCTCCTTCAAAAGTTCTTCTTGTAAAACCTGAAGTATACATTCCGTATCTGTAATTAAACCCCCAGCCTGTTGTATGTATTATCAAACCATAAGCTTGCTCACTTTTATATACCGTTCTTGCTTCTTCAAAAATTGTTTCTTGAGCAGTTACTTTTGAAGCACCACAAAAAAACAAAGCAAGAATAACTATGTAAACAACATTTTTCATATACAATAGCAAAAATAATAATAAAAAATTTGTCAACTTTACAAGATATCGTTAATTTGCAAATACATCAATTTATTATGCCAACATCTAAAATTATATATAAAGGAGAATTAAGAACCGAAGCCGTTCATTTATTCTCTAATAACAAAATTATTACTGACGCTCCTTTAGACAACCAAGGGAAAGCTGAAGCTTTTTCTCCTACAGACTTAGTTGCAACTGCTCTTGTTAGTTGTATGTTTACCATTATAGGAATTAAAGCTAGAGATAGCAGTTTTTCTATTGAAAATGCCTCAGCAACTGCAACAAAAATAATGGCTGATAAACCTAGAAAAATAAAAGAAATTATTATTGAGTTTGATTTCACCAATCATAATTACTCCGACAAAGAAAAGAAATTGATTGAAAACTCAGCAAAAACTTGTCCTGTAGCGTTAAGTTTAGCCAAAGACATAAAACAAACGTTAATCTTTAATTTCTAACACTTCTTTAACTTTACTTACAGAAATTAATCCGTGAGAAGCATAGTAAACACACTTATTATTTTTTATAACAAGCAATTGAGGAGATTCGTGTTGCACATCAAAATCTGCTGCAATTTGATTAGAAATTTCTCTATATTTAATTAAATCTAAATAATAAAGCGGTAGTTTATTCTCATCAATATCCCATGTTGTTGACATTTTAAGTTTTGCCATCATACTCACAGGGCATCTGGTACTATGTTTAAACACAGCAACAGCAAAATAGCCTTCTTCATTAGAAGACGCTACCATATTATTATAATCAGAAAGTGTTTCGAGTTTGAGCCAGTTCATGGTTGGAACTTAACAAATATTAAGCAGCTACTTTTGTAGTCTTAACGTCTGTTTTTCCATAAGCAGGACAAGTACCATGACTACTTTTGCAAGAAGAATAAAGTAATACTAATAGAAATAAAGAAGTTAGAGTTAATGCGATCTTTTTCATGCGAGTTTTCTTAATTTTGAATTACAAACATAATAAAAATATCTTTACTAAGTTTTCTTTTTTATTAACAATTTTTCATTTTGAAAACGTTTAAACTGATTAAAAACCAGAAAAATCAATGACAAACATCGAATTAAACCATATGTGGAAAACATTATTATCTGATGAAATTAATGCCCCATATTTTACTGATTTACTGCAATTTTTAGCTGACGAAAAGAAAAGCTACAAGATATTTCCTCCTGAAAAAGAAATATTTAACGCTTTTAATCTTACACCTCTAGAAAAAATAAAAGTAATAATCATTGGTCAAGATCCATATCATGGTATTGGTCAGGCTCACGGACTTTGCTTTTCAGTGAATGATGGTATAAAATTCCCTCCATCATTAAAAAATATTTTCAAAGAACTGCAAAATGATTTAGACATTCCTATACCCATTTCAGGTAATTTAACCCATTGGTCAGAACAAGGTGTTTTTTTACTAAACAACACCCTTACTGTTAGAGAAAAAACACCCACTTCTCATCAAAAAAAAGGTTGGGAAGAATTTACTGATGCCGTTATAAAACTAATTTCCGAACAAAAATCAGGAGTAGTTTTTTTACTTTGGGGAAGTTTTGCTCAATCGAAAGAAAATTTAATTGATGCCACTAAACATCATATTTTAAAAGCAGCTCATCCTTCTCCTTTTTCTGCCCATAAAGGTTTTTTAGGATGCAAACATTTTTCTACAACCAACAAAATTTTAATAGAACAAGGTAAAACCCCTATTAACTTTTAAATTTATACCCTCATATCAAAAACAACAAATGCAAAACAATCATTCTAATAACAATGATTTTATTTTTAGCCACCCTGCTAAACAATCGTTTGTTGTTTTATTAGGTTGCTTATTACTTTTTACCTATTCAACTTCTTTTGCCCAAAATAAAAAAGTTAAGGTAATTATTAATGACACTATCCTCTCATCAAAACAACAAAAAGAACTTTTATCAACAAGTACAAACAGTAGCTTTATCAATATATACAATATTATAAAAAATATAAACCAACAGCTTTATAAAAATGCCTATTTAACTGCTCATATTGATAGTATAATATCCGATTCCACAACATACTTTCTTCACTACCATTTAGGAAAACAAATAAAATGGACCAACCTTACTACCAAAACTATTGATGAAGGAATTTTAAGCAAAATTGGTTTTAGAGATAAAATCTACAACAACAGACCTTTTAATCAAAATCAATTAAAACGTTTTTTCGATAAAGTAATTTCTTTTTATGAAAATCATGGATATCCATTTGCTTCTATCCAGTTGGATAGTGTACAAATAACTGACTATAATCTTTCTGCCAATTTATCCATCAACAAAAAACAACTCTATAAAATAGACAGTGTTGCCATAAAAGGAAGTGCAACTGTTTCTGATGATTATATTAAAAACTACATTCGTATTAATGATGAAGATATTTATAACGAAGAATTAATAAAGAAGATAAACACTCGAATTAAAGAAATTCCTTTTGTAGAAGAACAAAACCCCTCTAAAGTTATTTTTAATGAAGAAAGTGCTTATGTGTTGTTAGTACTTAAAAAGAAACAAGCCAACAGGTTTAATGGAATTTTGGGTATAGTACCTGATGAAGCCGGAAAAGTTAGGTTAAATGGAGATGTAAAACTAAACTTAATGAATTCATTTAAGCGTGGAGAAGAAATTTCATTCAATTGGAGAGCCATGCAAAACAATTCACAAGATTTAAAACTCAGTACAGCTTACCCTTTTTTATTTAACAGTCCTTTTGGAGCCGAATACCAACTTAATCTATATAAAAGAGATAGCACTTATATTGATGTCTTTAATAAAATTGGGGTTAGATATATTCTGAAAGGAAATAATTATTTTAATGTATTCTATCACAATAAAAGTTCTAATCTACTATCTCAAAAAGGTTTTGAAACCCTTACTGTTTTACCCGATTTTGCTGATGTTTCTACTCAACTTTACGGAATTGGAATTGTTTATGACCAATTAGATTACATACATAACCCAAGAAGAGGTTTTAGTATAAACGCAAATGGTTCATTAGGAAATAAAAAAATATCGAAAAACCCTCAACTCAACGAACAACTTTATAAAGATGTAAACTTAAAAACCAACCTATATACCGCTCAAGCAAATTTAGCACTATACATTCCAATAAAAAAGAGAAGTGTTATTAAATTAGGCACTCAAAACGGATATACTTACAATGAAAATTTATTCGATAATGAAATGCTTAGAATTGGTGGCTTACATACCTTAAGAGGTGTTGATGAGGAATCTATATTTGCTTCTTTTTACAGCATTACAACCATAGAATATCGATTTATTTTAGAACAAAATTCATTTTTATATTTGTTTACAGATGGTGCATTTTGGGAGAAAAGAACTGCCAATGCTTATTCCCTAGACAGGCCTTATAGTTTTGGCGTAGGGATGAATTTTGAAACCAATGCCGGAATATTTTCTATAAGTTATGCTGTAGGCAAACAATTCGACAACCCTATTCAGTTTAGATCAGCAAAAATTCACTTTGGTTTTATCAACTTTTTTTAATGATTAAATTGTTAATTTTGTTGTCCTAACTATTATAACTGTTATGCAAAACATCATCAATCCAATCTATTTATCAGAAGAAAAAATAGAACAATTAAAACAAGAATTTAATTCTGCTAAACCTTGTAAACATGTTGTTTTACCCAATTTTTTAGAAGAAGATTTTGCTACTTCGCTTTATGAGAATTTTCCGAAAATGGATGTTTTAAAAGTTAAAAGAAAAAGCATCAACGAAAATAAAAACGAAGACTATCACTTTGAAAGGTTTCATCCTGATTTTAGTAAAATTAAAGCCGCTCTTGCCCATCCCAATTTTATAAAAAATGTAGAATACATTACAGGTCTAAACAATCTGGTAACAACAAACGATGCACTTGGTGCCGGAGTTCACCAAGGTGCTAATGGTAGTTATGTAGATATACATATAGACTCTAATTACAATGCTAAAGAAAATTTATGGAGACGACTTAATTTATTAGTTTATTTAAATAAAAATTGGAAACCTGAGTATGGTGGCGATTTAGAATTGTGGAATCAAAAAATGACCACATGCGAAAAAACAGTTCCTTGTGATTGGAACAGAGCCGTTATATTTTTAACAGATGAAACAACACCACACGGATATTCTAAAATAACAGTACCTGAAGGAGAGACCAGAAAATCTTTTTACACTTATTATTCCAACACTCCAGATCCTGATTTTAAATACGTAGATTCTCATTTCATCTCAAGACCCGATGACAGCTTATATAAAAGAATTGTTACCTCTATAAAAGAACCTTTAAAACTATCTATTAAAAGAACGCTAAAAACTTTAGGTATAAAATCATTAGATTTTCAAGATAAGAATAAGAAAAAATAAGCATGATTGCAACAACTCCCCAACCACCTTATTACGCTGTTATTTTTACTTCTACGAAAACAACTACAGAAGAAGGATATAGTGAAATGGCAGAAAAAATGATAGCACTTGCTGCTAAACAAGAAGGTTTTTTAGGAGTAGAAGCAGCAAGAAATGAAATTGGCATTACGGTTTCTTATTGGAAAGATGTAGCAGCTATAAAAAAATGGAAAGAAGTCTCCGAACATAAAATAGCACAAGAAAAAGGCAAATCTACTTGGTATGAATCCTTTAAAACTAGAATTGCTAAAGTAGAAAGAGATTATGAATTTCATAAAACTAATAATTAAAGACTAAAAGAAATAAAAAATAATGGCTAAGAAAAAACGATTTTCAAAAGAATCTATCAAAAAAGCAATGCGTGTTTTTCGCTTTATAAAACCTTTTAAAGTTCCTTTTATTATTGGAATGTTTGTGCTTGTTGTTTCGAGTTTCACTACCATGGTTTTCCCAAAAGTATTGGGCGATTTAATCGATTCTGTAAATGCTGATGATGCAACTACAGTGAATACTTTCACCCTATTACTGGTTGGTATTTTCTTAGTTACTGCAATCCTATCTTTCCTTAGAGTATATTTATTTGGATTAGTTACTTACAAAGCCTTAGCATTATTAAGAATGACTACCTACAAGCATTTAATTTCCTCCCCTATGAGTTATTTCTCTAAAAGACGTGTAGGTGAATTAAGCAGTAGAATTACTTCTGACATTGCTTTATTACAAGATACTTTTACAACAACTATTGCAGAATTCTTACGTCAGTTTATTACTATTCCTGTGGGAATGTTTTTTTTGTTGTTTATTTCCTTTCGATTAACTGTTTTTATGATAGCTGTTATTCCTGTGGTAGCGATTATTGGTATATTTTTCGGAAAATATATTAAAAAACTATCTAAAGAAGCTCAAGATGATATTGCAGATGCTAATACTGTTGTGGATGAAACCCTACACGGAATTGCAAGTGTAAAAGCTTATGCCAACGAATTTTTTGAAATTATTCGCTACAAAAAAAGTATAGATAGTTCCGTAAGTACTTCTATAAAAAGAGCATTATGGAGAGGTGTTTTTATTGGCTTAATCATGTTTGCTGCTGGAGCTGCCATTGTTTCTATTATTTGGTACGGTCTGCACATGGTTCAAAATGAAGTCATCACTTTAGGAGAATTACTTTCTTTTGCCATCTATTCTGCTTTGTTAGGATTCTCTTTTGCCGGAGCAGCCGATTTATTTTCGCAACTGCAAAAAGCCATTGGAGCAACAGAAAATTTGATGGATATTTTAGACGAAACAACTGAAAATGTTACGCTTGAACAAACTTCAGAAATTAAAATTGAAGGAAATTTGGTATTCAACAACGTTTGTTTTTCTTACCCTTCTCGTAGAGACATTCAAGTATTAAAAGGCATTACATTTAATGTGGGGCAAGGCAAACAAATTGCTATTGTTGGTCCTTCTGGTTCAGGGAAATCTACCATTGCTGGATTAATTTTTAGATTCTACGACCCTGAATCGGGCGAAATTTCTATAGATGGTAAAAACATTAATAATTATGCGTTATCTCAAATTAGGAATCAAATGGCAATTGTACCGCAAGAAGTAATGCTTTTTGGAGGTTCTATTAAAGAGAATATAGAATATGGAAAACCAGGTGCAACAGAAGAAGAAATTTTTGAGGCGGCTAAAAAAGCCAATGCCTTAGAGTTTATTGAAGGTTTCCCGGAAAAATTTGAAACCTTGGTTGGCGACAGAGGAATTCAATTATCCGGAGGACAAAAACAACGTATTGCTATTGCCAGAGCTATTCTTAAAGACCCTTCTATTTTAGTGTTGGATGAAGCTACGAGTGCTTTAGATTCTGAAAGTGAAAGGTTGGTGCAAGAAGCATTAGATCGATTAATGGAGGGAAGAACTTCTATAGTTATTGCTCACCGACTATCCACCATTAAAAAAGCCGATACCATTATTGTGTTAGACAATGGTAAAATAAAAGAAAAAGGCACTCATGAAGAATTAGTGAAAAAAGAAAATGGAATTTATAAAAATTTAAGTACTTTGCAACTAACAGCAGTTTAAAAAAAGTGATGAATGTTGGGTTTTAAATAATCTTTAAACTGAAAACTAACTTTATACTTTATAAACTATACAAACTTTTAACTGTATTATGAAATTAAAATCACTTACTCCCAACCTAATGGTAAACGATGTAGAAGAAACCATTGAATACTATACAGATATATTAGGGTTTACTTTATTAAAAACTGTTCCTGAAAAAGGAGAATTAGATTGGGCAATGGTTAAGCGTGGTGACATTGTGTTAATGTTTCAATCTAAAAAAAGCTTAGCTAACGAGTTACCAAGATTAAAAGGTGAAAAACCAGGTGGTGGATTAACACTTTACATACAAATAGACGGTATTACCGAACTTCACGAGGAGTTATACCACAACGAAGTAGAAATTATCTCTGATTTAGAAAGTACTTTTTACGATACTATAGAATTTACCATAGTAGATGTAAATGGCTATATCTTAACTTTTTCGGAGGAAAAATAAAAAAACTACCTTTGTTGGTATAAAACATATTCTTATGAAGAAAATTTTATCAATTATAATTTTAATTTATATAGGTGCTTTTTCATTAAACGCTCAATTTTCTCCACCTATTAATCTTTCTACTTCATTTGATCAGAAAGCACAGCCACACTCTGTTGATATTGATAATGATGGAGATGAAGATATAGTTGTTCTTGATAGAAATAAAGTTGTTTGGTTTGAGAACCTTGGAAACGGTATTTTTGATTCTTACAGCCGAGAAAATTTAATTGAAAATATATCCTACGGCAATTCTGTTGCATTTTTTGATATGGATCTAGATGGCCATATCGATATTGTATGGAGTAGTCTAGTTGAAGTAGCTTGGCATAAAAATTTAGGAGGAGGTATTTTTTCAGAAAAAAAAATAATTACAACTAGTAATTCTAATTTTTTTCCTCGCAAAGTTATTACAAATGATTTTAATTCAGATGGATTTCCAGATGTCATAGTTAGTTCAGAATTTTCTTCCAATAATCCTGAATTGATTTGGTTTGAGAACATAGGGGGGCTTTCTATAGACACAACAAAACATATTATTTCTAATATTAGAACAAAATTTTTTAATGTAACAGATATAAATAATGATGGATTAAAAGATGTGTTATCTGCTCCTCTTAATTTTAATGGGATATATTGGCATATCAATATGGGAAATGGCGTGTTTGTCGATTCTGTTATTGCTTATCCTAATTTATCTGCAATAAACAAAGTGATGACCTCTATAGATGTTGATAATGATGGGAATTTAGATGTTGTTCATAATATATCTGCTTTAAAATGGGTTAAAAACTTTGGCAATGGACTATTTGATACTATTTCCAACTATGTTGATACCACTTTTAATTTTTCTGCTTCTAACTTTGAAGACTTAATAGCGAAAGATATTGATAATAATGGTTATGAAGACTTATTATTTACAAACGGTTCGAAAGTTTTTTTTACAAAAAATTTAGGAGGATATTTTGCGCCAACCCAGGTGATAAATAATTTGGCTAGTTATAATGCTTGGGGTGTTTCAACAGGAGATGTAAACGGAAATGGAAATATAGATATCTTGCCAAGCAAAATACATAGTCCTACAGAAAATGACAAAATTATTTGGTATAATAATTTAGGAAATGGAATAATTGACTCTACATTTAACACCATAGCAAGTAATGTTACAAGAGAAGCTAAAGAAATTAAATCATCTGATATGGATAATGATGGCGATGTTGATATTGTGCTAATAGCTAGAGATGGTCTTGTTTGGTACGAGAATTTAGGGAATGGTAATTTTAGTCCCTTAAAATTTATTATTACTGGATATGGCAATAAACATTATCTTGAACTTGGAGACATAGATGGTGATGGGCTTACAGATATAATCACTAGTATTGGTGGTTTTGATAAACTTGAATTTCATAAAAATTTAGGAGGAGGTCTATTCGCCTCCCCCATTAATGTAAATATTCCTCAATCATCTTGGCCAGGAGGTTCTGGTGGTAATATTCTTGGACTTAATTTAATTGAACTAGCAGACATAGATAATGATAGTGAATTAGATATATTATTTTGTTCATCACATTCAACCTCAAGTAAAATTGGTTGGTATGAAAACTTAGGTGGAGGAGCATTTGATTCAACAGATCAAAACATTATTTTTCAAGAATCATCTTATGTAGTAATAAACGCAATTAGACTAAAAGATATGGATAATGATGGTGACTTAGATATTATTGCAGATATAAAGGGAACAATTAATAAGTTATGTTGGTTTGAAAATCTAGGTAATGGGTTATTTGGCAATAGACAAAACATAGCAACTTACTCTCAACAAGGTTCTGATTTGTTTACTATTGATATTGATGGAGATGGAGATAATGACATTGTTTTCTGTGAAGCTAACAAAGTTGTTTGGCATGAAAACTTAGGTTCCGGCAATTTTAGTGCTGGACAAATAATATCAAGTAGTATTGCTAATCCTTCACACATTTTTTGTATAGACTTTGACAAGGATGGAGATAATGATGTTATTGTGAATTCAATGGCTGATAGTATAATTGTTTGGTTTGAGAATCTTGGTAATGGTAGTTTTAGTACTCACAAAACTATTGCAACTAGCCTAACATATCCAGCTTCAGTTTATGTAGATGACATAAATAATGATGGAGTTCTTGAAATTTTATCTACCTCTAAACAACACGGTATTATCATAAAAAATTACTCTCAATCTCCATACAAGTTAAAAGGAAAAGTATATTATGATGCTAACCAAAATTCAATTTTAGATAGTAATGAACTAGGTTTACCCTTCATACAAACACAACTCCAACCCTCTAGTATGGGATTTACTACATACGATGGTAATTATATATATGCTGTAGATACACGTGTTTATACTATTAATCATTTACCTGTTAACCATTGGAATTTAAGTTCAGATTCTGCTTCATATACAAGAGAAATTACATCTCAAAATGTTTTTGAAGATAGTCTTGACTTTGGGTTTTATCCTGATTCTATCATAACCATAATCCAACCAGACATAACTGGTGGTTTTCCTAGATGTAACACCATTGTGAATTATTGGCTAAACATTCAAAACCTAGGAACAACTATTCCTAGTGGGTACTTACAACTAACTTTAGGTAGTTCTATTACTTATGTTTCATCAGACATAGCACCCGATTCTATTAGTGGTCAAAATATTTATTGGAGTTATGATTCACTTTTTTTCTATACTAACAAAAAAATTAATCTCCAGGTTCAGATGCCTAATTTTACTCAAATAGGAAACATGATAACCTCATACCTATCAGTTTATGAACTAGACAACAACAATATTGTATATTCTAACTCCGATAGTCTTAAGCAAATTTTAGTATGTGCTTACGATCCTAACGACAAAACTGTAACACCTAAAGGTGAAGGGTGGCAAGGTTACGTTTTAAATAACCAAGAGTTAGAATATTTAATTCGTTTTCAAAATACTGGAAATGATACTGCTGTCAACATAATGATTGCTGATCAATTAGATACTAACTTAGATTGGAATTCCCTTCAAATTATTTCATCAAGCCATTCAGATAAACTTCAAATATTAATAACTCCGAATGTAGAAATTTCATTTAGATTTAACAATATTATGTTACCCGATAGTACAACTGATTTTCTTAAAAGTCAAGGTTTTGTTAAATTTAGGATTAATATGAAGCCTAATTTATTACCTAACACAAAAATTAAAAATAAAGCTCATATATATTTTGATGCAAACCCTGCTATAATAACTAATAATGTTTTAAACACTATTTATGATTGCAGTAATATTAATTTACACCTAACTTCTACAAGTATATGTCAAAATGAAAAATTAATAGGCTATTCTTATGAAAGTGAATTTAGTGACGCTTTTTGGGAAATAGATTCTATATATTCTTCAAATAATGACTCATTAATATGGAGTGCAGATACAGTTGGAACATTTGATTTAAAATTAACTATAAATAACTCTTTATGTAACAAAGACACCTTAATAAGTATTACTGTAAATCCTTCCGCATCATCAAGTTCTACAATAGAAATATGCCAAAATGATAGTATATTCCTTGAAGGAAACTACCAAAACACTTCAGGAATTTATTATGACACTTTACAGACTATCTTAGGTTGTGATAGTGTTATGGCAACAACTTTAACTGTTAAACCTGCTTTTATTGTCCAACACAATAGTACTATTTGCCAAAACGATAGTATATTTCTTGGTGGAAACTATCAAAATACTTCAGGAACATATTATGATAGTTTACAAACTATTTTAGGTTGTGATAGTTTAATAGAAACAATCCTAGTTGTAAACTCTTTGCCTACAGTCAACTTAAATTCTTTTAACCCTGACACATTGTGTAGTAACAGCAATCCTGTTTCGCTGCCAATTGGAACTCCTTCTGGAGGAATTTACTCAGGTAATGGTATAAGTGGTAATGATTTTGATCCGTCTTCTGTAAGTATTGGAACACACAACATAATCTATACTTTTACTGATAATAATTCTTGTATAAATAGTGATACAACAAATGTTTATGTTGTCCTGTGTACAAGCATAGAAGATGTTAATGTTGTCCCTAATATCAAGATTTATCCTAATCCAAACACAGGAAAATTTATTATTGAGAAAATTAATGAAATTAACCAATCAATTAATGTGAAATTACTAGACGGAAATTCAAAGTTAATTATTGATAAAACGATACTGAACAATCAAGATATTATAGAGTTTGACATTACCAACTACAGTAAAGGATTATATTACTTACATATTATTATCGATAATAAAACTTTTGTAAAAAAAATATTAAAAAATTAAAACTAAAATGAACGCAACGGAACAAGGAAACGTAACATTTGAAATTAACGATAAAGGTATTGCAACCATAGAATTTTTCCACCCTATGAGTAATTCATTACCCGGAAAAGTATTGAATAAATTAGCCAATACTATTACTGAATTAGGAAATAAGGAAAATGTAAAAGTTATAATTCTTAAATCTGCAGGAGATAGAGCTTTTTGTGCGGGAGCCAGTTTTGACGAATTAATTTCCATTGATAATATAGAAACCGGAAAAGTATTTTTCTCAGGTTTTGCCAATGTAATAAATGCTGCCAGAAAATGTCCTAAATTTATTATTGGGAGAGTGCAAGGTAAAGCTGTTGGTGGTGGTGTAGGTATGGCAAGTGCCGTTGATTATTGTTATGCTACTAAATTTGCTGCTGTTAAGTTAAGTGAATTAGCTGTTGGCATCGGTCCTTTTGTGGTTGGTCCTGCTGTGGAAAGAAAAATAGGTACTTCGGCAATGAGTATGTTAGCCATTAATGCTACCGAGTGGTATTCTGCCGAATGGGCTAAAGAAAAATCGCTTTATACCGAAATTTTTGATTCTATTGAAGAAATGGATGAAGCCATTGAAGTATTAGCAAATAAGTTAGCTCAATCTAATCCTGAAGCAATGAGTATGCTGAAAAAAGTATTTTGGGAAGGAACAGAACATTGGGACACTTTGCTTAGCGAACGTGCAGCCATGAGTGGTAAACTAGTGCTTTCTGATTTTACCAGAAATGCGATTAATGCTTTTAAGAAGAAATAAAATACTCCTTAATAGTTAGTTATTGACTAACAACATTTACCAACTGCTTGTGCCAACTATTTTTCAATGGCAGTTCCCAAGTAGTATCAAATTCTTTTTTTGTAGTAATGGTATTGTTGAACACGATGGTTTCATCGTTAATTTTATTATCATTATAAAGTGTTTCAAAGTCGTTTAACTTAACTAGAACAGCTTTCTCATCTTCTTTGTAAGACTGGTTCATTCTATCTAATAAACTCAATTCTAATTCTTGCTCTAATTCTTTCATTAGTTTTACAGAAGCATCTTGAGCTCTACCACACATAGTATCACCTTGTTCATCTACAAACAACACAACAAAAGCATCATATAAAATAGTAAACGTTCCTTTTACCATGTTTCCATGTGATTCCCAAGTATCAATAAAATCGTCTATACGAATTTGAATGTGCTTTTTTTCATCTTCATTAAAGTGACGGTCGCTTTGGTAAATCCATACTTTAGCATTATCAGGATATTGAATATAGTTGTTGTTCATTTTCTTAAGGTTTAGAACTACAAAATTAAGCTAATTCTTAATATATAGCCACTAATACACGAATAAAAACCCATTGGAAAAAGTATAGAAATGTAACAAGTATACTGCACTCGTAGTAATTGAACTTACAAATCTTTAGCTTGAGCGATTAATTCTGCTAAATCGAAAACTTGTACTTCAGTACTTTTTTCTTTGAGTTTTACGCCATCTGTCATCATCGTCATGCAAAACGGACAGCCTGTTGCAATAATGTTGGGTTGTATTTCTAATGCTTCTTCAGTACGTTCAATGTTAACTTCCTTATTTCCTTTTTCAGCTTCTTTAAACATTTGTGCACCTCCTGCCCCACAACATAAGCCGCTAGATTTACATCTTTTCATTTCCACCAACTCTGCATCTAACTTCTCAATTAAATTTCGTGGTGCTTCATAAACATCATTGGCTCTGCCCAAATAACATGGATCGTGAAAAGTAATTTTTTTTCCTTTAAAAACACCTCCTTCAACAGTTAATTTTCCTTGGTTTATTAATTCTTGTAAAAATTGTGAATGGTGTTTCACCTCATAATTTCCGCCTAATTCGGGATATTCATTTTTTAAAGTATTAAAACAATGCGGACAGGTAGTAACGATGCTTTTAACTTCGTATGCATTCAGCACTTGAATATTTCCCATCGCTTGCATTTGAAACAAAAACTCATTTCCGGCACGCTTAGCAGGATCTCCTGTACAACTTTCTTCCGTTCCCAACACAGCAAAGTTTACCCCAACATTGTTTAATATTTTCACAAAGGCACGTGTTATTTTTTTAGCTCTATCATCAAAACTTCCGGCACATCCCACCCAAAACAACACATCTGGTTGCTGACCAGAAGCCATCATTTCTGCCATTGTTGGTACTTTTAATTCGCTCATATGTATATGTTTAATGTTCCAAATTGAGGTTTGAGGTTGTTTAAATAAACCTCGAACCTGTTCTATTGTTCATTTTTCCAATTTAAACGGTCGGCTTGGGCAAATTGCCATGGAGCTCCGTTATTTTCTATATTGGTAAAGATACCTGTCCATTCGGCAGGTGCTTTCGATTCTTCCATAATTAAAAATCTTCTTAAATCTACAATAATAGAAAGTTGATCGATATTTACGGGACAAGCTTGTACACAAGCATTACAACTTGTACAAGCCAATAATTCTTCCTCTGAAATATAATCTCTTAACAAGGATTTATTATCATTAAAACCTTTACCGTTTTTATCAATTCCTTTCCCTACTTCCTCTAACCTATCTCTGGTATCCATCATAATTTTTCTTGGAGAAAGTGCTTTGCCTGTAATATTTGCCGGACAAACATCTGTGCAACGTCCACATTCCGTGCAAGTATAAGCATCCATCAATTGTTTCCACGTTAAATCGGTTACATCTTTAGCTCCAAATCGTTGTGGTTCTCCTTCTGGCTCAGCAGGTACAGCATAAGGATCGGCACTTGGGTCGAACATCATTTCTACTTCTTTTTTAACCGAAGCTAAATTATCTAACTGACCTTTTGGAGTTAATTTAGCGTAAAACACATTTGGGAAAGCCAATAAAATATGAAAGTGCTTAGAGTAAGGCAAGTAATTTAAGAAAGCAAAAATTCCGATAATATGAAACCACCAAGCTCCTCTTTCCAACACAATTAATGAAGACTCACTCATTCCTGCAAAAGCACCCATAAGTTGTCTGCTTATTGGAAATGATCCTACATTGGTGTAATACTCACTACCTAACACTTGAAGTTGAGCATCGGCTGCATTCATTATTAAGAAAGCACTCATCAACAATATTTCGGTAATCAAAATTAGGTTAGCATCCGTTTTTGGCCAAGTGGTCATTTCTTTTCCAAAAAAACGTTTAATTCTCAATACATTTCTTCTAACTAAAAAGATAACACAAGCCACTAACACCAACAAAGCTAAACCTTCAAAAGTAGCAATAAGAAAATGATAAAAACCTCCCATAAATGCAAACAGACGGTGTGTTCCTAAAATTCCATCAAGAACAATTTCTAACACTTCTATATTAATGATGATAAAACCAACATAAACAATAATATGTAGAAATCCTGCAAATGGACGAACTACCATTTTAGATTGCCCCAATGCTACACGAGCCATTAAGCTGAAACGTTCTTTTTTTCTATCGTTCCTATCTAGGTCTTTCCCTAACTTAATGTTTCTAATAATTGTGTTAAGGTTTTTAGCAAATAAGCCTCCTGCCACAATCAACAGTATTATAAAAATGATACTTGATATTTCCATATATTGGTTAATCGTTACTTATTGTTAATTGTTTAATTTCTAATTTCTAATCCAATCAATCCCGTTTATCTTTTCTTCCAAAAATTGAGAAATGAACATATCTTTTCGGATTAGCTTCCATGTCTATCAACAACTTATCTAAATCTCGTGTTACGCTTTCTAAGTTTTTGTATAAGGAATCGTTGGTCATTAATTGTCCCATAGTGCCTTCTCCATTGTTCATTTTCTGCATTACCGCAGTAATTTCTTCAAAGGTTTTATTAGCTTTTTCCAAGGTAGTTTTAATATCAACTTGTTTTAATGAATCTGCTAAATCACCATATTTTTTCACGGTAGGTTTCAAGGTATTCATGGTAGCATTAGCATTATCTGCAAAAGTTTGAAATTTTTCCAATGTTGTTTTAAGTGAAATCAAAGATAACTTTAAATTTCGTTGATTTTGTTCGTCAAAAAGTTTGTTTAAGTTTTCTAAAGTAGTTTTTGAAACTATAATTGTGGAATCTAAAGAAATCATTAATTTTTCTGCTTTTTGTTTCATGGGTAACAATTGCTCCGAAACATCATCCAACATAGATTTTTCAAAATGAGATGGTATAGTATCTCCATCAACTAATTCTACATTAGAATCTCCCAACGTTAACCCAATACCTTTAGAACTTAATAAATCCAAGCTTATAAGGTTGGCCACAGAGTTACTTGGAATTTTTAGATCTCTGTCTGTAATTACCAACTCCACCATTAAGTTTCCGGATTGATCTTCTTTAAAGTAAACATCACTTACCAAACCTACTTGGAAACCATTTACAATAACCGGAGATGATTTTGCCAATCCTCCAATAAATGGATACTCTGTGTAAACTGTTTTATTAGAATTGAATAGATTAGTGCCTTTCAAATAATTATAGCCCCAAACCAATATAGCTATTGCTACTATTGACACAAATCCAACCTTAACTTCTTTTGAAATTTTCATCTGTTTTTTCTTGTTTTTTCAATAGGTCAGATGTAACTCGCCAATAATCAATTTTTTTTTGTATTAAAGGCATAACCATGACTCGTTTCATTTTAGTTATTATGTGCAAATATCGTGAAAGTGATTTTATATACCAAACATTATTAGTGGTATAAATCATATTATTTATTTCATGTTCAACGCCTCGCTAAGAGAGATTCTTTTTCCGTTATTGAACGCTACTATGAATGCATCTGTAAATCCTTTTTCTTTAAGCTTTAATTGCAAAATATTTGCTGCTTCAATACTTTTTTCATTTCCAACTGTATAACGATAAATTCCACCTGCTTCATAATAACTAACAGCTTCAATACCATTAAAATTTTCCGGAATTAATTCTTTTTTTTGAGATGAAGTGGCTATTTGCACTTTAAAAATCAAGCCTGTTTCTTCTTTATTTTTTTTATCTTTTTTAGTTGATGAAACTTCTTTTTCAGGATTTTTTTCTGCAACAATTTGTTCTTTTTCCGGTTTTGATTGTTCGGGTTTAACTTCTTTTTCATCAAACTCTTGCTTGTATTCTTTAAAAGCTCTATAAATAGCAGATGCCATATAATCCTGATTAACAGCTGAATTTAAAAATTTCTCTTCTTCTTTGTTGGTTAAGAAACCTGTTTCTATTAAAACACTTGGCATATTGGTTTGATGTAACACCAAAAATCCGGCTTGTTTCACTCCCCTATCAATTCTACCAACTCTATCTTTAAACTGAGATTGAACCTTGGCAGCAAAATTTAAACTTTGATCAAGAAAAGCACTTTGTCTTAAATTTAAAACAATGTAAGATTCAGGTAAGTTAGGATCGAAATTTTCATATCGAGTTTCATAATCATCTTCTAACAAAATGGAAGAGTTTTCTCTTTTAGCAACATTAAGGTTCGATTCTGTTTTGTGCAACCCCATTACATAAGTTTCTGTTCCCATAGCAGTTGATGGTCCTGAATTTACATGAATGCAAATAAACAAATCTGCTTGAGCTTTATTGGCTATTTTAGCTCTTTCATCTAATTTCACAAAAACATCTGTGGTTCGGGTATAGATTACTTTTACATCTTTAAAATTTTCTTCTATATATTTTCCTAATTTTAATGAAATTGCTAATGCTACATCCTTTTCATTGGAGAAAGAACCTTGACAACCACCATCATGACCTCCATGCCCAGCATCTATAACCACTGTTTTTATGCCGTAGAAAGAATCTTCATTAAAATTTATAGAAAATGATGTCGTTATAAAAAAAACAACAATTGCAAAAAACCAGAAAATCTTATTACTCACTATATCACGCATTTATAAAAATGTTAAAAACCTAGGTTTTATTAATGTCAAATTTATTTTTTTTAGCTTTGAAGCCTCATTAAAAAAATTTTGTTTTATCACAACCTTAATGTTAATAATTATCAAGAATTAATTCACTAAAAAACACCTCTTTAAGAAATCTATTTTTTTGTGCAAGCAACCAAGTTTCATACCAACAAAAAATTGACTGGTGTATTGTTTTTAATAACAATAGCATTGTTTGGTACAACCCCTTGTTTGGTAGCACAAGAAACAACAACGGATTCTACTACGCATTTAGTACCCGATAGCTCTATTTCTAAAGATGCCTTATCATCAAAACTCCATTACAAATCAACTGACTCCATTAGGTTTGATATGAAAAATAAGATGGTCTATTTATATGGAAACGTTGAAGTTTATTACGATGATATCGAATTAAAAGCTGAAGAAGTTGAAATAAACATAGATTCCAATATTGTAATTGCCAGAGGAAAACAAGATTCTTTAGGAAAGTTTTATGGCGAGCCTGTAATGAAAGAAGCCGGGAAAGTTTTTAATGCCCATGAAATAAAATACAATTTTAAAACCAAAAAAGGCATTATTACCGAAGTGATGACACATGAAGGCGAAAGCTACATTCATGGTAAAAAAGTGTATAAAACCCCTGACAACGTAATGTATATTAGACACGGAAAATATACCACTTGCAACGAAAAACATCCTCATTATTATTTTAGTGCTTCTAAATTAAAAATTATCCCAAAAGACAAAATTGTAACCGGACCAGCTAATTTGGTTATTGAAGACGTTCCGACACCAATTGGTATTCCTTTTGGTTTTTTCCCAAATACCGACAAACAACAATCGGGTATATTAATTCCTACTCCTGGAGAAAGCGGTCAGTACGGATTTTTCTTGCTAAATGGTGGTTATTATTGGGGTGTTAGCGATAAACTTAACCTTCAACTAACAGGAGATATTTATTCTAAAGGAAGTTGGGCAGGAAATTTTATCTCTAATTACAAAAACAGATATCGTTACAGTGGTAATTTAGATATTAGATTTTCTACCTTTAAAAATGGTATTGAAGGCTTATCCAATTATTCTGAAAAACAAGATTTCTTTTTCAGATGGAATCATGCTCAAGATCCAAAAGCTCGTCCATCCAGTAATTTCTCAGCAAATGTAAATATTGGAACAAGTCAAAATTTTACCAACAACTTTAATAGTAGCGGACAAGATTTCTTGAGTGCTTCTTTTAATTCTACTGTTTCATATAAAAAATCTTGGGATGGAAAACCCTTCAATTTAGCCTTAAATGGATTTCATAGTCAAAACGTACAAACGAAATCAGTAACTGTCCGTTTACCAGAGGTAGCTTTTAATGTTAGTCGGCTTCAACCACTAAAAACCAACAAGCTGGGAAAAAGGAATGACTTTTTAGACAACTTCGGAGTTAGTTACTCCATGAATATGAAAAACGAAGTTACCGCAGGAGACTCTCTTTTTACTTTTAACAATATGGATGCTTTAAGTAAACAATTTCGCACTGGAATGAGACATAGTGTTCCCATAAGCACTTCTATGAAAATGTTTAAACATTTTACCGTAAATCCCGCTGCTAATTATAGTGAAACCTGGTATATAGAATCCCTAGAAAAAAGATGGAATGACAATAGTAATGAATTAGTTGTTGATACTATAAATGGTTTTGTAAGAACAGGTGCTTATGATTTGAATGTAAATGTTACCACCAAATTATATGGTATGTATCAATATAAAAGTAAGATAATAAAGGCTATCCGACATGTTGCAACACCATCAGTTGGGTTTTCCTACATTCCTGAAAATACCCAAGGTATAGAAACGTATAGAGATTCTTTAAACAACGAATTTGAATACTCCATCTTTCAAAATGGTATTTATGGCAATAATAACCGACAAGAGGCAGGAAATATTAACCTAGGTTTACTTAACAACTTTGAAATGAAAGTGAGAAATAGAAAAGACAGTTTGGGTGAAGACAAAAAAATAAAACTTTTGGAAAACCTTGGATTCCGAAGTAGTTACAACATGATTGCTGATTCTTTAAATTGGAGCAATATTAATATTGATGCCCGTACCAATATTTTTAGAGTAATCACTTTAAACTATAATGCTCAGCTAGATCCTTACCAGTTGGATAGTTTAGGTAGAAAAATCAATTTATTTGAATACAACAGAAACGGAAAGCTTGGTAGATTAATTAGCTCTAATCTAGCTGTTGGATTTTCGTTAAGAAGTAAAACCAACACCGCCAATAAAGAAGAAAAAACCAGTAGTTACGGGACTGAAGAAGAGTTAGCTTATATCAGATCGAATCCACAGGCATATATAGATTTTAATGTGCCATGGACATTAAATGTAAATTATAACATCAGGTATTCAAAACCTCAATTTGAAGCTACCACTATTCAGACTCTTAACTTTTCTGGAGATTTTAGCCTAACTCAAAAATGGAAAATTGGTTTTACCTCTGGTTATGACTTTGAAACTAAAGAATTAACTTATACTACTGTAGATATATACAGAGATTTACACTGCTGGGAAATGAGTTTTAACTGGATTCCTTTTGGAGTGAGACAAAGTTATTTATTTACGATAAAAATTAAATCTGCTATTTTGCAAGATTTAAAAATGACCAGAAGAAGTGTTCCTAATATTTTTTAGTTAACTGATAAAAAAAGACCTGACAAACATGTCAAGTCTTTTTGGGTAAATTAGAATTGAGAAAAAAATACCCTATTTTTATTTCAAATAAGCATTTAGCATCCACAATGTTTTTTCGGTTTGAGTAATGTAATCGCTCATCAAACTTACTGTACCTTCATCATTTGCATCAGACGCTAAGCTTAAAATTTCTCTCTCTTTAAGAATTAATACACCAAAATTTTTAATGATAATCTCCACTCCTTTTACGCCATCCGTAACACTTTTTTCTTCTTTAATTTCAGAAGCTTTTAAGTATGCCGAATACGTATGTAGCGGCTCTCCTTCTAATGTTAAAATTCTCTCAGCAATTTCATCAATTTTAATAATGGCATCGTTGTAAAACTCCTCAAATTTTACGTGTAACTCAAAAAATTCCTTTCCTTTAATGTTCCAGTGTAAACCTCTTAAGTTCTGGTAAAACAACTGGTAATCTGCCAATAAATCATTTAGTTTATCTCTTAAAACCAATGTTTTTTCTTTGTCTAATCCTATTAATTTTTTCATATCGTAATAGTTGTTTTTTGGTTAATAATTTATCTTTAATTTGTTATGCAAACATAATAAATCTACTCCTTTTTTAGAAGTAAATCTTCCTGCATATTCATAAAAAAACATAAATTCAGTGTGCTGAAATTTGATAGCTGAACGCTTCAAAAAACAAACACATTTTTGAGTAACTTTACCTCTTAAAATTTATAAGCACATGAAACAATTATTTATACTACTTATAACCGAATTTTGTTTGCTCAACGTATTCGCTCAGCAAAAAATTACTTATCCTGAAACCAAAACTGATGAAGTTGAAGAAGATTATTTTGGCACGCTGGTAAAAGATCCTTACAGATGGCTGGAAGACGATAATAGTGAAGAAACCATGAGCTGGGTGAAACTACAAAATAAAACTACTGAAATATATTTGTCTGAAATACCTTACCGAAAATACATTCACAAACAGCTGACTAACTTATGGGATTATGAAGCCAAAGGAATTCCTAGCCATTACAACAACTTTACTATTTTCACCAAAAACGATGGTAAACAAAACCATAGTGTATATTATATTTTAAAAACTGAATCTGATGTTGAAGAAGTTTTACTCGACCCCAATACGTTATCAGAAGACGGTTCTGTGGCAGTTAAATTTACTAGTGTTTCTAAAGACGAAAAATATTTAGCTTATGGTATTTCTGAGTCAGGTTCAGATTGGACAGCCATTAAAGTAATGGAAATTGCTACTAAAAAGTTGCTTAGCGACCATATTCAATGGGTGAAATTCTCAGGTGTTTCTTGGCATAAAAACGGTTTTTATTACAGCGGTTATGCCCCGCCAAAATCAGGAGAAGAATTGGCTGCCAAAAATGAATTTCATAAAGTGTATTACCATAAATTAGGTACTGAACAAAAAAAAGATAAAATTATTTTTGAAAGTAAAGAAAATCCTACCCAAAACTTTGGAGCTAGAGTTTCCGAAGATGAAAAATTTTTAATCGTTAGTGCTTCCGAAGGTACTAGTGGTAATATTATTTATGTTAAAAACCTTGACGAACCAACAAGTAACTTTATTCAGTTTATCGAGAATTTTAATAACGAAACAAGTTTTATTGGGAATGAAGAAGATAAACTATTTTTCATTACAAACTACAATGCTCCCAACAAAAAAATTGTATTTGCCACTATAGAACAATCCTCACCAGAACAATGGGAAGAACTTATTCCTGAAAAAGAATATGTTATTGAAAATGTTAGCATTGCCGGTGATAAACTATTTGTAAACTACCTTAAAGATGTTCAATCGAAAGTAGAAGTATTTTCTTTTGAAGGTGAATTATTAAAAGAGTTAAAATTGCCGGGAATTGGTATTACAGGAAAAGTGAGTGGAAAGAGAACTCAACCTACTGCCTACTTTACTTTTAGCAGCTACATTTCTCCAACAAAAATCTATAAAGTGAATTTAGATGAAGTACAAACGGATCTCTATTTTGAACCTAAAGTTGATTTTAAAACCGAGAAATATGTTACCAAACAAGTGTTTTATGAAAGTAAAGACGGCACAAAAATCCCAATGTTTATTTCACATAAAAAAAACATTGAATTAAATGGAAAAAACCCTTGTATGCTATATGCTTATGGCGGATTTAACATTAGTGTAAAACCAACTTTTGATGTAAGTAAAGCAGTATTTATGCAAAATGGAGGTATTTATGCTGTTGCTAATATTAGAGGTGGTAGCGAGTATGGCGAAGAATGGCACAAAGCAGGTATGCTAGAAAATAAACAAAATGTTTTTGATGATTTTATTACTGCTGCTAATTTTCTTAAAGACAATAAGTATACTTCAACAGAAAAACTAGCCATACACGGACGTTCCAATGGAGGATTGCTAATTGGTGCTGTAATGACTCAACAACCTGACATCGCAAAAGTAGCTATTCCTATGGTGGGTGTGTTAGACATGCTTCGCTACCACGAGTTCACTATCGGTTGGGCATGGGCGGTGGAATATGGTAGTAGTAAAAACGAAGAACAATTTAACTATTTGTACCAATACTCGCCATTACACAACCTTAAAAAAGGGGAATATCCGGCTACTATGATTATTACTGGCGACCATGATGACAGGGTTGTTCCTGCTCATTCTTTTAAGTTTGGTGCTACTCTTCAACAGGTAAATGCCGGAAAAAACCCAACGCTTATTAGAATTGATACCCAAGGCGGACATGGTGCTGGAAAATCTAAAGCTAAATTGATACAAGAATGGACAGATATCTGGACCTTTACTTTTTATAATTTAGATATGAAGCCTGTTAATTTTAAATAGTTCGAGAAGCATTCAATTAGCAGTACATTCCCTCTAATGTCATTTCAGAATTATTAACAAACTGAATACCTCAACTACCTCAACTATTTATCTAACTATTGCTTATTTTTGCAGCAAATTTTTCACACAAAAAACCAAGGTACCATGGCAAGATATTTTGTTGAACTCGCTTACAAAGGCACCAACTATCACGGTTGGCAAATTCAGCAAAATGCCCATAGTGTACAGGAAGAAGTGAACAAAGCACTAAGTACATTATTGCAAGAAGAAATTATGATTACCGGAGCAGGAAGAACAGATACAGGCGTACATGCAGAACAACTTTTTGCTCATTTCGATAGTCTTCAATCTATTGATGCTGCTCAATTGCTTTTTAAGTTAAACAGTTTTTTACCTAAAGACATTGCCGGCAAACAAATTTTTGAAGTAAAAGAAGATGATCATGCACGATTTAGTGCTACCTATAGAACTTACGAATACCGAATTACAACCACTAAAAACCCTTTTACAACCGAACTAACTCATTATTTTCCATATAAATTGGATATTGAAAAAATGAATGAAGCAGCTCAACTGCTTATTCAGGAAACCGATTTTTCTTGTTTCAGCAAAAGTAAAACCGATACGTTTACCAATATGTGCCATATTACTGAGGTGTATTGGAAAAGCCATAACGAACAACTTATATTTACCATAACTGCCAACAGGTTTTTAAGAAATATGGTGCGAGCAATTGTAGGAACGCTGCTAGATGTTGGTCAGCAAAAAATTAAAGTGGAAGAACTAACTGAAATCATTGCTTCAAAAAATAGAAGTAATGCCGGGAAATCTGTTCCCGCCCACGGCTTATTTTTAACTAAAATTGGATATCCTTTCTTAAATTAAAAATTAGAAATTGACAAAACTTATATTTAAATAATAAACGATTAACTTTAGCATTGTGTGTTGGAAAAGTCCCCCTTCGGGGGATTTAGGGAGCTAACAACTACTAACTTTAGCCTTATAAACTATAAACTACTAAAACAAGCATGGAAAGCGTATCAGGAAAAGCATTTGATTTCAAACTTTTTAATCGGGTAATGCGATATGTTGCTCCTTACAAGGGCATATTTTACCTTACTGCTTTTTTAAGTATTGTGTTAGCTGTAGTTTCTGTTGCTCGTCCATTATTAATACAGGTTGCTGTAAATAAAAACATTGAAACTAAAGATGAATTAGGCTTGTTCCATATTACCATGTGGTTAATTGGTATCTTAATTTTAGAAACCATTTTGCAATATGTATTTACTTATTATGGCAATTTGGTTGGTCAGAACATTATAAAAGACATTAGAAATGAAGTTTTTAAACATGTTGTTGATTTTAAATCCAAGTATTTCGATCAAACCCCAATAGGTAGATTAGTAACTCGTACTGTTTCTGATATTGAAACTGTTGCCGAAATGTTTTCTGCGGGAATTTTAGTAATTCTTGGCGATTTACTTAAAATCATTTCTGCAGTTATTTGTATGTTCTATATCAATTGGGATTTAGCACTTATTACCCTTGTTCCCATCCCTATTTTACTAATTGGAACCAACATGTTTAAACGTGCTATTAAAGATGCTTTTCAGGAAGTAAGAAACCAAGTTTCTATATTAAACACCTTTGTTCAGGAACATATTACAGGCATGTCTATTGTGCAAATTTTTAACAGAGAAAAAATAGAAAGCGAGCTTTTTGCTGACATCAATAAAAAACACCGAAATGCACACATTAAAAGTGTTTGGGCATATTCCATTTTCTTCCCGTTGGTAGAGATTTTATCTGCTCTTTCTGTTGCGTTATTGGTGTGGTATGGTTTTAAAGAAGTTTCCTTAGAAGTTGCCGAGCCGGGAGAAATTTTCGCCTTTACTTTTTTTATTTACATGTTGTACCGCCCTATTCGTCAGTTAGCCGACCGTTTTAATTCTTTACAAATGGGTATGGTAAGTTCCGAAAGGGTTTTTAAAGTATTAGATACCGAGGATTCAATAAGTAATAAAGGAACACAAACTTTTAAAGCGTTAAAAGGCAACATCCGTTTTGAGAATGTATGGTTTGCCTACAACAACGAAGAATGGGTATTGAAAGACATTTCTTTTACCATCAACAAAGGACAATCGTTGGCATTGGTTGGAGCAACAGGAGCAGGAAAATCGTCTATTATTAATTTATTGGGCAGGTATTATGAAATAAACAAAGGCAACATTTACATTGATGATATCAATATTAACGATATAGAACTCAACCATCTCAGAAAATCTATGGCGGTGGTTTTGCAAGATGTTTTCTTGTTTTCAGATTCTATTTTAAACAACATTACCCTTTACAGTGATGATATTAGTGAAGAGCGAGTAATTGATGCTGCCAAAAAAATTGGAGCACACGATTTTATTTCTAAACTTCCGGGTGGTTATCATTACAATGTAAAAGAGCGTGGTGCGTTACTTTCTTCCGGACAACGACAATTAATTTCGTTTATCCGAGCATATGTACACGAGCCGCAAATATTAATTTTGGATGAAGCTACCTCTTCTATAGATAGTGAATCTGAAGCATTGATAAAACACGCTACCGAAGTGCTTACACAAAACACTACTTCTATTATTGTAGCCCACCGTTTATCTACCATACAAAATGCCGATAAAATTTTAGTAATTGACAAAGGTATGGTAGTAGAAGAAGGTACCCACCACGAGCTGTTACAAAAAGATGGCTACTACAAAAAACTCTACAGCTACCAGTTTGAAGAGGTAGTTTGATTTGGGATTTTTTGTATGTTTGTAGGGGATTTAAGAAGTAGCGTGTAGCTGTTAGTTATACTCAAACAGAAAAAAATGGAAACAAAAGATTATTTAATTATCGGATTAGGGATAATAGGATGGACTTGGGGAATAGTACAATTTCTATTAAATAGAAAATATCAAAAAGCAGATAAAGCGATTGAAAAAAGATTTGAGGTATACTCCAATTTTATGAATCAAATGGATGAGATTAGTTTAAATACTAGAACTGATCCAAAAATGATTTACGGAATACCAAATGAATTTATGTCAATAGCTCTAACAGGAGACGAGGATAAAATTAACGAAGCACTTATAAAGCTAAACGCTGACTTGCTAGAAACAACTAAAAAATCACTTCAACCAACTATAATTATTAATCAAGAACTTAACAAGCTAAAATTAATAGCTAGTAAAAATTTATTACCTAAAATAAATGAATATAAAGTTTTAATTAGTGACTTCACTAACGAGTTTCAGTCTGTTCTAAATAATATTTCTACGATTGACGATTGGGAAAAAAATGCCATTAAAATGCAGAGTATGGGGCAAAATGAAAGAGCATTACGTATGAAAGAATTATGGTCTGATATTGAAAATTTAATGAGGGATGAAATTGATTATTATAAAAAATAAAGAACTAGCCCTCTTGCTGATGCGAGTTTAGCGAAGCGTAACTCGTACCATAATTTACAACACTTTACTATAAATAATATAAAATATACATATGAAAAAAATAATACTGCTCTCAGTTCTTTTGTTACTAACAATAATGAATTTTTTTGCTCAAAGTAAATCGAAAACTATTAACAATAATTATAAGGAAGTGTTACTACCTGCTATACAGGAAAATGGTGAAATAATAATATTCGACCAAGCTCCAATGTATCCTAATGGTGTAAATGGAATAATGGAACACTTGGGTAAAAATGTTAAATATCCAAAAAAAGCAAAAAGAAAGAATATTCAAGGTCGAGTATTATTAAAGTTTACTGTTCAAAAAGATGGTAGTGTTGGCAATATTGAAATTATAGAGTCTGTTGATCCTCTTTTAGATGCTGAATCTATCAGGGTAATAAAACTTATGGAGAAATGGATTCCTGGATTATTAAATGGAGAAAAAGTTAGTGTTTCATTTAACTTACCTATTAAATTTTCTTTAAAGGAAAATAAGTAACAAAGTCTAACCTCCACACCTTGCCAAATAAGCACTAAAAAGCAGCTTGTCATTTTAAATTTTAACAAAGTGTAATTTGTTTTATAATTTACATTACTTTATTAGATTCCTGCCTTCGCAGGAATGACGGTAAGGGTTAAGGAATGACGATAAGGGTAAAGGAATGACGCACAGATTATAGTTAAATCACTTAACAAACCCAATTGCATCAAACAATCTTCAACGTCATTCCTGAAATTTTTGAGGCATGAAAAAATTATCAGGAATCTCCCTTGCTACTACCTCTGCTCCTGCCTCAATTCACACCATTTTACAATAAATAAAATAGATTCCCACCTGCGTGGGAATGACGCACAGAGTAGTTGTATCACTTAACAATCCCAATTGCACCAAACAATCTTCAACGTCATTCCTGAAATTTTGAGACACGAAAAAATTATCAGGAATCTTAACAAATCTTAACAAAATAAAGTTTTTGCATTTTTTATAATCAGCTTATAAGCATAAATTTGTAATCATTACAAATATAAATTCATTCCAATTGAATATTGCTCAACATCTATCTACACATGACATTAAGCCTTCTTATCAAAGGATTAAGATTTATGAATATTTGTATGAAAAAATGAACCATCCTACCGTAGATCTTATTTACAAAAACTTGGTAGGCGAAATCCCTACACTATCTAAAACCACTGTTTATAATACCTTAAAATTATTTATTGATAAAGGTATTACCTCAACAGTAACTATTGAAGATAATGAAGTAAGGTATGATGCGATTATGGATGCTCATGGGCATTTTAAATGTACCTCATGCGGAGCAATATATGATATTAAGTATGATTTTAAGGATGTAGCCATGAACGAATTAAAAGGGTTTGAAGTAAAAGAAACCCAAGTTCATGTAAAAGGAAAATGTAATCAATGTTTAACTAATAAAAATTAAAAAAAATGGGCGTATTAGTCGGAAAAAAAGCTCCAGGATTTTCAGCACAAGCTGTAATTAACGGAGGAGAAATTGTGAATAATTTCACATTAGAACAATTTAAAGGAAAATATGTAGTGTTATTTTTTTATCCAAAAGATTTCACTTTTGTTTGTCCAACGGAATTGTTTGCTTTTCAAGAAAAATTAGAAGAGTTTAAAAGTAGAAATGTAGAGGTGGTTGCTGTATCTACAGATACGGAACAATCTCACTGGGGATGGTTACAAATGCCAAAAAGTGCAGGAGGAATTCAGGGAGTAAAATATCCATTAGTAGCTGATACCAACAAAACTATCTCTATGAATTACGATGTTTTAGCTGGAGATTTCGACTGGAATGAAGAAGGTGAAATGATTGCTACAGGAGAATTAATTGCTTACAGAGGTTTATTTTTAATTGATAAAGAAGGAATTGTAAAACATCAATTAGTAAACGATTTACCTTTAGGAAGAAATGTTGACGAAGCAATTAGAATGGTAGACGCATTACAATTTAACGAAAAACACGGTGAAGCTTGTCCGGCAAACTGGAATAAAGAAAAACAAGGATTAAAAACAACTCACGAAGGAATTGCTGAATACTTATCAATGAATTAAAAAAGGTTTGAGGTTGAAGGTTTGAGGTTGGTTTAACTTCAAACCTTCGCCTTAAACTAAATTATTAACACTTAAAAACAACTTATTATGGCTTTTGAATTACCAAAACTACCTTATGCATACGATGCATTAGAACCGCACATAGATGCGAGAACAATGGAAATCCACCATGGAAAACACCATGCTGGTTATACTAACAATTTAAACGCTGCTATTGAAGGCACTGATTTAGCAGGAAAATCTATTGAAGATATCCTAAAAAACTTAGACATGAACAACATGGCTGTTAGAAATAACGGTGGTGGGTACTTTAACCACGATTTATTCTGGAAAGTAATGTCGCCTAATGGTGGCGGACAACCAACAGGTACTTTAGCTGATGCTATTAACGCTGCTTTTGGTTCTTACGAAGGGTTTAAAGATGCTTTTGCCAAAGCTGCTGCAACCAGATTTGGTTCAGGATGGGCTTGGCTATGTAAAAAAGATGGTAAATTAGAAATTTGCTCTACTGCCAACCAAGATAATCCTTTAATGCCAGGTATTAGCTGTGGGGGAACTCCTCTTTTAGGACTTGATGTTTGGGAACATGCTTATTACTTAAACTACCAAAACAGAAGACCGGATTACATTAATGCATTTTTTAATGTGATTAATTGGGATGAAGTAGCAAAAAGATTTGCTTAAACAATAACTAAACCTGTTAGGTTTTATTTTGACATAAAAAAGCAGCTAAATTATTTAGCTGCTTTTTTTTATAGATTAAAACAATCAATTATTTCTTTTCTTTATATTGTTTAATCATCGTATCAACTCCCTCCTGAAATTTTGCAGGACCACCGGCAACATAACCGGTTTTTCCAATAGCATCAATATTAAACTGACCTGAATCTGATTTGGTTAAGTTAAATACCCAAATGGTCGGGTAACCTGTTACAGCAAAAGCTTTTTGCATACCATAATTCTGCTCTCTTATTGCATCAGGAACTTGTTTTTTTCTTGGAAAATCTAATTCTAATAAAATTACATTTTTTCTAGCCCAAGATTGAAATTCAGATTTTATAAAAACTTCGTTTTTTAGTTTTATACACCATCCACACCAATCACTACCTGTAAAGTTTGCTAAAATAGGTTTACCTGTCTTTTTAGATAACTCATAAGCTACATTTACATCCACTTCCCAACCTTCCATGGTGGCTTTATATTCTGTTTCAGTCTGATTGTTATCTTGTTGATTATTGTTATCAGTTTTATCTACAAAAGACATTGCTATTAAACCACTAACTATTACAGAAGATACTATAATTGCTTTATTAAATATTTTTTTCATGCTTACATTTTATTTATAATTCTGGAAACTCATTACAAAAGTGATACCACTTTATTAAACTCAAAGTTAAGCATAATTATTTTATTCCGTGCATCATCTTAGTTAGCTTACCATTGAATAATAAAAGTATTAATGCAATGAAAATAGGTAATGCAGCTATTATTAAAAAGAAAATTGACATGGAATAAGTTTGTGAAATTTTATCAATATACGAGCCGGTATATCCTGCCAATAAATTAGCAATAAACGAAGCTGTAAACCATAATCCGAAAATTAAACCTACAAATTTTGCCGGTGATAATTTTGAAACATAAGATAAACCTACCGGAGACAAACAAAGCTCTCCTGTTGTGTGAAAAAAGTAAGCTAAAATTAGCCAAACCATACTTACAGCAGCTGTTTCTGCTCCTTGTGGTATTTCACTTGCTCCGTAAGCTAATGCTATAAATCCAACACCTACCAATATTAATCCCATAGCAAATTTAACAGGTCCTGATGGATTCCATATTTTCTCCCATAATTTAGAGAAGGATGATGCTAATGTGATGATAAAAAAGGAATTTAAAATTTGAAACCAAGAAACAGTAACTTCTGTTGCTTCGATAGAAAACTCTCTATTCACTTTCCAAATACATAATATCCAAATAATCACAAAAGAAAGCGAGGTAAATAATATAGTAATGGGATATCTTTTATAAATTTTTACTGCTAATGAATATAATACCCAAGTAACAATGGCAACCGGGAAAATAGTTAAAATAGCGTCAACCCATTTAAAAATCAAACCAGAACTTCCATCTAATACCCGCTGGGTATAATTCTTAGCAAAAATAGTCATTGAACCTCCTGCTTGCTCAAAGGCAAAAAAGAAGAAAATACTTGAAACGATTAAAACAGAAACAACCACCAATCTATCTCTAACAACATTAGCTGGCAATTCTTCTTCCTCCACTTTATTAACCTCTTCTTTTACTTCTAAATTATATTTAACTAAGTTTTTTGGAGATAAACCAATTTTACCAAATATTTTTTGTCCGAAATAAAACTGAAGCATGCCAAAAAGCATAAATACTCCTGCTAATCCGAAACCATAATGCCAGTTGTATTTTTCACCAATATAACCACACAACAACATTCCTAAAAACGCTCCTGCATTAATTCCCATATAGAAAATGGTATAACCAGCATCTTTTTTATTGCTGTTATTAGGATATAACTGTCCTACAATTGAAGAAATATTTGGCTTAAACATACCGTTACCCATAATCATTAAACCCAATCCTGCAAAAAAGAAAGCATCACTTATTCCTTCCAATGCCATAGAAGCATGTCCCATAGTCATTATTACTGCTCCAATGGTAACAGCTTTTCTGTAACCTGTTAATTTATCTGCAATTAAACCACCAATTAATGGTGTTAAATAAACCAAGCCTGTGTACCAAGCATAAAGTTGCATTGCATCTTCATTAGACCATCCCCAACCGCCTTTAGCAATTTCGGAAATTAAAAAAACGGTAAGTAAGGCACGCATTCCATAGTAACTAAAACGTTCCCACATTTCTGTAAAAAACAATACAAACAACCCTGCTGGATGCCCCATTACCATACTGCTGTCTATACCTTTATTAGTAAGATGATTTGCTAATTGATTATCTTGTTGTTGATTCATAAGTTTAACGTGTTATATTAATTTTTATAAATTTTCTAAAATAAAGTTAGTCATTAATGTATATAAATGTAAACGAGTATTACCGCCAAAAATACCATGATTTTTGTTAGGATAAGCCATTTGTGTAAATTGTTTATTAGCTTTTACCAAAGAAATAGTCATTTCAGTTGTGTTTTGGTAATGCACATTATCATCTGCTATACCGTGAACTAACAAATAGTTACCTTTTAATTTCTCAACATGGTTAATTGGAGAGTTATCGTCATAGCCATCTTCATTTTCCTGTGGTGTTTGCATGTATCTTTCTGTATAAATGCTATCGTAAAAACGCCAATTAGTAACAGGTGCTACTGCTATAGCCGTTTTAAAAATATCTGCTCCTTTGGTAATACATAAAGATGACATATAACCTCCGTAACTCCATCCAAAAATTCCTATTCTACTGCCATCAACATAAGGCAAGGTAGCTAAATATTTTGCTGCGGCCATTTGATCTTCTAATTCATATTTCCCCAATTGCTTGTAGGTAACTTTTTTAAAGTCTGCTCCTCTAGCTCCTGTTCCTCTACTATCTACAGAAATAACAATATATCCTTTGTTTGCAAGCATTTGAAACCAAAAATAGTTAGAACTACCCCAACTATCTTCAACGGTTTGAGAACCTGGACCTCCATACACAAACATCAATACAGGGTATTTTATGGTTTCATCAAAATCAGTTGGTTTAATTGACCATGCATTTAGTTTTTGGTCGTTTACATTAATGGTAAAAAATTCTTTTTTAGCCAATTTAGTGGCTTTCATTCTTTCTTTTAAGTCGACATTATCCTGAAGAACAGTTTTCACTTTTCCATTTCTATCGTTAACCGTAATATAATAAGGTGAGTTGGCATCCGAATGCTTATTAATAAAATAATCAAATGTTGCACTGAAATCAGCTTCATTCTCACCACTTTTTTCAGTTAATTGCTTTTTGCCACTTCCATTTAATTTAACACTATAAATATGTCTTTCTAATGGAGATTTTTCTGCCGACTGATAATATACCAATCCTTTTTTCTCATCAACACCATAATAATCAGTAACATCCCAATTTCCTTTGGTAAGTTGAGCAATTAAATCTCCATTAATATCATATAAGTACAAATGGTTAAAACCATCTTTTTCGCTAGTAATAATCAATTGATTTTTAGTAGTTAAAAATTCTGTTTTTGGAACTTCAACATACTTTTCATTTTTTTCATTAAAAATTACTTTTCCTTTACCGGAAAAAGCATCTGTAAGCTGTATGTGTAAATCGTTTTGGTGACGATTAAAAGTTTGAATTGCCAATTGCTTAGAATCGTTTGTCCAATTAATTCTTGAAATATACTCATAAGCATTTTCAATACTCATATCTACAATACTATTATCTTCTAAATGATAAATATGAACACTTACTTTTGAATTTTCTTCCCCCGCTTTTGGATATTTAAAACGAACTTCTTCAGGGTACAAATTATTATACATTTTCATACTCCACTCTTTTACGTTGGTTTCATCAAAACGAAAAAAAGCAATTTTATTTCCGTCTGGCGACCATTCAAAAGCTCTTACTAACTCTAGTTCTTCTTCATAAACCCAATCGGAAGCTCCATTAATAATTTCATTTTTCTTACCATCAAAAGTAATTTGATTTTCTTGCCCGTTAGATAAGTCTGTATAATATAAATTATTATTTTTAACGTAAGCTATCTTACTTGCCTGAGGAGAAAAAGTAGCGTGCATTACTTTTTCTTTAGTATTTAAAGGAGTAAGCTTTTTAGTAGCCACATCATATATATAGTTATATGCTTTTGATGAGTATCTATAAATAGCTTCCACTTCGGTTGCTATTAAAATCTTTTTTTCATCTGCACTAAATTCATAATCTTCTAATGCAATTTTATTTCCATCAAAAACCAAATCGGCTGCATTTACCAGTACAGAAGTCTTATCCACATCTACATACGATTGTTTTACTAAATTTACTCCCTCATCATCTCTTTCTTGAGTTGTAAAATTTACGCCATTATTCATAGAACGAATACCATAAACTGACTGAGCATAAAATTTATAGTTTTTCCAAATATCTTCTAAGGTAATATCTTGTTTTGTTTGTGCACCAACCGTAGTTACTACCAATAACAACAACACTAATTTAAATAATTTCATCTGTTTATATTTTATTTTGTTAAATCAGTCAGATGTAACTCCCTTTATAATCATTCCAATTTGTGAGGAACTTTTTAGCATGGTCGTTTCATTTTATTTAGTTAATTTTTAAGCCCACGAATTTAAAGAAATTGTTGGACAAAAATGATCTTGAGCAGAATATATGTTGTTTCTACGTCCTATAGATTTATTATTTTAAATTAACAAACTATTTGAACGCGTAAGAAATTAAAAACATTAGCTTTTAAACCCTGTATTTGATTCGCAACTTTGAATCATTATTCACCAAAACTTATGAATTATGAAAACAATCGCCACTATTAAAAAAATTAACAAACAAATAGCACTGATAATGCTTTTTAGTTTTGCCTCGCTAACAACGTATGCACAATGTACCGCAGCGTTTACCTCAACCGATAATGGAAATGGAAATTACACATTTACTAGCACCTCTACGGGAACAAGTACTGCAGCAAATTATGATTGGATTTTAATGGGTAATTCTAGTGCTTATTTAGGAAACACTTCAACCGTTTCATACACATTTACTAATGGTACTTATAGTATTAAATTAATAATTAATGATTCTAATTGCACGGACTCAATAACACAAACCATTAATGTAACTTCAGGTCAGAATTGCAATATAAATGCTGGTTTTACCTATACTTACGGAAGCACAATAAATGGCTCTGTAAACTTTCAATCTACAACTACTGGAATAGTTTTCTCAGAATTTTGGAATTACGGAGATTTTTCTTCAGGCTATAGCCCCAACCATAATTACTGGAGCAACGGTACATACACCGTAACTTTAATTGCCAGTGATTCTAATCAAACTTGTTTTGACACTACACAGCAAACAATAACTATTTCAAACATTACAAGTACATGTAGTCAAAACTTAAACTTCTCTTACATAGATAATGGAAACGGATACTTCTCTTTCACAAACACCTCCAACAACTATAATCCAGTAACAGTTTTTGAGTGGCACTTTGGTGATGGAAATACTTCAACAATTTACAATCCATCACACACTTATACTACTAATGGAACCTACAATGTTAGTTTAATACTTTTTGATTCTTTAATGCCCTGTTATGACACGTTAACCCAACAAATTACTGTAACAGGAGCTAACCCTCCGTGTACTGCTGTTGCTAATTTCACTTATACTGATAATGGAAACGGAAACTTTTCTTTCACATCCACTTCAACCGGTGGCTTAAACCATTACTGGCAATTTGGAGATGGAAATAATGCTATATATGTGAACAATCCAAACCATACTTTTGCTGCTAATGGAACATACAATGTGGTTTTACATATTTTTGACTCATTATACTCTTGTTATAAATGGAAGAACTACTCGGTAATCGTTAATGGTGTGAATGGAACTTCAATATGCAATGCAGGTTATACTATGTATTTAGATTCTATAACTAACAACATTATAGTTACCAATAGCTCAACAGGTGTTAATTTATCTTATTTCTGGGATTTTGGTGATGGTAATACTTCAACACAAGCTTATCCATCATACACCTACTCTACTCCTGGTCCTTTTTTATTATGTTTAACAGTATCAGATAGTATTAACAGTTGTACAAGTACTTATTGTGATTCAATAGGATCTAACGGAGTAGTATTAAGACAAACAGGATTTACCATAAATGTTCAACCTGCAAATGTAGTAGGTATAGAAGAACACAAAGATGAAATTAGTGAGCTAACAATTTATCCAAATCCTTTTAAAGAAACAATATTCATCGATATTAACATAAGTGATGAAACCAACGTAGAAGTTTTTGTTACTGATTTAGTTGGAAATACTGTTGGTATTATTAGCAACAAGTTTATGAGTACTGGTTCTCACAAACTTCAGTGGAATCCTGAAAACTTATCTAATGGAATTTACTTGCTAAATGTAAAAACAAATAATGCTATAAACGTTAAAAAATTAATCCTTAACAAATAGTTCATTAATGAGTTTTTCTTAATAGAAAAGAGGAATGATATTTATATCACTCCTCTTTTTTGTTTACTTATTAACCAATGGTTATAATTAATTATATCGGCATCGTCCTCACTATTAGTTTTATATTTCTCAAGAAAAGATATAATAGCCTCTTTTAATTCTTTGCTACTAAACAATTGCATTTTTTCAAGTAGATTAACAAAATCTATATCTCTATTAATATCTACCTGCTTCAAAGTAAAAAAATCTTTTTTTAAGTTTTTTAGCTGATAGTCAAATAAATCAATATCGTTTAATTCATGAATAATCATTAACTCCACAATACAAATTTTAAACTGTAAAACAATATCCAAATTCTTAAAATTGTCTTGTTGTTTTAATTTAACAAGGCTTGATTTTGCCTGATTGAATTTTCCTAAATCAAAATACAAAACAGCCAAGTTTAGATAAATAAACAAGCTGTATATTGGTAGAACTTGTATTTCTTTTTTCGACTTTGCTTCATTTAAAATATCAATTGCTTTTTGTTTATCTGTTACCTGATAATTAATTACCAAAGAATTATAATAATAGAATAAATATTTTTCATATAAGTATTTATCAAACTCTAGCATTGCATCATGCAACTTTTCAGTATATAACAACGATTCTTCAATTTTATCATTCTTAAACAAAGAATTTACAATATAAGTCAACATTTGAAGCTTAGTTTCGTGGTTTGATTTGATAAACAACTTGTTTTTAGAAAACTGAAGGTAGGTTTTCTTTAAGTAAGCTTCTAAAGTAATAAAATCGTGTTCTTGTAATAAAATTCTACTAATTGAATGGTAAACTTTAAACTGTAACTGTTTACTCTGCTTTATTTTTTTATCCTCAATAAGTGAATAAAAATCCTCTTGAAGCAGTTTGTTTGATTCTCCTCTATTATAGTTTTGTGTTGTTTTTATTTTATAAGTTAAAGACGCTAAAATATTATCTACTTCTTGGATTACATTAAGTAATGCTCTATTTTCTTTGCGTCTATCAATAAATGGAGACGGGTTAAATCTCACTGTTTCAATAGAAAGAATTATTAAATCATTATAGATTAGATCCAATAAATCAAAAAATTCATTTTTTATGGCTTTTTTTTCCGCTTGAAGCAGATAGTCAAATGTAAGCTGGAAGTTTGACTTTTCATTAAACAGCTTTGAAAGCATAATATAATTTAGTGTGGCAAAGTAATCGTTAGAGTTATAATGTAAAAACAACAAACTCTTATTGATATCTTGCAACAACCTGTTTTTTAATCGGTAAAATGCATTTCTATCGTTCGGATAAAACTTTTTAAGAAAAACATCCTCATTTACTGAACTACTTGAATATTTTCTCGCATAATCAAACAATGCCACATCTTTTCTTTCAGCTGAATCGTTAGTTCTTTTCAATAGTATCTTAAAGTTTCTACATTCTTCCTTTGATAACGTTTCTATAAGTTTATATACTTGATTCATTTTTTTAAACGAGTAAGATTTTAGTAAAATTAATTATAAAAATCTATTTAACTTATTTAACTTAGCACAAATAAAGAATACGATGAAAAAATTTCTTCTAATATCAATCACAACACTTTTGCTTCCATTAATAGGAAAGTCGCAATTGGCGGTTGATTCATTAACTACAAACGCAAACATAACACAAGATACTGTAAACGTAGGAGACGCTATAAGTTTTGATGTTGTATTTTCCTATAATGACAGCACTCCTTATTCAGGAAACATCTATCTAGTTGCTGGAGTAGATAGCTCTGCCGGACTAACATCAATTGACACTTTAGGAGTTAGAACAGTTTCTAATTTAGTTAATGATACCGTAATTATTCCTTTTATTGACACCGCTAATCAACAAAACGGATACAGAATTGGAGGTAACATTGTAGTTGTTTGGCCAGTTGCTAGTGGACTAACCACACTAGACACTTTTGAAACGACTTTTTATGTTATAGAACCAACGGGAATAAACAATAAAGAGTTTATAAACGACTTTACCATTTATCCGAATCCTATTAAAAATACACTTTTTATTCAAAATAAAACAAACTCTCATCAGATTAAACAAGTAAGAATATATAACGGTGTAGGAAAAGTATTAATTAAGACAAAATTTTTAACTGAAATAAATGTATCTATTCTTCCAAAAGGGATTTATTTCCTCGAACTAGAGTTAGAAAAAGATACCATATTACAATACAAACTAATTAAGTTATAGCAAGAAGTCCCTTTCAAAAAAACAACAATTACATTGTATTCAAACAATATTAAAAGATATTTGGGTCTTTTTATATTTTGTTTTAAAAAAGTTGTATCTTTGTCCTATAAATTAATCACCAACTAAAACCAAAAAGTTATGGAAAACATAGATAACAAAACTGTAGCCGAAATAGTTACAGAAAACATTAAAACAGCTGATGTATTTAAGAAAAACGGCATAGACTTTTGTTGTGGCGGACATGTTTCTGTACAAGAAGTTTGTGCAAAAAAAGGCATTGATTATGCTAGTTTAAAAGAAGAGATTCTAAAAATAGGAACCCAACAACAAGGTAGTCATGATTTTAATACTTGGGACTTAGATTTCCTTAGCGATTACATCATCAATACGCACCATAGATACGTGCAAGAAGCCAGTCTTATTATTGCTCAGTATGCTGAAAAAGTGGCTAAAGTTCATGGACATCACTACATCGAAACTATTGAAATTAACAAATTGTTCATTGAAATTGCCAATGAATTAAGTAGCCACATGCAAAAAGAAGAAGGTATTTTATTTCCTTATATAAAAGAATTAGCTGCTGCAGAAAAGAAAGGAGAAAAAATTCCAACACCACATTTTGGTACCATACAAAATCCTATAAGGATGATGGAAGAAGAACATACCGGAGCTGGAGAAATTCTTTTCAAAATTAAAGATTTAACCAAGGACTTTAATTCCCCATCTGGTGCTTGTAACACTTTTAGGGCTTTATACGCAAAACTAGAAGAGTTCCAAAATGATTTATTCCAACACATTCATTTAGAAAATAATATTTTATTTCCAAAAGCCATTGCTTTAGAAGCTGAAATGTTAAATTAATTGGATAATTTTGAAGTCTGAATTATGTTATCAAAATCTTGTGTATACGCTCTAAGAGCCATTGTTTATGTCGGACATAACAGTTCCGAAAATCATAAAATTGGTATTAAAGAAATCGGTGAAGAACTTGATTTGCCTGTGCACTTTTTGAGTAAAATTCTTCAATTGTTAGTTAAACACAACATTCTTCAATCTACAAAAGGTCCTCATGGTGGCTTTTATATTAATGAAGCATCAGGTAAAATAAAACTAATTAGAATAATTGAGATAATTGACGGATTATCATTCTTTTACAAATGCGGATTAGGTATGCACGAATGTTCAGACTCACATCCTTGTCCGCTACACGATGACTTTATAATTTTTAGAGAAGGATTAAGTAAAATTTTCTCCACCAAAACAATAAATGACTTAGTGAAAAAAGTAGAGGATGGAAATGCATTTATTCGAAATCTAAATACAAAAAATTAAACTACATTATAAAACAATTAAAATAACTTAAAATGAAAAAAGTAACATTAAACGTATTAACAGTAAGCCTAATGTTAGGAATGGCAACATTAGTAGCTTGTGGTGGTTCTTCTGAAGAAGTTAAAGAAACTGCAAAAGATGCTGTTGAAGAAGCTACAGAAATGTTAGAAGAAGTTAAAGAAGAGGTAGTTGAAGCTACTATTTCTGGTGAAGAAGTGTTCACATCAAAAGGCTGTGTGGCTTGTCACCAATTAGAGACAAAAACTGTTGGACCTTCTTTAAAAGAAATTGCTGCTGCTTATGACGGTAATAAAGATGGATTAACTGCTTTCTTAAAAGAAGAGGGTGAAGCCATTGTTGATCCAGCTCAGGCTGCAGTTATGCAACCACAACTTGCTGTAACAAAAGCTCTTCCAGCTGCAGAATTAGAAGCATTATCAGAATATATTTTAAGTAATAAATAAAAACTTTTTCCTTCCATAAAAGTTCATGAGGTTTAACAATAAAATTAATTGTATAGATTGTGAAAACACTAATTGTTTCATTAAAAAACATTGTTTAGAAAGCATTGATCAATCTGATAATATACATGAAAACAAGTTTATCAATAGATACACTAAAAACCAATTAATTTTTATGGAAGGAAATTTTGTTGACAGCATTAATTTCATTCAATCTGGCAGAGTAAAAGTTTTTAAAAAAGGAGCTTTTGGTAAAGACCAAATTATACGCCTAATTTCTAATGGAGATATTTTTGGACATAGAGGTTTATCTGATGCCGAGAAGTTTAGTATTTCAGCAACTTCTATAACTGATACCATGGTTTGCAGTTTTGATAAAACCTTTTTCTTCAAACTACTAAAATCTACTCCAGAACTTACTTTTAACCTCATGCTTTATTTTGCTAACGAGCTTAATCAAGAGGAAAAAAAACTTAGAGACCTCTCCATTTTTAATGTTAGAGAAAAAGTTGCTAAAGCATTATTAATGATGATTGATGCTTATGGACTTACTAAAGAAAATGAAATTAATCACGCTCACGAACTAAGCCGACAAGACATTGCCGAATTGGTGGGACTAAATTCTAATCAGGTAACAAAAATTTTAGCTGATTTAAAAGAAGACAATATTCTGGAAACAGACAATAAAACAATTAAAATTATCAACCTTAAAAAACTAAAAGAGATAGTAAATATTTAGTAGATTATTGATGATTTATATCATGCCAATTTCTTCCAAATAAGACCGTCTTAATTGATTTATATCAATAACTATAATAAGAGGTTGTTTGTATTTTTGAAAATAAAAGATATAAAGACCTTTTATTATTTATTTAAAAAATTATAAACTAAAACACATAACTATGTTAACAAAACGTCAAGCGAAAATATTCTTCCTAGCAGGAACAATTATTTTCTCCGTATTATTTCTTGGTTTGTCGTACGATACACATGTAAACAAGCATGACGAACAAACCAATGCAGATAAAATAACACCGGAAGTTGTTGCCGGAAAACATTTATGGGAAGCCAACAACTGCATGGGCTGTCATACCATATTTGGAGAAGGTGCTTATTATGCTCCTGAACTTACTAAAGTAATTGAACGAAGAGGAGCTCCTTATGTAAAAGGTGTTTTAATGTCACCAACTCCTTGGGGAGAGTACACCAGTGGAAGAAAAATGGTAGCTTATGGTTTTTCTGAAAAAGAAGCCAACGAACTCATAGCATATTTTGAGTGGATAGGAAAGGTTGACCTAAACGGGTTCCCTGCCAAACCAAAATATGAAATTAAAAAAACAAAATAATTAAACAATAACTAAAATTTAATGTTATGAAATATACAACACAAAAAGTAGCTTATTGGTTCTTCCTATCAGCATTAGGACTGTTAGCTCTGCAGATCATTTATGGTTTTATTATGGGTTTTGCCCATATGGGAATGGATGTCTTGCATGATTTTATTCCCTTTAATACTGCACGGGCAGTTCATACCAACTTGTTAGTTTGTTGGTTATTATTAGGATTTATGGGCTCAGCTTATTACATTATTCCAGAAGAATCTCAAAATGAATTGTACTCACCAAAACTTGCCTACATACAACTTATTAGCTTTTTAGCGGTAGGTGTTACAGCTATTATTGCTTATCACTTCAACTGGTGGGAAGGACGTAAATTCTTAGAAATCCCTCGACCGCTAGATTATTTAGTAGTGGTTAATGTATTAGCCTTCTTATTTAATATATTAATGACCTTATTTAAAGGAAAAAGACAAACCACAACAGCTTTAGTTTTAACTATGGGATTATTATTCTCTGCGTTACTCTACTTACCCGGAATGATTTGGTTTGATAGTCAAACTTTAGATTCTTTTTACAGATGGTATGTAGTTCACCTTTGGGTAGAAGGCGTTTGGGAATTAATTATGGGAGGTATTTTGGCTTTCTTACTAATTAAAATTACAGGTGTTGATAGAGAAGTAATTGAAAAATGGTTGTACGTAATTGTAGGATTAACCTTCTTATCTGGTATTTTAGGAACTGGACACCATTTTTACTACATAGGAGCACCTTCTTACTGGTTATGGATTGGAGGAATATTCTCAGCGTTAGAGCCTTTAGCATTCTTAGCAATGGCTTTATTCGCTCTAAATATGTACAGAAAAGGCGAAAAAAAACATCCAAACAAAACCGCTTTAAATTGGACATTAGGAGCTGCTATTACTTCATTTGTTGGTGCAGGGTTATTAGGTGCTGCTCATACTTTACCAAATGTAAACCTTTACACTCACGGAACATTAGTAACAGCAATGCACGGGCACATGGCTTTTTGGGGAGCTTACGCAATGATTGTTTTAGCTATTATAGCTTATGCAATGCCTAATATTACCGGAAGAAAATTATTTAATAACGGAATTTCTCAATATGCCTTTTGGTTAAGTAATATTGGAATGATAGGTATGACAGTAGCCTTTGGTGTTGCTGGTGTTGCTCAAGTGTATTTAGAAAGAATTTTAGGTGTTGATTTTATGGAAACTCAAAAAGAAATTGAGCCTCATTTTTTAGTATTAGTGCTTTGTGCTTCAGGTTTTACAGCAGGAGTAACCTTGTATATTATCAACTTTTTTAAATTCGGAAAACCAACCGATGAAGCTCTTGTAGCTGCATCATAATAAATTTTGTTATTGATTGATTGGTGAGAATCAGGGGGCGAAAAGCTCATAATTTTAAGCCCCCTGTTTTTTCCGAAACTATTTTTATAACCACCTAACTAAAAAAATTATGGAAACAATATTTTATAAATCAATAGATAAAGAACAAGAAATTTTTGAACATGCTTATAAAAACAAGTTACCTCTTTTGCTCAAAGGACCAACTGGAACAGGAAAATCAAGGTTCGTAGAATTTATGGCTCAAAAAATGGGTAAAAAATTATACACCATTGCTTGTCATGAAGAAACTTCCTCTACAGATTTAATTGGTAGGTATATTTTAAAAGGTGTAGAAACTGTTTGGATTGACGGCCCTATGACCAGAGCTGTAAAAGAAGGTGCATTTTTATATTTAGATGAAATTGCCGAAGCTCGTCCAGACATTATTGTAGCACTACACTCACTAACCGACCACCGTAGAAGTTTGTACATAGATAAAACTGGCGAAACCATTACTGCCAATGAAAATTTTATGTTAGTTGCTACTTACAACCCCGGTTATCAAAGAGGATTTAAGGAACTAAAACCTTCTACTCGTCAACGATTCATCTCCTTATCATTCAACTATCCTAAAAAAGAAATTGAATCTGAAATTTTAATAAAAGAAACAGGTATTGATAATGAAACTGCTAATAAATTAGTAAAACTTGGAGCTAAAATCAGAAACCTAACAGAACTCGGTTTGGCAGAAACAGTTTCTACTCGTTTGCTGGTTGATGCTGCTTTACTAATTAAAAGTGGTTTACCTCAACGACTTTCGTGCGATGTTGCCATTGCAGAACCTTTGAGTGATGATGAAGACACCACAAATGCCATTAAAGATTTAATTAGTTTGAGTTTGTGAGATTGAAGCCAGAAGACGGAAGTTAACAAATAACCTCAAACCTTAAACTTATTTAAGCATGGAAATCGATCAAATATTATTCAAACGGTTTTATAAATTCTACAAGAAATTTACCGACAAAGTTGATAAAGAAGAACAAGCTAGAACGGTAATTTTAGAACTTTTAAAACCCAGATTAACACTTCTAGCAAGAGCTTTATCTGGCTTACAGAACGATATTATTACTTCCGAGCGTGAAGGTGGCTGGTCGGGCTTAAATTTTTATTTACCCGAAAAAATATCCTTTAACCTTACTACCGAAGATAATATTAATTTCTACCTTTTCAGAACACTCTATTTATCTGTTCAACAGCAATTAAAATTAAATTGGAAAGATGATGATGAGTTTTCAGCTTTAGAAGCAAAAGAAAAAGCGTTAGAAAATGCAGAACATATTTTAGCGGCTTTGTTTAATGAATATCCCGCCACCAAATCCATTTACGAAAGTCAGAAAACCAATCTTGAAAACTATTATGCAAGTAAGGAACTAGCTCCAGATTACAGTTGGCTCTATGGTAAATGGATGCGCATCAATCAAAAAACTTTAAATGCCAAAACTGAAGCTTTAAACGACTTAGAAAGTCTGTTGGAAGAAAATGAAATTACTACCGAATTAGCTGCTAATCCGAGTGATGAAGTAGAAACAGTTGCTGTAGATCAGAAACAAGCAGAAGACAGTGTGGCTCATAATCAGTTCGAAAAAGTAGATACCCTATCGGAGTTTAACGGTACATTTAAAGAGATGGATGGCGATGACACGTTGAGTGATGATGAAGAAGCATTAAGAGAACTGAGCTTAAAACATACTGTTAGAACAGATGAGTCCAATCATTCTGTATATCAAGCAGAATTTGTAAATAGCACCAACTCCATTTTAGCCGAAACAAATAATACAGATAATCATTTTTTGCATTACGATGAATGGGATTATAAAAACAGAATTTACAAAAAAGATTTTTGTCGGGTGTTTCCTAAAAAAGCCTCTCAATGTAGTTCAGGTTTTGCCCATAAAATAATTAGCGAAAATAAAAAAACCAAACAACATTTGCTCAAAATATTTGCAAACATTCATCAAGAATATGAAAAAATTACCCGAGTAAATTTTGGCGAAGAAATTAATATTGATGCTACAACCGATGCGTTAACCGAAATTTTTAGCAATAAAACACCTTCAGAAAAAATTTACAACACTTCCCGAAAAAGAAAAAAAGACCTTTCTGTTTTGTTATTGATGGATACTAGCCTTTCGGCAGATGGTTATGCCAATAACCACAAAGTATTAGATGTAGAAAAAACCGCTGTGTTACTTTTTGGAGAAGCCCTCAACGAGTTTAATATTAATTTTCAGATAGATACGTTTTCATCCAGAACAAGAAATAATTGCTCTTATAAAAGCATAAAAACTTTTAATGAAAACTGGGTAAAAACTCGTAATAAAATTGGGGCAATAGAAGCTGAAGATTTCACCAGAATTGGTACAGCTCTTCGTCATGCTGGCAACTTAATAGAAAAAGAACCCACTCAAAAAAAGTGGATTATCTTACTTTCTGATGGCAAACCTAATGATTATGACACTTACGAAGGACAATACGGTATTCATGATGTAAAAAAAGCCTTACAAGAACTCAAAAACAAACATATAAAAACATTTTCGTTGGCTATAGAAGCTCAGGCAAAATACTATTTACCTCAAATGTTCGGACATAAAAATTACGCCATACTTCCCAATCCGACAAAGTTACCTTATGCTTTTGCTAAATTTTATAAACAATTAATGCTAACCTAACAAAGCTATTAAAATGAATCAACAACATAAATCTATATACTACCCACCAGGTGGCATACTCATCTGGTTTTTAATTATTTTAGAAATTTTTACCTTTTTAGGTGGAATTATGGTTTTTCTGAACTACCGAACAGAAGAGCTTACTTTATTTCAAGAAGCTCAACAACAACTCAATCCCTTAATCGGAACAATAAATACAATAGTTCTGATTATTAGCGGATATTTTATTGCTAACAGCATCCATTTCATTAAAAACGGAGAGAATAAAAAAGCTGCTCGTTCCATTTTAATCAGTCTATTGCTAGGAGTAACTTTTCTAATAATTAAATCGGTAGAGTACTACGCCAAAATAGAGCAAGGTATTGGTTTTAGCGACAATACTTTTTTTACTTTTTATTGGATGATGACAGGCTTTCATTTTATTCATGTACTCCTTGGAATAGGGCTACTTACCTATATGTACATTGGAATTAATAAAAATACCTATCATTCAGAAAATTATTTTGATGTAGAATCATCTGCCACTTATTGGCATTTATGCGATTTAATCTGGATATTAATTTTCCCTATATTTTATCTTATTTAAACCTAACAACATGCTAAAAGAAATTAAAATAAACACCATAACACTAACTGTTTTACTTGTTCTTATTATTGCTATTTTCCTATTAGCAGAAAACAAAGCAAGTTCTTCTTTTTCTATTATAGCAAGTCTAACAGCTATAAAATTTATGGCAGTAAGTTTTCAGTTTATGGAAACAAAAAAAACTAATATCTTCTGGAAAATATTGATCTGTCTATTTGTTATTGCTTTTCTAATAGGAGTGTCTGTCTTGAGTTAAGGACTACCTTGCATTTTTAAATAACAATATGTTTTTAACTACCTTTGCTTCCCACAAAAGTCATAAAAAATGAAGCTAAAATTTTTATTTCTACTTTTTTACATCTGTTTTAATAAATTTTCTCAAGCCAAAGATATTACACTTATTTTATCACCAGATACTATTTTAAGTGAAATTGGGTTCTCATGTCTTAAAGTAATTGATAAAAGAGATTTTAAAGATAATATTGGTGTTGTTTCTAGAGGACTTGGTAAAAACAATACTCAAATACATCTTTCTGATAATTTCGAAGCGCATTTAACGGAGACTATCAACAAACTAATTCCAGAAAATAATACCCCTAGTTTACTATTAGTTTTTCATAACTTAAAAGTATCAGAAAATATTGGCACAATGAACCAATACGGATATTGCGATATAGAAATTGAGTTTCTAAAACAAATAGACACACTTTTGTATTCATTAGGAACAATAAGCCATAGTGTTTATGAGAATAGCTTTCATGTAGAAACCACACATAACCAAAGAGTTTTACAGGCTCTTCAAAAATGTTTGATGAAGTTTAATAATACCGATTGGAAAAATAAATCTGGAATATTAATTGAAGATTTTGAAAAAGAAATGATATTCGATTATAAAAATGTTCCTCCTAAAGGAGTTTATTTTAGCTACACTCAAATGATAAGAAAATCTCCTTTAAATAGTATAGATTTTAAAGTCGTTGAAGCTAAGCAAACTAAAAAACTAGAAACTTATAGTATTGATTTCGATAATAAAATAAATACAAAATTAATCCAATTCATTTCTGATGGTGAGAACATTTACATTCAAACAACCAATAACCAATACTTAAAATCAAAATATTTTGGTAAATACATTTACTTTTATGGTAGAGTTCCTATTACCACAAATTCTGACCCAACAATTTACTTATTTGTAGGACTTGTAGGTGGGCTTACAGGGGGGATTGTTTTTGCTGCTTTTGATGATGGTGTTTCAACAAATACATCAATAAAAGGTGCTGTTTTAGACACAGAAAAAGGTACTATAAATTTTGTTACAGATAGATGTTTGTATGAAATCACTAAACCCTATCCTGAAATCTTAAAAGAGTATCGATATTCTAACAGAAAAATAACGGATAAAGAAGATGTTATTATTAAGCTAAATTCAAAATACTAAGACCATTTTCAAAAGCTTTATTTTTATTGTTTTTATTATTAAAAATACAATATTTATCTTCTCATAAAACATACGTCATAAGTAATTTATTTTAAGCAAGTTAAACAAACTACTAAAGACTCTAATTTTATGTTGTTTTAAAACATGACTTATATCACAAAATAAACTTCCAAATCTTTGCTTTTATAATGAAATACATCATGTACAACAGCTATTTTTACCACTAAATTTGGGGTATGATTAAGAAAAATAAAAATAGTATTCTATGACTAGTATCATTGTTTTTATTAACTTTATCTCAATAAGAATTTAACCTGTAAATCAAAAACCTAAATATCATGAAACAAACAAATTTAATCTTTTTAGTTTCAATAGTATTGTTTGCATTTGCTTGCAACAACCCATCTGAAAAGAAAGTAAAAAAAAATGTTGATGCAACTTCAATTCCCGTTGATGGAGAAATGGATGCAGAATTAACATCACCACCATTGGTACCAAAACCAATTGGCGATAGAGCTGCTAAGAAACTCATTGTTCACATGGAAATTTTGGAACAAGAAGGTGAAATGGCGAATGGAGTTAGCTATGTTTATTGGACTTTTGGAGGTAGCGTTCCTGGTTCTTTCATCAGAACAAGAGTAGGTGATGAAGTAGAATTTCATTTAAAAAATCATCCTGATAACAAATTACCTCACAACATCGACTTACATGCTGTAACAGGTCCGGGGGGTGGAGCAGAGTCTTCATTTATTGCTCCTGGTCATGAAAAAGTTTTTTCTTTCAAAGTATTGAACCCTGGTTTATACGTTTACCACTGTGCTACTGCTCCTGTTGGTATGCACATTGCCAACGGAATGTACGGATTAATTTTGGTTGAGCCGGAAGGTGGTCTGCCTGCTGTTGACAAAGAATATTATGTAATGCAAGGTGATTTCTATACTAAAGGAAAAAATGGACAACCCGGTTTACAACCTTTCGATATGCAAAAAGCTGTTGACGAACATGCTGATTATGTAGTTTTTAACGGAAAAGTAGGTGCATTAACCGGTGACAATGCTATTACTGCAAATGTTGGTGAAACAGTTAGGTTATTTGTAGGTAATGGTGGACCAAACTTAGTTTCTTCTTTCCATGTTATTGGTGAAATTTTCGATAAAGTATATGCTGAAGGTGGAACTACCATTAACGAAAACATCCAAACTACTTTAGTTCCTGCCGGTGGTGCTGCCATTGTTGAATTTAAAGTGGAAGTTCCCGGTACTTTTATCTTGGTTGACCACTCTATTTTTAGAGCATTTAACAAAGGAGCATTAGGAATGTTAAAAGTAAAAGGAGAAGAAAACAAAAAGATTTATTCAGGAGAATTAATGGAAGGTATTTACAAACCAGAAGGTGGTGGAATTCAAGAAATGCCTAATGCAGGTGAAGCTCCCACTGCTAAAATAGCAACTACTGTAGCAGAAAGAATTGAAATGGGTAAACAAGTATATTCTCAAACTTGTGTGGCTTGTCACCAAGCAAATGGAGAAGGTTTACCAAATGCATTCCCTCCTTTAGCAAAAGCTGATTTCTTAAATGCTGATGTAAACAGAGCTATTAACATTGTTTTAAACGGTTTAACAGGAGAAATCATCGTAAACGGAAATAAATATAATAGTGTAATGACTGCTCAAAATATTACTGATGAAGAAATTGCTAATGTATTGACTTACGTCTACAACAATTGGGGAAACAATAAAACTGAAGTTACTCCATCAATGGTAAAAGCTGTAAGAAACAAGAAAAAATAATGAAATTCAACGTCTTACCATTAATATTCATCCTGTTAAGCAATATTGCAATTGCTCAACAATCAACAAAAACTGTAACCATCAAAGGGGGAAAATACATCCCTCTTTATGGTACAGATTCTTCTATTGTTACAGTTAAAGATTTCCACATGGACATCCATCCGGTAACACACCAACAATATTTAGACTTTGTAATTGCCAATCCTAAATGGAAAAAAACAAAAGTAACACGTTTATTTGCCGATAAAAGTTATTTAATGGATTGGACAAGCGATACTACTTTTAGTAACACAATTTCTAATTCTCCTGTAAATACCGTTTCCTGGTATGCAGCAAAAGCCTATTGCGAATATGTTGGGAAAAGATTACCAACAGTGGATGAATGGGAATATGTAGCCATGGCTGATGAAACCAAAAAAGATGCTCGTGTGGACAGTCTCTACAATCAAAAAATACTAAGCAGCTACGAAACACCAAAAACTTACCTAAAACAAGTAGGAAAAACCAACAAAAATATTTGGGGTGTTTACGATTTACACGGTTTAGTTTGGGAATGGACATTAGATTTTAATTCTATTTTAATTTCCGGAGAATCCAGAAAAGATGTAGATACCGATAGGAATTTATTTTGTGCAGGAGGTGCCGTAGGTGCTAAAGACTTAATGAATTATGCCGCTTTTATGCGTTACGCCTTTAGAGGAAGTTTAAAAGCCAATTTTTGCATTAAAAACTTAGGTTTTAGATGCGTAAAAGATTAAAATCATAAACATATGAAAAACTACATCCTACTTTTACTACTACTATTCGTTTTGTTTTCATGCAACAATACAGCAACAGACGAAACCAATACAACAAACAGTGCAACTGAAACTGCAGAAGAATTTGACGAAATGTCTATTTTTCAACTACCTTCCACTTGGAAAACTCAAAACAATGAAACGATTGAATTTAAAGATTTTCAAGGCGAAGTGTTGGTAGTAGTAATGATTTATACCTCATGCAAAGCTGCCTGTCCAAGGTTAGTTGCTGATATGCGAAATATTGAAACTAAAGTAAAGTCAGAAGTAAATCAACCTGTTAAATACATTTTAGTAAGCATAGATCCTGAAACAGATACTCCTGAAAGATTAAAAGCTTTTGCTATTGAAAACCAAATGGACACAGAGCAATGGGTTTTCCTACAGGGGTCGGATGAAAACACCAGAGAATTTGCCAATATTTTAGCCGTAAAATACAAAGAAATATCTCCTATAGATTTCTCTCACTCTAACATTATTAGTGTTTTCAATCAACAAGGAGTGTTAGTTCACCAACAAGAAGGCTTAGGCGTTGACAACAAAGCTACCGTTGATAAAATCATTGAATTGGCAGCCCCTTAATCAAAGTCATTTCAAGTGTCATATCGAAGAAAATTTTACAAACTGAGGAACGAAATTTAGTAAAATGAAACTTGAGATACCTTGTTGCTTAGGATTTGAATTCTTAATTGGGTGTATTGGTTTCAAAGAAAGAAGATTTCTCGACTACATTTTTCTAATTGCTAAAGCAACTGAAAAATATTGCTCGAAATGACACTAAAGAGTAATTTACTAGTAATTGAATGTCATTTCGAACAAAATTTTACAAGTTGAGGAACGAAACTTAGTAAAATGAAGCTAGAGAAATCTTTTAACTTAGGACACATAATTTTATATTCATGAACATAAAGATTGACACAAAACGCACAAAAACCTTTTTAACAATTTAGTATAAATAGTATCTTTACAAAAAAGTTAGCAGCGACCGATGAATACAGAAATTCAAGCATATAACAACAAGCAAACACCAGTTGACAAAGAAATTTGCGACTTGCTAGCAACAACAATTGACAATGAACTAACTGAAGCCAAATGCAAAATTTGGCACACGCACCCTGTCTGGTTTTTAGACGATAATCCAATTGTGGGTTACAGCAAACAAAAAGCAGGCTTGCGTTTAATGTTTTGGAGTGGAGCAGATTTTAAAGAAGAAAAACTAACCATAAAAGGCGAAAAATTTAAAGATGCTTCTATTTTCTATACAGCTGTTGAACAAATCAATACAAAAGACCTAACAAATTGGTTGAAAAAATCAAGAGAAATTCAATGGGACTATAAAAACATTGTAAAAAGGAAAGGTCAGTTAGAAAGGTTAAAATAATTTTAATACTTAACTTTAAAACATAAAATGATGAAACCAACACCTGAACATAATGAGCGCATCGCAAAAATGACTTTTGCATCGGTATATCCGCATTATGTTACCAAAGTAGAGAAAAAAGGCAGAACAAAAGAAGAATTGCACCAAGTGATAACATGGCTAACCGGCTTTAATGACAAAAAACTACAAGAACTCATTGATAATAAAGTAACTTTTGAAACCTTCTTTCAACAAGCTTCCATACACCCAAATGCTCACCTTATTACAGGAGTAATTTGCGGATACCACATAGAAGAAATTGAAAATCCATTAACACAACAAGTAAGGTATTTAGACAAGTTAGTGGATGAATTAGCTAAAGGTCGTAAGATGGAAAAAATTCTACGAGATGCATAACACCTTCGTTCATAAATACCATAACTGAAGCAACACCAACCATAAAAAGCCCATTTACTGGATTTACGAACTATTTTCTATACATTTGAAGAAATAAATCTGACTGAGTAAACTACATAAGTTGGAAAATATAAAATTTAAAAATAAATAAAATGAAAGGAATAGTATTAGGAGTTTTAATGAGTTTGATAATGTCTGTTAGTTATGGACAGTATGGAGTAATAATAGATTACACAAAAGAAACTTGGAATGAAGTAAAAAAGAGTAAACTTTATGTAGTTTATGAAAACGAAGGAACTTCAGCTTATGATAAAGCATTGAAAGATGCGATAACAGCTAACTGGAAGTTTAACACGGTGGAATATATAAACTACGAAAAGTATGAAGAGTTGCAAAAAATAGAAAGTAATTTCTTTTTGCTATCGGTTGATTTTACTTCTAGTCAAACTGGAAGGTATAATGAGAATTTAAGTTACATATATATTGTTCGAGGATATAAAAAAGGTGCTAAAAAAGGTGATATTAGTCGTTTTCCTAAATTAGCAGCCATGCAAACAGGAGATCTTTCTCGTGAAATATATTTACCCCTTCTTATGAAACACTTAAACAAAAGCATTGAAGAAGTTGCTGCTGGAAAGATAACATCATTAGGAGATAATACTAAAAAATTAAATGCTAATAGAAGTAAGGTAAAAAGCAAAGTTTTGTATCTATTAGAAACAGATTTAAACGATAAAGTAACCTCTGAAAAAGATATTAAAGATGGTGGTTATGAAGGAAAAGTAAAAGTTGTTTCCAAAGAAGAACTAGCTAAAAAAATTAAAGATGGTGAAGATGTAAACATCCTTTTTTGTGCTAGATCATCCACAAAATCATACATACACGTTTACAATGCAAGCACAGGTGATGAATACTATAATTCATTTAACTTAGTAACTAAAAAATGGCCTGCAGGAATCATCCCTTATCATTTTAAAAAGTGGAATAAATAATTCTTCTCTCAGGGAGAAAGCGTATTGCCAACTGATTATTCAAAGATGTATATTTCAACCTTCCAGTTGCTTGATTTACAAACTATTTTTATATTTTTGGGGAAATAAGTCTGACTGAGTCATATAAAACCTACAAGATTTAACTAACGAAGAAAGAAAAAACCTTACAGGTGGGCTTTCGAATTCTCTTGTCTCCTCTATAAAAAAATGCACTTGTTGAAAAAATGATTTCTGAATATTATAAAGGAAATATTTCTGAAATCAGCAAACAATTAATTAAAAGATGGCCAGATCGAAAACAGATTTTATTAGAAAGAAAGTTTTAAAGCACTATCCATACTTTGTTTCATTTCAGACTTCCTAAATCGCTACAAAAAGTAGTAATTGCCAATCTCCTCCAAGCTTGAACAAATTCTCTGTTTTAAGCATTTGCTTGGAACAAATACCCACCAAACCCTACAACGGCAACTCAAATTTAGTTTCCCAAACTTGTTGGTCGCTACTATTTTCTAGTTTCACTTTTAAAAATTTAGTGTCCCCTTCTTTAGTTAATGTTCTGTCTATAATTTTACTTAGCTGAACATCTTCCTCATTATTTCTAATCTCATCATCCACTCTTGGTAAAAAAGGATACTGAATGGTAATTTTTTCATCTTCTGTATGTACCAAGCCCATAGCTGTCTCAAAAATTATTTCTTCAAACTTTTCAGCTATCATCTCATCATTTACTTCTTCTTTAGCCTTAGGATTGAGGTTACTTACCCACTTAAAAAATACATCTACCGCATTTTCTTTTAAAATAGGACGAATGTATTCCGGAAATGGCGAGCGAATGTATTCATTATCAGAAAACCAAAAATTAAAAGTTTGTTCAACTAATTCACTACTTTCAACGGTATTAGGTTCTAATGCTTTCATATGTCTTTATTTATTATTCGTTCATTTCTATTGTTGATTAATGTACTCATGAACTCTCGCTATAGCTCGTTTGTTTTTTATCGGTCATATGGAACTCCCTTATATAATCATTCCTCCAGTGTGAGAAATTTTTTACTCATGGTCGTTTCATATGTTTATACTTTAAATTTTATTCAAAGGTAGCTTAAACACTTTATTCCTGAAATGATATAAATCATAAAGAAAAATACACTTATTAAAGTGTATCTTGATTAATAGTAATTTATATGATTACAATCATACAAAATACTGATTTATCTCATTTTACCCCCACCCTGTCCTATCTACCTTAGCACCATAATTTAAAGACTAAAAAATGGCTGCAACAGAACTTAAGTTATTCGATTTTTCTAAAGAACCCATAAGAGTGTTGCATTTTACATGGATAGCATTTTTTCTAACCTTTTATGTTTGGTTTAACATGGCTCCATTAGCAACCACCATGCTCGATAGCATTGATTGGTTGACTAAATCGCACATAAAGGTATTAATGATATGTAATGTTGCCCTCACCATACCGGCACGTATTGTAGTTGGTGCTATGATAGATAAATATGGACCGAGAAGGGTTTTTTCAGGCTTAATGGTTGTTATGGGAATTCCAGCCATTTTCTTTGCTTTTGGTAATTCTTTTATTCAGCTCATGGTAGCTCGATTAATATTAGGGTCTATAGGTGCCGGATTTGTAATTGGGATTAAAATGGTTGCCAACTGGTTTCCTGCAAAAATGGTAGGAAGAGCCGAAGGACTTTATGCAGGTTGGGGAAATTTCGGTTCGGCAGCAGCAGCAGGAAGTTTACCTTTTTTTACCATACATTTAATGGACAAATGGTTAGGCTTTGGAGACGACAGTTGGAGATGGACGTTGTTTCTTAATGCGCTTATTTGTATGATTTACGGAATGGTTTACTGGTTCTTAGTAAAAGATAATCCTCCAGGAAAAAAGCAAATAATGGCTAAGAAAACCGAACCCATGATGGTTACTTCCTACAAAGATTTAATCCAATACATCTTATGGTCATTTCCGTTGGTGGGGGCTATGGGCGTGTTGGCTTGGAAAATTCAAACCGTTCAGATTGTTACAGATGGTTTGTCTCATAACTTATACTCTGAAAATGTATTGTACCTTATTTATGGTGTGCTAGCTTTATTGTATGTCGGACATGTAATTAAAACCTTACAAGTTAATCTTCCTTATTTAAAAGCTGGTGTACCGGAAAAAGACAAATACAGTTGGGGAAGCGTTGCCGCTCTAAACAGTACCTACTTTGCCAATTTCGGTGCTGAACTGGCAGTAGTTTCTATGTTGCCCATGTTTTTCGAATCGGTTTTTGCTCCATTAATGAATGATGTCGGAGAAAAAATTATGACAGCTGAAATGGCGGGATTAGTTGCCGGTTCTTTTGCCTTTGTAAACTTGGTAGCTCGTCCGTTAGGAGGTTTACTTTCCGACATGATGAGCAGCAGAAAGCGAACCATGCTTATTTACATGATAGGAATTGCTATTGGATTTTTTGGAATGGCAATGATAGGTAAATATGATGCAGTGGTGGAAGGAGAACAAACCATCGTTCCCATGTTTGATGGAATGTGGTGGCTCGTTGTTTCTGTAATCATAACCATTGGTTGTTCTTTTTTTGTGCAAGGTGCTGAAGGAGCCACTTTTGCTGTAATTCCCATGGTAAATAAAAAAATGACAGGTCAAATTGCAGGTATGGCAGGTGCTTACGGAAATGTAGGTGCTGTTATCTACCTTGTAATTTTCTCTTTAGTAGATGCCAAAACATTCTTCTACATAGTAGCAGCAGGAGCTGCACTAAGCTTTATCTTTTGTTGGCTAATGCTCGAAGAACCAAAAGGTTCTCATGGAGAAGATGAAGATGATGAATTTGAAAACTGATAACTGATCTATAAACTAAAACTTACACATCATGTCAAAAACAAACATAGAACAATGGGATGTTGAAGATGATAACTTCTGGCGTTCAACAGGAAAAAAAATAGCAAATAAAAATCTTTGGTTCTCCATCCCCGCTCTCCTCTTAGCTTTTGCTGTATGGATTATGTGGGGAGTGATTATCAAATACATGAAAGACTTTGGTTATAATTTTGGCTTAACAGATGGCTTAACACCCGGATCAGATGAATTTAATAATGCCCTTGCCGAAGTAAACAACCTCTACTACACACTTCCTGCCATAGCAGGATTAGCAGGAGCTACCTTACGACTTCCGAACTCATTTTTAATTTCGTTAGGAGGTGGAAGAAATGTAGTTTTTGTTACTACAGCACTACTACTTATTCCTGCTATTGGTACAGGTATAGCCTTAAGCAATTTAAACACTTCTTATATGGTATTTGCTATTATGGCAATGCTCTCCGGTTTTGGAGGTGGAAATTTCTCTTCATCTATGAGCAACATCAGTTTTTTCTATCCTAAGAAAATGCAAGGTTATGCGTTGGGAATGAATGCCGGAATAGGAAATTTGGGAGTGGCCACCATGCAAAAATTAATTCCTTTTGCGGTTGGTTTTTCTTTATTTGGTGTAACAGGGACTTCTCTTGGTGTTGAAGGTGGTGGTCCACTTGCAGGGGTTCAGAACGCTGGTTGGGTTTGGGTTCCTTTACTTTTAGCTGCGGTTGTAGGTGCTTTTTTCGGAATGAACAATGTAATTACAGGCACACCTAAATTACCAAGCACAGCTCAAGGCATAGGAAAAACGTTATACATGGTTACGCTTGGGGTTATTGCTTCAGCCATTGGTTCTTACTTGTTGGTAGGATTAAAAGTAAACATGTGGATTGTTTTACCTGTAGTAATCATATTAGCTGTATTGCTTATGAAATATGCCACCCCGGGAGAAATAAAAGCCAACTTAAACAAACAATTTTCTATACTAAGCAGCAAGCATAATTGGATTATGACCATTATTTATACCATGACTTTCGGTTCATTTATTGGTTTTTCTGCTGCCTTTCCAAAATTGTGTCAAGATATATTTGTTTACACGAACCCCGATGATCCTTCTTTTATCAATCCAAATGCTCCCAACTTTATGTTATGGGCTTTTATCGGACCGGCAATTGGAGCATTAGTGCGACCAATTGGAGGAATTTTAGCTGATAAGTTTAATAGTGGAGCAAAAGTAACTATGATAAGCACCTTAATGCAAGTTATTGGAGCTTTAGCAGTAGCTTATTTTGTAATTCAAGCAAGAGATACTATAACTCCAGAAACCTATTGGTGGCCATTTTTTGCTTGTTTTATGTTATTATTTTTGGCTACGGGTATAGGAAATGGCTCCACTTTTAGAAGTATTCCTTACATTTTTAATAAAGAACAAGCGGGACCGGTTTTAGGATGGACAGCTGCTATTGCCGCTTATGGAGCTTTTATTATCCCAAAAGTATTTGGCGAGCAAATTAAAGCTGGAACACCAGAATATGCACTTTATGGTTTTACTACTTATTATGTAATCTGTTTAATATTAAACTGGTGGTACTATCAAGGACCAAAGCGTGAATTCGATAATCCATAAAGATGCATAATAACTGACATATCTCATACTCTTATGCGTATTTTGAGGCTACCTTTGTTGAATAATATAAAAAGAGAAACCTACAAAACATTGTATCATGAAAACTATAAAAAAATTACTGCTGGGGGTGGGTGTTTTATTAAGCCTCCCTGCGTTCACTCAGTTTACACTTGATGGCGAAATAAGACCAAGGTTTGAATACCGAAATGGTTTTAAAAACATACTCGATTCTACGCAAAGCGCTGCCGCTTTCATTGATCAAAGAACAAGATTAAATTTTGGCTATAAAACAGATGGTTACATTTTTAAAATTACCGTTCAAGATATTCGTGTGTGGGGTAGTCAGCCACAAACAATAGGAACTGCTGCTCAACAAAATAATAACGGAGCTTATATTGCTGTTCATGAAGCTTGGGCAGAAGCACTGTTAAATGAAAAATGGTCGTTAAAATTTGGTCGTCAAGAAATTGCTTATGATGACCACCGTGTTTTCGGAGATTTAGGTTGGGCTCAGCAGTCAAGAGCTCACGATGCGGCTTTATTAAAATTTAAAAATGAAAAAACAAAAATAGATTTTGGTGTTGCTTACAATCAGGATAAAGCAGCGTTAAGTGGCACAGATGCTCAATTTGGGACATATAAAGCCATGCAATACATGTGGTTAAACCATCAATTATCCGATAATTTTAATACCAGCATTCTCTTTTTAAATTTAGGGAAAGAGCAATTAGATTACGATAGTTCAGGCGTTGCTCCGGGAACTGCTACTGCTTACTATAAAGATAATTACAGTCAGACTACAGGAACCAGATTGGTTTTCAAAAAAAACAAATTCCAATTAGCTGCTGCTTTTTACTACCAAATGGGTGTTGATGGCAATAGAAACACTGTTTTCACTGATGTAGAAGGCGAATATAACAGAGAAATTAAGGCTATAAATGTTAAATTGGAAGCCAACTATAAAATGTCAGAAAAATTTACTTTACATGCAGGTTTTGAAAACCTCAGCGGGCAAAGTCAAACCGATACTTCTTTTAGCTACAGAACAGTTAGCCATTCATTTACTCCTCATTTTGGTACTAACCACAAATTTAATGGCTACATGGACTACTTCTATGTTGGCAATCATATTGGTTCTGTTGGTTTAAATGATGCTTTTTTTGGCTTAAAATACACGCATGAAAAGTTTTGGTTAGGAGCTGATGTTCACTATTTCTTAACTGCCGAGGAAGTACGTGATGGTTACAAAATTCAATTAGACAATAATGCTGCAATTGCAGCAGGAACTCCACTTTCTGAAGTTGACCAATTACAAGCAATGGATAGCTATTTAGGAACTGAAATAGATTTTACATTAGGTTTTAAACTTTCTAAAGGTGTAGATGTTAAAGGCGGATATTCTGTATTAATAAACACCGAAACCTTATCTTATTTAAAAGGCGTTACAGATGCTAATGGAAGAGGCATTGAAGGCAATCACAATGGATGGGGTTGGTTAATGTTAACCATTAAACCAAAATTTATTACTGGAGAAGAGAAAAAAGAAACTCCAACTGTTAATTAAAAAAATTCATTGTATGACAAGCGTCATAAACAAAAAGAATTTTCATAATTACATTTGCCTAGTTTTAGAGTAACGAAAAGTAGTTTTACAAAAAAACATGTAGTTTTTTAGTTAGGTTAAAAGGTCGTACACCTCTCCGGTTGCGGCCTTTTTGATTACTCAAAGTATGATACACATCATAACTTCTAAAATTGTTTAAAATTAACTTTGTTAGACAAGTCTTTAACAAGCTAATGCAAACAACTATTACCATATTATCCATTTTAATTGTTAGTCTATTCTTAGGATGTGTAAAAAATGCTATTGAACCCGTTGAAACCACTCCAACTACTACAAATACTATAACTGATGATAACATTACTTACAACAAAAACATTAAACCTATAATAGACCAAAATTGTGGCGGTTGTCATCATCCACAAACATTAAACACACTGCCTTATCTAACCAATTACGAAGAAGTAAAATTTGAAGCTGAAAACGGCACATTTGCTTCTACTATTTTTGATGAAAATCCACGATTAATGCCACCTTCCAATCCACTATTAAACAAAGAAAAAGAATTAATAACCAAATGGATAAATCTGTATTATCCTAAATAATAAAAACCCATGTCAAAATCTATCCAACTATTATTACTTCTACTAATTGTACTAAGTGGTTGTAAAAAAGACAAAAACATTGAACCCTACAGTCCCGAAGAAGATTTTTATGGAGACTATAATCCTACTTACATCTCTCCTCCTACACTCAACTATTTGCCTCCAATGAGAAACCCAGATTTTAATAAAATGAGTATTGAAGGTGTTGCTCTTGGAAAGAATTTATATTACGACAAAATATTGAGTACCAACGGACTTTCTTGCTCTTCTTGCCATTTAAAAGAAGAATCGTATTCCATTTCTATTATGGGACCAACCGGAACAGCAGTGCTTCCACATGTAAACATTGGTTGGCATCAATATCATGGCTGGAATGGTGGTGAGCATCATTTGGATGATGTTGCTCTTGCAGATTTAGCTGAAGGCAATCCCTTTTTAAATGCCAATAACGATAGCATTCTCAATAGATTTAAAAGAAACGAGTTCTACAAAAAAGCTTTTTGGAAAACATTTGGTATAAAAATTACCGAACTAAGCACTCCAGAAAGACAGAAATATATCAGCTATGCACTAGCTCAATTTATGCGTAGCATGGTTTCCGGAGATGCTAAATTTGATAAATACATGCGTGGAGAAGCTGCTCTAACTTCTTCTGAAATGAATGGCTTTGTTGTATATATGGATGACAACCGTGGAGACTGCTACCATTGCCACGGGAGTGCCGGAAATCCATTATGGACTGATGGTGAGTTCCACAACAATGCTTTAAATAATTCTTTTTCGGGAGTTGATCAAGGAAGGTTTTTAATTACCGGAAATCCTACAGATATGGGGAAATTTAGAACGCCAACATTGAGAAACATTGCATTAACAGCTCCTTATATGCACGACAATCGTTTTGCAACATTAACAGAAGTTATTAATTTTTATAGTAGTGGTTTGCAACAATCGGCAACTGTAGATCCACTAATGACACATATTAATCAAGGAGGAGCTCAATTGTCTGCATCCGACAAAGCAAATTTATTAGCATTTTTACTCACCCTAACCGATTCTACCTTTATTAACAACCCTGCTTTTTACTGATCTATATCATTTTTTAAACTGCAAATCAGTAGTAATTTTATCAAAAAAGAAATATTGATGTGAAAAATATCATATTTAACCAAATTGATAAAAACAAAAAAATGAAGATAATAGACCATGAAACAGGAAAAAGACTAAAGGAATTAAAAACTTCTGACCCTGTAAAAGCAAATGCCGAGAAAGACGAATTTTCCATTGAAAGTGAACTTTCTCCAATGGATCCACCTGATGCTTATTCAACTCTTGCTCAGTTGAAAAATGAAGATGTGCCTTTTAATGATGCACTGAATGTTTTTGTTGAAGAACACAAGGAACTATCTAAAATTATTAATGATTTTGAAAAAGCGTTAAGTGCTTTTAAAGAAGCTCAGTATGTAATTAATGATGAAATAAACAACAGTTTTAAACAGTTTTTTGATTTTTTCGACAACAATTTACTGCCTCATAACAGAAAAGAAGAGAAAATTCTTTTCCCCATTCTTAACAAAGCACTTTTAGCAAACAATGAACATGGTACAGGAGAAGAACCAATTACAGCGGTTGATCTAATGGAAGATGATCATATAAAATTTATTCAACTTGGGGCGTTAACTTTTAACCTATTAGGATTAGCTCCTAGGTATAGAGATGAACAAGCCAGAATGTTTACTTATGATGTGGCTTATAACAATGCCAAAGAACTGGTTGAATTGCTTAAACTTCACATTTTTAGAGAGGACAATACCCTCTTTCCACTTGCTCAAAAATTTTTAAGTAAAGAAGAATTAAAAACCATTCAGTCAGAATTACATTAATTACATCAATAGTTTTGTCTAAAATTGAGTAATTTTCAATCAAAATAAAACACCCCAATTAGAAACAATGAATTCAACATCTCAAATAAAAGATCAATTTGGTAGAGTTCACGATTACTTGAGGATTTCTCTCACAGAAAGATGTAATTTAAGATGTTTTTACTGCATGCCTGCAGAAGGTATTGAACTCTCTGAAAAATCTCATTTAATGAGTCATGAAGAAGTAATTGCCATTGCTAAAACTTTTGTGGAGATGGGGGTAAAAAAAATTAGATTAACAGGTGGTGAACCTTTAATTAAAAAAAATATTGAAAAAATTATTACTGAATTAACTCAGCTACCCATAAATTTAGGTATTACTACCAATGGAATTTTACTCGACAATTATTTTGAATTATTTAAAAATTCAGGAGTTAAAGACATAAATATTAGCTTAGATACACTCGACAAAAAAAAGTTTGAAGAAATAACCAGACGAGATTATTTTGATAGAGTTATTAGTAATATAAATCTTTATGAGGCAAATGGTTTTAATGTAAAAATAAACAACGTAATTATTAAAGATGTAAACGATAATGAAATTACCGACTTTATAGAGTTTACAAAAGATAAAAATATTGCCATCAGGTTTATTGAGTTTATGCCTTTTGATGGAAATAAATGGAGTACTGAAAAAGTAATTACCTTAAACGAAATTTTATCGGCAGCCGAAGAAAAATATGGCTCTGAAAATATTATCAAACTAAAAAGCAAGAAAAACGGAACAGCAAAAAACTTTCAAATAAAAGGATATAAAGGTTCTTTTGGAGTTATTAGCACTGTTTCTAATCCATTTTGCGATAGCTGCAACAGAATTAGATTAACAGCTAACGGAAGAATAAAAAATTGTTTATTCTCTACTTCTGAAACCAACTTGCTAACTCCACTTAGAAATGGTGAGGATATTAAACCCATTATTATGGATGGTATTTACCACAAAAAACAAGTGCGAGGTGGTATGACTTCCGACAAAGATTTCTTTGACCCAAAGAAAAATGCCAACAACAGAACAATGATAGCTATAGGTGGTTAACTAATTAAATCTATAAATTTTAATTGTCAAACTAATTATAAGAAGGTGCCGAACGAATTTTTGATGGAGTATAAATAATAGAAAGTTCTGTTCCACCTCTTCCATTACTTGAATTATTTAAAGATGATGTATTATAATCGTAACTCATTCTATAAATAATGTTCTTATGCATAATTCCGGCATTAATTATTACTGCATCATTCCATCTTACGTCAACTCCACCAACTAATGTATAATCATTGTCTTTTAGTTTATAATACGCTAATGCTCCAAAGTTTATTTCTTTAGCTGTTCTTTGTAAAAGAAACAATGAGCGTACATCTACCATTAAGTTCGGATTTACATCAAATTTACTTCCTCCATTAAAAGTCCATCTAATTGGCAGCTTAGAATCGCTTGCATCTGTAAACGATTCTTTTGGCATATTTATATGAAACAAAGAAGCTCCAACATAAGGTCTTATTTTTGATTCTTTATCAGTATGCACATAAGCAACTCCCCAGTTAAAATCGGGAACTACTAAATTGTTTTTACTAAACATTTCTCCTGAAGGAATATCCTCATTAAAACCACCATTACTATATTGGCTATCAAAAATAAATTCTTGTTGATCAATTCTCTTATATAAGACTCCTGCTTGTAAACCTGTAAGAATTTTGTACTTATTTTGCAATGGATCAGAAATTTGATAACTTCCTGAAATCATAAAATTAAAAGCATTAATAAATCCGGCTAAATCATTATTGGTAGCATAAGCACCAACTCCCCATCTAGCATTCAATTTAGTATCGAAAGTTATCCCTGTTGAAGTAAAACTAGAGGAAGATATTGAACCCCATTGTGTTCTGTATAAAGCTCCAATTCTAAAATCTCCATTATCTGTATGTCCCGTTAATGCAGGGTTTAATAATATGGGAGAAGCGTCATATTGAGACAAATGAGCATCTTGAGCTTTTAGTTGATTATAAAAACCAAAAGCTACTACTATTGAAATTATATATATATTTTTCATAAGTTTTTAAATTTTAAAACATTAACTATCTTATCTTATTAAAGCAATTTTTCCTGATTTATCATATTTAACCCCATCAATGGTTTCTGCTTTAATAGTGTAAACATAAGTACCTATTGGAACTTCTTCTCCATTATGTGTTCCGTCCCAACCATCCTGTGCATCATTAGAACTAAAAATCATTTCTCCCCACTCATTATAGATTCTAAAATTAACATACACAAATGGACCTCCCCTCACAAAGAACACATCATTATTTCCATCACCATTAGGTGTAAAAGCAGTAGGGAAATTAGGAGGATAAATAATAATATTATCTTCCTCAATTTTAATTTCTTTACTTGTAGAATCAACACAACCAGCAGCACTCGTAACATATTGAGTAATTACATATACTCCAGGAACGGTATAATTATATACAGGGTTTTGAATATTTGATATTCCTAAATCATCTCCAAAATCCCAGTTCCATGAAGTTGCTCCTGATGATTGGTCATTCATATTTACATCAACTCCAGTATAGAAGGGTGGAAGTCCAAAATTAAAATCAGCAATTGGCAATGGATTTATAGTAATAGATTGAAATATACTATCTTTACAGCCTGTAGTAGTTGTTACCACTAAGGTAATGGTATAATTTCCGGCAGAAAGATAAGTATGTGTAGGGTTTTGAACAAATCCAAATCCACCATCACCAAAGTTCCATTCCCAACTCAATATACTTCCTGATGCAACCAAGGTGCTATCATAAAAATTAATTGGTTGTCCCACACATTGACCGGAAAAGCTGAAATCAACTGTTAACGGATTATTAACTGTTATAGTCATCGTATCCGCTCTGTCAGAACAAGTAGTTCCACTTATTGTTGTTAATATTATCTGAACACTTCCATTAGTAATATCAGCCGCACTCATCACATAAACAGCATTCAAATCTGTATTATTAGGAACAAAAGTACCCGTCCCACTTGTTGTCCATGTTCCTCCTGTTGCATATTGCACATTACCATTTAGATAAACTGAGTCAACTGTAGTACAAATGGTTTGATTAGTTCCTGCATTAGCAATTGGTACATAATCAAAGCTTACGGTTATGGTATCGTTTCCTGAAGAACAACCTCCATCATTATTTGTGGTTGTTAAATAGATATCTACAGAACCAGCTGCAGAATCTGCTGCACTTGCTATATAAGAAGTAGTTAAAACAGTATCTGACGGATTAAATGTTCCAGTACCATTAGTTGTCCAGATTCCTGAAGAAGAACCTCCTGAAACAACTCCAGTTAATGGTACATTTAAGTTATCAGCACAAATAGTTTGGTCTGCTCCGGCATTAGCGTATGCTGCACTTCCAAATGTTACTATCATAGTATCCGATGCCGGTGCACAATTACCGTTGTTTGTTGATGTTAAAATAAACATAATTGTTCCTGCAGTGGTATCTCCTGAACTAATCTGATAAATTGGTGTCATAACAGAATCATGTGGGAAAAACGTTCCTGTTCCGGTAGTAGTCCATTGTCCAGTAGTTGAACCATTAAATACAGCCCCCATCAACTGTGTTTGAGTGCTTGTTAGACAAACCGACTGATCTGGACCAGCATTAACCCCAATGCCTGTAGTTATTGAAATTAATAATGAATCAACAACAGGATTACATAGTCCATTGTTAGTTGAAGTTAAATAAATAGTAACTCCACCATTAGATATATCTGCAGCACTGGCTGTATATGTTGGATTCATTATAGTATTATTTGAGAAAGTTCCTGTTCCACTTGTTGTCCATGTTCCTGTTGTAGTTGAACCACTAATAGAACCATTTAAGCTAAACGTAGCATTTGTTCCACATACAACTTGGTCAGGTCCTGCTTCAACAATAGGAGCTGGTGTAATGGTTAACACCATAAAGTCTGCTGCTGGACTACAACTATTCGTTGCGTTTAGTACTAAATTAACCGAACCAGCAGCAGTATCTGCACTACTTGGTATATATGTAGCATTTAAAACTGTATCCGAAGGTACAAAAGTACCAGATCCTGAAGTAGTCCATTGTCCACTTGTTGCACCTCCTGTAATTGAACCATTTAATGTTATTGTTGCATTATTAGCGCAAACCGTTTGATCCGCTCCTGCATTGGCTGTACCAGTTGGAAATAAGTTAATAACAACTGTATCTATTACAGGAGCACAATTTCCAACATTAGTTGCTGTAAGATATAAAACAACTCCTTGATTTACAGAATCTGCAGCACTTGCATTATAAGTAGCATTAAGCGTAGTATTGTTTGGCGTAAATGTTCCTGTTCCACTTGTTGACCAACTTCCTGTGTTAGATGCTCCCGATACACTTCCATTTAAAGGAACATTTAAATTACTAACACAAACTGTTGTATCATTACCTGCATTTACAACTGGTGCAGGTGTTATGGTTATTATCATATCATCAGTTGCATTATTGCAACTATTTGCTGTAAGTGTAATGGTTACCGAACCACTAGCTATATCTGCCGCACTTGGAAGATAAGTTGCATTTAAATTGGTATTGTTTGGAGAAAATGCTCCTGTTCCACTTGTTGACCAAACTCCTCCTGATGCATTTCCTGTTATTATTCCTGTTAAACTTACATTAGCATTGTTGGCACAAACCGTTTGATCTGCTCCTGCATTAGCTCCTCCCGCAGGTAAAATAGTTATTACCATATCATCAAAAACAGCATTACAATTACCATTATTTGTTGATGTTAACATTAATGTTACTGTTCCTGCTATCGAATCTTGAGCACTAGCTTGATAAACCGCATTCAAATTGGTATTACTAGGAACAAAAACACCTGTTCCCGAAGTTGTCCAAACACCTGTTGAAGTTGGTCCACTAACAGAACCACTTAAATTTACACTTAAATTATTTACACATATTGTTTGGTCAGGCCCTGCATTAACTACAGGTTCTGGTGTTATTGTCAACAACATAGAATCAACAACACTTAAACAATTTCCATTTCCTGTAGATGTTAGGTATAACATTACAGAACCATTTGCTATTTCTGAAGCAGTTGGCGTATAGCTTGCATTTAAAGTAGTATTATTTGGAGCAAAAGCACCTAAACCTCCCGACCATTGAGCTCCAGTTGCAATGCTAACTGCTCCATTTAATGTTGCTGTTGCATTATTAGCACAAACCGATTGATCTACACCTGCACTAACTGTTGGGGCTGGAGTAAAGGTAATAACCATTTGATCAGCTTCTGGATTACAATTGCCATTTCCTGTTGTAGTTAACGTTAATGTTAAACTTCCAGAGGCTATTTCACCACTTGTTGGTGTATAGATAGCATTTAACGCAGTATTACTCGGTGTAAATATTCCTAACCCACCTGTCCACTGACCACCTGAAGCTAAATTAACTGAACCATTTAAAGTAACATTTGCATTATTGGCACATACTGTTTGATCTGCTCCTGCATTAACTGTTGGTGGTGGAGTAATTGTAATCGTCATATTATCAGATACAGCATTACAATTTCCATTTCCTGTTGTAGTTAATGTTAACGTTACCGTACCTGCTGTTATTTCTCCTGCTGAAGGGGTATAGGTTGCTCCTAATGATGTATTACTTGGAGTAAACACTCCTGCCCCACCTGACCAAACTCCTCCTGTTGCTCCTGTTACGGAACCATTTAGAGTAACTGTAGGGTTATTACTACACGATGTCAAATCAGCACCCGCATTAGCTGTTGGGATTGGTGTTATTGTTAAAGTCATACTATCCGTAACTGCTAAACAATTTCCATTTCCTGTTGTAGTAAGGTAAAGTACTACTGAACCAGCCGTAATTTCTGCTGCTGAAGGAGTATATGTAGCATTTAACGTATTATTGTTTGGAGTAAATGTTCCACTTCCTCCCGTCCAAACAGCTCCTGTTGCTATTGTTATAGAACCATTTAATGTAATTGTTGGGTTATTAGCACATACCGTTTGATTTACTCCAGCTTCAACAGTTGGTGATGTTGTAAAGAAAACTGTCATATTATCTGATGTAGAAGCACAATTTCCATTACCAGTTGTTGTTAATGTTAGTGTTACTGAACCTGAAGCAATTTCTCCAACAGTTGGATTATAGGTTGCATTTAGCGTATTATTATTTGGTGTAAATACTCCTAAACCACCTGACCAAACTCCACCAGTTGCTATAGTAACCGAACCATTCAAAGAAATGGCAGCATTGTTAGAACATAAAGTTTGATCTGCTCCTGCATTTGCTGTTGGTGGCAATGTAAAAGTTAGTTGAACATTGTCCGAAACAGCATTACAATTACCATTTCCTGTAGAGGTTAATGTAAGTATTACACTACCATTAGAAATCTCAGTTGCAGAAGGAGTATAAATAGCATTTAACGCTGTAGCACTCGGATTAAATGAGCCCGTTCCTCCAGACCAAACTCCTCCTGTTGCTCCTGAAACTACTCCAGAAAGTGTTGCATTTGCATTATTCGCACATAATGTTTGATTAGTTCCCGCATTAACTTGTGGTGCTGGAGTTATCGTAATGGTCATATTGTCAGTTTCTGTATTACAATTTCCATTACCAGTACTTGAAAGCGTTAACGTTACTGTCCCTGCAGTTATTTCAGCAGATGAAGGTAAATAAGTTGCATTAAGGGTGGTATTATTGGGTGTAAATGTTCCCAATCCTCCTGACCAAATTCCTCCCGATGCTATAGTAACAGAACCATTTAAGGTTACTAATGCATTGTTCCCACAAACCGTTTGATCTGCTCCTGCATTTACGGTTGGAGCAGGTGTTATGGTAATAGTCATATTATCTGTTACTGCACTACAGTTTCCATTACCAGTTGTTGTTAATGTAAGGGTTACTGTTCCTGCAGCTATTTCTGCAGCAGTAGGAGAATAAGTCGCATTTAAACTGGTATTATTGGGTGTAAATGTTCCCAATCCTCCTGACCAACTTCCACCTGTTGCTCCTGTAACAGAACCATTTAAACTAACATTTGAATTGTTGGCACAAACGGTTTGATTTGCTCCTGCATTTGCTGTTGGTGCTGGTGTAAATGTTATTAAAATATTATCTGAAACTGCATTACAATTACCATTACCTGTGGTTGTAAGTGTTAATGTTACATTACCACTAGTAATTTCTCCTGAAGTTGGTGTGTAGGTTGTGTTTAAAGATGTATTATTTGGAGAAAATGTTCCTGCTCCTCCTGACCAAACTCCTCCTGTGGCTATTGTAACTAACCCTGCTAATGTAACATTCGGATTATTTTCACAAACACTTTGATTTACTCCTGCATTTGCTGTTGGTGCTGGAGTTATTGTAATGGTCATATTGTCAGTTTCTGTATTACAATTTCCATTACCAGTACTTGAAAGCGTTAACGTTACTGTCCCTGCAGTTATTTCAGCAGATGAAGGTAAATAAGTTGCATTAAGGGTGGTATTATTGGGTGTAAATGTTCCCAATCCTCCTGACCAAATTCCTCCCGATGCTATAGTAACAGAACCATTTAAGGTTACTAATGCATTGTTCCCACAAACCGTTTGATCTGCTCCTGCATTTACGGTTGGAGCAGGTGTTATGGTAATAGTCATATTATCTGTTACTGCACTACAGTTTCCATTACCAGTTGTTGTTAATGTAAGGGTTACTGTTCCTGCAGCTATTTCTGCAGCAGTAGGAGAATAAGTCGCATTTAAACTGGTATTATTGGGTGTAAATGTTCCCAATCCTCCTGACCAACTTCCACCTGTTGCTCCTGTAACAGAACCATTTAAACTAACATTTGAATTGTTGGCACAAACGGTTTGATTTGCTCCTGCATTTGCTGTTGGTGCTGGTGTAAATGTTATTAAAATATTATCTGAAACTGCATTACAATTACCATTACCTGTGGTTGTAAGTGTTAATGTTACATTACCACTAGTAATTTCTCCTGAAGTTGGTGTGTAGGTTGTGTTTAAAGATGTATTATTTGGAGAAAATGTTCCTGCTCCTCCTGACCAAACTCCTCCTGTGGCAAGTGTAACTGTACCGGAAAGTGATACTGCAGGATTATTTTCGCAAACACTTTGATTTGCTCCTGCATTTGCTGTTGGTGCAGGTCCAAAAGTTACTACCATAGAATCTACTTCCGGGTAACATGTCCCATTACCTGTAGTTGTTAGATACAAAGTAAGCGATCCATTAGAGATTTCTCCCGCTGTTGGTGTATATGTTGCATTTAATGCCGCTGCATTAGGAGCAAAAGTTCCTGCTCCTCCTGACCAAACTCCTCCTGTTGCAATAGTAACTGAACCATTTAAGGAAACCACAGGATTATTACCACAAACGGTTTGATCAACTCCTGCATTTACGGTTGGAGCAGGTGTAAATGTAATATTTACCTGATCTGTTTCTGGAAAACAAATACTAGTTGAAGCTAATGTCAATGTAACATTTCCAGCTAATATATCTCCATTACTTGGAACATACTGAGCGTTTAAAGTTGTGTTATTTGGCACAAAAGTACCCGAGCCATTAGATGACCAAATACCTGTTGTAGCTCCACCTGTAACAGAACCATTCAGTTGAGCACTATCATTAGCACAAACAATAATATCGGCACCAGCATTAACAAATATTTTTCCTGAAAACTCAGAAAAATAACCAAATCTAGTACCTGAAGATGCTCCACCATTAATTAATCCAACAGAAAAAACGTCTGTAGAGTTAGTAATTAAGTTATTCGTTCCAACAGGAACATCTGTTGTATTGTAACTTATTTGTGCCGCCAACCAAACACCACCTGTATTAGGTACAGGTGCAAAAGCAGCTGCTGGAATCAAAGCTGGATTACCATTTAGCTGAAAATTTCCTTCATTTCCTGCTTGTACAACTATGTTTAACCCAAAGAATTCTGTTGTTGACCGTACCACATTAACTTGTGAAGAACCCGCACAATTTAAAGGGGGCAATAAAGCTCCCCCTGTTTCACATCCAAATCCAGACACATGGTACACATAAGCAGGTTGAGAACAAGTAATATATGTAGATGGGTCATTAATCGTAACTCTGAATGTTTCACCTGCAAATAAATTAGCCACAGGAACTCCCGCTACTGTTATAAGATTATTATTTGCTGTTGAAACAATATATGCATATTCAGGAGTTGTTAAACCTCCTTTGGTTACTATATATTCATTACCCACAATATCAACAGGTACAATTTGATCACCATTTAAATCCCTACATCCTGCAGGTGCAGGGTTCACAGAATCATCTTTTATTGAAACAGCAATTGGTTGATCTGAAACAATAGCTGTTCCAGCAGGATTGTCTGCTCCAACACCTCCAGTAACAGCTCCCGAATAAGTTTGTCCTCTATTTAATGTTATAGAATATGATGTTAAAGCTGGATGCCCTCCGTCTAAAGGTACTCTAGGGTATATCAATACAGTTGTATTATCAACTGTTGCAACAATATCAAAAGATGTATAGGCAGGAGGTGTATAAACACCATTTGCCCAACTATTCTGAAATGGAGTATAAAATTCTGTTCCAAGTCCATTTGCTCCTTTTAAGGCAAAAATATCTGGATTTAAAGGAGTTATAACCTCATAGTAACAAGTAATATTTGCTGTAGAAGAAATATGAAGTCCTGTATTTAAAACAACATCCTGAGGTGCAGTTTCTAAATCAGCTGTGTGTGGTGTCATATCCTCAATATGACCTGAATTTGCAGGGATATTTATAACTATTGGAGTTCCTCCATTAAAAGCCAAATTAGCAGGTTGATCAATAGTAACTGTAGCTGGAGTTGCTCCGGTTGCCATCACCAATCGTAAACCCTGTGTTGCTGCCGCCCCATGACCTGAAGTGACTTCAGGAGGTGCAAACCAAAACTCTTGACTAGTTTGTGCAAAAGATAAATTAAAAAACCAATTTGAAAATAATATTATAAATACGAGAAAATAACTTCTTTTCATAAACTATATTTTTTTAAACAATGTTGACTTTTACCGTTTTTAGATATAAAAGGTTTCATTTAAAATTATTATCCAACAAAATTATTTTTTATTCACCTGAAAAAAATCATATTTTTAAATTCATTGATAAGCTAATTTTGACACAATCAAATACTAATTAATATGGATTCCTTTTTTAAACAATTTTGTTCCGAAGAATGGATTGATTTTATCGAATTTCACAAATCCATTGTAACCATTCCTAAAAACAACATTATTTTTCATAAGAACGATACTGTTAAAGGACTTTATATTATCGAACAAGGAAAAGTAAAAGTATTTGACATTGAAAATAATGACAAAGAAAAAATATTTAGGTTAGCCGGAGATGCTGAGATTTTGGGGCACAGAGGATTAGGAGGAGACTGGAAATATCCCATTTCAGCTAAGACCTATGAGGATACTAAATTGAGTTTTATTCCTATAAATATTTTTAATATTATCACCAAAACTAATCCCGATTTTACCTATCAATTAATGATGTTTTATGCGGAAGAACTTAGAACTTCTGAAACTAAAATCAACCATCTGCAAGTAAAAAACAGAATTGCCAGAGCTATTCTATATAACAAAAAGGTTTTCGGCACTACAAAGCACGATAACTCTGTTTTAGCCTATACTATACCAAGAAAAGACTACGCCAGCATCGCAAACACCACTTATGAAAGTGTCATCAGAACACTAAAAGAATTGAGCGATGAAAAAATAATTTCTACCAACGGCAAATCTATTCAAATTCTGAATCCTGATGCTTTACAACAATTAGCAGAATAATAACACTCATTCATCATTTTTTTTCTACTTAAATTTTCATGTAATTATGATGAGAATCATAATTATCCATGATTCAAATCATTTACAAACAACTGAAAACGTAGGAATTTTATAGCAAAATCAGTAATCATGTTATTTTAATATGATTCAAATCAATTAAAAGAGTTTGCTATGAAATTAAAAACAGTATTTTTCACTTTATTAATTAGTGGTTCTACCACTATTATAGCTCAAGATGGTGCTTCACTTTTTAAACAAAATTGCAGTGCATGTCATTCTGTAGGTAAAGGTAAATTAGTTGGTCCCGATTTAGCAGGAATTACCGATAGAAGAGCCAAAGACTGGATAGTTAGTTTTGTTAAAAATGCACAAGCATTTGGCGAAACTGATGCTGATGCTAAAACTATTATCAATGAGTACGGCTACCCAATGCCCAATCAAAATGTTAACGATGCTGAAATTAAAGCCCTCATTGCTTACATTGCTGAAAATAGCCCTAAAGTTTTAGATGAAGCAGTTACTGAAGAAACCACTACAGAAATAGTTCCAGAAACCAATCCTGCTTTAGACCCTGCCAATGCATCTGTTGAGGATATTGCATTTGGCGTAAAACTTTTTGATGGTAGCAAACCATTAGAAAATGGTGGTGTTTCTTGCATCAGTTGCCACAATGTAAATCACAGAGATTTAATTGCCGGAGGTTTACTTGCTAAAGATTTAACAAAAGTATATGAAAGATTAGGTGGAGCCGGACTAAATGGCATTTTAAGTGCACCTCCTTTTCCTGCTATGGCTTCCTCATATCAAAATCATCCTCTAACAGAAAAAGAAATCTTTCAACTATCTGCATTTTTTAATGATGCAGCAGTAAACAATGTATATCAACCACAGAGAGTATATAACGATCACCTACTTATTTATGGAGGAGGAGTAGCCTTCTTAGTAATAGCCTCTATTATATTATTAGTATATATAGAACGAAAAAGAAAATGTGTAAAAGAAGACATTTACAAGAGACAAATTAAAGCAGCAACATCAAAAAATATTTATTAACACACGCCTCTCCTCTTAAGTGAGATTAAGAGGCACTTAAAACAAAAAATTATGAGCTGGATAGAAGATATAATATCACCAAAAACCAGAAAATGGGAAGAGTTTTATCGTAACAGATGGCAATATGACAAAGTTGTACGAAGTACTCACGGTGTTAACTGTACAGGTGGTTGCTCATGGGCAATCCATGTAAAAGATGGGATTGTTGTGTGGGAAATGCAACAAATAGATTACCCACAATTTAACAAAGAAGTTCCTCCTTACGAACCAAGAGGTTGTCAAAGAGGCATCTCCTATTCATGGTATTTATACAGCCCTATCCGTGTTAAATACCCTATTATGAGAGGTGCTTTATTAGATTTATTTAATGCTGAAAAAGAAGCTGCCGGAGGAGATTTGGTTAAAGCTTGGGAAAACTTACAAAAAGACCCCGTAAAAAGAGCAAGGTACCAAAGAGCAAGAGGTAAAGGTGGTTTCAGAAGAGTTAGATGGGATGAAGCGTTAGATTTAATTGCTGCTGCTAACATATATACGGTACAAAAATATGGTTCTGACAGAATTATTGGTTTTGCTCCAATTCCTGCAAAAAGTATGTTAAGTTACGCCTCTGGTGCTAGGTATTTACAATTAATGGGTGGTGTAAACTTAAGTTTCTACGATTGGTACTGCGACTTACCAAATGCCTACCCGGAAATTTGGGGAGAACAAACAGATGTATGCGAAAGTGCTGACTGGTTCATCTCTAAATTTATTGTTTCTATGGGAGCAAACTTAGGGATGACAAGAACTCCAGACATTCACTTCTTCTCGGAAGCTCGTCATAATGGGACTAAAACTGTAGTAATGTCTCCTGATTTCAGTATGGTTACTAAACATGCTGACCAATGGATTCCTGTTCATGCTGGTTCTGATGGTGCTTTTTGGATGGCGGTTACACATGTAATCTTACAAGAATACCACGTCAACAAAAAAACACCTTATTTTATTGATTACGTAAAAAGATATACCGATTGTCCTTTCTTAGTTCGTTTGAATAAAGAAGGAGACAAATTAGTTCCCAGAAGAATGGTTAGAGCTAATGAAATGGCTTCATACAAAGACATCGATAACGGTGATTGGAAATTCTTAAATTTCGATACCAAAACCAACAATCTAGTTGTGCCAATAGGTTCTATGGGACAAAGATGGGACGGAAAAGATGGCAACTGGAATTTAACCTATACTGATGATGTTACCGGTGCTGAATACGACCCAGAATTAACATTTATAGACAAACACGATGAGGTTGCCCAAGTTGAATTTGTAGAATATGGATTAGACAAAAAAGCGATGAGAGGTGTTCCTGTTCGTTACTTAACATTAGCCTCTGGCGAAAAAGTTCCTGTTGCAACCATTTACGATTTAACTATGTCACAATATGGAGTTAGTAGAGGTTTGGCAGGTGATTACCCAACATCTTATGACGATAAAGATCAAGCATACACTCCTGCTTGGCAAGAAATATTTACTGGAATTGGTAGAGATACTGTACTACAATTAGCACGCGAATGGTCGGATACTGCAGAAGTTACCGAAGGTAAATGTATGGTAATTGTTGGAGCTGCTATTAATCACTGGTTTCATGGAAATCTAATGTACAGAGCTTCTATTATGGCTCAAATGCTAACCGGCTGTAATGGTAAAAATGGTGGTGGAATGAATCACTATGTTGGACAAGAAAAATTAGCTCCAATGGATTCATGGTCAACTATTATGAGTTCTAAAGACTGGGGAACTATCCCAAGATTACAACAAGGACCTATTTGGCATTACATCAACTCTTCACAATGGAGGTATGATGGAAATCAAAAATTCTATAACTCTGTTCCTGAAAACAAATTAGCACATACACATACTGCTGATTGGGCTGTAAAAGCAGTTCGTAACGGATGGATGCCTTATTATCCACAATACAACAAAAATAATTTCGAAATAGTGAAAGATGCTCAAAAAGCAGGTTGTAATTCTGATGACGAAATGCGTGACTACATTGTTAAACAATTAGTTTCTGGCGAATTAAAACATGCTGTAGTTGAACCGGACGAAGAAATTAACTTCCCAAGAAACTGGTTTATTTGGAAAGGAAATGCCATTGGAACTTCTGCAAAAGGACATGAATATTTCTTAGACCATTATTTAGGCACACATACCAATAAAATTGCAGATGAAGTAGCTGGTGATATTGTTGAAGATATTGTGTTCAAAAAAGAAGGAGCAAGAGGAAAAATGGATTTAGTAATTGATATTAATTTCCGTATGGATACCTCAGCACTTTATTCTGACATTGTACTTCCTACCGCTTCTTGGTACGAAAAAGCAGATATCAACTCAACAGATATGCACTCGTTTATCCATCCACTTTCTGCAGCAATTGATCCTGTTTGGGAATCAAGAACAGATTGGCAAATTTTTGAAGCATTAGCCGAAAGAGTAAGCTCTATGGCTCCAAAGTATTTACCAGGAGTTATGAAAGATGTGGTAAATTCACCTCTATCTCACGATTCTAAAGATGAAATTACTCAACCAAGATTACAAGATTGGAGCAAAGGAGAATGTGAAGCAATTCCAGGAAAAACAATGCACAAAATTGGATTTGTTGAAAGAGATTACTCCAAAATTTATGACAAATTTATTTCGTTAGGAAGTGGTGTTGCCAAAAATGGTTTAGGAGCACACGGTAACCACTACAATTGTGAAGATGTTTATGGCGAAATGTTAGAAAATAGACAACACATCAGTAAATGGGATGACGGAACAGAATACCCATCATTAAAAGAAGATGTGGAAGCTATCAATGCTGTATTAAAATTATCAACCCTTACAAATGGTAAGTTAACTAAACGAGCTTACGAAATAATGGGTAAAAAAATAGGTATTAAAGAGATTGAAAGATTGGGGGATGGCTACGAGCAAATTGAAATGGAATACAGAGATCTACAAGCTCAACCAAAACGATACAATTCATCACCACTTTGGTCGGGGTTAATGCACGAAGGAAGAACCTACGCTGCCTATACCTACAACGTAGATATGTTAGTTCCATGGAGAACATTAACCGGAAGACAACATTTCTACCTTGACCATGATGCTTATATTGCTTTTGGAGAACATTTATCTACTTACAAACCATCTCCAACACCTGAAGCTTATGGTGATTTAAGGGTTACTGTAAATGATGGAAAAGCAAGAGTATTAAATTGTTTAACTCCTCACGGAAAATGGCACATTCACTCAACTTACGGTGATACCTTAAGAATGTTAACCTTATCAAGAGGTGGAGAACCATGTTGGCTAAGTGAGCAAGATGCTGAAGAATTGGGAATTAAAGATAACGATCATGTAGAAGTTTATAATGACCACGGAACCTATGTAACTCGTGCTTGTGTAAGTGCTCGTATTCCAAAAGGAGTTTGTATCGTTTACCATGCTGTGGAAAGAACCTACAACATTGCCAAATCTCAAGAAAGAAGAGGTAAAAAAGGAGAACCAAGACGTGGTGGAATGAACAACTCATTTACCAGAGTTCACTTAAAACCAAACTTAATGTGCGGTGGTTATGGTCAATTCTCTTACCACTTCAACTATTGGGGGCCTGTAGGAGTTAACCGTGATACGCATGTATTAGTTCGTAAAATGACAAAAGTAGAATATTAGAAACTATAAATGTTGAATGATAAATTTTAAATAAAAATAATTCAACATTTAACACTTAAAATTTAAAACTTCAAAGTTATGAATATAAGATCTCAAATAGCAATGGTTTTCCACCTCGACAAATGTATCGGTTGCCATACTTGTTCTGTAGCATGTAAAAACATCTGGACAGACAGAAAAGGAGCTGAATACATGTGGTGGAACAACGTAGAAACTAAGCCAGGAACAGGATATCCAACCAAATGGGAAGACCAAGATATTTATCAGGGAGGTTGGAAAAAAGATGGTGATAGTGTATCGTTAAAAGGTGCCGGAAAACTGAAAGGACTGAAAAACATTTTTCACAATCCCAACATGCCGGTGTTAGATGACTACTATGAACCATGGGCGTACCGTTATCAAGATTTATTTGATGCTCCTGAAGGCGATGACCAACCAATTGGTAGAGCAGTTTCATTAATTACCGGAGAACCAATAGAAATTCAATCAGGACCAAACTGGGATGATGATTTATCTGGAACCCCCGATTATGCTCGTCAGGATGTTAACTTCAAACATTTAAGTCAGGCAGAACAAGAAGCCATGTTCCAATTGGAAAAAATGACCTTCCATTATTTACCAAGAATCTGTAATCACTGTTTAAACCCTGCTTGTGTAGCATCTTGTCCATCAGGAGCTTTATACAAAAGAGGTGAAGATGGTGTAGTACTTATTAACCAAGAGAGATGTAGAGCTTGGAGAATGTGTGTAACTGCTTGTCCTTACAAAAAATCATATTACAACTGGAATACCGGAAAATCTGAAAAATGCGTACTATGTTATCCACGTTTAGAATCAGGACAACCACCGGCTTGTATGCACTCTTGCGTAGGAAGAATTCGTTATTTAGGAGTTATGTTATATGATGCTGACAGAATTCAAGCTGTTGCATCATGCGATGAATCAGAAATAGTGGACAGACACATGGATATTTATCTAAATCCGAATGATCCAGCAGTAATTAAAGCAGCTAGAGAAAACGGTATTGCAGATTCAACCATTAAAGCAGCTCAAAACTCACCTGTTTATAAATTTGTAAAAGAATGGAAAATAGCACTTCCACTCCATCCTGAATTCAGAACATTACCTAATTTATTTTACGTTCCACCATTGTTACCGGCAATGGCTTCTGTAAGTGCTGATGGAACTTATGATACCATTTCTGAACACTTATTAGCAGGAGTTGAAAAATTAAGAGTGCCTATTCGTTATTTATCTTCTTTATTTACAGCTGGAAATGACGACAAAGTAATTGATGTTTTCAAAAAACTACATGCGGTTAGAGTTTCCAGAAGAGATACTACTGTTAAAGATGTAACCGACAAACAATTAAATACAGTAATGAATGAAGCAAGTATAGATGTAGATACTGCAAATGCTATCTTCAGACTAACCTCTTTAGCAACATTTGAAGAACGTTTTGTTATTCCTGCTGCTCACCGTGAAGAAGCAATTGAAATGCTTGAAAACACTGGTGATTATAAAGGAAGCACAGGATTTGGATTTAAAGAAAAACCAGCAAGAGGGTTATAGTTAAAAGTAAAAAGTTTGTAAAGCAGAAAGTTATGACATCTATAGAAAACTTTAAAAACTGATAAAAATGAAAAATTTAGATCATTATACATTACTTGCTGAATTGTTTAGATATCCGAATCAGGATATAAAAACTACGGTAAATGAAATTCAGGTTTTTTTGGATAAAAACTACCCTGATGCTGGTGATGAGTTCAATCGTTTTTCAGAATTTATTGCTAATTCCACTTTTTATCAGATTGAGGAAATTTTTCAAAAAACATTTCATATCCAAGCTATCTGCTTTTTAGATTTAGGCTATGTAATTTTTGCCGAAGACTACAAAAGAGGTGAGTTTTTAGTAAATATGAAAGTAGAACAAGAAAAATACAACAACGATTACGAACATGAGTTAGCGGACAACTTGCCCTATGTTTTAAGGTTGCTTCCACTACACAAAGATGAAAATTTCATCAATGAGTTGGTCGTAATGGTAATGATTCCTGCATTAGAAAAAATGCTGTCTGAATTTGATGCTTCTAAAGTAAAAATTAGAGAAAAGGTAATGAACAAAAAGCAGAAGGTTGTAATTATGGAAGGCATTAAAGATGGTAATATCTATAAAAATGTAATAAGTGCAATATTACAAGTATTTAAAATAGATTTTGCAGACATTAAGTTCGAAATAGAAGCCGAAATTATTCCGGCTTACGCAAAAGTTTTTTTACATAGCGATTGTAGTGATGGATGTACCACATCTATTCCTACACCGGAAGAGATTAAAAGGCGATCAAGAGAAATATTAAATTAAAATTAAAGTAAAATTAAAACCATAAAACTATGTTAGATTATTTATTATTCGGAGCACTACCTTATGTAGCATTAGCCATTTTTTTAATAGGCTCAATTTATCGCTACACGAAAAAAGGATTTCAGGTATCATCATTATCATCTCAGTTTTTAGAAGGTAGAAAACTGTTTTTTGGTAGTCAATTTTTTCACTGGGGAATAGTGATGTTATTCTTTGGTCATTTAATTGGATTCTTAATTCCAAATGCTGTAGTTGCATGGAATGGCTCTCCTGTTCGGTTATTAGTTTTAGAATTTACTGCCTTCGGCTTTGCTATTTCTTCACTAATTGGTCTTTTATTGCTCATAAAAAGAAGAGCAACTACCAAAAGAATTCAAATGGTCTCTAATTACATGGATTATGTAGTTTATTTAGTCTTATTTGTACAAATTGCAAGTGGAATATTAATGGCGTATTATGGCAGATGGGGCTCTAACTGGTTTGCATCAGTAATGACACCTTATTTACGCTCGGTTTTTGCATTTAATCCAAATGTAGATTTAATTGCACAACTTTCTACTAGCAACACTATGGCTTTGTTAATGGTAAAAACACACATTGCATCAGCTTTCTTAATTATCGGAATAATTCCATTTACTCGATTTGTTCACTTTTTAGTAGCTCCTTTCGATTATATATGGAGAAAATACCAATTGGTTATTTGGAATTGGAATCACAAAGAAATAAGAACTTCCAGAAATTATTTTCCAGGAAAAAGTAGAGATTTTAAAAACAATTAATAAAACTGCCTATTGTTCATTAACCCTAATCATTTAAATGATTAGGGTTTTTTGTTTTTTTATTTCCATGAAACGAGCCATGTTAAAAATTTCAACACACGAGAATGATTATTGGCAAGCTACATATGACCGATAAAAAACAAACGAGCTATAGCGAGTTCATGAGTACATTAACCAACAATAGAAATGAACGAATAATGAATATAAACATATGAAAAAAATCATATACCGTCTCCTACCAAAATAGTACTTTAGCTTAAACTTTCAGCCAATGAATTTATTCGAGATAGATTATATTTGGATTTTCCTTCTAATTTTACCTGTGGTTGCATTTATGTATGCAGCTGTAGGACATGGTGGAGCAAGCGGCTATTTAGCTTTAATGGCTGTTTTTAGTTTTGTTCCTGATACCATGAAACCTACCGCCTTACTGCTAAATTTATTTGTTGCTGCCATCTCTTTTATTCATTATACTAAATCGGGATACTTTAATAAAAAACTGTTCTTATCATTTGCCATTACTTCTATTCCACTCGCTTTTGTAGGTGGTTTAATAGAAGTTGATGCATCTATCTATAAAAAAGTGTTAGCAATTTTACTAATTTTTGCCATTCTAAAAATGCTCAATGTATTTGGAAAAGAAAGTGATACCATTAAAGATGTAAAAATATGGCAAGGATTGAGTATTGGAGGTGTTATTGGCTTTTTTTCAGGATTAATTGGTATTGGTGGAGGTATAATTCTTAGTCCTGTAATTTTACTAATGAAATGGGGAAAAATGAAAGAAGCCGCTGCTGTTTCTGCTTTATTTATTTGGGTTAACTCTGCTGCGGCAATGGGCGGACAATTAAGCAGCGGAGTAAAAATAGATACTCAAGCCTTTTTATTGGTTGGTATTGCTGTATTGGGCGGATTTTTAGGTGGTTATTTAGGAAGTAAAAAATTCAATAATCAAGGATTAAGATACATGCTGGCATTTGTACTTTTTATTGCCTGTGTGAAATTATTTTTGACTTAACTTTTTTCTATTTATTCAAAAATTGACAACTTTTTTAAAATTCATTTTAATACTTCTTTGTTTTTTAACTCCGATTAAATTCTATGCTCAAAACAAAGAACAAGCAATTGCTGAAATATGGACTCAGTATTATAACACTATAAAATTATCATTAGGAGGTGCTTACGCCAACAGTTTTTCTAACAAGGAACTTACCAATAAAGAAATAAGGATATATCAAGAAATTTTACATACCACCCATTTTTTAGCTAATAGAATAAGGATTGAACAACAATTTTTCAATCCTTCTACCGGTAGTTATACTTTACGATTAAGATATAGATTCCTCTTTAACTTTAATCTAAAAAACAAAAATTATTCTTAAACATTGGAAATGAATTTTTTGTCAATTCTAAAAGTAATATTGATTCATTTTATTTTTCTCAAAACCGAATACTTATAGGGCTTAACTATAAAATCAACCCAACAAATAGTTTTTCTTTAACTTACAACTTACAATCAGACAATGATTTAAATTATAAGAATATATTATGGTTAGGATATAAAACCACTTTAAACCTAAAAAAATAAAAATACCTCAGAATCAACCTAAGGTATTTTAACCCGCCATCTTTAAAAAATCAGTAAATACATAAACTACATTATTAAAAAACAAACTCAATAAATGGTGCTTTGTTATGCTTTGTTTTTATAGTTATTAACCATTTTTGTCAACTTTATTTTACACCTTAATGACATTTATCATAATTAAATCAATTGTAATAATCTAACTTTGCCGATAGATGTTACAAAAACATACATACTATATGCTTTCTCACATAAAAGCTCCTGCTTGTTACAAAAATATTAAGCAGCGAGATCCTTTATATTTCTAAGGGAATTCCACTATTATATTATAAAAAAAATTTATTTCAATCATTACGGCTGAAGATTTTCGGCTGTACGTTAAAATCAAAAAACAGATGAAACACAAAACCATTATAGAGCCTTTTAAAATTAAATCGGTAGAACCCATTTACATGTCCACCAAAGAAGAAAGAAAGGCATTTTTAGAAAAAGCACATTACAACACATTTTTACTCCAATCGGAACAAGTAATTATAGATTTCCTTACCGATAGCGGTACCTCAGCAATGAGTGCCGAACAATGGGCAGGAATTATGCGTGGCGATGAATCTTATGCCGGTTCAAAATCTTGGGAAAGAATGGAAAAAGCAGTAAAACACCTTACAGGAATGGAATATATTTTGCCGACTCATCAAGGAAGGGCTGCCGAGAGAATTATTTACGGCTATTTAGGAGGAAAAGGCAAAACATTTATCAGCAATACCCATTTTGACACTACCCGAGCTAACATAGAATTTTCGGGTGCCGAAGCAATAGACATTGTTATTGATGAAGCTCATGACCCGGCATTAATCCATCCTTTTAAAGGAAACATGAATACTGGAAAATTAGAAAAGCTAATTGTAAAAAAAGGTGCTAAAAACATTGGAGCTGTTATTTTAACAGTAACTAACAATAGTGGCGGTGGACAACCGGTAAGTATGCAAAATGCTAAAGAAGTAAGTACTATTTGTAAAAAACACGGTGTAATGTTATTATTAGACTGCTGCAGAGTAGCTGAAAATGCTTATTTCATCAAACACAGAGAAGAAGGTTTTGAAAATCATACCTACGAACAAATTGCACAAGCAATGTTTGCCTTAACAGATGGTGCAGCCATGAGTGCCAAAAAAGATGCACTTATTAATATGGGAGGATTTTTAGCCTTAAAAGATAGTGCAATTGCAGAAGCATGTACCAACTTATTAATCATTACGGAAGGGTTTTCAACTTACGGTGGTTTATCGGGTAGAGATATGGAAGCGTTGGCAATAGGTTTAAAAGAAGTTTTTGAACCTACCTATTTAGAATACAGAATTAAAAGTACCACCTATTTAGGTGAACATTTACATAAAATTGGCGTGCCTGTTATGTTACCCATTGGCGGACACGCAGTTTACATTGATGCAAAAAAATTGTACAACCACATCCCTGTAGATGAGTATCCCGGACAAGCATTGGCTTGCGAATTATATTTAAAAGGCGGAATAAGAACTGTGGAAATAGGTTCGGTAATGTTTGGAAAATACGATGAAAACGGAAAACTAATTCCTGCACCAATGGAATTAGTACGTTTGGCTATTCCAAGAAGAGTTTACACACAAAGCCATATTGAATACGTCATTGAAACTTTTAGTGAAATACTCCAAAACAAAAAACAAGTCAAAGGGTATCAGATTAAAAAAGAAACTCAATTTCTACGTCACTTTACTGCTCATTTTGAGCCTAGTAAATAATTTAAAAATAGAAAAAAACCTTGAGTATTAATACTCAAGGTTTTTTTTCTAAGCTAACTTACCTAACAGAATAAATGGGATTATTTTCTATTTGTTTTATAACCGAACTTAAATATCGTATCAACTCTAACGACAAACTATTTTCATTAATTAAAAATTGTTTAAATTTTTCTATTTCAACGACATGTAATTCGGAGTTTGTTTTAACTATTGCTGAATAAGTACATTTTTTACTATCAAAAATTAAATCTAAACCAACAATATCTCCTTTTTTATGCTCCATAATTTCAACTTCGCAATCTGTTCCTGATTTTATCAATGAAATTTCTCCTTTTTCCAAAAAATAAACAAAAATTGGTACTTCTCCTTCGAAAAAAAGTATATCGCCTTTATCATAAGCTTTAAAAAAGTCAGCAATGTGCTTCACCTTATCTATAAGCTCTTTAGATAGTTTGATTGTATATCGTTTAGTAATACTCAAAATATAGTTTGCTTTTAAAAACTAAACAAAAGTAACTGTACTTCAGTATTTTAAAAATGACATTCATCATATTGAAACATGATTAAATTCATTAATTTTTCTATCAATCAAATATATTGGCAGTTCTATAGAGTTTTTTCATATCAAGAATCCTGATATCTTTACCAGCCAACTGAATTATTTTATCTTTATCTAATTCCGAAAGCATTCTTATAGACGTTTCTGTTGTTGTTCCTGCAATATTGGCAATTTCTCTTCTGGTTAATGTAGAGTCTATCGTTTTTCCATCGTCTTTTAATCCATAGGCTTCATTCAGTAATAATAAGGCCTCTGCAATTCTTTCCCTAACATGTTTTTGAGCCATATGAATAATGCTTTTTTCTGCTCTTTTTAAATCTTCAGAAAGTATATTCATAAAACTAAAAGTTAAGTTGCTATTGGTTTTAATCAACTCTATAATATAAGCTTTAGAAATAAAGCAAACCTCTGTATCTTCTATGGCTGTTGCCGAAGCATAATAAGTATTATTATTAAAAATGGAACGGTACCCAATAATATTAGAAGCCTTTGCCAATCTAACAATCTGATCTTTCCCTTCATCTCCCATTTTATGTATCTTCACCTTACCTTTATAAATACAAAAAATACCGTGAGGCTGATTTCCCTCACTAAAAACCAATTGTCCTTTTTTAAAAAAAAGATTTCTTTTATGCTCCGATAGATCTTCAATCTCATGCAAATTTAAATTACAAAAAATAGAAACACCACTTTTCTTATGATTGCAACTTATACATGATGGAATATTTACCTTATTAAAAGACATAACTTTAGTTTCTCCTACAAATTTGTTTACTTTTTTTGGAAAAATTCCTGACATAAATCAGTTCTCTAAGTATTTTTTACATTTATCTTTACAAAAACCAATATTTTCGGCATTATGATATCTGTTTCTGAAGCGCAACAACTTATTATTAAACACGCAACTACTGGTAAAACCATAATAATTGCTTTGGCAGATGCACTTCATTATGTTTTAGCAGAAGATATTACTGCTCCAATACCCATCCCTCCATTTAATCAATCAGCAGTGGATGGTTATGCTTTTTGCTTTAACACCAATAACAATAGTTATACAATTGTAGATGAAATTCCTGCCGGAGATACCAGAAAAACAATCCTCAACACCAATGAAGCTGCAAGAATTTTTACAGGTTCAAAAGTGCCTGAAAATTGCGATACTGTTATTATGCAAGAATTTACTAAGGTAGAAAACAATCAACTTTTTATTGATGATGAGAGTTTAAAAACAGGCGGAAATATTCGCACCAAAGGGTATCAAATTAAACAAGGAGATATGGCATTAAGCAAAGGAACGGTTTTAAATCCGGCAGCTATCGGTTTTTTAGCTACCTTGGGTATTACTGAAGTAAGTGTTTTTACTTTGCCTAAAGTGAACATCTTAATTACAGGAAACGAATTGGTTGCTCCCGGAGAAAAATTGGATGAAGGTCAGATTTACGAATCTAACAGCTTAATACTAAAAGCTGCTTTTGAAAAGATGAATATCTCGCCCACTATTAGTTACCTAAAAGACAATCAAGAAGCAACTACCAACGCCATAACCAATGCGCTTAATAATGCTGACATGGTAATTTTATCAGGCGGTATTTCTGTTGGTGATTACGATTTTGTTCAGCAAGGAATTTTAGAAAATGGAGTAAGTCAAATCTTCTATAAAGTGGCTCAAAAACCAGGGAAACCACTATTTTTTGGCAAAAAAGAAAACAAAGCAGTATTTGGTTTACCGGGGAATCCTGCTGCAGCACTTACTTGCTTTTATGAGTATATTTATCCTTACATCAATCTATCTTTTGGCTTGAAACAAGCTTTTTTAAATCAACTACAACTTCCCCTAAGTAAAGACATTAAACAAAAACCGGGTAGAGCTACTTTTTTAAAAGCAACTACCGATTTTAAAACCGTTACTCCTTTGGAAGGACAGAACTCTGATGCCTTACAATCTTTTGCTTATGCGAATGCATTATTACTCACTCCTGCTGATGCAACAATTATAAAAAAAGGCGAATTGGTAAATGTACATCTATTGCCTTAAAAATTTATTCGTTAAATTTGAGACAAACCAAAACTTACATACCATGAAAAAAGACCATGTACCTGCCGGGAGCGATGTTTCTGCCGGAACTTATGAATGTAATAATTGCAAAAACCAAATTAAAGTACCTTCGGTTACTTCTTTGCCTCCATGTCCGAAATGTAAACATGGCGATTGGAAAGTAATTAGTGGTAAAGGAGATGCTAAAGAAGACCCGTATCCAGATAGGGATTAATTTTCTTAAATGGGGAGATTACTTTCCGATACAGAATTTACTAAAAATGTTATCTAGCAGGTCATCTGTAGATATTTCTCCTGTAATTTGTCCTAAATGGTAAAGTGCCTGACGAATATCCATAGCCAAGAAATCCCCTGTAATTTGTTGGTCTAAGCCTTCTAAAACTCTTAACAAATATTCATTTGCTTGAGATAACGCCTCATGATGACGCGCATTCGTAACTACCGTATCATTAGTATTTACTAAGCCTTCAGCAACACTTGTATATAATTTATTGGTAATTTCTTCTACATTTTTATTGTCTTTAGCTGCAATAAAAACCACATCATCTATCCCTTCAAATTTTTGTAACACTTCTTGCTCGTTACCTTTGTCTATTTTATTGGCAATAACAAACATTTTTTTCTGCTTATTGCTAATGCGTTCTCTAATTTTTGCTACATCACTTTGCAATTTTTCTTTCGAAATAGTTACGGCATCAACCATCAACAATACTACTAATGCTTGATCAATTTTTTCATACGATTTCTTTATCCCCAACGACTCAATTTGGTCGGTAGTTTCTCTAATTCCTGCTGTATCTACAAACCTGAAATTAATGCCTTTAATATTCAATTCATCTTCAATCACATCTCTGGTAGTTCCTGCAATATCAGAAACTATGGCTCTTTCCTCATTCAGCAACGCATTCAGCAAAGTAGATTTTCCTACATTCGGTTCTCCAACAATGGCTACCGGAACACCTGTTTTTATAACATTACCAACATTAAACGATTGTATTAGTTGATGGAGTGCTTCGTGTAATTTAGTTACTAAATCTTTCAGTTTCTGCCTGTTGGCAAACTCCACATCTTCTTCACTAAAATCGAGTTCCAACTCAATTAATGAAGCAAAATGTATCAACTCTTCTCTCAGTTTTTTAATTTCATTACTAAAACCTCCACGCATTTGCTCCATTGCCAATTGATGTGCAGTTTCAGAGTTTGCAGCAATAACATCAGCAACCGCCTCAGCTTGAGATAAATCCATTTTACCATTAAGAAAAGCACGCATGGTAAACTCACCATGTTGAGCATGTTTAGCTCCTTTTTTCAATAATAATTGTAATACTTGTTGCTGAATATAAGGTGAGCCATGAGTTGATATTTCCACAGCATTTTCGCCTGTAAAGGATTTTTTATCTTTAAAAATACTTACCAATACCTCATCAATAATTTTATCGTTTTCTCTTATTGTTCCAAAATGGATGGTGTGAGATGGTACTTTTAGTAAATCTTTCCCATGAAAAACAGTATTCGCTATATTAATAGCGTCCGGTCCGGAAAGTCGTATAATAGCTATGGCTCCAACACCAGGAGGCGTAGAAATAGCACAAATTGTATCTGTAAGTCGATTGTTGTTCATAAAAACAAAGTTACGGATTAAGAGGCTCGTCTAGCTTATAATCTACATACATTTCGGTAAGTTTGTTATAAAACTCCTCTGCAATCTTTTTTGCTCCTTTAGGTGTAAAATGTATATAATCAGAAGCTGCCAACGGTGGTTCTGCATTTACCCAATCGGGCATAGAGTTTTTACCTCCCATTACTTCATACATATCCCAAAAAATACAATCTGTTGAAAGCGCAGCGTCTTTTAATGCATCTCTCACTCCTTCTAACATAGGGTAAGTAACGTAAGTTGTTTTTTCCTTAATAGACATATCACTCGGGCCAATAACCATTATGGCTGCTTTTGGATTGTTTCTTTTAATAAAATTTATTTGAGATTTAAACCAATTCCCGTAATCTTCACACTCTTTTTCTGATTTTATATAAGGCATTACATTTCCTCCAAATTGCAAAATAATTAAATCTGGTGAAAGGTGTGCAAAAGCATTCGCCATTAAGGTTTTATCGAGCTTAGTAAAAATTGTTCCTGATGAACCTCTTAGCGGAATATTATCCATTACTACTCCGGTATTTCCTTCTAATGAAAGTGCATAAACATCCGGGCTATCTTTACCTTTAAAATTGATTAAAATTTCTTCTGGAGTAGATTTAAAATTAGTTGTAATTACCTCAAAAGGAGAATTAGGAGCTAACTTGCCTTCTTTTGTCACTGTTCCATTAATAATAATTTCGTAATCTACATAGGTTACCATATTGCTGAGCATTATTTTTAGCTGGGTATATTGTTTTGTTTTTCCGTAAGATGCTTTTGGTTTATTAATCTTAATCCATGCTTCATTATCAGGAAGCTCATCTAAAAAAGTAGTCTGAGGCATTGGTGCAAACCTGCTAAAGCTAATTAGCGGTCCGTATCTCTGATGTGTTATAGTAGAATCTTTTGCTCCATAACCGGCATAACGCTGCCAATTTTCTGAATAGCTAATGTTTACACTCATTTTTGGTGCGATATCAACCACAGGAAAAAGCCCCACTCCAATACCACCAAATTTAGTTTGTAATTCATTTCTGATGTAAGAGGTTATTCTATCTACTTCAATTTGAGAATCTCCATAATGCATGATGCGGACTTTCTTCTTCTGAGCATTTTCTAAGGCTTCAAAAAAACGATGCAAAGCAGGTATAGATTTATCAGTAACTTGTAGTTTTTTTCTATATGCTGCTAATGAATCTAATTTTTGTTTGATAATGGTAGAATCTATTTGCGATATTTTTTCTTTCACCATGGTAGAATCATCAAACAATATGGCTAAATCTTTTTCATAATTTTCTATACTATCAGACTTATTTTCAATACCAAAAAACTCGTTGGGAGTAGGAAATTGTAATTCATATTTTCCTACTTTAATTCCATCAGCAGGAAAAACAAACATAACCAAAAAAAGCAAAAGAAATACCGCTACCAACGTTACAAACGTTATTAGTGGAGAAACAATTTTAGCTTTTGGTGTTGCTTCTTGAAATGTTATTTCTTCGGAATCTTTAATTGTTGACCAATGTTTAAATTTGCATCAATATTATTGAATTTCATAATGTCATCAGCAGAAATCCCCGGATAGTTTTTAGCAATTAGCCATAAATTGTCGCCTGATTTTACAGTATATATGCTATAATCTCCACTTGAAAAATTAGTGTTTTTAGGTATTTCTTGCTTTACTTCCTGCTTTTCTTCAACCACAGGTTCCGGAGCAGCTTGTCGCTCTCCGTAAATACTTAATTTTTGTCCAATATCTATTCTTGTTCCTCTAAGGTTATTCCAACTTTGCAACTCAGCAACAGAAACCTTATATCTCTCTGCGATGACACCTAACACATCTCCCGATTTTACAGTATAAACAACAGGTTCTCCATCAAAATCCGGAATATTTTCTAAATCATCTTTAGGTCCTATTTCCTTTGGTTTATTCAATATCGAATCCTGATAAAAATAAATACTATCCTTCATTTCAATGATTTTTTTCCTATCTGCTTTATCAAAATATAAGAGATAATTTGCAGGTAAAATGGCTTTATCAAAATTTAAAACCGGATTTAAAAATTCAAACTGATTTTTATCAAAACCTATAACATCTTCCAATGCTTTAGCCTGAAGTTTTCTTTCTAAAGTCAAAGTATCTCTATCAAATTTTGGCTTCAACTTCACAACTTCATAATCATCATAATTAACGATATAAACCATGGCTGTAAAAGCATTAACAAACTCGTTGGTTTCAGTAGGTAACAACTCATAAAGCGATTTATAATCTTTCTTTCCCGAACGTAAGATTGCCTTATTTACATTTACCACTCCACAAGAATAAGCTGCCAAAGCAAGCTCCCAATTTTGATACAATTCATACAACTGCTTAATATTGCTTAATGCAGCAAAAGTGGATTTTTCCATATCTCGTCTTTCGTCAACAAATTCATCTACACGTAAACCGTATTTTACCGCCTGAGGATAGGTTAAATGCCAAAAACCTTCTCCACCAATGCCATTTTTTGAAGTTGGATTAAAAGCCGAACAAACCAAAGGCACTAAATTTAGTTCTTTTGGCAATTGATGTTTTTCTAATTCCTTATCAATTATGGGTTGATAATATTTTAGCAAACTCAACGCTGTTGGACATTTATACGCTTTTGATGAGAAATAATAAGGCAAATAATGATTTTCAGGATAAGCTGTTGGGAAAGCTTTTTCTAAAGGAATAGTTCCAAACAAAAAGGTTGATCCGGTTGTTATTTCAGGACCTTTATAATCAATATGTTTAGGAGGTTGTGTTTCAGAAAGTGAAAGTAATTTTTTGTTATAAGCATTCCTAGTAACATCTTCATATTCTGATTTATAAATAGTTTCTTTTTGCTTTTTTTGAGCGACTAACTCAGTCGATAAAGACAACAAGGAAACAATAATGAAAATATGTTTAAAAAAAACGCTCATGGACATACAAAACACCTATTTATCGGTTGTTATTTTTTCAATTTTCAAACCAATATCTGATATTCCATTTAATCCATCCTCAACACGCATGGCTTGTTCAAGATAAACCGTATAAATTCCTTTTTTAGCAAACTTTACATTTCCTAAATAAGGCTGCTGATAATCCCACAAATCGCCAATACCCTTACCTTTCCATCTCCCCCTGTTATCAGCAATAACACAATTTACAGTATCTTTAGAGAAATCTCCACTTGGTCCATTTATCGTAACAAACAAATACAAATTGCTATACGCATAATCACCTTTATTTCTGATATTTATATAAATATTATGAGGATGTAATGTGTCTTTAGCTTCAAACTCAAAAGTAGCAACATTCTCTTTTTTCCAATTAGCATTATCTATAGCAATATACTCATCATACACTGTATTATCGGTACACGAAGCCATTAAAAAAATTAAACTAATGATACTGATTATTTTTAATAATTGTGGCATGAATAATTGTTATTCTTTCTTATTGTTAGGACGTTGTTGATTGTTGGGCTTCCCGCCTTTTTTTCTTCTTTTGTTTTTATTTCTGTTATTATTGCCTTTTGGTTTATCAAAACGAGTTAATGAATCTTGTCCAACAACGTTCTCGTAATCGGGCTTTTTAACTTCCTCTTTAATTTCCATATACATAGATAAATCCTCAGGAAACTCATTTTTTTTGTTCATCGCAATAATTTCGTTTACTCTATCAAGTTTCATCTCAATAAAACGAACAGGATCATCTTTGTAAGAATACCAAAGTGTATTGCTAAAAATGTCCATCTTTCTATAAAAAGCTTCACCTTTTTTAGTCTTTAAGTTTATGCTGGTATCCGGAAATGATTTTAGCGCATCGGTATAAGCATCCAACTCATAATTTAAGCAACATTTAAGCTTACCACATTGTCCTGCCAATTTTTCAGGATTTAATGAAAGTTGCTGATAACGTGCTGCAGAAGTAGAAACAGACCTAAAATCTGTTAACCAAGTAGAACAACATAATTCTCTTCCACAAGAGCCAATCCCTCCTAACCTACTGGCTTCCTGACGAACACCAATTTGCTTCATTTCAATACGGATTTTAAACTCTTCAGCTAATTTTTTAATTAGTTCTCTAAAATCAACTCTTGTTTCTGCTGTATAATAAAAAATAGCTTTTGAATTATCTCCTTGATATTCTACATCGCTAATTTTCATCTGCAAACCATAGGCAATAGCAATGGTCCTGGCTTTAAACATGGTATCTTCTTCTCTTTTTTGAGCAGTTATCCATTTTTTAATATCTCCATCATTTGCCAAACGGTAAATTTTAAGAATTTCTTTAGAATCTAAATCTACTTTATGCTTACGCATTTGTTTTTTCACCAATTCTCCGGCTAATGAAACCGTTCCAATATCATGACCAGAAGCTGCTTCAACAGCAACCACATCACCAACATTTAAACTCAGCTTGTCCGTATTTCTAAAAAATTCTTTACGGTTATTTTTAAATCGAACTTCAACACAGTCAAATGGTTCTTGTCCGAAAGGTAATTCTATGTCGTTAAGCCAATTGGTTACATTTAATTTATTACAACCTCCCGACTTACTGCTACAGCCAGATGAAGAAGTTCCACAACCTCTTCCTGTGCTACATCCACTACACCCCATATATATTAATTTGTTACGTTATATTTAAAAGTTCATTGCATATTGTCAGCAAATTGAACATATTGTCTCTTTTATCCTTAAAAAAAAGATGTAACAAAGATACTATTCTATCTCATAAAAAATTGATTATTTAAATTGATTTATGAGAAATTGTTTGTTGATTAAATACTCTATCCCTTGAACTTAGTAATCAGACCTATCAGCCTGATTTAAGAAAATTATGCTCCGTTGGAGCTTATTAGTAAAAATATTGAAATTTCAAACCTCCCTTCTTCTCCTCTCCAATTCTTTTTGGATGAGCTGCAGTTCTCTTCCTGTTTGTCCAGAGATGGAAGTGTTTTCTTCTGCTCTTCGGATAAGGTATGGCGTAACATCTTTTACAGGACCATAAGGCACATATTTAGCGACATTATAAGATGCTTTCGCTAAATTATTGCTGATGTGGTTACTCATTCCTAATAATTGAGCGAAATAAATTCGTGCATCATCTTTAGCAATGTTGTGTTCCTTCATTAAGTCCAATAAATACAAAGCACTTTTTTCATTGTGCGTACCACTGCAAAAAGAAATCACATCAATATTTTCTACACAAATTTTTTGAGCAAGGTCATAATCTCTATCGGTATCTTCTTTGGTTTTTTGCATAGGATCTTCGTAATTCATTGCAGCAGCTCTTTCTCTTTCTTTTTCAATGTATGCTCCTCTCACTAACTTTAACCCAATAATAAAACCCTCATTTTTAGCAATAGCTACCAATTCTTTAATATAAGCAATTCTATCCCACCTGTAAAGCTGAGCAGTATTATAAACAATGGCTTTTTCTTTGTTGTACTTACGCATCATTTCCAAAGCTAACTCATCCACAGGGTTTTGAATCCAGGTTTCTTCTGCATCTATAAAAACAGGCACATTAGCATTAAAAGCGGCCTGACAAAGCGTATCTACTCTGTTTTTAAATCTTTCAAATTCATCTTTTTCCTGAACAGTCAGTTGTTTTTTAGCATTTACTTTTTCCAACAACTCAAACCTCCCGAAACCTGTAGGTTTAAAAACCGCAAAAGGTATATTTTTATTGATAGATGCTTTCTCAATACTTGTTAATGTTTCTAATATATTAGCGTCAAAAACACTATCGAGTTGTTCTCCCTCAACGGAATAATCTAAAATGGTTTTTACATTTAACTTAGCCAACTCCTGTGTGGTTGACACTGTTTCCTCAATACTTTCTCCTCCACAAAAGTGTTTAAAAATAGTAGCTCTAATAATGGGAATCGGAAAATATAAGGGTATAAAAATTTTAAGCATCGTAGGACCAATTTTTATCAACCAATTCCAAGCTATGATTTTAAACAACCAATAACTTCTTTTTAAATCTGCATTTGATTTTCCGGCAAATGCTATTTCTGTATTATTAAAGTCCATCTTACGCTAAAAAGTATCTTCAAAGTTAAAGTGCGAAATTAATTGAATTTATGATTAGGATTAGCTTTTTTAATTTGTTATTTAAGTTTTTTATTTCTCAAGCAACACTTGCATAACTATACCCTTTTTAAACAAAAACCTCCAAGGTTTTTTGAAGCCTTAGAGGTTTTGATAAATTGATTAATTCGTTATAAAACGCTAATTACTTACTTTCTAAAAACTCATTGAATTCATCTACAGTGGTAGCAAAAGTAAAATCATCACTTAATTGGTAGTAGTTCTTTTTATCAGCACAAAAGTCGTAAGCAAATTTAGCGTATTCAAATTTTGTTTCTTCAAAGCTAAATAAGCCCATTATTTCTTTTATCTGTTTTACAGAAAGACAGTTGTTTTTGGTAAATGTTTTGGCAACTTTCAATTTGGTATCTGCAAAAGATTGTTTTTCTACCGATGCTTTTCCTGCACTAAAATCTGATGAAGGAATAGCTTGATAACAACCCGTTGGAGTAGCTTCAACAGGAACTGGCTCATGAACTGGATTGGTAGTCATGCCTTCACTATAGTTTCCTGAATTAGTTGAACTTGATGTTACCGTAGTGGTAGTAACGGTTTGAGATGATGTTGTTTGTACATTTGTTCCTGTATTCATTCCACCATCATTAACACTTACATTTACATTCATTCCAACGCCACCAACATTCATTCCTACTGATACATTTTCTTGATTAGCAGGGTCAACAGTTGTAGTGGTCGTTACAGTTTCCGTTACCACAACATCAGTTGTTGCCTGTGGCTGAACAGTAGTAGTGGTTGTTGCTGCCGGAGCAGTAGGTGGTGTTGTTGAATACGAAACTACAGACTGTTGTGGAGCAGCAGGAGCTTGAGCTATGGCAACCATTCCACTCGGACGCATTACATATTCTCCTTTTTTATTTTTCTTAATCTCAAATGAATACTCTGTATTGTTATCCATCATATAAATAGATTTAGTAACAGAAGCAAACTGATTGTTCTCAAAAATAACGGTTACTTTATAACTTCCTTCGAATTTTAAATCGGTTACTTTTACATTAGTTTCAAAATTTATGTTTTGTAATACACCATTTAATACTACTTGAAATCTTGAACCATCTTGATTAAAAAATACAACATTGCAATTTTGTGCTTGAGCTACATATGCGCCTAATATAATAGCTGTAAATAATAAAAATTTTTTCATCGTTTTTCTTTTTAAATTAATATTGTGTTCGCTCTTAGCAAGTTAAATGCCAAGTTGTTTTTTTAATTCATCAAAGGAATTTTGATAACTAAAATCTTTTTCCAAAAGTAATATATTATCTTTATCATAAATAAATGGGTATGAATTTTTTACAATTTCCATTTTAAATTCATCGTACTCAAACAAAATCACTATGCTCCTAAGCTGTTCTACAGTTATACAAAAATCTAGTTCAGATTGCCTAAAATCGCTATAAACATCTATTTTTCTATCGTCAATGCTTAGGTTGTTAATTTTTAATTTCACCTCATTTAACTCTTCATCTTTAAGCGGCCACGGACAACCAACTTCTCCTTCATAATCAGGCATTCGATAATAATCATCAAAAGGAACTTTTTGAGATAATGAATCTTTTTCCATTTCAATTGTATCTTTTGTTTCAGGAATTACAGCTACTATTATTTGGGTTAGTTGAATAGTAAAAACCGAACTATCCACTTGCTGTTGATGTGGAGGAAACAACACTTTTAGCAACTCCAATTTATTATTTTTTAATAGATAATGCTGAGAAACACCACCTTCCAAAACATAAATGTTAGTCGTATGTTGAAGGGTGTCATCTTTAAAATTAAAGGTAAGCTTGTAGTTCTGTTGCTTAACCAATCCAACTATCTGAACTTTTGAAACATAGTCTTCAGTTTGTTTTTTTTCATTTACTGACAATTGAAACAACACTTGCTCTTCTGCATCTATAAAAACTGTTGTCCCTTGAGAAAATAATTGACAGCAAAATATATTCGCTAAAAAAACAAGGGCAATTATTGCTATATTTCTAGCTAAAAAGCTCATCAAATCTGAAAGTTTCTTTTAAACGCACACCTTTTTCGGTATGCTGAACAGTGCAACATTCATTTACTGAATCGTGCTCTAAAAATAAGATGTATTCTTTGTCAGCAGCTTCTTTTAAAAACTTAGCTTTTTCATCTAAAGTCAATAGCGGACGAGTATCGTACCCCATTACATAAGGCAAAGGAATATGTCCTACAGAAGGTAATAAATCCGCCATAAAAACTACTTTTTTTCCTTGGTAACTGATGTGAGGAATCATTTGAGCATCAGTATGTCCGTCTGCTAATAAAATATCAAAATAATCAAAACCTTCTTTATCAATAAACTTCAGTTGACCAAATTCCATCATAGGAATAATATTTTCTTTCAAAAAAGAAGCTTTTTCACGCTGATTAGGAACAGTAGCCCACTCCCAATGGCGACTATTACTCCAATAAGTAGCATTTTTAAAAGTAGCCTCGTATATAGTTCTATCAGCATTCCATTTTACTCCACCACCGCAATGGTCGAAATGCAAATGGGTAAGAAAAACATCTGTAACATCATCAGGATGAAAGCCTAATTTTTTAAGGTTTCCTTCCAACGAATCATTTCCATGCAAGTAATAATGTCCAAAAAACTTTTCATCTTGCTTATTGCCCATACCGTTATCAATAATCATTAGTCTATCGCCATCTTCTATCAACATACAACGCATACTCCAGCTACACATATTATTTTCGTCTGCCGGATTCGTTCTTTGCCACAACGATTTTGGCACCACTCCAAACATAGCACCGCCATCTAACTTAAAATTCCCTGTGTTTAATGGATATATTTTCATGATATTTTTTTATGTGTTTTAAAGGATAAAATTAGTCAATTGATTTTGAAAATAAATTTTGACTAATTAGAAAATCAAAGATTGTTTTTTTCTTAGTCGGAAAAATCTAATTTTATCCCATGAAAACAAAAGTTTTATTAGTTACACCACCATTTACACAACTCAATACCAGTTATCCTGCTACCACTTACTTAAAAGGATTTTTAGATAGTAAAGGTGTTCAGACAAATCAGTGTGATTTAAGTATAGAACTGTTTACCAAAATTTTTACAAAAGACTTTATTGCTCATCTCTTTAAAGAAGTTGAAAAAAGTAATGAAGAAATAGCATTTCCGATGGTATATGACCAACGAGAAGATTATATACAAAAAGTAGATCGAGTTATTCATTTTTTACAACAACATGAGGTTACTGCTGCTTACCAAATGTTACAAAGTAATTTTTTACCTAAAGCTCACCGAAGCACCAATTTAAACGAAGAAGAATTTGAATATGGTTTCGGAAATTTAGGCATCATAGATAAAGCCAAGCATTTGGCCACACTTTTCATTGAAGAATTAGGCGATTTTATTAAATCCAATGTAGATGAGTTCTTTTCTTTTACACGCTATGCCGAACAAATAGCTACAGCGGCAAGTAGTTTTGATGAAATTGATGAATACCTTTCTTTTGAAACCACCATTATAGAAGATCAACTGCTATTACTTATAGCTGGTAAATTAGAAGAATACCAACCGGATCTAGTTTGTTTTACTATTCCTTTTCCCGGAAACCTATTCGCTGCACTGCGTTGTGCTCAATTTATAAAAAAACATGCTAAAAAAACAAAAATTGCCTTTGGTGGTGGTTATTGCAATACCGAATTACTATCCTTAACCGATACCAGAATTTTTAATTATGTAGATTTTATTACCTTAAATGATGGTGAAGGTCCGCTATTAAAACTTTGCGAATACCTTGATAAAATAATAACTAAAGAAGAATTAGAAAGAACCTACATCCTTGAAAATGGAAAAGTAGTATATCAAAATAAGACGCCTAACACTATATTCCATCACAGTAATTTACCCGCACCAAGCTATGCCGATTTACCACTTCATAGTTATTTATCATTTTTAGATGTAATGAATCCCATGCACCGATTGTGGACAGATGGAAAGTGGAATAAATTAACCGTTGCTCATGGTTGTTATTGGAAACAATGTACTTTTTGCGATGTTAATTTGGACTATATTGCCAATTACCAAAACACTACCGCTGAAGATTTAGTAAATAAAATTGAACAGATAATTGCTGAAACTGGCACTTATGGTTTTCATTTTGTGGATGAGGCTGCCCCACCCAAAATGCTTAGAACTTTAGCCGAAGAATTACTAAAAAGAAAGATTTTTATTACTTGGTGGACCAATATTCGTTTTGAAAAAACGTTTACTACTGAACTATGTGCTCTTCTAGCAAAATCGGGGTGCATAGCTGTAACAGGAGGTTTAGAAGTAGCCTCTGACAGATTATTAGAAAAAATGAAGAAAGGTGTTGATATTGCTCAAGTGGCAAGAGTTACCAATTCATTTGCAAAAAATAACATTATGGTTCATGCCTATTTAATGTATGGCTTTCCTACAGAAACAGATCAAGAAACTATAGATTCACTTGAGGTGGTGAGACAATTATTTGAAAACAACTGTATTCAATCAGCGTTTTGGCACTTATTTACCACCACTGCTCACAGCCCTATTGGCAAAAACCCTGAGAATTATGAAATTAAAATAGTTGGCCCTAAGTTTAAAGGGTTTGCTCAAAACGATTTGTATCACGAAGACCCTCTTGGAGCCAATCATAAACAATATAGCGATGGTTTAAATCTTGCTTTACAAAATTATTTAAACGGACTTGGCTTTGATGTCCCTTTACAAGAATGGTTTGATTTTGAAATTATGCCAACCACTCATCCCAATAATTTAATTGCCTCTTTTTTAAAATAACAGATTATTTTTTTCTTAATCGTAAAAATCTAATTTTACATTACTGTATGTTAAGCGCATTTCAAAATCATATCAAGAGTAATCGACTGTTTCAACCAACAGATAAAATTTTATTGGCGGTAAGTGGCGGAAAAGACTCTATGGCAATGCTACATTTATTTGTAGCTGCTAAATTTAATATTGGTGTGGCTCATTGCAATTTTCAATTGAGAGATAAAGCTGCTGATGAGGACGAACTTTTTGTTCAGCAAACGTGCCAACAACTCGATATTCCTTTCCATTCTATTAGGTTTGACACAGCCGAATATGCCGAAAAAAATAAAATTTCAACACAAATGGCTGCCCGAGAATTGCGTTATAATTGGTTTGAAGAAATAAAAAACACATATCATTACCATTTTATCGCTACCGCTCATCATCAAAATGATGTAGCTGAAACCATGTTAATTAACTTAACCAAAGGCTCTGGATTAAGCGGACTTCATGGCATAAAAACTAAAAACAACCATATCATTCGTCCCTTACTTTGTTTTGCTTCTGATGAAATTCAGCAATATATTTTCACATACCAAATAAGTTACAGAGAAGACCAAAGTAATACTTCTGTAAAATATGTTCGTAATAAAATAAGGCATAAGGTATTACCCAAACTTGCTGAAATTAATCCCAATATTATTGAATCACTTAATAAAACTGCAAGACATTTTTCGGCTACTGAAAATATTTTAATGCAAAAAATTGAAGCAGAAAAAAAGCATTGCTTTACCACTGAAAAAGAGCTGATTAAAATCAATATTGAACACTTGCAACAACTACATCCATTAACTACTTACTTGTATTATTTTCTATCGCCTTATCATTTTAATTTTGATGATTGCGAACAAATTGCCCTATCACTAAATGGAAATTCCGGTAAGCAATTTTTCTCCACTACTCATCAACTTATTAAAGACAGAGCATTTTTATTGCTTTCTCCAAAAACAGAAAATCAATCCGAACCAATTATTATTCATACCATCAATGATTTTTCCAAAAGTCCTATAAATATTACGTTTGAGTTAATTGAAAATAAAGCTCCCACCTTTAAAACAGCCAAAAACATTGCTTATTTAGATGCCGATAAAATTGACTTTCCTTTGTGTTTTAGAAAATGGAAAGAAGGAGACCGCTTTACTCCATTTGGCATGAAAAGCAAAAAGAAATTGAGCGATTATTTTATTGATGAGAAATTTTCTATACCTGAAAAAGAAACAACTTGGCTATTAACCGACAAAAATGACAACATTATTTGGGTAGTAAATTCCAGAACAGACAATAACTTTAAAGTTAATTCAACCACCAAAACAATTTTGCTTTTAGAAACCTATTAATCATGCTTTTTACCGATCAAATTAGCCATACCATTGAAATCTCCAACACTCCCAAAAGAATTATTAGTGCAGTACCTTCGCAAACAGAATTACTTTACGATTTGGGTTTAGAAAACGAAGTAGTTGGCATTACTAAATTTTGTGTCCATCCCGAAGAATGGTTTAGAAACAAAACGAGAATTGGTGGAACCAAAAACCTGAATATTGAGAAAATAAAAGCCCTTAACCCAGATTTAATTATTGCCAACAAAGAAGAAAATACCGAAGCAGAAATTAAAGCTCTGCAACAACTTTTTCCTGTTTGGACAAGCGACATTTCTACACTTCAAGACAGCCTGAACATGATTAAAACCATTGGCGAAATCATTAAGAAAAATGAAAATGCCAGCAGGTTAATTAACACTATCGAACAAGAATTTGAAAAATACCAATCCAATTTTACTAAACGCCATACTGCTTTGTACTTAATTTGGAAAAAACCCTATATGAGTGTAGGAAACGACACTATTATTCATCATTTAATGGATTATTGTGGTTTTGACAATGTGCTGAAAGATAAAACTCGATATCCCGAAATTAGTAAACCAGAGATACAACAACTACAACCTGAATATATTTTACTTTCATCAGAACCTTATCCTTTTAAAGAAAAGCATATTGCTGAGTTAAAAAGCTTCTGTCCTACCAGTAAAATCATGTTAGTGGATGGCGAAATGTTTTCGTGGTATGGTTCTCGTTTACAATACACTCCAAAATATTTCTTTAATTTGTGGAGTGGAATAAAATTTGCTAATCAAAAAAATCTTTAATCAAATCTATATATTAATATAAAATTAAAAATCATGAAAAAAAATTTAATCATTGCTAGTTTAGTTGGTGCATTTGTTACCGCAGGTTTATTCAGTTTTACACCAAAAACTCAAGATGGAGCAACAGGAACACAATTTAAAATTATTACCAGTATCGAATCTATTGTTCCAATGGGTATTGGTCGTTCTAGAATTATTGAAAACCTTACAGAGGTAAATCATCATCATTTTACTACCGGAAGAACTGATGGTAAAGACAGTGAACAAGGTAAAATAAAAAGAAGTGATGCTAAAGTTGATGAATTAGCAGAAACAAAAATGCTTAACTTTTATAGTGGTGTTGGATTAAACTTCCAAAATGTTGCTTCAAACGATGCGATGATTACTTCAAAATTAAATGAAATGGCTGCTAATGGCTGGGAGTTAGTAACTGTTGTTAGTGGTGTAGAAGCTGATGCAGGAAAAGAAGATGGTAATGGCATCTTTATTACCCGATACATTTTTAAAAAATAAAAATCTTTTTAATCCCTCGTTTTTTACGGGGGATTTTTTTTAGTCTAAAACTTATTTTTCTTTTTGTAATGCAAGACACAACTAGCTAATTGAAAACTAAAAAAAATAAAATTACTTGTCAACTAAACTTATTTGCTGAATTTCGCCATCATTTTTATTTCAGATGAATTTAGAAAAGAAAATTTGGCAATACCTCCTTTTATTTTTCCTTGCTTTTATTTGGGGAAGCTCTTTTATTTTAATGAAAAGAGGCATGAAAGTTTATTCGCATGACGAAGTTGGAGCACTAAGAATAGCTATTTCTTTTTTGTTTTTATTGCCTTTTTTATTTAAATACATTCATAAGGTAAAAAAAGACAGGTGGAAATATTTAGCCATAGTAGGTGTTTTTGGTAGTGGTATTCCTGCTTTTTTATTCACTTTAGCAGAAACCGGTATTACCAGTTCCTTAGCAGGAATGCTCAACTCATTAACACCATTCTTTACACTAATTTTAGGAGTTGTTATTTTTAAAGTCCCTGCGGTTAAAGGTAAATTCTTAGGTGTTTTTATTGGACTAATTGGTGCTTTTGGTCTTATAATGTCTAATGGTTTTGATATTGAAAACACTCCATTTGTTTATGCTCTTTTAGTAGTAATTGCCACTTTATGTTATGCCATAAGTGTAAACACTATAAAAAAATATTTAGGCGAAATTAATTCCATAGCCATAACAGCAATATCCTTTTTAATTATTGGAATTCCTGCAATAATCTATCTATTCTTCACTGATTTTGTTGCTACTACACAAACTAATCCGGAAGCTGCTACAGCTTTAGGTTATGTTGCTATTTTAGCTGTAGTTGGCACGGCATTATCTATTATTATTTTCAATCAACTGATAAAATATACTTCGGCAGTATTTGCTTCAACGGTTACTTACCTCATACCCATTTTTGCCATTTTTTGGGGAGTTATTGATGGTGAGGAAATTAACCTCATTCAAATCATTAGTATTTTTATAATTTTAGTAGGTATTTATTTTGTGAATAAGATAAAGGTTTGAAGTTCGGGGTTTGAAAAAGCTCACTATGAAGAAGACCGACCTTTGATTAATTTAATCGTTTTCTTGTGGTTACAATTTAGCGAGGGCTTGTAGTAAGCAATCCTTGAACTGCAAAAAAACAACAAAGAGAAGGCAAATATCCCTTTTGCTTGGTAACTAAAAGCACAACAATTACAGGGCTTGTGTTGTGTGGCAAATATAACCACTTAGAAAACCATAAATTTATCAGAAGTCTTGATTTTTTGCTTCTTTTGTATCAAGACAAAAGAAAGGCAATATTGCTTTTTAGCAAAGACTTATCAACCTAACTGAACATCTTCTTTAATTAAACAGATTCCCGATAATTTTTCCGTTACACTCCAAAATTTCGAGAATGACGGTTAAATGGGGTTTATGCATTGGAAACCCTTTCCCTTTGGGAAGGTTAGGATGGGAATTGGCTCTGTGTGTTGGAAGCTTATCGTAATTAATTTTTGAATATGGAAGTTTAAAAAAAACTCTCCCCCAACCCCTCTCTTAAAAGAGAGGGGAGAAGTTATCGCCAGATAACTTGGGGTGAGTTGAATAAAAAATAATTGAAAAATCACATTTAATCGTTTGAAAATAATTCTCTCCCATCCCTACAAATAAAGGTAATTTTGAAATTATTTTACTCTAAAAATTGTTTGTATTTTAATCTTCCAATATCCTTGAAAATTGCATATTGATTATTAAATTTGCCGCTTTAATTTTTATCGTATCAAACCTTAAAATGGCATCATCAACTAAATACATTTTTGTAACAGGAGGAGTAGCATCTTCATTGGGAAAGGGAATAATTGCAGCTTCATTGGCTAAACTTTTACAAGCCAGAGGTTATTCAACCACTATTCAAAAGCTAGATCCTTACATTAACATAGATCCGGGAACATTAAATCCTTATGAACACGGAGAGTGTTTTGTTACAGATGATGGTGCTGAAACTGACTTAGATTTAGGACATTATGAAAGGTATTTAAATGTACCTACTTCACAAGCCAATAATGTAACTACTGGTAGAATTTACCAATATGTTATTAACCAGGAACGTGCAGGTGCATATTTAGGAAAAACCGTTCAGGTAATTCCTCATATCACAGATGAAATTAAAAGAAGAATTAAACTTTTAGGAAATACGGGAGAATATGATATTGTAATTACTGAAATTGGAGGAACTGTTGGAGATATAGAATCCTTACCTTATATAGAAGCAGTTCGTCAGCTAAAATGGGAACCCGATTTTGACTGTATTGTATTACATTTAACCTTTGTTCCATTTTTAGCAGCTTCCGGAGAATTAAAAACAAAACCCACACAACACTCTGTTAAACAACTACTTGAATCAGGTGTACAACCAGATATCTTAGCCTTAAGAACAGAACACAAACTTTCTGAAGGCGTAAAAGAAAAAGTAGCGTTGTTTTGCAACATTTCTCCAAAAGCAGTTATAGAAGCAATGGACGCTGATACTATTTATGATGTACCTTTGTTAATGCAAGAAGAAGAGTTAGATAAGGTGGTATTAGATAAACTGGGATTATCTTATGGCGAAGAACCTCAACTAGTTGCTTGGAAACAATTTTTAACCAAACTAAAAAACCCGAAACAAACCATAAAAATTGGTTTGGTAGGAAAGTATACAGAGCTTCAAGATGCTTACAAATCTATTTCTGAAGCTATCATACATGCCGGAGCACACATAGAAACTAAAGTTGAAGTTGACTGGATACACTCTGAAGACATCAATGAAAAGAATGCCAAACAATTACTTGAAAACTTAAACGGTGTGTTAGTAGCACCTGGTTTTGGAGAAAGAGGTATTGAAGGAAAAATTGCCGCAATAAAATATGCCAGAGAAAATAAAATACCGTTTTTCGGAATTTGCTTGGGAATGCAGTGTGCTGTGATTGAGTTTGGTAGAAATGTATTAGGGTTAACAGATGCACATTCCACAGAAATGTATCCTGAAACGCCATTTCCGGTAATTTATTTAATGGAAAGTCAGAAAAACATTAGCGACAAAGGTGGAACAATGCGTTTGGGAGCTTACTCTTGCAATGTGAAAGAAAACTCCAATGCTTTTACTGCTTATAACAGCGACAAAATTCAGGAGCGTCACAGACATCGTTATGAATTTAATAACAAATATTTAGGAGACTACGAAAAACAAGGAATGATTGCTACTGGTTTAAACCCTGAAAACAATTTGGTTGAAATAGTTGAAATTACTAATCATCCTTGGTTTATAGCTGTTCAATTTCACCCGGAATATAAAAGTACGGTAATTAACCCTCACCCATTATTTTCTGCATTTATTAAAGCGGCAGCCGATCATCACAACAAATAATTTTAAAAAATATTTTTCAATAAACCCACATAAATGAGTAAAGGACTAGATAAAAATGGCATAATTGGATTGGTATTAATTGGAGCAATCCTATTAATTTTTAGTTACTTAACACAACCAACAGAAGAAGAATTAGCAGCCAAAGCCAAAAAAGACAAATCAGCTAAACAAACCGAACAAATAGATAAACCTAATGCTGAAGAAGTAATTTCTCCTGCCGAAAACAAAGAAGATACAACTGCTGAAAACACTATTCTTCCTCTTGATTCTACCACATTAACTACTGGTACAGATTCATTATCTAATCTTCAATATCAATTAGAATATGGTCCATTTGCTAATGCAGCCAGTGGCGAAGAAAAAACATTTACCCTAGAAAATGAAAAAATAAAAGTTACTGTTTCTAACAAAGGTGGTAGAATAACTTCTGTTGAGTTAAAAGAATATGTTACTTACGATTCTTTACCACTTATCTTATTCAAAGAAAACCTTTCTAGATTCAATGCAGAACTTTCTATCCCTGGTGTTACAGGTAAAAATTCTTTACGAATTATCAATACCGAAAACCTTTATTTCGACACCGAAAACACTTCTTTTGAGGTTGGAAGTGGAGATAGTAAAAGCTTTTCACTTAAATTATATACTACCGATAAAAACAGCTTTATCGAATATAAATATACTCTTTCGGGAGATGCTTATTTGGTAGATTTCGACTTTACCACTTCAGGAATGAATGAAATTTTAACCGAAGAGCCTATTATTCAATGGCAAATGGTAACTCCAAGCCAGGAAAAAACGATACAAAGTCAGGAAATGGCGAGTACAACTTACTACAAATACAATAACAACGAAGTTGATTACATTGGAACTGGTGCTTACGAAAAAGAAGAAATGCTTTCGTCAATGGATTGGATTATGTTTAAACAACAATATTTCAATGCTACATTAATAGCTAAAGACAAACCTTTCGAAAATGCTAATTCTTTTGTTGAAACAAAACAAGTTCCTGAAGACTTAAAAAATACGCATGTAAAAGAAATGAGTGCAGGAATTACACTTCCTTACGAGTTTAAAAACAATGAGACATTTGCCATGCAATATTATTTCGGTCCTAACCGATTGGATGATTTAAAAGCTGTAGGTGTTGGGTTAGATGAAGCTATTGACTATGGCTGGGGAATTTTTGGCTGGGTAAATCACTTAATTATTCGTCCGGTATTTAATTTCCTGATAGGTTTTGACATGTCTATCGGTATCGTAATACTGTTACTTACCATTATTATTAAAACCTTGCTTTTCCCTATTACCTGGAAAACTTACCTGAGTAGTGCCAAAATGAAAGTATTAAAACCTGAAATTGCCGAGCTTACCGAAAAACATAAAGGTGATGCCATGAAAAAGCAACAAGCTACTATGGCATTGTACAGACAAACAGGTGTAAATCCGTTAGCAGGATGTATTCCTATGTTAATACAAATGCCAATTTTATTTGCATTGTTCCGCTTTTTTCCGGCAACTTTCGATTTACGTCAGAAAAGTTTCCTTTGGGCAGAAGATTTATCTACTTACGATTCCATTTTTGAATTGCCTTTTGATATTCCTTTCTACGGAGCTCACGTAAGTTTATTTACTTTATTAATGGCTATTTCTATGATTTTCTATACGAAAGCTAATAGCCAAATGACTTCAGGAGCAGGAATGGAAGGAGCTATGGCAGCTCAAATGAAAATTATGATGTACTTAATGCCCGTAATGATGTTGTTTTTCTTCAACAGTTATGCATCTGGTTTAAGTTATTACTATTTAGTTGCCAACATGATGACAATCGGACAGCAGTATGCTATTAAAAAATGGTTTATTGATGAAGATAAGTTGCTAGCTAAAATCCAAGCCAATAAAACCAAAGTGAAAAAGAAATCGGGCTTTGCAGCTAAATTAGAAGCCAGAATGAAAGAAGCTCAAAAATTACAAGAGCAACGCAAAAAGAAAAAATAAACATAAAACTATGAAATCAACCCTCTACATACTATTACTTATACTTTTTAGTGTAAGTGCTTGTAAAACCCAAGAAAAAACACAAGATACAGCTGTAAAAGAAGACACAACAGTACCTAAAGAAACAGAAATCACTCAGCAAACTGATCCTACTCCTGTAAAAGAAAGCTTATTTATTACTATGGAAAGAACACCTTGCTTAGGCATGTGTCCATCTTATGTTATATGGATATACAATACCGGAAGAGTAGAATATGAAGGTAGAACTTTTGCAAAAAAAGAAGGCAAACATACCAAAACACTTTCTAAAGATGCAATGGATGAAATTACCAATATGATTAGAGAAATTGGCTTTTTTAATCTTGAAGATAAGTACGATGCGCAAGTTACCGATATTCCATCTTGTATAATTTCTGTAAATTTGGATGGTAAAAAGAAGAAAATTCTAGACAGATATGAAGGTCCTAAATCACTTAGAAATTTAGAGAAATTGATAAACCATCATGTGATAGATGATGAATTAATAAAAGTGGAGGAATAAATAATTACTATTCAAAAACAAAACCATGGCTGTTAAAATTATAGAGGTTGCAGAAACCAAACACTTTAAAGACTTTGTAAATGTTCAGTTTGAAATTTACAAAGGCAACAACTTTTGGGTTCCACCTATAAAGAAAGATGAAATAAAAGCTATTCAGAGTATTTACAACCCTGCTTTTAGGTTTTGTAAAGCTAAGTTTTGGGTGGCTTATAAAGATAACAAATGTGTTGGAAGAATTGGTGCTATCATTAATGAACAGTACAACGAAAAAACTGGCGAAAAAGCAGGAAGATTTACTCGATTAGAATTTTTTGACGATGAAGAAATAGTTAAAAACTTACTTCAAACAGCTGAAGAATGGCTTAAATCTGAAGGAATGACTAAAGTATTAGGTCCATTAGGGTTTACCAATCTCGATCACCAAGGAATGTTAGTAGAAGGTTTCGACCATTTACCATCAGCAGCATCAGAATACCATTTGCCTTACTACAAAGATTACATGGAAAAATTGGGCTACCAAAAAGAAATTGATTGGATAGAATTCCGTTTATTTTTAGAAGGTATTCCTGACAAAGCAAAAAGAGTAGCCGAAGTGATAAAAACCAGAAACCAGCTTACAGTTAAAAGTTTTAAAAAAACAGCTGAATTACAACCTTTTGCTATTAAGCTTTTTGAAATATTAAATGAAGCGTTTAAGGATTTATTTAGTGTTGTACATCTTGATAAAGAAATGATAGATTATTATGTTAAGCGTTATTTAATGATGCTTAATCCTCAGTTTGTAAAATTAATTTTCGATAAAGATAACCAATTAGTTGCTTTTATTATTGGGTTACCATCTTTGTCAGAAGGTCTACAAAAAGCGAATGGAAGAATTTTCCCATTTGGTTGGTACCACATCCAAAAAGCATTAAAAAAACCAAAAGTTGTAGATTTAATGCTTACCGGCATTATGCCCGAATACCAAGGAAAAGGTGTTGCTGCCATTTTAATTAATGAGTTGCAAGCTGTAATGGAAAAACATGGGGTTACTGAAGTAGAAACTACCGGAATTTTTGAAACCAACCAAAAAGCCATACAAAACTGGAAAAACTACGAAAACACGCAACACAAAAGAAAACGTTGTTGGGTGAAGAGTTTGTAAAGCAAAGAAAACCTAAAAGATTTATTTAGGTATTAATAATATTTTCTTTAACCGCATAAATGACGATTCCTGCTGTATTTTTAATATTCAGCTTGTGCATGATGTTTTTGCGGTGAGTATTTACAGTATGCGTACTTAAATACAACTTATCGGCAATTTCTTTGTTGGTTAGTCCGTCAGAAATCAATTTAATAATCTCAATTTCTCGTTCCGACAAAGAAATTCCATCACAATCTAACGTGTTTTCTTGGTTTTTTTCCGATAGAATATTAATAACCATCCCACAATAAAACTGTTTACCGTTATACGTATCTTCTACAGCTTCTAATATTTCTTGCTTATCACAATCATCTAACAAATAACTATCCACGCCATAACTCAACGATTTATGAATAATTTGCTTTGCCAAAGATGGTGTTATGGCTAAAATTTTGGCACTTTTATAAATCTCCTTAATTTTTTTAACGGCATCTAATCCAAACTGCCCTGTAGAATAATCAATAACAACAATATCCGGAAAATACCTTTTAGAACATTCACTCAACTGTTCTATAGAATTAACCACTCCCAACACCCTATTACGCATCTTACTTTGCACAATAGTTTTTAAACCTTCGGCAACTATAGGATTGTTATGTGCTATTAAAATATCTATCATGAATTTCTTTATTTAGATTAAGTCTAAATAAAGAGCAAAAATAAAGACAAAAAACCACTTCCACTAAAAAAAAATGAATAAATATTGTAATATTTTGGACGAACGAAATTTATAGTTAAATTTACTTTATGAAAAAATGGTTGATTTTTTTAGTAATTTGTTTTTTATCGCTTAGTAGCAACGTTCTCGCTTCAGGAGAACTTACTTTTATTGAAAACAAAGGTCAATGGCATAACAACGTTTTGCTTAAATCTGAACTAAATAGTGGTTTTGTTTATTTAGAAAAAAACCGACTAACTTTCGATTTGTATGATGTTACCATGATAGAAAAATATGCTCATCACCACAATCATTATCAACTTAATGAAATTCCTAACAAACTAAATTGGCACGCTTACAACGTAAATTTTAAAGATGGCAATCCCAATCCTACCATTATAAAATCCGAAAAAGTACTTGCTTATTTCAATTATTTTTTAGGAAATAATCCTGAAAAATGGGCTTCTGATGTAAAAGGCTATAAAAAAGTTACTTATCAAGAAGTTTATAAAGGCATAGACTTTCAAATGTATTCTACCGATAATTTAAAGTACGATTTTATAGTAAAAGCCCAAGCTAATCCTAATCAGATTAAGTTAGTTTATAATGGACAAAATAAGTTACAACTCAAAAAAGGACAGCTACACGTTACTACCTCTGTAAATACTATTATCGAAGACAAACCTTATGCTTATCAAATCATTAATGGCGAAAAAAGACAAGTAAATTGTAATTATGTACTCACCAACAACGAGTTGGGTTTTGAATTCCCTAATGGATACGATAAAAACTACGATTTAATTATTGATCCAACTTTAATGTTTTCCTCTCTTTCGGGTTCTACAGCTAATAATTTCGGTTATACTGCTACTTTTGATTCTAAAGGGTTTTTATATGCTGGAAGTTCTGCTTTTGGAACAGGTTACCCGGTTACTACCGGAGCATACAGCACTACTTTTAATGGAGGTGGTGATGATATTGCCATTTCCAAATTCGATACTTCAGGAACTTTTCTAATTTACTCTACCTATATTGGTGGGAGCAATGTAGAGTTACCTCACAGTTTAATTGTAAACAGCTTTGATGAATTATTTATTTTAGGAACTACCAGCTCATTTGATTACCCTACAACAGCAAATGCATACGATAATACGTTTAATGGTGGAACCATGAACAATTTGTCAAACGGATTAGGAGTAAATTACACTAATGGATCGGACATTATTGTTTCTAGATTAAGTACTAACGGTACTAACCTCATTGCTTCTACTTATTTAGGAGGCTCACAAAATGACGGACTAAATTCAACAGGAGCAAATACATTAAAATACAATTATGCCGATGAAGTGCGTGGTGAAATTGATATTGACAAAAACAATAATATTTATATTGTTAGTTGTACCAGAAGCTCCGATTTTCCTATTGTAGGAAATGTTTTTCAACCAACTTATGGCGGTGGAGATATTGATGCTTGTATCGTTAAAATGGACAATAACTTACAAAATATTATTTGGAGCAGCTTTTTAGGTGGAAGCAACCATGATGCTGCTTATTCTCTGGCAATAGATAGTAATGAAGATTTATATTTAACCGGAGGAACTAATTCTACAAACTTTCCTTCATCTGTAAATGCTTATCAAAACACATTTGTTGGAGGAAGGTCTGATGGTTTTGTTACTCGTGTTGCTAAAAACGGCAGTCAAATACTCAACTCAACATTTTTTGGTTCAACCACTTATGATCAAAATTATTTTATTGAATTAGATAAAAATGATAATGTCTATTTATTAGGACAAACAGAAATTACCGATAACACTTTTATTCACAATGTGTTATGGTCGAACCCCGGAAGTGGTCAGTTTATCAGTAAACTTACTCCTACTTTAGATTCGTTAATTTATTCTACTGTTTTTGGTTCAGGAAACGGAATTAATATTTCACCGACAGCCTTTTTAGTGGATTTATGTAATAAAATTTACTTAGCAGGTTGGGGAGGTTCTGTCAATCAATCTTCCACGAATAATGCCGGATACACTACAGGAATGCCCACTACATCCAATGCTTTTCAAAATACTACTGATGGTAGCGACTTTTATGTAATGGTAATAGAAGATGACGCTTCCAATATTAATTACGGTTCATTTTTCGGTGGCCCCGTAAGTTCCGAACATGTAGATGGAGGTACAAGCAGATTTGACAGAAAAGGTAAAGTTTATCAAGCAATTTGTGCCGGTTGTGGTGGAAATTCTGATTTACCCATTTATCCGCCTACCAATCCTATGAACCAAAATAACCATAGTTGTAACTTGGGTGTTTTTAAAATGGATTTTGATTTGCCTGTGGTAGTTGCCGATTTTGAAGTACCTCCTGTTGGTTGCGCACCTTTTACAGTAACTTTTAATAATACCAGTTTAACTCAATCTAATACTAATTTTACTTGGAATTTTGGAGATGGAAATGGAAGTTCACAATTTTCACCTACACATACTTATAACAATCCGGGAACTTACACCATTACCTTAATCTTAAATGATACAACTACTTGTAACTTAGCAGATACCGCAATTAAAACCATTTTAATATTAGGCAGCACCAACACTACCGACTCTACTATTAATATTTGTCCTGGAGAAAGTGTTCAAATAGGAACAACCCCCAATCCTAATCCAAATATTAACTATAATTGGTCTCCGACAGTTGGATTAAGTGATTCTACCATTTCCAACCCTTTTGCCTCACCAACCAGTTCAACCAACTATCAATTATATATTTCCGATAGCGTATGTGTGGATACCATTACTTATCCCATTGTTGTAAATACTCCTTTGCTTTCAGTTACTAACGATACAACACTTTGTTACAACGAAACCATTTCACTTTCTGCTAATTCTTTTGGAACAAGCAACACCTATGTATGGTCTTCTAATGGCAACTTTACTGACACACTTAATTCTCCTATTACCAACAACACTTATTCTCCTCCAATCAATATTTCAGGAACTTATTACATTCAAATTAATAACAATGGCTGTACATTATCCGATAGTGTAGCAATCAAAACTATTGGACAAAGCTCTATTATTGGAGCAGACTCCATTTGTTTTGGAGATACGGTTAGCATTACTTACAGTAATACTAATCCGGGAGATAGCACAAATTATGTTTGGTCGCCTTCAGGTCAGATATTAAACGGGCAAGGAACAACAAGTGTAGATGTGAGTCCAACAACAACCACTACTTTTACCGTAATTACTACTAATGATATTTGTATAGATACACTTACCCAACAAGTAGTTGTTACAACAGTGCAAATGAGTGTTAGCAATGACACTACACTTTGCGTTGGCGATTCGGCTGTTACCTTATTAGCAAGTTCTACAACAAGTGGAGCAAACATTTTTTGGTCATCAAATGCAATGTATTCTGATACTTTAAATAATGGCACTGACAGTATTAATGTTAGTCCAACAACTACTACAACTTATTATGTTATGGTAAGTGCAGGAGGATGTTCTCGCACCGACAGTGTTACTGTTTATATAGCCAATAATGTAACTTCCATAGCCGATGCTTATATCTGTTATGGTGATACCACTTCCTTAACCATTAACAACCTTAATCCTAATGATTCACTTTTTCATGATTGGCAACCGAATGCTCAAATTATTTCAGGAGACAGCACGAATACCATCATTGTTTCTCCAGTAGCTAACACTACTTTTTATGTGGTTTCAGAAAATAGTGCAGGTTGTTTAATTTGGGACTCTGCTACTGTTTTTGTAGATATGTTGGGAAGTTTAAATATTAATGCTACAGTTGATAATCCAACCATTTATCCCAGAGAAACTACCCAATTACATGCATCACCCAATGGTTATAACTACACTTGGTCTCCTACTACAGGATTAGACAATCCTAATAGCCAGCATCCAAATGCATCACCGACACAAACTACCACTTATACGGTTACCATTTCAGGAACAAACTGCGAAAGAACAGCTTCTGTAACCATAGAGGTAAAAGAAATTGTTTGTGATGAACCTGATATTTTTATTCCCAATGCATTTACACCTAACGGAGATGGAGAAAATGATGTGCTGTTTGTGAGAGGTAAAATGATAGAAAAAATGAATCTCAAAATATACAACCGTTGGGGAGAGTTGGTTTTTGAAACCGATAATCAGCAAATTGGTTGGGATGGAAAATACAAAGAAGAATTAGTACAACCGAATGTTTTTGTGTATCATCTACAAGTTTGGTGTATTGATGGTCAAGAATTTTTCAAAAAAGGAAATGTAACAGTTATAAGGTAAGTTGGGAAGTAAAAAATCACATATTAGTTGGATTAAAATTTGGGTAATAACATTGTTACCCATGTTTATTTTCATTAATAAACTAGTGGGACAAGATATTCATTTTTCTCAATTTTTCAATTCTCCCCTAAACCTCAACCCTTCATTAACAGGTAATTTTATTGGAGATATTCGTTTAGTTGCCAACCAAAGAACCCAATGGAGTTCGGTAACCACACCTTATGTTACTTTTGCGCTATCGGGGGAATATAGAAACATTTATAATACTTCATTAAACGCTGGACTTTCCATTTTTCATGATAAAGCAGGAGATTCTCAATTTTCAACTTTACAAATTGGTGTTCCTATAAGCTATACGTTATATATCAGTGATTCTTCACAAACGGTTCAATTTGGTATGCAGCCCTCTTTTGTACAAAGAAGTATCAACTATGACGACCTGAGGTTTGACAATCAGTACGATGGAACAGTTTATAATTCGACTTTAGGAAACGGTGAAACGTTTGGAACTAACGGACGCAACTATTTTAACTTGCATGCTGGCATCAGTTGGAACTATTTATTTGCGCAACGAAAATCAGTAAATGTAGGTTTTGCTGTGCATAATCTAACCCAACCGGAACAAAGTTTTTTTAGTGGCGAAAGCATTCCTTTAAAACACCGCTATACTTTTCATGCAGGAACAGATTTAAAGGTTCACAATAATTTTGATGTTCTTCCGAGAGTGATGTTAGGCTATCAACATAATTATAAAGAAATAATAATGGGTGGATCGCTTAGATATCACCTCAACAACGGAAACTATAGAAATCTTTACGGAGGAATTTACTACAGAAATTCGGATGCAGCCTATTTAACTGCAGGAATAGATTATCATAATTTTCATTTTAAAATCAGTTATGATATTAATGTTTCATCCCTCGAAGTAGCCAGCAACAACCGTGGCGGATTTGAATTTGCTTTAATCTATATTTTTGAAAAATACAAACCGGTCATTAAGCGATATAAAGCTTGTCCGAATTTTATATGAAAATAAAAATTTGCATATTATTTTTTTTAGTCGGCAGTTTAATAAAAATAAACGCCCAAAGTCAGTCGCAATTGATAAAAGTAGGTGACCAACTTTTTAATGAAAAAGATTATTATGCAGCATCGCTGTGGTACAAACAAGCGTTAGATATTGATTCCACATTATTGGAATTAAAATTCAAGTATGCAGAATCGCTAAGAATGTATAACGATTATGCAAAAGCCGAATGGCAATACTTTTCTGTTTATAAAGATGATAGAGGTAAAACTTACCCATTAGCCCCATTTTGGTATTCTATGATGCTAAAATACAATGGTAATTATTTAGAAGCCAAAAAATCTTTTAAAAGAATAAAAAGACATTTTACTAATGACAGAAAAGGCTTTTTTTACCAAAAAATAATGCAAGAAATTGAATCTTGTGAAAAAGCCATTGAAATTATGAAAGATACTCTTTTAGTTGATGTGAAAAATATTGGAACAGGGATAAACACCTACAATAGTGAGTTAGGAGCTAACTTTATGAATGATAGTTTAATCATTTATACTTCTTTGCGAGATGAAAAAATGAAAGAAGACAATCAAGTTACAGATACTTCGCTTTACCTAACACGATTATTTACTTCTTCTAAAAATAATAGCGATTGGAACCAAGGAAAAAAGCTCCCTGAAAACATTAATATTCCCAATTACCATATTGCCAACGGATGTTTAAGTCCTGATGAAAAGACCTTTTATTTTAATCAATGTGACAGGAATTTAAGTTGTAAAATTTATGCCGTTGCTATAGAAAATGGCGAATGGAAACCACCCGTTTATGAAGTTAAAAACGTTAATATAGAAGGATATACTTCGTCTCAACCATTTGTTACAGAAGTTAATAATAAAGAAGTCTTGTTTTTCTCATCAAACCGACCTGGTGGTTTTGGAATGATGGATATTTGGTACGCACAAAAAAATGGAAGCGAGTTTTCTTCTCCTGTAAATCCTGGTATAAATATTAACAGTATTGAAGATGAAATAACACCTTTTTATAACCACAAAGACAGTTCCTTATATTATAGTTCTAATTGGAATTACGGTTTAGGAGGATTTGATATTTTTAAAAGTAAAACCGATTTAATCAACTTTCAAACCCCTGAAAATTTAGGATTTCCTATTAATACAAGTGTAAACGATTTTTATTATTACGAAAAAAGCAACATGGTTTTATTAACTTCCAACAGAAAAGGTTCTTTGGCTAAAAAAGGAGAAACCTGTTGCAACGATATTTATTTTTACGAAATTCCTGATACTATCAAACCTGTTTACACTACTTTAGAAGAATTGAACAGATACTTACCAGTCAGGCTGTATTTTCATAATGACTTTCCCGACCCAAGAACAAGAGATACTACTACCCTACAAACTTATGCTCAAACCTATAAAGATTACACCCATTTGTATAACAAATACCGTAGAGAATACAGTGAAGGCTTAAAAAATGAAGAAAAAACCAATGCAGAAATAGAAATTGACGAACTTTTTTCTAACTACATAGATAAAGGAATTAAAGATTTAATAATGTTTACCCCATTACTGTTAAAGGAATTAGAAACAGGAAAATCAATTACTTTAACCCTAAAAGGTTATGCCAGTCCGCTGTCTAAAACAGATTACAACGTAAACCTTACACTTAGAAGAATTTCTAGTTTAATTAATTATTTAAAAGAATACGAAAACGGTATTTTAGCACCATATATCAATGGAACTGCTGAAAATGAAGCTAAACTCTCCTTTATTAAAGTACCTTTTGGTGAATATCAATCTAATGAGATTAGCGATGATATAAAAGACAAAAGAAATTCGGTATATAGTCCTGCTGCAGCATTAGAAAGAAAAATTGAAATTATAGCTATTTCCGAACACGATACTAACAAAGTAGCCATGGATGGTTCTGAATTAGAAAAATTGCCTTTACTTACTTTTAAGGATAGTGTAATAGAATTTGATATACTGCTAGACAAACTACCTATTAAAGTAATTAATAATGGAGAGGCTCCTTTAAAAATATTTGAAGCCAACTGTAATTGCGATGAATTTGAGGTGATTTTCCCAAAAGAAAAAATTCCTACTTACGAAATACAATACTTAACCTTAAAAAAGATAGGAGAAATTGAAAGTATAAAAAGGAATTGTACTATTACTTTTTTAACAAATACCATTCCTAATAAAAGAATATTAAAGATTGTATTGAAATAATTATTTATCTGGTTTTGTACCATCTTCAGATGATAAACTTAGCAGTTTTTGCCTGAACATAAATTCCAACTGTGCATTAACAGTTAGTAAATCTTCTGTCAATTTTTTGTTTTCTCTTCTTAAAGTAAAAACTTCAAATGCCTGTTCTATCAACTTTCTCATGTAATCAATATCCCATGGTTTCTGAATGTATTTATACACCTGACTTTTATTGATAGCATCAATAACCACATTAATATCACTATATCCGGTAACTAGTATACGAATCATTTCCGGATATTTTTCTTTAATCTGTTCAAAAAACTCTATTCCTGTAACTTTTGGCATTCGTTGATCTGAAAGAATAATACTAATTTTACTTGCTTCTTTATCTAATATTTTTTCAGCTTCTTCTGCATTAATAGCCGTAAAAATTTTAAAATCCCTTCTAAAAGCAGCTTTAAACGAATTTAAATTTTCTTGTTCATCATCTAAATAAAGAATTACAGCCCTGTTATCTTGGTCTTTTATTGATTCAGTCATAACGTAAAAAGTTTTTTCTAAAATTATAATAAATAATTTAATTTATTATACCTAAAACATTCAAACAAATACTACGTATTTTTACGTAGTAAAGGTAGTCTTTTTTTTTGTAATATAGTCTTTTCAAAAAACCTCTAAAGCAAAATTTTCAATCATGAATAACTCTATTAAAAATCAATATCATGAACAATTTTACTCAAAAAATGACAATGAAATTTCACATCCTTTATTTTTTAAACTAGAAGAAGACAATAACAACAACAATTTACATCAATTAATAGAGGATAATCCTCAAATTATTATTATTGACGAAATTCAAAGTCAGCTAGAAGAATTAATAAAGTTAAGACATCCTGAAAAAAAATTTACCACAGAAGAATTGTCTCATAAAATTAAGAATTATTTGGGAGAAACTAAATTAGATAATTATGGTGTTTGGGTTTATTATCCATGGCGAAACATATTGGTTCATTTATTAGATGAAAAAGAATTCGTTGAAGTGAGAACCAATAGAAACCAAAATAAAATAACTCCTGAAGAACAAGGTATTTTAGCCACAAAGAAAATCGGTATCATCGGCTTATCCGTGGGAAAAGCGATTGCACTTACTATGGCTATGGAGCGTATTTGTGGAGAAATTGTTTTAGCAGATTTTGATGTTATTGAATTATCTAATTTAAATAGAATACAAACCGGAGTGCATCATTTTAACACAAAAAAAACAGTTGTTGTAGCACGAGAGATTGCAGAGATTGACCCTTACCTAAAAGTAACTTGTTACAATGAAGGCTTAACAGAAGCAAACATTAACGACTTTTTTACAAAAGACAAAAAACTAGATGTGTGTATAGAAGTATGCGATGGTCTTGAAATTAAAATTCTTACTCGCCAAAAAGCTAAAGCACTAGGAATTCCTGTAGTAATGAACTCAAGTGATAGAGGTACAACAGATATTGAAAGGTTTGATTTAGATGCTAACTTGCCAATTCTTCATGGATTAATAGAACATCTAGATTTAAGTAAACTAAAAGAGGCTAAAACAACTAAAGAAAAAGCAATTTATTTATTACCAATGCTAGGTGTTGACACATTATCTAAACGACTGCAAGCGTCAATGCCAGAAATAGGAAAAACAATTACTACTTGGCCTCAGTTAGCTTCTGGAGTGATTTTCGGTGGCGGAATATGTACAGATGTTTGTAGAAGAATATTATTAAATCAATTTTCAAAATCAGGACGCTATTTTGTAGATATTGAAGACCAAATAAATAATGATACAGAAGATTACATTTCTCAAAAAAATAGAACTAATTAATTTTAAAACCGAATAAAAAGGGTATGGAGGAAGTGCAACATAAATTTAAAGTAAGTGCTTTTAGAGCAGTTGATGAACCAAACTTATGTTTGCAATATATTAAAGGTCACGTAAAAGTTTTAACAGATTATGGCATATCGAACATTACATCAAATAATAATTTATGGATAAATAACCCCAACATTTATTGTTTAGGACTACACTCTGAATCGAATGAATTAATGGCAGGTATTAGAATTCAACTAGCTGATGGAACAAACCCACTACCTATTGAAAAAGCTATTGGACATATGGATAATACAATTTATGGTTTGGTTGAAAAATATGCAATTAATGGAGGAATAGGAGAATTATCAGGGTTGTGGGTAGATAACCGATTAAAAGGGATGGCAATAGGTTGGTATATGGTTAGAGCTGCTATTGCATCATCTAATCAATTAAATTTTAAAACAATGATTGGAATTTGTGGAGATGTAACATTAAAAATGTTTAATAATGTAGGCTTCACAATTGAAAAAAGATTAGGGAAGAACGGTCAATTTTATTACCCAAAAGAAGACTTGATTGCTCATGCTGTTGGGATATTAAATGCTGTAACACTTGACAATGCTATAGAGTACGACAAAAAAATAATGCAATCATTAAGAAATGAAATACATCAAAAAAGAATTGAATCTGATACAAAGATAAAAGTAGGTATTGAGTATAACTTAAAATATCCAAAAATTGTTAAAGTACTTTATAATAAAAACCTAGAAACTATAAAATAAATAAATAGCCATGTTATTCACTAATCAAAAAAATCACTTCTTTCTATTTTATATTTTAATTCTTCTTTCCTCATTTTTTCATCTAAAAGCTGAAAATATAATTTTCAATAATGAAAACGATTTACTAAATATTGGTGATCATATTGAAATATATGAAGACCAAACAAATAGCTTATCTTTTAAAGAAGTTATTTTAAAAGAATTTACTCCATCTAAATCACCTGTTCCGAACCTAGGAATCTCAAAATCTAACTTTTGGATTAAAATACCCATTACCAACAAAACAGAAAATGAACATCTTATTCTTGAATTATCATTAGCAATTATAGATTATGTAGAGTTATATTATTATGATGGAAATCAGGTAAAAACAATAAAAACTGGAGATGCTTATCCTTTTGACAAAAGAGAATATAAAGATCCTCATTATTTATTTGATTTAAATATTCCAACAGGTGAAACAAAAACTTATTATTTAAATGTTAGAAGTAACGAAGCACTTCAACTTCCACTAAAAGTTGGAACAATAGTAAATGTTTATACCCAAATAAAAAACAGAGACCTTTTATCCGGAATTTACTTTGGCATTATGCTAGTAATGATTTTATACAATTTGTTTATTTATTTCTCTGTTAGAGACAAAAGTTACCTTTATTATGTAGTTTATATTATTTGCATTTTACTTACTCAAACAAGCTTACAAGGATATACTTTTCAATACTTATGGCCAAACAGTGCTTTAATTACAAAATTTAGTTTAATATTCCTACCTTCTTTATCAGGAATTACAGGTATGTTTTTTATGAACGTCTTTCTTCAAACAAAAGAATTCTCAAAAAAACTTTATAACATCGCTTTTATTTTTGTTGGACCTTACCTAATTGCTTATGTAATTGCCTTTATGGGAGAGTTAGGTTTAAGTCAAGCTGTTATTCAACTTAACTCCACAATTATATCTTTATATATGTTAATTACTCCCATTATAATCTATAGAAAAGGTTTTAAACCTGCAAAATATTTTATTGCTGCCTGGAGCGTGTTCCTTCTTGGTGTTTTTATATTTGTATTAAAAGACATGGAAGTTCTTCCTTTTAACAATTTGACTAGATACACCATGCAGATCGGATCCGCAATCGAAACTATACTCCTTTCATTCGCTCTGGCAAATAGAATAAGCATTATTCGAAAAGAAAATGAACACCTCATAAAAGAACAAAATGTAATTTTAGAGCAAAAAGTAAAAGAACGTACTGCCGAATTAAACAAAGCTATTGAAAATTTAAAACAAACTCAATCACAATTGGTAGAATCTGAAAAAATGGCTTCTCTTGGTCAGCTTACTGCTGGAATTGCTCATGAAATTAATAACCCTATTAATTTTGTATCTTCAAACGTATTTCCTCTAAAACAAGATATTGAAGATTTGAAAAGTATCTTAAACAAATATGAAGAAATTACAGAAAGTGTGGATTTAAACAACAAACTAAACGAGATAAATCAACTCAAAGATGAACTTGATTACCACTTATTACTGGAAGAACTTGACACTATAATTCATGGTATAGAAGATGGCGCAAAAAGAACTGCTGAAATCGTAAGTGGTTTAAGAAATTTTTCTAGATTAGACGAAAGCGAGTTTCAAAGTGCTAATGTTAATGATTGCATTACTACCACTTTAAAAATTATTCAAACTAAAATAGGAGACATAAAAATTAAAACCGAACTTGAAGATATTCCTCCTATTGATTGTTATCCAGGAAAGCTCAATCAATTCTTTTTAAACACAATAGACAATGCCATTTATGCTGTTAATGCAGTAAAAAGACCTAATCATACAAGCGAAATTGAAATTAAAACAGCACTAAAAAATAATCATATTATGGTTACACTAAAAGATAATGGCATTGGTATGGATGAAACTACAAAAAATAAAATTTTCGAACCATTTTTCACCACTAAAGACGTAGGTGAAGGAACTGGTTTAGGTATGTCTATTGCTCATGGAATTCTTGAAATGCACCAAGCAAAAATTGAAATTGAATCAGAAATTAATCAAGGAACCCTAATAAAAATATTTTTACCCTTAACTTTACCGACATGGAAAGAATAAATGTTTTATATCTTGATGACGAAGCTTCTAATTTAAAAGCTTTTAAAGCTGCTTACAGAAGAATTTTCAATGTCCATACTGTACTATCAGCAGAAGAAGGTTATAAAGCACTTAAGCAATTCCCTATTGAAGTTATTATTGCCGATCAACGTATGCCTGGTAAAACAGGTGTAGATTTTTTTCAATCTATTTTAGAAACTTATCCTCATCCCATTAGAATTTTACTAACTGCTTACACCGATATTAATGCTGTTATTGACGCAATAAATAAAGGACAAGTTTATAGATATGTTACTAAACCATGGAACGATTTTGACCTTAAACTTACCATAGAAAATGCCTACCAATTATATTTACTAAAAGAACAACACAATAAACTTAACGCCAAATATCATAAAGTTTTTACCCAAGCAACCGACCCAATTATTCTTTTTGATTTAAAGGGTAGAATTATAGATTATAACAAATCTGCTGTCGATTTTATTAAATCTAATCCTGAAGATAGCTTGAATTTAAAAACTTTTTCTTCTTTCTTTAAAAACAAATCAGACATTGCTAAAGTTGTTAATAAAATTAATGAAGATGGCTACATTAAAGATTCTGAATATAAGTTAGTTCTAAAAAATAATGAAGTTAGAAATTGCCTTATCTCCGTAAATTCTATTAATGATAGTTACGGTAATCCTGTAATTTTTCAAGTAATTATTAAAGATTATACCGAACACCATAGAGTAAATCAACTTTTATTAAAAACCATTATCAAAACTCAAGAAAAAGAACGAGAAAGAATTTCAAGAGATTTACATGATGGAGTAGGACAATCATTAGCTGCTATTAAACTACATATTGAAAATATTAGATACGAATCTGCTCATAATAAAGAGTTAGAAACCATTTCCAGTATACTAAAAGACACCATAAAAGACTTAAGAACAATTTGTTACGAAACACTACCCTTAGTGCTTTATGATCATGGATTAAAAAAAGCTGTTCAAGATTTAATTTCTAAAAACATTTCGCATCAACTAGATATGAATTTGAATTGCGATGATAACCTACCTGAGCTGAACAAACATCTTAAAATTGCTATATTCAGAATTATTCAAGAATTTATATCTAATACCATTAAACATGGAAAAGCATCTCTTATAAATATAAACATATCTGTAGCAGAAGAAAATATTTTAATCGAATTAAAAGACAATGGAGTAGGTTTTGAAATTGCTGACTTATCAGTTAACCATGGTCATGGAATCCAAAATATTAAAAGCAGAGTAGAATCTTTTGCAGGAACATTAGTTATGGAAAGCACCTTAAAAAAAGGAACTTCATTCTCTATTTTAATTCCTTATTAAACCAATGCAACAACTTTTAATTTTCTTTACATTAATTATTTTATTTTCTTGTGGAGAGGTAAACGAATCTACAACTGAACCAACAACTTCATCAGAACAAATAAGTTATGCAAAAGGTTTTCATATTGAGTATCATGAAAATTATAAAATAGTTAAAGTCCTTCAGCCTTGGAAAGGAGAGAACAAAAGCCTAAACTATGTGTTGTATGAACATGAAAAACCAGAACATATTGAAGGAATTTTCATTAAAACTCCCATAAAATCTATTGTTTGCTTAAGTTTAACACATTTAGCTTTTATTGAAAAGCTAAATGAAGTTAACTCCATTAAAGGAATTGCGGGTTGTAATTATGTTAGCAGCGAAGTCATAAAAGAAAAAATTAGTACTAATGTTATCCAAGAAGTTGGTCAACACGAAGTATTTAACTATGAAATATTAGTAAATATTGCTCCTGATATTGTTATGGCTTATGGCATAGACCAATCTTCAACTGCCAAACTTAATAAATTTGCTTCATTAGGTTTAACAACTGTTCTAAATGCAGAATATATGGAGTTACACCCTTTAGGCATGGCAGAATGGATAAAATTTGTAGCTGCTTTTTATAATAAGGAACAACTAGCCGATTCTATTTTTAAACACATAGAAGCAGAATATTTAAACGTAAAAAAAACGGTGGCAGATTTAAAAGAACAACCAACTGTTTTTACAGGAATGCCTTGGAATGGTGCTTGGCATGTTCCGGGAGGAGCTTCTTTTCAAGCTCAATTTTTAAAAGATGCCGGAGCAAATTATATTTGGAGCGATAATGATGAAGAAAGAAGCATAGTAAAAAGCAAAGAAATTATTATTGATGAAGCCCTAAATGCAGATTTTTGGCTCAATGTAAATGCTTTTAACAGTATAGAAGAAATTGTTGCTCAAGATGCTGTGTTAGCCAATTTTGCAGCTGTTAAAAATCAACAGGTTTATAACAACAACCTAAAAGTAAATGCTGCCATGGGCAATGATTATTGGGAATCAGGTGTAGTAAACCCACACATTATCTTAAAAGATTTAATAGCCATTTTTCACCCAACAAAAATTGATCATCAGCTTTATTATTATAAAAGATTAGAGAAAAAATCTTCATCAAATTAAACCCATCACAAACTTTGAAAACTCCAAACTACAATACCATTGAAGCCCTTGAAGCAGATTATTTATATAAAAAACTATCTCAACTGCCTAATGCCGGTAACGGACTTTTTACTGCAATAGCTATTTATAAAGATGAAACCATAGCTGTTTTTAAAGGAGAGTTATTAACCGATATACAAGCTGAAAAGCGAGCATCAGAAGGAAATGATAAGTACTTCATCAATTTACTGAATGGAAGCATCATGGACTCCATGAATATAACATGCTTTGCTAAATATGCTAACGATGCCAGTGGTTTTACAAACTCAAACTTTAAAAATAATGCGAAAATTACTTTAGATGATAATGATAAGGTATGCATCCAAGCAACCAGAAACATTAAAGCCAATGAAGAGTTGTTTTGCAGTTACGGAAAAAATTATTGGAAAAAACATGGTTGAATTAGTAAAATTAATATCACTCAGTATAATTATCTAAACACAAAAAAAGCCCTGAAAGTTAAAACTTCAGGGCTTTTTATTTTGTTCTATTTTTGGGATTTAGATTTCAGCGTAATCTTCAATTGGGTTACAACTGCAAACCAAGTTTCTGTCGCCATAAGCATCATCTACTCTACCAACAGTTGTCCAATATTTAGCATCTTCTACCCATTTTAATGGAAATGCAGCTTGTTGTCTTGAGTAAGGTTTATCCCAATTATCAGCTAACAAAACTTTAGAAGTATGCGGAGCATTTTTCAACACATTATTGGTTTTATCGGCTTTACCTTCAATAATATCATTTACTTCTTCTTTAATAGCGATCATGGTTTCAACAAATCTGTCTAACTCTTCTTTACTTTCACTTTCAGTAGGCTCTACCATTAATGTTCCTGCAACAGGGAAAGAAACGGTTGGAGCATGAAACCCATAATCCATCAAACGTTTAGCAATATCACTCACCTCAACACCCGATGCAGCTTTAAAATCTCTACATTCTAAAATCATTTCGTGAGCTACTCTACCTTTATCATTGGTATATAATATTTTGTAGTGTTGCTCTAATTTTGATTTTAAGTAGTTCGCATTTAAAATAGCAGCTTCTGTAGAAAGTTTTAAGCCTGCTGTTCCTAACATCTTAATATATCCGTAAGAAATTAAGCAAACATAAGCACTTCCCCAAGGAGCCGCAGAAATAGCTGTTATAGCTTTATCACCACCGGTTTTTACAATTACATTAGATGGTAAAAATGGCGTTAAGTGTTTAGCTACTCCAATAGGACCAACTCCAGGACCACCACCACCATGAGGAATAGCAAAGGTTTTATGTAAATTTAAATGACAAACATCCGCTCCAATATTAGCAGGGTTTGTAAGCGCTACCTGTGCATTCATGTTAGCACCATCCATATAAACTTGCCCACCATTTTGATGTACAATTTCAGTAATCTCCATGATACTTTCTTCATAAACACCATGTGTAGATGGATAAGTAACCATAATACAAGATAGGTTAGCAGCATGTTCTTCAGCTTTAGCTTTTAAATCTGCTACATCAATATTTCCGTTATCATCGCATTTGGTAACAATTACTTTCATTCCTGCCATTACAGCACTTGCCGGATTAGTTCCGTGAGCTGATGAAGGAATTAATGCAATATTTCTATGCGTATCTCCTCTACTTTCATGATAAGCTCTAATTACCATTAGCCCTGCATATTCACCTTGAGCTCCTGAGTTTGGCTGCAAAGAAACTGCATCGAACCCTGTAATTTCAGCTAAATCATCTTCTAATTTTTTCAACATCTCTTGATAACCCTGAGCTTGATCTAATGGCACAAATGGATGAATATTTGCCCAATCTGACCAACCTAAAGGAATTAACTCTGATGCTGCATTTAATTTCATGGTACAAGAACCCAAAGAAATCATAGAATGAGTTAATGACAAATCTTTATTCTCTAACCTTTTAATATACCTCATCATATCTGACTCAGAACGATATTTATTAAAAATTTCGTGCGTTAAATAAGCAGATGTTCTTACTAAATCATCTGGTATTCCTTGCACACCTGAGTTACTTACTGTTTGCTTTCCTAACGCTTTTTCAAAAACAGCTATTAATGCTTTTATAGTAGCTTCATTTTCTGTTTCTCCAACGCTCATAGAAACATAGCCTTCAGCATAAAAATTAAGGTTGATTTTATTTTCTAACGCAATTTTATTGATAGCAGCTTTTTGTTCATTACTAACTTCATAAGTCAATGTGTCAAAAAAAGTATGATTAACTCTTTTTAAACCTAACCCATCAATTCCAGCAGCTAATTGAGCTGTTAACTTATTGATAGTAGTTGCTATATTTTTGATTCCTTCTGCACCATGATAAACAGCGTACATTCCTGCCATCACAGAAAGCAACACTTGCGCTGTACAAATGTTGGAAGTAGCTTTATCTCTTTTAATATGCTGTTCTCTAGTTTGTAATGCCATTCTTAATGCTCTGTTGCCTTGTGCATCAACAGAAACACCAATAATTCTACCCGGAATTGCTCTTTTAAAAGCTTCTTTAGTAGCAAAAAATGCAGCATGTGGCCCTCCATAACCCATTGGCACTCCAAAGCGTTGAGAACTTCCTACAACAACATCTGCTCCCCATTCTCCCGGAGGTGTTAATAATGTTAAACTCAACAAATCTGCAGCAACAACTACCATGCTTTCGTTTGCATGAGCTTCTGCAGTAATGTTTTTATAATCATTAATTGCACCTTTAACCGTTGGATATTGTAAAATACACCCAAAAACTTTATCGTTAAAAGCAAAAGAATTTTCATCTCCAATAATTAATTCAATTCCTAGTGGAGTAGATCTTGTTTTTAAAATATCTATGGTTTGAGGTAAACAATCTCTTGATACAAAAAATTGGTTGGCATCGCTTTGTTTCAAGGATTTGCTTCGGCTATTGTAGGCTAAAATCATTGCTTCGGCAGCTGCAGTTCCTTCATCTAATAAAGAAGCATTTGCCAACTCCATTCCTGTTAAATCTATTACTGCTGTTTGATAGTTTAACAACGCTTCTAATCTTCCTTGAGATATTTCTGCCTGATAAGGAGTATAAGCAGTATACCATCCCGGATTTTCGAAGATATTTCTTTTTATTACTGATGGGGTAATTGTACTATGATAACCTAATCCAATGTAAGATTGATATACTTTATTTTTTTCACCTAACTCGGTAATGTGATTAAGGTATTCAAACTCTGTAAGAGGAGCTTCTAGCTCCAACTCTTTTTTCAACCTGATTTTTGCAGGGATAGTTTGACTGATTAATTCTTCTATTGAGTTAAGTCCAATTGAAGACAACATTGATTTTTTATCTTCCTCACGAGGACCGATATGTCTGTCTGAAAATTTATTTGCTGCCATAAATAGTTAATAAATTAAGTGAATAAAAAAGGCATGCAAATGTAAGAAAAGTAGCAATACGACTTCATTATTTCCTACTAATAAAATCATTCTAAACAGATGATTTATTAACCACTTTTCAACTTCATAAAAACAAAAAGCTCCAAGTATTAAAATACTTAGAGCTTTTAATGATTAATAAAATTGTTTAAAACCTAAATCCTAATGTAAACGAAAGATAATGGTCAGTCAAATCTACTGTGGCATAATCACCATGTTGCGCAATAATTGAAGTTACTGAATTATATTTTCTCATAGCGTATGCCACATCAAAATAATATTCGTCTTGTTTAATTCCAATACCCGCAGAATATAAATTAGAACCGTAATCTGCATTAAACTTACTATCCAAAGGATTTCCTTGAAAGCGATATCCGGCTCTAAATCTAAATGGATCTAACCTCCACTCTGTACCCATTCTAATGTTATGTGTACTTTCAAAATTACTTCTAATAGCTTGGTTCTCTAAAGAGAAATCTGCTCCAACACCAAAAGAATTATCTTGTTTTATTCTTGCTGTAGAATAATCTACATATTCATAATCTACATTTAACACTCCATACCGACTAAAAACAAATGCACCACTTGTAATAAAACGATAAGGAGTTGTTACGATATAATCAAAAGTACCATAAGGAGATTTTTCTGTAAGTTTTTCTCCATTTTTATTTTCTGAGACCACAGTTGTTTCCCAACTATCAGACAAACCATAAACTGTTGGTGTATGAAAAGCTACACCAAATCTAAACCAATCTGAAAAACTATAAATCATACCTAATTTAAAATTAACCCCTGCTCCGGATGTCTTAATGTTTTCATTCACCGAAAAAGCCGTAAAATCTGTTAAAGTATCACCTTCCTCAGAAGTTTCTCTGTAAAACCTATTGTATTCATATCGTACAGAAGGTATGCCTATTAATCCGCCAATAAATAGTTTATCTCCATAATTTCCTCCCATTGCAAAATAAGTCTCTCCGGAACCACCTTTGGTTTCTATATTGGTTTTTTGTTTTATATTTTTAGAATCTTTAAAAACATGATCAAACTTAGTTGAGTCAGCTGCCATTGGGTTTACCAAGTATGTTTGATAGCCCAAGTTGGCGGTAAAAGGAAACATTTCTGCAATATCTCCACCTTGAGAGAAATCAAAGCTATTTAATTCATCTGTATAAGTTGATAAAAACGAACTATCTGTAGTGCTGTTAATAGTTACACTTCTGTTGTAATTTGCCAATCTATTATATCCAACACTCATATTAAAAGATCTCCAACCATTGCTAGCTTCAAAAGTACCAACGATACCAATATTGCTAAAATGAAAGTTTAATTTTCCATCTGTTCCTAAAGTATTATCAGCTAAACTTTCTGAATAATTATAATGAAATGAAGGAGTAAAAGAAAAATCAGAACTTTTAAAAACTCCTAAACCTCCTGGATTTATACTTAACGAAGACATGTTTGCTCCTAAAGCCCCAAAAGAGCCTCCCATTGCATTAAATCGTGCATCTCCATAATGTTCTATATTAGAATAACGTAGTACGTCAAATTCATTTTGAGCTTTACCATTAATAACAAACCCAAAGAACACCCCCCCAACTAATGCTATCTGAACTAATTTATATTTAGATACTAACATAATTTTTTATTTAAATTCAATTAACTACTTAATTAACGAGGCGACTTTCTACTTCCTCCATAAGAACCTCCACTTCTAGAACCTCCACTACTTCCTCCTCCTTTGTTATAGCTTCCACCACTTCTTGAAGGTGGTGAATAACTTGGTTTTGTGTTAGACTTTGGTGGATTATAATTTTGCTTAGGTGAAGGCTTAGTATAACTCGGTCTAGTATTATTTTTAGGTTGAGGCGTATAATTTGGCTTCGGATTAGTCTTAGGCACATTATTTTTCGTAGGAGGTGTATAAGGGTTTGTTTTAGGTGTATATGGTTTTGTAGGAGCCGTATATGGTTTAGGATTATTACCTCCTTGTGTTTTAGTCGGTGGTGTATAAGGCTTTGGACTAGTCCCCACAGGTGTAGGATTAGTTTTTGGAGCTGTTCCATAAGTATTTTGCTTCACTGGAGTAGTTACATTCCCTTTGGTAGGAGTGTTCGCATTGTTCTTTGGAGAACTGCTTATACCACTTTTAGGAACGGTGTTCAAACTTGGGTTACTCTTAATAGCTTGTTCGTATTTTTCTCCAAAAGTTAATGATTTCCCACCTGCATTTACTGTAGTAGGTCTTGCTCCTCCGTAACCATCAGAACCTCCTGTATTTCCTCTTTTTCCATAATAATGGCTATTTCTATCATAGCTGTTATAGTAATTACCTGAAGCATATAGTCCATCATAATAACCATTCATGTAACCGTGATTATAACCAGACCAATATGAAGAACCATACCATCCCCAGCCACCACCGTAACCCCAGTGCCATGGACTACCCCAGCCCATGCCCCAGCCATAGTTCCAGCCACCGCCATAGTATCCGCCTCCCCAGCCCCAACCTACATTCCATCTCCATGGACTTGGGTACCACCAGCCATAACTCACATAAATACTTGTTCCATAATAATAAGGATCGTAGTTATAGTAGTAATAATTAGTATAATAATCATCATAATAACCATATCTTCCTGACGATCTATGGAACCTTCTAATTCTTGAGGTATATTCATAATCATAATATTCATTGTCGAAATCATAATTATCACCATTATAATAATTATTGGTAATTCTTACATTACCATTCTCATCTTCATAATAAGTGGTAGAATCAGTAATTCCAAGTTGATGATTATATTCTTCTTGAGCTTCTCTTTCTCTTTGGTCATAATAATAATCTGTAGCAGTTGAATAATCTGCATCATTTATTTCTTCTTGCTCTTGCTCAAGATAATTAGCTTCATCACTTTTTTTAGATTTTTTCTTTGATGAAGGATAAAAATCATCTTGTGCATAAACATTTGCTCCTAAAAAAGTGGCTAATGTTATTAAGGCTATGGTTCTAAATGCTTTCATATCTATATATTTTAATATTCTTTACTTTTTCAAAAAATGTTAATGAAATGTTAACACCTACGAAAAAGCAAACTCTGTGCCAATAATCAATTCTACCATGTTAATATTACAGCTATACTAAAAACAACATTGTAAATAATTTCTCCAACAATTTCTCCCGCTACTCTTCTGTTTCTTGCTTTACGTTGCTCTTCTTCTATTATCCTTTCATTTTCAGAACTATGTACTTCACCACTATTGTATTCATCATTATAATACATCTCATAGTAATCTTCTTCAGACATGTAATTTTCTTCATCAAAAATTGATACCTCTAACGTATCTGAATCATTGGCTTGAGAAACTGTTTTTTTACTTTGCTTTTCACTATAAAAATCATCCTGAGCAAAGGCAGAGGTAGAAATTAAAAAGACACTTAGTAAAAGGATTAAAAGATGAGTCGTTTTCATATGTAGATATTTATTACACTAAATCAGTATACGGAACTCCTTTGATAATTATTGTTGTACGATAAAAATATTATCAAGGTCGTTTCATAATAGATTTAATAAAATTTTAAACTAATTTTGACACTTATAAAAGTAATTAATTAGTTCGCACACTATCAAAAAATATACCTAAATAAATGGCAAAAGATTTTACTACTCGAAAAGAAGATTATTCTCAATGGTACAACGAAATAGTTGTTAAAGCAGATTTGGCAGAACACTCTGCTGTAAGAGGTTGTATGGTTATTAAACCTTATGGTTATGCTATCTGGGAAAAAATTCAAGCTCAATTAGACAAAATGTTTAAAGAAACTGGTCATGAAAATGCCTACTTTCCATTATTTGTACCAAAAAGTTTATTTGAAGCCGAAGAGAAAAATGCAGAGGGTTTTGCTAAAGAATGTGCCGTTGTTACTCACTATAGATTAAAAACTGACCCTGAAAATCCATCAAAATTAATTGTTGATCCCAATGCAAAATTAGATGAAGAGCTAATTGTTAGACCAACTTCTGAAGCTATTATTTGGAACACCTACAAAGGTTGGATTCAGTCTTATAGAGATTTACCATTATTAATTAACCAATGGGCAAATGTGGTACGTTGGGAAATGAGAACTCGTTTATTTTTAAGAACTGCCGAATTTTTATGGCAAGAAGGACATACTGCTCATGCCACCAAAGAAGAAGCCATTGAAGAAGCTGAAAAAATGTTGGAAGTATATGCTACTTTTGCTGAAGAATGGATGGCTATTCCGGTTTTAAAAGGCTTAAAAACTCCAAACGAAAGATTTGCCGGAGCTGAAGAAACATACTGTATTGAAGCATTAATGCAAGATGGTAAAGCCTTACAAGCAGGAACTTCTCACTTTTTAGGTCAAAATTTTGCTAAAGCTTTCGATGTGAAATTCACTTCAAAAGAGGGTAAACAAGAATATGTTTGGGCTACGTCTTGGGGAGTTTCTACTAGATTGATGGGAGCCTTAATCATGACACATTCTGATGATGAAGGATTGGTATTACCTCCTAAAATTGCACCTATCCACGTAGTTATTGTTCCTATTTATAAGGGTGAAGAACAACTCAATCAAATTTCTGAAAGAGCATTACAACTTAAAAAAGAATTAGAAGAAAAAAATATTCGTGTAAAATACGATAACAGAGATACACACAAACCAGGTTGGAAATTTGCTGAATATGAATTTAAAGGTGTTCCTGTAAGAATTGCTATTGGACCAAGAGATTTAGAAAACGGAACTGTAGAAGTTGCTCGTAGAGACACCAAAGAAAAAGAAATTCTGCAACAAAAAGACTTAGCTCACAAAGTAGAAAATCTATTAGAAAAAATTCAACGAAACTTATACCAAAAAGCAATAGATTACAGAGAAGAAATGACTAACAAAGCTGACAGCTGGGAAGAATTTAATCAACTTATTGAAAAAGGCGGTTTTGTTTTCGCTCATTGGGATGGCACTCCTGAAACAGAAGAAGAAATTAAACAGCAAACCAAAGCCACTATTAGATGTATTCCTTTAAACAACAAACAAGAAGAAGGTAAATGTATCTTAACAGGAAAACCATCTACCCAACGAGTAGTTTTTGCTAAAGCTTACTAAAAATTGGAACTTATAGATTAGAGATTTTAATTTTAAACAAAAAATGAAAAAGCCAACTACCCATGAACTTATTTTAGACACCCTAAAAGAAAAAGCTTGCTTAAAACAACAAGTGTATAAAAAAACCTATGCCATTTTTCAGGAGTTTAAAGCCGAAGCCAATAAACTTATTAGTGAGCTAGGGGGTGAAATGTGTGATGTTGATAAGGAGGTTACTTTCGAATATATAGACAAATCAGATTTTGAATTTCGGATTAAATTTGGAGGAGACGTATTGGTATTTTTTATGCACACCAATGTCTTTGATTTCGATAAATCTCACAACATTTGGAACTCTTCCTATGTTAAAGAAGATAGACTGAGAACTTACTGCGGAATGATAAACATCTATAACTTTTTAGCAGACTCTTTTAAATACAACAGAGTGGACGATATTGGTTATTTGGTAGCTCGTTGCTTCTTTAATAAAGATGAACATTATTTTGTAGAAGGCAAAAGACAATTAGGCTTTCTCTACAACGATTTCATTAATGAGACCATTAATACAAAAAAAATAAAAAACATTATTGAATCATCCATTTTGTATTCTATGGATTTTGATTTACTAACCCCACGATATGAAACTATGAGTACTGTAAGTGTTCAAGAAATAAACGAAGTTACCTCTATCATTAAACTTAAAACTGGTAAACGACTTGGTTTTAAATTTCAAAATGATAATGATGATATTACTTAATTAGAATAGTAGTCAATTTTGTTGGCAGACTCTATTAGAGTTGGTAATTTTGGTCAGCGAAAAAATTTATAAACTCATAAAAATAAAATACTATGGCAAATGCATATTTTAATGTACCAATAGCAACAAATGAACCTGTAAAAGGATATGCTCCTGGCTCTAAAGAAAAAGAAGAATTGTTAGCCGCTTACAAGGAATTAAAAAGCAAAAAAATTGAAATTCCTATGGTAATTGGCGGCAAAGCTGTTACTTCTGATGCTCAAGTAAGCATACATCCTCCACACGACCACAAACACGAGTTAGGGTTTTACCACAAAGGAAATACGCAATATGTTCACCAAGCTATTGAAGCTGCATTAGAAGCAAGAAAAACATGGGCAAATACACCTTGGCAAGATAGAGCAGCTATTTTCTTAAAAGCTGCTGATTTATTAGCCGGACCATATAGAGCTAGAATGAATGCCGCCACCATGCTTTGTCAAAGTAAAAATGCTTTTCAAGCAGAAATTGATGCTGCTTGCGAAATGATAGATTTTTTCAAATTCAATGTTCAATATATGATTGACATCTATAAAGAACAACCTGAATCACTTCCCGGAGTATGGAACAGAATGGAATATCGTCCATTAGAAGGTTTTGTATTAGCCATTACGCCTTTTAACTTTACTTCTATTTGTGCTAATTTATGTGCTGCTCCTGCATTAATGGGGAATGTAGTAGTTTGGAAACCTGCCAACACACAAATTTACTCTGCACATGTAATTATGGAATTGTTTAAAGAAGCTGGTTTGCCTGATGGCGTTATTAATATTGTTTATGCTAGCGGCCCAGAATTTGGAGAAGCCGTTTTTAAACATCCAGATTTTTCAGGATTACACTTTACAGGTTCTACAGGAGTTTTCAAAAACTTATGGAAAACCATTGGTAATAACATAGACCTTTATAAATCTTATCCAAGAATTGTTGGAGAAACAGGAGGTAAAGATTTTATTATCGCTCACAAATCTGCTGATGCTAAAGAAGTAGCAACCGCTATTTCAAGAGGTGCTTTTGAATTTCAAGGACAAAAATGTTCTGCTGCTTCTAGAGCTTATATACCTTCTAACATTGCTGATGAAGTAATAAAATATGTAAAAGAGGATTTAGCTTCTTTCAAAATGGGTTCACCCGAAGATTTCAGCAACTTTATTAACGCTGTAATTGATGAAAAAAGCTTTGATAAAATTGCTTCATTTATTGAATATACTAAAACCAAAGATGATGCTGAAATTATTTGCGGTGGAAAATACGACAAATCTGTAGGTTACTTTGTTGAACCAACTGTTGTACTTACTACTAACCCACATTTTAGAACCATGTGTGAAGAAATTTTTGGCCCATTCATGACCATTTATGTATATGATGCCAACGAATATGAAGAAACACTACAATTATTAGATGCCACTTCTGAATACGCATTAACAGGTGCTATCTTAGCTAAAGAAAGACCAGCCATTAACCTAGCTACTAAAGTGTTAGAAAATGCCGCAGGAAACTTCTACATTAACGACAAACCAACCGGAGCTGTTGTTGGTCAACAACCATTTGGTGGCGCTAGAGCCTCAGGAACTAATGATAAAGCAGGTTCTTACCTTAACCTTATCAGATGGACTAGCCCAAGAACAATTAAAGAAACTTTTGTTCCGGCTAAGGATTACAGGTATCCGTTTTTAGGATAAGCATCTTTTTCAAAAAATGAAAAAACCAACTAACACATAAGCTAGTTGGTTTTTTTATGCCTTAATAAGTTGTTTTTTATATTTCACTGACTAACAAGTAACAAAATCATTCTCCATAAATCACCAACAAATAAAATACGCTTTCAAATGCTATTTTGTTAAAATTCAAAATTATATTTTGCGAATTACACCAAATAAAACATCCTAAAATTGTTACTTTTGCCAAATAAAATTTTAAAACTATGAGCAAAAAATTACAACCCGCAGACAATATTCAAGATTTACAATATTTTGGTGAATTTGGAGGAGTAAATCCTTCTATTACAGATTCTTCTACCTACACTTTTTTACAGGCAGGCAAGATGGAAGAAATTTTTGAACACGAAATTGAAGGCTGTTACCTATACTCCAGACATTGGAACCCAATGAACAAGTACCTTTCTCAAGCCTTAGCTCAACTAGAAGGCACAGAAAGTGCTTCTGTTACAGGTTCGGGAATGGCAGCTATTACCAATGTAATTTTACAACTTTGTAATGCAGGCGATGAAGTAGTTTCCAGCAGAACCATTTACGGTGGTACTTATGCTTTCTTCAAAAACTTTTTACCAAAATTCAACATTACAACTAACTTTGTTGATACAACTAATATGGAGTTAGTAAAAAAAGCCATAACACCCAACACCAAAATAATTTACTGCGAAACGATGAGCAACCCTATGTTAGAAATCTCTAATATAGCAGCTTTATCTAAATTAGCAAAAGAACACAACTGCAAATTAGTGGTGGACAATACTTTTTCGCCAATGATATTCTCTCCTGCCGAAATGGGAGCTGACATTGTTGTACACAGTATGACTAAATTCATTAACGGAATGAGCGATTGTGTTGCCGGTTGTATTTGTGGAACTAAGGAATTTATTGATTCTCTTTCTGATGTAAATAATGGAGCAAGTATGTTGTTAGGTCCAGTATTAGATAGTTTCCGTTCTGCAGGTATTCTTAAGAATTTAAGAACGCTACACATTAGAATGAAGCAACACAGTGCAAACGCATTACACATTGCCTCAAAATTAGACCAAAATGGATTTAAAATAACCTATCCGGGGTTAGCCAATCACCCACAGCATGAATTGATGAAAACCACGTATAATGAAGAGTTTGGCTTTGGCGGTTTGTTTGTCATAGACATGAAAACCAAAGAAAGAGCCAATGTTTTAATGGAAGAAATGCAAAACAACAATGTGGGCTATTTAGCAGTAAGCTTAGGTTCGTATAAAACCTTATTTAGTGCTCCGGGTGGTAGTACTTCATCAGAAATTCCTGAGGAAGAAAGAAAACAAATAGGTTTAACAGAAGGATTAGTACGAGTTTCTATAGGATTAGACAACAACGCTGAACGTACTTACCAAGTTATCAAACAATGTTTAGATAAGGTAAGCTAATTTTATTTTTAAAACAACCATTTAATATCTAGGCTTACTGCTAGCAGTAAGCCTAGATATTTTATTAACAATTTTGCTTTTTTTGTGAATAACTTTGTTGAAAAACACATTCCCTTAACATTAAATACACCTTAAACATCTTTTAGTTTTGTGTTAATTAATTAAACAACAGTTATGTTCACACTATTCAAAAAGAAAAAAATTAAAGAAGATGTTGCTGCCAACATATTTATTAATTCGATTCTCAACACAATAGATAGTGGATTCCCTGAAATTGTTGGCATTTTAAATGATGCTCCCGAATTTGTAAAATCTCCTCAACTATCCGTTGCTAATGATGATCAATTCACATTAATCGTTTTCGCAATTAACCTTGATTTAATTGACGATTACTTTGATGCTTATGAAAGCGACAGCCTAAAAGCAATAATTTTAGAAAAAACAAGCGAAATTTTTGACGTAAGCGTTGAAGACTTTACTAAAGCCATCAACAATTATCAAAGCTATTTATCTAAAATAAACTTTCCCTCTAAAAACAAAGTTTACGCTATTTCTAAAGCTATTTTTGGAAAATACAACCTATACGATTTCCAAGATGATTATTTTAAAAACATGAAAAGTCCAAATCCGATGTTATTAAAAAGATTGGATGAAGCTACCGCTAATTTCGTTTTCAATTGGGAAGCTTTTCATGACAAATACAATTATAGCAAATAAAGTAATTGTTAAACGTCATTCTCGAAATTTTTAAGTGTAACGAAAAAATTATCGGGAATCTCCATTTCCTCAGATACATTTGTAACACATTCGTTACTAAAAAGATTTCTGCATTCGCAGGAATGACGAACAGAAGAGATAAGTACTATTAATCGTAAGCTTTCAACACAACATTTATTGCTGTATCAACTTCGTAATTAACTGATACAACTCTTTATTTGGATTATCTTCCAACATCGCTAAATGTTTATCTATTGTTTGCTGGTCATTTCTTTTTGCCGGACCTGTCTGAACTTCTTTAGGGGATTGCTTCTTAATTTTATTAGCCGTTTCATTTATCAATGACAATAAAATAGAAAAATCTACCTTGTTTTTTGTCGTCAATTCATCTGCAACCTGATACATATAATTAGAAAAATTACATGCAAAAACGGCTGCCAAATGTAACACCTCTCGTTGCTGCGAATTAAGTTCCACTACTTTATTCGATAAAACATTTCCCAACTCAACCAATCCATCAACAACCTCTTTTAAATTACCTTCAATACATAAAGGTACCTCATCAAAAGCTATAGGGTTTTCTTTAGAAAATGTTTGCAAAGGATAAAAAACACCATACTTTTCAAATCCACTAAAAACACTCAAGCCTACACTTCCAGAGGTATGCACAACTAATTTATCTTTAAAGGGAAAATCCTTTAAAACACTTACTATAGCATCATCATTAACACAAACAATAAAACAATCTACTTCTTTATTTAACCTATTAAAATCAGTTACCGCCTCTATAAGCTGTTCAGAATTTAACTTTGCAAGTAACGCTTGCACATTTTCTATTTTTCTACCAACTACCTGAACCAACGTAAACCCCTTGTTTACAATCGCTTTAGAAAGAGATGTTGCAACATTTCCATATCCTATTATGCTTATTCTTTTAATTGGTTTCAATATTTCTTTTTTTTAACTTTTCAGCAAGTAAAATTAACTAATTTTGGCGCATTATTTAACTTGTATTTTTAAACAACTTCTTTACATAAAATACACTAAAAATTCGAAATGTTTGAACAAATAAAAAACATACTTTTCTCAACAAAACTTACCGCTGTTCTTTTATTTATTTTCGCCTTTGCCATTGGGTTAGCCACTTTTATAGAAAATGATTACGGCACACCGGCATCAAAAGCCATTATTTTTAATACAAAATGGTTTGAGGTATTAATGGTTTTAATGGCCATTAACTTCTCAGGCAACATTTTTAAATACAAACTTTATAGAAAGGAAAAATTAGCCATTTTAATGTTTCACTTGGCTTTTATTATTGTAATTATTGGAGCAGGAATTACTCGCTACATTAGTTATGAAGGAAGCATGCACATTAGAGAAGGTGAAATGAGCGACAAAATAGTTTCGGCAGATACTTATTTTCAATTTAAGGTGGATGATGAAAAAATGCAATATACTTTTGACAAATTACTTTTCTTAAACCCTAGGTACAACGAAAAGTTTTCGCACAGTTTTACCTTTGAAGGAAAAGAAATAGAAGTAAAATACAAAGATTATATCCCCAATTCTATTGATACGGTTATTCCTGCCGAAAATGGTAAAGCCATTTTGGAAATAGTTACTACAGGTCAGAGCGGAAGAGTTTCTCAATATGTTGAAGACGGTAAAATTGTTTATTTTGGTGGAATACCTGTTTCCTACAACCATAATAAATTTGATGAAACTATTCAGATTAATGATACCGATAGTGGAATAACCATTAAATCTCCTTACGACATTTCGTACTTAAGCATGGACGACCAAACTACAGGAATGTTAGATGCTAATGAAACACACTTTTTCACTCAACGAAAATTATATACTGTAAACAATGTCCAGCTGGTTTTTAAAGAAACACATCAAAATAGTAAAATTGAAAAAATTAGTGCTGATAAAAACAATAAAAATGGAGAAGACGCTTTAGTTGTTGATGTGATTTCCGGTAACGACAGCAGAGAAGTTACACTTTTTGGTGGTAGAGGTTATGTTTCTCCAAAAACTATTTTTCAAATAAACGGTTTAAACTTCTCACTTGCTTATGGTTCCAAGCATTTTTATACGCCATTTAAAATTAAACTAAACGACTTTACCTTAGAAAGATATCCTGGCTCTAACAGCCCTTCTTCTTACGAAAGTAATGTAACACTTTATGATGAACGTAATGAAGGTTTTGAACATACCCAACGAATTTACATGAACAATGTATTAGATTATGATGGTTATCGTTTTTTCCAATCTTCTTATGATAATGATGAGTTAGGAACGGTACTTTCTGTCAACCATGATTTTTGGGGAACAACAGTTACTTATATTGGTTATTTCTTTTTATTTTTAGGAATGATTTTAACCTTATTCAGCAAAAAATCAAGGTTCTTAACCTTAAGAAAAAGCATTGATAAACTGAAAAAAGAACGCATAGCCAACCTATTATTAATTACAGCATTTATATCTATTCCAAACACAGCACTTAAAGCACAACACAACCACGACAGTCACCAACATAGCGAAGAAACAGTAATGGACGCTTCGCATGCCGAAAAATTCGGAAAGATTATCATTCAATCTCCTGATGGGAGGCTAAAACCCATTAATACTTGGGCTTCTGAAGTATTAAGAAAAGTTGCTCGTAAAGACAAACTTAACGGACAAACTCCTGAACAAGTCCTTTTAGGAATGCTTTATAATCCGAGATATTGGCAAGAGCAACCTATGATTTACATCAACAGAAACATAGAACAACTCCAAAAAGAGTTAAATGCCCAAAACAACTACGCTACTTTCTTCGATTTTTTTGACCATGATTTTAATTATGTATTGAGCGAACAAGTAAAAGAAGCTACTAGAAAAAAACCAGGAGAACGTTCTAAATATGACGATGAAGTAATTAAAGTAGATGAAAGAATAAACATTTGCTACATGGTTTATGAAGGAAGTTTATTACGACTTTTCCCTAAACATAAAGACACTAACGACACTTGGTATAGCTTTTTAGATTACAAAAAATTTGAAACACACGATTCTATTTTTGTAAAATCATTCTTACCACTTTATTTTAATGCTATTCATCAATCTTTAGATGAAAACGATTGGCAAATTGCCGATAGCACTTTAAAATATTTGGATGATTATCAAAAGAAATTTGGAGCTTCTGTTTACCCAAGTGAAACAGAAATAAATGTAGAAGTAGCTTACAACAAAATCAATGTTTTCAACCTTTTATTTAAACATTATGCCATCATAGGTATCCTAATGCTAATCTTCCTTTTTATGGATATTTTTAATCCTAAAAAATGGAAAACTACGGCTATTAATGCACTAAGTATTATTCTGTTCATTCACTTTATAGCTCATACAGGCGGATTGGCTGCTCGTTGGTATATTTCCGGACATGCTCCTTGGAGTAACGGTTATGAATCTATGATTTTTATAGCTTGGGCAACGTTATTAGCAGGATTTATTTTCTCCAAAGCCAATAAAATGTCTTTAGCATCAACAGCAGTGTTAGCATTTATCATTTTATTTGTTGCCAACCTCAACTGGCTCGACCCGGAAATCACACCTTTAGTTCCTGTTTTAAAATCGTATTGGTTAATGATTCACGTTGCTATAATGACGGGCAGCTACGGATTTTTAGCCTTAGGAGCATTACTTGGGTTCCTTAACTTATTGTTGATGATATTTAAAACCAATAACAACAAAAACAGAATTGACAACACCATTAAACAAATTACCTATACCATAGAAATGACACTAATTGTTGGTGTTTTTATGGCTGCCATAGGAACTTTCTTAGGAGGGATTTGGGCTAATGAGAGTTGGGGAAGATATTGGGGATGGGATCCTAAAGAAACATGGGCATTGGTAATTGTAATGTATTACGCCATGTTGTTACATTTACGACTTATCCCCGGAGCAAATGGAAAATATTTATTTAATTTACTCGCTGTATTAGGAATTGGAGTAGTAATAATGACTTATTTTGGAGTAAATTATTATTTATCAGGCTTACACTCTTATGCTGCAGGAGACAGTATGCCTTTCCCAACTTCTCTTACATATTTAATTGTAATTGTTATAATAACAGCAGTAGCAGCCTATTTTAAAAATTGGTACAATAAAACTAAAAAGATATAAGATTATGAGTGCAACAATAATAGAAGCCGAACAAATGAAAGAGTTACTTAACAAATTCGAAAATAAACAACCAGAAATAGTTTTTGAATGGAACGATGCAGAAACCGAAGCACAAGGTTGGGTAGTAATCAATTCTCTTAGAGGTGGTGCTGCCGGTGGTGGAACAAGAATGAGAGTAGGCTTAGATAAACATGAAGTAACTTCTTTAGCTAAAACCATGGAAGTAAAATTTACTGTTGCAGGGCCTCCGATTGGTGGAGCAAAATCAGGTATTAATTTCGATCCTAACGACCCAAGAAAAGAGAGTGTTTTAAGAAGATGGTATGCAGCGGTAACTCCATTACTAAAACATTATTATGGTACTGGTGGCGATTTAAATGTAGACGAAATTCATGAAGTTATTCCAATTACTGAAGATTGTGGTGTTTGGCATCCACAAGAAGGTGTTTTTAACGGACATTTCCAACCTCGTGAAGCTCAGAAGATAAACAGAATTGGTCAGTTGAGACAAGGCGTTTTAAAAGTTATTGAAGATCCAAAATATACACCAAGTGTTGAGAGAAAATACGTAATAGCAGATATGATTACCGGTTATGGTGTGGCAGAATCTGTAAAACATTTTTATAATATTTATGGAGGCAACTTAAAAGATAAAAGGGTAATCGTTCAAGGATGGGGAAATGTAGGTTCAGCAGGAGCGTATTATTTAGCCCAAGAAGGGGCTAAAATTGTTGGAATTATTGATAGTGTTGGAGGACTAATCAACGCTGAAGGATTTTCTTTAACCGAGATTAAAGAATTATTCTTAACCAAATTGGGTAATAAATTAAATGCTCCCAACATGCTTTCTTTTGATGAAGTAAATGATAAAATTTGGGATTTAGATGCTGAAGTATTTTTGCCTTGTGCTGCATCAAGATTAATTACTCAAAACCAAGTTGAACGAATGATTTCCAGAGGAATGGAAGTAGTTTCTTGTGGTGCTAACGTACCTTTTGCAGACCCTGAAATATTTTTTGGTTCCATTGCAGATTATGCAGATAATCATATTAGTATAATTCCAGATTTTATTGCTAACTGTGGGATGGCAAGAGTCTTTGCTTACTTAATGAGCAACGATTTAGACCAATTGGAAGACGAAGCTATTTTCTTAGACACTTCAGAAACAATAAGAAAGGCTATTGAAAACACTGCCACTGAGAATAAATCTAAAACTAAAATTGCTAAAACCGCCTTTGGTTTAGCCTTAAAACAATTAGTTTAAAAATTATTGTTTGCAACTAATATTATTGTAGATTTGTCTCCAAATTTTTCTAAAAACATATAACAATGGAAGTTTTTATAGTAGTAGTTTTTGTTTTAGGTTATTTAGCAATTACACTTGAACATAGCTTAAAAATTGATAAATTAGTCCCTGCCCTTGCCATGATGGCTCTTGCATGGACAGGTGTTGCATTCGGATTGCAAGATTTTACAGGTTGGTTCGATTCTCATGCAAGTAAGTTAATAGAAGGTTTTGCCGATTTTTTACCAGAGGAAAAACACCACTTATTAGAAGCTACACTGCTCCACCATTTTGGAAAAACTTGTGAGATATTAATTTTCCTAATTGGAGCAATGACTATTGTTGAAATCATTGACCATTTTAATGGCTTTGCCACTATAAAAGGTTTTATTAAAACCAACAAAAAAAGAACCTTACTTTGGATAGTCGCTATTTTAGGATTTGTTTTATCAGCAATTATTGACAATCTTACTGCCACCATAGTTTTAATTACCATTTTAAGAAAATTATTACCTGATGCAAAAGACAGAATTTGGTATGCCGGATTAATTATTATAGCTGCCAATGCTGGTGGAGCATGGTCTCCAATTGGAGATGTTACCACTACTATGCTATGGATGGGTAAAAAAGTAACCGCTGAAAAATTAGTAGAGTATTTAATTATTCCTTCATTAATATGTATGGTAATTCCTGTATTAATAGGAAGCTTTTTACCTGCATTTAAAGGAACGTTTGAAAGTGGTGATGATACCGAACAAGCAACAAAAACAGGGAAACTGATGCTGTATTTAGGCTTAGCTTTAATTGTTTTCGTTCCTATCTTTAAAACAGTAACCCACTTACCTCCTTATGTTGGTATGATGTTTTCCCTTTCAATAGTAGCCTTAGTTGCAGAGTTTATTACAAATAAAAAATTCAGCTTAAACCAAATACAGCATGGAGAAGATGCAGGACATCATAACAGTCCTACATTTAGAGCACTATCAAAAATTGAAATGCCTTCTATCCTATTTTTTTTAGGTATATTAATGACTGTTGCTGCTTTAGAATCATTAGGGTTAATTTTCAGTTTTGGTCAAGAAGTACAACAAGTAATGTCTAATGAATTATTCATTTTATTATTAGGAGCAGGTTCTGCAGTTATAGATAATGTTCCATTAGTTGCAGCAAGTATGGGTATGTATGACATGAGTGTTTTTCCAATAGATGACCATGTATGGCATTTTATAGCTTATGCAGCAGGAACGGGAGGTAGTATGTTAATTATTGGATCAGCAGCAGGTGTTGTAGCTATGGGTATGGAAAAAATATCATTCTTTTGGTACTTAAAAAACATTGCTTGGTTAGCCTTAATTGGCTATGTAGCAGGTTATGCTTTTATGTTCTTCTTCCATAGTTAAATTATATTACTTTAATCATAAAGTAATATAACTTACCAAAATGAGGCAACTAACCCTAGTTATTTAAATACTCTTTAAGTCAACATCTATTTTGCAATAAGTAAAGCCTAGTGTAAACTTTTGATTATTAAAAAAGTATTTACAGTATTTTGATGTTTAAAGAATAAAACCTACTTTTGCCCTCCTTTAAAAAATGAACGACCATTTTCAGCACATGGTCTTAAACAAACCCTCTCTCATTGGTGCTGTGAAGAATGAGATACAAATTAAATAAAATGACTGATAAAAAAAAGTCTGCCGAAGAAGGCAAAGAAAAAAAAGTAGTTGCTAAAAAAACTACCACTAAAAAAACTGCTGAAAAGAAAGAAAAAACGGAATCTAAAACCGAAAAAGTAGTTGAAGAAAAAGCAGAAATTCCTGCAAAAGAACCAGTAAAAAAAGCCACTCCTGTTGCTAAGAAAAAAGAAGAAGTTAAGCCTTTGGCTGATTTCGATTGGGACAGAATTGGTAAATACGAAGAAACTTACTCTAAAAAAGAAAAAGAAGAGTTAGAAGCTTTGTATGATGAAACTTTAAAAACTATCGGAAACGAAGAAGTTATTGAAGGAACTATCGTTGCTAAAACAAACAGAGATGTTGTTGTAAACATCGGTTTTAAATCGGAAGGAGTTATTTCTATTTCTGAATTCAGATACAACCCTGATTTAAAAGAAGGAGATAAAGTAGAAGTTTTTGTTGTAAACCAAGAAGATAAAAACGGACAACTTATTCTTTCTCATAGCAGAGCTAGAGCGCTTAAAGCTTGGGATAGAGTTAACGAAGTTCTTGAATCTCAAGAAATCGTTAAAGGTTACGTTAAATGTAGAACTAAAGGTGGCCTTATCGTTGATGTATTTGGTATCGAAGCATTCTTGCCAGGTTCTCAAATTGATGTTAAACCAGTTAGAGATTACGATATTTACGTTGATAAAATCATGGAATTCAAAGTGGTTAAAATCAACAAAGAATTTAAAAACATTGTAGTTTCTCACAAAGCATTAATTGAAGCTGAGTTAGAACAACAAAAAGTTCAAATTATTTCTAAATTAGAGAAAGGACAAGTATTAGAAGGTATTGTTAAAAACATTACTTCTTACGGTGTATTTGTTGATTTAGGTGGTGTTGATGGATTAATCCACATTACTGACCTATCTTGGGGAAGAATAAATCATCCAGAAGAAATTCTTGAACTAGATCAAAAAATAAATGTTGTTATACTTGATTTTGATGATGACAAAAAACGTATTGCTCTTGGTGTAAAACAATTACATGAGCACCCATGGGATAAGTTAGATGCTAACCTATCTGTTGGTGATACTGTTAAAGGAAAAGTTGTTGTTGTTGCCGATTATGGTGCTTTCATTGAAGTAATTCCAGGCGTTGAAGGTTTAATTCACGTTTCAGAAATTACTTGGAGCAACCATTTAAAGCCAGCTCAAGAATTCTTCAAAGTTGGTCAAGAAGTAGAAGCACAAGTATTAACATTAGACAGAGAAGAAAGAAAAATGTCTCTAGGTGTTAAACAATTAACTTCTGACCCTTGGGAAGATATTGAAACTAAATATAGTGTAGAATCTAAACATAAAGGAAAAGTTTCAAATATTTCTGACTTTGGTGTATTTGTTGAATTAGAATCTGGTGTTGATGGATTAATCCACATCTCAGACTTATCTTGGTCTAAGAAAATTAATCACCCTTCTGAAATAACAAAGCTAGGTGACGAAATTGAAGTAGTTATTTTAGAGATTGATAGAGAAAACAGAAGGTTAAGTCTAGGACATAAACAATTAGAAGAAAATCCATGGGATGTATTTGAAACTGTATTTACTGAAGGTTCAACTCACGAAGGAACTGTTACAGAGATTACTCCTAAAGGCTTATACATTGTTTCTTTACAGTATGGTGTTGAAGGAATCGTTACTAAGAAAAATGCCGAAAAAGAAGATGGTTCATTCTTAGCAGTTGATGAAAAAGCATCGTTTATAATTGTTGAATTCAACAAAGGAGCTAAGAAAATTGTTTTATCTCATACTCAAACTTTTAAAGAAACTGAGGATGATGTTAAACCAAAAGCCAAAGGAAAAACAAAATCTTCTTCTAACAGTGCAGTGAAAAAAGTAAATGATAACATCGAAAAAACCACTTTAGGTGATTTAGATGCTCTTTCTAACTTAAAAGCTGACTTAGAAAAAGAAGAGAAAAAATAATTTTTCTTTTTTAAAACAATAGTAAAAACTGTCTTGAAATTTATCGAGGCAGTTTTTTTTTTGAGAAAATCAAAAAAATGCAACATAAATTGCAACTACAATCAACTTAGTATCTATATTTGCAAACACATGCAAAGTTCGGATAGAATCATATTAGACCCTAAACAATTTGAACTAACAATCAAAAGACTATCTCACCAACTCATTGAAAATTACGGTGATTTTAAAGATACTGTTATTATAGGACTACAACCTAGAGGTTATTTCTTAGCAGAGAGAATTCATCAAGAGTTAATGAAAATTAATGCAAAACTTGATATTAAACTCGGTTCACTCGATATTACATTCTATAGAGATGATTTTAGAAGACAAGAAACCCCTATCATTCCAAACAAAACCGAAATTAATTTTATAATTGAAGATAAAAAAGTCATCTTAATAGATGATGTACTTTTTACCGGCAGAACCATACGTTCCGGATTGGATGCTATGCTAGCATTCGGACGACCAAAAACGGTTGAGTTATTGGTTCTAATAAACCGCAGATACAAAAGACATTTACCCATACAAGCAGATTATATTGGAAAAAACGTACATTCAATTGTTTCAGAAAGAGTTAAAGTAAACTGGAAAAATATTGACAAAGAAGATAAAGTAATTTTATATACACCGGAATAAAATAATTGGAAATCAGAAATTTGAGATTAAAATAACAATTAACAAACAACAATATAAATGAGTAAGCTAAGTACCAAACATTTATTAGGAATAAAATATCTTCAGAAAGAAGATATTAACCTAATTTTTGAAACTGCCGATCATTTTAAACAAGTAATTAATCGTCCGATAAAAAAAGTTCCTTCTTTACGAGACATTACCATTGCCAATTTATTTTTCGAGAACTCTACCAGAACCAAGCTTTCTTTTGAACTAGCTGAAAAAAGACTTTCTGCAGATGTTATCAACTTTGCATCATCGAGCTCCTCTGTTACCAAAGGAGAAACTTTAATAGACACCGTTAACAACATCCTTTCTATGAAAGTTGACATGGTGGTAATGAGACATCCCAATCCAGGAGCTGCTTATTTTCTATCCCAACATGTAGATGCAAAAATTATAAATGCAGGAGATGGTGCTCACGAACATCCTACACAAGCACTGCTTGATGGATATTCCATGAGAGAGAAATACAAAGATTTAACAGGTAAAAACATTATAATAGTGGGAGATATTACTCACTCTAGAGTAGCATTATCTAACATCTTTTGTTTACAAAAAATGGGTGCAAATGTTAAAGTTTGCGGACCACTTACACTTATTCCAAAATACATTAACTCACTTGGCATAGAGGTTATTTCTAACTTAAAAGAAGCCCTAGAATGGTGTGACATTGCCATGATGCTTAGAATACAACTAGAAAGACAAGACACTAAATTCTTTCCGTCAATAAGAGAATATACTCAACAATATGGTTTAAATAAAGAATTGTTAGATTCACTTTCAAAAAAAATAACCATCATGCACCCGGGACCAATTAACAGAGGTGTTGAGATAACCTCTGATGTAGCAGACAGCAATCAATCCATTATTTTAAATCAGGTAGAGAACGGAGTGGCTATACGGATGGCTGTGCTTTATTTGTTAGCAGGAAGGGTGGATTGATTCTAAATTAGAAATTAATCAAACTATGAACCTACAATTATTAGCTTTTAACAAATAATGATTAACTTCAAACTAAACTCATAAACTTTTAATCTTTTAAACTAACCTCAAACATTAAACTTAAAAAATACAAGTATGAAAGCAATTATCAAAACAGAAAAAGGAGACATGACCGTAGAATTTTACGAAAAAGACGCTCCTAAAACAGTAGAAAACTTTACCTCCTTAGCAAAAAAAGGTTTTTATGATGAATTGACATTTCACAGAGTTATTCCTGATTTTGTGATTCAAGGTGGGTGCCCTGACGGAACAGGTGCTGGTGGACCAGGATATTCTATCGATTGTGAATTGGACGGTGAAAACCAATATCACGATAGAGGTGTTTTATCTATGGCTCATGCCGGAAGAAACACAGGTGGCTCTCAATTTTTTATTTGCCACAGCAGAAACAATACCGCTCATTTAGACAGAAACCATACTTGTTTCGGAAAAGTGGTAGAAGGTGTTGACATTGTTGACGATATTAGACAAGGAGATAAAATTTTGAAAATTGAAGTAATGTAATTTTAATTTTCTTTATTTTTATACATTCATTTAAGAATAAGAAGCGAAGCCTTTAAAAGGCTTCGCTTCTTAATTAAAAAATATAGTATGCTAAAATCAGAAACACAAACACTAGTTGAAATGCTTGAATTATCGAGGGATTTAACCAAGTTTTACCTCTCTAAATTAAAAGGCAAAGACGAACATAAAATTTTTGAAATTGATGGCAAACAATTTAACAGCATAAGTTGGTTGGTTGCTCATATTACTATTTCAGAAAATTGGTTACTATTGGTTTGCACCGGAGGAAAACGTGTTAAAATTCCATGGGCAAGACAATACGGTTTAGGCTCTATTCCTCCTAAAAAAGAAGACGCTCCTTCTTTTGAAGAAATTTTAAAATACTTTAAAGAAGTGCATCAAACTGCTATTAATTATGTTGCCCAATTAACTGATAAAGATCTAAGTAAACCAACCACCAACGGAATTACTTTTGGTGGCGAAGATAGCGTTAGAGCAATTATTAAACATGCTATTCGTCACGAATGTGCTCATGCAGGGCATTTAAGCTGGTTATGTAAATTGTTTGATGTAAAAACCATTTAAAATAAATAATCAATTGTTCAGTTTATTATCTAGCAATAATTAAAAATATATGAAATTACTACCCATTATACTCTCTATTTTCGCCATAACATCGGTTTATAGTCAAGAAAAATACCAAGGACTGCTTTGGAAAATCTCAGGAAATGGATTAGAAAAGAACTCCTATTTATACGGAAACATGCACGTAAGTGGTAGAATTGCCTTCCATTTAGGCGAGGAATTTTTCAATGCTATAAATGAAGCTGATGCTATTGCTTTAGAATCAAACCCTATCATGTGGCTCGATGAAATCTTAGATTCTGAATACGGAAGTGATTATTTAGGAAGTTACGGCATCAACAACCAGCACTACAATGGTTTTTACCAAGAAGCTTTTAAACTTAAAAAAGTAGATAATAATGTGTTGGGAAATGAAATCTCTACCGATCATTACATGGCTAACTGGTTATTATATAGAGAAAACAAAGCTAATTCAGATTTTGAAGAAGAAACATTTTTAGATATGTTTATCTATCAAGTAGCTAGCAAAAACAATAAACCTATTTACAGTTTAGAAGATTTTAAACATAATTCCAAATTGGTTAAGTTAGCTAGCATTCCGGATATGGAAAACAAAGAAACCCCTGAATGGGTAAAAAAACTTACCAAAGATAAATCTGCTTTCGAAATTTTAATGGACGCTTATAGAAGTCAGGATTTAGATATGATTGATTCTTTACAAGCTGCACTTTCTTCAGACAACTATCTAAAATATATGTTGTATGAAAGAAACATCATAATGGCAAACCAAATTGACTCTATTATTAAACAAAACATTAGCCTTTTTAGTGGAATTGGAGCTGCTCATTTACCTAAAAAAAATGGTGTTATTGCATTGTTGCGAGCTAAAGGTTACACTGTAGAAGCTTTGCCTGTTACTATTTCAAAAAAATCTAAAAGCCAAATTGAAGATAACCACAAAAAGAAAAGATTACTTCCTTATAACAGCAAATTTCAATCTGACTTTTTCTCGCTTAATGTACCTGGGAAAATGTACGAAACACCTTCGCATACTTATCAACGGTTATTTTTCTCTCCGGAACTTACTAACGGAAGTTTCTTTTTAGTTAACCAGCTAAGTACTTATCATTACTTTAAAAGCTATAATAATGGTGATTTCCAAGCAAAAATAGATAGCTTGCTTTTTGAAAATGTACCGGGAAAAATAATTTCTAAAAAAGAATTTGAGAAAAATGGATTTAAAGCTTTAGACGTACTAAATAAAACTAAATCAGGTAACTACCAACGCTATCAATTTGTTTTTACTCCATTAAATATTTTAATTTTTAAAATGGGCGGAAAAGATGAATTTGTAAAAAATGAAGGCGACAACTTCTTTAATACCATCACTTTAACACCAATAGCTAAAGATTGGAAAAAAGTACAACCTTTAAAATCTGATTTTGAAGTGGAAGTACCTAATTATTACCATTTTAAAAACAATACTAAAATGTCGTCCTTGTACGACCATACCGAATTAGAAGCTTATGATGCCAACGATAATAACTATTACTACTTAAAAAGAGCTTCTTTATTCGATACCCAATTTATTGAACAAGACAGTTTTGAGTTGAACAGAATTGCCGATATGTTTTTAAAGGAATTAAAAATTGATTCATCTACCAAAAACATGAACCTAAAAAAACAATATCCTGAATTAATTACCCACTCTACCCTACCTGATAGTAGCGGATACATCTCATTAAAAATTGTAATTAAAGGAGCTTATTACTACTTATTAGCCAATGTGTCTCCTACACAAAAAACTACTAACCCATTTTTTGATTCGTTTACACTAAAAGATTTTTCTTACACTTTTGAGTTTAAAGAAAAATCTGATTCTTCTATGTTTTTTACAGTAACATCTAACCACCTTTTGCCAAATGATTACGAACAGGTTTATGATATTGCTAGCGACAAAAAAGCTGCAAAAAAGAAAACTAAAGACACTTCTTTTGAATATAAAATTAAAAACAGTTCATTTTATTCAGAAAACTTCGAACGAATTGATTTAGAATTTATTAAAGAACATCAATACAAAGAGTTTGAACACATAGATTCTCTTTGGAGCAGTGAAATTAAATACATTCAAAAAACCAATCACTTAGTAATATTAGACTCTTCTTCAACAAAGAAAGGTGATATTTTTTCATTAGACATCGTATTTGGTGATACCAACAGCACTAGAACTATAATTGCTAAAATAATTGTTAAACATGCTTCAATATATGTATTAAAAACTACCGGAGACAGCATTAGTCAACCAAGCAAATTTATCTCTCAATTTTTTGAAACATTTACACCTTTCGATACTTTAATTGGAAGTTCTGTTCTAGCAGATAAATCTGAAATGTTTTTTAATGCCATTTATAGTAATGATAGTATTGAAAAAGAAAGAGCATTAGAGTCTGCTAAAAATAGAGTGATTTTTAATAAAGATGATGGCAAATACGTTGATCAACTAATGCAAACTATCACCAACTACCCTTTCGAAAGCGATTACATTGAAGCTAAAGAACAACTTATTATGGATTTAGGAAGAATTGATAATGATAGAATTATTCCATTTTTAGAAAGCCTATACCCAACAGTAGAAGATACTGCCATGTATCAAATTGCCGTTTTAAGAGCACTTATTCGTCAGAAAGACAAAGAAGCTTTAAATAAATTTATTAAATTGTTAGATTATGATATTCCGTTGGGAAGTAATAAAGATGATATTAAATATTTATTCCGAGCATTTGAAGATAGTTTAGCGCTTGCCAGTACAATTTTCCCAAGAGTATTAGATTTTACTTTTGTTGCTGATTACAAAAAACCTATTTACGAATTGCTGGCTCAACTAATTGATAGCAATCACATAAAACCAAAACAATACGCTAAGTTTTATAAACAAATTGTAAGAGAAGCTAAAATTGAACTTAAAAGCCAAATAAGCTACGAGCAAGCCGAAGGTGCTAAAGAAAAAGATAAAACCTATTACTATTCAAGTTATAAAAATAAGGGCAACGACTTTTTAATTATTTATACCAAACTTTTACTGCCTTTCTACAACAAAAAAGAAGTAAAAACTTATTTTAACAAGTTGCTAACGGTACAAGATTATAAATTATTAACAGATGTTTATTGCAACATGATTACCAACAACATTTCCGTTGACAAATCTGTATGGAACTATCTTGCTAACGATGTAATTAATTACGCTTATTTATATCAAGAATTAGCTAAAATTAAACGTTTAGATCTTTTTCCTGAAGATGATAACTTAAAGCAAAACATTGCAAAATCTATGTTGTACTCTAGTAGTTTTAATTTTAGTAAAGACACTTTAGAATTTATAACTGCAAAAGAGATTACCATTCAAAACAAAGTGAGTCATGTTTATTTTTTCAAGAGCAAAAAACCAAAAGATGATAATTGGAGCTTAGATTATATCGGTATTCATCAAAGTAAAGACAACTTAATTCAAGAAGAAAATTTGGTGAAAGAAAAAAACAATAAAATTGCTAAGGACAAAGACATTGATGAATTTATAAAAGAAAAAGTAAAATCTATTGAAATAATCGGACACAAAAGAGCAAGAGAAGAAGATGACAGTGGCAGTTATTTTGATTTCTTTTAAAGTTTCAAATAAATATTGTTCATATTAAAAAATATTACTAAATTTGCGTCCCCTTAAAAATACAAGATTTAAATTTAAAAAAAATGAAAAAAGAAATACATCCAGAAAATTACAGATTAGTAGTGTTTAAAGACATGTCTAATGAATACTCTTTTTTAAGTAGATCAGCTGCCAACACTAAAGAGACTATTGTTTGGGAAGATGGTAATGAATATCCTTTGATTAAATTAGAGATTTCTCACAAATCTCATCCATTTTACACAGGAAAAATTCAATTGGTAGATACTGCAGGACGTATTGACAAATTTAAAAACAGATACGGAAAACATTCTAAATAAATTAATCTTAACAGATTTTAAGTCCTTTCGTTATAACGAAAGGACTTTTTTTTTGTACTTTCGAAAACAAAACAACACTACAAATGAACATCATTTTTTTTGAAACCAACAGAGAAAGTTTACTACCTTTAGTTTTTGCTAAACCTATTGCCAAACTTAGAGTTGGCATCACCACCATTGAAGAAAAATGGATGGGTTTTTTATCTGCAAACGAAGAAAATATTTCTTACCTAACAACAGCTTATCTTTCAAAAAAGTTTAAAGTAAATACCGCTAAGGAAAATTTATTTATCAATAGTGCTTTCTTACCTTCTGTAGAACTTATTGATTTCCTGAAAAATGAACTTCAACTAAACGAAGCTCTTATTTGTAATAATGAAATTGTAGTAGCAAAAACAAGCTTAGAAATTTTTAATTCTGAAACTTTTGAAAATCTACTTGATATTACAGACTTCCACCTAATTTCGATTAGTTCTGTAACGGATATTTTCACAAAAAACCACCAAGCTATTGAGCAAGATTTTGAAAGACTTACTAAAAATAAAAAATCTGAAAAAGCCAACGAAACTAACACCATAATTGGAAGCAAGGTTTTTATTGAAGAAGGTGCTACAATTAATGGAGCTATCCTAAATAGTAATTTTGGTGCAATCTATATTGGCAAAAATGCCGAAATTATGGAAGGCAGCTTAGTTCGTGGTCCTTTTGCTCTTTGCGAAAATGCTACTTTAAAAATGGGTGGAAAAATTTATGGAGCAACTACCATTGGTCCTCACTCTAAAGTTGGTGGAGAAGTTAGCAATTCTGTAATTCAAGCTTATTCTAACAAAGGACACGATGGTTTTTTAGGCAATTCTGTTTTAGGTGAATGGTGTAATTTAGGTGCTGACACCAACAATTCCAATCTAAAAAACAACTATGGCGAAGTCAAACTATGGAACTACACTTCTAAGAAATTAGAAAATACACGCTTACAATTTTGTGGACTAATTATGGGTGACCATACAAAATGCGGTATAAACACTATGTTCAATACTGGAACTGTAGCAGGTTTTTCGGCTAATATTTATGGCGGTGGATTTCAAGATAAATTTATCCCGTCATTTTCTTGGGGAGGAAATGGAGAAACTACCACTTATCAATTAGAAAAAGCCATTGAAACGGCCGAAAAAGTTATGGAAAGAAGAGGTATACTACTTACCAAAGAAGATAAAGCTATTTTTGCTGACATACATCAACAAACTTCGGAATATAGAAAATAAAAGCCGCCAAAAATTCCGATTTCTATTAATTGGCACAACCCTTGAATTACTGATGTTGATAAATTTTCAGTACTATTTTATTTTTTATAATGTCAAATTGACTTATTAATTTTTTATCTATGAAAGACACTTTTAATTTCGACAACCTTACTATATCAAACATAATTGATGATGATACAGAATTTATTCCTCTTTTATCTTCTGATGATGAAGAACAAATGAATTCTGAAGAAACACCTAAAGAATTACCCCTACTCCCATTAAGAAATACTGTTTTGTTTCCTGGTGTTATTATTCCAATAACAGTAGGAAGAGACAAATCCATTAAACTTATAAAAGAAGCTTATAACGGAGATAAAACACTTGGAGTTGTTGCTCAGAAAAATGATGCGATTGAAGATCCAGATCCAAAAGATTTAAACGAAATAGGAACAGTTGCCCACATTCTTAAAATGCTTAGAATGCCTGATGGAAATACCACCGTTATTATTCAAGGTAAAAAGCGATTTAAAATTGAAGAATTCACTCAGACGACACCATATCTTAGAGCAAGAGTCAAAGAATTTAATCAAGTAGAAAAGCCTAAAGGTAAAAATTTTAATGCTTTAGTAAGTTCTATTAAAGATTTAGCTACACAAATTATTCAACAATCTCCTAACATACCTACTGAAGCAACATTTGCTATTAAAAATATTGAAAGCCCTACTTTTTTAATCAACTTTATCGCTTCTAACATGAATGCAGGGGTAAAGGAAAAACAAATCTTATTAGAGATTCCTGAACTACAAGAAAGAGCCAATTTATTATTACAGCACTTAACCAAAGAACTTCAGTTACTAGAATTAAAAAACGACATTCAATCTAAAGTTAGGACAGATTTAGACAAACAACAAAGAGATTATTTCCTTAATCAACAAATTAAACAAATACAAGAAGAACTTGGTGGTGACCCTCAACAACAAGAAATTGCTGAATTTAGAAAAAAAGCCAAAACAAAAAAATGGAACAAAACAGTTAAAGAACGTTTTGAAAAAGAAATTAGTAAACTTGAAAGACTAAATCCACAAGCAGCAGAATATTCTGTTCAATCTAATTATATTGAAACTCTGTTAGAGCTCCCTTGGAAAAAATATTCTAAAGATAATTTTGACTTAAAAAGAGCTCAACGTATTTTGGATAGAGACCATTTTGGCTTAGAAAAGGTAAAAGAACGAATTATTGAACACTTAGCTGTGTTAAAACTAAAAGGTGATTTAAAATCTCCCATACTTTGTCTTTACGGTCCTCCAGGTGTAGGAAAAACCTCTCTCGGAAAATCTGTTGCTGAAGCATTAAGTAGAAAATATGTAAGAATGTCGTTAGGTGGATTAAGAGATGAAGCAGAAATTAGAGGACACAGAAAAACTTACATTGGAGCAATGCCGGGAAGAATTATTCAAAGTTTAAAAAAAGTAGAGTCTTCTAACCCTGTTTTTGTTTTAGACGAAATAGATAAAGTTGGAGCAAGTCATCAAGGTGATCCTTCTTCAGCTTTACTAGAAGTTTTAGATCCTGAACAAAATGAAAATTTCTATGATAATTTCTTAGAATTAGATTATGATTTATCTAAGATCTTATTTATTGCTACCGCCAATTCATTATCAACCATTCAACCTGCACTTAGAGACAGAATGGAAATTATTGAAATGAATGGCTATACCGTTGAAGAAAAAGTAGAAATTGCTACAAGACATTTAATTCCTAAGTTAGCAAAAGACCACGGATTAGTAAAAAATCAATTACAAATTCCTAAAAAAGTAATTGAAAAAATTGCAAGTGAATACACTAGAGAATCAGGTGTTAGAAATTTAGAAAAGAAATTAGCAAAAATTGTTCGCCAAAAAGCCAAACAAATTGCAATGGAAGAAGAAAACTATAACTCAAAAGTAATAATGGAAAACCTTGTTGATTTATTAGGTCCGGGACACTCTAAAGATAAATACCAAGGCAATGACGTAGCGGGAGTTGTTACAGGATTGGCATGGACTTCTGTCGGTGGCGATATTTTGTTTATAGAAACAAGCCTAAGTAAAGGAAAAGGAAAGCTTACCCTTACCGGAAACTTAGGTGATGTAATGAAAGAGTCTGCAATTATAGCACTTGCTTACCTTAAAGCTCATGCTGATATTCTTGATATTAGCCCTGAGACTTTTGATAAATGGGATATTCACATTCATGTTCCTGAAGGAGCAACACCAAAAGATGGTCCTTCGGCAGGAATTACTATGCTTACAGCCTTAGCATCAGCATTTACACAACGTAAAGTAAAAGCCAACTTAGCTATGACAGGTGAAATTACATTAAGAGGCAGAGTTTTACCGGTTGGTGGAATTAAAGAAAAAATATTAGCTGCAAAACGCGCTGAAATCAAAGAAATCATTCTTTCTAAAGATAATGAAAAAGACATCAAAGAGATAAAAGAAGATTATTTAACAGGTCTTAAATTTCACTATATAGAAAATATGACCGAAGTAATTGATTACGCACTTACCAAACAAAAAGTAAAAAATGCTATTAATATCACTGAAAAACAACAATTAAGGAATTAATAATCAATGATTTAATTTTATCAACAATGTTGATAATTATTAATAATTAATTCGCAGTTAGCACTCATAAAAAATTACTTTTGTTACACTTATAAAACAAGACAATTAAATAATTTACATACATATGAAATTTATAGTAACGAGTACAGCATTATTAAAAAAACTACAACAAATTAGTGGCGTATTAAGTACCAACAATACCTTACCAATTTTAGATAATTTTTTGTTTGAGATAAAAGATGGAGAACTATCTGTTACCGCTTCAGACTTAGAAACAACTATTTCTACAAAACTTAGTATTGAATCTAAAGAAGATGGAATTATTGCTATTCCAGCTAAGTTATTGTTAGATACCTTAAAAACTTTTCCTACTCAACCGCTTACTTTTACTATTGACAGCAAAGATTTCGGCATTGAAATCACATCTGATGAAGGTAAATATAAATTGAGTGGTTTAAATGGTGAAGAGTTTCCCAAAACTCCTGAAATTGAAAAGCCATCAACCATAAAAATTAATGCAGACATTATAGAAAATGCTATCAACAAAACATTATTTGCCACAGGAAATGACGAATTAAGACCTGTTATGTCAGGAGTATTTTTTGAATTAAATAATGATGACATCACTTTTGTAGCAACAGATGCTCACAAGCTAGTAAAATATAGAAGAACAGATTTAGGGGCTAAAACAGGCTCTTCATTCATCTTTCCTAAAAAACCTTTAACATTACTGAAAAACATTTTAAGTAATGTTAGCGATGACGTAACTATAAAATATAACGAAACCAACGCAGCTTTTGAATTTGAATCTACTAAACTAATTTCTAGATTAATTGATGGTAAATATCCAAACTACAATGCTGTAATTCCAACAGAAAATCCTAATGTACTTACCGTTGAAAGAAGTAAATTTTTAACTGCTTTAAAAAGAGTAGCGATATTTTCTAACAAAACAACCCACCAAATAAAACTAAAAATGTCGGGCAGCGAATTACAAATTTCTGCTGAAGATTTAGATTTTTCTAATGAAGCTGTTGAAAGACTTACGTGCCAGTTTGAAGGTGAAGATATGGAAATTGGATTTAATGCAGCATTTTTATTGGAAATGTTAACCAACTTAACATCAGACAATGTTAGTATTGCAATGTCTGCTCCAAACAGAGCCGGCATTTTAACTCCTGTAGAAAAAGAAGACGACAACGAAGAAGTGTTAATGTTAGTAATGCCGGTAATGTTGAATAATTAAATTGTTTGAGGTTTAATGTTGGAGGTTTGAAATCTCTAATTTCTAATCTCTAATTTCCAATAACTTAATGAAACTCCTCCAACAACTTTGTAAAATCCATGCTCCTTCTGGTAGTGAAGAAGCTATGGCAACGTTTCTTTTAAAACACATTAAAAAAGAGCAAAAAAACTGGAAAGTTCAACCTGAAATTTTAATAGTGGAAGACTTTCAGGATTGTATTATGCTGATTTTTGGAGAACCAAGAACAGCCATTTTTGCTCATATGGATTCTGTTGGATATACAGTTGGATATAACAATAATTTAATTAAAATTGGTGGTCCTTCTGCTAAAAAAGGAGCTAAATTAGTTGGAGAAGATAGTCAAGGAAAAATAACCTGTACACTTGAAGCCATTGAAGATGAACATGAATTTTTAACCTTTTCAGCAAAATACAAAAGAACAATAGATAGAGGAACAACACTTACTTACCAGCCTAACTTTAGAGAAGACAACAACTATGTTCAGTGTTGTTACATGGACAATCGTTTAGGGATTTGGAGTACTCTAGAAGTTGCTAAAACATTAGAAAATGGAGCTATTGTTTTCTCGGCATGGGAAGAACATGGCGGTGGAAGTGTTGGTTATTTAGCCAAATTTTTATACGAAGGCTTTGGTGTAAAACAAGCATTAATTTCAGATATAACTTGGGTAACAGAAGGTGTTAAGCACGGAAAAGGTGTTGCTATTTCTATGCGAGATTCCGGAATTCCAAGAAGAAGCTACATTAATAAAATTGTTGATTTAGCAACAAAAAGTAAAATTCCTTTTCAACTTGAAGTAGAAAGTGCCGGAGGAAGTGATGGTAATGCACTGCAACGTTCCCCCTACCCATTTGATTGGTGTTTTATAGGAGCTCCAGAGGACAATGTTCACTCTCCTGATGAGAAAGTACACAAGAAAGACATTAAATCCATGGTGGAGATGTATCAGTATTTAATGAAGGCATTGTAAGAAGTCCTTACAATATCATCTTTATTCTCCAAATATATAAATTAATAATACACCACTTTTTGAACATCAACTACATTGTTATTCTCATCAAGTACTTTCACAAAATAAATACCCTTATTCCCTAAACTTGATAAATCTATACTGTTATTTGTTGAGTTAATTGAATTAGTATAAACTGTTTGTCCCAACAAATTATTAACCTCTATTTTATATCCATTTGTACTCACACTATTTTCTATATTTACCGTAATAGTTGAATTGGTAGGGTTTGGATAAATCTGAACGTTTGACATATCTTTTTGTTCCTCAATTGAAACAACTCCTTCATTACATAAAGCTAGAATTTCATTTGCTGCCAATGCTCTATTATAAATTCTTACATCATCTATATTTCCATGAAAAAAATTTGTATTTGTTTCTCTTGCACCTATCTTAGCTTCAGGTGTATTCCCATAATAAGGGAGTACAGTTGTAAGACTACTATCTATTGAGATTAAATCGCAATTCAAATATAATTTTTGAACATTGTTAGACATCGTTATCGTAATATGATTCCATTCCATAGTTGTAGCTGGAATTCCTTCATAAGTATAAAGAGCTGAGTTAGGATCAGTGTAGGCTGTAGATCCCCATCCATACATAGAAGGATTACTTCTTAAACAAATAGATTGGTCTCCTCCTTGTGTATTTCCAACTCTTGAAGCACCAACTGAGATAACACTTGTAAAACCAGATGCAGGTAACGAATTAGCCAACACCCATACAGAGTAAGTATATTCATTAAGCATAAGACCACTTAGAGGTAAATCAATATAATCGTTAACACCATCAAAATAAAAAGCTGAATTTGGGGTTCCAAATCTGTCTGATGTTAATGTCGCTCCAATAATAGTTCCATGTTGATTATTTACATTATCATTTGCATTACCTGAAAATGTATAATGCCTTACCAATCCATTTGTTGGTATTTGTGCCATTGCATTTATAGATAATGCTACTACTAAAATTGTAAAAATTTTTTTCATTTTTTTTATTTTAATTTAAAACTGGTAAACAAATGTCGCAAATTAAGTTGAATTATTAACTAAAAAAATGTATATATTTGTGTCATAGGTTTATCTTTTAAAGACAATAAATTTTAATCTCAACCAAAAAAAAACATGAACTACATTCTAGTATTAGGAGCACAACATAGCGGAACAAGTTTATTAACAGCAATATTAGGGGGACATCCTGAAATTGCAATGCTTAATGAAGATTTAAAAGGTGGTATTACCAATGTAGTAGGTAAAAAATATGCGGGGAATAAGTTAATATTTCATATTCAAATTAGAGAATCTTTTAAAGCCAATCGTTTTACTCATTTGTTAAATAAAATAGCAAGAATTTTATTTCCAAAAAAAACCGTAGTTAAAAGACCATTCCCAAATAGTGAAATGTCGCTTGAAGAATATTTGGAGCTAGAACCTAAAATTATTTTAATGGAACGAGATAAAAAGGCAAATATAGAGAGTATTTGCAGACGTGAAGAGGTGTCCAAAGACATTGCTAAAGAACACATTAATAAAGTAAATGAACTCGAAAATATAATTCCTGATGAAATAGATGTTCATAAGGTTGATTTAAAATCACTAACTGAAAATCCACAAGAAACGGTAGCTAAAGTTTGTGACTTTTTAGACCTTGAATTTGATCCAGAGATGTTATCAGCAACAAAATATGGTTATAAATACAAAAATGAATATGGAAATAAAATTGTTCAGAAAGTATAAGTTATATATAAAAGACACTATTTCTATATTTCTCCCTTTTCTATAATTGAGGTTAACTTATCTTCTCTATTTTTCAAATTATACCTTTTTACAATACTGTTTCGTACTTTTTCTCCCATCATTTTTTTATCTCTTAAGGCAATAGCATTTTCTAATGTCTTTTTTAATAATTCTACATCTCTTTTGTCAAGAACAAATCCATTTTCACCTACTATTTCTGGCAAAATATTTACCGAAGAAACTATTGGAATACAACAACATAACATTGCCTCGCATAAAGCTAATCCAAAACCTTCAAAAATTGACAATTGAAAATGAAACTGAGCTTTTCTATAATAACTTCTTAGCTCTTCTTTAGCAATCTTTCCTAAAAAAGAAACATTTTTAGGAACTTCTCCTATACTTAAAGGCGTTTTACAACCGGCAATATAAAAACTATAATCTGGAAAAAATTTAGCGACTTCTAAAATAATATCACCTCCTTTTAATATAAATTGAGCATCAGAAAATACTGAAATGAATGATTTTTCATTTTTTTCAGGGTAATTTTCTATATTCCAAAAATCAATATCTAATCCATTATTAATAACAAAATAATCTGTATTTAATTTCGGATAAAAATGTTTAAACCCTTGATAACTATATTTATCATCAGAATAATAAGTGTTTTTAACATGTACTAAAGAAGAGCTAACTGGCAAAAGTGCAGTAGCATTTTGATAAGATTTCTTAATAAAATAGCGGAGCATTTTTTTTCTTAAACTTCCATAATTAAGTGGAGGTATAGAGGCACAGTCTGTTCCATGTAAAATAATATAAGTCGGTTTATTAAACCACTTCCCTACTAAAGTTGGTAAAAAAGACCAATAGCCCCCAAAAGAAATAAGTATAGCTTCTGCTTTTTTTATCTGTTTAATAAGAAAAAATAATTGTTGAATAAAAAAAAGAGGTGTTAGTTTCTTATTGTTCCAACTATGAACATCAACAAAAACCTCATACTTATTTGCTAAAAAATCTATATCACTAAATATAAAGTCAGACGTATTAGATGCAATACAAATAATGCTTTTTTTACTACTCATACAACTCTTAATTTTAGTCCAACAAAAATATTTAATTTAGCATCCTTTATACTCAAAATATAGGCTTCACTTATTTAAAAAAATCAATAATAAATAAAAATGATTATTATAGCTAAATTATTCAAACTATTTTTTAAGATTCCCTTATTAAGGAAAAATTATTATAAGTTTTATAAATATCTTTTTAATCCCTTAAAACTGTTTAATAATTTAACTATAGACACTTTATATGATGGTGATATAAAAATCAAACTACACTTAAAAGATTGGATTCAACAGCAAATTTATTTTACAGACTATTTTGATTATAAAGGAATAAAGTTTTTAAAGCACACATTAAAAGAAGGAGATGTATTCTTTGATGTTGGAACTAACATTGGCAGCTATTCATTAGTTGCATCAAAAATTGTAGGAAATTCTGGCAAGGTATATTCTTTTGAACCAGTAGCTGAAACATTAAAAAAAATTACAGAAACAGTAGAAAGAAATAATTTTAACAACATTCAAATTGAGAAAAAGATTGTAAGCGATAAAAATGAAAGTATAAATATTTACGCATCTCCTGATGACAATACTGGCATGTCTAGTATAATTAAAAAATTTGACAATGTAGAACCTGAAAGTGTTCCTTCTGTAATTTTAGATGAATATATAATAGATCAAAAAATCAAAAACATAACATTGGTAAAGATAGATGTTGAAGGTGCTGAATTTTATGTTCTAAAAGGCATGAAGAATATCTTGACCAACATCAAACCTATTTTATTCATTGAAATAATTAACGATAATTTAGAAACCACAAGTATAACCTCGCAAGAAATAATTGACTTTATTTTAAATTTTAACTACTCTATTTATGAAACAGATAAAAACGGGAAAGCAATTCCTTTTAAATCCTTAAAAAATTCAAATTATCATAATTATATCTTTATACCAAACAAAGTTATCTTCTAAACAAATACTTATCTACAACAGAGTTAATATCTTCTGATACTTTTAATAAATAAACCGGAAGTATATATAAAAAGCAGAAAATTGCTGACTTTGCAATTATTGATATTATATGATTTTCAATACTTAACGGAAGAAAGTAAGCTACTACTGCTGCAAAAGCTCCAATAAGCAACATGTTTAATGTTTTAACAGTAAATGGTTGTAAATTAATTTTATACTTGATATATAAAAACATAAGTATATTAAACATAATAATTGCTATTGCTGTCCCCATTGCCGCTCCTAAAATGCCATAAATTGGTATAAATATAAAATTGGTTACAACAACCAATACAAGTAAAAATACTGCTAAGAATGTCTCTGCTCTATAAAATTTAGTAACCACTAAGATGGCATAATTTACCCCAAAAGTCATACTTAACAACCTAGAAAACCCTAATACTAAAACCACATATTTAGCGGCCGCAAATTCAGGTTTCATTAATGCTAAAATTTCATCAATATTAATAGCTATTGCTCCAAATATAATTCCTGCCGCAAATGACATTAATACCGAACTTTTTTTATACACTTCATCTATATTCTTTAAATTTTTAGCTCTCCAGTCATGTGCTATTAATGGCGATGCTATTCTTGCTAAAGCAGCATTAGGAACAGATATTACAGACGCAATATAAGTAGCGACCGCATAAATTCCAACAAAAGTTAATTTATCTTCAGGTAAAAGTGCTCCTATCATTAATGTATCAACATTTACAACTAACATTAAAGTAAGTCCGCTAAAAATAGTATATCCCCCATAATTTATTATAGGCTTCAACAATCTCGATTTAAAATATGTTTTATTAACATCAAATGAAAGTTCTTTATTAGCCATTAATTGTAGAACACACAATGCTGCCGTAAAAAAATAACCCAACATATAAATCAACATAAATTGATAAAAAGTACAATAGCCTTTATAATAAAAAAACAAGGCTACCAACCAGTATACCCTTACAACAATATTTCTTAAAAAATTGGTAAATACTGTTTTTCTCAATGCTTGTAAAAATGATTCAAAAACAATAAAAACTACCATACCTAATGTTGCTAATGGTATCCATTTATAATAATCATTAAAAAGACTAGCTTCATCCTGATAAAAATGTAGGATGGGTTGTTTAAACAAAAAATAGATTAGAGAAATAATAATTGTACCAGATATTGACAATAAAAAAAGCATTAAAAACAATCCGTTGTTTTTACGTTCTTCTTTCCTAAAAATAGGAAAAAACTTTATAGCAATTCGGTGCACACCAAATGATGACATCTGTGCCATTACTGAAATTAATGATAAAACTAAGCGGGTTAATCCAAACTCTTCTTGACTAAGAAATAACGGAAATAAAATTACAACATTAACAAAACCAATTACCACCCCGGCATAATTGATGAAGGTATTCAAAAAAGCTTGTCGTTGTATTATTCCCAATGTGAGTGGTTTTTAAATTCTTCTACAATAATACAAAGATTAGGGAACAAATGCTTATAAAACTATGCTACTTTTAGTTTATTACTAATTTTTGAATTATTAAATTTTTCTTTAGCATAATTCATTGTAATTTTTAATTCGGCAGCTTCATTTTTAGATGGTAACTCAAACATGGCATCAAGCATAATTGCCTCACAGATAGAACGTAATCCTCTGGCTCCTAACTTGTATTCCATTGCTTTTTCTACTATAAAATCTAATGCAGCTTTATCAAAAGAAATTTTAATATTATCTATCTCAAACAACTTCATATATTGTTTTACAATAGCATTTTTTGGCTCTGTAAGAATTCTTCTTAATGCTTTAGCATCTAGAGGTTCTAAATAAGTTAAAACTGGTAATCTACCAATTAATTCAGGAATTAAACCAAATGATTTTACATCTTGAGGAGTTACATATTGCAATAAATTATCTTCATCAATTTTCTCTTGGTTAGTACTCTTATAACCGATTACTTGAGTACTTAATCTTCTTGCAATTTTTTTAGTTATCCCGTCAAATGCACCACCACAAATAAATAATATATTTTTGGTTTCAACCGAAATCATTTTTTGTTCAGGATGTTTTCTTCCTCCTTGTGGCGGAACATTAACTGCTGAGCCTTCTAATAATTTAAGTAAGGCCTGTTGCACCCCTTCTCCACTTACATCTCTTGTTATAGAAGGATTATCACTTTTTCTGGCAATTTTATCAATTTCATCAATAAAAACTATTCCTCTTTGTGCAGCTTCTACATCATAATTTGCAGCTTGTAACAATCTCGATAAAATACTTTCAACGTCTTCTCCAACATAACCTGCTTCTGTTAAAATTGTTGCATCAGCAATACAAAAAGGAACTTTTAATACTTTAGCAATAGTTTTAGCCAACAAAGTTTTTCCTGTTCCTGTTTCTCCAACCATTAAAATATTTGATTTTTCTATATCAACATCTTCGTGGTTTTTAATTGTTTTTTGAGTTAACCTTTTATAATGATTATAAACGGCAACCGACAATACTTTTTTAGCATCATCTTGACCAATAACATATTCATCAAGATGTTTTTTTAATTCTGCTGGTTTTAACAATTCTATTTGTGCAAATAAATCTTGGTTAACTTTTCCTGAAGTTTCTTCGGTTACAATTTGTTGTGCTTGATGAATACAATGGTTACAAATATGCCCTGTAACACCTGCAATCATAACATCTACTTCTTTCTTACTTCTATTGCAAAATGAACATTTTACTTGCTTAGGTTCCATGGTTTAGTATAATTAGGTAAAAGTGTATAAAAAATTTTAAACGGCTACTTTAGCATTTTTAACAATGTTGGTAATAAAATCATCAAACAAATACCTTGAGTCATGAGGTCCTGGTGATGATTCCGGATGATATTGAACTGAGAACACAGGTTTTCCTTTTACTTTAAGTCCTGCTACCGTATTATCATTTAAGTGTTTATGCGTTAATTCTACTTCATTTGAATTAGCAACATCATCAAAGTTTACCACAAAACCATGATTTTGAGAAGTTATTTCACCCTTTCCGGTTTGTACATTTAAAACTGGGTGATTACAACCTCTATGTCCGTTATGCATTTTTGAGGTACTTAAACCCATTGAGAGCGCTAATATCTGATGTCCAAGACAAATACCAAAAACCGGTAAACCTGAATTAGTAATTTGTTTAACAGTTTCTATTTGTGGTTTCATTACAGAAGGATCGCCAGGGCCATTAGATAACATAAACCCATCTGGTTGCCACTGGTTCATTTCTTCAAAAGTTGCATCCATAGGAAACACTTTTAAGTAGCAATCTCTTTCTGCCAAACATCTTAAAATATTTTTCTTTACCCCTAAATCTAAAACAGCTACTTTATGTTTAGCATTTTCATTACCAACAAAATAAGCCTCTTTGGTGCAAACTTTAGAAGATAACTCTAAGCCTTCCATTGACGGAACTTCTTTAAGCTTTTGTTTTAATACCTCAATATCTTCTGTTTCTGATGAAATAATAGCGTTCATTGCTCCTTTGTCTCTAATATGACGAACTAAAGCTCTCGTATCTACATCTGAAATTCCTACTAATTGGTGTTCTTCAAAATAAGCTTGAAGTGAACCATCAGCTCTTTCTCTAGAATACATGTTAGAGAATTTTTTACAAACTAAACCTGCTATTTTTATAGAATCAGATTCTACTTCTTCATTATTTACTCCATAATTCCCAATATGAGAAGTAGTGGTTACTAAAATTTGTCCAAAATAAGATGGATCGGTAAAGATTTCTTGATAGCCTGTCATTCCAGTATTAAAACAAATCTCTCCGGTTGTTGTTCCTATATGGCCTGCTGGTTTCCCATAAAAGATGGTGCCATCTTCCAATAATAAAATAGCTTTATTTTCCATAGTTGTAAATAAATTTAGGTTGTTACAAAATTACATTATCCTTTTTTGATATTATAGTAAAATACAATAAAAAAGGCGAACTATAATAGCTCGCCTTTTAAACTTTATTTATATGAAAAAAATGTATTAGTCTTTCTTTTCATCTTCTTTTTTGTCTTCTTTTTTGTCTTCTTCAGTTGCATCTTCTTCTTTAGCTGCTTTTGGTTCTTCAGCTTTAGTTTCTTCTACAACATCTTCAACTTTTTTAGGTTCTTCAACTACTGTTTCTTCAGCTTTTACTTCAGTAGTAGTTTCAGTTGCTTTTTTGGCTCCACCTCTTCTTCTTCTTGATGAAGATTTTTTAGCTCCGCCATCTTTCAACATGTTTTCGTTGTAATCAACTAATTCAATAAAACACATTTGAGCATTATCACCTAATCTAAAACCAGTTTTAAGGATTCTTGTGTATCCTCCTGGTCTTTCCATTACCTTAGTAGAAACTTCTCTGAAAAGTTCAGTTACAGCTTCTTTACTTTTAAGGTAACTAAACACAACTCTTCTTGAATGAGTTGAATCAGTTTTAGATTTTGTAATGATAGGCTCAATATACTTTTGTAATGCTTTTGCCTTAGCAACAGTTGTGCTTACTCTTTTATGTTGAATAAGAGAACATGCCATATTTGCCAACATAGCTTTTCTATGTGGTGCTTGTCTACTTAAGTGATTAATTTTTTTACCGTGTCTCATAACTAATTACTCCTTATCTAATTTATAGGCAGCTACATTCATTCCGAATGTAAGGCCTTTGCTTTCTACTAATTCATCCAATTCGGTTAAAGATTTTTTACCGAAATTTCTGAACTTTAACAAATCATTTTTATTGAAAGATACTAAATCTCCTAAAGTATCCACATCAGCAGCTTTTAAACAATTTAGTGCTCTTACAGATAAATCCATATCCACTAATTTAGTTTTTAATAACTGTCTCATATGTAAAGAGTCTTCATCAAATTCTTCAATAGAAGAGCTTTCAGGAGAGTCTAATGTAATTCTTTCATCAGAGAAAAGCATAAAGTGATAAATTAACACTTTAGCTGCTTCTTTTAAAGCATCTTTAGGATGAATAGAACCATCAGTAGTAATATCAATAATTAATTTTTCGTAATCCGTTTTTTGTCCAACTCTATAATTTTCAACGAAATATTTTACGTTTCTAATTGGAGTGTGGATAGAATCTATTGAAATAGAACCGAAACTAGCATCTGCAGGTTTATTTTCTTCAGATGGTTTGTAACCTCTACCTTTGTTAATAGTAATTTCCATTTGGAATTTAACAGATTTTTCCATGTTACAGATAACTAAATCTGTATTTAATACTTGGAAAGCCGAAGTAAATTTACCTATATCGCCAGCAGTAAGTTGTTCTTGACCACTAACAGTAACTATTAACTTTTCGTTATCAATATCTTCAATCTGTTGTTTAAAACGAACTTGTTTTAAATTTAATATTATTTGAGATACATCTTCTACAATACCTTTAATTGCAGAAAACTCATGATCAACACCTTCAATCTTAACAGAGGTGATAGCAAAACCTTGTAAAGAGTTTAATAATACTCTTCTAAGTGCGTTACCTACTGTTATACCATAACCTGGTTCTAAAGGTCTGAATTCAAACGAACCAAAAAAGTCGTCTGAACTATTCATGATTACTTTATCAGGTTTTTGGAGATCTATAATTGCCATAATTCTATATGTTTAAAGTTTATTTAGAGTAAAGCTCTACTATTAATTGTTCTTTTATGTTTTCCGGAATTTGTTGACGTTCCGGTAGGTTAATCACAGTTCCTGACATTTGATTTCCATCCCAATTTAACCATTCGTGCTTTGAAGCAGAATTAGCAGCTAATGAAGCAGAAATAGATTCTAACGATTTAGATTTCTCTCTAACTCCAATAACGTCTCCTTCTTTAAGCGTATATGATGGAATGTTAACTAAACTTCCGTTAACGGTAATATGTCTGTGGCTTACTAATTGTCTGGCAGCACTTCTTGTAGGAGCAATACCTAATCTGTAAACGATGTTATCTAATCTTAATTCACAAAACTGAAGTAATAATTCACCGGTAATACCAGTTTTTCTAGACGCTTTTTCAAAAATATTAGCAAATTGCTTTTCTAAAATACCGTAAGTGTACTTAGCTTTTTGTTTTTCTGCTAACTGAATTGCGTATTCAGATTGTTTTCCTCTTCTTTTGTTAGGACCATGTTGTCCTGGAGGATAATTTTTTCTTTCTAAAACCTTGTCTGGACCAAAAATTGGTTCTCTAAATTTTCTAGAGATTTTCGACTTAGGACCTCTGTATCTTGCCATTTTATTTAATTGTTTATGTTATTACTATTTAATAAGAACTAATTATGAATTAAGGTCAATATCCTTCGATAATTAATTACGTTCTTACGTTTTTTTATTATACTCTTCTTCTTTTAGGAGGACGACATCCATTATGAGGTAGAGGAGTAATATCTACTATTTCTGTTACAACAATACCACTATTGTGTAACGTTCTAATTGCAGATTCTCTTCCAGCCCCAGGACCTTTAACAAAAACCTTAGCTTTTCTTAATCCGTACTCATAAGCTTCTTTTGCACAGTCTGCAGCAGCTAATTGAGCAGCATAAGGAGTGTTCTTTTTAGAACCCTTAAAACCCATTTTACCGGCTGACGACCAAGAAATAACTTGTCCGTTAGTATTCGTTAAGCTAATAATAATATTGTTGAAAGACGCATGAATATGAGCCTCTCCATAAGCTTCAACATTTACTTTTTTCTTCTTTTTAACGTTTGACTTTGCCATAATTTTTATGTTTCGATTTCTGAGTTTATAGTTTAAAGTACTTGAGTTATGCAATTAACTTTAAACCTTAAACTTCAAACCTTGAACTTATTTATTATTTAGTTACTTTTTTCTTGTTAGCAACAGTTTTCTTTCTGCCTTTTCTAGTTCTAGAGTTATTTTTTGTTCTTTGCCCTCTAAGCGGTAATCCTGATCTATGACGAACACCTCTATAACATCCAATATCCATCAATCGTTTGATGTGTAATTGAACTTCAGAACGAAGAGCTCCTTCAATTTTAAATTCTTCATTGATAATCTTTCTGATTTTAGACAAATCATCATCATCCCAGTCTTGAACTTTTTTGTTTAAGTCAACACCAGCTTTTTCTAAAATTTTCTTAGAAGAAGAATTTCCTATACCATAGATATAAGTTAATCCGATAACTCCTCTTTTGTTTTTTGGTAAGTCTATACCTGCAATCCTTGCCATATTATATTAATTAATGTAAGTTTATTTACTAGTTTTAATGATTAACAAAATTAACCTTGTCTTTGTTTAAATTTAGGGTTCTTTTTATTAATGATGTATAAACGTCCTTTTCTTCTAACAATTATACAGTCTGCACTTCTCTTTTTTAATGATGCTCTTACTTTCATCTGTTTATTTTTTATTATTGTTATTTGTATCTAAATGAAATTCTTCCTTTCGTTAAATCATAAGGAGACATTTCAACTTTTACTTTATCTCCAGGTAAAATACGAATGTAATTCATTCTCATCTTTCCTGAAATATGAGCAGTTATAATGTGTCCATTTTCAAGCTCTACTCTAAATAATGCATTAGATAATGCTTCTATTATTGTTCCATCTTGCTCTATCGATGCTTGTTTTGCCATTTATAATTTTTACTTTTTATTTTTTAATACTTCTTCAATAAATTCATGAGATGATAATACATCTGCTTTTCCTTTTCTAATAGCCACATCATGTTCAAAATGAGCAGATACTGAACCATCAACTGTAAGAATTGTCCATCCGTCTTTTCCTTCTTTCACTTCTTTCTTTCCTAAGTTAATCATAGGCTCTATGGCTATAACCATCCCTTCTTTTAACATTATGCCGGCTCCTCTTTTACCAAAATTAGGAACTTGAGGTTCCTCATGAAGCTCTCTTCCTAACCCGTGTCCTACTAATTCTCTAACAACTCCATATCCGTGTTCGTGTGCCAAACTCTGAACTGCATATCCTATATCTCCTACTCTATTTCCAACGACTGCTTGTTCAATAGCTCTTTTTAAACATTCTTTGGTAACTTCTAACAACTTCTTAATTTCAGGTTTAACTTCCCCAATCTCAAAAGTATAAGCTACATCACCATAAAAACCATTTTTCAACACACCGCAATCAACAGATACAATATCTCCCTCTTCTAAAGGTCTATCGGTTGGTAATCCATGAACAACTGCATCATTTACTGAACAAAGCAATGTACTCGGACAACCATATAATCCTTTAAAACCCGGTTTTGCATTATTATCTAAAATATACTCTTCAGCAATTTTATCTAACGTAGCTGTTGTTACACCCGGTTTAATAATTTTAGCAACTTCGGCTAATGTTTTTCCAACAAGTAAAGAACTTTCTCTTAATAACTCTATCTCTTCGTCTGTCTTGTAATAAATTTTACCCATTTAAAATCAATCTTCTAAATTATCCTGCCATCCCCATTCTTGATGATCTTCCTTTAATTTTTCCAGTCTTCATTAGTCCATCATAATGACGCATTAACAAATGACTTTCTATTTGTTGTAAAGTGTCCAAAATTACACCTACCATAATTAATAATGAAGTTCCACCATAAAAATATGCAAATGCCTGATTTACACCGAATATCGCAGCAAAAGCTGGTAAAATAGCTACTAAAGCTAAGAACATTGATCCCGGTAAGGTAATTCTTGACATCACATTATCTATAAATTCTGCTGTTCTCTTTCCTGGTTTAACACCCGGAATAAATCCACCGCTTCTTTTCATTTCTTCTGCCATTTGATTTGGATTAATGGTTACAGCTGTATAAAAATAGGTAAACGCTATAATCATTAAGAAGAATGTTAAGTTATAAGCAAATCCATTTGGATTACTAAATGTTGTAACAATCCAACTTGTAGCACCTGAGTCTCCAAAACCAGCTAAAGTCATTGGAATAAACATAATTGCTTGAGCAAATATGATAGGCATTACTCCTGCTGCATTTACTTTTAAAGGAATATAATCTCTTACACCTCCATATTGTTTATTACCTACTATTCTTTTCGCATATTGTACTGGTATCCTTCTTGTTCCTTGAACTAACAAAATAGTAATTAAGATAACTAATAATAATACTGCAACTTCTACCAATAAGATAATTGGTCCACCAACACCTCCGATACCGAATCTAGATCCAATCTCGAATACAAATGCGGATGGTAAGTTAGCAATAATACCAATCATAATTAATAAAGAGATACCATTACCAATACCTTTTTCAGTAATTCTTTCTCCAATCCACATTACGAACATAGTTCCTGTGATTAATAAAAGAACTGTCGAAAACCACCATAGCGGACCTTCATTAGGCACCACACCAGGATAGTTTGCAACCTGAGTAGCTATATAGCCCGGAGCTTGAAATCCAGTAATAGCAATAGTTAACACTCTAGTGATTTGGTTAATTTTTCTTCTACCACTTTCTCCTTCTTTTTGTAATCGTTGGAAGTAAGGAATTGCCATTCCTAACAACTGAATTACAATGGAAGCAGAGATGTATGGCATAATTCCTAAAGCAAAAATAGATGCTCTACTAAATGCACCACCTGCAAAAATATTAATCAAATCCATAATTCCACCACCTGTTCCGCCAGCATTGGCAGCTTCAAGAGCAGTAGAATCTACACCAGGTAAAACTACATAAGAACCTAAACGATAAACTAACAACAAACCAAGTGTTGTTAGAATACGCAATCTAAGTTCTTCTATACTTAAAATATTTTTTATGGTCTCTATAAATCTTTTCATTCTGTTTAATTACTAATTAAAGCTGAGTTGCTGTACCTCCAGCGGCCTCAATTGCAGCTTTAGCAGTTTTGGAATATCCATTAACTTTAACATCTAATTTTGCTTTAAGTTCACCTCTTCCTAAAATTTTAACTAAATCATTGTTAGATACTAGTCCATTTGCTTTAAGAACTTCAAAAGTAATTTCTGTTACTTTTTTCTCATCAGCTAATTTTTGAAGCACATCTAAGTTAATACCTTTATAAGCTACTCTGTTTATATTGGTAAAACCAAATTTAGGTACTCTTCTTTGAAGTGGCATTTGTCCACCTTCAAATCCTATTTTAGTAGAGTATCCTGATCTAGATTTCGCTCCTTTATGTCCTCTTGTGGAGGTTCCGCCTCTTCCTGATCCTTGACCTCTACCTACTCGCTTACGCTGTTTTGTTGAACCCTTCGCAGGTTTTAAATTTGATAAGTCCATTTTTTATTTTTTTAATTTGTTATTTTACTACTTCTACTAAGTGATTAACTTTAGCAATCATTCCTAAAATTTGAGGAGTTGCTTCATGTTCAACTACTCTATTCATTTTTTTCAACCCTAGAGCAATCAATGTTCTTTTTTGTCTTTCTGGACGTTTAATAGAACTTTTTACTTGTTTAACTTTAATTTTTGCCATCTTATAAAAATTTTAACTATCCGTTAAATACTGTATTTAAATCTACTCCTCTTTGATCTGCAATTGTGTATGCATCTCTTAAGTTAGCAAGTGCATCTAATGTAGCTTTAACAACATTATGAGGGTTTGAAGATCCTTTTGATTTTGCTAAAACATCAGTTATACCAACACTTTCGAAAACAGCACGCATCGCACCACCGGCAATTACTCCTGTTCCGTGAGCAGCAGGTCTGATGAATACTCTTGCACCACCAAACTTACCGTTTTGTTCGTGAGGAACTGTTCCGTTAATAATTGGAACTCTGATACAGTTTTTCTTAGCTGAATCTATCCCTTTAGTAATTGCTTCCGTTACTTCATTAGCTTTACCTAATCCGTGTCCTACTACTCCATTTTCATCACCAACAACAACTATTGCTGAAAAGCTGAAATTTCTACCACCCTTGGTAACTTTAGTAACTCTATTAATTGCTACTAATCTGTCTTTCAACTCTGTTTCAGTAGCTCTTACTCTTTTATTATCTGTTTTTGCCATCTTAAATATTTCTTGTTCTATATTTATTAGAATTTTAATCCACCTTCTCTTGCTGCATCAGCTAATGCTTTAACTCTACCGTGGTATAAGTAACCATTTCTGTCGAAAGCAATAGTTGTAATTCCTGCTTTTACAGCTTTATCAGCTATAGCTTTTCCTACAATAGATGCTACTTCGGTTTTATTACCTTTAACTTTAACATCTTTATCTCTTGATGATGCAGCCACTAATGTGGTTCCTGTAATATCATTAATAATTTGAGCATAAATTTCTTTATTGCTTCTGAATACAGACAATCTTGGTTGTTCGTTAGTTCCTTTAACTACCTTTCTTATCCTTCTTTTTATTCTTAATCGTCTGTCTTTTCTACTTAGTGCCATAACAATTTTTTATTATGATTTATATTTATTTAGCTGCCGATTTTCCGGCTTTTCTTCTTAGTTGTTCTCCAACAAACTTAATACCTTTACCTTTGTAAGGTTCTGGTTTTCTTAATGACCTTATTTTCGCTGCAACATGACCAATAAGTTGTTTATCGTGAGATTCTAAAGTAATGATTGGGTTTTTACCTCTTTCAGCTTCAGCAGATACTTTAATTTCTTTAGGTATTTCAAATATAATATTATGAGAATATCCTACCATTAAATCTAATCTTTGTCCCTGTACGTTTGCTCTATATCCAACACCTACTAATTCTTGTTGTGTTTTAAAACCTTCAGAAACACCTTGTATCATATTTGCAACTAATGATCTGTAAAGACCATGTTTTGCTTTATGTGGTTTTAATTCTGTATGACGAGTAACATTAACAGTATCTCCATCAACTTCTACAGTTATAACTGGATCTATATCTTGAGTTAACTCTCCTTTAGGTCCTTTAACAGTAACTAACCCTTTTTCTACTTTTATTTCAACTCCACTTGGAACTGATATTGGGGATTTTCCTATTCTTGACATAATTCTAAATCTTTTAACTTTTTAATATATGTAACATAAAACTTCTCCACCAACATTCAAGTTTCTAGCTTCCTTATCGGTGATAACACCTTTAGAAGTAGAAAGAATAGCTATACCTAAACCATTAATTACTCTTGGTAAGTTAGAAGCATTAGCATATTTTCTTAAACCTGGCTTACTTATTCTTGTTAAGTTAGTAATTGCAGGAACTTTTGTTTGAGGGTGATACTTCAAAGCAATTTTAATATTTCCTTGAACACCATCATCTTCAAATTTATAATTTAAGATATAACCTTTTTCAAACAAAATTTTAGTCATTTCTTTCTTTAAATTTGATGCTGGTATATCAACCACTTTGTGCTTAGCACTTACAGCGTTTCTAACTCTTGTTAAATAATCTGCTACTGAATCTGTCATTTTTTTAAATTTATTTATTATTGTATAAAGTACACTTTGATGATTTTATCAGTTATACTCCTTAACCAATTTTGTAGATTACCAACTCGCTTTAGTAATTCCAGGTATTAATCCATTAGAAGCCATTTCTCTAAAAGTTACCCTTGAAATTCCAAATTGTCTCATATAACCTCTTGGTCTTCCAGTTAATTTACATCTATTGTGTAATCTAACTTTTGATGAGTTTTTTGGTAATTTTTGTAATGCATCCCAATCTCCTGCAGCTTTTAATGCTGCTCTTTTCTCTGCATATTTTTCAACCATTGCTTCTCGTTTTCTTTCACGAGCTTTCATTGATTCTTTTGCCATATCTTTTTATTTTTTCTTGAATGGAAATCCAAACTCACTTAATAAAGCTTGACCTTCTTCGTTAGTTTTTGCAGTTGTAACGAATGTAATATCCATTCCACTTACATTTTTAATTTTATCTATATCAATTTCAGGAAATATAATTTGCTCTTTAATACCTAATGTAAAGTTTCCTCTTCCATCAAACCCTTTTGGTTCAATTCCTCTAAAGTCTCTTGTTCTAGGTAATGCAACAGCAATTAATCTATCCAAAAATTCGTACATTTTATCACCTCTAAGTGTAACTCTTGCTCCAATTGGCATCCCTTTTCTTAACTTAAAGTTAGAGATATCTTTTTTAGAGTAAGTAGGATTTGCTTTCTGACCTGTAATAGTAGTAATTTCTTCTACTGCAGATTCTACTAATCTTTTATCAGTAACAGCATCACCAACTCCTTGGTTAATACAAATTTTTTCCAATCTAGGAATTTGCATAATAGATGAATACTCAAATTTTTTCATTAAAGATGGAGTAATTTCATCTTTATATTGTCTTTTTAATCTTGGCTCGTAACTCATGATATCACCTCCCCTGATTTTTTAGCGTATCTAACTTTTTTTCCTTCGTTATCTAATTTTCTTCCTGTTCTGGTAGGATTTCCTGATTTAGGATCTACAACCATTAAATTAGAAACATGAATTGATGCTTCTTCTTTAACAATTCCTCCATTAGGATTTGCTGCATTAGGTTTTGTGTGTTTAGAGATTTTTTTAATTTTCTCTCCATCAACTATTGCACGTAAAGATTCTGTGAAAACTTTTTTCACAACACCTTCTGCTCCTTTAGATTCACCGGCAATTACTTTTACTGTATCGCCTTTTTTAATGTGTAATTTAGACATAACTTAACTATTCTCTATAATATCAATTTATAAAACTTCAGGTGCCAAAGAAACTATTTTCATGAATTCTTTTTCTCTAAGCTCTCTAGCTACCGGTCCAAAAATTCTAGTTCCACGCATTTCACCTGCATCATTAAGAATAACTGCCGCATTATCATCAAACCTGATGTATGAGCCATCTATTCTTCTAATTTCTTTTTTTGTTCTTACAACAACTGCTTTTGCTACGGCACCTTTTTTAACGTTACCTGAAGGCATAGCATGTTTTACAGAAACAACTATTACATCTCCTATTGAAGCGTATCTTCTTTTAGTTCCGCCCAACACTTTAATGCATAGAACCTCTTTGGCTCCACTGTTGTCTGCAATTTTTAATCTTGATTCTGCTTGTATCATAATTATTTAGCTCTTTCAATAATTTCTACTAATCTCCAACATTTATTTTTGCTCAATGGCTTTGTTTCCATGATTTTTACTTTATCACCGATATTACAATCGTTCTTTTCATCATGAGCCATAAATTTGGTTGATTTCTTTACGAATTTACCGTAGATTTCGTGTTTAACTTTACGTTCAACAGAAATAACAACAGATTTATCCATTTTGTTGCTAACAACCAAACCTATTCTTTCTTTTCTTAAATTTCTATTTTCCATTATCACTATAATTTATGATTGAATTGCTCTTTTTCTGATTTCAGTATTCAATCGGGCTACTGTTCTTCTTACTTGTTTAATTTGAGCAGGATTTTCAAGCGGTGATACTGAATGTGCTAATTTAACACGTCTTAATGCATCTTTTTGTTCTTGATACTTTTCTTTCAAATCATCTAATGATAAATCCTTAATATCTATTTGTTTCATCTGTTTATATTATTTAAATATATCGGCTTATTCTGTATAATCTCTTCTTACCATGAACTTTGTTTTCACCGGTAATTTTTGAGCTGCTAATCTCAACGCTTCTTTAGCAACCTCTAATGGAACGCCATCCGCTTCAAAAATAATTTTACCTGGTCTTACAGTAGCAACCCATAATTCAGGACTACCTTTACCTTTACCCATCCTTACTTCAGCTGGTTTTTTAGTTACAGGCTTATCTGGAAATACTCTAATCCAAATTTGTCCTTCTCTTTTCATATATCTTGTAACTGCTATCCTTGCTGCTTCAATTTGACGAGCTGTCATCCAACACTCTTCTAATGATTTGATAGCAAATGATCCAAATGCTATTTGTGAGCCTCTATGAGAGTTTCCTTTCATGTGGCCTTTTTGCATTTTTCTATATTTCGTCTTTTTTGGTTGTAACATGATATTTTATCTTTTACTACTGTTGTATTCTATAAATTATTTTCTTTTTGGAGCTCCTTTTGGTTTTCTTGGTCTTGAATTATCTCCACCGCCTTTTCCGCCTCTTTTACCTTTGTCTAATCCAATGTTTGGTGATAAATCTCTTTTACCATAAACTTCTCCTTTACAAATCCATACTTTAACTCCAATTCTTCCATAAGTTGTATGTGCTTCTGTTAATGCATAATCAATATCAGCTCTAAAAGTATGTAGTGGAGTTCTTCCTTCTTTATATCCTTCAGATCTTGCCATTTCAGCTCCACCTAATCTACCTGATACTAATACTTTAATTCCTTCTGCTCCCATTCTCATTGTTGAAGCTACCGCCATTTTAACTGCTCTTCTAAATGAAACTCTTCCTTCTATTTGTTTAGCGATGTTATCTGCTACTAATTTAGCATCTAACTCAGGTCTTTTAATTTCAAAAATGTTAATTTGAATTTCCTTATTGGTAATTTTCTTTAACTCTTCTCTTAATTTATCAACTTCTTGACCTCCTTTACCAATAATAATTCCCGGACGAGATGTATTAATAGTTACAGTGATTAATTTTAATGTTCTTTCAATAATAATTTTAGATATACTTGCTTTTTGCAAACGAGCCATTAAATACTCACGAATTTTGTAATCTTCAACTATTTTATCTGCATAGAATCTTCCACCATACCAATTAGAATCCCATCCTTTGATGATTCCTAATCTATTTGAAATTGGATTTACTTTTTGTCCCATCTATTTTTAATTTTTGCTATCAACGATTAATGTAACATGATTTGATCTTTTTCTAACTCTGTGAGCTCTACCTTGAGGTGCTGGTTGAATTCTTTTCAACATTCTAGCACTATCAACTTGAATTGATTTAACAATTAAGTTACTTTCTTCTGGTCTTGCTCCTTCATTTTTGGTTTCCCAATTAGCTATTGCAGATCTTAATAATTTTTCTAATCTCTTAGCAGCATCTTGAGGGCTAAATTGTAATATACCCAATGCTTTAAAAACATCTTGTCCTTTAATCATGTCTGATACTTTTCTCATCTTACGAGGAGAAGTAGGACAGTTATTAAGTTTTGCATAACTTAATGTTTTTTTAGCCTCTTTTATTTGCTGTGCTCTTTCTTTTTTTCTAACACCCATGATATACTAATTTTTATCTTTTACCTTTATCTTTTTTGTTACCGGCATGACCTCTAAAGTTTCTTGTTGGAGAAAATTCTCCTAACTTGTGTCCTACCATATTTTCTGTAACATAAACAGGTATAAATTTATTTCCATTATGAACTGCAATAGTTAACCCAACAAAGTCAGGTGTAATCATTGAAGCTCTAGACCAAGTCTTTATAACTGCTTTTTTTCCAGATTGCTGAGCTGTATCAACTCTTAATTGCAATTTATAATGAACAAACGGTGGTTTTTTTAACGAACGACTCATAATTTAATTATTTCTTTCTACCTTCAATAATGTATTTACTTGATTTACTCTTTTTAGATCTTGTTTTGTATCCTTTTGCAGGTAATCCTTTTCTAGATCTTGGGTGACCTCCTGAATTCTTACCTTCACCACCACCCATTGGGTGATCTATTGGATTCATTACAACACCTCTTACTCTTGGTCTTCTTCCTAACCATCTGCTTTTACCTGCTTTACCAGATCTTTCTAACATGTGTTCAGAATTAGATACTGTTCCAATTGTTGCACGACATGTAGCTAAAATTAATCTTGTTTCTCCTGAAGGAAGTTTAACAACAACAAATTTTCCGTCTTTTGCAGTTAATTGAGCATAAGAACCTGCACTTCTAGCTAACTTAGCTCCTTGGTTAGGTCTTAATTCAATGTTATGTATTACTGTCCCTAATGGAACTTCTGATAAATAAAGTGTATTACCAACTTCTGGGGCTGCATCTTTTCCTGAAATAATTTCCTGACCTACTTTAATACCGTTTGGAGCGATAATATATCTTTTTTCTCCATCCTTGTAATAAATTAAAGCAATTCTTGCAGTTCTTGTTGGATCATATTCAACAGACTTAACGATACCAGGAACTCCGTCCTTTTCTCTTTTAAAATCTATTTCTCTTGATTTTTGCTTGTGACCACCACCAATATACCTCATGGTCATTTTACCATCATTATTTCTACCCCCTGATTTACTTCTACCTTTGGTTAAAGATTTCTCTGGTGTAGATGTGGTAATTTCGTTGAAATCACTAGCAATCTTATGTCTTTGTCCCGGAGTTATGGGATTCAATTTTCTTAATGCCATTTTTGTTTATCTCTTTAGAGGGTTGTATCCCCCATATAGTTAATAAAATACTTTACGTCTTAAATATTACTAAAAAAGTCTATCGCTTCTCCTTCTGACAAGGTTACAACTGCTTTTTTGTAATTATTTGTTCTTCCTGAAACTAATCCTGCTTTTGTGTATCTTGATTTAGATTTTCCAGCATAATTCATTGTATTAATAGACTCAACTGTTACATTATACATGTCTTTAATTGCATCTTTAATTTGAATTTTGTTGGCTTTCTTGTTTACAACAAAAGCATAACGATTAAACTTCTCCGTTTGAGAAGTCATTTTTTCAGTAATAACAGGTTTAATTATAATCTCCATCTTACATTATTTTCTTAAAATTCCTTCAATTTTGCTTATAGATCCTTCCGAAATAACTACCATATTTGCATTCAAAATATCGTAAGTGTTTATTTCAGAAGCAGTTACTACTTTGGTCCCTTTCAAATTTCGGGACGACAAATATACATTTTTATTTGAATCAGGAATAACTATTAAAGATTTTTTATCTAAAATATTTAAATTAGATAAAATTGAAGCATATTCTTTAGTTTTTGGAGACTCAAAATTAATGTCTTCTAAAATTGTAATAGCTCCATCTTTTGCTTTATAACTTAAAGCTGATCTTCTAGCTAATCTTTTTTGTTTTACATTTAATTTAAACTCATAATCTCTTGGTCTTGGCCCAAAAACTCTACCACCACCTTTAAACAATGGGTTTTTAATATCTCCAGCTCTAGCTGTACCTGTACCTTTTTGTTTTTTAATTTTTCTAGTACTTCCTTTTACCTCTCCTCTTTCTTTTGCCTTATGAGTACCTTGTCTTTTGTTTGCTAAATATTGTTTAACATCTAAATAAATAGCATGATCATTAGGTTCGATAGCAAAAACTGTATCATCAAGAACAGCTTTTTTCTTTGTATCTTTTCCTTCTATATTTTTAATAACTAATTCCATTTGTTATCCTCCTATTTATTTTTCGATTACTACATAAGAACCTTTAGGACCAGGTATTGAACCTTTAAGTACTATTAAATTCTTATCATTATAAACTTTAACCACTTCTAGGTTAACTTGTTTAACTCTTTTTCCACCCATTCTTCCCGCCATTTTCATTCCTTTCATTACTCTAGATGGTGTAGAACCTGCTCCAAGAGAACCTGGTGCTCTTAGTCTGTTATGCTGACCATGAGTTGCATCTCCAACACCGGCAAAACCGTGTCTTTTAACAACCCCTTGAAAACCTTTACCTTTTGATGTTCCTACAACGTCAACCCACTCTCCTTCAATAAACATATCAACAGTAACTTGGTCTCCAACTTTTGAATCTTGCAATCCATCAACTTCAACTACTTTTCTTTTTGGTGTAGTTCCTGATTTTTTGAAGTGTCCTTGTAAAGCTTTTGGAGTATTTTTTTCTTTTCTTTCTCCGTAAGCAATTTGAACAGCTTCGTAGCCATCGGTATCTACCTTTTTGACTTGTGTTACAACACAAGGACCAGCTTCAATAATTGTGCATGGTATATTTTTACCCTCGGCACTATAAACGCTAGTCATACCTAATTTTTTCCCAATCAATCCTGGCATTTTACTTTGTTTTTATATTAATAATTAATTTACTTAAACTTTGATTTCAACATCAACACCACTTGGCAACTCTAACTTCATTAAAGAATCAACTGTTTTTGAAGAAGAACTGTAGATATCAATTAATCTTTTGTAAGAACATAATTGAAATTGCTCTCTAGCTTTCTTGTTAACGTGTGGTGATCTTAATACTGTGTAAATTCTTTTGTGTGTTGGTAATGGAATTGGTCCATTAACGATAGCACCTGTTGATTTAACAGTCTTAACGATTTTTTCAGCTGATCTATCAACTAAGTTGAAATCGTATGATTTTAATTTTATTCTAATTTTTTGGCTCATTATTATTTATAATATAAAATTATTATGCTTCTACTTTACCTTTTACTTTAGCAATTACTTCATCAGCAATATTTTTCGGACATGGATCAAAGTGGGAGAACTCCATTGTAGATGTTGCTCTACCTGATGACATCGTTCTTAATGAAGTAACATATCCAAACATTTCTGACAATGGCACTTTAGCCTTAATGATTTTAGCTCCTGCTCTATCATCCATACCTTCTACTTGACCTCTTCTTCTGTTCAAGTCTCCAACAATATCTCCCATATTTTCTTCTGGAGTAACAACTTCCAATTTCATTACTGGTTCTAATAAAATCGGTCCTGCTTTAGGCAATGCATTTCTATAAGCCATTTTAGCAGCAACCTCAAAAGATAATGCATCAGAATCTACTGCGTGGTAAGACCCATCTTTTAATGTTACTTTTAAGCTATCTACAGAATAACCAGCAAGTACACCAGTTTTCATTGCTTCTTTAAATCCTTTTTCAACTGAAGGGATAAATTCTCTAGGGATATTACCACCTTTAATTTCATTAACGAATTCTAATCCTAATTTTTCTGGATCTGTTTGTGGTTCAACAGTAAATACAATATCAGCAAATTTACCTCTACCACCAGATTGTTTTTTGTAAACCTCTCTGTGATCAACAGTACCTGTAATTGCCTCTTTGTAGGCAACCTGAGGTTGACCTTGATTACATTCTACTTTAAATTCTCTTTTTAATCTATCTAAGATAATTTCTAAGTGCAACTCTCCCATACCACTTAATACAGTTTGACCTGAATCTTCATCAGTATGAATAGTTAATGTAGGATCTTCTTCCGATAATTTAGATAATGCATTACCTAGTTTATCAACATCTGCTTGAGTTTTAGGCTCAATAGCAATACCGATAACCGGTTCAGGAAATACCATAGACTCTAACACTATTGGGTGTTTTTCATCACATAATGTATCTCCTGTTTTAATATCTTTAAATCCGATAACAGCTGCAATATCTCCAGCCATCAAACAATCAATTTGATTTTGTTTATTAGCATGCATTTGGAAAATTCTAGAAATTCTTTCTTTATTTCCTGTTCTTGTATTAAGCACATAAGAACCTGAATCTAATTTTCCAGAATACGCTCTAGTAAAACACAACCTTCCTACAAAAGGATCTGTAGCAATTTTAAATGCTAAAGCAGCAAATGGTTCGTTTACCGAAGGCTTTCTTTTTTCTTCAGCATCTGTTCTTGGGTTAATACCAACAATTGCTTCTTGATCTAATGGAGAAGGTAATATTTCCATTACCATATCCAACATTGCTTGTACTCCTTTATTTTTAAAGGAAGAACCACACATCATAGGAACAACTTTTCCTGAAATTGTCGCTTCCCTCAATGCATCAAGAATTTCTCTTTCTGTTAATGAATTTTCATCCTCAAAATATTTTTCCATTAAGGTTTCATCAAATTCGGCAACTGCTTCTAATAATTTACCTCTTAATTCTCTTGCTTCATCAATAATATCTGCAGGAATTTCAACTTCATTAAAAGTCATTCCAAAATCATCTTCATTCCAAACAATTCCTTTGAAATTAATCAAATCAACAACTCCTTTAAAATCATCTTCAGCACCAATATTTAATTGTAATGGTAATGCATGACTACCTAACATTTCTCTAACTTGTTTACAAACATTAAGAAAATCAGCTCCTGATCTATCCATTTTGTTTACAAAACCAATTCTTGGAACGTTGTAATTATTAGCTAGCCTCCAGTTAGTTTCCGATTGTGGTTCAACACCATCAACAGCACTGAATAAGAATACTAATCCATCCAATACTCTTAACGAACGATTTACCTCAACTGTAAAATCAACGTGACCAGGAGTATCAATAATATTTACATGATAATTATCTCCTCTATAAGGCCAAGTTAAAGTGGTAGCAGCTGAAGTAATAGTAATACCTCTTTCTTGTTCTTGCTCCATCCAATCCATTGTGGCAGCACCATCATGTACTTCTCCAATTTTATGACTTACTCCACCGTAAAAAAGTATTCTTTCGGTTGTGGTAGTTTTTCCGGCATCAATATGTGCCGCAATACCTATATTTCTTGTATATTTTAAATCTCTAGCCATGGTAAATTACTTTATTTGTATTTTAAAATCTAAAATGAGAGAATGCTTTGTTAGCATCTGCCATTCTATGCGTATCTTCTTTTTTCTTGAAAGCCGCACCTTCTTCTTTGAATCCTGCAACTATTTCTCCGGCTAATTTCTGAGCCATGGTTTTTTCATTTCTTTTTCTAGCATATCCTATCAACCATTTTATTCCCATAGAAACTTGTCTTTCGTCTCTAATTGGTTGTGGAATTTGGAATGTTGCCCCTCCAATTCTTCTACTTCTAACTTCAACTCCTGGAGTAACATTTTTCAATGCTTTTTTGAAAACATCTAAATTATTTTCTTCAGTAACTTTTTGTCCTACAATTTCTAGTGCGTCATAAAATAATTTAAATGCAACGCTCTTCTTACCATCCAACATTAAATTATTAACGAATTGTGTTACCAAAACATCACTAAACTTAGGGTCTGGAAGTAATACTCTTTTTTTTGCTCTTGACTTTCTCATTTTGCTATATTAACCTTTATATATTTATTTGGTATTAATTATTTTTTCTTTGGACGTTTAGTTCCATACTTAGATCTTCTTTGAGTTCTTCCTTCAACACCTGTCGTATCCAAAGTACCTCTTACGATATGATACCTAACACCTGGTAAATCTTTTACCCTTCCACCTCTAACTAAAACAATAGAATGCTCTTGCAAGTTATGACCTTCTCCTGGAATATAGGCATTCACCTCTTTCTGGTTTGTTAGTCTTACCCTTGCAACTTTTCTCATTGCTGAGTTAGGTTTTTTTGGTGTAGTTGTATAAACTCTGATACAAACACCTCTTCTTTGCGGACAAGAATCTAAAGCCGCAGATTTACTTTTCTTTTCTAAAGTTGTTCTTCCTTTCCTTACTAATTGCTGTATAGTTGGCATATTTATTTAATTAAAATAGTTAGTATCCCTAAAAAAATGGAGTGCAAAAATACAATTATTTTTTATATAAACAATAGCTTGTTAATTTTTTTAGAAAATCCATTAAATTTATCTATAATTTGATAGAAAAACAAAGGAGTGAGACATGCTCACTCCTTTGTTAATTTGTACAAAAATAATTTAATTATCTAATCAAGGTAACTGTTCCTTTCTCAAAATATTCTTTTCCATCAGTTCCTTTTGCATTTATAATAAAGAAGTATGTTCCATCAGGAACAACTTCTCCTGACAAAGTTCTTCCATTCCATCCTCCTGTTACAGAGTTCCACTCGTATAATTTTTGTCCCCATCTATTATAAATCACTCCTTCAACTTCCTCTAAGTTTTCACCACCCACCATAAACATATCGTTGCTTCCATCTCCATTAGGAGTAAATACATTTGGAATAATAATAACAGACTCACCAATTGCAGTTATGATTACAGTTGCTGTATCCGAACAAATACCATCGGTTACTATAAGTGTAACTGTATATGTTCCTGTATTATTGTACGTTTGTGATGGCTCAAAGATAGTATCTGTATTTCCATTTCCAAAATCCCAAATATAGGAGATTCCAAAACCAGTTGTACTTCCATTCCCAAAAAATACATTCAACGGAGTTGAACCTGTTGTTGGGTTTGCATTAATTACAGCTTGCACTCCTCCAACTATAACCTGAACAGAATCTATTGGCGAGTCACAACCTCCTACTTCACTTGCATAGAATGTAAACACACCTATAGAAGTTGATGGAATTAATAATGGGCTACCTGTTCCTATTACCGTTGTTCCTGAAGCATCCGCATACCAAGTTACCGTTCCATTTCCACTTCCTGTTGCTGTTAGTATAATATCATCTCCAAAACACAATGGAAGAACAGGATCTATTACAATCGTATTTTGTGGTGTAATAGATAAAGTTGTTTCGATTATACTATCACAACCTAAACTAGTTGTTAATGAGTCGTAATAAACTCCTGCTGTAGTCTGAAATGAACCTCCCAACAAAATACTATCACCTTGACATATTCCTGCAGTTGTTTGTGTAACTACTATTGGGTTAACAGTAAGTGTTGTTGATATAATACTATCACAACCATTTTGAGTTGCTAAAGTATCATTATATACTCCACTTGTAAATTGATATGACCCACCAATCAAAGCACTATCTCCTTGACAAATTTGAACTGCTTGTGCAATAAAATAGCTTGCATTAATTGTTATTTGGAAAGAATCAACTGCTGCTGCACACCCCCCTGATGCAGCAATGTTATTATATACCATATAAGTTCCTGCGGTACTGTTAGTCAAATCTAACTCTCCTGTTGAAGTACTTACAAAAACCAATCCTGCAGGATTGGATGAAAAAGTTCCTGCAAAATTATTTCCCGTAAACACTGGTAATTCATTAGTATCCCCTTGACAATATGGTGAATTATTATAAGTAAACGTAGCTCCTGGTGCATTTACAATGTTTATCACAACTGAATCTAAAGCAGGACAATCGTTCCCTGCTGATGTAGTATTATAATAAACGGTAAACGAACCTAACCCACTATTGGTTAAATCAATCTCTCCTGTAGTAGCATTAATTACACCTGGAGTACTTATTGTAAACGTACCTCCTGTTGTTCCACTAATGGTTGGTGTTGGGTTTGTACCTGTTATACAAAATGTTGTTGGCGAATAACTGAATAATGCAGAGTCAACTTGTAATAGCTCTATGGTAGTAGAATCTATTGCTGCAGAACATCCTCCTGAAGCTGCTATTGTATTATATACAGTATAAACTCCTGGTGAACTCGTTGATAAATCAATTGCTCCATTAGAACTATTTAAGCTCAAGCCTGTTGATGGATTTGATGTAAATGTTCCTCCACTTGCTCCCGGTGCATAAGTCAAAATAGGATTTGCTGCATCTAAACAATATTGAGGAGCATCATAACTAAATGTTGCTATTGGTGCCGCAGTAATAGTTACCTGAACTGAATCTGCAGATGGACATGGATTCCCAGCCGATGCTGTATTATAGTAAACAGTAAATGTTCCTAACCCACTTAATAATAAATCAATTTCCCCTGTTGAGGAATTAATTGATCCAGGGGCAGTTATTGTAAATATTCCTCCTGTTGTACCATTAATTGTAGGAGTTGGATTTGTTCCTGTTATACAAAATGTAGTAGAACTATAAGTAAAACTTGCATCATCAGCAGCATCTATTGTTATAGTTGTTGATGTTTGATATTGTGGACAAGTAGGTGTTGCCGCAACAGTAAAAGTAACTGTATAAACACCAGGTGTACTTAAACTTGGAACAATATCTCCTGTAGTAGTATTTAAAGACAAGCCTCCTGGTGTAGCTGAATAAGTACCGGTTAATGTTCCATTAGTATGGGTTACACTATATGTATTAGTATCGTTACCACAAAAAGGATCTCCAGCATAACTAATTGTATCTTCAGGGCAAACCGGAATAACAGACAATACCCAAGGCGAAAATGTATTTTGACCAACAAATGGCCCAGCAGAACCGATACCTGCAGTTACACCTGGTGTCCCTGGAGTAATAGGAGCATCCCAGGATGTTCCATTCCAATGTTGCGTTCTTACATTCCCAGTAGGATTAATAGTTGTATTTTCAACTCCTCTATAAGAAAATGTTAAATCTCCTGTCGTATTATTTGCAGCCTGAATATCCCAAAATCTATCAATAGCATATTGAACAGAATCTGCAAAATTTAACATGTTAGTTACGGGACCAACATTTGTTGCTGCAGGTTTAGGAAAGTTGGGCACATTGGTAAACCAAGTTGACATCTGAATATCTGTCGAATTGGTTGTAGTCTTGTTAAATGTAAAAGGAATATAGTCTGCTAAATTTCCTCCTACACCAAAAGGAATCACATAACTCCCTGAACTAGTACCTGTTTCCCACTTCACATAATTATATTGATTTTCAGAATGAATATGCCCTCCATTCCTAACAATACCTAATGGGTTATTTTGGTTAACTACCACATAAACAGGTGTTGCAGCAGTACCTCCATTCATCACTGTAACTGCTCCATTTAAGACAAGAGCATTGTTTTGAGATTTTAAAGTAGGGGACAATAGCAATCCTATACATAAATATATGGTAAAAGATAATAACTTCTTCATCTTATTAATTTGTTAATTGTTTTACTTTAAATATTTAAAGTAATAGAAAACAGCAAAAATTTATATTATTTATTTTCCAATGCTTCAATTCTTTTTTCAAGCGACTTAATAATTTCCTGTTGTTCTTTAATTGCTTGAGTAAGAATTGGTATTATACGAGTATAATCCATAACAGAAAAGACTTCAACTTTATCATTTGGCAAATCATTTTCTTTGATCTCAACAGTACCATTTGTATTCAATCCTTTTTCTCTTACAATTTCAGGTAAAATCTCACCTACTTCTTGTGCAATAAAACCATACTCTTTCTCTGTATTTAAACCCATATTAGGGTATTTCTGTAGATCAAAATAATAAGAAACAGGATTCAACTTACTTACTATAGCTAACGCTCCTTCAAGAGGTTTTATATCTTTTTTCAACCTTCTATCTGATGCTGCACCAAAAAATCCAGTATAACCCAAGTCATTTAAAAAAAGTCCTCCCCAACCAACAGTCCCGCCTGTATTCTGTCTAGAACCATAAACACCTATCCCATCTCTTCCATTAGCAGCACCTCTAACACCAATTGCTCTATGGGTCAGACTATTATTAATTGCTAATCCAAAAACACCTGCTGGAGCATTGGCTGTTCCACCATAATTTGTAATACCTTCTATTCCGTTATATGGATTAGTTGTTCCTTGATTATATCCAGACAAAGAAACCCCATCAATACCTAAATTATCATATGCCGCCATTGCATTTGCACCAACATTTACACCTCCATTAGTCATTTGTAACATACTTGTCGGAGTAACTGTTTTAATACCAATATTTCCATTAGCTTCAATGGTCATTCTTTCCAAATTATTGGTTCTAAATTTAAAATCTGCTGCATTTGTTGGCCCAATAAAATTGGCTGCTGCAATACCTGCATTACCAGTAGTTAACCACGCAGCTTGTGTAGAAGTAACAGGACCACCTGAACCAGCAGTACCATTTACTATAACATTTCCATTTGCATTAAAAGATGGCGTAGTCAATGTCCAAGAAGGCCCCATTGGACCTTGTGGTCCCTGAGGACCTGTCGCACCAGTTGCTCCTGTAGGACCAGCAGGACCTTGCGGACCTTGTGGGCCTTGTGGACCAGCCGCTCCTGTAGCTCCCGTAGGGCCAGCAGGACCTGTCGCACCAGTTGCTCCCGTAGGGCCAGCTGGACCGGCAGGACCTTGTGGGCCTTGTGGGCCTTGTGGACCAGCAGGACCGGCTGCACCAGCAGGACCAGCAGGACCAAGTGCCTGAACCCATTGTGTTCCATCATAATACCAATATCCTACAGCTCCCCCTGTCATAGCGGCATTCGTGTTATAAACTAACAAACTAGTTGCTGGTATTGGAATTGTCACAACATCTGTTGTTGATGTCAATGAAACTCTAGGAACTAACAATCCTTTATTAGTAAAGTCTATATCTAACCCTGCAGAAGCATCTGGAAGTGCTCCTGTTGTATTTATACCAACATTTTGAGAATACCCAAATAAGCTAGCAGAAACAATGCTTATAGTAAAAATTATTTTTTTCATAATTAATTATTTATGTTTATTTATTTTGTGTTATGTCTTAAAATTGAAATTTAATTGTCAAATATAAAAATATTTTATGTTATTAAACAAATATACTTAGTTTAATATAGCATTTTTACTTATAAATAGCTAACAAGTGCATGACGTTTATTAATTAAAAAGAGTTGCATAGGTTATTTTCAACTTGACAAAGTTTTCCACAATAGATAAATAATACTCTTCATAAACTTACCTTTGTTCTATGAACTATTTAAATGAATTAAATCCTGCACAACAAGATGCAGTTACTAATACTGAAGGTCCTGTGATGGTAATTGCTGGTGCCGGCTCTGGAAAAACCAGGGTACTTACCTACAGAATTGCTCACCTAATAAATAATGGTATTGACCCTTTCAATATTTTGTCACTTACTTTTACCAATAAGGCTGCTCAAGAAATGAAAGAAAGAATTGGTAAAATTATTGGCTATAACGAAGCTCGAAACATTTGGATGGGAACGTTTCATTCTGTTTTTGCTCGTATTTTAAGAACCGAATCTGAAAAAATTGGTTATCCTTCTAATTTTACAATTTATGATACTCAAGATGCTAAAAATCTTATCAAAACCATTTTAAAAGAAAAAGGCCTTGATGATAAAATTTATAAGCCCAACTTAGTGTTAAACAGAATTTCTAGCGCCAAAAACAATTTAATTTCTCCTACAAGATATGTTAATGACGTGACACTTCAAAGCGAAGACAGACAAGCAGCCAAACCCCGAATTGGCGAAGTTTACCAAACTTATGAAGCTCGTTGTTTTCAAGCCTCAGCAATGGATTTTGATGATTTACTGTTTAAAACCAATATTCTTTTTAAAGATTTTCCTGACGTATTGCATAAATATCAACATCGTTTTAAATACATTTTAGTTGACGAGTATCAGGATACTAACTTTTCTCAATATATTATTGTAAAAAAATTAGCAGCTGTTTTTCAAAACATATGTGTTGTTGGTGACGATGCGCAAAGTATTTATGCTTTTAGAGGAGCTAACATCGAAAACATCTTAAATTTCAAAAACGATTATCCGGAATTAAAAACGTTTAAATTAGAAGAAAATTATCGCTCAACCAAAACCATAGTTGGAGCTGCTAACAACATCATTAAAAATAACAAACATCAATTAGAAAAGAACGTTTTTACTTCTAATGAACTAGGTAATAACATAAAAGTTTACGCTGCTGCTACAGAAAATGAAGAAGGAAAAATTATTGCCAATGCTATTTTTGATATCCAACAGCAAGAAAAAGCTAAAAACAAAGATTTTGCAATTCTTTATAGAACCAACAATCAATCAAGATCTATTGAAGAATCATTAAGAAGAAAAAACATTCCTTATAAAATTTATAGTGGACTTTCTTTTTATCAAAGAAAAGAAGTGAAAGATATGTTGGCCTATTTTAGATTAATTGTTAATCCTAACGATGAAGAATCGCTAAAAAGAGTTATTAATTATCCTGCTAGAGGAATCGGAAACACTACTCTTGACAAAATTTCTATTACTGCCGTAAACCAACAAAAACCTATTTGGGAAATTATTACCAACATTAATTACTATCCTGTTGATATTAATAATGGAACTAAAAATAAGTTAGCCCAATTTGTAGAAATGATTAAAAGTTTCCAAATTCAATTACAAACTAAAAATGCTTATGATTTAGGACATGAAGTTGCTTCTACATCAGGAATTCTGAAAGAACTTTTTAGCGACAGAACTCCAGAAGGCATAAGTAAGTATGAAAATATTCAGGAATTATTAAATGGTTTGAAAGAATTCAGTGAAAACGAAAATGAGTTAGAAGAGGATGTTACACCAAGAGGTTTGCCGGAATTCTTGCAAGATGTGGCACTACTAACCAACGCAGATAATGAAAAAGATGAAGATAAAGATAAAGTTACGTTAATGACTATCCATGCCTCCAAAGGTTTGGAATTTCCTCATGTTTTTATTGTTGGTTTAGAAGAAAATTTATTCCCATCTCAACTTTCACTTACATCAAGAACAGATTTAGAAGAAGAAAGAAGACTTTTTTATGTTGCTGTAACAAGAGCAGAAAAATCACTTACACTCTCTTATGCAGTTTCGAGATATAAGTTTGGAACAGCACAATTTAATGAGCCAAGTCGTTTTCTTTCTGAAATAGATGATGAATTTTTAGACTTTCAAACACCAAAATCAATTCCTTCATCTCAACCAGCTTCTTTCGATTTTGAAAGAAATTCTTACACTTCAAACTACCAAAATAAATCTAATTATAAAAGCTCTAATCAGCAACAAACAAAACAGCATACTCCACCACCATTGCCCAAAAACTTAAAAAAAATCTCTCCTAACCAACAAGTAGCATCTTCTAGTGCTGAAAGTTTAGATTTAAAAGAAGGCACTATGGTCAACCACGAAAGATTTGGCAATGGAATAATCACCAACATTGAAAATGGAAAGGCAACCGTTAATTTTCAGCAAAGTGGCACCAAGCAACTCTTGTTAAAATTTGCCAAGTTAACCGTGATAAATTAAACGAATTAATACAATCCCTAAAAAAATAATTACTTTTGATTTTTAAGTACAATTGAACATAATAAACAAACAATGCAAAACATAGAAAAAGACTACAATACCCGAAGACCTAAAATGGTTATTCCTGAATATGGCAGAAATATTCAAAAAATGATTGACCATGCCATGACTGTTGAAAATAAAGAAGAAAGAAACAAAATTGCCAATGCCATAATAAGTGTTATGGGGCAATTAAACCCTCACCTCAGAGATATTGCAGATTTTAAGCACAAATTATGGGATCATCTTTTTATTATTTCAGACTTTAAATTAGATGTTGACTCTCCTTATCCACTTCCCGACAGAGAAGCTATAGCTAAAAAACCTGAAAAGTTAGCTTATCCAGAAAATAACATCCGGTTTAAACATTATGGAAAAACCATAGAAAACCTAATAGACCAAGCTATTCTTCTTGAAGAAAAAGAAGAAAAAAATGCCCTTATTAGAATAATAGCCAACTTAATGAAAAAAACCTATCTTACTTTTAATAGAGATAGTGTTAATGATGAATTAATTCTTGCTGATTTAAAAACTTTATCACAAGGAAAGTTGCAATTAGAAGATACTTTTGAATTTTTAAGTACGGACGAAATATTATCTGTTGATAAAACCAAAAGACAATCTAATACCCCTAGAGGAAAGAAAAACAATAATCAACGTTCAAAAAGTAACTTTAAAAAAAGAAGATATTAAATGGGAAGTTTTCAAATTAAAGGAGGAACAAAACTTAAAGGAGAATTAACACCTCAAGGCGCCAAAAATGAAGCACTTCAAGTAGTATGTGCAGTATTACTAACCGCTGAAAAAGTTACTTTACACAATCTTCCGGATATTAGAGATGTAAATTTTTTAATTGATTTGTTGGAAGAATTAGGCGTTAAAGTTAACCGTGCAGGAAATGGAACAGTTCATTTTCAGTCCGACAACATAAACCTCGATTATTTATTAAGCGACCAATTTAAAAAAAGAGCTGCTTCATTAAGAGGTTCTATAATGATTTTAGGCCCTCTTTTAACTCGATTTAAAATTGCTTACATGCCTAAACCAGGCGGTGACAAAATCGGAGCAAGACCTTTAGACACTCACTTTTTAGGATTCTCTAAATTAGGAGCAACCTACGAGTACGATGCTAAAAACACCTTTTACACCCTTAAAGCGGACAAACTTGAAGGAAAATATATTTTACTTGACGAACCATCTGTAACAGGAACTGCTAATATTCTTATGACTGCCGTAATAGCAAAAGGAAAAACTACTATTTACAATGCTGCCTGCGAACCTTACTTACAACAACTTTGCTCTATGTTAAACAGTATGGGAGCAAAAATAAAAGGAGTTGGTTCTAATTTACTTGAAATTGAAGGCGTTTCAGAAATGAATGGTTGTACTCACACTTTACTTCCAGATTTTATTGAGATTGGTTCATTTATAGGATTGGCAGCAACAACTCAATCTGAAATTACTATAAAAAATTGCAGAGTTGATATGTTGGGAAGAATTCCTGAAACTTTTGAAAGATTAGGAATACAGTTAGAAATTAAAGGCGATGACATTTATATTCCTTCTCAAAAACATTATGAAATTAAACGCATGATTGATGGTTCTATACCAACAATTTACGATGCTCCATGGCCAGGTTTTACTCCTGATTTATTGAGTATTATTTTAGTAACAGCTATCCAGGCAAAAGGAACTGTACTCATTCATCAAAAAATGTTCGACAGTAGGTTATTTTTTATTGATAGACTAAAAGATATGGGAGCACAAATTATTTTATGCGATCCACACAGAGCAACTGTTATTGGGATTAATAGAGATTACAACTTAAGAGCTACCACTATGTCTTCTCCAGACATTAGAGCTGGTGTTGCTTTGCTTATTGCTGCAATGTCGGCAGATGGAACAAGTATTATAAACAACATTGAACAAATTGACAGAGGTTACCAATATATTGACACAAGATTAAACAAAATTGGTGCTGAAATTATACGTTTGTAATTCGGCACTAATATTAACTTCAATTTCCCCAAATAAACTATTAACACATGCAAACCATAAAAAAATTTAAAACCACCATTACACTTTTATTAATGATATTAGTAACTGTTGGTTTTATGTACAAACAAAATACAGGGTTAAACGTTGGCGAAATGGCTCCCGATTTAAAATACAATAATCCTGAAGGGAAACAAATTGCATTGTCCTCTTTAAAAGGAAAAGTAGTTTTAATAGATTTTTGGGCTTCTTGGTGTGTTCCTTGTCGAAGAGAAAACCCTGCAGTAGTTAAAGCTTACAACATGTTTAAAGATAAAAAGTTTAAAAATGGAAAAGGCTTTACAGTTTACGGTTACTCTCTTGACACCAATGTTAATCTTTGGAAAGCAGCTATTGAAAAAGATGGATTAATTTGGGATAATCACACTAGCGACCTTAAAGGTTGGAATTCAGAAGGTGCTCAACTTTATAATATAAACTCAATTCCATCTAATTATTTAGTAGATGGTGACGGAAAAATCATAGCCAAAAACCTAAGGGGTGAAGCACTAATTGATGCTCTTAGTAAATTTGAAAAAAAATAAAAACCCACCTTATTTTCATTCCAATTTAAGTTTAATTTGTCATTAATTCCTGACATTACAACAAAATGATGACAAATTGACTATTTCATTTCAAATGGTAGTATTTTTGACTTCCTTAAAAAACTATTTTTTAAATTTTTGAAGATTATGACAACAAACGAAGAAGAAAAAAATATTCAAGAAGAAAATATCCAAGCTAATAATGAAGAAAATGCTTCGGAAAATCAGGAAGAAAAAAAAGAACTAACAAAAGAAGAACAATTGGAAATAGAACTGCAAGAAGCCAAAGACAAATACCTTCGTCTTTATTCTGATTTTGAAAACTTCAGAAAAAGAACCCAAAAAGAAAAATTAGATTTATTTAAAACTGCCGGAGAAGAAGTAATAACTGCTTTACTTCCGGTAATTGACGATTTTGAAAGAGCTTCAAAAGCAATGCACGATGCAAAAGATATTGACTCCGTAAAAGATGGAATGAAATTAATTCATGAAAAAATGCTTTCCATTCTAAAACAAAAAGGATTAGAACCAACCAAATCACAAGTTGGAGAACCTTTTAATGTTGAATTCCACGAAGCTATAACTCAAATTCCGGCACCTAGCAAAAAAGAAATAGGAAAAGTAATTGACGAAGTTGAAAAAGGCTATTCCCTAAATGGAAAAGTTATACGATACACTAAAGTTGTTGTAGGGCAATAAAATTGAGGTTTGAGGTTGACCTCTATTATTAATAACAATTAACAAATAACGATTAACAACAATAATGAGCAAGAGAGATTATTACGAAGTATTAGGAGTATCTAAAAATGCATCTGAAGCAGAAATAAAAAAAGCATACCGTCAAATGGCGATAAAATACCATCCAGATAAAAACCCTGACGATAAAACTGCTGAAGATAAATTTAAAGAAGCTGCTGAAGCTTATGAAGTACTAAGCAATCCTGAAAAAAGACAACGTTATGATAGGTTCGGACACCAAGGAGTTGGCGGTGCTGCTGGAGGTGGATTTGGAGGTGGCGGTATGAATATGGATGACATATTCTCGCAGTTTGGTGATATTTTTGGCGGAGGTTTTGGAGGCTTTGGAGGTGGACAAAGTAGAGGAAGAAGAGTTTCTAGAGGAACTAATCTTAGAGTTCGTGTAAAAATGACCTTAAAAGAAATAGCAAATGGTGTTGAGAAAAAAATTAAAGTAAATAAATTAGTTAATGCCGATGGTGTAACTTTTAAAGACTGTAACCAATGTAATGGTACAGGACAAGTTACCAGAATTGCTAACACTATTTTAGGGCAAATGCAAACTTCTTCACCATGTCCAGCTTGTGCTGGTGACGGAAAAATAATTGACAAAAAACCAGCTGACGCTAATAATGATGGTCTTATAAGAAAAGAAGACACCATAACTATTAATATTCCAGCAGGAGTAGAGGATGGAATGCAACTTTCCGTTTCCGGAAAAGGTAATGCAGGTCCAAAAGATGGTATTGCCGGAGATTTAATCATATTAATTGAAGAAATACCTCACGAAAATATTAAAAGAGACGGTGTAAACTTACTATATGACTTATACCTTAATTTTATTGATGCCGCATTAGGAACTTCTATAGAAATACCAACGGTTGATGGAAAGGTAAAAGTTAAAGTAGAACCTGGAACTCAAAGTGGTAAAGTATTAAGACTAAAAGGTAAAGGATTACCTAATATACAAGGTTATGGAAAAGGAGATTTTTTAATATATATCAATGTTTGGACTCCACAAGAACTTACTAAATCAGAAAAAGAAATACTTGAAAAATTAAGAACTTCTGAAAATTTCCAACCTAAATTAAGTGGAAAAGAGAAAGGGTTTTTCGATAAAATGAAAGATTATTTTAATTAATCGTTAAAAAAATATGAACATAAAAAGCACGGAAAATTCCGTGCTTTTTTTTACCCTAAAACCCTTACACAACTGTCCCTCATATATTTGTATGAAAAATATTTTAGCTAAAAAATTAACAAATTGTTAAAAACATTTTTTTTATTCTAACTTATTTAATTTATTTTTACAAATATAGGTATATCTACTGAGTAATAATTTAAGTATTAATACTTACATAATTTTTTGAGGTCATGAAAAAAAATATTTATTTACCAATCATACTGATTATAAATTTATTTATTGGAGAAGTTTTTTCCCAGTGTTCTAATTTCGGCTCACAATTTCCATCAGCCACACAATCAACCACTTCTAACAGCTTAGTAAATGTAAGCACATGTGTATATGGTGGAGAATGGAGTGCTTATAATGTCACATCTGGACAAACTTATACATGGACAACCTGTGGAGATACAGATTTTGACACCCAATTGACGTTATGGAATACTGCCCACACCATATCATATGCTTATAATGATGATAATTGTGGTTTACAATCAACAATAACATGGACAGCTACTTTTACTGGAATAGTTCATGTACTTCTTTCAAGGTTTAATTGTGCAAATCAATCAACGTGCATGACTTTACAGTGGGCATGTACATCTTGTGGTTCTGCTCCTGGTGGATGCTTAAACACCTCTTCTTATGGTTCTGCAACTGCTCCAACTAATACAACACCAACAACAATTAGTACATGTAATTATCAAACAGAATATAGTACCATAAGTAATATTATTGCTGGAAATTCTTATCAATTTTCAAACAGTTGTGGTGGATATATTACTATTAGAAGTGGTACATATAATGGAACAGTCGTTGCTAGTGGTAATACTCCTTTAACATTTACTGCTCCTACAAGTGGAACATACTACGTTCATTGGAATACCAATTCTAGCTGTGGAACTGCTACAAGTTGCTGTACAACTACTATTACTTGCACATCATGTGGAGGAGCTACCTGTAATGATGGAATTCAAAATCAAGGAGAGACAGGGATAGACTGTGGAGGTCCTTGTCCTGTATGTCCAACCGGACCAAATCTAATTCCCACCGCTTGCTCTAATATCAACTATAACATGACTGCCAACACAACTATAACTTTTTATGATGATGGTGGCCCAGGCGGAGACCCTTGTGCTGATGCTGCTGTTTCTACTGGCAATTACTGTAACTGCAACTGTTTTACTACAGTAACTATTTGCGCAGCAACAGGACAGTATATTATTGCTGATTTTAGAGAATTTGCTATGTGGAATACCACTTCCGGATGGGATTGGATGAGAATTTATAATGGTCCAAATACAGGCTCTCCAATTATGTATGATAACAGCTCTACGGGAGCAAACAATTCAATGGGAGATTGTGGAATAGGTTCAAATGTATTAAACTTTTGTTCTTCTGGACAATGTATGACATTCCAATTTTGGGCAACTTCCGTTGTAAACAGAGCTGGATGGGATGCTTTAGTATCCTCTGTATCTAGTTTTTGCACACCACTACCCATCGAATTACTAAGTTTTACAGGTGAGGCTATCGAAGAAACAAATGTGCTTAATTGGACAACCACTTCTGAAATAAATAACGATTTTTTTATTGTAGAAGCTTCTATTGATGCAGAAAACTTCTCATCTATTGGTACAATTGCTGGAGCAGGTAATTCTAATGAAGTACTAAACTATCAATTCACAGACAATAATCCTAAAAATAAAACCATGTACTATCGTTTAAAACAAGTTGACTTTGATGGAAAATGGGAAAATTCTGAAATTGTTGCAATTGAAAGAGTTAGTTTAGGAACCATCAACATTTTCCCTAACCCCGTAAACAATATGTTGCATATCAATTTCAACAACAATGATGATACTGATTACACAATATTTGTTACAAATATATTAGGAGAAGTAATTTCAGAAACAAATACTATTGGAAAATCTAAACTCACATTGGAAATTTTTAATCAACTTTCAGGTGGAGTTTATTTCGTAAAAATAATGGATGAATCTAATAATTTGGTAAAAACTGAAAAAGTAATTAAACACTAGCAATAAACAAAACAATTAAAACTTCTTAGCTCTATCTAATTCACGTTTAGTATCTTTTGCTTTTAACGTTTCTCGTTTATCGTGGAGTTTCTTACCTTTTGCTAAAGCTATTTCCAACTTCGCAAAACCTTTGTTATTGATAAATAAACTAACTGGAACAATAGTTAGTCCGACATCTTTTTTCTTTTTTATCAACTTATCTAACTCACTGCGATTAAGTAATAACTTCCTTACCCTTCTTGGTTCGTGATTGTTATATGTTCCTTGCTCATATTCTGCAATAAAAACATTTTTAACAAACAATTCATCATTATAAAAAAAACAATATCCATCCGCAATATTTGCCTTACCTGCTCTTATAGATTTTATTTCCGTACCAGAAAGCTGAATACCAGCAGTAAAAGTTTCTAAAAACTCATACTCAAACTTAGCTTTTCTATTTTTTATATTAATTTTATTACTCACACTTCAAAATTAGACAAGTTATTTGTTTATCAATAATTATTAATCTCTAATTTCTAATCTCCAATTCATTAATTAACCCAATCCCACATCTAAACTCATCATTACAATAAAGCCTAGTATAAAACCCATTGTAGCAATATCAGTATATTTATCCCTTTGAGTTTCGGGTATCACTTCTTCTACCACTACATAAATCATTGCTCCTGCTGCAAAAGCCAACGCATAAGGTAAAATTGGCTGAAAAGTAAAAACTGCCCAAGCTCCTAACACAGCAGCAAGTGGCTCTACTATTGCAGATAATTGTCCATAATTAAAACTTTTCCAACGAGATAAGCCTTGTCTTCTTAAAGGCATAGAAACTGCTATCCCTTCCGGAAAATTTTGAATTCCAATACCAATTGCCAACGCTATTGCTCCCCCAATAGTTGCTCCTTCCAACCCCATGGCAGCTCCACCAAATAAAACTCCTATCGCCAAACCTTCAGGTATATTATGTAAAGTAATCGCCAATACCAACAAAATAGATCGGTGCCATTCTGTTTTTACCCCTTCTTTTTCTCCCTCTTTAAAATTAATATGTAAATGAGGTAATATCTTATCTAAACCAAACAAAAACATGGCCCCTCCTAAGAACCCAACCGCAGCTGGAATTACCTGAACAAAACCTTCTCCATCACTCATCTCAATAGCAGGATTTAACAATGACCAAAAACTTGCTGCTACCATTACTCCTCCAGTAAAACCTAACATTCCGTCAAAAAAAGCACGATTCATAGTTTTAAACACAAATACAAATGCAGCTCCCATAGCAGTCAATCCCCAAGTAAATAAAGATGCATATAAAGCTTGTTGAACTGGACTAATTGATTCAAAAAAAAGTTTTACTTCTTCCATAGTTTTAAATATTCAAGATTTGATGTTTATAAATGTAGTCTAAATTCTAAATTTTCTTAACTATTAAATTTTTACTTGCTTGATTGGAAATAATCACTTGTTTATTATTAACCAAAATTTGCATAGTAGCATCAAACTCTACAATATCTTTTACTTCAACTTCTGCTCCCAACACCAATTGCAATTGTTCTAAATAATTCAAATAACTTTTAGAATGTTCTTTAACTCCTACTACTACCGCTTTTTCTCCTCTTATTAAATCTGACAATGTTACATCTTTATGCTGGATAATATTTCCGTCCTTATCGGGAATAGGATCTCCATGCGGATCAAACTTAGGAAATCCTAAAAATTCATCTAAGCGTTCTGTTAGTTTATGTGTATTGATATGCTCTAACTCTTCAGCTAAATCATGTACCTCATCCCATTTAAAATTTAATTTTTCTACTAAAAAAACTTCCCACAACCTATGATTTCTAATAATAGAAACTGCTACATCACTACCTTTTTTAGTTAAGTTTACTCCTTGATACTTCTGATAACTAACCAACTTTTTATCTGCCAGCTTTTTAATCATATCGGTGACAGAAGAAGGCTTAGTTGCTAACTTATCTGCAATAGCATTGGTAGAAACCCCTTGAACCCCATTTAAACTCAATTTATAAATAGCTTTCAAATAATTCTCTTCAGTAAATGAATTCATCTTTGCTTTTTTATACAAATGTATAAAATATTTATTACATATATAAAATTATATTTTTAGATTAATCTAAATTTTATTTTATATATTTGCAAAATAATTATTTATGTAATGAAAAAAAAATTACTTAACATTTTATTCTTTGTTTGTTATCTTCCTATAACTATTTATAGTCAAGGAGGAGCAATAGAAGGAGTTATTAGTAGCAATAGCGATGCTGTAGCTTTTGCCAATATTGGTTTATCTGGCACAAAACTAGGCACTGCTGCAGATGTTAACGGAAAGTTTAAACTTAATAACATCCCTGTTGGTACTTATACTGTTCAAGTTTCAGCGGTTGGTTATAAACATTATAAAAAAACCATTACTATTGAAAGCGAAAAAACCATTACATTAAACATCACAATAGAAGAAACAGCCACACAAATAGAAGAGTTTGTGGTTACAGGTACCTTACGTGAAGTTTCTATAAAAGAATCAGCTGTACCTATAAAAGTTTATAAACCTACTTATTTTCTTAAGAACCCTACTCCTGTTTTATTTGAAGCTTTACAAATTGTTAATGGTGTTCGTCCACAAATAAATTGCAGCGTTTGTAATACCGGAGATATTCACATCAATGGTATGGAAGGTCCTTACACCATGGTTACTATTGACGGAATGCCTATTGTTGGAGGACTCTCAACGGTTTATGGACTAAATGGAATTCCGAACAGCATGATTGCCCAAACAGAAGTAGTAAAAGGTCCTGCTTCTACTTTATTTGGCTCTGAAGCTGTTGGTGGTCTGATAAATGTTATTACCCTCGATCCAAAAGATAGTCCGAAATTAGCTGTTGATGTTTTTGCAACTACTTGGGGAGAAATAAACACCGATATAGGTATGGGTTTTAAAATAAATGAAAAAGTTACTTCTATGCTCGGTATTAATTATTTTAATTATTCGAACCCAATAGATAATAACGGAGATAATTTTACTGATTTAACACTTCAAGACCGAATTTCTATATTTAATAAATGGGATATTAAACGTAAAGAAAACCGAGAATTTTCTGTAGCTATGCGTTATGTTTATGAAGACCGTTGGGGAGGTGAAATGCAGTGGACTCCTGAATTTAGAGGTGGCGATAGTATTTATGGTGAATCCATTTATACCAGTCGTTACGAAATTATTGGAAAATACCAACTTCCTGTTAAAGAAAGGCTAATGAGCAGTTTTTCATTTTCCGACCATCAACAAAACTCTGTTTATGGAAATGTGCCTTATATTGCTCATCAAAAAATTGCTTTTGGTCAGTTGTTTTGGGATAAAAAAGTTGGCAAGCACGATTGGCTTATAGGAACAGCTATTAGGTATAATTTTTATGATGATAATACTGCGGCAACTCAAACAGCAGACACAGACACCCTCAACCCTAAAAACAAACCTGACAATGCTTTTCTACCAGGAATCTTTATTCAACATAGTTATAAAATAAACACCAAACACAAAACATTGGTAGGCTTACGGTACGATTACGATTCCCGACATGGAAATATTTTCACCCCACGTTTTAACTATAAATGGACACCTAATGAAAGCAACACCATCAGATTAAGTTTAGGAACAGGATACAGAGTAGTAAATTTGTTTACCGAAGACCATGCTGCGACAACAGGAGCCAGAGAAATAGTAATTAAAGGCTCTTTATCCCCCGAAACTTCGTACAATGCCAACCTCAATTATCAAAAAATAATTACTACTAAATTTGGCTTTATTAATTTCGATATTAGTGGTTTTTACACTTACTTCAACAATAAAATCATACCCGACTACGAAACTAATTCCAAGCAAATTATTTATGAAAATCTAAATGGCTATGCTGTTTCAAGAGGTATAAGTTTTGATATGGACATTACTTTTTCAGCTCCTCTTAACATAAAATTAGGTGGAACTTTTATGGATGTGTTTGAGGTCAGTGAAAACGAATTAGGAAATTTAGAAAAGCAACCACAATTGCTAACCGAAAACATTTCTGGAACTTTTGGTGTGAGTTATGAATTTACAAAGCGAAAAATTAAAATTGATTACACAGGAAATGTATACGGCCCAATGAAATTACCTCTGGTAGAGAATGATTTCCGTCCGGAGTACTCCGATTGGTACAGTATTCAAAACATACAAATTACTAAAGAATTTAAAAAAGGTTGGGAGGTTTATGGAGGAGTTAAAAACTTACTAAATTTCACTCCTCCCAACAATTCTATTTTGCGAGCCAATGATCCTTTTGATAAAAATGTAAATTCATCTGACAACCCTAATGGATATACTTTTGATCCTACTTATGTTTACACTACTTTTCAGGGAATAAGAGGTTTTTTGGGAGCAAGGGTTCGATTTTGATACTTGAAGTTATTGTTGATAAACTCATCAATTATCTCTATTATTGAACCACCAATTTTTTAGCGTATTTATAAGACTCATTTACTAATTCAACATAATAAATTCCTTTAGGTAATGAGCTAATATTAATTAAAGTATTAGTAGAGTTTACTTTTTGTTCCAATAAAGTTTTTCCTAATACGTCTTTAACCTGTACCACCACATTATTAGGAATATCATCCAGTTGGATGGTTACATATCCATCTGCTGGGTTAGGATAAATAGAAAAATAATTATTACTGTAATTGATAGGTACAATATGTGAATAAGTGCTTTCTCCATTAAAATCAGTTTGTTTTAAACGGTAGTAAGAAATTCCTGAAACAGGAAATTTATCTTCATCTTCATAATGTAAAATCTCTTGTGAGTTTCCTGCACCACTCTTTTTTAAAACTTCTTCCCAATTAACAGCATCCTTACTTTTTTCTACAGTAAAAAAGTCGTTATTAATCTCAGAGGATGTTTGCCAATTTATTTGAACTATGTTATTTTTAACCTCAACATTAAAATCTAATAATACGATAGGAAGAATTTCTATAGACTGCATATTATAAGCAACGAAAGCGACATCAGTATTAGGTGTCAGCTGATGTTGAAATTTAGTTACTGCAGCATAATTTCCAACTGTTATTCCCAGATCAGCAAAATCAAATGCCAATAACCTTAAATTTCTAGTGGAGGCTGTAGAGCCACCACAAGCTAATCCTGGTATATTATAGAACTTCCAAGTTGGTTGAGCAACAGCTGGCACTCCATTAAAATTAACGGCAACTTGACTACCAACAATATTATTTAATATATCTAAAAACCGAAATTGATCAAGTAAAGAACCATTTACATCCCCTGCCTGTGTTATAATTATATCGGGTATTCCATCACCTATAGAAGTGGCGTTTATTCCTGCAACGGTATATTGAATATTTCCACCAATATTAAATATTGCAGTTGATAAATCTAATCCATTTATACCATCAGTTAAATAAGCTGAAATATTATTTCCACTTGGAGGAGCAACAGGTGGAGCACAACCATTACCACCACTAAAGCCTCCAAATTGTCTACCAATTCCTATAAGTGCACTAGGATTATTACTATTAACTGTTGCCGGCATAGCTTGAAATACTTGAGCTATATATGTTACAGCATTAGCTGTTAATGTTACATCATTCACCCCCGTAGACCATATTGTTCCTCCACTTTCAAATGCTAATAAGTGATGGGTAGCGACATCTGCTACTTGAGGACTAGCTGTACTACTGGTAAAAAAGCCATTGTGATCAGTATAAATACGAGTTACATTGGTTTGTGTCCAACCTGTAACACAAGCAATAGCCAACAATTGAAATATGACTATAAATCTTCGTAAAAAAGTTTTCATTAATTTAATGGTTGTGCAAAAAAACAAATGTAATTTTTTGTTTTATTTATAAAATACTTAAGTCTTAAAAAAATAAATTATAATTTACCTTTTCAAAGGTTAAAAAGTTTCAAAAATACTGTAGTAAATTTATATAAACTTTTTCAACTCCAATCTTTCACCATCAAAAACTGCATAGGTATTATGCTTTATCCATTCTCCTAAATTAAAATATATAGAATACTCACTAATTGGAATTTCTAAAGGTAAATGGCGATGTCCAAAAACAAAATAATCGATATGTTCTTTTTTTAAGTAATCTTTACAAAAATGATAGAGCAACTCTTTTTCTTTCCCTTCAAATTTTTCATCATAGGTAATATTGTTTTTTCTACTTTTTCTACTCCACGCATTAGCAACACCTATTCCTAAATTGGGATGAATACGTGCAAATAACCATTGACATACTTTACTGGCAAAAACTGCTTTTAACATCTTGTATTGTTTATCACCCGGGCCAAGTCCATCACCATGTCCTATGAAAAATTTCTTTCCATTATATTCACGAACAATAGGTTCTCTGTATAATTTAATTCCCAATTCCTTAGGCAAATAATCAAAAATCCACATATCGTGATTGCCTGTAAAAACATGAATAGAAATACCACTATCCGTTATTTCAGCTATTTTTCCTTGTAACCGAACAAATCCTTTAGGGATTACAGTTTTATATTCAAACCAAAAATCAAAAATATCGCCTAATAAATATATTTCCGAAGCATCTTTTTTTACTTCGTCTAACCACTTTATTATTCTAGCTTCACGTTTTTTGCTTTCTTCATGATTAGGTGCTCCTAAATGAAAATCTGAGGCGAAGTATATTTTAGCGGGTTTATTAGTCATCTTAAAATCAAAACTACATAATTTTTACAGACAATTACATATCAAATTTTCTTATTAGTTGAAAAGGTTGTATCAATTTTAGGTTCAATACAAACCTAATTTTATCTTGATACTTCAATTGGTTTAATTCTCCTGAAGATGTGATTGGAAGATATATTTCAAAAAAATCAGGCACAATATTCACTGCTACTCCAAAATTATAAGCAAAATCAGAAACTCTGTCCACTTCATTCCCTGAAAAATCACGAGTAAGCGTTGCTGCCATACCAACATCGGCATATAAACTAAGATGTTTTGTAAACAAGCTACTTTCAACATTTACTGAATTCATCCATTTATTTGCCTGCATAAACTGCCCTTGCGATTCAGGAATTACAGGGTTTCTAAATCCCCCATCAATTATCGCAATTTGCTGATTAAATCTACCAACAGCATCATTTCTACCTAAAAACAATTCATTGTACATATAATCTGATGCCTCATTTCCGCTAAAGTTATAGTTAAAACGACTATTTTGTTGTTCATCTCTATTATACAAAAATCTCCCGACAAAAAATCTAAAGTGTAAACCTGTACCAGGTTTTTTGTAAGCAAAACTATAATGTGCTTCTACATTTAATTTTACAAAATCTTGATGTTGCTGCACATTTGCTTTTAACATATATGGATTTATAGGATGTTTACTTTTCACTCCAACATTAATATTATTGATATAAAAATAATTTATGGTGTCTTTGTAAAGTACTTTGCCATTTTCATCTCTTTTAGAGAAATCAGTATTTTCTTCAAAAATATTTACAAATTCATAGCTAAAAAATGTGCTTTTAGCTTGTCTGGCTCTATTTTTTCTAAAATCTATTTCTATTCTTGGATTAACTTTATAATATTTCAGTTCCTGCTCCCTATAATTTAATCTGGTAAAAGATTTTGCACTTGCACCTAATGCCATATTTTGTATAAATGTATTGGGCATAATATGATAAAATGCAGAAGCATAACCATTAATTTCGTTCGTAGAAAACGAATAAAGCGGAGCCAAAATGTATTCGAACTTTTTGGACGGTATAAGAGAATTATAAAAAGCCATCCCCATCATAAACTTATCGTTGTTATTCCAACCTGCAATTGGCGAAAAAAACAACTGCGTCTTATCAGGATTTTCTATACTTCCCATCCATTGCAAACGCAAAGGCTCCATGGTTTTAAACAATCCTTTCGCTTTAAGCGTATTATTTTGTCTGTTTATTTCAGGAATATTTTTCTGAGCATCAATTTTATAAGTATCGTAATCGCCTTTTTCAAAAGAAACAAAAGCTTTTTTAGCAATAGGCTCATACCATTGTGTAGCTACAATTTTTCCGTCTTTAATCCCAGAAATAGAAAAAGGCCCGTTTATTTTACCATTGTTTTTAATTTTCAACAACGAATTTCCAAGGGTATCAGTTTTATTTCTGGTAATTTTATAATCAATTTTTTTGGTAGTTTTTATCATATCATCAAAAAACCAATCTAGGTTCTCCCCAGTTTCTTCTTCAAAAATTTTTCTTAAATCTTTTGGTTGTGGATGTTTGAATTTCCATTCCTGAAAATAGCGTTGCATGCATTTATCAAACTTTTCCTCGCCCAAATAATTCTTTAAATAATCAAAAACAATAGCAGATTTTGAGTAAACAATTCCAGCATAATTTAAAGATGTATATTCAGCTGCTGCTAATTCTATAGGCTGATCTTTATTTCTTTTCGCATTTAGTAAGTAAGCTAATTCATATTGGTGTTTATGTGGGTGACTTGCCATATCGAACCAATTGAAAATTTTTTCATTTTTATCATCAAGTTCTCCAACTAACAATCTTTCTGGATATTTAGTTTTTACATATCTCAACTCATTAAATGAATTGATACCTTCATCCATCCATGGATGTAAACGTTCGTTTGTTCCTAAAATACCGTAAAACCAATTATGTCCTACTTCGTGCATAATTACTGTCTCTAACGAAAAAGCATCACCCGATTGTCCAATTACAGTAACGTTAGGATATTCCATTCCTGCTCCAGCACTTAACGCTCCATCTACAGCAGTAACATGTTTGTAAGGATAATCGCCATTCCACAAGGAGTAATAGTAAGTAGCATCATTTAAATATTCAATGCTTTTTTTCCATAAATCAGCTTCGTTATTGGTAAACATTGCCCAAGTAGTCACTTTTTCTTTTGAATTAGGCAACTCTACTTCACCTTTTAAAACATGGTATCTTTTATCTGCAAACCAAGCAAAATCATGTACTTTTTCCTGATGGTAATGAAGTGTTTTTGTTTCAGACGAAGACTCCGGAAAAGACAAGTCTGTATCAAATTCTTCAATTGTTGCAGTATAATTAGCAATGCTGTCGAGCCATTTCATTTCTGCTTCGCCATTAATCAAATCGCCTGTCGCACCTACCCTGTAATTTTTAGGCAAAGTAATATGTACATCAAAAGTTCCAAATTCAGAATAAAATTCTCCCTGATTTAGATAAGGCATTTGATGCCAACCTTTTTCATCATAAACAGCAGGTTTAGGATACCACTGAGTAATCTGATAAGATTGCTCCATATGTCCAAGTCGTGAGAAAACACCTAAGGGTAATTTTACACTAAAAGGCGTATAAATTTCTACTGACTCTCCGGACAAAAGAGGCTCCGGTAAATATACAATGGCAACATCTTCATTTTCCTCAGTAATAGTCCAAATAGCTACTTCTCCATTCACTTTAAATTCCAATCCATCAATAAAACCCAAATGTTTATCATGAGAAAAATACAACATGGTATTATTTTCTTCCAACAATTGTTTCGTTAAAGCGGTTTCATGATTTTTATAAGCATTTGGCCATAAATGAAAATAGATATAATTCAGCGTTTTTTTAGAATTATTCTTATACCAAATGGTTTCTTTTCCATCTAACTGATGACGTTCGTCATTTAAAGTAACATGAATTTCATAATTTACTTCTTGCTGAAAATAGTTGGTATCGGACTGTGCAACGAACTCAAGTTCAAGAAATAATAAAAAAAACGATAGTCCTAATAAAAATTTCATTATTAATTTTTAGAATAAAATTTTATTCGTCATTATCTGTAACACGAATAGTTACCAAATCAATCTTATTGTTACTTACTTTATCAATTTTGATTTCAAGACCATTATGCCTAATAACCTCATCTTTTTCAGGAATAGATTCATCAATAGAAATGATTAACCCTGCCAATGTTTCGTAATCATCAGATTCAGGTAAGTCGAGCATGTATTTTTCGTTAATATAATCAATTTCCAATCTTGCCGAAAATTGATATAAATCTTCATCTATTTTAATTTCTGTAAGTTCTTCATTATCGTGTTCATCTTCTATATCACCAAAGATTTCTTCAATAATATCCTCGGTAGTAATAATTCCAGATGTTCCTCCAAACTCATCAACCACAACAGCTACACTTTTTCTTAATGTTATAAATTCCTGTAAAATTTGATTGGCAGGCATAGATTCTGGAATAATAGATATGGGCAACAAAATAGATTTTACCGTTTTAGGTTTTTTAAATAATTCTTTAGAATGAATATACCCAATAATATTATCAATAGAATCTCTATAAATTAATATTTTGGACAAGCCTGTTTCTATAAATTTATCTCTAATAGTTACCAAAGGAACCTCAATATCCATAGCCACCAAATCGGTTCTGGGAACCATACAATCTCTGGCTTTAACACTAGAAAAATCTAAAGCGTTTTTAAAAATCTGAATTTCGTTATCTACATCTTCTCCTTCTTCTTTCTTCTGCTGAATATTAGTCATAAAATGTTCCAAATCTATTTTGGTAAAAGCCATGTCACTTTCTGATGTATCTACTCTAAAAAATTTAAGTATTAAATTAGAAACTCCCAATACCAATAAGGTAAATGGATAAAGGACTACATAAACAATTTGCAATGGAATTGCTCCTATTGTAAGTGCTTTATTAGGGTTTATTCTCAAAAGCGATTTTGGCAAAAACTCAGAAAAGAAAAGTATTAATATAGTTGAAATTATGGTTTGAATAAGCAACACAACAAAATCATTTGCTGTTATTTTTTCATAAATTATTGGCTCTAACAATTTTGCCATTAAAATACTATAAATTACCAGTGCAACATTATTTCCAATAAGCATGGCACTAATAAATTTAGCAGGATTTTTCAAGAAAAAAGAAAGTATTTTTCCTGAAAAAACACCCTTTTTGCTGCTCAACTCAATTTTAAGTCGGTTAGCAGTAACAAAAGCTATTTCCATTCCTGAAAATAGTGCTGAGAAAAGCATGGCAATTAAGATGTAAATAATATCTGGCGAGGGCATTTAATTTTTTAGATTATATTGGTGTAAAGTTATAAAAAATTATTGTCCCATTCTTCGTCTTTGTCTTCTTCTTAAAAAATATAAAAATATTGCTAAAACAGTAAGCATAAAAAAGAAAAGCGCATCTTCTGTAGCAGTAAAGAAAAAATGGTATACTCCTATTACACCACTAACAATAGCTATGACTAGCCACATTAATTCTAAAAATCTTATTACTTTGTTCATATTGTTGATTGTTAATTTATGTTTCTCGCAAAAACGCTAGAATTGTTTATTTGTTGAATTCATAATCTCTAAAAACAAACCACTTCACCTCTCAAGATAGGAGTCCTTCACAAATTTCTAATTAAATTAAGGGCTAACAGCGGTTGAGTCTTTATTTTCTTTAAGTAAAATAGTTCCTTTAATTTTATTGATTTTCCATTTGGTAAAGTCTTCATTGGCTTCAAAGCCTTCTCCCATTAAAATTTCATCTTGGGTAGTAATTTTTACAAATTCATCAGAATAAATTTTTGCCGAATCTTGTTTCCAAACTAAATGTTCTGTATTTAATTTTTCACCTTTTTCATTTACCACTACCACATCATTTTTAGCTTCCATAATGTTTTCTTTAATACGATGGATGGCATAGTTGGCAGTAAGGATTGTATTCACTTGTTTCAATGAATCAAAAAAGATAACTTCAATACCTTCACTCATTTCCAAATATGGATTTTCTGAAGCATATTCTTCCATTTTAGGAGCCGACACCTTAATTTTTACCACAGCTTTTTCGGAATAAATCAGTTGAACATTTTTTCCTTTTTTTAATGGTAGTTTTTCTTTTTGAGTAAGTTGTTCTACTTCTTTCAAATCATTCTCGCACCCAAAACAAATAATCCCGAAACTAAAAAGCAACGGGATTACTATTCTATTATGAAAACGTAATTTCAATTTTACTTATTTCGTTTTAACAGTTGTGTTTTCATTAATCCAACATTCAACTTTATATGCATCTCCATTTTTTTGGTTATAAAAGAATACATCTTTTGTTTCAGGAAAACGAGCAGAAACAGCTGCCATTTTTTTGTTTGCTTCAGATGCAGCTTCTCCATCAACACTTTTTGCTTTTTGATATTTGTCGTAAGCAGCCCAATAAGCACCAAATTTCCCTAATTTACCATCATCACATGATGCAGCTCCATATAAATAGGCATCTCCAATTAAAATATAAGGATCTCCCCAACCCGATCTAGCTCCTATTGCTTTTAAAGCATAATTTCTTGCAGAAGCATTATCTCCTTTAGATAAATAAGTTTCCGCAATACTTAAATAAAAATCTGCTTTTTCATCATCTGTTTCTGCCATATCAACTGCTTTTTGAAAAAACTCAATTGCTTTAGTATAATCTTTATTTTTCCAAAAAATTCTACCCATTCCATCAGCACCTGATGCAGAAGGTTCAATTTCGAAATATGCTTGAGCTACAGAAGCAAAAATAGCTGCATCATAACATTTTTTTCTTTTTAATAGAGTAACCATCCTTTTCAACCAATCTTTATTAGTTTTATTTACTCCAAACCCTTTTTCTGCTAAAGGAACTAGTACTTCGCAATCTAAATAAGGAGCAGCAACTGCATTAATTTTTTCTTCAGCATCTCTATAATCGTTATCTGTATTTGATCCTGCTAAATCCATAATCTTACCATAAAGTTCTACTAATTCGGCTTTAGTCATTAATTCATTTTTTTCTTTGTTTGCTGCAGCATACATTAACGCTACTAAAGTACCTGCTTGAGATTTAGCTCCTAACAACTCAACAGATTCATTTAAAATATTAAACGTTTTTTCATACTCTTTACCTCTATACACCAGCATCATTTGCCCTTTGTATCCTAAAACATAACCTCTTTGTCCAAAATACTCAATACGCTGATCATAAATGGCAAACATAGTATCTAAATACGCTTCTTTTTTAGCTTCATCTTTTTCTTTATCAGCTAAGCTTTTGTACATAGAAGCTCCATTAATATATAAGGACTTTTGTGATCCCGGACAAACTTTATAAGCTACCTTCCACATACTTAAAGCCAATTTAGGATCAGATTTTAAATAATCTTTATAAATTAAGTTATTGATACATGTAATACTATCTTCGGGAGTTGCTCCATATTTACCTTGAGCATTTACATTATAAGCAATTAAAACCCCTAGTAGTATAGTTGTTACTTTTTTCATTGTTTTAAAATTTAAGTTTAAAATTTAATTATATTTTCTTTTTATAAACCATTTATCATTAATAATAATGCCAACATTAAAATTGATAAACGTTTCTTGAATAAGTCCATCTGTTACTTTTCCTCTTTTTCCGTACTCTATTCCTAAATTTAGAGTTGGTGCTGATGTTCCTGTTCTTCTTAATGGTAGACCTGTCCCAAAAGTTATGCCGTATTCATTTATTTGATTATCTTTAATGGTAAAATATGAGTTTGAATATCTAAATCCAAACCTATAAGCTATTCTTTTAAAGTAAGTTCCTACATAATCATCATACTTTGGAGTAATTTGAAAACCAGCAGCAAAACTTTGTACTTTATTATAGCTATATAATGGATTGGTAGATGCAATAGTTGTCCAATCGGCTATATTATAATCAAAAGCTATAATCCATTTATTTTTCTTCTCAAAAGAAAACCCAACACCATATTCTAATGGCATATCAATACTCTGCTCATTATTATTTGTTTCTAAAATAGTATCTTTAATTGTTCCAAAATCTGCCGAACCAATAAAGCTTCTTACTATTCTGTTTTGTTTTGTATTTAGTTCTTTAGCCAACCCTACTGTTGCTCCAACAGTTAAAACATAAGTTTCTTTTGCTAAAGAAGTAGAGTCATATCTAGAAAAATTCTTTTGATATTGTGTTCCGAAATCAAAAGACAAATCTGAAGTAGTTGATTCACTTAAATCCCATATATTTAATCCTTGAGATAAATTCCCAAAAATGGTTTTACTATCAAATTCTGATCTTCCAAAATAAAAATTTGCATTAGCTCCAAAAGCAATATTAGAAGTAGAGTCTAACTTAATGTTAAACCCATTTCCAAAATAAAATTTATTTAACCCACCTTCTCCTTTTTTTATTTCTGTAACACTTCCAACATTTTCATCAGTATAACTATTGGTGTAATCGTATCCAATACTGGTAACAGGCATCAATCCAAAACTCATTCCCCAAGTTTTTTGAATAACCGGAAAAGCTAACGCCAAAGAAGCAACATAAGGATTAGTTTTATATTGAGATTGATTTCCATTATCTAACCAAAGAGCATTACTTATGAAGTTAAACTCAATAGTTGTCACTATTAAATCTGAATAAGAAGCAGGATTTTTAGAGTTTATATTCAAATTAGAACGAAGTCCTATAGCTGTTCCACCCATGGCAAAATTTTGGGAAAAACTTTGTGGACGAATAACACCCACTCCATATTTAGAGTATGGAGAATTGGTAGTGGTTTGAGCAAAAGCAATACTGCTAATACATAAGCAAACAAACAATAAAGTGACAGTACTAATTTTTCTCATTTAATATTAATATTTGTTGTAATCCACGGAGGACTAAAAAATCGTCTGCAAAGATGCGATTTTTTGCTTCCAAATCAAATAGTTTATAATCTCCTCCGGTAAGAACTATTTTTAGGTCATTATATTGTTGCTCATAAGCTGAAATCATTCCTAAAATCTCATACTTAAATCCGTTATAAACTCCCGATAAAATTGAATTATCGGTACTATCCCCTATTAATTTTATTAACTGATTTTCATATTTTATTTGTGGTAATTTTTGTGTAAAATGATGTAACGCTTTAAACCTCATTTCGAAACCGGGGGCAATACTTCCTCCATGATAAACTAAGTTTTCATCAACAAAATCAGAAGTTATACATGTTCCCATATCAACAATCAATAAATTACTATTTGGAAACATAGCCATTGCTCCTGCAACTGCCGAAACTCTATCTAAACCTAATGTTTCAGGTGTTTTATAGTTAATTTTGAATGGGAATTCCATTTTGTGGTTTAACCAGTAAAATGAAATGTTAATTTTATTTAAAATTGCTGAAACTTCAGCTTCATTATTCCTTACGGAGCTAATAATTCCCCTTTTTGTGTCAAATTTATTTTTTATTTCAAAAATAATTGATGCATTAACTTCACTATATTTTTGGCAAAAAATAATGTTATCATCTTCAAAGACAGCTATCTTAACAAAGGTATTTCCTACATCAACTATTAAGTCCATAAAAAAATTTAATGCTCGAAATTACAAATTTCAATTAAATGTTTTTGCAGATTAAATTATTTTAATACTTTTGCCGACCATTAATCGAGGTGATGTAGCTCAGTTGGTAGAGCAACGGACTGAAAATCCGTGTGTCGGGGGTTCAATTCCCTCCATCACCACACAAAAACCCGAAAAAGAAATTCTTTTTCGGGTTTTTTGTTTTTAAGAGCCACACTTTTTATATGTATTTTTGATTCCTTATTTTAATTAAAAAACTTTATCAAACATTTTCGTTACATATTATTGTTGATTGCCACCTATTTTGTGTTTAAACTATCAGCTCAGGAAAATAAACATGCATTTTTCATTGAATCAGAATACATGGTGGGAAAAGTAGTTCCAAATTACTTAAACAAGTTTCCTCCTACTCTTTTACAACAAGGCTTAGCCGTAAATATTGGTTCTTTAAAAACTGATAGCAACAGCACTTGGGCAAAATATTATAACTTCCCACAAACAGGTATCTCTCTATTTTATTCATCTATCGGCAATGAAAAAATTTTTGGAGATGAATACAGCATCATGACTTTTGTTGCTTTTAACATTTTTAATCAAAAAGAAAAACCAATTTATTTTAAACTAAGTTTAGGAGCCGCCTATTTTACTACTTTTTACGATAGTATTTCGAATAGAAGAAATGTAAATATCGGCTCACCATTTAAATGGTCTTTTCAAGCCGGAGCTTATAAAACCATAGTTGAAAAACCCGGTATGAATTTAAAATTAGGACTTATTTTTTCTCATGCTTCCAACGGGCATACACAACTACCTAATTTCGGGTTAAACTCATCATTATTAAGTCTTTCAGCTCAGTTTTACAGGAGAGATTTAGCTACTTATCAGTTAACCAAAAAACCTATTAAAACCGAAATTAAATCGAAAAGCAGAGACATTGGTATTAGTTACGGTTTAGGACTTCATGAGTATGGAGACAAAGATGGTCCTGTTGGTGGAGAAAAAAAATTAGTGCACTCCACTTCTATTTTTACAGGAAACACCATTAATCATCATTTTAGGTGGGGATTGGGAGCAACCTATCGCTACTACGATGTTTACTATTATCAAATTACCTCAAGAAAATTAACCGATTATACCAATAGTCCAAAAAAGTATGCTTCTAATGTTGTTGTACACGCAAACGCAGAGCTTTTAATGGGACATATTAGCATGAACGTAGAAATAGGAATAAATGTATACAAACCTTTTTACAAGCAGTATGAAAAAGATTTTCCACTAAACAAACAATTTGAAGGATATATGAAGTTCAAATCTTATTTTAAGAAAGGATTTTCTACTCGTTTAGGGTTGAATTTATACGCCATTAATGCTAATAAATTACCAAAACACAATTTTTATATTGGTCCGTATATTAAAGCCAATGCCGGTCAAGCAGATTTTAGCGAACTCTCTTTTGGATATATTTATAGAATGAATTAAACGATTATGACTCATCAGAAAATAATAGACCAGACCGTAAAATTTGCAAAAGAAACCTTAGCTAATGCAGAAGGAGGACACGATTGGTGGCACATTTACAGAGTTTGGCAATTGGCTAAAAAAATTGCTACACAAGAAAAAACTAACCTTTTAGTTGTTGAGTTAGGTGCTTTATTGCACGATATTGCCGATGCTAAATTTAATGATGGTGACGAAAATATTGGTCCGAAAAAGGCTCGTGAATTTTTGCAATCCATTTCAGTTGAAGAAGAACTTATTATACATGTTGAAAAAATCATTCAACACATCTCTTTTAAAGGAGGAAATTTTGAGCAAGCATTTAACTCTACCGAATTAACTGTTGTACAAGATGCTGACAGATTAGATGCCATGGGAGCAATTGGAATTGCTAGAACGTTTAATTATGGTGGATTTAAAAACAGAGCTATTTATAATCCTAACATCCAACCCAACTTAAGTATGAGTAAAGAGGAATATAAAAATAGTACTGCACCTACTATCAACCATTTTTATGAAAAATTACTTTTACTAAAAGACCGAATGAACACGACTACAGGAAAAGCAATGGCAATTCACCGACATAATTATATGAAGCAGTTTTTAGAAGAGTTTTATAAAGAATGGGAAGGGGAAAAATAAATTCCACCCCATTGCAATTTTATCTTTTCTTAAAAGTTAGTAATTTAGTAGTTGAAAATTTTCTGAATTATGCAAGCACCAAGAATCCCTAAAATGTTTGGAATTTATACCAAAAAGCCTAGTCAGTTTGAATATACCCCACGGTATTATGACGAGCGTAAAGAGAAACTGGAAAAACGAATTGCTCAGATAAAAAAAGAAGTTGAAAACGAAAAAAATCCGACAAGTACTTCAGAATATAGCAATTCTGAATATCAATCGAGAATTAGAGAAGATTGGGGAAATGGCTACGCTAGAAGAAATAATACTGGTATGATTAACAAACGTGTGCTTATTTATCTGGGTATTTTGCTTGCTCTTACTTACTATTTGTTTTATTAAGACAACACTTTCGTCTTCTCCACCACTTCTTGCATTCTTAAATCATTCATACATTTAAAGTGCTTTTTCGGACACGCATCATAGCCTATTTTAGAACATGGTCTGCAGTTAAGATTATTATTTTCTATAACTACATATTTTTCTTTTGGCAAGTAAGGATACATCCCAAAAGCAGGAACAGTATTTCCCCAAATAGAAATAATATTTACTCCCAAAGCTGCTCCGATATGCATTAACCCTGTATCGTGAGTAATGAGGATTTGGCTGTTTTTTATAATAAATGCCGACTGATTAATAGAATACTTGCCACAAGCATTGTATATGTTTTGATTAGAAGAATGACTTATAATCTCATTGGCTTTTTGTTCATCTTCTTTTCCTCCAGCTAAAATTATAGGTTGTTGAATTAAAGTACACAACTCCACTAATTTACTTGTAGGCAAACACTTAGTTGCAAATTGAGCACCTATAGCAATAGTAACATATCCATTGTTGTGTGTTTCCGGAAGATTAATTACTTTATCATTATCTGTAAGAAAAAAATCTAAGCCTTTGCCATCATTCTCAACTCCTAAAGGTTTTACGGCTTCAAAATATCTATCAACAATATGAATATCGGGCAATGTGTTTATTTTAAAATTGGTCAACAACCATTTTTTTATATTCAGCTTATCGAAAGTAAAACGTAGTGTACCCAATTTTCTGGAAATACTTTTAGAGCGAAGATTTTTGTGTAAATCTATGATATAATGAAAACCCTCATTTTTTAGCTGTTCAGCAACTTCGCTATTATTTTTTTCAATGGTATGAACTTTAGTGATGTAAGGATTATTTTCTACTAAAGAACGATAGCTTTTTTTAGTTAAATAGTGAATTTCTACATTGCCATCCAACTGTTGTTTTAAGCACCTTACTATAGGAGTTGTAAGTACAATATCACCAATGGAACTGTATCTTACAACTAATATTTTTACGGTATAATTCTCCATTAAAAGTTATCCTTTGTAGGAAAGCCATTTCCAAAGTTCTTTGTAGGTAATTTTCTTACCATACATTAAAATTCCTGTACGATAAATTTTTGCAGCCATCCATGTTGCTCCTAAAAAGCCAAGAACTAACAACGCCATAGAAAGCAATAATTCCCATGTCTCTACTCCAAAAGGAATTCTTACCATCATAATTACAGGAGAAGTAATTGGTATTATCGATAACCAAAAAGCTAACGCTCCATCAGGATTATCCATTACTGTTCCTGCTACTACAAATGAAAAAATTAACGGAATGGTTACCGGCATCATAAACTGTTGCGAATCGGCTTCATTATCTACCGCAGAACCAATAGCCGCTAAAAATGCTCCGTACAATAAATAACCTCCTAAGAAATAAAACAAAAATGAAATTAATAGTTTAGCAATAGGAATTTGTTGCAACACCCCTGAAATTTGAGCTTCTAAATCAGTTGAGCTAGCAGCTTTTGTCATTTCATTCATTTGTTCGCCTTGCATCATTTGTTCTGTGTTTACCATATTAACCACATCGCCTGATGATACTGCTGCCATAGCAATAGTGTAAATACCCATAGATAATATTATCCACAACGAAAACTGTGTCAACCCAACCAAAGCTATACCTATAATTTTTCCCATCATTAACTGAAATGGTTTTACGGAAGAAATAATAATTTCCACAATTCTGCTGGTTTTTTCTTCTATCACTCCACGCATAATTTGTATTCCGTACATAAATATGAAGAAATAAATCATGATAGCTCCGGCAAAACCAAGCACTGTGCTTACCCCAACATTTTTAGATTCTTCACCTCCTGTTTCGCTTAAAGCAATTGGATTCACTTTTACATCGGGCTGAATTTCATCTAACTGAGCTTTCGTAATGTTAAACTTATCTTTGAGCTCAATATTTCTAATCCCTTTTTCTATAGTTGATTCTATATTACTAATAGTTGACATACCCGGTTGCTTCTTATAATAAAGCTGTGCTGTCGTTTGTTTACCAAGATTAGAAATATGAAGAATAGAGGTATATTTCTCTTTATAGAAGGCTGTTTTTGCTTCTTCTATTGGTTTAAATTCGTAATCAAACTGAAGTGTAAGTGAATTTTCAAATTGGTTAATAAACTGGCCTGTTTCATCAATTACTTCAATTATTTGGATATCTTTATCTTTTAAGCCTAACCAAATAGGCACCAACATTAGTGCTGCCATTAATATTGGTCCAAACAATGTCATTAAAATAAATGATGTTTTCTTGACCCTTGTAAGGTATTCTCGTTGTATTATTAAAGCTATTTTGTTCATTTTTTCAATTCACAGTTTTACAGTTATCAGTATTAAAATCTCTAATTTCTAATTAAACAATCATCTCTCCATTTCCTCCGGTAAATCATCAGGCATTACTTCATTTACTTTTTCAATAAAAATCTCATTCATGGTTGGGATATGCTCTTTTACCGCAATAATGTTTACATCATTTAGCACTGTAGCTAGTAATTTATTAAGACTTGTATCTTTCTGAATTCCTTTCACTTTTGCTACAATTCTGTTATCTTTCTTTTCTGTTGAAAGTAATTCAAAACCTGTCCAAAGTGCATTGGTAAAAGCAATTAAATTTCCTTCAAATGTTATTTCGTAAATATTGGTTTTATATTCATTTTTAATATCAACTACTTTTCCGTCTAATATTTTTCTAGATTTATTGATAAGAGCAATATCATCACAAATTTCTTCTACCGATTCCATATTGTGGGTAGAAAAAATAATAGTAGAACCTTTTTCTCTTAGTTCTAAAATTTCTTTTTTAATCAGATTGGTATTAATAGGATCGAAACCACTAAAAGGTTCATCGAGTATCAACAGTTTTGGTTCATGCAGTACGGTAGTAATAAATTGTACTTTTTGAGCCATTCCTTTAGAAAGCTCTTCCACTTTTTTATCCCACCAATTGGTAATTTCAAATTTATCAAACCATTGATTTAGCTTAGTTTTGGCTTCATTTTTAGACATTCCTTTGAGTTGAGCTAAATAGAGTGCTTGTTCACCCACTTTCATTTTTTTATACAAGCCTCTTTCTTCAGGCAAATAACCTATTTGAGAAATGTGTTTAGGAGCCAATTTTTCACCTTCAAAAAATACTTCTCCTTTATCCGGACCCGTAATTTGGTTGATAATACGAATTAAGGTTGTTTTTCCGGCACCATTTGGACCTAATAATCCAAAAATTCTTTGCTTATCTATATGAATAGAAACATTGTGCAAAGCTTTGTGTTCTGCATAAGTTTTATAAACTCGTTTTACATGTAAAATTTCCATGGAACAAATATAATTGAATAAAATTAGAGTAAATAAAAAAGTCATCACGTTCGTGATGACTTTTTTATTTTATTGATTTATAAATTATCTATTTTCAATAGCTACGTAATCTCTTTTATTAGCTCCGGTATAAACCTGACGAGGACGTCCAATTGGTTCTTTGTTCTCTATCATCTCTTTCCATTGAGCAATCCAACCAGGTAACCTTCCCAATGCAAACATTACTGTAAACATTTCTGTTGGTATTCCTAATGCTCTGTAAATAATGCCTGAATAGAAATCAACATTAGGATAAAGTCCTCTTGCTTTAAAGTATTCATCTTCTAACGCTACTTTTTCTAATTTTTTAGCAATATCTAAAATAGGATCATCTACTCCTAAAGCAGCCAATACATCATCAGCAGCTTTTTTAATAATAGTAGCTCTTGGATCAAAATTCTTGTAAACTCTGTGTCCGAATCCCATTAAACGAAAAGAATCATCTTTATCTTTAGCTTTTGCTATCCATTTTTCAGTATCTCCACCATCTGCTTTAATAGCTTCTAACATTTCTATTACTGCTTGATTTGCTCCACCATGAAGTGGCCCCCAAAGTGCAGAAACTCCTGCTGATATTGAAGTGTATAAATTTGCCTGTGATGAGCCTACAATTCTTACTGTTGACGTAGAGCAGTTTTGTTCATGGTCGGCATGAAGAATTAATAGTTTATTTAATGCACTAGCAACAACCGGATCAACTTTATAATCATCTGTTGGCATAGCGAACATCATGTTTAAAAAGTTAGAACAATAATCTAAATTATTATTTGGATAAATTACCGGATGACGCATAGCGTTTTTGTAAGCCCAAGCTGCTAATGTTGGGACTTTAGCAATTAATCTTTGCATGGTTAAATCCACAGCTTCTTTAGGTCTATTTGGATCTAACGACTCAGGATAGAAAGTTGACAATGAAGATAGTGATGCTGCCAAAATACCCATTGGATGAGCTTTTGGAGGATAAGCATCAAAGAAATGCTTCATATCTTCATGAATTAAAGTATGTTTAGTAATATTATCTTTAAATTTAGTATATTCTTCTTTAGTCGGTAATTCACCATATATCAATAAAAAAGCTACTTCTAAAAATTCTGCTTTTTCCGCCAATTGTTCTATCGGATAACCTCTGTATCTTAAAATACCTTCTTCACCATCTAAAAAAGTAATCGCACTTTGTGTAGAACCGGTATTTTTAAATCCACTATCAATAGTAATATATCCTGTTTTTGCTCTAAGAGCAGATATATCAATGGCTTTTTCATTCTCCGTTCCTTCTATAACAGGAAACTCATATACTTTCCCGTCTAATTCTAATTTTGCTATTTCTGACATATTTCTTTCTTTATTTTTTTGACGTTTGCTAAATTAATAAACTACTTTCTATTTTTTTATACTTTTTGTTAAAGAAATTTAAAATCTTTACCAAGGTATTGAGCATTGTGTCCAAGCATTTCTTCAATACGTAATAATTGGTTGTATTTTGCCATTCTATCTGAACGAGAAGCTGACCCTGTTTTTATTTGCCCTGTATTTAATGCTACCGCTAAATCGGCAATGGTTGTGTCTTCTGTTTCTCCCGAACGATGACTCATTACTGACGTAAATGAAGCTCTATTTGCCATATCAACTGCATTAATCGTTTCTGTTAAAGAACCTATTTGGTTTACTTTAATTAAAATAGAATTAGCCGACTTTTCTTTAATTCCTTTTGCTAATCGTTTGGTATTGGTTACAAATAAATCATCACCCACCAATTGCACTTTATCTCCAATAGTTTTATTCAGTTCTGCCCAACCTTTCCAATCATCTTCATCTAACCCATCTTCAATAGATAGAATCGGGTATTTTTTAGTCCAATCTTTCCAATAGCTTACCATTTCCGAAGAGGTTAATTTGTCTCCTGTTGACTGATGAAAATGATATACTTTTTCTTTGGCATTATAAAACTCAGAACTTGCAGCATCCATAGCGATATAAATATCGTCACCTGGTTTATAACCAGCTTTTTCTATGGCTTTTAATACTGTTTCTATAGCTTCTTCGTTAGATTTTAAATTTGGTGCAAAACCACCTTCATCTCCAACATTTGTAGAATATCCTTTGTCTTTTAAAACTGCTTTTAAATGATGAAAAATTTCTACTCCCATTTTTAGACCTTCACTAAATGAAGATGCTCCAACGGGCATTACCATAAATTCTTGAAAATCTATATTGTTATCAGCATGCGAACCTCCATTTAAGATATTCATCATTGGTATAGGTAATACGTTAGCATTAACTCCTCCAATATATTTGAATAATGGTAGTCCAGCTTCTTCAGCAGCAGCTTTTGCAGCAGCCATAGAAACTCCTAAAATAGCATTGGCACCCAAATTGGCTTTATTTTCAGTTCCATCAAGTGCTATTAGTGTTTTATCAATAGTACTTTGGTCCATAATATAAGCTCCGTTCAACTCATCGTTAATAACGGTATTAATGTTTTGAACCGCTTTTAAAACCCCTTTACCAAGATAGTTTTTCTTATCGTTATCTCTCAACTCAACTGCTTCATATTTTCCTGTTGAAGCTCCAGAAGGGACTGCTGCTCTTCCTAAAATTCCATTTTGTGTAACTACATCTACTTCAACAGTTGGGTTTCCTCTAGAGTCGAAAATTTGACGTGCATGAATTTGTGCTATATAACTCATTGTGCTAGTTTAAAATTTTATGGTTTATAAGTGTAGGATTATTTCTCTCTAATTAATACTTCATCAATCATTCCATATTCTTTGGCTTCTGATGCTATCATCCAATAATCTCTATCAGAATCATTTTCTACTTTTTCATATTTTTGGCCAGAATGTTTGGCAATAATCTCATACAATTCTTTTTTCAACTTCATAATTTCTCTAGCTGTAATTTCAATATCAGATGCCTGACCTTGAGCTCCACCTAAAGGTTGGTGAATCATAACTCTAGAGTGAGGTAAAGCTGTTCTTTTACCGTCAGCTCCTGCACATAACAATACTGCTCCCATAGATGCTGCCATTCCTGTACAAATGGTTGCTACATCTGGAGAAATGTATTGCATGGTATCATAAATACCTAAACCTGCATAAACGCCACCACCTGGTGAGTTTAAATATATTTGAATATCTTTTTTTGAATCTACAGATTCTAAAAACAACAACTGAGCTTGTATAATGTTAGAAACATAATCATTTATTCCTGTCCCTAAGAAAATAATTCTATCCATCATTAATCTTGAAAAAACATCCATAGATGCAACATTTAGCTGTCGTTCTTCAATAATTGTTGGAGAAATATAATCTGCGTAAATAGATTGATATTGGTCATAAACAGTACTACTTATGCCTACATGCTTTGTTGCATATTTTCTGAATTCGTCTTTATTGAACATATTTTTTTGGTTTTAGAAATGATTTGTAAAAATAGTCATCTAAGATAGTATTTTAGAAATGATTTCTCTATTTTTTTACAAAAATTTATAAAAAAAAATGCCCCGATTAAAAATCGAGGCATATAATACTTTATTTCTGTTTAGCTAAAAGCTTTTCAAACTCTTCTAAAGAAACTTGTTTTTCTTTCAGTTTACAGGTTGATTTATATAAGTCCATTAGTTTAGAATCATATAACATTCCGTAAATTTTTCTAGCTTCTTCTTGGTTTTGAAGTACGCTTTGAGCTGTTTGAGTTAATTGTTCATCATCATTCGCAGGCATACCCATGCTTTGCATTTGTTGAGTCAATAAACCTTTAGTGTAATCTATTACTTCTTCAAATTCAACTTTAATTTCATTTGCTTCAATGATTTTATTTTCAATTAATTGCCATTGCAAGCTTTTAGAGTACATATCGTATTCTGCTTCAATTTGCTCATCTGTAATTGGTTTTTCGTTAGAGGCTTTAATCCATTTCTTCAAAAAAGTATCAGGCAATTTTAATTTTAACGAATCCATTAAAGCATCTTGAACATCAGCTTTTAATTTTCTATCACTATCAGCAATTAATCCTTTGTTCAATTCTTCAGCAATTTTATCTCTAAATTCTTTTTCAGATTTTACTGCTCCTTCTCCAAAAATTTTATCAAACAATTCTTGGTTTAAGTCTGAAGCAATAACTCTGTTTACTTTTTCTACTGTATAATTAAATTTAGAGATGATATTTTTTAACTCATTCACATCAACCCCAATAGCTTGCGCTTGGTCACTTTCGTGCTCAGAAACAGTTTTAGGATCAACTATAAATTTATCTCCAGCTTTAGCTCCAACTAATTGTTTTTGTAAGTTTTTATCAGTAACTGCATTAATAATAATTACAGAACTGTTAGTAATCCCACTTTCTTTCACCTTGCCTTCGCCATCTAACTCTTCAAACTTCCCAAAAACCATATCATCGGCTTCAGCTACTTCTGGATTAGTCATTTTTCCATATCTGCGAGCTAAATCATCAACATATTTCTGAACGTCTTTGTCAGACACTTTTATTTTAAAGGCATCCACTTTAAGTTTATCTAAACTATCCACTTTAAAAGAAGGTGCTAATCCAACTTCGTATTTAAACTCAAATTCTTTTTGATTTTCCCAATCGATAGTTTCATCATCTTCCATTTTAGGAAGTGGGTTTCCTAATACCTCCAATTTTTCATTGGTTAAATATTCTTGTAAGGTATCCGACAAGATTTTATTTAATTCGTCAACTAACAAGTTAGTTCCTACCATTTTTTTCACCATGCCCATTGGTACATGTCCTTTTCTGAAACCAGGAACACTAGCTTTTTTACGGTATTCTTTAAGTTGATTTTCCACTTTATCTTGATAATCTTCTTCTTTCAACTGCACTTTAATAACTGCATTTAAATCATCAATTTTTTCTTGTGTAATGTTCATATATTAAGGTTTAATTTTTCATAACTTGATAAGATTCCCCTTTTCAGTGGAATAAATTCAACTAACCACTCCTTAAAAGGAGTAGAGTTTCACTAAATTTAAAAAAGGTATAAGGTTAGCCTTATACCTTTTATTTTTTCTTAAGGAACAACTCCTTATTTTGTGCGGGTGAAGGGACTCGAACCCCCATGCCGTGAAGCACTAGATCCTAAGTCTAGCGTGTCTACCAATTTCACCACACCCGCAAAACTTTAATTAAAGGTTTACTTTAAAACCTTCTTAAAAAAGGAGTGCAAAGATATCTTTTTTTGTTTACTAAACAAATGCTTTTAAGAAAATTTATTAGGACTATCCATTTTCTTAATTTATCAGTTTTTCACAATCTTTTTGGTAGTAATAATAACGTTATTTTCATCTACTATTTTAAGCATATAAAACCCATGTGGCAAATCAACAAACACATCTAACTTAATACTATTAGCTCCTTTGCTAAGATGTACATTCTTTTCTATCACAGATCCCAATAAATCTACCACCATAAAATTATAACTTCCTGATTGGGTTGTTTTAAATTCAATATTCAATACGTCTTTTACTGGATTTGGAGAAATTATTACTTCTCCCTCCTCTATTCTTCTAACAGAAACCACATCAGAATAAGAGAATTTACCATCAAAATCTACTTGTTTTAAACGATAATATACAATACTTGCCACTGGATTTTGATCTATAAAGTAATAATTTAATAATTCGTTTGAATTTCCAGCTCCTTTAACATTACCAATAGCCTCAAAGTTTCTTGCATCTTTTGATACTTCCAAAATAAAATAATCATTATTTATTTCCGAAAGTGTTTGCCACGAAAGTTCATTGCCATTTTCTAATGCATTTGCATTAAAACTCATCAACTCAATTGGAAGAATTGTACAATCGGTTGAAGCCGTATTCGCAGATGATGAATTTAAAGTAATCGGTTGTTGAACATCGGCATAATTGGTAACTAACAATATAAATACATCTCCCGCATTAACATTCGCATTTGCTTGTTCAATATTTGTAGAAGAATAACTACAATCTACTGGAACTGGCAAAGACCCACAAGCTGCTTGAGCATTAGCCAAACTACTATAAGGTCCCCAAAGAGCAAAATCAATATCACTAGCAGCAGTTATATCAAAACTCATTACACCACCACTATCAATTTCTAAATAAAACCAAGTTGGATTAGGTGATGTTGACAAACAATCATAATTATTCCCGGGTTCTGTAGTACTAGCATCATTTCCCCCTTGTGTGGCTACAAAAGAATAAGGACTATCTGCACAAATCGGCTGCATCTTATTGCACAAATCATTTGCAGGTGGTGGAGCTGGACCAAAAACACATATTGTAAAATCTGCACTACTCGGATTGGGAACTGTGGAAGACCAAGAATGAATCCTAATAAAATAAGTATTCCCAACGGTTAACCCTGTAACCAAAAATGAAGATTCAGCATCTTGACAACCTAAAGATGCTCCTGAACATCCATTAAAAACTTCTACCTCAGAATCAAATTCAGCAATTCTATCTACATAGGCAGAATCATTAGTTGCCACAAATGAAAACCAAACATCATCATTTGCTGTTCCTCCACAAGCAGAAACCATTGAATTAGTTGCTGAAGCTACAGTTGAAGATACAGAGTTACAACTACCATCCGTTGACATGGTTAAGCTTATAGCATTACCACAATTATCATTAGGTGGTGGTGGTGGTGGTGTACCTACACAAACATTAAAAGTTGTTGTTGCACCAGTACTTGAACTATAGGAATACACACGAATATAATAAGTATTACCTGGTGTTAACCCACTAATAGTAGTACTGTTTGGATCTCTACAAACTAATGGAGCTCCTACTGAACCACAAGACCCTGCATAAACAGAATGATATAAATCTGTTGGGCTTCCTCCAACACTTAATAAATCAATATAATGAGTTGAATTAGTTGCTACAAAAGAATACCATACATCATCATTAGCTGTTCCAAAACAAGTATTAGATTGAGAAGAAGGTGTTGCTGAACTTAACGTACCACTCACAACCGAAGCACACGAAGCATTAGGGTTTACAGGGACTGATGTTGCACCAGCACATTCATCATTAGATGGTGGAGGTGGTGGTGTTCCCACACAAACATTAAAAGTTGTTGTTGCTCCAGAACTTGAACTCCATGAATAAACACGAATATAATAAGTGTTTCCTGGAGTTAACCCAGTAACTGTACTGCTATTTGGATCACTACACACTAATGGAGCACCTATTGAGGCACAAGTTCCCGCATATACAGAATGATATAAATCCGTTGTGCTTCCAGCAACGTTTAATAAATTTATAATATGTACAGTTCCTGTTGCAACAAATGAGTACCAAACATCATCATTAGTGGTACCTCCACAAGTATTCGCCTGAGATGATGCTGTAGCTAAATTAATTGTTCCTGCCGTAACACTACCACAGTTTAAATCTGGATTTACTGTAACTGCTGTTGCTCCTGAGCACTCATTATTTGCAGGCGGTACAGGACAAGTCCCAGCAGTCACATTCCATGTCAAAGTAAAAGTACCAGAATTCGAAGAAAAACCTGACTGAATCCACCATACTCTTTGAACACCTCCTGTGCAATTTTGCCAAGTCTCAACCTGAGTATCAGGGTCATCTCTACATACAATTTCAATTGTACCAGGACATGCACCATTATATCTTAAAGAATGTCTAGAGTCATAACCATTTGTAGTTTGTTGAATAGTTATAGTAGAACCTACTGGTAAATCATAATAATAAATCAGGTCTGGTGCAGAACCCATAGTACAAAATGAAAAATCGTTATTTACTCCTCCAGTTGTACTTGATATAGGAGGTGTTAATGTTGCTAAATTTATCGCATTACCACAATTATCTCCAGGAGTAGCAGGTCCTCCTGCATAAACACCAAGACTAAATAAAATTATTATTCCTAAACTAACGTACTTTTTCATCATTCTAATAAATTATTTAAACTATTCCTGTTCAAATTGGATATTGGGTTTTCTAACAGGTTTATAAGTTACGCTATGCTTATTAAATATTTTTTGTAAATCTTCAACTAGCATGTGTTCTGTATAGGTAATTTTTAATATTTTACTTTTTTCATCTATAGCTATCATCACTATTTTTTCATGATAATTAGACAAATCATCTTTTAATGCTCCTATTGTATTTTCATCATAAGCAGTAACATCAGTCAAAATAGTTAACATTGAGCCAACTTCTGCTCGATTAAATAAGGACTTAGCTCCATTGTCTTTATTTGTATTTTGTGCAGAAACACCAACAAAAATTCCTAACATTAATGTAGAAATAAAACTAAATTTTAAAAAACTTTTTATTTTCATCGTTTTTATATTTTTCAATTTTTAGGATTGAAATAATGTATTAAATAATAAATAATTTTGTCTTTTCATACGTCAAATGACTAACTTATTAACCATCAATACCATTAACACACTGACATTTCAAAAACCTAACTAATCACATCTTAGCACTACCTATTTACAATCATAAATTTAACAAAAAATAATCATTATTTTATGTTTTTTAACACAAAGTTATGCTTATGTTAATTTTTTAGGATTAAAATAATAACAACAAAAAGCCCCACAAATGCATTTATGGGGCTTTTCCAATATTTAATAAATTGTATGAGTTAATTAGACAACTCTTCTTTAACAATAGTAGAAATTAATTTTCCATCTGCTTTTCCATTAAGTTTACCCATAATTGGCCCCATTACTTTACCCATATCTGCAGCAGAAGATGCTCCTAGTTGAGTAATAGTGTCTTTAACAATCTTCCTTACCTCTTCCTCTCCCATTTGTTCGGGCAAATAAACACTTAGAATCTCTATCTGAAATTCTTCATCTTTAGCTAAATCAGGCCTGTTTTGCTCGTGATAAATAGTAGCAGCATCTTTACGTTGCTTTACTAATTTTTTCAAAATCGCTAAACCAGCTTCATCGGTTACTTCACCACTACCATCTTTTGAAGCTTCAAGTAACAACGCAGCTTTTACCGCTCTTAATGCTTCTAGTTTAGCTTTGTCTTTAGCCAACATAGCTTGTTTTATATCTTGATTTATTTGTTCTGTTAAGTTCATAGTTAGTTTATGGGGGTTATAAGTTTATGAGTTTAATGATAAATTCACAGTCTTTCTGTTGTCAGTTCACAGTTGTCTGGTTCAACTTCAAACATGCAGTCAAATTAACTTAGTCCACATTATCATGTAAGAAAGAATTTCCGTCTTTTAATTTAGGTTTACCTTCATCATCATCATCAGACAAAGTAAATCTAGATACAGAGCTTTCTGACGAATGAGGCGTATCTTTTAAATTGATTTTTCTTCTTTTATACGCAGGTTCTTTTTCTAATTCAGATAATCCAGACGAAGTTTTCATTTTCATACCTAATTCTCTAATACGCATAATTCTTTCGTTATTTCTTTTCAGCTGATCTTCATCAGGAATTTTAGCTGAATAAACTAAGGAAGATTTTTCTTCCTCTTCTTCTAAATGTTGTTCTCCAGAAAAAGTAGTAGTTTGTTTGGTTTCATTTACATCTGCATCCACATCATCGTTCAAATTCCAAACGATGCTATTTCCATCTTGTTCTGCTTCTATGTTATTACTTTCCGACACAAAAAAATCATTATCTTCTTTCTCTACTTCTTGGGGTTCTCGATTTTCCTGCTCCTCCATCATGATAGACTGTTTTTCTTCAATCTCTTCTACATCATCATCTAACCCGAATACTATTGCATCTTCCTCATTTTCTTCTGACACTATTTCATTTGCTTCTTCTGAAAAAACGTCATTAAACTCAAATACAGACTGACTTGAAGAACTTATATAAGGCTCATTATTTTCATTTTCAGTAATATTATCTGTTATTTCAGATGTAACTTCATTTACCGGACTGTCATCATCCGTATCTAAAGTATGTACTAAATGTCCTTCTGATTTATTAAGGTCATCTATTTTTCCTAATTCTTTTTTACCAAAACCCGTAGCGATAACTGTTACAGAAACTTTATTACCCAACGACTCATCCAATCCATTACCCCAAATTAACTCAGCAGTATATCCTGCTTCATTTTGGATATAATCAGTAATATCATCAATTTCATCCATTGTAATTTCATCTTCTCCAGAGGTAATATTTAACAAGATGTAATTTGCTCCTTCAATTTCATTATCATTTAATAATGGAGAAGATATTGCTCTCGTAACCGCCTCAATAGCTCTATTTTCCCCTTCAGCAGTTGCGGAACCCATTATTGCTGTCCCACCATCTTTCATTACCGTTTTAACATCTTCAAAATCCACATTTATATAACCTGCTACGGTAATAATTTCTGCGATTCCTTTAGCTGCAACTGTTAAAATATCATCTGCTTTAGAAAAAGCTTCTCCCATTTTAAGGTTTCCATGCATCATTCTCAACTTATCATTATTAATGATTAGCAAAGTATCTACATTCTGACGTAATTGCTCTAAACCTTCTTCTGCTTGTTGTTTTCTTCTTCTTCCTTCAAAACTAAAAGGAATAGTAACAATCCCAACCGTTAAAATGCCCATTTCTCTGGCAACTTTAGCAATTACCGGAGCTGCTCCTGTTCCTGTACCACCACCCATTCCGGCAGTTATGAAAACCATTTTAGTGTTGTTTTCTAATATCTTTTTAATATTATCAATATCTTCAATTGCTGCATTTTTACCAACTTCAGGGTTTGCTCCTGCTCCTAAACCTTCTGTTAGCGTAGTTCCCAACTGAATTTTATTTGGAATAGGACTTAATTCTAACGCTTGTGCATCTGTATTGCAAATGATGAAATCTACACCTGTAATCCCCTGATTGTACATGTGGTTTACAGCGTTGCTTCCACCGCCTCCAACGCCTATTACTTTAATAATTGATGCTTGGTCTTTTGGCAAATTGAATTTCATAATATTGAGGTTTTAGTTTATTATTCTTAATGTTATTCTTGTTATCTTTTATCTTATTTTTCGCTATCTTCTAAAAACTTATGTCCTGCATGAAGTAGTCTATCAAAAAATCCACTTTTCTTATTGTCAGAATGTCCAACAATTTCATCTCTGGTATCTTTATTTTTGTTAATTGCTTCAAATCCTTTAATCACAAGACCTACACTTGTTGCATACATAGGACTAGTAATTTCATTGGCATTATTGGGTGCTAAATGTTCATTAGGGTAGCCAATTCTTGTGTCCATTCCTGTAACATATTCCATTAATTGTGTAATATGTTTTAACTGAGCTCCACCGCCCGTAACCACTATTCCACAAATAAGTTTATTCTCATATCCTGAATTTTTTATTTCGTAATGAATATGTTCGATTATTTCTTCCATTCTGGCTTGTATAATATTTGCCAAGGTCTTAATGTAAATTTCTTTGGCTGGTCTTCCTCTTAAACCAGGAATAGAAACCTTTACTTTATCATTACTTTCACTAGCTAAAGCAGAACCAAATTTAATCTTCAGTTTTTCTGCATGGTCTTTAATAATGCTACATCCTTCTTTAATATCTTCAGTAACAATGTTACCTCCAAAAGGAATTACTGCTGTGTGCCTGATTATACCATCTTGAAAAATAGCTATATCTGTTGTTCCACCACCTATATCTACCAATGCCACTCCTGCTTCTTTTTCCTCAGCACTTAATACTGCTTCGGATGATGCTAATGGTTCTAAAATTAAATCATCAACATTTAAATTAGCTTTATGAACGCATTTATGTATATTTTTAATCGCTCCAACTAACCCTGTAATAATATGGAAGTTTGCCTCTAATCTTACTCCTGCCATCCCAATCGGATCTTTAATACCTTGCTCATTATCAACAATATATTCCTGAGGAAGAACATGAATAATTTCCTCTCCCGGCAACATTACCAACTTATACATATCATCAATTAAAGAATTGATATCTAACTGGCTGATTTCATCTTCAACGCTATGTCTAACTTTAATCCCCCTGTGTTGTAAACTTTTTATATGCTGACCGGCAATACCAACATTAACTACTTTAATGTCAACACCAGATTTTAACTCAGCCTGTTCTACTGCTAGTCTAATTGATTCAACCGTTTTGTCGATATTAGAAACCATTCCTCTAGAAACACCAATAGAATCAGATTTACCCATTCCAAGTATCTCAATTTTACCGTGTTCATTTTTTCTTCCTACTATGGCTACTATTTTGGTTGTTCCAATATCTAAACCAACAATAATTTCTGATTTTTCTTCCTCCATGTTACTAATAATTTTTTTTACAAACGATTTGGTTATTAAAACTTAAGTTAATTTCTGAATATTCATTCCAACCAGTTTTACTCAAACCTTCTCTGTAGAAATAATATAACTTATTAAGTTTTGCTTCCATATGTTCAGGTTTTCCCAATACAATTATATGATTTCCTACTTTTGGTATTAGTTCAATCTCCAATTCTTTATTAACATACACTTGTTCAATTTGCGCTTTCCAAAACTCAGAGTTATCAATAAGTTGAGCCAATTGATATAGTTCATCAATAATGGTTTTAGTTGCCAAGCTATCATCTAATTGACTTAAATTTTTCTTATAATATTGATTATAAGAAGATTTAACATTGCCATTAATAACCAACAAACGAGCTGTGTATTTTTCTGAAAGCGACATTAAATACCCATCTTCATCCATATAAAAACTTTCATTTTTGTGGTTTATTACCCTTGCAATTGGTCTATTTTGTTTTACCCATGCTACAATTTTACCATCAACTGTTTTATATACTTGGGCATCTCTTATAGCAAAATTATTTTTTAATCGCTCTTCAATTGTTGTTACATCAAAGGCATATAAATATTTACTGGTATCCTGCGGATTATGGATGATTTCTTTCAACACATCTGTCTCGTCAATGAATCTATTTTCAGAATTATAATCTATATCAATAACAGGTTTAGAAAGCTGCATATACAACTTATTTTTGTTAGCAAAACTTAATCCTACAATGATTAACACCAATGCAATTATCCATAATGATATGTTTATTATTTCCTTCATTAATAATTTACTGCTTTTGCATTCAACATTGTTTTTAATGGCTGAACCAGCGTATCTATATCTCCAGCCCCGAGCGTAACCAATACTTCAGGCTGGTTAGTTTTAAAATAACTTAGCACTTCTTCTTTTTGTACTAGTTTTTTATGTTGAATGGTTACTTTTTCTAATAACATTGCAGAGCTAACACCTTCTATTGACAGCTCTCTTGCAGGGTAAATATCAAGTAAAATCAACTCATCTAATAAAGACAAACTTTCGGCAAATTCATCAGCAAAATCTCTTGTTCTACTGTATAAATGCGGCTGAAAAACACCTGTAATTTTTTTGTTAGGATATAACTCCTTAATAGACGAAATTGCAAAAGTTAATTCTGTTGGATGATGTGCATAATCATCTATATAAACAAGGTCGTTGGTTTTTATATGAAATTCAAACCTGCGTTTTACTCCTTTATAAGATTTTAATGCGGCTTTAATTCTTTCTCTATCTATCTTTAATAAATCTGCCACAACAAATGCTGCCAATCCATTTTCTATGTTATGAATTCCGGGTAACCCAATCACCATATTTTGAAGTACATCAGTTGGTGTTTCTACCTCAATTAAAAAATTACCGTCTTCTACTTTTTTGCTTTTCAAAGCGTAATCAGCCTTTCTTTCTATAGAGTAAGTAAGTGTATTTAGTTTATTGTTGGATTGCAGAATAGTTAAATAGGTTTGTTTGGTTATTAAGGTTCCTGTGGGATTTATCTTTTCCACAAAAGCTTTGTAAGCATTATGCATCTCATTTTTATTTTTATAGACATCTAAATGATCAGCATCTAAAGAAGTTACAATAGCAATATTAGGCGTTAAGGTAAGAAAAGACCTGTCGAACTCATCGGCTTCAACAACAACAATTTTTGCATCTTCATTGAGTAATAAATTAGAGTTAAAGTTTAAACTTATTCCTCCCAAAAAGGCATTACATTTTACGCCACATTCATTCAACACATGAGCTATCATAGAAGATGTTGTGGTTTTCCCATGTGTTCCAGCAACAGCAATGGTAAAATATTCTTGAGAAATTAATCCCAACACTTCCGAACGTTTATACAACTTAATTCCAGATTGCTGTAAACTAAGCAACTCCTTATTATTTTTAGGAATAGCAGGCGTATAAACTACTAAAATTCCTTCTTTATTGTTTTTAACGGCATCAGGAATTAAAGATACATTTTCATCATAATGAATTGCAATTCCTTCTGCTTCCAATTCTTCCGTAAGACTGGTTTTTGTTTTATCATATCCATACACTTTACAGCCTTTAATTAGGAAATACCTCGCCAAAGCACTCATGCCAATACCTCCGACTCCTAAAAGATAAACTGTATGGATATTATTAATGTTCATTTATTATTTAATCAATTTCATTACCTCATCAGCAATAATTTCAGCTGAATCATTAAAAGCCATTTTGGCAATATTTATACTTAATTTTTCTTTTTGCATTTCATCTTTTACCAATGCCAATGTTTGCTCTACCAGTTTTTCTTTGGCTTCAACATCTTTAACCAAAATTGCGGCATTTTGATTTACCAACGCCATTGCATTTTTAGTTTGATGATCTTCAGCTACATTTGGTGATGGAACAAAAACAGTTGCTTTTGCTGCAATGCACAATTCAGAAATAGAACTTGCACCTGCCCTAGAAATTACAACATCTGCCACAGCATAAGCATAATCCATTTTAGAAATAAATGCCATGGTTTTTATTCCGTTATTTTGAAAAGGTTCAACCACCAATGCTGCTTTATTTGCATACCATTTTCCTGTTTGCCAAACCAACTGAATATTTTTTTGAGCAAATTTTTCCAATCCGCTTTCTATACTTTCATTGATGGTTCTTGCTCCTAAACTTCCGCCAATTACTAAAACTGTTTGTTTTTCTTTATCTAATCCAAAAAATTCTATTCCCCTTTCTCTTTTGGCACTTAGATTTTTAATATCCTGACGAACAGGATTACCTGTTACAATAATTTTTTCTTTAGGGAAAAACCTTTCCATTTCCTGATAGGCTACACAAATTTTTTGCACCTTGGTTGCCAATAATTTATTAGTAATTCCGGGATACGAATTTTGCTCTTGAATTAATGCAGGAATACCCATTTTGGTAGCTGCTCTTAACAATGGACCACTAGCATAACCTCCTACACCTACAACTACATCTGGCTTAAATTCTCTGATAATGCTTTTAGCTTTCATCATGCTTTTAAGCAACATAATAGGAAACTTTAAATTCTGAAGCGTAAGTCTGCGTTGCAATCCCATAATTGGTAAGCCAATAATTTCATAGCCTGCTGCAGGAACTTTTTCCATTTCCATTTTGCCTTCAGCTCCAACAAATAAAATTTCAGTGTGAGGGAACTTACTTTTTATAGCATTAGCTACAGCTATAGCAGGAAAGATATGACCTCCCGTTCCTCCTCCACTAATTATAATTTTATATGTTTTCATGTATTATTGTTTGCTTTAAATTGTTAATTTTTTATCGTTAACTCTTCTGTTCTTTTACTAACACTTAATATAATTCCTATTGCTAAACAGGTAAACCATATAGAAGTCCCCCCCATACTTACCAAAGGCAATGGTTGTCCTGTTACCGGGAAAAGATTTACAGCAACCGCCATATTTATCATTGCCTGAAAAACCAAACTAAACGATAAGCCTATGGCGAGTAAAGAGCCAAAACTTGTTTCTGCTTTTTGAGCAATTTTTATCCCCCGAAAAAGCAATATCAGATAGAGCAGAATAACCCCTACTCCTCCTATTAAACTATATTCTTCTAAAATTATAGCATAGATAAAATCTGAGTAAGGATGGGGTAAAAAATTACGTTGTGTACTTCCTCCCGGACCTTTTGGTGGCCAACCTGTAGCAATAGCAATTTTAGCTTGGTCAGCCTGATAATTTCCTTCAGCAGAACCAGAAGAAAAAGATTCAATTCTCTTTACCCACGTATCTGCCCTTGGTAACAAATCGGGTTGAAACTTAGCAATTGCAAGCATAATTACTAACATAGCAACTCCAATTCCTACTAATGAAAAAATATATTTAATATTAACTCCTCCCACAAACATTACTATTAAACTGGTAACAAAAAGCATTGCTGCTGTAGAAAAGTTGGCAGGTAATATTAATCCACAAACCGCCAAAACAGGGAACATTACTTTATAAAACGACTTGGTAGATGTTTTTACAGAGTCTTGATTTTTATATAGAAAACGAGCTAAATACATAATTAAAGCCAATTTAGCTAAATCTGATGTTTGAAAAGTTTGGTTAATAACAGGAATAACTAACCACCTACTGGCTTCATTAATATTTGCTCCAGTTATTAATGTTAATAGCAACAAAGGAATAGACAAAATCAGTGCTATTTGTGATAACCGGGAATAGTATTTAAAATGAATTTGATGAGCTAACACCATCAACACAATACCTATAACTAAAATCACTACATGCTTAAAAAGATAATAAAAAGTATCACCATCTTTATACTTATAGGCAAGAGTTACTATAGAACTATATACAGCTAAAATAGATAAGATAGATAATAGCAGCACTACCAGCCATATTACCTTATCTCCTTTAATATATTTATCTACTACGTTCATTTATTTTGTTTATTCTTCGCTGATATTTGAAAAATCGATTAACGATTTATCATCGCAAAAACAAATTACATTATCTACTACTCTGTGGCTTTTTACTGCCAACTGAATACCTTCTGAAAAACTATTCACAGCAAATAAAAGCACATTCCTCTCCTGAATTTCAGGAACAAAATCATTTACCATTTTACCAACCACCAATATCTCCACCACCTTAGTTTTCAACTGTTTTTTTATCCACGAGATATTTTTTGAAAGTAGCTCATGAGTAATAATTAATGCTGTTTTATCCAATTCAATAGCTAAATTTTCTATCTCAGATGATAAAACATGATAAAATGTTTGATTGCCTATTTGCGTTAAGTTTTGCATAATAATGTAAGTTTTACAATCCTTTTACAGCGGTTTTAAATTGCCTTCCTCTGTCCTCATAGTTTTCAAACAAATCGAAACTTGCACAAGCCGGAGAAAGTAAAACAGTATCTCCTTTAGTTCCTAATCTGTAAGCCATATCTACCGCATCTTTAGCAGAAGCCGTATCAACAATAGTTGGAATAACATCTCCAAAAGCTTCATGAATTTTTTCGTTATTAACCCCCAAACAGATAATTGCTTTTACTTTTTCTGCAACTAACTCTTTCAACATTTCATAATCATTGCCTTTATCTACTCCACCAACAATCCAAATTACATTTTCTTGAAAGCTCTCTAAAGCGTACCAAGTTGCATTTACATTAGTAGCTTTTGAATCATTTACAAATGCAATTCCATGAACCGTTAATACTGGCTCTAACCTGTGTTCTATGGTTTGAAAATCTGAAAGACTTTCTCTAATAATTTCTTTTTTTAATTCCAACACTCTTCCTGCAATGCCCGAAGCCATTGAGTTGTAAAGGTTGTGTTTTCCTTGTAGTGCTAATGCTTGTAGTGTCATAGTTTGTTGTTTTTGATTTATGTTTATTATTAATTTTTCATCTTTTATATATGCTCCATTTTCCATTTCTTTTATAATACTGAAGGGATGTAACTGGGCTTTTAATTGTTTTTTTTTTAATTGTTGTTGAATAAGTTCATCATCATAGCAATAAATAAAATGGCTATTCTCATCTTGGTTTTGCGTAATTCTAAATTTAGAAGCTGCATAATTTTTCAGTTGATAATCATACCTGTCTAAATGATCAGGAGTGATGTTTAATAAAACCGCTACATCTACTTTAAAATCAAACATTCCGTCTAACTGAAAGCTGCTTAATTCCAACACATAAACATCCTTATCATCTTGAGCCACTTGCTTGGCAAAGCTTTCCCCGATATTCCCCGCCAACCCCACATTTAATCCTGCTTTTTTCAGCATGTGATATGTTAAGCTTGCAGTTGTCGTTTTTCCATTGCTTCCCGTAATTCCAACTATTGTAGCATTGGTATATCTTCCTGCAAATTCAATTTCCGAAATAACATTAATCCCTTGTTGCCTTAATTTCACAACTAAAGGCACATTATCAGGAATTCCCGGACTCTTAATTACTTCTACAGCTTCAAAAATTTTACTTTCGGTATGTTGATTTTCTTCCCATTCAACTTCAATATTTTTAAGAACATCTTTATATTTATCTTGTATTTTTCCTTTGTCTGACAAAAAAACCTGAAACCCTTGCTTTTTAGCCAAAATAGCTGCTCCAGTTCCGCTTTCTCCTGCTCCAAGTATTGTTATTTTAGACATTTGCATTATTTATTATTAGTTTTTTTCGGTCTTCGTTCTTCTGACTTCTATCTTATCTACCTCAGTTTAAGCGTTACAAAAGTTAATAGTGCCAACATAATTCCTATAATCCAAAACCTGGCGACAATTTTCGCTTCGTGCATGTTTCTCTTTTGAAAGTGATGATGAAGTGGTGCCATTAAAAACACTCTTCTACCTTCTCCATATCTCTTTTTAGTATATTTAAAGTAGCCCACTTGTATCATTACTGATAGGTTTTCGATAAGGAATACACCACACAACAATGGGATAAGTAATTCTTTTCTTACCGCTAAAGAAAATACCGCTATAATCCCACCTAATGCCAAGCTACCTGTATCTCCCATAAAAACCTGCGCAGGATATGAATTGTACCATAGAAACCCAACACAAGCTCCAACAAATGCAGCAATAAATATTACCAACTCACCTGATTCGGGGATGTACATAATATTTAGATATTCAGCAAAAACAGTATTACCGGATACATAAGCGAAAATAGCAAGGGTAACTCCTATAATTGCGGAGGTTCCTGTGGCGAGACCATCTAGACCATCAGTCATATTTGCCCCATTAGAAACAGCAGTTATAATTACAATAACTATTAACACAAACAATATCCCACCTAGTAAGTATGAATGTTTTCCTGCCCACTTCGTCAGTGATGCATAGTCGAACTCATTATTTTTAAAAAACGGAATGGTTGTTAAGGTTGATTTTACTTCTTTCCAAGTGTAATTTTCAACAACTTTAGTTTCTACATCATTTTCAATTTCGTAGCTGATGTGTGCAGGAGCGTTAACGTCCATTACTTTTTGTTTTACCACTACATCTTCATTAAAATAAAGAATAGTACCTACAATAATCCCAACACCTACTTGTCCCATTACCTTAAACTTTCCAGCTAAACCTGCTTTGTTTTTCTTAAATACTTTAATGTAATCATCAATAAAACCAATAAGCCCTAACAAAATGGTGGAAATTATCATCAAAATGATGTAAATGTTATCTAGCTTAGCAAAAAGCAATGTAGGTATAAGAATAGAAGCCAAAATAATAAGCCCTCCCATAGTTGGTGTTCCTTGTTTTTTCATTTGTCCTTCTAACCCTAAATCTCTAACAATTTCTCCTACTTGTAACAACTGTAATCTTTGAATAATTTTTTTTCCGAATATCATTGAAATAACCAAGGAAACAATAACTGCCATAGCAGCTCTAAAAGAAATATATTCAAATACTCCAGCACCTGGAAAATCAAATCTGTTTAAATAGTTAAATAAATAGTATAACATAATTAATGTGCTAATTTTTTAATGTGTGTATGTGTGAATTAGTAATATTTTCAATTTGTTTAATTATTATTCTTTGATGTTGAAATTATTTTTCCTAATACTTTCTTAATACTTAAAATGTCATCTTGCAAACCATCAGGATTAGGGTAACTTTCTGCCAATTGACATAGTTTTATCCAGTATTCTGTCTCGTAAGTTTCTTTATTTGAAATTTTTAATTTATGAATGAAATCCGCTCTACTCTCAGCACTTTGGGCTTCCCAAACATTTGCTCCTATACTCGTTCCAGATTTTAATAATTGATTAGCAACAACAAACTTTCGCTCATTCTCTAAAAGCTCTGCATAACTTATTATTTTCAATGAAAAATCAATTGTCAATTCTAATATCACGTTGGTTTTTCCTTCTTTATTCATTTATTCACTCTTTAATTACATTTACTTATTCTCACATTTGCATATTTGCACATCCTCACATCAAATTTTTTTTCAATATTTCTAAATCATCAAATGGAAATTTTTCTCCGTTTATTTCTTGGTATTTTTCGTGTCCCTTTCCTGCTACCAAAATAATATCGTTGCTTTCCGCTAGCATACATGCTGTTTTAATCGCTTCTTCTCTGTTGGTAATGGACAATACTTTTTTGTAATGCTGCGGCTCAACACCAGCTTTCATGTCATTTATAATATGCTCTGGATTTTCTGTTCTTGGATTATCTGATGTAAGGATTACTTTATTAGAATACTCGCAAGCTATTTGAGCCATTAAAGGTCTTTTGGCTTTATCTCTATCACCTCCACATCCAACAACAGTAATAACTGTTTCATTATTAGTCCTAATTTCACTAATTGTTCCTAATACATTTTTGAGTGCATCAGGTGTATGAGCATAATCTACAATTCCGGAAATATTATCTTGAGATTTAATGTATTGAAACCTTCCTTCAACTGCATTTAGGTTACTAATTGCTGTTAATGTATTTAACTTATCCTGTTCTAACAATACTGCCACAGCATAAATTGACAGCAAATTGTAAACATTAAAACCTCCAATTAGTTTTGTCCACACCTCATTTTTATCAATATGAAGCATCATTCCTGAAAAGCCGCTTTCTAAAATTCTGGCAGTAAAATCTGCAGCACTTTTTAAAGCAAAAGTGTATGGTTTAGCTTTTGTATTTTGCAGCATGACCATACCGTTTTTATCATCTTTATTCACCAATGCAAAAGCATTTTCCGGAAGCATGTCAAAAAACATTTTTTTAGCCTTAATGTATTCATCAAATGTTTTATGATAATCTAAATGATCATGCGTAATATTGGTAAAAACAGCACCTGAAAAAGCTACTCCTGTAACTCTGTGTTGATGAATAGCGTGCGAGCTAACTTCCATAAAACAATAATCACAACCTGCTTCCACCATTTTTCTTAACAACTTATTCAGCTCAACTGCATTGGGTGTTGTGTGTGTTGAAGGAATAGCTTCATTTCCGATTTTATTTACCACTGTAGAAAGCAATCCAACTTGATAGCCTAGCTGCATAAATAATTCATGCAACAAGGTAGCTGTAGTAGTTTTACCATTCGTTCCTGTAATTCCTACTAATTTGAGTTCGTTAGAAGGATTATCGTAAAAATTAGCAGCTATAATCCCTAAAGCTGCTGCACTGTTTTTTACTCTTACATAAGTAATCCCATCATGCAATTGCTCAGGAAATTGCTCACAAACAATGGCTACAGCTCCTTTTTCAATAGTCTGATTAATATATTGATGTCCATCCGTAGCAGTTCCTACTACAGCAACAAACAGACTAGCATCTTCCACTTCTCTAGAGTCAAAACAAATTTTATCAATAGCAACATTGGTATTGCCAACTAATTCCTCAATCCCTGTTTTGTATAATATGTCTTTTAAAAGTTTGTTCATTACTTATTCTAATTCTAAAAATATTCTGTTTCCTTTAACTAGTTTTTCTCCCGGTGCTATAGATTGTTTTTTTACCACACCTTTTCCTTTAAAAAACACGCTAAATCCTTGATTTTCTAAAATGTATAAAGCATCTTTTATGCTCATACCGGTTACATCAGCAACATAAATTGGAGATACTTTTCTAGCAGTTATATGAGCAGCAGCTACATCAGTATTTACTTTTGCCCATTCTGTAACTTCATTTCCTTGATTGGTTTTTAGTCCAAATTCTTCATAAACTTTTTTCAAATCGGGGTAATAACCATCTTTGGCATAAGGGATTCTAGATTTCGCCTGATTTTCTTTTTTATGAATTTCTTTATGAATTTCTATGCTAGTAGCATAAACCTTATCAGCAACTTCCTTAAATATTGGTCCAGCAACTAAATTTCCATAATACACTCCTTTAGATGGAGCATTAACTACCACTATACAAGTATATTTAGGATTATCAGCTGGAAAATAGCCTACAAATGATGCCTGGTGACTAACTTTAATGTCTTTCTTATATTTATATCCTAATTTTTTGTTGGCAATCTGTGCTGTTCCTGTTTTTCCAGCAATTTTATACACATCATTTTTTAAATTCGTTGCCGTACCTTCTTGCACTACCCCCTCCAACATTTCTTTAACCATTTTAATAGTTTTCTCTGAGCAGATAGAAGGATTTAGAACTTCTGTTTCTATCTTTCTTACTAACTTACCTCTATGTCTGATTTCTTTTACAAACTTTGGTTTTACCATTTTACCATTGTTTGCCACTGCATTGTAAAAAGTTAAAATGTTTAAAGGTGTTAATTCAACCTCATAACCAATAGACATCCATGGCAAAGTAATTCCCGACCAACTTTTATCGGAAGTATTTTTAATATATGGCGTTCCTTCTCCAGAAATCTCTATTCCCAGCTTTTTGTTAACATACATTTTATTCAGCCTATCAATAAATTTCTGTGGATCTTTAACATAAACTCTGTTTATTTCTTTAGAAATGGCCACATTAGATGATTTTATAAAAGACTCTTTAATAGAAATTTTACCATAACCTCCTTTATGAGAATCTCTCATTACTGCATCATAAAATTTGGTAGTTCCATCTTCAGTATCTACCATATCATCTAACTCAAGAAAACCATCTTCAAAAGCAGCCATTAATGAAGCTAATTTAAATGTTGAACCAGGCTCTGTTGCAGCTCCAACAACAAAATTGTAAGATTCATAATAGGCACTATCTTTGGTTCTTTGTAAGTTAGCTATGGCTTTTATTTCGCCTGTAGCTACTTCCATTACTGCCACACAACCATATCCTGCATGATGAAGCTTTAATTGTTTCATCAATGCATTTTCTGCAACATCCTGAATATTCACATCAATTGTAGAATAGACATCACTTCCATCAACTGGCTCAATTTCATTTTCATCACTAATAGGCATCCAAACACCTCCGGCAATTTTTTGCTCTAATCTTTTTCCGTTTATTCCTCTTAGCTCTTTACTATAAGCCCCTTCTATACCTACCGGTTGAATTCCTTCTCTATCATAACCAATGGTTCTTGCAGCCAAAATATTAAATGGCTTAACTCTTTTGTTTTGCTGCGTATAAATAAAACCACCCTTATATTTCCCTTTGCGAAAAATCGGAAACTCTTCCATTTTTTTAAGTTCAGTAAACTTTACATTTCTTCTTATTAAATGATACCTTGCTCCTTTCTTTCTGGCAGCAATAAGTTCTGCTACATACTGTTTTTTTGACCTTTCAGGAAATAAGTTAGAGAGTTCAATAGCTAATGAATCTACATTTTGGTAAAAGAAATCATCTGTAATGGATGGCGTATTCGCATCGAAACGAACTTCATATTTAGGAACTGAAGTTGCTAATAAACTTCCATCGGCAGCATAAATATTACCCCTTACTGCTTCAATATTATTATATTCTATAGTAAGATTTTCTGCTTTTTCTTTCCAATGAGCACCTTCAACAACTTGAATATTAACTGTCTGACCTACAATTACGAGGGCAAACAAACAGACGAAGAAATAAACGATATAAACACGAGATAATATGGCTTTTCTGTCTGTATTCATTTAATGCTTTCTATTTCTTTTTTTGACAACTTAATTTTTGTTGGCGGAACAATAGACTCCATCACGCCAAACGCTTCAGTTTTTTCAGCTACCTGAGACTGCTTACTTTCATAATTTAAATCTGATTTTATGGTAATGTATTCCGAGCGCAATTCTTTTAAATCATCATTTACATGATCTAATTCTCTCACCAATTTTTCGGCATTATATCCATTGGCGATGTACAGAATTCCCAATAAAGTCAAGTAAAAAACAAAAGGAAGCGAATTCACCACATTTTCTTTTGCCAAGAAATTGCCCGAAATAAGCGATACAAAAAAGTTAGGACTAGAAGGCTTTTTCTCCTTCTCCTGCTTTTCAGTGCTTTCTTTTTGTTTAAACTTGTTCATTTTTTGGTTAATCGTTATTTGTTATTTAATTTCTAATCTCTATTTTCCAATCTTTCTGCTATTCTTAATTTGGCACTTCTTGCTCTGTTGTTCTGCTGCAACTCCTCTTCTGTTGCTACAATTGGCTTTCTATTTACTGCTTTAAACTTCAACAATGGGTTCCCATAAAAATCTTTCTCCAACTCCCCATCAATTTTTCCATTCTTTATAAAGTTCTTCACCATTCTATCTTCTAATGAGTGATAAGTTATTACCACTAACCGCCCTCCTGGTTTTATCACTTCATAACATTGTTCTAACAGCGATCTTAAAGCCCCCATCTCATCATTCACTTCTATTCGCAATGCCTGAAAAACCTGAGCTAAATATTTATTTCTCATTTTTCCCGGCACACATGCTTGAGCTACATCACACAACTCTTGCGTTGTATTTATTTCTGCCAACGTCCTTGCTTTAATTATTTCCTGAACCAACTTCCAAGCATTTTTTATCTCTCCATACACCCTGAAAATTCTCAACAAATTTTTCTCATCATACTCATTTACCACTTGCTTGGCAGTAAGTTTTGCATTCACGTTCATTCGCATGTCCAATGGACCATCAAAGCGAATGGAAAACCCCCTTTCACCTTCATCAAACTGATGTGAAGACACCCCCAAATCAGCCAACACCGCATCAACAGGGATGGCATTATACATTTTTAAGTAATTTTTCAAATAACGAAAATTGTGTCTTACCAAAACAAAGCGTTCATCCTCCAAATTATTCTTTACCGCATCTTCATCCTGATCAAAACCATATAATTTGCCTTTATCACTTAATCTTTTAATAATCTCTCTTGAGTGACCACCCCCACCAAACGTAACATCCACCACCACATCATCACCTTTCAAGTTCAGACCATCAACTGACGCTTTAAGCAAAACAGGATCATGATAATTCGTCATGCTGCCCGTTGTTTTCAGAACCTCCCATTACCTCTTCAGCTAAGCTGGAAAAATCATCCGGTTCATCAGTTAACAAATTATTATAAGTTGTCGCATCCCAAACTTCTATTCTATTAGAATAGGCAAACAACACTACTTCCTTTACCACCCCTGCATAACCCAACATTTGTTTGGGAAACAAAATTCTTCCGGTTGCATCAACAGTTAATTCTGATGCACCTCTATAGAAATACCGAATAAAATCTCGGTTCTTTTTAACATACTGATTTAGCTTGTTTACCTCAGCACTAATTCCTTCCCACTCATTTTTTGGATACAACACCAAACATTTTTCAAAACCTCGATTTAGGACAAACTTCTCCTGAGCAGCCGGGTCCAGCTGCTTTCTCAGACCCGAAGGAAGCATCAATCTTCCTTTCGTATCTAGCTTACACTCAAATTCTCCAATGAAATTTGCCATACAATAGACTTTATTTCAAGCTTTTAATTTTTAAAATGTAAATATAGTCACTTTTTTACCACTTTCTACCACTTTCTACCACTTTGTTGATAACTTTTAGCTTTTTAAGCCCATTTTTAACACAACAAAAACATGCAAACAATTGATTTTCAATAGTTTTTAATGTTGATAAAAAGTGGGAGAAAATGCACTCTTAAATTCTATTTCTGAAGACTATTTAAGTTTATCCGAATTAAGCTAAGTTTGTCTGATTTAAATTAAATTTGCGGCATGAAAATTAAATCAGCAGAATTTGTAATTAGCAATACCAAACTAGACTTATGTCCGGCTCCCAACATGCCTGAATACGCTTTTATAGGAAGGTCTAATGTGGGGAAATCTTCCTTAATAAATTACCTTACCAACAACAAAAAACTGTCTAAAATCTCTCAAACTCCAGGAAAGACACAACTTATCAATCACTTTTTAATTAATGACAATTGGTATTTAGTTGATTTACCGGGGTATGGTTATGCTAAAACATCCCAAAAAAACAGACTGAAATGGCAAGGTTTTATTTCTGAATACATCTTAACCAGAGAGAATTTGTTAAACCTTTTTGTCTTAATAGATTCTAGACTTCCTCCACAAAAAATCGATCTCGATTTTATGGAATGGCTCGGTGAAAAACAAGTTCCTTTTGCTATTGTTTTTACAAAAATTGATAAAATAAGCAGCTCGGTATTGAATAAAAACTTATTGTATTATAAAAAAGAAATGCTGAAATACTGGGCAACCATGCCTCCTTCGTTTACTTCTTCTTCAGAAAGCAAAATAGGCGGAGAAAAGATTTTAAATTATATTGAAGAGATTAATTCTACTTGGAGTTAAAAGTACTTATGAGTGCCTTGAGTATTTAGGAGTACTTAGAAATTTTGATGTGTGAATTAGAAACCTCAAACATCAAACGTTTAACTTTATTTAAACAACAAATGAAACTGATAACAAAATATTTTACCCATTTAAGTGAAGAGCAATTAGCACATTTTGCTATGCTGGCTCCGCTGTACAAAGATTGGAATGCTCAGATTAATGTGATTTCCAGAAAAGATATTGATGAGCTTTATCTTAAACATGTGTTACACTCTTTAGCGATTGCTAAGGTAGTAGATTTTAAAGACGGTACAAAAATTTTGGATGTAGGTACAGGCGGTGGTTTTCCGGGAATCCCATTGGCTATTTTATACCCAAACTGCCAATTTGTGTTGGTAGATTCTATTGGTAAAAAAATTAAAGTGGTAAACGAAATTGCAGACAGATTAGGCTTAACCAACATAAAAGCTTACCACCAAAGAGCTGAAGATGTTAGCGGACAATTCGATTTTATAGTTACCAGAGCAGTAACCCGTATTGCAAAATTTTTACCATGGGTAAAAGGCAAACTCTTGCCTAATGGCGAACATGAACTTAAAAATGGTATTTTATTTTTAAAAGGTGGCGATTTAGCTGAGGAAATTGAAGAAAGCAACAAAAAAGTAGAAATCTTTCCTATCTCCCACTTTTTTGATGAAGAATTTTTTGAAACCAAAGTAGTGGCTTATACTAGAGTAAAGTGAGTACAACAAATTTTGCTAACTTAGAAAAATTACTTCTGATAGATAAAATCTAAAAGAATAAAAAAAAACGCATCAAATACTTTGCTTAGAGAAGATTAGATCTTGATTATTGGATTTTCCAGAGAGGATTCCTGTTCGATTAAATATTTTGATGTTTTTGGGATAAACTTTTCTAGTCTTTCTCTATCAAATCTCGTTATGAATTTGATTTCCCAATGAAACTTTTCAACCTCGGTCATATTCTCAGGGTGGGGAACATTCCATTTGGTTAATGGTTTTCCATTTTTCTCAATAAAATCCTGTATTGCTTTTCTTATCCTAATGTTATCGTTCGAATTGATTAGGTCATAGTATGCTAGAAAAAAATTACCTAACTTTTCAATAAAATGTGTTGTATTGAAATTTAACCGATCATCCAAGACACATTCTTTGAAATATTCTAAATGGTCATTATAATCTTCATTTTCAAAGTTTGGAACTTGATTTTTCTCGAATACTTTCTTTAGGTTCTTTTTCATTATATCTAAATGATAAAGACTATGTTTTGAATAGTTAGCTTGAAACCTAATTAACTCCGCAAACGAAATCTCAAAATCAATTTCATAAGGAGAAATATAGTACCTATAATATCTGTTTTTAAAAAAATATTCTTGTAACTTCTTTCCTTCCTTAAAGAAGTTATCAAAAGACTCATTACCCTTGAATTTTTCTGCCAAGTCGATTATTAAAGTAAATACCGAAACTTGCTTGTCATTATTAAAGGGAGAATTAAAGGTTGTATTTAGGTATTCATTCAGATGTATAAAAAACAGATTATGATGTTCCTCAGAGTGTAAATATGCAATTTCCTCACCACTGATTTCATATAAAACTGGACTGATTAAAGTAAGTGCAATACTGTTGTGCTGATTGATTAAAAATCTGTAGTCCATTAGTTTCAATTCAAAAGTTTAAACAACCTCCAACCTCATCTATCTCTTTCATCAATCTATCTATTCCTAAAAATTCAAAACTTTCAGAAAAGCTCCACTACTCCACTGATTTAGAATAAATCAAGTTACTTTGATTTTGGAGGTTAACTAATTCCACGTAAAAATCTCGTTCTTTCATTTTTCCGGTGGCTACATGCTCCAAAATACTGGTAGATATTAACACCACATCTACAATTTGGAATTGAGGAATAGACCCTTTATAGATTACTTTGTATTCTTCTTGTTTTATAGCATTTTTGGCATTGTCCTCAGCTGTCCAATTGCCTTGAGTGGTTTTAGCTTCATACAAAGACAAATAAATATTGTTTTTAGCATTGGTCAAATCTCTGTCGGGCTGAACTTCCATATCTAAGAAAGATTTTTTAAAATTATCATAGCCATCATCAGAAAAAACATAATGTTCTGCTAAATTTATCGTATCGCTAACCATAAAAAACTTTGCTGTTAAATTTCCTCCTTTCAAGGTATCAGGAATATAAATTTTAAGCGGATGGTAACCCACATAAGTAAAGTTGATGGTATCGTTTGGAAAAACATCTATGCTGAAATTTCCATTTTGATTAGTAGAAAATCCTTTTTTGTTATTAATGGTAGCATTAACCCCTTTTAGCGGAATAGAAAAACTGTCAGAATCAAAAATAATCCCTTTAAAATGTATCGGTTTTACTGTTTTTGTAGTGTCTTGTGCTATTGCTAATTGAACCAACAATCCGATAAATGCTATTAATGTAATCAGTTTTTTCATATCTCCTAAAGTTTGTTCTTTCACACAAAGGTACAGATTTATTCTCTTGGTAGAGAATGACTTTTATCATTAAGTAGTGTGTTAATTTGCTACAAACGCTTAAAGGCTTTTCAATAAAATCACTAACGCCTAACTTCTAACGCCTAACCCCTCAAACATACCCCAACATTTTATAAGTAATAAATCCTACCCATTCGTGGAAAAGCGTTTCCCACTTAGCAATAGTATAAATATCGGGTAAAAAGAGGTGGTCGAAAATAAACTTTCTTTTTCCTGCATAATGATCTACACTAAAAGGAGTAACAGCAATACCCACTTTTTGAAAACAACGCTTGGCTCGTGGCATATGATAGCCAGATGTTACTAATAAATACTTTCCTTCAGGAAAATCTTTATTTAAAATTTTAGCAACATTTACTGCATTTTCTCGGGTATTTTTAGATTCTTTTTCAATAATTATATCTTCCATTGGCACACCAATATCAGCTAAAAAACCCGCCATTATTACACCTTCTTTTTCATCAGGATTGGCAATACTTCCTGAACCTCCCACCAACATAATTTTTTTTGCTTTTCCTGTTTTATACAACTTCAACCCATGTAAAAACCGGTCAGTTGATGCATGAAAACCTTCCAATCCGTTTTGTTCATCAAAAGAAGTGAAACCGCCCAACACAACAACAACATCATAGGTTTCTGAAATTTCATCATACGTTGGGTTTCGCTCTTCGTACCAACGAAAAGCTTCATCATTTATAAACGGATTAGCAAAAAAATAAAGCACTGAACAGGCTACTATTATTAAGGTTTTCTTACGCTTAGCAGACTTAGTTAATAGTACCCAAAGCAATAACGCAATAGCCCAAATTAATGGAGAAATTAAAAAGTGTAATATTTTAGATAGGATGAAAAACATTTCTAGTTCAAGGTTTCAAGTTTGAGGTTATTTATAATTTTCATATTGTTACATTTTCATATTGTTACATTGCCACATTTATTTAGCTCTTCCCGGATTTTCTTTTATAAAAGCCTTCCATCCTGTATATCCTTTTTCGCCAACAGGTTTCCCCATCTGAAAATAATGACACACTGCTACTGCCAATCCATCAGAAGCATCTAAATGCGTAGGTATGGTTTTTATTTTTAGCAAAGAAACTAACATCCCAGCAACTTGTTCTTTAGAAGCCGTTCCTTTACCTGTAATAGATTGCTTAATTTTTTTTGGCGAATATTCTGTTACCGGAATTTCTCTTGACAAAGCCACTGCAATAGAAATACCTTGTGCTCTACCCAATTTCAACATCGATTGCGGATTTTTACCCATAAATGGAGCCTCAATAGCAACTTCATCGGGTTTATATTCATCTATAAGATAATTAGTTCGCTCAAAAATCTTCTTCAACTTCATAAAATGCGTATCAATTTTAGTTAAATTGATAGAACCCATTGCCAATAAACTCATTTTGTTATTTTTGATGTGAATTACGCCATAACCCATAATTGTGGTTCCGGGGTCTATTCCTAATATTATCTTATCTTTAACCAATTTTTGCTAACTGTTTTGAATTCACATAAAAAATCATACAAATATATCAATTTACTTGCTAGGATAATTATTGGCATTGTAGCACTTATTTACATTTATTTCCGATTAAAAGATGATATTGACACACACCTTTCCTCACTTTCTGTTTTAACTACCGAAAATTATATTTTACTACTTATTGCTTTGTTATTAATGCCTGTAAATTGGGGGATAGAAGCTTTCAAATGGAAATTTGTTATCCGAAAGTTTGAAAATGTTCCTTTTATAAAAGCTTTAAAACATGTGTTTGCAAGCATCACTATTGGATTAACAACTCCCAACAGAATTGGTGAAATTCCCGCCAGAGTTTATTTACTCGATAATAAAACTCACTTAACCGGCTTAATTGGCGTTACTTTTTTAGCTTCTTTTAGTCAGGTTATTATCACTTTTTTGGGAGGATTTGTTGCTATATTTTTTCTAAAAGAAAATATCTTATTTAAAAATTATTTTACTTTATGGATGATAGTAGGAAGCTTCGTAACGGCTTTATTATTTCTCGTTTATTTTTACTCCAAACCTATATTGACAGTCATCCAAAAAATACCCTTTTTAAATAAAAAAAAGTGGCTGGAAAAATTCCGTTTTTTAAGTACTCAAGAAAAAAGTATGGTGTTATTTATTAGTTTAGTTAGGTATCTTGTATTTGTAGTTCAATTTTACATAGTGTTAAGAGCTTTTCACATACCAATAAATGACATTGCGACAATCAATTTAATTCCTTTGTTTTTTGTAATCAGCTCTTTTATACCCACATTTATTATTTCCGAAATTGCCGTAAGAGGCTCTGTTGCTTTAGTTGTTTTCAGCTCAGTTCCTACCGATAGCTTATTAATTATTAGTGCTGCTGTAAGTTTGTGGATAATTAATGTAGCTTTGCCTTCAATTATAGGAATTAGCGGATTAAAACAACTCAAATTTTAGCTTGCAAAATTTAATTTTATATCTGATTGTCTTTATTTCTACCATTTACTTTTTGTCGATGGTTTATATAATTGTAGGATGGTTAAAGCAGCTAAAAAAAATAGTCTTTCAGCAGGAAAATAAGCTAGAAAATAACATTTCTGTAGTGATAGCTTTTAGAAATGAGAGCAATAATATTATTGCTTGTCTTTCTGCTTTAGAAAAACAACTTTACGGCAATAATTTATTTGAAGTTGTTTTAATAAATGACCATTCTGAAGACAATAGTGTTGAACAAATTGAAGGGTACCAAGAAAAAAGCAAATTAAACATTCAACTACTTCACTTAAGTTCCGAACATGGTAAAAAAGCGGCTTTAAAACTTGGAATTGAAAATGCTAACTATTGCATTATAGCTTCTACAGATGCCGATTGTGAAGTACCTGTAAATTGGCTTTCATACATTAATCAATCATTTAATAATAATAATGAAACAGCCATGTTGCTTGGTCCAGTAGGTTTTAAGGAACAAACTTCTAATAATTTATTGTTAGATGGTTTTCAAGAATTAGATTTTTTAGCCATGCAAGCCCTTACTTTTGGAGCTTTAGGAAATAATCTCCCTATTTTAAACAACGGAGCCAACATTGCTTACAGAAAAGTAATTTTTGAAAATGTTAACGGATTTGATAAGCACAAAACACCTTCTGGTGATGACGTTTTTCTATTGGAAAAATTTATCAGCCAACAACAAGTAGTTAATGGTATTCTGGATAAAAAATTCATTGTAAAAACAGATAAAACCACAACATTTTCAGCTTTTTTACAACAAAGATTAAGATGGGCATCGAAAGCAAAAAAATACAAAAACAGCAATTTAATATATTTTAGTTCAATAGTTTACCTTTCTAACCTTATTCAACTTTTAATCTATGCTGAAATATTGTTGGTCGATAGTTTTTGGGTTGTTGGTATAATCTTACTCACTTCTAAATGGCTTATTGATTTTATATTACTATATTTGGCTGCAAACTTTTTTAATAAGAAAAAGCATCTTGTTCTTTTTGTTTTTGTAGTGCTTATTTATCCTATATATATTGTGTTTATAGGATTGTTGGCATTAATTACAGATTTCAAATGGAAAGGAAGAAAGTATCATGAATAACAAAAAAAACATCATTAAATCGAAGTCATTGAGCAAAATGGCTTGGCAGAGACTAAAAAGAAACAAGCTTTCCGTTTTTGGTATGTTTATTATTTTTGTTGCAGTTATGATTGCTATTTTAGGCCCTTTGGCTCGTCCTGATAATACTCCTAAAGCAAACGATCAAACGTTAGAATTAACCACAAAAAAACCTGGTTTTAGCATAGATTTATTAAGAATAAAGAAAAATAGAAAGGCAATCAACCAATCTTGGTGGTCTAAATTTTCGGAAGGAATAGAAAATGTATATCAAGTAATTCCTGTTTATGATTATAGTTTTGAAGGAGCTAAAATTGTCGTAGAAAAATATACTGGAGGGGATGTTAATAATGGTCCTATTGTAAAATTTGATTTGGCTGATGTAGTTTTTTCTTTAGAAAACTCTCAAATAAATGAAATTAATGGTTCTCTGGAGTTTTATACACATGAAGAAGGTAAAAAAACGATGACAATTGAAGAACTTCAAAATGAAATTAAATCGAAAAATATTATTAGAAAAACTTATTATTTAGGAACGGACAAATATGGCAGAGACTTACTAAGTAGATTAATGGCAGGAACATGGATTTCACTTTCTGTAGGATTTATTTCTGTTTTTATCTCATTAGTAATTGGAATTACATTTGGCGCCATTGGCGGTTATTTTAGAGGATGGGTGGATGATGTTATTATATGGATTATTAATGTGGTTTGGTCCATCCCTACACTATTATTAGTTATTGCAATAACATTAGCACTTGGCAAAGGGCACTGGCAAGTTTTTATAGCTGTTGGTTTAACCATGTGGGTAGAAGTAGCTCGTGTGGTACGTGGGCAAGTACTTAGTTTAAGGGAGAAAGAATTTGTTGAAGCAGGAAGAGCCCTAGGTTTTACTAACTTTAGAATTATTTCGGGACATATCATTCCAAATGTCTTAGGACCCGTAATTGTTATTTCTGCTATTAATTTTGCAGCTGCTATTTTAGTTGAGGCCGGGTTAAGTTTTATTGGTATTGGTGCTCAACCACCTCAAGCTACTTGGGGAAAAATCATTGCTGAACATAAAGGATACATTATAACAGGAAATGCTTACTTAGCAGCCTTCCCTGGAATTGCCATTGTACTAATGGTACTAGCATTTATTTTAGTTGGAAACGGTTTAAGAGATGCTCTGGATTCCAAAACAGTAGATGATTTACCTGTGGTTTAATTTTTGTATCTTTTTTTTCATAACTTTGTTTAACCAATTAATAACTTACTTGTTATGAAAACATTAAAATCTATTTTAATCTTAATCATTAGTATACCATTCTTATTTAATTCTTGTAAGAAAGATGAAAAACAAGAGCCTACAAAACCCGACATGAGTACCAACTCTACTACTGACAATTGGATGGCAGAAAGTATGTTTGAGGATGTTAGAAAAGTGGTGGTAGAAGTTGTGGATGATGAAGGGAAAAGTACTACTCAAAAATCAAGTTTTACTTTTGGTAATTGTGCTACTTTTTCTATTAGTCCTGCGTGGAATGATACTTTAACTTGGCCAAAAACATTAACCATAGATTTTGGAGCTACCAATTGCATGGGTAATGATGGAAAAAACAGAAGAGGAATTATTACCGTTACTATTTCCGACAAATATAGAAATCCAGGAAGTGTGTTAACAGTTCAATTGCAAAATTATTATGTTAACGATCACAAAATAGAAGGCACCAAACAAATTACCAATAACGGAAGAAACACCAATAACAACCTTTCTTTTACAGTGCAAGTAAATAACGGAAAAATTACTTATCCGAACAATGGCGGAGTTGCCACTTGGGCTTCTACCAGAACCAATGAATGGATAGCCGGAGAAGCTACTACCCTTTTTACGCATGGGTTAGCAGGAATTTGTGATGATGTGTATTTAATTACAGGCTCTGCCAATGGCGTAAACAGAGACGGATTGGCTTATACCATGCAAATTACTTCTCCACTAAGAAAAGAAATTTGTTGCCGTTGGTTGGTGAGTGGAACGATAAATATCAACCCTTCAGGAATGTTAACCAGAACCATAGATTTTGGTAATGGGGCTTGCGACCAAAATGCATCAATAACTATTGCCGGATATACCTTTAATTTTATGATGTATTGATAGACTTCTAAAATAAAAATAAAAAAATCCTGTTCAAATGAACAGGATTTTTTTATTTAATGTTATCTAATCTAATTTTTATTCCACATCAAATTTTACATACCCATTCTTCTTAAGAAAATAATCATCAAAAGTAGCTTTGGTAATTTGTATAATTTCTCCTTGGTGTTCAATTACCATACTGCTAAAATTAAAATCTCGGCTATTAATAAATTGTTGATTATTGCTTTCGTAAGTATCGTTATGCAATCGACCAAAAATCATTATCGTTTTTGGTGGTAATATAACTTTAACTATTACCGGATTATCATCTAAATCTTCGAGTTCAAATTTATTATCCCATTGTATTTTACTTAATTTAGATAATTGATAGGCTTCGGGATTATTGATAAAAATTCCAAAAATATTACCTTCCTCTAATTCATTTAACTCATACGTAACAGTAATTGGAGCATCTGTTTTATTGCCTATGGTAAAATATTCTACCCAAGAACAGCCTGAAACTAATAAAACAGGAATGAAAAACAAATATGATAATATTTTCTTCATATTAAAAAATTAACAAACAACTTACAAAGATGATGAGTCCAACCAACATTAAAAACAAAGTGTAGGGCAAAATTTCTTTGGCTTTTAATCCGGTAATACCCAACAATGGTAACGCCCAAAAAGGTTGTAACATATTGGTGAGCTGATCTCCGTAAGCTAATGCTAAAATACTTTTGGGTAAAGAAATGCCTATTTCTTGAGCTGCCTGCACAATAATTGGACCTTGCACAGCCCATTGTCCGCCACCACTTGGCACAAAAACATTAATAAGTCCCGCACTAAAAAAAGTATAAATAGGGTAGGTTACCGTATTAGAAATAGAAACAAAAAAATCTGCAATGTCGGCTATTAAACCGCTGTTTTTCATCATGCCCATAATACCGAAATACAACGGAAATTGAATTAAGATTCCTGCTGCTCCTAGAATGGCTTCATCCAACGCAGATAAAAATTCCGTAAAATTTTTGTGAAGCGTTATTCCCAACCCTAATAAAAGCATGTTAATATTGTTCGGAGTAAAAAAATCCAACACATTAAAATGATGCACCGTTACAATTTTAACGACTAAGTAACACAAAATAGCTCCTCCAAACAACAAAGAAAATAATCGGGAGTAATCTAGTTTTTCAGCTCCTTCAAGGGTAGTAAAATCTACTTTTTCTGTTTCATTATAACAAGGAGTAGTCAATGTAAAAGTGGCTGATGTGATTCTTTTTCCCAACCAAAACATGGCAAGCGGCAACATTACAATTACCATTATCATCACTACAATATTCATGGGCGACCAAACCGTTTCGGCATAAGAAATTTTTTCAGGTAAAGCAGCTAATTGAGCTTCATTAAAAATACCCGCCATCATTTCTTTAATATGATTATCTTCTGCTACTTTTGCTAGTGACGAACCTGAAAGTCCGCCATGCCAAACCATTAAACCGGAATAACCTGCTGCTCCAATTAACGGATAATTTATAGAAAGTTGTTGTTGCTGAGCATATTCACCCACTTTTCTGGCAAAAATAGCCCCGAAAATTAATCCCAATCCCCAATTGAATAAGCTTACTAAAACCGTTAACAATGTTACTAAAAAAGCAGCTTTGGCTGTAGTAGTACAATGTTTTACCACCATTAAAATTAAACTATTAAATAGTTTTGTCAATGCCAATATATGTCCCAACACCAACATCAACATCATTTGAACAGCAAAAACTAACAATCCGTTATCCCAAAAACCTTGTTCCCAAAAATACAATACATCATAAGAATAAGCCGCAAAACCACTATTAATAGGTTTGGTGGTAAAAAGTACAATAAAAAAAGTAAGTAAGGTAAGCACTACCGCAATGGTAAATGGCGTAGGAAGTAGGTATTTAAAGGTTTTGGTATATTTATCGGAGAAACTCAAGGTTAGTTTATAAGGTTATAAGTTTATTCATTTCAACAACACTTTCCATGCTTCTATAACTCTACCTTGTTTAAGCAAAACATGTGCATCTTGATGTGGTTTATTACCATCATAATGAAATGCTGCTATTTCGTCTTGTGTCGGGAGTTGTTCTACACTCCCTAACAAACCTAGTTCATTTCCTGTTAAAATAGTACTGTTTCTTATAGGTTCAGGAATAGCATCTACTCCTATTCCAATAGTGGTAATAGGCTTAGCTACTTCAAACATAGCATGATGATCGGCTCGGCAATACCAATTTCCACCCATACGACTTACTAAATCAATTTTTTGTTGGTCTATCATATTATTTTCATCTAATACCTTCTCATTAATATGAATTTTTACCACTTCACAGATCACTAAATTTCCTGCTCCACCATCTTGCCCCAACTCAATAATATCGTTTACCTTACACTCAAATTGTACTGGAGATTCCTTTACCCTGAACGGTTTTATCAAATCAGAAGTAACAGGTGTCAACCCTGATTTAATAAATTCATTTACGCCTTTTTCGTAAGGAGAACTAGCCAGTGAAACTTGTTGAACGATAGCATAAGTTACCACATTTATTACCACCTCTTTGGTTTCCTTTACATTATCAAAAGTATTTTTTGTAGCGCCTGTTCTACCACTTCTGGCAGGAGAAAAAACCATAATGGGCGGATTGGCACTAAACACATTGAAAAAACTAAACGGACTTAGATTCGGGTTTCCGTTTTTATCTACTGTACTTGCCAATGCAATTGGTCTCGGACCAACGCCTCCTAATAAATAATGATGAAGTTTTGGTACTGGTATCTCTTTTGGGTCTATTGTTAGCATAAGTTATATTTTTTTGAATTTAACTTTTTAAAAGTCCATTTTTATTATTTCAAGGAAAAGTTACTTCATAAGTAGCTCCATAAAGTAAAACTGTTCCAATATTATCGCATCCTGAGCCAAAATCTAAAGTTCTTACCGCTAATTTTTCTGGAGTTACCAAAGCTGTTCCGCTGCTTACCCAATTGCAATTTCCTAATTGAGTTAACCCATCTGTAGATGCTGAAAAGCTATTTCCTGCAAAAGCTCTTCCTGTAGCTGTTCCTGTGATCTTATAGGTGTCATCAGTAAAATCGGCAGTAGTCGCTCCACTTTCAATAGTAAAGTTCTGATTGGTGCTAAAATAAATTGCTCTATTTTTTCGACCTTCATCTATCCTAAAGTCATTAGCTATCATCACAAAAATAGGTTGGTTGTTGGTATTACTAGTAAATGAATAATTTAAAACACCTTCAAAATAATATCCATTATGGTAATAATTATTAAAACTGATTTTAGCTGTTGTTCCCAGCATATCATATTTTGAAGTAAATTGTGCTTTAATTTCTCCATTTCTGATAACACCATTATTGGCACAATCGGTATTAAATTGAATTTTCAACCACATTGGATTAGTAGTGGTATCAACAATTATAGTATCGCAACCAAACAACGTTGTAGCACTGGTTAATGGATTAGCTACAATTCCCTGAGAACTCATTGCAGCTTGATGTACCATTTTAAAAACATCTTGAGACATAGATTGAGCTGTGGCATAATCTTGAGAAGTTTTAATTGTTTTATCTTGATCTCTATCCGATTTTCGGCAAGCAAACAGCATAGAAACTACTAATACAAGTAAAATTATTTTTTGCATATTGGTAAACATTAAAATGTAGCCTAAAATTAGTGGTTTTTTTCTTATTTCCTAATATGGAGGATTATTAATTAGAGATTAGAAAATGTGTTGGATGAAAAAAGAGAAATTGTACTACTCCAAACCCCTCAATTAAAAATATTGTACATTTGTTCGAACAAAAAATCATTAAAAATAAAATACATTTATCCATATCGGTATGCCATTTTAATGGTACTGGCTATTTTGGTTTGCTTATGGCCACTTTCGTTGTTTGTGGTTGTACCCAAATGGGACAACGTAAATGCCTACCTTCCTTATCGTTACTTTATTAGCGATTATTTATGGAACGGACATTTTCCCTACTGGAACAGTTTTCAAAACATGGGATACCCCGCATATTCCGACCCGCAAAGTGGTATGTGGAATCCAATAACTTGGTTAATCATGCTTTTTGGAAAATATACCATGAAATCATTAATAATTGAGCTACTTTCTTACTTTGTAATTGCAGGCTTGGGAATGTATTGGTTTATTAAATCTCTTTTTAAAGACGAAAAAACAGCTGCAATTATTGGCTTGTGTTTTAGTTTGTCTGGGTTAATGGTTGGTTCTGCTCAATTAATGGTTTTTTTAGCAGGTGTTGCTTGGCTGCCTTGGTGTTTGGGATCTCTATATCAGTTTTCTAAAAAATTTAAAATACAATATGCTGTACTTTCGGGATTATTTATTGCATTAAATACTACTTCTGCTAGTCCAGCCTATACTATTATATTAATATATTTTTATTTTTTCATCTTTCTGTATTTCTTTTGGCAAAACAGAAAAAGCAAACAACAACTAAGTTCTATTTTTATAGGAGGAGCAACAATGGTAGTTGTTACCGCTATTTTATTACTTCCTTATATTATGTCGTTTATAGAGTTTGCTCCTTACTTCAACAGGTTATCTAAATTGCCTTACGATAAATTCTTACTTTCCAATCCGTTTACCTTTATAGATTATATTTCTTTTCTTTTTCCTTATGGTGTTATTAGTGATTCAGAGATGTTTAAAGGAACGGATTTATCACTCCGAAATGCCTATATTGGTATAGTTGGGCTATTTTTCTTTATCGTGGGATTTCTCAATCATTACACCAATAAAAAAGTGTTATTACTTACTTTCTTAACCCTAGCATTTTTAATTATAGCCATGGGTAGCAATACTTTTGTTTATCAGTTACTCTATCACTTACCAGGTTTTGGAGTGTTCAGACATCCATCATTTTTTAGGACTTATGCTCTTTTTGCAATGCTTATTGTTGTTGCTTACGGTTTAAAAAACTTCCTGCAAACACCAAGGTCAACCAAAAAAAATAAATATCTGATCTATTTATTTGCAGCACTTGTTTTACTCGCAGGATTAGCATCTTTAACAAAAACTTCTACTAATGAAATCAGTACCAATATTACTAACTTACTAGATTTAACAGAATTTTCGACTAACTTTTTAGCCACTCACATAGTAATTAATGTTGCCATTTTGTTAATGATTAGCTTATTGGTTTTTCTGCTCAAAAAAAGTATAAAGCTTTCTGTTTTTTCTGCACTTTTTACCTTTGCTTTTTTAGATTTAGGCATGCAAACCCAACTTGCTTTTCCAACTACAATTTCCTATCCTTATGCTTACAGTAATTTTAAAACCTATTTTAATGAATTGCCCAATGAAATCAATCAAAAAAATAATGACAAAGCTTTAAAATATTTTGACGAACATCAAGGGTTAAGCTATACGCAAGGAATATGGAAAAACATGTCCACTTTTAACAAAACCATTTCTTATGTAGGATATAATCCTTTTCAATTTAGTGCTTACGAAAATGCGATAAGAAACAAATCGCTTGATTTCAATATTCAAAATCCGATATTTTTCTTTGCTAAAAAAGAAAGACGGGCCAACGATAGTCTTCAAAGTGGTTTAATTTGGGATGTTCCACAACTTTATAAATTTCAACCTGAAAAAACGAACATTGAAAACAGCTATATTGGTTACAATGAATTTAAAACTACACTCGAAAATAATGCTGAAACGCCACAATGGTTGTTGCTAAATCAAAATTATCACCATAATTGGAAAGCTTTTTTTAATAATGAAAAACTAGATATACAACCTTTAAACAATCATATTATAGGAGTTGTAATCCCACCTAAAAGCAAAGGTCAAATACATTTTACCTATTCCTCTAGTTTAATGATTTACTATACGTTGATAAGTATTTTAGGATATATTTTGATAACTGTTTATGTAATAAAGAAATTTTTGTTGAACCAGAAATAGAAAAGCGTTAATTAAGTGATATTTTTGCAATCCTTTAGGCTCCGTAGCTCAATTGAATTACTTGGATTTAGTTGAACTACTCCTCAAATTGGCTCCGTAGCTCAACTGAATAGAGCATCAGATTTCGGCTCTGAGGGTTGGGGGTTTGAATCCCTCCGGGGTCACAAAAAAGAAGTACTAATTTTTAATTAGTGCTTCTTTTTTTTATCTCTTCAAATTTTCTTCATAAATTTTTACCCAATCTTCTACAGTCATTTTCTGAACTAATTCACTTAGTAGTTCAAAGGGAATGGTTTCTAGTTTCTTAAACCTTATACAACTTTTTCCCATATCTAATTTAGTTTTGCAATATTTAGGATAGTTGGTAGTAAACCAAGTTAATAATTTTTCATCAGCATAAAGTCCCATGTGATAAAAACCGATATGATTTTTTTGTGAAGCTAACCCCATAAATGGCAAAGGTTGTTTAGGGTCGCAATGGTATCCGTTTGGATAAATACTATGAGGAACTACATAACTTAACATACCGTAACTTAGTACTTCTTCAAAACCTTTTGGTAATACTTTTTTTATGGTTTTTCTAAGTTTCTGAATAACTTCTTTTCTGTTTTCAGGAAGTTTTTCTATATATTCATCAGGAGTTGAAGCTTGTATTTGCATAGTTCTTTATTTTTTAAGATACTTCCAATTCCTTACTTTTCCCTCACTCATCCACTCAATCGCTGTAGCTAAACGTTGGTCTCTGGTTTTTTCAGTTTTGGCTTCCGTAATCCATTCTACATATTCCTTTTTGTTAGTATAACTAAAGCTTTCAAAAGTTGTTAGGACATTTTTGTTCTTTTTTAATACTTTTATAAAATAATCTGGAATGTCTAATGTTTTTGTAGATGCTTTTTTAGGAGGAAGCTTCACACCATCATCATTAAGTTTTTTTGCCTGAGTTATCAACTCTAAAATTATTTTATCTGCAGGTAAATCATTCAAAGAAGTAATTTTCCCAAAATGCCCCATAGCATTACCACCATTAGTAGCCCTTGATTGCATAACTCCATTAGAATCTTTTAAGAGTTCCCCTTTCCAAAAACTAAAAACTACGTGTTGTTTAAATGCAGCTATGTTGCACAAAGGGCCTTTATAGTCAAAAAAAGGCATACCCCATTTAATGGTTTCTTCCATCTCCGGAATTGCCTGATGAACAAGATTTCTTAAATGATTTAAAATAGGTTGAGCAAATTCTTGAAACTTTGCTATATAAGCATCAATTCTATCGTCAGTATTCATTATATAGAATATTTTTTTTAGAAAAGAAAACAGGAGTTACTATTTACTGCCCTAGCAAATACTGCATTTCGAACAATTTCAACTGAGTTTCAAACAATTTCAGACGAATATTTAGCAACTCATCATCTTCGTTATTTTTTTTACTTTTTTTATCACTTTTTTTAGATAATAAACTTTGTTTAATATTGTCATCATCATTAGAAGATGTAGCCTTTTCTTTATCTTTTTTCTTAGCTTTTTCTCTTTTCTTTGGAGCGTCATCAGCCGTTCTGTTGAAATTGTAAGTTAGCCCTATACCAATATAACTATATTTATCATAAGCTGTCCAATCTCTTCTAAAGGCATCAATTCTATCCGTAAATGTACTTGTTTGTGTAATGTCTAAATGAATATCAATTTTGTAGTTAAATTTATAATTTACAGTTAATCCATAGGGAATCGTAAAAGTTTTTGCTCTAGCAACTTTATCACTTAAAGTTTTTTGAGCTAAATCTTCTGTAGCTTCTACTTCAACCCAACCTTCGTAATCTTTTGTTCCGAAAGTTTTGGTATCATACAAACGGCTTCTGTACCACATTGTTCCAACTCCAACCTGAGCATATAAATAAAAACGGTTGTATTCATTTTTCTTAAACAAGGCATTGTTTAGGAAATATCTTACTTGAAAAGAAAGATCGAAAAACTGATTTTCGAAAGAAACAAATGAAGATTGTTTCCCTGGTTGTCGGGTGCCTATTAAACTTCCTCTTTGGTAGTTAATTTGAGCCCCTAAACCCCATTTGATTTCTCTAGCAATAGTGGCCTTAAATCCTGCAGTTATGTGTTCGTTAAATTGACTTGGTCGTGGAAAAAGTTTGTATGCAGCAATATCTCCAAAATATACATTCATGCCGGCAGAAAGTGTTATTGACATACCATCAAAAACAACTCCCATACTTTTGTCTCCATCAGATTCTGAAGCATTATCATCTTCGGTTGAAGTAGTTTTTTCATCCTCAACTGTTGGTGTTTCGGTTGTTGTTTGAGCAATTGTAAAACATGAAAAAATGCCTACAAACAAACTGCTAAGAAGTAATTTTTTTATCATAAATATTAATTTTTGAAATCTAAAAACCCAATTTCAAAGTTATTTTTCAGCCCACATTAATTAACAAATATAGTGTTTTATTCAAAATATCAAGCTAATTTAAAAACTTTTTTAGTTTAACTAATGGCTATTAATTAATGCTTTGTATCTTTGAGTGATGAGTATGGTCAATTTTAAAATCATTTTCTGTGTAATTATTACCCTATTTTTCTTTGGTATAATTAAAGCTCAATTTATCTCCATAGCGGAATACGATAACAAAGCTCAAGCTTATGCAATACTTTCCGCTCAATATACTAAATTAGCTTATTTACAAGCAAGAAAAATGGAGATTAATAGTAATCCAGAAGCTTATTGCGATACTGGAAGAGTTAGTAATTTAATTGCTATAGAGTATGCGGATAGTGCCTTGTATTTTGCTCATGATTCATCAAAAAAAGCAATAGAAATCATGCAACGAGCAATTAGCTATCAACATAATGCAAATAAATTTTTTAATCACTTTTCTAGTAAGAAAAGACTTTTTGATCAGAAATCACTTGTGTTTGCTTTAGGAAATGCCATTGATGATGCTTACTTAGCTTCTTTACTTTTTGATAATCAAGAAAATGAAGAAGACATTATAGCCGAAAACAAAGAAAGACTAATAACTCGAATTGAAACAGATGAATTTTCTTTTGTGACGATTAAAGAAATTTATGGCAATAGACTTACAGAATTAACTAATGAAATTAATGCGTTGGAAAAACAAAAATCTACCAAAACAGGAGATGAACTTGTAATTATTGAAAATACCATTAAACAACTTAAAGAAGAAGAAAAAAAGTTAAAAGAAAAAATAGCAACCAGCTCTGATAAATTGTTGACTATACAAAGTGAGTTAAGTGAGGAAATGCTAAAAATTGTAGATGAAGCTATTTTTACTACAGAAAAAACAGGTTTTTACAATGAGCAAGTTCCTATCCCTAAAAACCCAAAAATGCCAGAAGGCTTGGTATTTCGTATTCAAATAGGTTTTTTTAGAAGAGAATTGCCCGAAGAACATTTTGATGGCATTTTCCCATTAGCTTCGGAGCAAATTGATAATACTTATTTTAGATACATTGCAGGTAATTTTCCTACTTATGAAGCGGCAAAACGATCGCTACAAAAAATAAATGATAAAGGGTATTCCGATGCGTTTATTGTTGCCTATTTTAACAGAAAGAAAATTTCTATTAGTGAAGCATTAAGTAAATAGATATTTGTTGATGTTTTTTAATCAATAAACTACTGTTCCAAATTGGTAACCCATCTAATATTATTCAATATTAATAAATTAGTATTGATAGGTGCATTTCCACCTTTAACAGCAAAAACAACATCTAACATTTGCATGTAGCGCTTGTCAAAATCTTCTAAAGGCACTGTAATTTGTTGGAATGACGCAGTATCTAAAGCTGAAGTAAACACACTTAAAGGAGTGCTATGTCTGTATTGTTCACAATAAATCCCACCCGGATTTGATTGATTTCCATAAATCATTAAACCAAAATCGTTAAATCCTGCATTATAAGCATCAGGATGAAGCATAGCATCAAATTTCAAATAACCTTTTTTAAATTCAACAGCACTTCTCTGGTTTAGTAACTTTATTACCAAAGCATATTCACCTAAAGAATCTGAATTTACTAACAGGTAAGTATCTCCTGTAATAGTTGTATCAGCAGGAACGTAAGTAGTATCTGGTGGAGTAACATTATTATCAATAATAGTATCGGCAGGAACAATAGTAGTGTCCGGGTTCATAAAAATAGTGTATTCATTAGTCATACATGCACCAACACTAAAAGAACCTGTAGCAGAATTTCCCCAATAGCCTAATGCATTGTTGGAATAAATAGTAAATGAAGAATCTAAGTATTCGCAAGTACCATCATCTTCTTTAGCTAAGACATTGTAATTAGTAGCTTCAGGATCGGTACAGCCTTTTCTATCTTCATCTCCACAAGATGAAAAAATGGTGATAATAAATAATGATATCGCTATAAAAAATTTACTCAAATGTTGCATACTCATAATTTAATTCCTAAGGTGAATAACAAACAAATATACAAATTTATAAATACTATGCACTTTTAATCTTGTTTTTTCTATTTTATATGTTATCGCATAATGAACAGTTTAGCGTTAACAACTCCATTGCTACATTAGTTTTGTAAGTTACTACCATGCTTAACTTAGTTCATTATTAATTTTCATTTAAATGAAGTATTTTTCAGCTGTAATTATTGCTTTTTCATTTGTTTTTTCTATTAAAGGACAAGAACAGCTACCTGATTGCACTAACCCTCAAGAAGTGAAACTATCTGTTTATAATACATTTAGCAAAAATGACAGCTTAGAAAGTATTTACTATCAAGAAGAAGATACCTACACCTTTTGGTATAAGCTTACCGTTGATGGTGATGGAGAAATAAAATACACTCTACAAAAACTTAATAGTGATGATGAGTATGAAGTAGTATATTACGAATACAATGGTAATAACTTCTGCAATGATTTAATGCAACAAAAAATGAAGCCAAAAAGTGGTTCTGTTTTTAAAGTACATCCCGATTATAGTTATTATATTAGTGTGTTACATATCTCCGGAAAAGGTTGCGGACATCAAATGAAGTTCAGTTCTATTTTTCACACTAAACATTATTCTGCTATTCAAAATACTTGTGTAGAAGAAATTGCTGAGGAAATTCAAAAATATGACTTAAGTCCTGTTATACCAAGATGGATAAACACATTAACTTGGAACAAAAACCAATCTAATATTACCTTAAAGCATACACCAAATAAACTTCAACCCATTAAAAATAGTGAAAGTGAGCAAACTTCTATAACAATTTTAGGAAGTGTAATCAATGCCAAAACCAAATTACCCATAGCTGTAGATGTGCAACTTGTATTGTCTGACAGTAGTTTTTCCTTGCTCAATCATTCCGAACATGGTTTTAGTATAACTGCACAAAATCAAGAACATAAAGTTGTGATTAAGATAGATAAATTAGGGTATAAATCATTCCAAGAAAATTTCGTTATTAAGCACGATACTAACTTAGTTTTACTGCTAAGCCCCATAGCTGTTGGCGAAAAAATTGTTTCACACAACATTTATTTCCAACCTAATACACCTGTTTTAAAAGATAAATCGAAAGCTGAATTAGAAAAAATCAAACAATTTTTAAAAGAAAACGACAATATTACTATAGAAATACAAGGGCATACCAATGGCAATAGAAGAATTAAAAAAGACAGGAAGTTTGCTCATCTTAATGGAGAATGGAATTTTAGCGGAACAGCTAAAGAACTTTCACAGCTTAGGGCAGAAAAAGTAAAAAAATACTTGGAAGAAAATGGAGTAAATCCTAATCAGATGACTGCAAAAGGTTATGGTGGCGATAAAATGATTGTTGACAATCCTAAAAACATGAAGGAAGCCATGAAAAACATTAGGGTTGAAATTGTAGTAATTAAACAATTAAAGTAATGATAGTGTTTAGTAATTTCAAAATTGTATTTTTGCTTTGTTTACCATGAGTGAAAGCAACCAACATAACAATCCCTATTTAGAAGAGCCTGAAGATGATTTTAACTTTAAGCAACTAATTTTTACCTATTTAAAATATTGGTATGTTTATGCTCTTGTGCTTACTATTACACTAAGCATGGCTTATTTTTATAACTGGTACACTAAGCCAGTTTATAATGTTGCTGCTAAAGTGTTGATTAAAGATGATAAAAGTACTTCTGTTGGTACAGAGGAATTACTAAAAGACTTAAATGTTTATAGCGTTAGTAAAAATATTGAAAATGAAATTGAAATTTTCCGCTCCCGACAATTATTGCGTGAAGCTATAGAACGTTTAGAGTTAGATGTGCTTTACTACCTTGTTGGTAATGTGAAAAAGACAGAAGTTTACACAGAATCTCCCTTCAAAATAACTTACGATTCGCTTAATTTTTACGCATATAATAATTATTCCTATATCACCATTAAAGATGAAAATTCTTTTGAACTTTATTATGAAATTGAACAAACTGAAAAAGAATATAAAAAAACACATCAATTTGGCGAAAAAATTCATCTGCCAATAGGTATAATTAGTATAAACAAAAGAAATTCTTTTGATAAAGAGTTGTTTAACAATCCCCATTACGAAAAAAGAAACTTTAGAATTAAATTCAACAACATTAACACCAACATAGATTTTTATCAGGCTAAATTGAATATTGCTTTAATTAACAAGCAGTCATCTGTTATTCAACTAAGTATAGAAGATGTTGTACCACAGCGTGGTTTAGATTTTTTAAATACACTTATTAATGTTTACTTGGAACATGATGTAAAAGAAAAAAACAAAATTGCCAGCAGCACAGCTAACTTTATTAATGAACAACTAGCTTCTATCGCTGAAGATTTAAAAGCTATTGAAATTCAACGTCAGAATTTTAAAATTGAGAAAGGCATTTCTGATGTAAGTAACAAATCGCAGCAAATTTTAGAACGAGTTAAACTTAAAGATAATGAGATTTCTAATATTAATCTTCAACTGAGTTTTATTGACTATTTGCAGAAATATGTTAAAGAAAACCAAAGTGTCAGCAATATAGCCCCATCATCTTTAGGAATTAATGACCCACTTTTGGTTAGGTTAATAAATCAGATAACAGATTTAGAAATTGAAAAACAAAAATTAGAACAAACCTATAATGAAGAAACGCCTGCTATAAAAGCCATCAACAACAAAATTAAATTTACCAGAAATACATTGTTGCAAAATATAGAAACCATTAAGACAGGTTTAAATGCTTCAAAGAAGGAACTACAGATCTCCATGGCTTCTTTAGAAAATGAAATGAGTTCTATTCCGAAAACAGAAAGAGAGCTAGTTGGTATTGAGAGAGAATACCGTGTAAAAGAAAGTTTGTATTTGTACTTGCTTCAAAAAGAAGCCGAAACTTCTATTGCATTGGCAGCCTCAGTTTCCGACAATAGAATTATTGAAGAAGCTCGCTCAACTCCATACCCGATAAGACCTATTCCTAAAAAAAGTTATTCACTAGCTCTTTTGTTAGGATTTTTAATTCCTACAGGAATAATTTTTATTGTAGAACAATTTAATGATACCGTTAGAGACAAGAAAATTATTGAAAAATTCACTAAAATTCCGGTTTTGGGCATTGTTGGTTACAGTAAAGATACTTCCGCATTGGTAGTTTCCGAAAAACCAAAATCATTAATTGCTGAAGCATTTAGAACCATCAGAACTAATTTAAAATATTTCTTACCGAATAAAGATAAAGAGGTAATTCTTATTACTTCATCTATTGGATCCGAAGGAAAAACTTTTTCATCTATGAACTTGGCAACCATAATTGCTTTGTCGGGTAAAAAAACTGTTTTACTTGGGTTAGATTTAAGGAAACCTAAAATTGTAGGAGATTTTGAAATTGACAACAATAAAGGTATCAGTTCTTTCCTTATTGGTACTGAAACCATAAATGATATTACTGTTGATACCATTATAGAAAATTTATATCTTATTCCATCAGGTCCTATTCCTCCAAATCCTTCGGAATTAATTATGAGTGAAAAAATGGATGAGTTAATTGCTGAACTTAAAAAAGAATACGACACCATTATTATCGATTCGCCTCCTGTTGGATTGGTAACAGATGCTTTATTGCTTTCTAAATATGTCGATGCTACTATTTTTGTTGTCCGACAAAATGTAACTAAAAAAGAATACATCTCACAAATTAATGAGTTGTACAAATCAGGAAAAATTACCAATGCATCTATTTTATTTAATGCAGTAAAACTTTCTGGTTTGGGTTACGGGTATGGATATGGCTACGGTTATGGATATGGCTACGGATATTATGAAGAAGATAAAAAGAAAGGATTTTTCAATCGTATATTTAAAAAATCGTGATTCGTCAGTTATTTCATAACTTTTTTTCTGGTCATGAAAGAACCGTCCGGGCAAGAAAAAATATTCTCGGTTCATTTGTTTTAAAAGGCATTAGTATTTTAACCAGCCTTTTATTAGTTCCTCTCACCATTGATTACTTAAATCCTACTAAATATGGCATTTGGCTTACACTTTCTTCTGTAATTGGCTGGTTTATTTTTTTTGATATTGGGTTGGGCAACGGACTTAGAAATAAGTTTGCAGCTGCAAAAGCCGAAGGTAAACATCAATTAGCAAAAGTTTTTGTAAGTACTACCTATGCTATTATTACTATAATCGCAGTAGCAATGTTGGTGGTATTTTTTATTGTTAATCAGTTTTTAGATTGGGGAATAATTTTAAACACAAGCAATAATATTCACGAAATAGAACAATTAGTTTTTATCGTGTTTACAGTCTTTTGTTTTCAATTTGTTGTAAAACTTATTAATGTAATTTTCATCGCAGACCAAAAACCTGTTATCAGCAGCTTAATCAACACCTTAGGAAGTCTGTTTTCGCTTGCAGCAGTTTTCATTCTTATAAAAACTACTGATGGTTCGCTGTTGTATTTGGGAGCATCATTCAGCATCATTAACTTATTAGTTCCGTTAATCGCTACTTTTTGGGTTTTTAGTGGCAAATACAAAATTTACAGACCATCATTTAATACAATAGACTTTAGCAGATCTAAAGAACTGCTCAATTTAGGTTTCCGATTTTTTATTACACAAATTGCAGCTATTGTAGTAGCAGCTACCGACAATATTATAATTGCCCAGGTAGTTGGGAATGAAGAAGTAACAGTTTATAATGTTGCTTATAAGTATTTTGGAATAATGAACATGGTTTTTACAATTATTACAGCTCCTTATTGGTCAGCATACACAGAGGCTTATGTAAAAAAAGACATGGTTTGGGTAAAACAAGCTACCTTAAAAATAACCAAGCTATGGGGAGTGGTTGCTGTTGGAGTTATTTTTATGTTGTTTGTAGCTGATTATGCTTTTGATTTATGGATAGGAGATAGAATCAAAATTCCATTTGACTTATCTTTAATAATGGCTATTTGGGTAATTGTAAGTACTTCCACCATGATTTTTTCTAATTTTTTGGCAGGGGTAAACAAAATACAACTGAGTTTGTATCATGCTATTTTTGTGAGTATTCTCAACATTCCACTTTCTATTTATTTTGCAAAAAACTTAGAAATGGGGAGCATGGGAGTAATTTTAGCTACCTTAATAGGAATGTTACCTAGAGCTATTTTTCAGCCTATTCAATACTGGAAAATTGTACACGGTAAAGCTAAAGGAATTTGGAATAAGTAATAGTTAACGGCTAAAAATGTTGATAGCTTATTATACTAAATCCTCCAAATAATAGTTGTCGGCATAATGCAATAAACCAAGTTCTGGATAGTCGTTATTTAACTTTTCATTTAAAGGCTTAAAATAGTTTTTCAATTCAGCTATTTTCTCGTTCGAAAACCTTGGTTTATCCCCATTTCGATTATTTTGAAGAATGCTTCTTTTAAATTTATTGTAAATCTTTTTGTTGAAAGCAGTTGCTTCACTCCATTCGTAAAAACGATTAAGTTTTATCAGTTTTTCTGCCTGAACTCTAGTAACACCTTCGTTAATGGCTTTGTTTTCCGATATTGATTTAATTACCAATTCTTTATCCAAATTAAAAAAAGTCGCCAACTTTTCGGAAAAACTTGTTGGTGAGCTTATAAATTCCTCAAAAAGCAATACGGTAACATTTTCAAACTTTTCTTTGTATGTTTTTATCAATGAATTATAATCGTAACCATCTAAGGTTTCATAAGCTTCAGATGTATTAAAATATGACGGAGCAGCTCCTCCTGAATCTCGTTTTGTTTTACCGGAATTATTCATCCAAATAAACTCATCAATTTTTTTAGTTTCTTTCCACTGCACATTAATAGCATAAAGCGATTGTAATAAGTCAATCTGATTTCTCAACACCAATAAAATGTTAGCTTTTGGAAATAATTCATACAAACGATTGGCGATGGTAGTTCTGTTAACAAAATTGAAATAAGTAGATTGACCACAGAAATACTCATTAGAAATTAAGCAGTTTTTGTTGTTAATACTTTTTAGGAAATCGTTAAAAACTGCTACATCATAAAAACTATCATCAGCATATTGAAGTTTATTAAACGGTTCACTATAATAAGCTGTTTCTGTTCCATAAAAAGAAATATTAGATAAATTGGAAAAGACATGCTTTTGAAAAAAAGTAGTTGCCGTTCGAGGCATTCCAATATGAATATAGGTTTCGTTCAATAGTGTAGCTTAAAAATTTTTCTGCCAAAAATAACCTGAACCGTCAATGTTTTTAATCTCTTCGGTAATGCCATGTTCATCTCTAAAATCATGCACAGCTTTTTTACAAGCTGGAATAACACCATAATCATCTATAATGATAAAACCTCCTGAAGAAAGTTTGTGATAAAGATGGTTTAATCCATCCATTGTAGATTCGTACATATCGCCATCTAATCTCACAATAGCTAATTTTTCTATTGGAGCAGTTGGCAAAGTATCTTTAAACCAACCCTCTAAAAACTTAACATTATCATCAAGTAAATCAAATCGTTTAAAATTATTCATTACTTGTTCTTTAGATATTCTTAATTGTTCTAAAGAATACAAATCATCACCTTCGTCTTCAGGGTATAAAGTAATATTAGGTTTTGGCAATCCTTTAAAAGAATCTGCCACCCAAACTTTCCTGTTTTCATTATATATTTCAAACAAAGCTTTCGCAAAAATACAAGCTCCACCTCTCCAGACACCGGTTTCAATAAAATCTCCTTCTACTTTGTTTTTAATTACCTCTTCAATACAAAACTGAATATTATTCAGTCTTTTTAATCCTATCATAGTGTAACCATTAATTGGCCACCCTAAACCTATCTCTCTTTGTTTTAGCCCATTTTTATTAATCCCTGTTATAATTAAGTTCTTTTTAGATAGGGTATTAATTAAAAGATTGATTGCCATTCTTTTTAAGAATGATCCTTGTCCGGGAGCAAGTGGAGTTAACTGATACCTTACAGCATTGTCTTTATCAATTAATGTTTCTTTTAATAATTGTATGTAATGTTGTTCTGTTGTTGTCAATGTCTATCTAAATTTATATTAAAGGCAAATATAAATTATAAATATTAAGAGCGTTCATTATATCGTAAAAATTAGCAAGTTCTTTAATTTTATTCGATTTTTGTACTTCAATGAAAACAAATTTTGTAACCATATTTCCTTATACAGAAAATGTTCACCTCATAAAAGATGTAGGTCAGGTTGCTAATGCTGTTGGTAAAAATAAGGAGTTTAATGCTAAACTGGTTTGTTATAAAAATAGCAAAGAATACACCTTGTTAGCAAGTGAATGTTCTCACCTAACCATTGATTTTATTGAGCCACAAGGCAAAACACTTTTTTCAGAAAAAGCGGTTCTAAATTATTTGAAACAACATGCTCAGAATATTGATGTGTTGCATTTGTTTCACTTAACCAAAGAAAGTGTTTATTATGGGTTACATTACAAAAAGTTAAATCCGAAAGGTAAAATTTATCTTAAAATGGATGTGGTGAACGAAATGTTAGAAAGTGAAATTATCTACTCCAAAAAGAAGATTTTTCAATGGTTCCACCAGCGAAAAGCAAAACAATTTTTAAATCAACTTACTGCTATTTCTGCCGAAAACCCTACTGCTATTGAACTACTTAAAACTAAATTCCCTGAACTAACCGATAACGTTTTTTTAATGCCAAACGGTATAAATTGTACGCTTACTGCTGCAAATTTTCCTATAAGAAAAAACTATCAAGAAAAAGAAAACATCATCCTTTCTGTAGGAAGAATTGGAGCTCCTGACAAAAATTATGTATTGCTTTTGGAAGCATTTATGCAAGCTAATTTGCCTAATTGGAAACTAATTTTAGTTGGAGAAGTCACTCCCGATTTCCAAAAGTTGGTTGATAGTTGGATGGCGCATCATCCTAAATTAAAAGATAAAATTGAGCTTACAGGTAGTATTACTGACAGAAAAACTCTTTATGAATATTATAATCGAGCAAAAATATTTTGCCTTTCATCTCCTAAAGAATCTTTTGGAATAGCTTTTATTGAAGCTATGTATTTTGGCAATTACCTTGTTGGCACTACAGGAATGTCGAGTTTTGAATATATTTCAAATAACTTTCAACACGGAGAAGTTGTAGTGACAAATGACACAAAAAAATTAAGTAAAGTGTTAGAAAGAATAACTACCAATGAGTTGTTAATAGAAAAGAATATAAGTGCTGCTCACCAACGAGTTCTTGATTATTTTTGTTGGGATAAGGTTATTGAACCTTTATTAAAAAGAATTAGTTAACGCATGGGAAAATTTTCACGATTATCAGCTGTTTTACTGAATAATATCAAATGGTGGTTCATCAAAAAAAGTTGGTTATTTGTTAGCTGTAAAAATAACAACGATAAATTACCAACTAATCAAAATTATACCCTAGGAATTACCACTTATAAAGAGCGTTTTGATACTTATTTAAAACCCTTAATTTTACACCTTAACCATCTTTTTTCTGATACTCAAATTGTGGTGGCTGTAAATGGCTTTCATAACCAACAACAACAACAAATATATCTTGAAAAAATTACTGCTTTTTTAATGTCTTTTAAAAATGTTACTTTTTTTACTTATGACGAGCCGCAAGGACTTTGCAAACTTTGGAATCAAATTATAATAAAAGCAAATTCGCCAAAAGTATTTCTATTCAATGACGATATTTCTATCAACAAAGCATTTAGAAAAGAGATAGAAACCACTGGTATTTTGAATAGTAATTTTGGAATTATTAATCAAAGTTATAGTCATTATCTTATTGATAAGTCTATCATACAAAAAGTTGGTTGGTTCGATGAGCGTTTTCCGGCTATTGGCTACGAGGATCATGATTATGAAATTCGCATGGCTTTAAATGGTTTAGTTCCCGAATTTTTTAATTTTAGCAGCATAAAAAATGAAGTGGTAGTACCTAAAGATTGGTCGTGGGGAGAAAATGACAATATTATACTAAGAAAATATAGCAGTGCTAATGAAAAACACTACCTTAGCAAATGGGAATTTTCAGAAATAGAAAAAGAAGGGTTTATATTTGTAAGAATTGCACAAGGTTACGTTAAATTAAAAGTAGGAATGGAAACGCCTAATTTTTATACCACTACAGAATTGAATTAACAATGTATATAGAAGCGGCTTTAAAAAACATGATTTACCGATGTAAAGGAAAATGGTTAAAAATCTACCTTTTATTACATGGTTGCAAGGTGGGTAAAAAGTTTAAATGCATACAATTTCCAACTTTCAGAACTATTCCTAAAAAAAATATTATTATAGGCAATAACGTAACTATAGGAAAAAATGTAACTTTTGAAATTGGTAATGAGGGAAAACTAATATTTGAAGATAATGTTCTAATTGCCGATAACATTCTACTAAGTACATTAACATTAATTCGATTAGGAAGATGGTCGGCTATTGCCGAAAATGTGAGTATAAGAGGTAGTTTTCATGAAATGAAAAAAGACCAACCTTATCGTTTACAAGGAAATATTTCTAAACCAATTATTATAGAAGAAGATACAGGTGTTGGGGCAGGATGCGTAGTGTTAATGGGAGCAATAATCCCTAAAGGTGCTTTCATTGGAAGCAATTCATTGGTGACAAAAAACGATGAGTTGGAACCTTACGGAATTTATGGTGGTAACCCACTAAAACTTTTAAAAAAACGAACTTGAAAAATATATAGATTAGGAGTTAGATATTAAAATTCTGCGGGCAACAACAAACATGAACAATCCACTAGTTTCTATAATAACAGTAGTTTACAATGGTGAAAAACACATTGAACAAACTATAAACAGCGTACTGAATCAAACTTACTCTAATATTGAATATATTATTGTTGATGGGGATTCAAAAGATAATACATTAAACATAATTAAAAAATATGAAGACAAAATAGCTCATTTTATTTCTGAAAAAGATAGCGGAATTTATAATGCTATGAACAAAGGGTTGGCATTGGCAAAAGGCGAAATAATTGGTATTCTTAATGCCGATGATTATTATTTTGAAAACACCTTACAACAAGTTGTTGACATTTTTTCAATTTCTCAATCTGACATTGTTTATGGTAACATGGTGAAGCTACGAACCATTCAAAATAAAGATTACCTAAAAGAAGTTGCTCCAAATATTTCACTTATGGAAAGAACAATGCCTATTTTCCATCCCGCTACTTTTGTAAAAAAATCAGTATACGAAAAAATAGGCAACTTCAACGAAAAATACAAGTTGTCTGCCGATTATGATTTTATATACCGAGCCTACAAAAACAACATAAAATTTGAATACATTCCTCAACCACTAACGATTTTCAGAGTAGATGGTATTAGTAGTATCAATTGCCAATCTTATAAAGAAGGCTACAAAATACTTGTTTCGCACGGGTCTCCTTACGATAAAGAAATGAAACGTTTGGTGTTGAAATGTAAAATTAAAACGCTTTTTAGGATAGTTTTTAATTTCTTTATTCGCATATTTGGATTAACAAAATGGAACGAGAAAAGATTGATTAATAAGTGGAGGTAAAAAACAAACAGAACGCATGAAGAAAGAAGAAGTAAAGAAATTTTTTGAGCAAACCAATATTTATTTTAATTACGATTACAACATAAAAATTAGAACCGAAACCGTTGCTGATTTTATTAAAACCCTTGAATTTAACAATGTATTGGATATGCCATGCGGAAATGGTTATATCTCCCTAAAAAATAGCAAAAATTTCAAGCAGCTAACTTTGGTAGATTTTTCTGAGAACATGATTAAATTGGCAAAAGAAATTGCCACAAAACAGGCAACCAACAATGTTTCTTTCCTAAGAAGTGATATTTACGATACCAACTTTCAACCCGAAACATTTGATTTAGTTATTTCCTTAGGTATTCTAGCTCATGTTGATGATGTGGAGAAATTCTTAACTTATATACAATCTTTAGTGCAACCAAAAGGACATATTATTATCCAAAATACCGATTACGACCATAATTACAGTCGGTTAATAAGATTTTATTTAGGCGTAAGAAGGTTAGTAGGAAAAGACAGATATCAGCTTAACAAAGTTCCTGCAACATTGGTGGAAAATAGCTTTAAAAAAGCAGGGTTTACTTGTAAAAATAAATTTCGATACAACCAATCTTTTGTTGGACTTTCAAAATTATTTTCCAACGAAAAAAAATATGAATTAACCCGAAAATGGTTTGGAAATGTTTCCAATAACAAAAATGCAAAACTCGGAAGTGATTACATTTATCTATTTGAAAAAAATTGAATAACCCCCGACACATAAAAGCACTTATTTTACCCGAACTATTTCCTGATTTTGAAGGAAATATGAAAGGTGTCTTTATTGAAGATTATTTATTAGCAATTCACTCAAATATTGATACACAAACACTTTACATTCGATTAAAAGGAGAACAAAAAGGTTGTTTTAGTGAGTTGTATAAAAATAAATTTAAACTAACCAGGGTGGTGGTTTGTAAAAGAAATCTACCCAAATGGACGAAACCGCTTTTATATTTAAAATGGTTTTGGAAAGGTTATCAATATGGAGTTACTTTTAAATCAACCAATATTATTCACGCTCACGGATTAGTATTAAATGGTTTGCTGGCTTATTTTATTAGTAAAAAATTAAAAATTCCATTTGTAGTTACTGAACATACTGGACCGTTTTCTAGAATTGCTCAACATCCCATTTTATCCAAAATAGCAAGATTTGTAGGAAAAAAAGCAAATAAAGTGTTGGTGGTAAGTGAGCATCAAAAACAAGAAGTTCTTAAACTAAATATTCCTGAAAATAAAATTATAGTAACATACAATCCTGTAAATGATATTGTTTTTAAACCCAAACCTGAAAACATCTTATTTAATAAAATTGCTTTCGTAAGTAGGTTAGATGAATTTAAAGGTGGATTAAGAACTTTAAAAGCTTTTCATCAGCTACTTTCAACACATCCTGATTATGAATTAAAAATAGTTGGAGAAGGCGAGGAAAAAGTAGCTATTGAAAAATATATTGAAGAAAATCAGCTTCAAAACAAGGTGAAAATGAAAGGCTTGCTCACCAAAGAAGAAATTGCCAAGACACTAAAAACAGTTGATTTTTTGGTATTTCCTAGTCGCCACGAGACCTTTGGATTAGTAGTCGCAGAAGCATTATGTTGTGGCGTTCCTGTGGTTTGTACCAACCAAACTGCACCTAAAGAATTTGTAAATGAAACTAACGGTATTTTAGTAAATCCAGATGATATAAATGCCATTTATGAAGGAATGTTGCAAATGATTAAAGGCTACAATCAGTACAATTCTAGCAATATTAGTGAAAAAACGGCTAAACAATTTGGAATAACTACTTTTGGCAATAAACTAACAGCAATCTATCAAGAACTATGTGCGGAATAGCGGGAATTTACGATAAAAATGGAGTGACTAAAGCAGATGCTGTTTTAATGTCACACATTTTACAACATCGTGGACCTGATGATGAAGGTTTTTTGTTAGCAAATGAAGATGCTGTTAAAACATTTCGTGGAAACGATACCATAAAAACGCTTTCTAATATTGAGCATATTGAAGAAAGCGACTTTCAAGCAAACTTAATATTGCTGCACAGAAGGCTTTCTATTATTGATGTTTCAGTAAATGGACATCAACCCATGTGTGCCGAAAATGAAAATTTTTCTATTACCTTTAATGGAGAAATTTATAATTACAAAGAAATTCGTTCAGTCCTTCAACAAAAAGGCTATGTTTTTCAATCGGAAAGTGATACCGAAGTAGTTTTAAATGCTTTTATAGAATGGGGAGCAGCTTGCGTAAACCAATTTGTAGGCATGTGGGCTTTGGTTATTTATCAGCATAAAGAAAAAAAGTTATTTCTTTCACGAGATAGGTTTGGAATAAAACCCATTTATTTATATCAGCACAACGATTTTTTTGCTTTTGCCTCCGAAATAAAAGCCTTACTTCCTTTGGAAAAAGTGGATAAAAGCATTTCTGACGAAAATTTAGGTTCTTATTTAGCTTACGGAACAACTCATCAACCATATCAAAATCTATATAAAAACATTATTGATCTTGAACCGGGTTGTAATTACGAAATTGATTTAAGCGATTTATCGATAAAAAAACAAAATTATTTTTCGTTGGATAATGCCTTTGACACACTTACCAACACTCAAAATTTAACCCAACAATTTGAAGAATTATTTAATGATTCCATTGCTCTTCATTTACGATCAGATGTGGAAATTGGTTCTTGTCTAAGTGGTGGTTTAGATTCAAGTGCTATTGTTCATTATGCTGCTCAGCAATTAGGCGACAAAAAAATGCAAACATTTACTGCTGCTTATAAAAACAAAACTGTTGATGAATCGAATTATGCTAAAATAGTTGCCAATTCATTAAAAAATGTTACCGACCATTACACTTATCCTAATGCTGCAACTTTTCTCAAAGATTTAGGTAAAATAATTTATCATCAAGATTTGCCAATAGGTTCTACTTCCATTTTTGCTCAATGGGAAGTCATGAAATCTGCCAACCAACATCAAGTAAAAGTGTTGTTAGATGGACAAGGTGCTGACGAAATACTGGGTGGTTACTACAATTTTGCAGGACTACAACTGATTGAACTTTTAAAAAAAATGAAATTTATTCAGTTCTTTAAACAATATTATTTATTAAGAAAAAACTTTACTCCTGCGGTTAAAATGGCTGTTTTAAGAGCTGCTTATTACTACCTTCCCGAAAAATTACAACAAAAATTAAGAGCTACAGAAAGACATAGTTACGCTTTTATTAAAGAAAAATCACTGAAAGAATTAAGTTTAGAAGTTCCTAAAAGAGGAGGAAAGACATTTAGTCAACACACCAATTTAAGTATACAATTTGGAATGTATGAATTACTTCGTTATGAAGACCGAAATTCCATGGCTTTCTCAATTGAGTCTAGAGTACCATTTTTAGACCACCGGTTGGTGAATTTTATCAGAGCATTACCAACCAACGAAAAAATTAATGGCGGATGGACAAAACTTATTTTAAGAAAAATTTTGGACAATAAATTACCCAATGAAATTGTTTGGCGTAAAGATAAAAAAGGTTTTGTTACACCTCAACAAGAATGGAAAAATGAGATGATGAATACACTAACAAAGGAACTAAAAGAGCTAAAAACACCTGACATTATTGATAAAGATTATTTATTAAAATTGTGTAATCAAGACTTTTCAAACGCAACACACTTAAGCGAATTTTGGCGGGTTTATTCTGTGATAAAATGGTACAATAATGCTATATCTCATTAATTTTTAATAATTCAGTGCATTATTTTACAATAAACTTTGTGTATTTTGCAGTTAAAATAAATACATCACTATGAGGATAGCTATTGTTTGTGGGCATTTTATTCCTAATATGGGGTATATTGAAGTTCATTTGGCAAATGCTCTACATCAACTAAACCACAATGTTATTGTTTTTACAACTTCATCGATTCCTACCTATGTAGGAATGTTAACCTCTATTGATGACAAAAATTCCCCCTACAAAATTGAAAGACTCCAAGCAGATTTTACGCTTGGACAAATGGTAAAATCTAAAAAATTACTTCTTAAACTTAATGAAGTTAACCCTGAATTAGTGATATGTATTGGTGTGGGGAAATTGTTTCCTCAGCCCATTTATGAACAAAAAAATTCAGCCTATAAAATTGTTACTTTATTGGGCGATAATGAAGAAACTTATGCTAAAAACTATGGGTTTAAAAAGCTAAAAAATAAGCTTATTCAAATTATTTTAAAAAAGAAAATTTATGAATTAGCAATAGAAAAGTCGGCAGCACTATTTCCTTATACACCTTCTACCAACCATATTATTGCTCAGTTTATCAATCCGAAATTAGTAGCTCAGCTTCATCAAAAAAGTGTAGAAATTTCTCTTGGATTTGATAAAAATATGTTTTTCTTCAATGAAGAAGAGAGAACATCTAAAAGAAAAGAGCTAAATCTGCCAGACGATGAACTGTTAATTATTACGGCAACAAGGGTTGTCCCAGAAAAAAACTTAGAAAAAATTATTGATATTATTGATGAGTGTAATCAAAATAACATATCCGTTACTTATCTTATTATTGGTTTTTATGATGATAACTACGGTGAAAATTTGAAAAATTATATTCAGCAAAAAGCATTCTCGACTAAAATTAAAACATTGCCTTTTATGAAGGCCAAAGAAGTGAGGAAATATTACAATGCTGCTGATATAGGCATTTTTACCAGAGCTGCTATTTCTATTTTTGAAGCGTTAGCTACCGGATTATATTTATTTTTACCACAACAAAACAATCTAAAACATATTCTGAACGAGAAAAATGGCAGCTATTTTAATGAATTAACTACAGAAGATATTCATAAAATAAAAACTTCTGTAACAAAAAACCGAGAAGAACGCATTACTTTAGCCAAAAAGTTTAACTATCAGAACTTGACAAAAAAAATACTATTGCATAGTGAAGTTTAATCAATGGAAAATATGGCTAAAATCAAAACCTTGGCTACTCAAATGGTTTATTTTATTGGTTTTAGTCCGACCAATAATTGATAATTTATACTTCCTAAAAAATATTTCACCGTTTTTATCTCCTTTATATATTACCGGAGTTCTAACTCCATTAATGGTAATTTATGTTTTGGCAAAAACCAAAAAACCGGCTTCAACAAAATTAGATAGACACATGCGGTTTTTTTCTTTTTTCATTTTACTGGGAACATTCTTTGTCATTATGTTTGATCCACTTTCTATGGAATCGTTTGAATATTTATTAAAACTCTCTTTACCTGTTTATATGTACTTTTTTGCTAGAAGGTTTATACAATCCAAAGAAGATTTGGATGGAATACTTACCACTTTTCTTTATTCCTCCATTTTTGTTGCCGGAATTCTGATGTATGAAGTAGTTATTAATCCTATTAGAGTAGAAGAAAGTAGAGGGATGGGCAGAATACAAGGTAGCTTTGGTGATGTAGTAAGTTATGGTATTTACCTGCTATTTAGCTTTTTAATTGCTTGTTATTTCTACTTCTCCAAAAGAAAATTAGTTCCGATGAGAAAAAGATTAAGAACTTTATTAATCGTAGCTGCCTTTGCTCTACTAGCCTTAGTAAATATTCATCATATTGCCTCATACACTATTTTCGTATTAATTTTATTATTGTTTTTAGTGTATAATTTTAAAACTAACAAAGCCGCAGCATTTGGGATTTCATTAATGTTATTTAGCTTATTTATATTTTTTGGTCAACCTATAATTGAAGAAAAAATTACTCCATTATTAGAAACCGATGTTGCTGTTTTTGAGGGAGAACAAGAATCAGGAAGATTACTGCATGGACGCGTTGGACGATGGGAATATATGGCAGGAATATTTACCGACCAAAATATATTTGTCCAATTTTTCGGCTATCCTTTTACACTAAAATATGCCTATCATTTTGTTGGAGTTGGTTCTCATAGCGATTATGTCAGGATTTTATTTTTAAGTGGATATTTTGGTTTATATGCTTATTTATTAGTACTCTTTTCTTTCTTTAAAAGAGCCAAACAAACAGGTTATGCCCAGCGGTTTTTAGCTTATGGTTTGTTAGCTATTATTTTACTATACTCGGTAAGTGTTGTCCCAACGTATTACCCACCTTTTGTGTATATGATGATGTGTATTTTTGCCTATATAGCATTACCTTTTAAAATGATTTCGAAAAAAATAATTAATGAATAATAAACCTACAGTTTTTATATTAGGAAAGCTTCCTCCTCCTTTTATAGGACCCGCTATTGCTACTCAGCTAATTTTAAATTCCGAACTTAAGAACAAGTTTAATTTAATTCATTTCGATACAAGAATTAATGCTGATGTGGCTTCTATGGGAAAATGGAGTTTTAATAAAGCGTGGAAAAGTATTCAAATGTATTTTCATTTTCTGAAAAAAATAAACCAATACCAACCCGACTTAATTTTAGTTCCCATTAGCCAAACCACTATGGGATTTATTAAAGATGCCCCATTTATACTATTAGGAAAATGGAAAAACAAAAAAGTAGTAATTCAACTAAGAGGAAGTAATTTTAAAAATTGGCTTAACTCAGCCAATTCAGTCATTAACTTTTTCATAAAAAAAACACTTAAAAATACCAATGGTGTAATTGTTTTAGGGAAAAATCTAAAATATTTATTTTCAGATTTCTATCCCGACAATAACATTTTTGTAGTACCTAATGGAGCAAATTATCATCTTGAAAAAAGAAACAACCATGAGTTAAATGTATTGTATTTTGCCAACTTTTTGCCATCTAAAAGTTTTGATGACATTTTAAAAGCTGTTTTACTACTCAAAGAAAAGAACATTAGCAATTTTCAATTGAATGCTGCCGGAGCCTGGGATAATAAACAGTTTAAAAACGAATGTATAAATTTTATTAAAAAACATCAATTGAATAATGTTACCATATTACCCCCACAAAGTGGTAAAGAAAAAATGCAGTTGTTTGCTAATAGCGATGTTTTTGTTTTTTGCCCAAAAATGCCCGAGGGACACCCCTGGGTAATTGTAGAGGCTATGGCAAATAGTCTCCCTATTATTGCTACCAACCAAGGTGCAATAATAGAATCTGTTATTGATGGTAAAAATGGTTTTATTGTTCCTTCTGAAAATCCTACTGCTATCGCTGAAAAATTAGAAATTTTATTAACCGATAAAAATAAAAGAAGTGAATTTTCTAACTATTCAAAAATGCAATACAAAACTTACTTTACTGAAGAAAAAATGGTAGAAAACCTTGAAAAAGTTTTTGAAACGTGTATAGCTCCCCAACCCAATAAAATAAAAAAACCCATCGATTAAATCGATGGGTTTTTTAGTAATAATAAAAAATATATATTTCTTATTGAACTTGCACATTAATGGCTTTTGGTCCTCTATCGCTATCTTCGATGTCGAAAGAAACATTATCGCCTTCATTTAATGGTTGATTACTAGATGAATGGTGAACGAAGATATCTTTACTTCCATCTTCTGGAGTAATAAATCCCCAACCTTTTTCATCATTAAAAAATTTAATTGTACCGTTTTTCATTGTAAAAAATTATTAATTTATAAAAAGCAAATTTATACAAAAAAAGCATAGAAAATTATTTTTGCTTAATTATTTGAAAAACAGTAATTAAAAAACTAATTATTTTTAACGTAAATAGGTGTGAGACAATATTGCTGACCAAAATTTTTCTCTACCCAATTCATTAATTCCTTTATTTCATCTTCCATTAGATATTGATATGATTTTGCCAATTCTTTTCTAAATAGTTTGATATCAAAACTCACTTTCTTCAAAATGGTTTTTGCATATTCAAGTTTACTTTTTCTCATAGTTAGTTAGTTTTATATTTTTAAAAGTTTGTCAGTTCAGTTTATAACAACCTTATACTTTTTATTTATCTAATATGTTTCAATTTTGTAGTGTAAATATAGTTATTTAAAACCACTTTTTTTACTAAATATTATTAGCTAATTTTACTTTTAACAATATTTAGTATTTCTTATTAAAGCATAAAAAAAATGAAGCACTTATCAGTACTATTAATCATCATTTCTACATTACTATTAACTCTTCAAAATCAAGCTGCTAATGTAGATTATGAAGTAAGTATGAGCGAACCACATACCCATTACTTCGAAGTAAAGATGATTATTAAAAATCATCAAGAAAATGAAATTGATATTTATATGCCAACTTGGGCTCCCGGTTCTTACTTAATTAGAGAATTTGCCAAAAGTGTTGAAGCTGTTTCTGCCAAACAAAATGCTAAAGAATTAAACATCGAAAAAATTAATAAAAACACTTGGCGTATTGCCTCTAACAATAAATCTGACATTGTTGTAACCTATAAAGTTTATGCTTACGAAATGAGTGTAAGAACAAGTTTTTTAGATGCTTCTCACGGCTATTTTAATGGTACAAGCATATTTATGGCACATCAACCTGCTCAAAAAGAAATTTCTAAAGTAACCATACATCCTTATAAAGACTGGAAAAAAGTAAGCACTGCTTTACCTAAAGCTAAAGGCGAAAAAGGTTTTGTTTATGTTGCCGAAAATTACGACATATTAGTAGATGCTCCTTTTGAAATTGGTAATCATGTAACTTTTGATTTTACTGCTGCAGGAGTTCTTCATCATGTAGCAATGTATGGCGAAGGAAATTACAATATCGATACGCTAAAAAAAGACATGGCAAAAATAGTAGAAGCTTGTACCAATGTTTTTGGTGAGAATCCCAACAAAGAATATACTTTTATTATTCATAATCTTACCAGAGGAAGTGGCGGACTAGAACACCTCAGCTCTACTACCTTGCAAGTAAACAGATGGACATACAGTGGTTCTGCTTACAAAGGCTTTTTAAGTTTGGTTGCTCATGAATATTTTCATTTGTGGAATGTAAAAAGAATTAGACCTATTGAATTAGGACCTTTTGATTATTCTAACGAAAATTATACTTCTCTACTTTGGGTAATGGAAGGCTTTACCAGTTACTATGATGAATTACTGCTTTACAGAGCAGGTTTTTATACCGAAGAGGAAATTTTAAGTAAATTCTCATCTTCTATTAATAGTATTGAAAACCAACCTGGAAATAAAGTCCAACCAGTAGCTCATGCTAGTTTTGATGCTTGGATAAAAGCATACCGACCAACTGAAAATAGCTACAACACTACTATTTCTTATTATACTAAAGGAAGTGTGGTTGCTAATATGTTCGATTTAATGATTATTAAAAATACCAAAGGAAAAAAATCATTGGATGATGTAATGAAACTCCTTTACAACAAGTATTACAAGGAAGAAAACAGAGGCTTTACTCCCGAAGAAATGAAAAAAACATTGGAAGAAGTTAGCGGATTAAATTTAGATGATTTTTATGCAAAATACATTAACGGTACTGAAACATTCGACTACCCTACTCTATTTAGTTATGTTGGCTTTCAGGTAGAACCTCTAACAGAAAACAATTTAAGCTTAGGAGTCTCTCTCTCTGGAAATACCATAAGAACAGTTTATAGAAATTCTGCTGCTTACGATGGCGGTTTAAATGTTAATGACGAAATTTTGGCAATAGATAACTATCGTTTTTCGGATAATTATGACGAAATAACTGAAAACAAAAAAGAAGGTAATATACTCGATATTTTAATCAGTAGAGACAATATTATTCAGACCATAAAAATTCCTATGAAGCCTAGAACCGTTATTAGGTATTATATTTTTAAAGCTGAAAGCGCTACAGACGAAATTAAAAGGTTACACGAAAAATGGCTAATGCAACTATGATAGTATCGCTTATTGTGGCTGTTGCCGAAAATAATGTTATTGGTAAAGACAACACCCTTATTTGGCATCTACCTAAAGACATGCAATTTTTTAAACAAACTACCCTGAACCATCATATTATCACGGGTAGAAAGAATTACATCTCTATTCCCGAAAAATTTCGCCCGTTGGCTAATAGAACCAACATAGTGCTTACCCGACAAAATAATTTTACGGAAGAAAATTGTGTGATTCATAATTCTTTAGAAGCTGCTATTGAATTTGCTAAAAAAAATAATGAAACAGAAGTTTTTATTATTGGTGGAGGACAAATTTATAAAGAAGCTTTAGATAAAGGTTTAATAGATAAAATGTACATCACTCATGTACACCATACTTTTGAGGGCGACACCTTTTTTCCTGAAGTAAATATAGAAAAATGGAAAAAAATAAGTGAGGAACATCACAGCAAAGATGAAAAACATACTTATGATTTTAGTGTTTGTGTTTATTCTAGAATTTAACCAAACAATATTAATTTAAAGTTACCTCATTAACATTAAGATTAAAAAGGTTTAATAAGTCGATAAAGTTAGCTTAACTCAACAAAACCAAAGTAGTTCTACTTTTGAGTTGATGTTAAATTCTAACCCCATATTACCCTCTATTGCTATTGTTACCAGCAATGAAAAAAAACTAAAAAGTACTCAATCATTTTTTAAAGAGAAAAGAATTAACATTGCTACTATTATTATTACTGAAAATACGCCCTTAGAACTTGTTACCCAAAAGCAATATGATGTTTTTTTAGTAGAACTACACTTAGCTCAATTTGATGGAATAGAAATTTGCGAAATCATTAAAACTAAATTTGAAAACACTAGTGTACTACTTGTATCTGAAGAAACTCAAGAATACATTCAGGTAGAAGCTTACAAAGCAGGAGCAGATGATTTTATTTCTCCAACCATACAACCCAAATTACTATTAAAAAAGATAGATGCTTTAATAAAAAGAAAAACTATAGCAAAAAACAAAACAAAGTCGAATATTTACCACAACTCTATAAAAGTAAACAGAGAAAGTTATTTAATTGAAAAAGATAACCAAGAGATTTCTCTTCAAAAAAAACAGTTTGAATTACTTTATCTCCTTATAAGCAACCCTAAAAGAATTTTTACTAGAGACGAACTATATAACTCTGTTTGGAAAAATACAGACAATAGTAATCCTAGAATTATTGATGTACACATCAGAAAGATCAGAGAAAAAGTAGGTGAAAACATCATCAAAACCATTAAAGGTAGAGGTTACCGTTTTGCCGAATAATTCAAATTTTTATCTCTACTTTTTAAGCTAGTATTACTTATTTTTGCACTTCAAATCAAAAAAAGTAACAATGAATGTATTGGTTTTAGGTTCAGGAGGAAGAGAACATGCACTGGCATGGAAAATTAATGAAAGCAAGCTACTTACAAAGCTTTTTGTAGCTCCCGGAAATGCGGGAACAGCGTCATTTGCCACTAATTTAAATGTTAATGTAAATGATTTTGATACAATAAAAAAAATAGTATTGGAAAACAATATTTCATTGGTAGTTGTTGGTCCTGAAGATCCTCTAGTAAATGGCATTTGCGATTTTTTCCTTGCGGATAAAGAACTTAAAAACATTGGTATTATTGGGCCTCAAAAAGATGGTGCAGAATTAGAAGGCAGCAAAGAATTTTCTAAAAAATTCATGATTAAACATAATATACCTACCGCTCAATACCAATCTTTTACTGCAGCCACTTTAAATAATGGATTGAATTTTCTGGAAACTTTATCACCTCCTTATGTTTTAAAAGCTGATGGTTTAGCTGCAGGAAAAGGTGTTGTAATTTTAGATGATTTAACCGAAGCTAAAAACGAATTGACAGAAATGCTAAGCAATAAAAAATTTGGAGAAGCATCTGCCAAAGTAGTTATTGAAGAATTTTTATCAGGCATAGAACTTTCTGTATTTGTATTAACCGATGGCAATAGTTATAAAATATTACCCGCAGCCAAAGACTACAAAAGAATTGGAGAAGGCGACACAGGCTTAAACACGGGGGGTATGGGAGCTATATCTCCTGTTCCTTTTGCTGATAAAAATTTCTTGTCTAAAGTAGAAGAACAAGTTGTAAAGCCAACTATTGAAGGATTAAAAAAAGAAAATATTAACTACAAAGGTTTTATTTTTATTGGCTTAATGAACAACAACGGAAATCCTTTTGTAATTGAATATAATGTTAGGATGGGTGACCCAGAAACAGAAGTTGTAATTCCAAGAATTGAGTCTGATTTGTTAGATTTATTCTATGGAGTAGCTACTCAAACCCTCCACGAAAAAGAAATAAAAATTAATCCCCAAACAGCTACAACAGTAATGTTAGTATCCGGTGGATACCCCGAAGCTTATGAAAAAGGAAAAGTGATAACTGGATTGGAAAATATTGAAGAAAGCACTATATTCCATGCAGGAACAACAATAAAAGACAACCGAGTAATAACCAATGGCGGAAGAGTTATTGCCGTTACTTCATTTGGCAATTCTTTAGAAGAGGCATTGGAAAAATCTTTTAAAAATGCGAAAAAAATTCAGTTTGAAAAGAAGTACTACAGAAAAGATATCGGACAAGACCTGCTAGCCTATAAAAATTAATTTGTTTAACTTTAACAGTTATCAACTTAAAATTCAAATGAAAAAACTACTTTTAATAGCACTTATTTTTATTGGATTTAATGGTTTTTCACAAACTTTTAAATCAGGAGCTATTTTAGGCGTTAGTGCTGCTCAGGTTGAGGGTGATGGTTATGGTGGGTACAAAAAACCGGGATTAATACTTGGTGCATTCACCAATACCGATTTTTCAGATCAAGTTTCTATGCAGTTTGAAATTTATTATATTGGTAAAGGAGCTAGGAAAGTACCCGACCCAGCTAATGGAGATTTTAGATCATTTAACTTACGTCTAAATTATTTAGAAATTCCATTAGTAGTAAGGTACCGACACAAATCTTTCTTTTTTGAATTAGGAGGATATTACGGCTACCTACTAAATGTAAAAATGGAAGACCAATTTGGTGAAGTAAATATTCAACAAAATCCTTATCCTTTTAAAAGTGCAGATATTGGCGGAGTATTAGGATTGGAATACCATATTAATGATAATTTTATTGTCAACTTTAGAACTAAAAACTCATTGGTTCCTATTAGAGACTTTAACAATTTAGATCAAAATATAGGTTTTTTAAACAAACTGTTCAACAGGGGTTGGTACAATGTAGACCTGAACTTTAGCATTCGCTATCAATTAATTGGTAAAAACTAAGCTATGAAAAAAAGAAAAATTATTATAGCTATTACAGGTGCTTCGGGTGCTATTTATGCCGAATTGTTGCTGAAATTTTTATCGCAACAAGAAAATATTGAAGTTGGTGTAATTATGTCTGACAATGCAAAAACTGTTTGGCAACATGAACTTGATAATGAAAATTACACACAATTTCCATTCACCTTTTATCAAAAAAATGATTTTAATGCTCCTTTTGCTTCAGGTTCGGCAAAATACGATACTATGGTTATAATTCCTTGTTCTATGGGGACTTTAGGAAGAATTGCTAACGGAATTTCCAATGATTTACTTACCAGAGCTGCTGATGTTATTTTAAAAGAAAGACAAAGGTTGGTTTTAGTTGCTAGAGAAACGCCTTACAATCTTATTCATATTAATAACATGAAAGCAGTAACAGAGGCTGGAGGTATTATCTGTCCGGCAACACCTTCATTTTATAGTCAACCAAGCACTATTGAAGCTGTTGCTAAAACTGTGGTAGATAGAGTAATTGATTTAATTGGTTTTGATAGCAAATCTTATCGCTGGGGAGAATAAAAATCCTGACAGATTACTAGAAACTGTCAGGCTAAATTTTAATTTATTTTTATCATATTAACTATTGAACTACTACTTTTTTGGTAATTGTAGTTTTTTCTGTTTGAACAGTTACAAAATAAATTCCTTTATTATCCAACTGATATTGTTGATTACCAATTAGTGTTGGCTGAACACTTTGTCCCATGCTATTGAAGAAAATAACTGTTATCTTTTCTTCATTATTAGTAGTAACCGTAACAATACCATTGCTTGGGTTAGGATAAATCGAAACATTGTTTGCTAACATATTTTCTTCAATACCAACAACACAATTAGAAAGAGCAAGAGAAGTCAATAAACCATTTCTTTCATTTTGTAACACACTTCTCATAATTCCTATTTGTCCGTTAGTAAAACTATTCTGACAAGTTTGATCTGAATAATCCATGTAATTTTCTACCATATCAGGCAAATCACCAGCTCCAGAAATAGTATCTGTACAAGAATTTCTAGTTGTAACACAACCTTGCTGAGATTGATCGCAATTTGGTGTATCATTTAATCCGTCATCATCGCCACAAATACTTCCAAAAAGACCTCCAAATGTATTTTCTGCGGTATGTCTCACACCTAAATAATGACCAACTTCATGCGTAACCGTTCTTCCATTAATCACAGTTGCAGCCATTGCTACTGGGTTATTTCTTCCAAAAGCACTATAATGAATAATAGCTCCATCTGTTAATTCTGGTGGAATAGAGTTTGCTGGCCAATTAGATAATCCTGCTGGTGGAGTTGCTATACCTAATAATGAAGGAGTTGAGCTACCTCCATTAATGTCGCCCACCCAAATATTTAAATATTCTGATGTATTCCAAGCATCAGAACCACCTTGACTAGTATTTTGTATTTTAGCAATAGAAGCCATGTCAGGTAAAAAACCTCCACCAAAAGTAGTTGATGTCTGTACTCTTACAATCCCATTAGTAGGATTTCCATTGGTATCTCTACAAGCCAATTGAAACTCAATTTGTGCATCTCCAACAAAAGGAATAAAAGCGGGTCTTAAGTTAGTTGTATCCGCGTTCATTCTTCTAAAATCTTCATTCAGAACATTAATTTGTTCAATTAATACACTATCATCTAAGTTTTCTTGTGGATTATTGGAATTCCATACAACATGAAAAACTACAGGAACAACATAAATTGATTTGTCATTTTTATTCTCTTTCGCATTCGCCTCAATTACCCATTGCTGATAAGCCGCATTTACCTGTTGTTTGTAATTAGGGTTTTGCTGATTTAAATATTCTACAGCATGGTTAAATCCACATTTTTCTGGGTGCTGTTGAGCTTGAACTAACAAAGAAGTTGCCCCTACCAAACAAAATAGTGTAAAAAGCCTGTTAAATAATTTCATAGTTTGTTGTTTTTATACCTTTTAGATTAAAATTTCGTTTTGCGAATTTAACTACTGGAAATAAAATCACAAAATAGATATAGAGTTTATGAATTACAAAAACTCATTGAAAATCATAATCCTAAAATGAAACCTAAATACATTTAAAATAATCGAAAGGCTCTAAACAGTCTTTACATTGATAAAGAGCTTTACAGGCTGTAGAACCAAATTGACTTTTAAGCTCAGTATTTTTTGAACCACATTGAGGACATTGAACTTCTTTAGGCCCTGAATCAAATAATACGCCTTTGTCCTGAGTTCCTTTTACAGGAGGTGCAATTCCATAATCTTTAAGTTTTTGCATGGCTACTTCACTCATCCAATCGGTTGTCCAAGCAGGGGTATAAACCATCTTAATTTCTACATTTTCAATACCGTTATCCTGAAGTGTTTTTACAATATCATCTTCAAACATTTTCATGGCAGGACAGCCTGTGTAGGTAGGAGTAATAGTTATTACTACTTTATCAGAAAGTACCTCAACTTTTCTTAAAACACCTAATTCTTCAATAGTTATAACAGGAATTTCAGGGTCTGGAATTTGAGCTATCATATCCCAAACTGCTTGTTCGGTGTATTTTTCTTTAAGATTCATATCTTAATTACTACAAAAGAAATCTACCAAGTAGCATCTGGAAATGCTCTTTGTAAATATTGCATATCAGTAAGTAAATGACCTAAATATTCTGAGTGCATTCCTTTTAATCTGCCAGTTTGCATGTAATCGTCTTTTGGTCTTTGTAAGGTAGCCCGTTGTAATACTTCGTTTACTGTACTCTCCCAATTTTTCTTAATCTCATTCAAATCTACTGCAATCCCTGCTTTGATTAAGAGTTCGTCAACTTCATTCATCTCAAACAAATCACCTGTAAACATCCACAAATCATCAAACGACTGTTGAATTTTTTGGTGACTTTCTTCAGTTCCATCTCCCAAACGTACTACCCACTCACCAGTATGACGTAAATGGTAAGCTATTTCTTTTATAGATTTAGCTGCATGAGCAGCAATAGTTTCATCTTTACTAATTTTTAATGCTGTATATAAATGATAAAGAAAAGCATCATGTAAAAAATTTCTAGCAATAGTATCTCCAAAATGTCCGTTAGGTCTTTCTGAGAGTAAGGTGTTATAATATTCTCTTTCACTTCTTCTATAAGCTAAATCATCTTCTGTTTTACCTTTACCTTCTAAATTAGCGGCATAAGTCAACATGGTTCTTGCTTGACCAAATAAATCTAATGAAATATTGGTTAGGGCAATATCTTCTTCTAATGTTGGTCCATTACTACACCATTCAGCCATTCTTTGTCCTAATATTAAACTAGAATCTCCTAATCTTAAGCAGTAATTTATCAATGCATCTTGTTGTGTCATAATATAATGTTGTATTTTTTATAATTGATAAGGTTGTCAAGCCTTAAACCTTAAACTTGGAGCTCAAATATGCTTTGCTCCTTCTGGCATAACATAATGTGTAGGATGTCTGTAAATTTTATCATCCGAAGGATCAAAAAATGAATCGCTATCTTCAGGCAATGATGAAACAATTGCATTAGAAGGCACTACCCAAATACATGTTCCTTCATTTCTTCTAGTGTATAAATCTCTAGCATTTTGCAGTGCCATTTCTTTATCTGTTGCATGTAAACTTCCTGCATGTTTATGAGGTAATCCTGGTTTGCTTTGTACAAAAACTTCCCATACATCTCCTTGATTATCTTTTATATTATCCATAAATCTTTATTTTTTTTTCTAAAATTATAATTCTTAAATAAGGTTCTCCTTTTGGAGAGTGTTGGGTGGATTACGCCACCATTTGTTTTTCTTTTTGTTTTTGAGCATACGCTAAAGCTGCTTCTCTCACCCATTTACCATTATTATGAGCTCTTTTGTGATGCTCTAAACGTTGTTTATTACAAGGCCCATTACCTTTCACTACGTTCCAAAACTCATCCCAATCTATTTGTCCGTAATCGTAATGACCTTTTTCTTCATTCCATTTTAAATCTGGATCAGGAATAGTTAATCCAATTACTTCTGCTTGGTGAACCGTCTTATCGATAAACTTCTGACGCAATTCGTCATTCGTTTCTCGTTTTATTTTCCATTTCACACCATTCCCTAAATTTGGAGAATCGGCATCATGCGGACCAAACATCATTAATGATGGCCACCATAATCTATTCAACGCATCTTGGGCCATAGCTTTTTGCTCAGGTGTTCCTTTTGCCATGTGGGCAATAATTTCATACCCTTGTCTTTGGTGAAAACTTTCTTCTTTACAAATTCTTACCATCGCTCTAGCATAAGGTCCGTAAGAAGTTCTTTGTAAGGATACCTGATTTACAATAGCAGCCCCATCAACTAACCATCCTACAGCTCCCATATCTGCCCAAGTTAATGTTGGGTAATTAAAAATACTGGAATATTTTGCTTTTTCAGTCTGCAATTCTTCAATAAACTCATCTCTACTTTTTCCCAACGTTTCACCTGCTGCATATAAGTATTGCCCGTGTCCTGCTTCATCCTGAATTTTTGCCAACAACACTACCTTAGCCCTTAAAGTAGGAGCTCTCAACACCCAATTACCTTCCGGCTGCATTCCGATAACTTCCGAATGAGCATGTTGAGAAATTTGACGTTGTAAATGTTTTCTATATTCTTCAGGCATCCAATCTTTTGGTTCTATCTTAATTTCTGCATCAATTTTCGCCTGAAACGCATCTAATTTTTGTTGTTCATCCATATTGTTATATATGTTTTTATTTGGTTGCCCAAATTTAACGAAAAAATAATCAACAAATAGCTGATTTTTGTCAGTTGAAGATTTTTTTAACAAATTCACTAAATTTTTAGTAATTTCATTTAGTCCCTCATTTTAATATCTTCTTATTTTGCGAAATAATATTACTTTTGCCCGAATTAAAAAGAAAAACAGAAAGAATGAGTCATTTTCACACCCTAAAAGTTAAAGATATTAGAAAAGAAACTTCTCAAGCAGTTTCTATTGCGTTTGAACTTCCTGCCGATTTAAAAAATACGTTTGTATTTGAGTCCGGACAATATGTTACAATTAAAAGAATTGTTAATGGTGAAGATATTAGAAGGTCTTATTCTATTTGTAGTACGCCTTTTGAAGAAGAAATAAGAATTGGTGTAAAAAAAGTAGATAATGGGAAAATGTCTGGTTTTTTAAATAATGAGTTGAAAGTAGGTGATACATTAGAAGTAATGCCTCCTGCTGGAAATTTTGTAGCTAAAAACCATACTGCTAATATAGTTGGCGTAGCTGCAGGTAGTGGAATTACACCTGTTTTTTCCTTGTTGAAATCAGTAATTAAAGCAGGAGGAAAATTCACTCTCTTTTATGGTAATGTAAATGAAGAAAATACTATTTTTAAACAAGAGCTAGAAAAGTTAGCTACTAATCATCCTGCTAATTTTAAAGTACATTTTACATATGATGAAGGTGCTGCCAAACAATTAGATCCTATTCAATGTGGGAGAATTGATGAGCAGAAAATGAACGACTTCATTAAACTAAATTTAGAAATACTAAAAGCTGATGGTTTTTATATTTGTGGACCGGAAGCCATGATAAATACAGTAAACGAAACCTTTAAAAAGATGGGTGTTGCGGATGAAAAAATTCATTTTGAATTGTTTACTACTCCTGTTAAAAAAGCAGAATCGCTTGAACAAGCAGCGCCTGATTCTTCTTACGAAGGTACAAGTCATGTTACTGTAATTATGGATGGCGAAGAATTTGAATTTGATTTAAATAGCAAAGGAGCCACTATTTTAGATAGTGCTATTGAACAAGGAGCAGATGCTCCATTTTCATGTAAAGGAGCAGTTTGTTGCACTTGTAAAGCCCAAATTGTTGAAGGAAAAGCTACCATGGAAATGAATTATGCTCTTTCTGATGAAGAAGTAGCTGATGGATTTATTTTAACTTGCCAAGCTCACCCTGCTTCAGATAAGTTAGTGGTAGATTATGATGTAATTTAACTTTTTCAGACCTAACAGGTTTCAGAAACCTGTTAGGTCTAGTCTCCAAATTTTATTCCTCTCCACAACTACTTTCTACCTTAATTGCTTAATTTTGCAATCTAAATTTTTATTGAAGCGTTATGTACAGAACACACACCAGTGGAGAATTGCGTTTAAGCAATGTTAATGAAGTAGTTACCCTTTGCGGATGGATACAAAAAACTCGTGAGCTTGGCGCCATGACTTTTGTTGACTTACGTGATCGCTATGGTATTACTCAGCTGGTGTTTGGTGAAGAACATACCAAAACTGCTAAATCGCTAGGTAGAGAAGATGTAATACAAATTACAGGAAAAGTAATTGAACGTGAAAGCAAAAACAACAACATTCCCACAGGAGAAATTGAAATTATTGTCGAGAAATTTACTTTACTCAACAAAAGTAAAACTCCACCTTTTACCATCGAAGATAAAACCGATGGCGGTGAAGAATTGCGTATGCAATACCGTTACTTGGATTTAAGAAGAAACCCGGTTCGTAAAAACCTGGAATTGAGACACAAATTAGCCATAGAAGTTAGAAAATACTTAGATGCTATCGATTTCTTAGAAATTGAAACGCCTTACCTTATTAAATCTACTCCCGAAGGAGCAAGAGATTTTGTAGTGCCAAGCAGAATGAATCCCGGACAATTTTACGCTTTACCTCAATCGCCACAAACTTTTAAGCAATTGTTAATGGTTAGCGGCTATGACCGTTATTACCAAATTGTACGTTGCTTTAGAGATGAAGATTTACGTGCCGACCGTCAGCCTGAGTTTACACAAATAGACTGTGAAATGGCTTTTGTAGAGCAAGAAGATATTTTAAACACTTTTGAAGGAATGATGGATTATCTTTTCAAAAAAGTGAAAGACATTGAATTAAAAGCCTTCCCAAGAATGAGCTATGCTGATGCCATGCTAAACTACGGTTGCGATAAACCCGATATTCGTTTTGGAATGACCTTTAATTATATTAATGATGTTGCTAAAAACAAAGGTTTTAATGTTTTTGACAGTGCTGAAACCGTAATTGCTATTGTTGCCGAAGATTGTGCTTCTTTTACCAGAAAACAATTGGATGCACTTACTGATTATGTTAAACGCCCTCAGGTTGGAGCAAAAGGATTAGTTTATTGTAAATATAATGAAGACGGAACATTAAAATCTTCCGTAGATAAATTTTACAGCGAAGCAGATTTAAAAGCTTGGGCAGAAAAATGCAATGCCAAAGCTGGCGATTTAATATTGGTATTAAGTGGTGATTTGGCTGCAACTCAAAAACAAATGAACGATTTACGTTTGCATCTTGCCAACGAATTAGGTTTAAGAAATCCTAATGAATATGCTCCATTATGGGTATATGATTTTCCATTATTGGAGTGGGACGAAGAAAGTGATCGTTACCATGCGATGCACCACCCGTTTACTTCTCCAAAAACAGAAGATTTACATTTATTGGAAACCGACCCCGGAAAAGTGAGAGCTAATGCTTACGATTTAGTGCTAAACGGAACTGAAATAGGCGGTGGTTCTATTCGTATTCATGATAGAGCAGTACAGTCTAAAATGTTTGATTTGTTAGGTTTTACCAAAGAAGAAGCTCAAGCACAGTTTGGCTTTTTAATGAATGCCTTTGAATATGGAGCTCCACCACACGGAGGCATTGCTTTAGGTTTTGATAGGTTATGTGCGTTGTTTGGCGGACAAGAAACCATCAGAGATTTTATTGCCTTCCCGAAAAACAATAACGGCAGAGATGTAATGATAGATGCCCCCGCAACCATTGATAAAAAACAATTGGATGAGTTGTTTATTGATGTGAAGGGAATTTAAGAACCCTCTTACTCTTTAACTAACCTCTCTTTCTGAAGAACATTTCCATTTTGGTCTTTTATCATTAAAAGATAAATACCTGAATTGTATTTTTCGAGATTTATTTGGTTGGTAAATGTATTTATAAGTTGTTGCCCAACCGCATTATAAATTTCTAGTTGGTATTTTTCTCCAAAAAACACCATTCCTTTAGTTGGATTAGGGTAAAAAGAAATATTGGTTTTGGCTATATTTTCTGCAATACTTACTGTACAATAAGTTATTGTTGGGGCAATTGTTCCAAAATTAAAATCTACAAATGGAGCTGTAGCCGGAGGTGTAGCATCACAAAAATCAAAACTTCCTGACATGGTGCCAAAATTAACTGATGAATCTTGAACAGTAAAAGATCCTGTATTTGTACCTGTTATCGTGTTGTAATTATAAAAACTATCTCCTATATCAAAACTACCATCATTATTAAAACTTGCGGAATTTGTTACTGTGTCTGCATTTAAAAAGCTTACTGTTAAACTTATTTGCCCTGTACTTGAATTATCAAAAACTTCATTATTCCACATACTATTGGATCCTGTTAGCATACTATTATTAGTAAAATCTCCCATATTGGTCATATCAGTAAAACTCAGCGAACCATCATTTACAAAAATGCCATTAACAAAATTGGTAAACTGAAAAAACTGAATGCTACCATTATTAGTGAAATTGCCATTGTTAGTAGCACTATCTGCTAACAAGTTTGCTCCTAAAAAGTTAAAAAAATCGCCTTCATTCCACAAGCTATCTACCACAGTGGATAAACCTTGAATAGTACCATAATTATTCATCAAGTCATTATTGTAAAAAGTTACAACATTAATAACTCCGTTGTTATTAATCGTTCCATCATTGTACAAACTATCAATACAATTAATACCACCAGGGTTATCCATAGTAATAAAATTTGCGGCTGAATTAAATGTTAAAACTCCTGAATTAGTAAAAGTTCCGGCAGTTAATAACAGATTTCTTATAATAGTTGTACCGTTGTTAGTAAACACTGCATTAGCACCACTTAACACTATATCTCTAGAAGAATTATCTTGCACCAAACTAGCTGTAGTGTTTACCGTAATAGAACCTGATGTATAAGCAAAACTAGTGTTTAACGTTACAGTATGATTGATAATTGCATCATCACCCGGAATTGGAACTCCAAAAGGTGTCCAAGTAGCAGGATTTGTCCAATTACCATTTTGAGTTGAAGTATAAGTGGTAGCGTAAGTATTAAAAATGAATGCTATTGATAACACGAATGTAAAAAGGTGTTTTGTTTTCATCTGTATATTCTATTACATAATTATATCTACAAAGCTATAAAAAAAATCAATAGTAAAAATATGATTGCCAATATAATAATTACTCTTTAGAATGAATCTTGATAATTATTAATCTAAAGCTAAAATGTAGTAACTTCGCATTTTTAAACTACAGTAGACAAACTAATGAACAAACAAATAGAAATAATGGCTCCGGCTGGTTCTTTTGAATCGCTGATAGCTGCCATACAAGGAAGAGCAGATTCTATCTATTTTGGGATAGAACAACTAAATATGCGAGCAAAAGCCGCCAATAATTTTACTTTTGACGATTTAGAAAAAATTGCAGAAACATGCAATAGCAATAATGTTCGTTCTTACTTAACGTTAAATACCATTATTTACGATCATGATTTATCATTAATGAAACGTATTGTTGACAAAGCAAAAGCTGCAGGCATAACTGCTGTTATTGCTTCCGATCAAGCGGTAATTAATTATGCTTCTTCAATCGGTTTTGAAGTGCATATTTCTACACAAACCAATGTTACCAACTTAGAAACTATTAAATTTTTCTCGCATTTTGCTGATGTAATGGTATTAGCAAGAGAGCTTAGCTTAATACAAGTAAAAAGTATTACAGACGGCATTAAAAAAGAAAATATTACCGGTCCTTCAGGGAACTTGGTAGAAATAGAAATTTTTGCTCACGGAGCTTTATGTATGGCTGTTTCAGGGAAATGCTATTTAAGTTTACACACCAATAATTCTTCTGCCAACAGAGGTGCTTGTGTACAAAATTGTCGCAGAACTTACGAAGTAAAAGATGAAGAAGGCAACGAATTGTTAATTGACAATGAATACATTATGTCTCCAAAGGATTTATGTACCATTGGATTTATTGATGATATTATTAATGCTGGCGTAAAAGTATTAAAAATTGAAGGAAGAGGAAGAGCTCCAGAATATGTTAAAACAGTTACTGAGTGCTACCGAGAAGCTGCTGACGCATATTTAGATGGCACTTACTCCAAAGAAAAAATTGAAGGTTGGAACCAACGCTTAGCAACAGTTTACAACAGAGGTTTTTGGGATGGCTATTATTTAGGTCAGGAATTGGGAGAATGGTCAGAAGGACATGGTTCGCAAGCTACTACTAGAAAAAAATTCTTAGGTCAAGGCATTAAGTATTTTCCTAAAATTAATATTGCTGAATTTAGAATTGAAACCCACTCATTAAGTGTTGGCGATAAAATATTAATTACCGGCCCCACAACAGGAGTTATTGAAACTACTGTTAAAGAACTTCGAGTAGATGATAAACCTGTAGAAAAAGTCGAAAAAGGAGTAAACTTTTCTACTCCTATTGATGAAATTATCCGACCGTCAGATAAGTTATACAAAGTAATTCCTGCCGAATGATTCGCATTACCCACCAAAGAGAAAAATGTATAGGCTGCAATTATTGCGTTGAAATAGCTTACGACCGTTGGCGTATGTCTAAAAAAGACGGTAAATGCACATTGATTGAAGGGAAAAACAAAAAAGGATTTTATACCGCAGTGGTTGGTGATGATGAATACATTGCCAATGTGAATGCTGCAAAAGCTTGTCCAGTAAAAATAATTAAAGTAGAGAAAGTGAAGTAGTTTAAACGGTTATTTCAGTTAATCTTGCTGCTTTAATTTCTCAAAAAACTCTTTATGAAAAGCTTCTAATTCCTTTGGTGGGTAATAAGAATGTGCTCCCCAAATAATTTTATTAATGGTATTGTTTCCTTGTCGGATTTCTAAGTAATAGGACATATTTCCAGGTTTATTAATGTCTTCTCCATATAAACTTAACTCATCAATTTTATTTAGAAAATACTCCGTATCTAATGCAGAAAGTTCTTTATAAAACACATCTCTTTCGTAAACAAAATCTCTTTTATAAACCTTACCGTTTTCAAGCAAAATATATTCTTCAAAATCGCCTGTAAAACCTCCTCCTCTACCAACACAATATTTCATTTCGCTGTTATTGCTTTTGTTATTAGTTGTTGTATCTGTATTTGATTTTGTTGATGAACAACTAAAAAACATGCTAAAAAATATAAGTAATGATAAGATTTGTTGCATTAATGAGTTGTATTTATTTTACCAATTTGAAACAGCATTATTAAAAATATCTTGCGTTAACTGGCCATTAATATCCTTAATGAGGTCATCTTCTATGGTAGTTAAATTAATGGATGATTCAAAATCGGCATAACGGGTAAAGCTTCTTTCAAAGCTTTGTTTATCGTCTTTAGTATTAGTGAAAATCACATTTACAGTTATAGAAAGTCTGTTAGTTGCCGCTGTTTGGTCACCTTGAATAGCGTTTGGTGTTATGGTATAACCTGTTATGCTTCCTTCAAATTGCAAATCACCAGAAGCAGGCAACATTTGTAAGCTGGTTTGAGAAACAAATACATCTTTCAAGGCTTCACTAAAGGTCTGACTTAAATTCGGATTTGCCAATGGAGCATAATTCTGAAAAGTCTTTACAGAAAAGGTTTTTATTTCAGGAGCAATAGAGGCTCCAGTAAAAGAATAATCTACTTTACATGAAAAAAATATCATGAGAAAGGCAAGAACAATATAATGGTGTTTTTTATTCATTAATATCGTATTCTTTAATTTTTCTGTAAAGTGTTCTTTCAGAAATACCCAACTCTTCAGAAGCTTTTCTTCGTTTATTATTGTGTTTTCTCAATGCTTTAACAATCATTTCTTTTTCTTTATCAGCCAAAGATAAAGATTCTTCTTCCACTTCTTCATGGTCTGAAAAATCATCTTCAGGATTGATAATTTGAGGTTTATACACTTCTGGAGATAAAGGTTTCTCCATATCTAAATCATCACTTTTAGCATACAACCTTTTTATGCTGTTTATCATGGAAGTATTTTCTTCAGAATCGGAAACCAATGGTTGTTTTGTATTTCCATTGCTAATAATCCCAAAAACCAATTTTTTCAACTCATTCACATCGTCTTTTAAATCAAACAACACTTTATATAAAATATCTCGTTCCGACATATCTGAAGTATCCCCTTTATACAATGTTGGTAATTGAGAGGTATTACTATCTAATGGCAAATAGTTAGCTAAAATATTAGCTGAAATTTCTCTATTATTTTCTATTACTGATATTTGCTCAGTCACATTCTTTAGCTGACGAATATTTCCCGGCCAACGATAGTTGATAAGCAACTCCACAGCATCGGGTGTTAACTGAACACTTGGCATACGGTATTTTCCTGCAAAATCTGAAGCAAATTTTCTGAATAACAAATGTATATCTTCTTTTCGATCTCTTATCGGAGGTAAATCTATCGGCACTGTATTTAATCGGTAATATAAATCTTCTCTAAACTTACCTTTTTTAACTGCTTCGGGTAGTTTTACATTTGTTGCTGCAACAATTCTAACATCAGTTTTTTGCACTTTTGATGAACCTACTTTAATAAATTCACCTGTTTCCAACACTCTTAACAACCTAGCTTGCGTAGGCAAGGGCAATTCACCAACCTCATCTAAAAATATAGTACCTCCATCAACTACTTCAAAATACCCTTTACGAGCTTCATGAGCTCCTGTAAAAGCCCCTTTTTCATGCCCAAATAATTCCGAATCTATTGTTCCTTCAGGAATTGCACCACAATTTACAGCAATATATTTATTGTGTTTTCTGGCACTCAACTGATGGATAATTTGGGGCATCACTTCTTTCCCTACTCCACTTTCTCCTGTGATTAAAACAGATAAATCAGTAACTGCTACCTGAGCAGCTATATTTATAGCCCTGTCTAACATTAGCGAGCTGCCAATAATTCCAAAACGCTGTTTTATTTGTTGTGTATCCATTTTTTAGTTTAAAGTTAAAAGTATAAGAGTTTGATCAGAATTATCTAATTAAACTGCTCTCCCTAACAATGTTCCACCAGTACAATTTTCTATATAAACATTAACATAATCTCCTATCTTATAATGTTCTTTTGGAAAAACAACAACTGTATTTTGAGAAGTTCTTCCAGCCAACTCATTATCAGAACGTTTAGATTTTTTCTCTACCAACACTTCAAAAGTTTTACCAACATAAGATTGATTTCTTTCTAAGGAATGAGCACTTTGCTTATCAATAATTTCAGCCAATCTTCTGCTTTTCACATCTTGAGGTATATCATCTTTAAACTTACGTTGAGCTTGTGTATTGGGTCTCTCAGAATAATTAAACATGTAAGAAAAATCGTACTTTACGTAGTCCATTAATGATAATGTGTCTTGATGATCTTCTTCTGTCTCCGAACAAAAACCCGCAATAATATCAGCAGAAATAGAACACTCAGGAACAATTTTTCTAATGCTATCAATTCTATCCATATACCATTCTCTAGTATATCCTCTATTCATCATTTCTAAAATTCTGTTACTTCCACTCTGAAAAGGCAAATGAATATAATTGCAAATGTTATCGTATTTAGCCATCACATGTAAAAACTCATCTGTCATATCTTTAGGATGTGAAGTGGAAAACCTCACTCGCAACTTCGGACTAATTTGAGCTACTTTTTCCATCAATTGAGCAAAATTGATGCTTTGAGCTTTTTCTTCTTCCGATAAATTTTCATAATATTTTTTCAATCCTTCTGTACCATACCACAAGTAAGAATCTACATTCTGACCCAATAAAGTAACCTCTCTATAACCCCTGTCAAATAAATCTTGAGCTTCTTTTAAAATACTTTCAGGATTTCTACTTCTTTCTCTTCCTCTAGTAAAAGGCACTACACAAAAAGTACACATGTTATCGCAACCACGGGTAATGGAAATAAATGCCGTAACTCCGTTGCTTAACAACCTTACCGGACTAATATCTCCATAGGTTTCTTCTTTTGATAAGATAACATTTACCGCTTTTTTACCTTCATCTACTTGAGCTACTAAATTGGGTAAATCTCTGTAAGCATCAGGACCAACCACTATGTCAACAATTTTTTCTTCTTCTAATAATTGTGATTTTAATCGTTCTGCCATACAACCTAACACACCAATTACCAACTCTGGTTTTTTCTTTTTTTCTTTATTGAAAACCGTTAATCGTTGTCTTACCGTTTGCTCAGCTTTTTCTCTAATCGAACAAGTATTAACCAATACCACATCCGCTTCTTCCAAATTATTAGTAGTACCATAACCACTTTCAGCTAAAATAGAAGCAACTATTTCACTATCAGAAAAGTTCATCTGGCATCCATAACTTTCTATGTAAACTTTTTTATTATTGGTTTTATCCGTATCTACTAATAAGGTCGCAGAACCTTGAACAGCCTCATCTATTACTTTATTTCCTAATTCCATATTTATTTTTTAAAGAACTACAAAATTAGCCAATTTTTATGAGTTATGACAAAATGACACCAAAAGAAAAAGCTTTTGTTTCCCCTCTAATTCTACAACATAAATAGAGTTATTCTAATTTTTACCAAAATATAATGGTAGGTTTATAAACAGTTATTAATTTTACTGACCTATAAAAATCTAAAAGTAAAACTATGAAACTACAAAATTACGCTCAAGGACAATGGGTAGAAGGCTCAGGTAAAGAAAAACCATTATTTGATGCCATTACAGGCGAACAAATTGCTACTGCTTCAAGCGAAGGTTTAGATTTTGCAGCCATGATGGATTTTGCTCGTAAAGTAGGCGGTCCAACTCTTAGAAAAATGACTTTTCAGGAAAGAGGACTGATGCTAAAAGCTTTGGCCATGCATCTTTTAACCTTGAAAGCAAAATACTACGAAGTAAGTGCTAAAACAGGTGCTACAAAAGTAGATAGTTGGATAGATATTGAAGGTGGAATTGGTAATTTGTTCGCTAATGCCAGTCTTAGAAGGCAATTTCCTGACGAGCCTTTTTATGTAGATGGAGAAACTGCTCCACTTTCTAAAAATGGCACTTTCATAGGTCATCATATTATGGTTCCTAAGCAAGGAGTAGCCATTCATATCAATGCGTTTAACTTTCCTATTTGGGGAATGTTAGAAAAAATTGCTGTAAATCTGATGGCAGGTGTCCCTGCTATTGTTAAACCTGCTACTTTAACTTCTTTCCTGACCGAAGCAATGGTGAAAGATATTATCGACTCCAACATACTTCCAGCAGGTACATTACAATTAATTTGTGGTTCTGCCAACGGAATTTTAGACCATGTTACCAACCAAGATGTCGTTACATTTACAGGCTCTGCTTCAACCGGAAAAATGCTTAAAGCACACCCTCGTTTGTTAGAAGAAGCTGTTCCTTTTAATATGGAAGCAGATTCACTAAACGCAAGTATTTTAGGAGAAGATGCTGTTCCCGGAACGGAAGAGTTTGATTTATTCATAAAAGAGGTACAACGAGAAATGACAGTAAAAGCTGGACAAAAATGTACGGCTGTTCGTAGAATTATTGTCCCAGAAAAATTAGTGGAAGATGTACAAATTGCATTAGGAAAAAGATTGGCTCAAACGGTTATAGGAAATCCTGCTGTAGAAGGTGTTAGGATGGGTTCTTTAGCAGGATTAGAGCAAGTAAAAGAAGTAAAAGAAAAAGTAGCTCAACTTTCTGCTAGTCAGAAAATAGTTTTTGGAGATATCGATAATTTTGAAGTTACCGGTGCTGACAAAAGTAAAGGTGCTTTTTTATCGCCCATCTTATTTTTAAATGAAAATCCTTTTACCAATACCGATTGCCACAACATTGAAGCATTTGGACCGGTATCAACTATAATTCCTTACAAAACCTTGGATGAGGCCATTGAATTAGCTAATATGGGCAAAGGCTCTCTAGTTTGTTCTATTGTTACCAATGATGATAAAATTACTAAAGAATTTGTATTAGGCGCAGCTTGTATGCATGGACGAATTTTGATATTAAATGCTGCTTGTGCTAAAGAAAGTACCGGACATGGTTCTCCTATGCCTTTGCTTACTCATGGTGGACCGGGAAGAGCTGGCGGTGGTGAAGAAATGGGTGGAAAACGTGGTATTTTGCATTACTTACAACGTACTGCTATTCAAGGTTCTCCAACAATGATTACAAAAGTTACCAACCAATATCAATACGGTGCTAAACAAAAAGAATTTGACAGACATGTTTTCCAAAAATATTTTGAAGAAATTCAAATAGGCGAAACGGTTATTACCAGAAAACATACAGTTACTGATGCCGACATTGTTAACTTTGCGAACGTTAGTGGTGATCATTTTTACGCTCACGTAGACGCTACTTCTTTAGAAGGAACTATATTTGAGAGAAATGTTGCTCATGGATATTGGGTGTTATCAAAAGCAGCAGGTTTATTTGTTGATGGTAAAAAAGGGCCTGTTTTATTAAACTACGGATTGGATGAATGTAGATTTGTTAAACCTGTTTACCCGGGAATGACTATAGGTGTTAGGTTTACTGCTAAGGAAAAAATCTCTCAAGAGAAAAAAGATGAAAACGACATTAAAAAAGGAATTGTAAAATTCTTAGTAGATGTGTATGATGAAACAGGTGAAACGGTTGCTTTAGCTACTATCTTAACAATGGTGAAGTTTAAAAATCAAGAATAGATAGTTAGTTTAACAACCTATGATTTCTGCCACGAACACACTAATAGCAAGTATTCGTGGTATTTTTTTACTCTTCTCCTTTGTTAATGTATTTCCAAAGTAAATCTTTAAGTTCTAGTAAGCCTTGTTGAGCAACAGAAGAAATAAATAAATGAGGTACTTCCGGTAAGTCTTTTTCAATTTCATCTTTTAGTTCATCATCCAACATATCAGATTTAGAAACAGCTAATATTCTGTCTTTATCTAATAATTCCGGGTTATACGCTTTTAATTCATTTAATAGAATCTCGTATTCTTCATTAATATTTTTGCTGTCAGCAGGAATTAAAAACAACAATACCGCATTTCTTTCTATATGTCTCAAAAATCGTATACCTAATCCTTTACCTTCGTGAGCTCCTTCAATAATACCAGGAATATCTGCCATTACAAAAGAACGATAATCTCTGTAAGAAACAATCCCTAAATTAGGTACTAAAGTAGTAAAAGGATAATTAGCAATTTCTGGTTTTGCAGCACTAAGCACCGACAATAATGTTGATTTTCCGGCATTAGGAAAACCTACTAGCCCTACATCAGCCAATACTTTTAATTCTAATATTTTCCATGCTTCTTGACCATCTTCTCCGGGTTGTGCATATCTTGGAGCTTGGTTAGTTGATGATTTAAAATGAGAATTTCCTAATCCACCTCTGCCTCCCTTAAGTAAGATTTGCTCTTCACCATCTTCAGTTATTTCAAATAAAACCTCTCCCGTTTCACCATCTTTAGCAATTGTTCCTAAAGGCACTTCTACATAAACATCTTCACCTTCAGCACCAGTACTTCTAGAGCTACTGCCATCTTCACCATGCTTGGCTTTAATATGTCGTTTGTATTTTAAATGCAATAAAGTCCATAGGTTTTTATTACCTTTCACAATTACGTGTCCACCTCTACCACCATCACCCCCATCTGGACCACCTTTAGGCTCATACTTCTCTCTTCTAAAATGTCTAGAACCTCTACCTCCTTTACCTGAAGTGCAGTGTATTTTTACGTAATCTATAAAGTTGGAGTTGGACATTGGTTGGTTTAAAAGTTAAAAGTTTGAGGTTTGAAGTTTAATTTCTAATCTCTAATATTTAATTAGCGTTATCGATAGCTGAACACAAACGATTGAAAATATCCTCAATGCTGCCTACTCCATTAATTTTTTCAAATTTGTTTTGAGCAGCATAAAAATCAGCCACAACAGCAGTTTGTTCGTTATATACTTTAATTCTATTAGCAATAATACTTTCGTCTAAATCATCTGCTCTTCCACTGTCTTTTCCTCTTTCCAACAAACGTTTTATTAACTCTTCTTTTGGAACATCCAACGCTAACATAATAGAAATAGCCGTATTTTTTGAAGTTAAAAATTTATCCAACGCTTCTGCTTGTGGAGTAGTTCTCGGGAAACCATCAAAAATAAACCCTTTAGCTTGTGGATTTTTATCTACCTCAGCTTCTAACATACTAATAGTAACTTCATCGGGAACCAAGTCCCCTTTATCCATATAGCTTTTAGCTAATTTACCTAATTCCGTTTCGCCTTTAATGTTGGCTCTAAATATATCTCCTGTTGATAAATGTACTAAACTATATTTATCAACTAATTTTGCTGCTTGTGTTCCTTTTCCTGCCCCCGGAGGACCAAATAATACTATATTCAACATATCTTTTTCGTTTTATAATTTCAAAACTATTTTATCATCTAATTCCTATTGCTCATCCAACACATAAATGGAACTAAGGTTTCTGCCATAGCCATCATAATCTAATCCGTAGCCCAATACAAAAGCATTTGGAATTTCTTTTCCTATATAATCAATTGGATAAGGTTTGTGGTAAGCCTCAGGTTTAAAAAGCAATGAAGCAATTTTTATAGAATTTACTTTTTTATTTTGCAAAATCTCATACAACTTCACTAAGGTATTTCCAGTATCTACAATATCTTCCACCAAAATAATATCTTGTCCTTCTAGGTCTTCATTTAAACCAATTAACTCATTTACTTTTCCTGTAGTGGTGGTTCCTTCATAAGAGGCTAACTTTACAAAAGAAACCGTGCATTGCAGGTTGATTTCTTTCAATAAATCGCTCATAAACATAAACGAACCATTTAACACTCCAATAAAAATAGGCGATTTACCACTGTAATGCGTGTTAATTTCATTAGCAACTTTACTTATGGAAGTATGGAGCTCCTCAGCAGAAATGTATGGTTTAAAGGTTTTATCCTTAATTGTTATCTTACCCATTTTTATAAAAATTGGATTGCAAAAGTAGTAATTTTCTTAGTAGAACAGCAGTAAATTAATGGAAGATAAAAAAAGTATATTGAACTAACTAACACCAACTATTACATTCCATATAAAAAAGCTAATTTTGCAGCATGAGTTTAGAGAAAGAAATAGCAAAAAGAAGAACTTTTGGCATTATTAGTCACCCCGATGCGGGTAAAACAACGCTTACCGAAAAATTATTATTATTTGGTGGTGCGATACAAACGGCAGGTGCTGTAAAATCTAATAAGATTAAAAAAACAGCTACTTCCGATTTTATGGAAATTGAAAAGCAAAGAGGAATTTCTGTTGCTACCTCGGTAATGGCCTTTAACTATAAAGATACTAAAATCAATATTCTAGATACTCCCGGTCACAAAGATTTTGCTGAAGATACTTATAGAACATTAACCGCTGTAGATAGCGTTATTTTGGTAATTGACTGTGCCAATGGTGTGGAAGCTCAAACCAAAAAACTGATGGAAGTTTGTAGAATGCGAGATACGCCCGTTATTGTTTTCATCAATAAAATGGATAGAGAAGGTCAAAATCCATTTGATTTGTTGGATGAAATTGAAACTACTCTAGATATAAAAGTAAGACCTTTAAGCTGGCCAATAAGCATTGGAGCAACTTTTAAAGGCGTTTATAATTTATATGAAAAACACCTGAATTTATTTGATTCCAATAAAACAAAAATTGAAAGAGAAATTGTAAGCATTAAAGACCTAAACGATCCTTTATTGGATGAAATAATTGAAGATGACGCTCCAAAATTGAGAGAAGATGTAGAGCTTATTGAAGGTGTTTATGATGCCTTTGATGTAGAAAAATACCGTGCTGGAGAATTGGCTCCCGTATTTTTTGGTAGTGCCTTAAATAATTTTGGTGTTCAAGAATTGTTGGACACATTCTTAGCAATTGCTCCAAGCCCAAGAAGCAGAGCAACCAACATAAGAATGGTAGAACCTACAGAGCCTAATTTTACAGGATTTATTTTTAAAATTCACGCCAACCTTGACCCTAAACACCGAGATAGAATTGCTTTTTTAAGAATTTGTTCTGGAACATTTGAAAGAAATAAGTTTTACTACAATGTTGCTACCGATAAAAAATTAAGATTTAACAATCCTACCAGTTTTATGGCTCAGGATAAAAGCGTTATTGATGAAGCTTTTCCGGGTGATGTAATTGGTTTATATGATGCGGGAAATTTTAAAATTGGCGATACGCTTACCGAAGGAGAAAAAATAGAATTCCAAGGAATTCCAAGTTTCTCTCCGGAAATTTTCAAGGAACTTATTAATAAAGATCCTATGAAAACCAAGCAACTGGAAAAAGGTATTCAGCAGCTCACGGATGAAGGGGTGGCTCAGCTATTTATTCAACAGCCGGGTAACAGAAAAATTGTTGGTACAGTTGGAGAATTACAGTTTGAGGTTATTCAGCATCGCTTAAAACATGAGTATGGAGCATCTGCAGAATTTGAAGCTAAGAGTTTGCATAAAGCTTGTTGGATGACTTCAGACAATGAAGCAAAAGTAGAAGAATTTAAAATGCGGAAAAGTCAATACATTGCTATAGATAAAGACGGAAATGATGTATTCTTAGCTCAAAGTGCCTTTTTATTACAAAGTGCACAAGCTGATTATCCGGAAATAACATTCCATACTACTTCTGAATTTAAAAAAGAATTAGCTTCAAATTAGACCTATGAAAGCCAAACAAAACAAAATATTAGTCCCAGTAGATTTTTCAGAACAATCATTAATTGCATTGAAACAATCTTACAATCTTGCTAAAATTCAAGATGCTGAAATTGTTTTGCTTTATGTTTTAGAAGAACTTAATCCGGTAATAAAAGTATTTTTTTCAGAAGTTAGTGGATTAAAAGAAGCAGTAGAAAAAAACCTAAAAACCCTAGCCGAAGATTCCTCTAAAGAATGTGGCGTACCTATTTCTTATATACTTACCAAAGGTTCTGTTTACAATAAAATTGTAAAAACAGCTAAATCCATCAAAGCAAAAATGATAGTGATGGGAACCCAAGGGGCTGCAAGAGGTAAATTTATTGGTTCTAACTCTTTACGAGTGGTAAAAACTTCTCCTTGTCCGGTAATTACCATTAAAGGAAAGAAGCACCAAAAAGGTTGTAAAAAGATTTTGCTTCCGTTAGATTTAACCAAAGCAACAACTGACAAAGTGAACATTGGCATTAAATTAGCCAAACTATTCAATGCACAAATTAATGTGGCTTCTATTATTCTGTCTGACAAAAATGAAGCTTTATCAAAACTTGAAGGGCAGATTAATGAAGTGAAAGAAGTAATAGAAAAAGAAAATATTAAATGTGAAACAACGTTAATCCCTATAGAAAAAGGCAAGAAAAAATTAGTTAGTGCTTTGCTCGATTATGCTGAAGACATTTCCGCTGATTTAATTTTAATAATGACTCAACAAGAAAACGATTTTAAAGAATTATTTATAGGCTCAAAAGCTCAAGCCATCATTAATAAATCTGAAATACCCGTTATGAGTGTGTTGCCACAAAAGAAATTTGAACAAAAAAACAAGTAGCTACAAATGAAACTAATCATTACAATTATATTAGCGTTATTAACGACTTTAGCTGTTGCTCAAGATACCAATAAAGTAGATGCCAACGGTAAAAAACAAGGTTATTGGGAAAAATATCATCCTACAGGTTATCTTAGATATAAAGGTCTGTTTAAAAATGATAAGCCAACCGGAATGTTTTTATATTATAATGATGAAGGCAAACTAAGTATGAAAGTGCATCATTTAAAAAATGGCTCTTATGCGAACTTTTATTATACAACAGGAGAATTAAAATCTACCGGAAAATATGAAAATCAGGAAAAAGACAGTTTATGGACCTATTACAGTATAACCGGACATGTTTTATCTGAAGAGTTTTATGTAAGTGGTATAAGAGAAGGAATTTGGAAAGTTTATTATCCTAATGGTAATGTTGCAGAAGAAAAAAACTATACTAACAATATTGAAGAAGGTGATTGGAAAACATATTATGAAAACGGTAAAATAAAATCGCACCATACGTATGTAAAAGGCAGATTAGAAGGTAAAGGAATTTATTATTATCAAAATGGATTGATGCAATTAGCAGGAAAATATGCTAAAGATGTAAAACACGGAATTTGGTTATATTATAACGAAGATGGAACAACCAAAAAGAAAGAAGAGTACAATTATGGAAGACGTATTGATGACAATAAAGATGATATGATTATTAATACCGATACCATTAAAAAAGAGAAAAAAGATTATTTAGAATTTGAAGATTTATTCAAACAAAACTAAACCTACCAATAAACAAAAAACAAATGAATAAGAAAGGAAAAGTGCTAGTAGCAATGAGTGGAGGGATTGACAGTTCTGTGGCTGCTTTGTTACTACACGAACAAGGGTATGAAGTAATAGGAATGACCATGAAAACATGGGATTATGCTACTTCTGGAGGCGCAAGAAAAACTACTGGCTGTTGCAGCTTAGATGATATTAATGATGCTAGAATGTTAGCTGTAGAAAACGGTTTTCACCATATAATTTTAGATATCCGTAAAGAATTTGGCGATTTTATTATAGATAATTTTGTTGATGAATACCTTGCAGGAAGAACACCAAACCCTTGTGTTTTATGCAACACCCATATTAAATGGGACGCACTTTTAAGAAGAGCTGATCAATTAGGCTGTGAGTTTATTGCCACAGGACATTACGCTCAAATCCGTCAGGAAAATGGCAGATATATTATTTCTAAAGGGTTGGATGAAAACAAAGATCAATCTTATGTATTGTGGGGACTTTCTCAAGAAAGCCTTGCCAGAACTATTTTTCCTCTTGGAGGAATGGACAAACCAACTATTCGTCAAATGGCATTTGACAGAGGATACAAAGAATTAGCAAAGAAAAACGAAAGTTTTGAAATTTGTTTTGTTCCAGATAATGATTACAGAGGCTTCCTAAAAAGAAGAGTAGATGGATTAGAAGCAAAAGTAGATGGCGGAGATTTTTTAGATACCGAAGGCAATGTACTTGGCAAACACAAGGGTTATCCGTTTTATACTATTGGTCAGCGAAAAGGCTTAGAGCTTGCCTTTGGCGACCCTCGTTATGTGGTAAAAATTGATGCTGCAAACAACCAAGTGGTGTTGGGAACAAAAGAAGATTTAAAGAAAAAAGAAGTTTTTGTACGCAATCCCAACATTATAAAATACGAACAAATTACCAACGAAATGGAGGCTCTTAGCAAAATCCGTTATAAAGACAAGGGTAAATTGAGCAATTTAGTTCCGCTAGAAGATGGTAGAATAAAAATTGAATTTTTTGAAGATGTACAAGGTGTAGCTCCAGGACAATCGGCTGTTTTTTATGATGGTAACGACCTTATTGGTGGTGGTTTTATTGATAATAATTAATTACAATATTACCTAAACAAGTACATTTTACCATATCCTTTTTTAAAGTAGTTATCAGCACTTGTTTCTCGGTGTTCGATATCGTTATTGTTAATTTTGGTAATCACTCTATAAAGATAAAGTCCGTTGGCAAGCCTATCGCCATATTGGTCGGTACCATCCCAAGCAAAATCTGATATATTTCTGCCTATTTTAATGTTACCCAATTCTTCTTTGTGTATTTCTCTCACTACTTTTCCGGTAATGGTAATAATTTGAATTTTAAAGATGTCCGGTACTTGGCTTCCCGTTAGTGTGAATACAAAACGTGTCGATGTCGTAAACGGATTAGGATAATTAACAATATTGGTAATAGTTGACTTATGAATTACTTCAAAACCAATTAAATAATCATTACTTCCCGATTCATTTTTAGATACATCATTGGCTTGAACTCTCAGTTTATATTGCCCATCTTTATCAAAATAAGCAGGGTAGATTATTTTAGCACTGTTTTTTGGTAAAGAAGCCGGAATAAACTGCATCATTTCTTGTCCGTTACTGTTAAAGTAAATTCTTTTTTCAACGCCATCTGGGGAGGTAATCCATACAGCAAAATCGGCAGTATCGTTTAAGGCTAAAAACAAATTTTCATCTTTCAACTCAATTACAATTTCAGGTTTTGGCGAAACAATATCACCATCTAAAATATGTGTTCCATCAAAAGTAACATCTAACAACGGATTAATTTTATCATCGTGCACATAAAAAGGAATTTCTGCCAAATTATTAAAATGATATTTTTCTAATTGGTCATTATTCGGGTTTACCTCAATAAGCAAACTATTTATCCCTGCCATTCCTTGTGTTGAAAATTCTAAATTCACAATCATCACACTATCTGCCAATAATGGAGCTTGTCTGGGATAATTTATAGGAATTATTTGGTTAAATTTATTCAATACATTAAAAGCAATTAACAAGCTGTCCATATTGTGTCGGCTAATATTTTTTACAGCTATAGAAAGCCTTATTTTTTCACCTTCATACACAGTATCATTATAAAAAGTAAAATAAATGTTTGGAGAAAGAGCCGCTTCAGGAATATCTTCATAAGTTACTTGCCATCTATGTAATTGCGGTGCTGTAAACAAAGAGTCATCAGTAATATGAGCGTTTAATTTTAAGTAAGGATATTGACTTGCATTTATTTGATTGGTAATTCTAATATCTCCTGAATCTGTAGGTAAGTTACTAATCAACAAGGTTTCATTGCCATTATTATCAATACCAAAAACATTTAAAACAGTACTATCTTTTGAAGGATTTTCCAGTGGTGTCATTCGCCACGAGAGAGAATCCCAACTGACGGCAGGTCCTAATGGCGGGGAAAATATATTTCCAAAATTTGCAGAACCAGTAATGGTAGCACTTACAGAAATACCTTTTTCTGTAATACTCGAACCGACATTTTCTACTACAGAAGTAGGAGTTCCTTTTTTAACAAAAAAAGCAAAAGGCAAACTATCTTGAGCCATTGGAACTTGTGTTGCACCAAGATTAGCTAATGCCGTATTTACATTGGTTGGAAGTGGTGCATAACCCCAAAACATATTCCAGTACCAAGTCCACGCAAGCACATAATATCCATTAGGAACACTATCTGTAAGCATATTTGCCAACGCATTCATTTGAGCAGGGTCTCCATTTTGGAATATAAAAAATTTAGATGGTGCCTGATTTGGATTTGAACCAGGAATGTTAAGCTGACCCATATTTCTCTCTAAAGGTTTCCAATAATCAAAAGAAATGGTATCTAAAACAGTAACATGAATAGCACTGTTTGCTCCCCAACCATTTCCTGCAATTCTTTGCTGATCAATAAAATATGAAGGAATTGAACCTTCTGACCAGTTGGTTGGCCCATTTACTGTTGCACTTCCTATAGCTCCATCTGTAAGTGCTTTTAATGTACTTACTTTATTTTGAAAACTAAACAATCTATTAGGTCTGCTATACCCTACTAATTGCATAGGATTATTTTCAAATTGGAAGATATGTTCTTGTTGCCAACCTTCTTTGTTTTGAATGTATTGAAAAGAACGCATTTGCCAATTATAACTGGCTGTTGAAGACGAATCTTTACTTACTCTCCAAAAGTAAACCATACTATCAGGCATATTTTGCAAAAGGTTGGGCGTCCAAGTTACAACTCCTCCGGGCTGACTGAATAAAGTAACTCTTTCCTTAATCGGACTATTAAAATAATCTGTTGTATCTACTTCAAAAACATAATCTGCAGGAGCCTGAAATGGAAATGCTGTTGATGCTTTAAGGGTTATCCCCTGATTGGGAACTATAGAAAAATGATAAGGATAAACAGGTAAAATATTATCCGAACGAATATTTAATTGCTTAGTAACAACATTATTATTTTCATCAAGTTCATCAATATTAATTGGAGGGGCATCTACCATAATGGTAAAATTATTCATTCCCATTCCTCTGATAACATCTACAGGAAGTTTAAAAGTAAAAGTATCTTTATAATGTGGAGCTGCAATAGATTTTAAATACGTAGTATCAGAAAAGTTGGCGTTTGGATAATCTCTAGTAATGCTTAAAATGATAGTGGTGTCGATAGCTTTGCCTAAATTGGTTACAATTACATTTACCTCAAAAGAATCTAATGCTGAAGTAACAATATTCGGATTAAAACTAACCGATGCCTGGTTAATCATGTAATCAGGTTTTTCAAAGGTGTGCAACTTTATTGCCGGGTCTCCATGGTAAGTAATATTAAGAGCTGTTGCATTATCAAAGTTCTTAATGCTTACTCCTGTTGATTGTGTGGTATAAGCTGTTGTACTTTGAATATGTTCGGCAACACTTTTTCCATAATTTTTGTAGGAAATATTCTTATAAAATTCATTGGCAAACTTATTTAAGGCAAAAGAAGTCGCTAAATCTACAGAAGAAACAAAACCAATTACACCACTGTTATCAATAATAACATGCTCCTCACTTGTACTATTGGCTCCGGGCAAATGAATATCTCCTGCATAACAAGCCAATCCTGTTAACAACGGGTATCTTCCTTGTTGATTAGGCCAAAGATGTGGATCGTCAATATTTTGATCAAAACCACCTGTTGCTGAGGCATGCCCCAAAAATGTCATCATAGCAACGCCATTGCCTATTAAACTTTTTATAGAGTCTGATAAAGTAATATGAATTGGAGCTGTAGTTGTTTTGGTAAATGTAGTTACATCTCCACCAAACAAAGTATCCTCAATAATATTTTTATAACTATTTAAATAGGTTTGAAAAGTATTTTGTTCACTTGAATTTACTCCACCGGCAAAATGAAGTACTTTTTTCATCCATTCTGTTTCTCCATTATTGCCCAACAAAGGATTTTCATGTTGTTGTACTTTGTTTAAATACCAACCTATTTCTATATCGTTTTTTGCTGCTAACCTTCCCGTAGGAATTGCTGTTGAAAACAAATTAGCACCCAACCCTGCTGTTATCATATTGTCAGAAGCGGGTTCTCCATAAGAAGGCACTAAACAATTTTGAAAATTTATAGGAGATTTTCTTATTTCTTTTGACTTAACAGATTTTCCTAATAAAAACAAATAATTAGGTTTTGTTGGCCAAGTATTCAATAAATAATCTAGAAAACTTCTTATTGCCAACGGATGCTTTTCAATACCATAAGCAAACTGTTGATATATTTCTCCCACAGAAAAAATTGCCGGATTTTGTGGATTTACATTAAATGCTGGATTTTGTCTGTAATTAGCATAATCTGTTGCTCCATTTAACAAACTTTGATGGGTAATAATTAAAAAAGCGGTATCAATAGGATTGGCAGCGTAATCTGTAAAAAAGCCTGTACCATTAATCGGGCTAAGAATTGTAACATTTTTCACCTGTCCATCTGATGTAAGATAACATTCTTTATAATTAGCATTTGGGACTAAACACTTAAAAAATCCTGAATCTTGCACTACAGTTATTTTCTTACTATTGGTTAAATCATAAAAAAGCACATTTCCAGAAGGATTAAAATTGGAAAATCTTAAATATGATTTAGATTGGAAAATATTGTCCTCAATAAAAAAATTATCAAAAATAGTAGTGTTTTCCATATTTGGCAAATGCGGATAAAGTAATTTAACATAAGAAACTGCTTGTCTGGCAACCGATGATCCTAAATCATTAATACTTGAAAATGTAACCGAAGTAGTATTTGCCCCTAACATATTAGGGGCTAAACTCATCAATACATCAATTTTTTTATACCCTTTAAAAATAGAATCGTATTGCTGACCAGCAACAGCAACTCTAAGATGTTGATTATTTGATGATGTTCCACTAAAATCTGATTGCCCCAATACCACAGCCTCTAACTTAGCATTTGGTCCGGAGGTATATACCTCTTTAGAAATAATGTTTTTAGTAGTAGATCCTCCTAAATTATAAGGTAAATCGAACCACCCTTCTGTGGAAGCATAGCCAAAAAGCGAAACTCCACTTCCTCCAATATTTATCGTTTCTCCATCATAATAAGGGTTAGACGTTCCATTTCCTGCAGTATAAAACTCAACGTTTTCTTTAGTAAAGTAAGCAATTGGAGTATATGCCGAAAAGTTAGTGTCTGTTTCTACAATAATTCTATTGTTAGTTGTTAAATTATTCCAAGTAAGAAAATAAGAAATGGTATCAGTTGTTAAACTATAATAAGGATTAGGATGATCTATTACACTTCCATAAAGTCCTTCATCAAACCATCCATCATTATGCTGAGCATAAAATTCTATAAAATCATTTTGATTAAAAATACCATCATTTTCTCCTTCAATATAAATTGGAATTTCTTGCCCTCTGGCAAATAATTGAAAATTCTGAGGGTTTATACTACTTAAAGGAATTCCTGCATTAAAAAGTGTTGTAGAATCAATTCTAAAAATACCTGTTTCAGCTATTTTAAATTGAAAATATTGCTGATTATAATTAATCCAACTGTTATTAAAAGGTTGAGCTTTAAGCGTAAAAAAACTAGCTAAAAAAATAGTTATACAAACAAAGTGAAATACTATTTTTTTAATGTTTTTCAATGGGAAGTAATTTTTCTTATTTTAGTTTTAAGGTGTTATAAAGTTACAAAAAATAACTAACTGAAAATTATCCTTTTAATTAAATCTTTCAGCAGTAACTATTTTTTTATTGATTTCAAACTTTAATGAAAACACATTGGAATAAAGTCCTTCGGATTGATCACCAATATCTGTAAATGCATAATCTAAACTAATTCCTTTAAACTTAACGCCAATACCAAAATTAGGTTGCCACGAAATTTGATCCGCCTGATAAATATCTGTTGTCTTTTGAATATTGCCTACACCCAACCTTAAAAAAATCAACTGACTATAATTAGCTTCAACTCCAGCATGAGGATCAATACTAAAAGGTTTTCCTGTAATTAACACATTCCTTTTTCCATCTGTGGTTAAATCAAAGTTTACTTCTCCAAGCATCCCAAATTTATTACTAATTTTAATACTTTTTGCTATTCCTAAAATAATTTTTGGAAGCGTAATTTCTATTGAATTATCAGGAATTTCGTTGCCTGTAGCTTCAAATACATCAATGGTATTTTGGTCTAATGAAAAACTCCATGCATTGAACGTAGAAGTAACATCTCTTGCCATAACTGCAAAAGCCCATTTATTTTTAGTGAAATATTGAGCTCCAGCATCTAAACCAAAACCCCATGCTTTAGCCATATCTCCTACCTGACGATAAATTACTTTCACATTTGCTCCATAGCTTAATCCTTCAATTTTAGATTTTCTTGCATAAGAAAAAAGAAAGGCATAATCAGCCACGGAAAAAGAAAAAATTCGGTCATAATCAATATTTCCGTTGGCATCAATTAACTGAGTAGTATTGGGAATGTCATCCACTCCAAAACGAATTACAGAAAACCCAAAGGCACTCACACTATCAATTTTTGTAGCAAAGGCACCGTAATCGTATTTGGCTATTCCTGCAAAATACTCTGCATGCATTAAATCTACTTGAAAATCGCCTGTAAGTTGGGTTAATCCTGCCGGATTCCAATAACCTGAAGTAACTCCATTTACTGATGCCACTTGTGCATTAGACATTCCCAAAGCTCTTGCACCAACACCAATGGCCAAAAATTCATTACTATATTTTGGTGCTGAAGTTTGCGAAAAACCTTCAAGCGTAAGTAATAGTAATACTAATATAAGGAATCTATTTGCCAAAAAAATATTTTTAAAAAGATAAAATTAGTAATTTGTAAGCAATTAACATGATTTCTATTTTTTTATTGCTTTGTGTCAATTTCTGTTTAAAACAATTAAATCGTCTTTCTATTATTTTTAGTATTAATATTAGTTATTTTTGAAGCCAAAATTAATTTTTACTTTGAAAAAACATATCCCAAACTTAATAACAACAGGAAACTTATTATGTGGCTGCTTAGCAATTGTCAACGCTTTTGAAGGCGATTTAGCAATGTCGTGTTATTTATTGATTATTGCCTCTGCTTTAGATTTTCTTGATGGTTTTGCTGCAAGAATGCTAAATGTTTCTGGTGGTATTGGTAAAGACTTAGATTCACTATCGGATATGATTTCTTTTGGATTAGCACCAGGTTTATTGTTGTATCAATATGTAAAAATTCTTAACCAACATCAACCAATAGAATTGCTTACACAATACCCTTGGTTAATGTATATTGCTTTTATTATTCCTGTTTTTTCATCGTTCAGATTAGCAAAATTTAATAATGACACTAGGCAATCTACTACTTTTTACGGATTGCCAACTCCAGCTAATGCCAACTTTTTTATCTTTTGCATGTTACTTTATCTTTTTCCTGATTTACCAATGATAATGGATGTTTCGGGCATTGTGCAACCAATTATTTCTAACCCTTTAATTATGCTTGGATTTGGAGTTATATTTTCATTTTTATTAGTAGCTGAAATACCTATGTTTGCATTAAAATTTAAATCTATGAAATGGGCCAACAACAAATTGCCATTTTCTTTTGTATTACTTTGGTTGGGGTTATTAATTTTTACCAACATAGCTGCCATGCCAATAATTGTATTAATTTATGTTATTTGGTCCATTATTGCTCATTATTTCATCACTCCTAAAGCTCAAACCACCAACTAATGTTATCTATATTCTCTGATGAATATTTTATGAAAGAAGCACTCAAAGAAGCTCAAAAAGCTTTTAATGAAGACGAAGTGCCTGTTGGAGCTGTAGTTGTTTGCGACAATAAAATTATTGCTCGAGCTCACAACATGACAGAAAGATTAAACGATGTCACTGCTCATGCAGAAATGTTGGCTTTTACATCTGCTACCGATTTTTTAGGTGGTAAATATCTGAGTGAATGTACACTTTATGTAACACTAGAGCCGTGTGTAATGTGTGCCGGAGCAAGTTACTGGACACAGCTTAAAAAAATAGTTTTTGCTGCGAGCGATGAAAAAAAAGGTTTTGAACGAATTTCTCCTTCACTTTTACATCCTAAAACGCAAATTGTAAAGGGTATTTTAGAGACTGAAGCTGTTAAATTAATTAAAAGTTTTTTTCATAAGAAACGAAATTAATTTAAAAAAGCAAAGGGTATGAAGGTTGGAGGTTAAGCCCCCATACCCAAAGCTTTATGGTTTAACTAAAACCCATTTAAGTCGGTAGGTTTAATAACACCGAACCATTTAAGCGTTCTTTGTCCTATGTTAGGGACATCTACATGTATTAAATACACTCCTCCTGCTACCGGTACATCTGCAAAGTTCTTCA